>Ga0208497_1000002_pt1 | contig 199683 bp, 253 predicted proteins | sample CryBogCBE25Aug07_FD_184555 | JGI IMG/M metagenome (GOLD analysis project Ga0208497, IMG submission 184555) | Freshwater microbial communities from Crystal Bog, Wisconsin, USA - CBE25Aug07 (SPAdes) | ecosystem: Environmental > Aquatic > Freshwater > Lake | place: Crystal Bog, Wisconsin, USA...
GCCAACTGGCATGACCACAGCAGAATTCTTGGGTGTAGTGGGCGGAGCCAATGCCGGCATCGCTACCAGCTCGTATCCAGTGGTGCAAATCACAGCCAACGTGAACGGTCAGCAAGGCAATGCCTATATCATTACACAAAAAGGTCAGACCAAATACCTGGTTTCGGGCGAAGACTCGGTCACAGCCGGTTCATTTACTCCGGGTTTTTCATATCAGATCCAGAGCCTGGGCAATACCAACTGGACCACGATTGGCGCCGGAATCAATCCGCAAGTGGGTCAGGTGTTTACGGCCAACGGCGTGGGTGCTGGTACAGGCACAGCATCAGATGCTGGCCAATGTGTCTTGGTGGCCAACGCCACAATCACCAGCGGACAAATGAACATGATATTCAATGCCAACGGTGGATCGGCTTATGCCAGCCGCCTTACAAACAAATACATCTGGGATGCTTCAAACACTCGCTATGCCGTGAACTTCTTTGTGGCAGGTACCACGACTCCGCTGTCGTTGGCCAACGTCACAATCACCGGCAATGCCGGCACATTCACTTGCTCCAACACCAATATTGGTTTGGGCGAACTGATCACAGTCAGCGGCGCACTGAGCAACGTGGCCACAGGTACAATTTCTGGTTACAGCAATCCAACCATTTATTATGTGACCAACACCAACGGCACAAACACATTCACCTTGAGCACCACAGAAGGTGGCGCTAATATTGTGACAGGTACTGGTAACACAACTGGCTTGACATTCAGCACATCAAGTTCAACCACGTTCAAATCGGGAGCAGATCCAGTGACCTGGACCAACGGCACCGGCAACTTGACTCTGGCACAGGTACAGAATTACACATCATAAAAAACGGGCAAGAGCTTGCAACCGCAGGCTCGCCTATAAATAGTAATACTAACAGGAGACTACCGTGGCCGTCACAAGAATAAAAAACAACCAAATCACTGATGCAATATCAGGAAATAGCATTGTTGGTATCAATGCCAACACCAAGATACAGGACCACAGTATAACGTCGATCAAATTGTCCAACAACCTAACCTATGGTAGCGATCTTACCATCACAGGTAATCTGAGCGTGACTGGTACTACTACAGCAGTCGACACTACATACACCAATATCCAAGATCCGTTGATTGTATTGGCAGACGGACAGACCACAGGAAGTCCAACTGTGGACATTGGCTATATCGGTCTACGTGGAAACCAAGCCAACATTGCTCTCATCTGGAATGAGGCCAACAGCACTTTTGCTGCTACCTATACCAACAGCGGTGTAAACGACGACACGATTGTTGCTATCAACAGCTATGCCGACTTCAAGGCCAACAATGTAAACACCGTGACTGATGTTAGTGCTGGTGGTAACGTAACAAGTGGCAATGTAAATGTGACCACTAATGTAAGTGCCGGCGGCAATGTTACAGCTGCTACCAATGTAAGTGCTGGCAGCAACGTACTGGCCAATACCGATGTAAGTGCTGGTGGTAACGTAACAGGTGGCAATGTAAATGTGACCACTAATGTAAGTGCCGGCGGCAATATATACGGTGCAAATTTTGCAACAACAGGTTCGGGTGGCAATATCACCGGAGCCAATGTTATTTCTGCAACCACAATAACAACCACTGGCGATGTCAGTGCAGGTGGCAATATCATTGCTGGTGTCAATGTCAGCGTAGGCGGAAACGTCTCAGTTGCTGGCAACATCACGGCCACTGGTAATGTTGGCACAAATCAGTACCTGTTTGGTGACGGTTATTATATCAGCAACATCAATGCTGGCAACGTGTCTTCAACAAAAATATTCAATGGTGGCAGTTATGCCAACATAGCCGCCACTGACGGCAACTTGGTAGTGGCTGTTGGCAGTAGTTCAAACATAGTGGCCACATTCTACGACACTGGTATCAACACCAACGGCAATCTCAGTGCCAGTGGTAATATACTAGCCGGAACCAATGTAAGTGCTGGTGGTAACGTAACGGGTGGCAATGTAACTGCTACTACCAATGTATCAGCAGGTGGCAATGTTTTAGCCAATACAGATGTAAGTGCTGGTGGCAATGTAACAGGTGGCAATGTAACTGCTACTACTAATGTAAGTGCTGGCAGCAATGTTCTTGCTAACACTGATGTGTCAGCAGGTGGTAACGTAACAGGTGGCAATGTAACTGCTACTACTAATGTAAGTGCTGGCAGCAATGTTTTAGCCAATACAGATGTAAGTGCTGGTGGTAACGTGTTTGGTGGCAATGTAACTGCCACAACCAACGTTTCAGCTGGCAGCAATGTGCTTGCTAATACCGATGTGTCAGCAGGCGGAAACGTAACTGGCGGCAATGTAACTGCTACAACCAACGTTTCAGCTGGCAGCAATGTAATTGCAGGTACAGACGTTAGTGCAGGCGGTAACGTATTGGCTTACAACAGTGTTTCTGCTAACGGAAATATAGCAGGTGATAATATAATTGCTGGCACTACCATTTCATCAGGTGGCAACATACAGGCTTATGGCACTGTAACAGCTGGTGGTAACATACAGTCCAATCAAAATGTACAGGCTTACCAAGACGTTAGTGCTGGTGGTAATATAATTGCAAACTTCAACGTAACTGCTACAGGCAACGTAACCGGTGGTAACGTAAATGCCACAACTGATGTGTCAGCAGGAGCCAACGTGGTTGGTGGCAACATAGTCACTCAAGGTACTATCACAGCCACAGGTACACTACAAGCCGGTAACATAATCACTGGCGGTTATGTGACTGCTACAGGTAACGTACAAGCCGGTAATATCAACACAGCAGGTGATGTAAGTGCCACAGCCAATGTAAATTCAGGCAATGTAAACAGCGTCACGATCAGTGCTAGCGGTGCAGTGTACGGAGCCAACATCAACAGCAACTATCTCTACAGTGCCAACAGCAGTTTGGTTATCAGTGCAGTGGGTACCAATAGCGGTATCAGCATATTCACCAACGGTACAGGCAACATTGGTGTAGGTAACGCCTATATCAACAACTTGGCCAATCCGCAACAGGCACAAGATGCGGCCACCAAGTACTATGTTGACAGTGCAGTACAAGGTCTAGCAGTCAAAACTTCTGTGAGTGTGAGCGAAGTTTCTACATTGGCCAATGTGGCCAATGTGACCAATGTGGCATACTTTAATGGAACAGCCGGAGTTGGTGCCACATTGACTGTGACCAGTACAGCTCAAATCAGCCTGGACGGTGTTGATCTCAGCACATTGCCGGCCAATGCCAGAGTATTGATCCAGAATGAAACTGGATCTGGTGCCAACGATACCAATGCTGCCTGGAACGGTATCTATTACATATCAACCAACAGTCCAACCAGCACTGTGTTTACACGCAGTTTGGACATGGACACACCAAGCCAATTCTACGGTGCATTTACCTTTGTTGAAGATGGTACTGTGTATAAAGCATCAGGTTGGGTATGTACCAACACTGCTGATGCCACTCCGATCACGATTGGTACTACCGCCGTTACCTGGAGTCAGTTCTCAGGTGCGGGTGCTTACACACAAGGCAACGGTATCGCAATCACAGGTACAGTAATCAGTACTAGAATCAACACTGGCAATTTGCAATATGATGGTAGCGGAAACCTACAGGTATCCAGCTATGCCAATTTGACTTATCCAAATATTGGGTCAGCAACTGGTACCACATTGAGCTTGACCGGTAATTTAGTTGCCAGCGCAATTGGTTCAACCGACAGCATGAGTGCTGCTGGTAACGTTTATGCAGCCAATATCAGCACCAGCGGCAACGTGTTTGCTGTGGCCAACATAACTGGTGGCAACTTGTTGACTGGCAACATTGTGAGTGCTGGTGGTAATGTTATTGGTAGCAACTTGTTGACCACTGGATATGTCAGCGCAACTGGCAACCTGTACAGTGGTAATCTCAGCTTGTCGGGCAATGTGTCCAGCGACATAAAAATGTTGGGCAACATTACCGCAGGTGGTTACATAACTGCGGTTGGTAACATCAGCGGCGGCAACGTAAACACTAGCATTGTTTCAGCCAGCGGTAACGTGTACTCGGCCAATGTATTGGCCACAGGCGATATTATTCCTACCGCGGCCAACACATACAATTTGGGTAACGCAACCAATAACTGGCAGAGTTTGTATCTAAGCGGAAGTACCATTTACTTGGGCAACATCCAGCTCAAGCAAACCACAACAAATACTTTCAGCGTAACAACCAGCGATGGTACTACACCAGCTAATTTTGCTACCAACAACATCAGTGCTGCAGGAAATGTCAGTGCTGGTGGCAATGTATTGGCCAATGTCAATGTAAGTGCTGCTGCCAATGTGTATGGTAACAACATTTCAGCCACAACCAACGTGTTGGGCGGCAATGTTTATGCGACCAACAACATCACAGCTGGTGGTAATGTTCTTGCTACCACAGACATAAGTGCCGGTGGTAATGTTCTTGCTACCACAGACATAAGTGCCGGTGGCAATCTAATTGGTGCAAATGTCAATGTCAACTATGTCAATGCCAACAACAATATCAGCGCAGGTGGCAACATTACAGGTGCCAATTTTACAACAACTGGTTCACAAGGCAACATCACAGGTGCCAATGTAATCAGCGGTGTAACTTTGACAGCCAGTGGCAATATCTACGCAAACGGCAGTATCACTGCTGTTGGTAACATTGGATCTGGTCAATACTTGTTTGGTGACGGTTATTATATCAGCAATATCAATGCTGGCAACGTGGCCACAACCAAGATCTTTAATGGCAACAGCTACGCTAACGTGGCTGCAACCAACGGTAATGTCACAATTGGTGTAAACAGTAATTTGGTTGCTACATTTTACAATACCGGAGTCAGTGTAGCTGGTAACATACAAACCAATGCGTTTGTGCTTGGTGCCAACTTGAGTCTGAGTGGTAATGTTGACGGTGCACTCAATGTGGGTGGCAATGTGACTGGTGTTAACTTGATAGCAGTTACTGATGTCACAGCAGGTGGTAATGTAAATGCCAGTGCAGTTGGTGTACAAACCACTGTCAGTGCAGGTGGCAACATTTATGGTGCCAATCTAGCAATTACTGGATATGGAACAGTGTCAACGGGTGGTAATATAATCGCTGATATCAACATCAGTGCTGGCGCCAATGTTATCGCAGGCAATGTGCGCACAGGTGGATTGATTAGTTCGGTTGGTAATATCACAGCTGGCACTTTGCTTTATGTAGATACCACAGACGGCACAGTGTTGATTGGTAACAACACACCAGTATCCAGTTCGATCTTGACCTTGAACAGCACTACCAGCTTTGTGGTACCAACTGGTAACACTGTACAACGTCCAGCAACAGGTTATACAGGTATGGTGCGTTTCAATACCAGCCAGAACAATCTGGAAGTGTACGACAATGCACAATGGAGTCCGGTGGGTTCAACCACGTTTACTGTAATCTCAGATCAACAGTTTGCTGGTGATGGCGCAACAGTGAACTTTACACTGGGCAGCACACAAACTACCAACAGTTGCTTGGTCAGTATCAACGGTGTGGTACAAATTCCAACCCTGGCTTATGCTGTGTCTGGAACCTACCCAACCTGTGTGCTCACATTCACAGAAGCTCCAGAAAGCGGTGACGTGATTGACGTAAGAGAAATCACAACCACGGTGACCTTGTATGAATTGGCCAGTACCAGTGGCAATGCCAGTGTAAGCGTAAGCAACACCAGCGCCGAAGTGGACATCAAGGGTAATTTGGTAACTACTCTGAGTGCAAGTGCTCCGGCTCTGACTACCAACGCAACCATGAGCTTCCAGTTGGTCAACAACACCACTCTAGCATTTGTGGTGCGTGGCACAGACGGCGTGACAAGAACTGCTACTGTGACGCTGGCTTAATAGCTGCAACGCTCTAGAAAAAATAGGACTCCTGGAGTTCTATTTTTTTGACTAAATACTGTCAATAAAAGGTAAAACAATATGGCCCTGACCAAACCACGTGCGTATCAAATCTATGATATAGATTACAAACAGGCCACTCGTGTGGTCACTGTGACCAACATAACATCGTTGACCACTGCGGCCCCTAACAATGTTGATGGCGTCATGCTGTCAGTCAACGACAGAGTCTTGGTTACCGGACAGACTGATCAAAGCCAAAACGGTATCTATGTGATAGTCACTACCGGTTCTGGGTCAAATGGCGTCTGGGCCCGCAGCAACGATACCAATGCCACTGGCGAATTGCTGGCCGGTACCATAGTCATGGTTACCGAAGGTGTGATCTACGCCGACACACAATGGAAACTGATCACTGACAATCCAATCACGATTGGAACCACGTCTCTGGTATTCACACAGAACTACTATGCCAATGTGCTACATGCCGGTACCAGCAATGTCACGGTATACAGCAATGCCAATGTGGCCATAACAGCCGCAGGAATAGCCAATGTGGCCACCGTGGCCACAGATGGTGTGTACGTGATTGGCAATGTGAGTGCCAGTGGCAATATCGCCGGCAACTACATTTTAGGTAACGGTTACGATCTTACTGGCCTGGCCAATGTGACGTTTGCCAATGCACCTCCTACATCAAACTTGGTCATTGGTGACACCTGGATTGACAGCACAAGTGGTTTGCAATACATTTGGTTCAACGACGTCACTGGCAATGTATGGGCCGAAATGGAAGCCCAAACTGCCTATTCGTCAACTGGCTATGCCAATCTTACTACCAATACCTTAAACACACAGATTCTCTACAACAGTGCCAATGCTATCATTGGTAGCAATGCTTTGACCTTTGACGGCACCACTGTCAGCGTGACCGGTATCACAGTCAATGCCAATCTCAGTATCACCGGCAATACCATACAGAGTACAGCATCCAACGCCAATCTTACCATCACCACCACAGGATCTGCGGCCTATGTGAACATGACCGGCCAATTTGGAGTCTATAGCTCGGGCGGCAATAGACTGTTACAGACTGTGAGTGACACTGTTAATTTTTACACCCCTATACTGAATTCTTTGGACAGTGCTATCGATATCATTGGCACGCCCGATGGCAACATTATTCCAGTCAACAACACCGGTGTCATGTTGCACATTACCGGTCAACCCACATTGCCGTCCAGGATCTACAACGATGCTGCCAACAGCTATGCGGCCTTTATTGGTCGTGCCATCAACGGCAATGTGAACGCACCCACACAGATCACGGCCGGTCAGACCGTGGCTCGATTTGCAGCACAGCCCTATGCCAACGGTGCTTATCCGTCGATCAGTACCACACGCATAGACATGGTGGCCACCGAGACACAGACCACAGCCAATGCAGGAAGCCAGATTACATTTTGGACCACGCCACAAGGATCTAATGTCGTAACACAAGTAATGAGTCTTACTCAGGCCAATCTCAGCGTCACTGGTAATATCATAACATTGAGTAATGTGGTTACCAACAATATTGTTGCTTTATCTGGGGGTAACATATATCACGCGGGTAATTTATTGCCGACGGCTAATACATACAGTCTGGGCTTGCCAACTGTGCCTTGGGCAAATGCCTACTTTGGACCCAGCTCCATTACTATTCTTTCAGGCGACAGCAACGTTGCTAACGCTGTAATTATCGAGAATTTAAGCGGCAATACTATAATTAACACTGGCGGGTTTATTATCAATGGCAATGGCGTTCCCGTATTCCGAGTTGAGGCCTTAACCGGACAAGTGTATTCCAACGCAAAAACCATTATTCAAAACACAACTGACTCTGCTAATACCACTTCGGGATCATTACAAACAGCCGGTGGTGCTGGCATAGCCAAAAATCTTTATGTTGGTGGCAATACCAATATTGCTGGCAACTTATCTGTTAGTGGAACAACAACCTATGCTTCAATTATTGGAAATGTTGTATCCGCATCGGGCAACGTTTATATTGCTGGAAATTTAAGTGTTGGCGGAACTGTTAATTTTGTTCCGGCTACTTACGGTACATTTGCCAACACATCTAGTATTACCGCTGCAACCAACAACACTCCTGCTGTTATTTTATGGAATACTGCCATAGCTAATTCAGGAGTAACTTACAGCGCAGGAAATAGTCGCATTATTGTAACTAAAACAGGGACTTACAATTTTACATATACAGCAATGTTTAATGGCAATGGTGGATCGCCCACAGGATATGTTTGGTTAAGACTTAACGGTACTGATGTAGCTAACAGTATGGCCACTGGATCAACAACAGGTACGGTACAAGTAGTTATAAGCGGTGGAGCACCTATCAGTATTACTGCTAATCAATACGTGGAGGTAGTGTGGGCCGTAGATAATAAAACCAATGGAAATTTAGTATCGTTTGCTGCCAATAGTGGAGGATTTACTCATCCAGCAAGTCCATCTGTAACTTTAACAGTAATGCCCACAGGAGTATAAAATAAATCATGGCCATCTTATCATTTCCAACTTCGCCAACCCTAAATCAAACCTATACTTTTGGTACCAAGACCTGGATCTGGACCGGGTTGGCGTGGAAGCTACAGACGCAGGGTGCTATCAACAACGTTCCAATTGGCAACGCTATTGCCAGTACCGGTGCATTTACCACTGTAACAGCGGCCAGTTTCACCGGCGGTGTGGTGTCAATTACCGGCAACGTAACCGGCAGCAATGTACAAGGTGGCGGAGTCATATTGACCGGCAACACCATTGGTGGTCCCGACCAACTGACCATAACCACCGCCAACACGGTGATTTCAGGCAATCTGTATGTGCAGGGCAACACTACGTTTGTCAGTGCCAACAATGTGACCACCAACAGCCTGCTGTTGCAGTTGGCCAACAACGTGACCTTGCCGACCCTGGCCAACGGTGCTGGCATCACGGTTGGAGCCACTGGCAACACCATTACCAGCATGCTGTACAACAGCGTCAGCAACACTTGGAATTTTGCTACCGGACTCAGTGTCAACGGCAATGTGATATCCAGCAATTTTGCCACAGCTGGTCGTGTGTCGGCCACCGGCAATGTGACCGGTAACAATGTGGTTGCTGTGGCAGGATTTTTGGGCAACAACATCAGTGTGTCTGGCAACGTGACCCTGGGCAACCGACTGGATTGGACCAGCAATGGCAACAGCGCAGTCTATCAGGTCTACAATGCCAGCACTGGTAGTCTCGACACTATTTTTGGATAATGCATGTCTACACTAGCAACACGGCTGACCGCAGATGGCGTATTCCTTACCAATGCCTACTTTGACGAAATCACCCAATCCTGGGTCAGCATAAGTCCTGGCGCGGTGTATGCAGGTCTGTTTGATGAAGTTTTTCTGTCGGCTGGCAGCCTGTTGTTTTCGGGATCCACCGATTATCTTTACGGTACTAACAGTGTTTTTAATATTGGCACACCTGGCACAGCCTGGACATTTGAAACCTGGATATATCCTACCACAGCCGGTGCGGTATTCAGCATCGGAGATGGCACACAGTACGGACAGAGTTTTGCTCTAGACTGGGGTGTCACAGCCACCGACAAATTTACCTTTAGACAAGGCGATGGCTCTGCTTATCCAGTCTCAATCACCAGTTCTGGTACCTACACCAGTGGATCCTGGTACCATGTGGCTGTGACCTGTACCGTTACTGGACTACGGGCCATTTACATAAACGGGATTGACAGTGCCAGCTATATGACATCAAACGCCATGAGTTTGGCCGACCAATGGGTAGTCAACGGATTTTACGACAATGCTGGCCTGGGCAACAGTGGGTCGGTTGCACACATCAGCAATCTACGTTTGATGGTTGGCGTTGCATTGTACACAGCCAATTTTACACCGCCCTATGCACCCTTGGTAGCTGTGTCTGACACACAACTGTTGCTGTGCATGCCCAACAACGGTGGTGCGTTTACAGACAGCAGTGCCAACGGATTCAAAATTCAGACCCATGGAACCCCGCAACAGACTGTTTCGAAACCCTTTGTACTAAATACTGCGAAGAGAGAATTGAGCTCGGGGACTTTACAGGTTTCTGGCTATTTTGACGAACAGTCAGGAATAACTTAAAAAAAGAAAGAAATAAAATGGCTAAACTGCTATCAGGAACCACCATATACGGTAATGCGGTCGTACAAACCTACATTACCGTCACAGGCAACGTCATCGGCGGTAACGTATTAGTTACCAGTGCTGGACAGATTAGTACAGCTGGCAACGTCTATGCTGGCAATACAATTATAGCTGGATCAGAATCGGTTGCTGGAAACATAACTGGTGGTAACATACTGTCGGGCGGTTTACTTAGCATCGCTGGTAATATTACCGGTGGAAACATACAGACAGCCGGGCAGATATCGGCCACAGGCAATATCACAATACCACAAGGCAATTTCTTTATTGGTAATGGTAGTCAATTAACAGGCGTAACAGCGTCGAGTGTAAATGCCAATTCTCTCACTGGCAACACAATAAATTCAGGTGTCATTAACTCCAGTTTACAAAACTTTGGGCTGGTTACAGCAATCAGCGCCACAGGTACTATCACTACCACAGGTAACGTGATTGGTGGTAACTTGGTCACAGGTGGTTTAATAACATCGGTTGGCAATATCACCGGCGGCAACATCATCAGTTTGGGCGCAATCACAGCCACAACCACTGTAAATGCAGCAGGTAATGTCACTGGCGGCAACATACTCACAGCCGGACAAGTAAGTGCTACTGCCAACGTCACTGGCGGCAATGTGCTGACAGCAGGACTGGTAAGTGCTACTGGCAACGTAACTGGCGGCAATATTACCACAGCTGGTGCTATAACAGCAACCGGTACCATTATTTCATCTGCCAATATCACTGGTGGTAATTTGATAACAGGTGGATTGGTCAGCGTTGGCGGTAATGTAAACAGTGCTGGTGTAAACACTGGCTATATCAGCCAAACTGGTAATTTATATGTTGGTGGTAATGCAAATATCATTGGTAATTTGAATGTTCAAGGCAATGTAACATTTGTCAACAGCAATGTGATCACTGTAAATGATCTCTATATTGAACTGGCCAACAACGTCACCACCTATGCCAATGCCAATGCAGCTGGTTTAGCAGTTGGACCAACAGGTAACAGCCTGTTCAACTGGCAGTATCTCAACTCGGCCAATGCTTGGTCAACCAACATTGGCATCAGTGCTCAAGGCAATGTAAACGGCGGAAATGTGATCACAGGTGGTTTGATAACAGCCACCGGCACTATATCTGGTGGTAACATCAGTACAGCTGGTTATGTAAGTGCTGCGGGCAACATCTATGGTGGCAATTTGAGCGTGACTGGCAGTATCAACTTTGCCACAGTGACAGGTACTACAATTTCAGTAACCGGCAACGTGACGGGTGGAAACTTGTTGACAGGTGGTGGCATAAGTGCTGCTGGACAAATTTCAGCCACAGCCAATATCACCGGTGGCAACATATTGACAGCAGGACTAGTAAGCGCCACGGGTGCCATCACTAGTGGTGCTAACATCACAGGCGCCAACATACTCACAGCCGGCTTAGTAAGTGCTACTGCCAACGTGATTGGCGGCAACGTGCTGACAGCTGGTTTGATCAGCGCAACTGGTACTATTACCAGCAACGCCAACATTTCGGGTGCCAACGTTAATACAACAGGGCAGGTAAGTGCTACTGCCAACATCACTGGTGGCAACTTGTTGACAGCAGGTTTGATCAGTGCTACGGGTGCTATAACCAGCGCAGCCAACATCACTGGTGGCAACGTGCTGACAGGTGGTTTGATCAGTGCCACAGGGGCTATCACAGCTGCCAATATTACTGGTAGCAACTTTAACACAGCAGGCCTAATCACAGCAACTGGCAACATCACTGGTGGCAACATAAACACAGCTGGACAAGTGGTTGCTACTGCCAACATAACTGGTGGTAACTTGTTGACAGCTGGTTTGGCCAGCGTAGGCGGCAATTTGACTGCGGGCAACATACAGACAGCAGGTCAGATATCAGCCACAGGCAATATCACAGCAGCAACTGGTGCGTACTTTGTTGGTAACGGTAGTCAGTTGACTGGTGTAACTGCAAGCAGTGTGAATGCTAACAGCTTGACCGGCAATACCATAAATTCAGGTGTTGTTAATTCCAGTTTGACCAATTTTGGTTTGGTCACAGCAATCAGTGCCACAGGCACAATCACTACCACAGGTAACGTGATTGGTGGCAATGTACTCACAGGCGGTTTGATCAGTGCTACAGGTGCCATAACCAGTGCAAACAACATTACCGGTGCTAATATACTCACAGCAGGCCAGGTAAGTGCAGGTGGCAACATTTATGCACAAAACATCAGCGTAAGCGGCAACATCACTGGCAACATCAGCTTTGATACCACTATCAGTGCTGCCGGTAACATCATTGGTGGCAATTTACTGACAGCTGGTTTGATAACAGCCACAGGCACCATAACTGGTGGAAATGTAAGCACTGCTGGCTATGTGACTGCTACTGGCAACGTGACCGGTGGTAATATTAACACAGCCGGACAGGTCAACGCAACTGCCAACGTAACTGGTGGCAACATACTCACAGCAGGACTAGTAAGTGCCACAGGTGCCATAACCAGCGCAGCCAACGTGACTGGTGGCAACATACTCACAGCTGGACAAGTAAGTGCCACTGCCAACGTAACTGGTGGCAACATAGCCACAGCTGGTCAGGTGACAGCAACTGGTAACATAACAACCAGTGCATACTTGAATTTGGCCAACAGTGCCAATGCAAGCGGCCCAGGTGGACACATAATTTACAACACCAGCTTACAAAGTATAGACTTTACATTCGGTTAATAAAGGAACCCAATTATGACATTTTTAGCCGCTAGACTATACAATTCTGGAAACCTGTTGATAGCTAACACCATCCAGTTTGATGAGACTACATACAGCAATGCTCATATCGCTAACAGTGCCTGCTATGCAGGCCTGTTTGATGAGGTAACAGGAACTGGAAATGTAGCGTATAGAATCACCAACACTGGAACAATGCTGGTATCGGGAATATTTGACGAGTATACTGGCATAAGTTAAAGGTACTATGGCCAAATTACAAAGTGGAACCACGGTATATGGTAATGCCACGGTTAACACATATCTAACAGTCGGAAGTTATGCTTCTGTTTCTGGTAATGTGTATGCTGGCAACACCGTTGTTACCGGATCTGAAACAGTCACCGGTAACATTGTTGGTGGTAACATACAGACACTGGGGCAAATTTCAGCCACCGGCAATATCACAGTCAATGCCAGCGGTTACTTTATCGGCAACGGTAGCCTGTTGACCGGTGTACAATCCAGCAACGGCGGTAACCTTGTTGTTTTGCAACGCACCGGCAGCTTGAAAGTGCCTATTGTGTATGGTTATCTATTGGTCATGGGTCGCGCTGGAAATGTACAATGCCCGATTGTCGCATAAATACAAGATACTAGGACAATACCATGGCAAATAGATTTCCGTTAATAGCTAATGCAACAGCTGATCAAATACAAGAACTGGCCAGTGGGGATTTTTTAGATCTCAGCCAAAGCGGCATTGCCAACAGTGGCAATATCACCGTGGCCAGTGGCAGTTTCTATTTTGGTAACGGCAGCCAGCTCACTGGAGTCATAGCTGCAGATTCTGGTTTTCCAATCACAGCTGGCACTAGCAATTTAAACGCACCATCCAACGGCAACATCACGGCCACAATAGGCGGTACTGGTGTAGTGGTCTGGGCCACTACCGGCGAATACGTTACTGGTCTTATATCAGCATCGGGCAATGTGACCGCTAGTCAATTTAATGGATCTGGTGCAGGCCTGACCAGTATACCAGGTGCCAATGTGACAGGCACAGTGGCCAATGCCACATACGCAACATCGGCAGGGTCAGCAGTGGGCACTGCAGCCACGGTAACTGTCAATGCACAACCAAATATCACTTCAGTTGGTACCTTGACATCAGTAACATCGTCGGGTCTTGTATCAACCACAGGCAACATAGTTGGTAGCAATATTATAACCAGCGGAAGTGTGTTGCCCACAGCCAATGCCACACAAGACCTAGGATCACCCACATTACAATGGGCTCACCTTTATGTCAGTGGTAACAGTATCTATCTTGGCGGCGGTGCTCTTACTGCCAATGCTGGTCAGCTGTCTTTTTCTGGAAATGCTGTAGTCACAGCCAATGCCACAGGCGTTTCAAGCACAGTAGGAAATGTGGCTATCAGCGGCAATGTGCAAGGTGGCAACATACTCACAGCTGGCTTAGTAAGTGCCGGTGCCAATATCACAGGCGGCAACGTACTTACAGCTGGATCAATCTCAGCCACTGGCAATATCACTGGCAATTATATTATTGGTAACGGCAGCCAATTAACCGGTGTAACTGCAAGCAGTGTGAATGCCAACAATTTGACTGGCAATACTCTTGCTAGTGGTGTAATCAACTCCAGCTTGACAAATTTTGGTCTAGTCAGCTCAATCAGTGCTACTGGTACTATCAGTACTGGCGGCAACGTACAAAGTGGCAACGTCCTAACTGGTGGTTTGATCAGTTCAACTGGCAACATAACCGGCGGCAATGTTGGTGCTACTACTATAACTGCAACCACAGTAACAGCAAGTGGCAATGTGTATGCTGGAAATCTTGTCAATTCGGGCAGTTCTAGTATAACCGGAAATATCACAGCTGGCAACATACTTACAGCAGGCTTGATAAGCGCCACTGGTACAGTAACCGCTAGTCAGTTTAATGGATCTGGTGCAGGCCTGACCAGTATACCGGGTGCCAATGTGACAGGTACAGTGGCCAATGCCACTTACGCAACATCGGCAGGGTCAGCAGTAGGTACCGCGGCCACAGTGACAGCCAATGCACAACCAAACATAACATCTGTTGGCACACTTACATCAGTAACATCATCGGGCTTGATTTCAACCACAGGTAATGTGGTTGGTAACTATATCTTGGGCAATGGTGCACTTTTAACTGGTGTGATCACCAGCGTGGCCAACATCAACAACGGCACTAGCAATGTGACCGTGACTGCGTCGGGCGGCAATATCACTGTGGGTGTGAGTGGTGTGGGCAATGTGGCGGTATTTGCTCCAACTGGAGAATATGTAACTGGTATAGTCAGCGCCTCGGGCAACATTGTTGGAGGCAATATATTAACAACTGGATTGATTAGCTCAACTGGTAATGCTATACACGGCAACATACTTACAGCTGGGTTAATTAGCTCAACTGGTAATATTATTGGTGGTAACATCGCTACGGCCGGGTTGATTAGCTCAACTGGTACAGTAACCGCTAGTCAATTTAATGGATCTGGAGCTGGCTTGACCAGTATACCAGGTGCCAATGTGACAGGCACAGTGGCCAATGCCACTTACGCGGTCAGTGCTGGATCAGCAGTGGGCACTGCAGCCACCGTGACAGCCAATGCACAACCAAACATAACATCAGTTGGTACCTTGACATCAGTAACATCGTCGGGCTTGATTTCAACCACAGGTAATGTGGTTGGGGCCAATATCAACACAACTGGGTTGGCCAGCGTTGGAGGCAATTTGTATGTGGGCGGTAGCGCCAACATTATTGGCAACCTGAACGTACAAGGCAATGTCACATTTATCAATTCAAATGTAATCACAGTCAACGATCTCTACATCGAATTGGCCAACAACGTCACTACCTATGCCAATGCCAATTCGGCTGGTTTAGCAGTTGGACCAACAGGCAGTACATTATTTAATTGGCAGTATCTCAATTCGGCCAATGCTTGGAGCACCAACATTGGCATTACTGCTACCGGTAACGTTACCGGCGGCAACATACTTACGACTGGGTTGATCAGTGCTGCTGGCAATCTTGCAGGTGGCAACCTGTTGTTGACAGGCACTATTAGTACATCAGGAAACAGTCAAGCAGCCAGCTACAGTGCCAGTGGCAACATAACCGGTGGCAATATAAACACAGGTGGAGTAGTTAGTGCCACAGGTAACGTTTATGTGGCTAATCTAATCAATAGCGGATCTGAAACCGTCACCGGTAACATAACCGGTGGCAATATAAACACAGGTGGACGTGTTACAGCAGTTGGTAATGTTATAGCAGCCGGGTTCCAGTATGCCAATGGGACGCCTGTACAAGGATCGGGCGCACAAGGTACTACGGGTACTACTGGATCGCAAGGAACAACAGGAAGCCAGGGCACTGCTGGAACAAATGGCAGTCAAGGAACAACAGGCACACAAGGCACAGTCGGAACACAAGGTACTGTGGGTGCTCAAGGTACTGTGGGTGCTCAAGGTACTGTGGGTGCTCAAGGTGCTACAGGCTCAGCAGGAAGCCAGGGCACTGTAGGAGCTCAAGGTACTGCCGGAACAAATGGCAGTCAAGGTACAGCTGGAACAAATGGCAGTCAAGGAACAACAGGAAGCCAGGGTACTGCTGGAACAAACGGAAGCCAAGGTACAGCTGGAACAAATGGTAGTCAAGGAACCACAGGTACCACAGGTAGCCAAGGTACTGCTGGATCAACAGGTAGCCAAGGTGCCACAGGCCCAAGCACAGCAATCAATGCCACCGCAGTCACAACTGGTACATTTTATCCAGTATTTGTGGCTAGTGCTGGGTCAAATCAAACTCCCAGCGTGCGGACCACTGCCACAGCATTCAGCATCAATGCTGCTACCAATGTGCTCACAGTCACAGCAACCACAGCGCAATATGCCGACTTGGCAGAATGCTACGCAGCCGATACCGACTACGAACCAGGCACAGTTATGGTATTTGGTGGTGCCAATGAAATCACTATCAGCAATTCTGCTAGCGATCCTGCCATAGCTGGGGTGGTATCTACCGAACCAGCACACCTCATGAACGGATTCCAGAGCGGAGAAAATGTGTTGCCAATTGCCCTGGTTGGTCGCGTGCCGTGTCGGGTGGTTGGACCCATAGTCAAAGGTGATCGACTTGTAACTGGAACTGTTCCAGGAACAGCAGTCAAATTGGATCCGGCGCAGTACCAACCCGGTTGTCTAATCGGTAAAGCCCTACAAGATTACGACAGTGCCACGCCAGGTGTGATTGAAATATCCGTAGGTCGCGCCTGATCAAAGAATAATGTATACTAGCATTTGTCGTCATAAATGCTAGTATACATGAACTTATCCCAACAAATTGCCCAGTCGGGTCTGGTAAAATCCAGTCTAGATCGAGGTGGTAGCATACATCCCTTGATCATACCCAGTGAATTGACCAATGGAACCGGGCTCATGAATCCCAGTATCTATCTAGACGGAGACCAGTTGTTGGTCAACATACGTCATGTCAACTATACCCTTTACCATTCCGAGCAAAAACGATTCCAACACAGATATGGACCTTTGCAATATCTGCATCCTGAAAATGATCGCAAACTACGGACCTGGAACTATTTTGGCGTACTAAATCCAGATCTTGCTCTCAAACAGATCACGGCCGTGGATACTACCCGTCTGGATGTGGAACCCATATGGGAGTTTGTAGGCCTAGAAGATGCACGCCTGTTTCGTTGGGACAACAAGATGTTCCTGAGCGGAGTCAGACGAGACACTACCACAAACGGCCAAGGCAGGATGGAACTGAGCGAGCTATCGGTCAAGACCAATATTGTGCGAGAAATCAAACGCACTCGTATTCCGGCACCGGGAGCCAACGCCAGCTATTGCGAAAAGAACTGGATGCCGATCTTGGATCAGCCCTATCACTATGTCAAGTGGTCCAATCCTACCGAAGTAGTTAGGTTTGACCCGGCCACCGGAATCACAGAAACAGTGCATCTGGATGAAACCAAATTTATCAGTGGTCAGCCCGATTTCCGCGGCAGCAGCCAGGTCATACCCTATGGCGATCTTTATTTGGCACTCATACACGAAGTGGATCTGTTCAAGAGCGAGCATGGTGAAAAAGATGCCAACTACAAACACAGATTCTTGGTCTGGGACCGATCGTGGAACATAGTCAAATTCACCGACGCATTTACATTCATGAATGCCGATATCGAGTTTTGTTGCGGTGCTGCTTTTGTAGGAGACGATCTTTTGTTGAGTTTTGGATTCCAAGACAACGCAGCATTCATCTTGCGTATGCCTAAAACTGTGTTGCGTGAATATCTAGGAGTGTGATCATGTTTGCACAGCGACTACAACAATATATCAACAACCACAATGACTCAATGGCCAATTTTGCACTGGCACAGGAATACGAACAGATGGGCCAGACTGGTGCCGCTATCAGTTTTTATCTGCGTGCAGCCGAACGTAGCACAACTGATCTCGAGCAGTACGAATCCTTGATCAGGATGGCCTTGTGCTTTGAACGACAAAAAACTCGTGATGACACCGAGAAAGTGATCTTGCAAAAGGCTATCACGCTCATGATCGATCGTCCTGAAGCCTATTTCCTGCTCAGTCGCCTGCATGAATTCAATCGAGAATGGCACGAAAGCTATACCATGGCCTGTGTGGGTCTGCATGCGGCTCGGTTTGATCTTGACCCGTTAAAGACTGACACTCAGTATCCAGGACAGTACGGTTTGATTTTTCAAAAGGGTGTGGCCTCATGGTGGGTAGGGCTGTGTGAAGAAAGTCGACAGATCATGCACGATCTCAAGTTTGGACATCGGATGAATGATCTGTTTCGATTGGCTGTGGATAGAAATTTAGGCAACATAGGCTGGCCCAACACACGAACAGATTACAAACCCGAATTGGCATCACGTGCTCGTGCGCCATTTGCGGGACTGGATCAACTGGAACATAATCATGCACAAAGCTACCAGGATCTATTTGTGTTGTCAGCCACCGGCGGCAAGCGCAATGGTCGATATTTGGAGATTGGCTGTGCTGAGCCATTTGACAGCAACAACACAGCCCTGTTAGAAACCAAATTTGGCTGGACCGGGGTCAGCATGGACATCAACCAACAAGTGGTCGAACAGTTCATGCGCGAACGTGACAATCTGGTATTTTGCCTGGATGCCATGCGTGTGGACTATGCCAAGTTCTTGCTCACTGTGGGATTCAGTGGAGATTTTGATTACCTACAGGTCGACTGTGATCCGCCCAGCCACTCGTTCGCTATTCTACAACGTATTCCGTTTGATACTGTGAGATTTGCCACCATAACTTTTGAGCACGATTACTACGTGGACCCCAGCATAAGAGATCTTTCCAGGAAATTTTTACTCGGCAAAGGTTATGTGCTAGCAGCCGGTGATATAGCATACAACCACACGCACAGCTACGAGGATTGGTGGATCCATCCAGATTTGGTTGACCCAATCATACAGCAACAGTTGATAGATCGCAGCGATCAAATCAAACACGCCAGAGATTACCTGTTCCCCACAGCTAAATAATAGCAAAGGGGAATCGCATGGATGCAAAATATCGTACAGATTATGCTGGCGAGTTCGTTATCACACATACTCGTTGGGCCGGTCGCAAACGTGAAGAGACCAGAGAATGGATAGCCAATCCAATTGAAAATCATCACATCAGCGGTCGTGCAGTCTGCATTGGGCACACTTCAGAGCGTGAATATTTTGATTACACTAGATTACAACGCCATCGCGGCGGACTGCTGGGATCAAAAAAATTACAAACCTACGGAGTTGGTGCAATAGCTCACGAGATGCCATTGGATTTTGCCGTCGACACCACCACAGACGGACTAGCTAAACTGTTAGAATCCGGCTACGCAGAAAAAAATATTGTGTATACCAATGCCAGGAACTGTATACAGCATCCAGAAAAATTTTATCTGATACCGTACAAACCTCAACTGTTGGACATTGCTATCATTATGTATCTGGCAGCATTTGATGGACACAGTGAAATATTCATGCTGGGTTATCATAAAGAAACCGACACCGGCTCCAACAGATGGATCGAACAGATTACATCTGTGATACAGGCCTATTCAGGAACGCAATTCACATTTGCAGGCGAACCCACCAACATGCCCGATGCTTGGCTGGATCAGCCCAACGCACGGGCGTTAAATTATAGAGATTTTATAGGCTACTGCGACATTTGAATCTGTGATTCGATCAGCTGTATTTTGTCTTGCACAGTGTCAAAATTCACAGTGCTCCACAAGCCCGGATGCAACGGTTTGGGCCAACGCCCGCTGTCGATCCAGGCCCAGCCCACGTGCTCGTCGTTGAGTACAGGTGTAAATTCTTCTGCGACGCTACAAAAAAATGTATGATAAGCAAACGTCAGATCGGCTGTGGTGAATTTTTCTAACGGGACCAATTTGAGATATTGGGGCATGCAACCTAGTTCTTCGCGGCATTCACGCTCGATAGTTTCAATCAAGGTTTCACCAGATTCGCAACGCCCCCCTGGCAGGCCCCAGGTATCCGGATGTTTGGTATCGTTCCTCATCAGATAAAGATAGCGTCTGGTGGCTATGCTGTAAAACCATATGCCTACAGCAGTTACAATACCAGAGTCCATAGGCCTCCCTTGTACAAGCCCTGGTAGCTCTTGACCCAGGCTTGGCCAGTCCATCTATATTGCAGTTCTGTGGTAATGTTGGTCACATATTGATAGTTTTCGGGACTGCTGGCGCTGTCAAAAGAAATGGTCCACCTGGCTCCGTCCCATTCAATAATGTCGTTGGCTTGGGCCACCATGGGTGCCCCTGAGGTACCGGACCATGCGGCGGCATGTTGATTGTATGGATCATCCCAGTCACCACTGCTCTCGGTCAGTAGATAGCGAGTTCCTATCGCAGGTTCGGGCAATCCAGTTCCGGGCCCGCTCAACAGCGGATTGATCACAGCATCGATCGCAGTCAGGGTATCAGCTGGTACAGTATCGATATTGGTACTGTACAGCAGATATCGATCATCGGTTGGGTCGTAGGTCACAGTACCAATCACTTCGGTTCCGTCGGGCTGTTCTAGACTGATGTAGCTGATTCCGGGCCGCAGAGTACCGTATAGTCCAATCACGGCCGACCAAGTCAGATTGGTATCAGGATTATCGGGCGCTGTCAGGCTGGCATTGCTCTGATCAACCACAACAGGTTCGGGCAATACCTGTAACTGATTGTTGATCAGTACCACTTGATAGTTGTAAGGTGTTATGGCCATTCTGGTACCCAGCAATAGGTCATTGTCGGTCACTGCCAGACTGGCATCGCCGTTGGCATCATAGATACTGGCTATTATTCTTTCAACCACACCCAGTTTCTTGACCTTGGCTGGACTGGAGATCCACATGGGTAGTTTGAAAGTCAGAGTAGCTATGTCTATGGGGTTGTCGGTACCAACTGGTATCACACGACTACTCCAGTTCACATCATCTAGATAAACTGTGGTAAGACTGGTCCAATCTATATAGTTGTCGGTGCTTTGTATTTCCAGACTGGGATTAAACAATACCAAGATCTGTTCCAGCAGTTGCATTTTTTGATTGGTGTTTGACGTCCACATGTCCAATTTCAATGTCAGTTCAAACGGAACTGGCATGAGTCTGTCTATAGTAAACGCATTACCTTGTGTGGTATCATAGGTGTTGGTCACACTATCATAGGTGCGTTGTCGTACATTGATGGTGCCAACAAAATTGGGTTCTTGTATCATGGCCCTGTTGTATTTGAGATCGGTTATGTAAAACGTCATCAACGGCGTGCTGGGCAGTTCACTGGCTGAATTTTGCTGTATGATGGTTTGTGCCTGGCGGCTGCTGTCACCATAGCGTACTGGCACACGCACTAGAGTATCATTTTTTCCGTCCTCGTTGCGTCCGTATTCAACCTGGAAATTGCTAAAGATCCTGGCGAACTGCAACATGAATCGTCTGATCTGCGCATCATAAAAAAACTGTGTTACGGCCATGATATTCCTAGTATGAAGGTGGTGGGTTGGGCGGCAAATTACCTCCCTGATCACCATTGTCGGCCAAGGGCCGCAAGATCTGGCTGAGACTTTGACGACTTGGTATATTGCCCAGATCTGTGGTTGGTACAGTGTATGTATTGTTCACAAAGCTGTTGCGTTGAGTTTGTGCAGCCGGAGCCAGGTCAAGATCGGTCCTGACAGCACTTTCTATGGCAACCCATCGGGCACCATCATAGCGGAACAGTCGATTGGGAAAATAGTCCAGTCTGAGCGCATAGGCACCAATCACTGGGTCGGGCGGAAAACTCACACCCGGGGTCACCGGAAGACCGTTGGGTGGCAACAGATAACCGGTATCAGGATCGTATCCGCCGGTCAAATAGCCCATGGTATAACCAAAACTGCCAGGAGTTTCGCCTATGCCGGTCTGTGTGGTACCAGCACCAGTGTTGTCATCGGATGCCAGCAAGCTGTCTCCGCCGGGCTGGCCATGCATTGTGGTTGGCAGTATATAAAATTTGGTGTTGTCGTATCCGCTGAATGGCACATCTGCTTGTGCCTGTGCCAACAATGCATCATTGATTGAAAGATCTTTGGGACGGGTACTCATCTGATCAGCCACTGTGGTGGGGTTGGTGATGGGTGTCCAGTACGGTTGTCTAGTACCGGGATTTACAGCATCGATCGCTGTGCCGGGCGGTACATTGCCCGCAGCTCGATAGTAACTGTCACCATCATTCACGATATCGCCTCCGGGATAAAAGTTTCCAGGATCCCAGATATTATCGGGCATAAATGGCTTGTTGGTGATCTGATTAAATTCCTGTGCATTGACCATGGGGGTGGCCTTGACTCGCCACAGATGTGGTAACCAGGTCTGGCTGAATCCTTCGCTGGCATAGGCCGCGTCTTGTATCACATAATATCTGGGTAACGGAAGCGGTATGGTAGGATCCAACGGATAGTAATCTTTGAGATTGGGCAGTTCTAACACATCGCCCGACATCAGTTTACGACCAAAAGCATCCAGCATGTAGTTGTAATGAAACGTGATAAACAAAGTATCATTGTTCATGAACAGGCCAAATTGCGTGAGATCAAAATCAATATCCTGTTGTCGGTACACACCGCGCATGACATAAACATCGGGCTCATAGGCTCGATCTCGGTTTTCCAACAACAGTAGATCTTCTATGAACAAGGGATTGGTAGTATCGTAGACCGGTAAAGTGGCATCGTTGTTGCCAGGATTTGGGCTGTTGTCCACGATGGGACCGGCATATTTGTGTATATAAATGTCCAGACCACCCACTGTGAACTGTTCCTTGATTGTGCGATCAAAGAACTGATAATCGGCCGTCCGGTTCGGCCTGTACATGGATAATCTTGGCATAGTAGTGTATTTACCGCGTTGTTTGACCAAAAACACCGATCAGTCATAAAATAATGTATGGACAATCAATTGACACAACGCAAAGAACAACTCACACAGCAGATTCTGCGTGTGTCCAATCGCCGCGCTCGTAACGATCTGCTCAAAATGATGAAACCGGTTGAATCAGCTCTTTCAAATCTAGATCGCGAAAGTGTGGAATGCCGTCGCCTAAATCGTACCACTTCCCGATACCAAGACCTGGACCTGGCAGCCAAACACATGATCAACACACTCGAACAGTACCTGACTTTTGCGTGCCTGATAGGTGATTGACTATAAATCACAATCCAGGTATAATAACAACTGCTCTCTATAAAAAAATACATTATGGTCAAAATTCAAAAATCTCATGACACGCAGACAATCAAGCCGTTGAATCCCAAAAGTGCCGACGTCAAATATACCGGTGGCGAGCCCACCTGGACGCAAACTCGGACCGATGGCGACCGAATCAGTGCTATGCTGAAAGCATTTGCCTGGTACAACTACCACTACGACAAAAAAGATGCCAAAGGCATGATAGTGTCTTGGCTGGAACGTAGAGACCGATCTGTCGAAGCCAAGACACTGTCGGGTATTCCAGACAGTCGCATACGATCAACCACGGCCTGGGTATGCAGGATGAACGTGGCCGGACTGGAATTGACCAAACCCGAACTGGCCGTGATAGAATCCGAAATAGCCGGCATGTTGCGGGTCAAACAGGAAGTGATACGCACCGTGACCGAAGCTGAAACAGCTCAGGCACGTCTGACCATACAGGATCACTTGCGTGAACGAGCCAGTGAATGTGCCGGTGAACTGGAGGGCATGTTTGATGAATTTGTCACGCAGGGGGCAAAAATGAGTGCTGACTTCAAACCCATGGCACAGATACGTGGCATGAATATAGCACCGCAAATGACCGGTGCCATAGCCAATCGCTGGCGAGATCGCCTGAGTGAATTCCAATCAGTGCTGGAAGGTCGAGATGGTGACCTGGTAGAAGGTTATAGCCATCTGACCAAACTACAACTCAAAAACTGTGTGAAATTTTGCGAAACTGTGATCAACGACTGCGCCAGCTATGTACAAATCAAGAAAGTTGAACGCAAACCCAGAGCCAAACGAGCTGTCAGTGCAGAAAAACTCAGTTCAAAGTTTAAATATCTCAAAGAGTTTGCCGAACTCAATTTGACATCGGCCGCACCATCTTGTTTGGTCAACGCCACTGAAGCTTGGTTGTACGATACCAAGAAACGCAAACTGATACATGTGGTGGCTGACAGCCATGTGGGCAACTTCACAGTCAAAGGCAACAGTTTGGTGGCATTTGATTCGGCCAACAGTTCTCAAAAAACCCTAAGACGCCCGGCCGAGCAAATCAAAAGCATCGTGAGTGTGGGCAAACCGGCTGCTCGCAAAGCCTATAACGAGATCAAGAGTACCGAGATACAGTTTAATGGACGTGGCAACGAGAATCTGATCATACTCAAAGCCTGGTAGCAGGCCATTGGCTGTATAAATATACTCATAGGAGCATGATCATGGGCATACAGTCACAAAGCACACTAGAAACACAAAAACAAGACTTATTCAAATATGTGCAGTACCAGCTGGGTGGACAGATCATAGACCTCGAGCTGGATGCCGAACACTTTGAAGCAGCCTATCAGAACACAGTGGGAACCTATCGCCAGAGATCGCAAGGCGCCTACGAGGAAAGTTACAGTTTCATGGAACTGGTGGCCAACGTCAACATCTACGAACTGCCACAAGAAGTATACAGCGTGCGACAGATCTTCCGACGCACATTTGGTGACAGTACTGGACCATTTGCCAGCAATTTTGATCCGTTCAGTCAGGCCAGTCTCAATGTGTACCTTATGAATTTCAACGTGGCTGGCGGACTGGCCACATACGATTTTTACAGCCAGTATGTGAGCTTGGCCGGGCGCATGTTTGGTGCCTACATGAACTACACGTTCAACCCAGTTACCAAAAAATTACAGCTGATACGTGATCCCAAAGCCACTGGCGAATCGGTGCTGTTATGGTGCTACAACTACAAGCCTGAATTCAACATGATGAGTGATCCGCTCATACTACAGTGGATGAGGAACTACATGGTGGGCAACTGCAAGAAAATAATCGGTGAAGCCAGAGAAAAGTTTGGTACCATAGCAGGTCCACAAGGTGGTGGTACCCTCAACGGTACTGCCATGAAAACCGAAGGACAGGCTGCCATGGACCAATGTGTTGAAGATCTTAAAAATTACGTGGATGGAGCCCAGCCAATCACCTGGGTGGTACACGGCTAGCAATCTTTGTGCCATCGTATAAAGTTTGTTAGAGTCGGTGGATATTCCCGTATCGCAATCGACACTCTTGTTTACCATAACGGTTGATATTTTTTAAATGTTAGCATATAATGTCAATATGAGCTCATTAATGATTGACATCGAAACCATTGGGGTGGCACCTGCTGCTACTATTTTAACTATAGCTGCCCAATCATTTGACCCTTTAGGTACTGGATACTATGAACAACATTACTATGCTAGGATTTCATTAGAAAGTCAGGAAAATCGAACCATTGATGATAGTACTTTAAATTGGTGGGCGACACAACCTGCTGAGGCACGAAATGAAGCATTTTCTGAAGAAGATCGTATTCCGTTAGATCAGGCACTAGATGAATTAGGCAAACTAATTTGGACCAGTAAATTTTTGTATTGTCAAGGCCCAACATTTGATTGCACAATTCTAGAACATGCCTATAAAAGTTATGGCAAGCCCATACCGTGGCAGTTCTACAATGTGCGTGACAGCAGGACGGTGTTTGGACTATGGCCTGAACTACCCAAGCCTGCTACCACACACCATGCCTTGGAAGATTGTAGACGGCAGATTGAATTATTACAAAAAACATTACGACACCTAAATGTAAAGGCATTGACATGATTATCTTTTCCTGTTCGTATTGATAAATAGTTGTATGTTCATTAAAAACAAGTATACACAATGTTATCAAAAAATTATTAATCAATCACAAAATCGTCAGTTAATAGACGAATACACCGAACGTCATCATATTATTCCTAAAAGCATGGGCGGTGATGATAATATACATAATATAGCAACGCTTACAGCGAGAGAACATTTTATTTGCCATTTATTGCTAACAAAAATGGTTAGCGGTCAAGAAAAATATAAGATGGTAAAAGCGGCATTAATGATGGCCCATATAACAGGACCCGGTCAAGAAAGATACAAAGTCACTGGTCGGGTGTACGAGTTGCTAAAGTCGTCTCAGCCGCCTGTGCCGCAATCTACAAGAAATAAAAATAGTAAATCTCAAAAAGAAAGATTTAAAAATATACCAGGCACATTCAAGAATAAAAAACACAACGAAGAAACATTAAAAAAATTACGAAAACCTAAATCAGAAGAACAAAAATTAAATCATTCGCGTACTATGACAGGCAGATTTAAGGGTCGTATTCCACACAACAAAGGCAAAACATACGAAGAATTGTACGGCAATAAAAGAGCCACAGAATTAAAGGAAAAAGTAAAACGTCCAGGTGAAAAAAACGGATTCTATGGTAAACAACATTCGGCTATACAACGAGAGAGAAAAAGACAAGAAAAACTTGCGGCTCCTAAGAAAATGTGTTATTATTGTAATACAGAAGTAGATCCAATGAATTATGGGAGATGGCACGGTGATAAATGTAAACACAAATAAAAACCCTCTAATAATAGGCCTGGTTGGGTTCCAAGGCTCGGGCAAAGACACCATAGCCGACTACCTGGTGAACATACACGAGTTTAGACGTGAAAGTTTTGCCAATACTCTAAAAGATTCTGTGGCCGCTGTGTTTGGCTGGGATCGCAACATGCTGGAAGGACGCACCAAGCAGAGCCGAGAGTGGCGCGAACAACCAGATGCATGGTGGAGCGAACGATTGGGCATGTCGATCACGCCCAGATGGGTTCTGCAATACTGGGGAACCGAAGTATGCAGGAAAAACTTCCACGATGATATCTGGATCGCCAGCCTGGAAAACAAACTGCGTACCAGCAGTGACAGCATAGTGATATCAGATTGCCGTTTCCCCAACGAGATACTCAGCATCAAGAGGGCCGGTGGCCGGATTGTGCGGGTAGTTCGCGGGCCAGAACCAGAATGGTATCGGTTCGCAGAGATGGTCAATCAAAAATCCAGCCCCACACTTGAACACAGCTGGGCCCAGGTCAAGCTGGACAAATTCAACGTACATGTGAGCGAAACTGCCTGGATTGGTACAGAGTTTGATCACATTATCACCAACAATGCCAGCTTAGACGATCTGTATCGCCAGGTCACAGGTCTGGTTCAAGATCCCCAGACCGCCACGGTAGATTAGATCGACTCACGTGTATCACGCAGTTCTGACAGATAGTGCGTAGATTGCGCACATGGACATTGTTCATGTCACCGTCCACGTGATACACCAGCAGTTGTGCCACATACCTGGATCTAAACCCACACAATTCGCATGTGGTTTTTTTAGTATAGCCGCCTGATTGCCATTTGGGAACAGGTGGTCGTGGTCGTAGATTCCTTTTGATACAAGGGTCGCACCGACTGCGATAGTGCGTGCATCCATCTCGGTGATAATTCACAGCACATAATCTTTGTTTACAGGTGTTGCACACGGGTCTGGTCATGCTGTATTTAAACCAAACCTTTGCAAAGGGGCCTGTGCCGAGCATTTTTTCTCAAGACTACATAAATATCAATACTAGAATATAAAGGATTATGATATGTCTCTACTGTCACCAGGTGTACAAGTTAGCATAATTGACCAAAGCAATTATGTCCCAGGCGCTACCAATTCGGTTCCGTTCATTTTGCTGGCCACAGCCCAGAACAAGATTTCTGGTGCCGGAGTTGGCGTAGCAGCTGGCACGTTGGCTGCCAATGCCAACCGGACTTATCTGATGACCAGCCAACGAGATTTATTAAACACATTTGGTACTCCATTTTTCTACAGCACCACTGCTGGTGTTCCGATCAATGGCTACGAGCTCAACGAATACGGCCTACTAGCCGCCTATAGTGCCCTAGGCATCACCAATCAATGTTATGTACAACGTGTCAACATTGACTTGGCTGCACTTACAGCCAGTCTAACACGTCCGGTTGGTACCCCGCCCAATGGTACCTATTGGTTAGATACTGTAAACAGTTCCTGGGGTATTTTTGAATGGAATGTGACCACCGGAGCATATACCAATCAGATTCCTAGTGTGATTACCAGCACTGCCAATCTTGTAAACGGAACAACTACTCCGCTGGCCAGCTACGGCAGCATTGGAAATTACACTGTGGTGGCTGGTGAGATACAAACTGCCAACATAGCAGGATCCTTGCAGAATCCCGAATACTACAAGCGTGGAGGTCCTACTGCCAGTCAGACCACTTCCAGTGCGCTCAGCTCGGTGTACAACAGCTGGGTCTTGGTCGGTAGCGATGACTGGAAGACCGCATGGCCCACAATCAGTGGCACGCAGAGTCCAGCCAATCTTGTAGCCAATACCAATATTGTTATCAACAACACCAACACTATCACTGTGCCATCCGCACCAAACAACACAGTGGCCAATGTGTCTGCGCAGATCAATGCTGCTAATATTTCAGGCGTGTATTCGGGCGTGATTGGTGGAACCATGTATCTTTATGCCGACAGTCAAGCACCAGGATTTACAGGAACTGTGTCAAGCGGCACAGCCAATGTCACAGCTGGAACTGCTACCCTGGTATTCACCAATGGGGCCAATGTACCAACTCCATATCCAGTCGGCAGCACCATCACAGTGTCCGGAACTGCCAATACCAACTACAATGGCACTTACAATGTGACAGCCAGTACTAATACTTCGGTCACGTTTGATTTTGCCGGTGCCAATAGGTCTACCAATGTAGGAACAATAACCTGGCCCGACAGTGTCAGTATCTCAGGTACAGCTCTGTCTGCGCTGGGAATTGCTTCTGGATCATATTCGACTCCGCAATATTTGGCCAGCAACAGTTATCAAAATCCAAGATGGACCAGCACCAGCGCCACACCTGCTCCTACCGGATCAGTATGGCAAAAGACCAACAACGTGAATCTTGGTACCAATCTGGTGTTAAAGCAATACAGCACCACTTTGGGAACATTTGTGGCACAGAATTGTCCAGTTTATGCCAACAATGCTACAGCCAATTACAATCTTGATCCGTCGGGCGGCGGATACGACATTGGACAAGGCTATACCTATGCCCAGGTTGATGCGTACGGCAATGGAACTGCCACGTTCATGATCTGGCAACGCCATGCAGTAGGAGCCACAAACGTGACTGGTTATTCAGCACCAGGCGATGTGTTTACCGCAGGCAATCAATTTACTATTTCCGCCACACAGGCCGGTAGTACGACTCTCAACACAGCCACGGCCACTCTCGAAGGCACCAGTCCAGCAGATTTCATTGCTGCTGTATCGTCTGCAGGTGTACCGTATGTGAGTGCTACACTTAATAGTTCGGGACATGTAGTATTCACACACAGTCAAGGTGGAGATATACAACTGACCAGCATCTCGGGTGATCCTGTAGGTGAGGCCGGTTTTGCACTGGGCGAAAATATCGTGGGCTTGACTGCACTAGATGTGACCACAGTTGATACCCTGGTACTCAGCAACTGGGTCAGCTATCCTACTTTCTCTTATACCTCTAGCAACACTTCTCCAGATCAGAATCCGCTAAACGGAACTTACTGGTACTACAGCGATACCACCCAGGTGGATATCATGATACAGAACAGCGGTCAATGGGTAGGATATCAAACTGTGACCAATGACATACGTGGCTACAATCTCAGTCTGACCAATGCCGCAGGTCCGCAAATTTCAGCTACGGCTCCTACCACACAAAACAACACAGCACAGTCACCGTTGGTTCACGGAGATCTCTGGATTGATACCAGCGACCTTGAACTGTACCCAGTGATCAATCGTTGGCAAAATGTCAATGGCCAGGATCAATGGGTGACCTTGGACAACAGCAACAGAACCACATCAAATGGCGTGCTGTTTGAAGATGCAAGATGGGCACCAAATGGAACCACAGATCCTGTGGCCGATGCCTTGCCAACCATTACCAGCCTGTTGACCAGCAACTATCTTGACCCGGATGCACCAAGTCCTAGCCTGTATCCAGATGGTATCTTGCTGTGGAATACTCGACGTTCAGGATTCAATGTCAAGACCTTTGAATCCAACTACTTCAACAACACAGCTTACCCAGCCTATCAATGGCTCAGCACCACAGCCTACAGCATTGGCAATTTGGTCATGTACAACGGTGTTGTGTATATCGCACTCAAGCCCAGTACCAATCAGACCCCCGGAACTACTGTGTACTGGACACCAATCACAGTGACCAATACTTGGAAGACCACCAGCGGCAACAGGCCCGATGGCAGCCCGTACATGGGTCGTCAGGCTCAACGTGCTATTATCGTAGCCGCACTGCGTAGTGGAATTGATGCGAACACTACCATCAGAGAAGAACAGAATCAATTCAATCTCATAGCCTGTCCACAGTATCCAGAGCTGGCACCAAATCTAGCTGTGCTCAACGTGGATCGAGGCCAAACTGCATTTGCTGTGGTTGATACTCCATTGCGATTGACACCAGACGAAATTGTCACTTGGTCTACCAACAACAATGGTCTAGGCCTAATCACAGCCGACGGCAATCTTGATTCCGGAGATGCTTATGCTGGCGCTTTCTACCCTAGCTGTACCACAACTGACCTCAGTGGAAACTTGGTGGTGACATGCCCAAGTCACATGATGTTGCGTACCATTATACGCAGTGACGAAGTGTCTTATCCATGGTTGGCTCCATCCGGAACCAGACGTGGTGTGGTTGACAATGCTACCCAGATTGGTTATGTGAACGGCCAAACAGGTGCATTTGTACCACTAGGAGTCACACAAAGTCTACGTGATGTGCTGTATCAGCACAACATCAACCCAATCACGTTTATTCCGGGTGTGGGCATAACCAACTTTGGTAATCATACTCTGCAAGGAAGTGCCACTGCTCTTGATCGTATCAACGTGGCACGCTTGGTGGCGTTCTTGAGAGCCAGATTGAGTGCCATTGGCAAGACCTACTTGTTCGAGCCCAACGATACCATCACACGCCAACAGATCACCAACAGCATAACCAATCTCATGATTGACTTGGTGGCCAAACGTGGAATCTATGACTACCTGGTTGTGTGCGATCTTACCAACAACACACCGGCTCGCATTGATGCCAATGAATTATGGGTTGATATCGCGATCGAGCCAGTCAAGGCTGTTGAGTTCATATACATACCAGTACGTATACAGAACACCGGTACCATTGCAGCCCAAACTATAGCATAATTTTGGCACGCACAGATACCATAAATAAAAGTACATTAGGAGATAGAGAAAAATGGCTACATCATCATTAACCAAAATGACCGTACCACTGGCCAGCGATCAGAGCAGTCCATCGCAAGGCCTGTTGATGCCCAAACTGAAGTATCGCTTCAGAGTCAGCTTCCAGAATTTTGGAGTATCAAGCCCAGTAACAGAGCTGACCAAACAGGTGGTGGATTTCACTCGTCCCAACGTGACTTTTGAAAATATTGATCTTCCTATCTACAACAGTACTATCAAGTTGGCTGGCAAATACAGCTGGCAGGACATCACTTGCAACATACGTGATGATGCTGCTGGTAATGTGACTCGACTGGTTGGCGAACAACTACAGAAACAGTTGGATTTTGCTGAAATGAGTAGTGCCAGTTCGGGTATTGACTACAAGTTTACCACAGTGTTTGAAGTGCTAGACGGCGGCAATGGTACCAATGCTCCAATCGCGTTAGAGACCTGGTCCATACTTGGTTGCTATCTACAAGGTGTCAACTACGGTGATATGAATTATGGCACAAACGAAGCCATGCAGATTGCATTGACCATCCGCTTCGACAATGCTGTACAAGGTGTTGGCGGAACAGGTCCTGGTGTAGGACAAGCAATTGGTCGTACATTGGGTGATGTGGTCACTGGTGTTGGTACTGCACAATAACTGATAGACCGCCATGAACCTTAGCTCGTTTGGCGAGAACATCTTACAAGGATTCTTTGGTACCGATCAATTAAAAGATTATAGTCATGCTTCTAGAACTTTTAGAAGCAACAACTATGAACTGACTCCAAGAACCAAGTATCTATTCCACTGCTTTTTCAATATCAACTCGGGCGAAATTCCGGCCCTGCGCACGGCTTTTGCAAACAATGACATAGCCAGTGTGGGGCTCATGGTCAAGACAGCCGATTTACCCAGCTTTGAAATTTCAGCCGAAACCCTGAATCAATACAATCGCAAAAGAATAGTACAGACCAAGATCAACTATCAACCGGTCACTATCACTTTGCATGATGATCAAAGCGATCTTATCAGGAATCTCTGGTACAACTACTACACCTACTACTACAAAGATCCCACCTACGGTTACAACAACGTGCCCAACACCAGTGGCAGTCTAGGCCGGTCTCAAACCTTGCAAAATGGATTTGGGTACAATACCTCCGACACTTATACCAATAGACAAAATACCGATTGGGGATTTATAGGCGAAAGCTATACTGACAGTAGCGCAGGCAATGCCTCAGGAAACAACAACGGAAAGCCTAGATTTTTCAACGATATCACCATATACGGTCTGGCACAAAAACGATTTGCCAGCTATATCTTGATCAATCCTGTCATCACCAACTGGAAAAGTGATCAGTATGATTATAGCCAAGGTGCTGGCACCATGAGTCATACCCTGACTATCAGTTACGAATCAGTCAAGTACAACAGCGGAGCCATCGGCGGCGCACAACCCAGCACCAGTGTGCCAGGATTTGCTGATCCAGCCCACTACGATACAACCAAGAGCAAGCTGTCAAGACCAGGTGGTACTGCCACAGTGTTTGGACAAGGCGGTATCATTGATGCAGTATCGGGGGTAACCCAGGATCTTGAAGCCCTGGCATCGGGACAGGGTGGATTACAAAATATTATTGGTGCTGTACAAACAGCCGGCACGGCCTACAACACGTTTAAAAATGTCAACCTAGGACAGATAGCTGGTGCAGAAGTGCAGGGAGTAGCTACCAGTGTGATACAACAGGGTTTTGCTGGCAACATGCGACAGGCCACTGCCACTGGCAACGGTCAACTGTTTCTAAATCCTCCTAGAGTAAATACTTCGGGCGCCACTATACAATCACAACTGGGATTATAAATCATGGGTTCTGTAAACTACGCTAATCCCAACAAAGATGCCACAGTACAAATCTTTGATCAATTTTATGCTTACCAAAGTTCAGTCTCTGTTGACGAATACGATGCAGTCAATAGTTATTTTGTCAGTCAGTTTGGCACCGGTGAAGCTGCAGGAAACTTTACTGTGAGTCTGTTTAGAACAGCAGAACTCAGTGGTACACCAGTCATGACCTTATTGCAAGAAATACGCGGCCAGACCGGACCAGATCTGACGCTGAGTCTGTCCTACTTTCTCAACGCCACTCGCAGCACTAGCACTCTGTTGGGGATCAATGTCAACACACAGCCCAATTTTTACGTGGCACACAACATCCGTAGCTGACTTAGTCAGAAAAGTAGAAAATGTTCATTACGTATTGATATATTATAGGAAATGTACCATGCCCAATTTCTCTAGAGGAAAATTTGTAGTTACAAATTCTCAAAAATATGTAGGAAAAGGAGAGCCAACTTGGAGAAGTAGCTGGGAATGGGCTTTCATGAATTTCTGCGACAACAACAACAATATATTGCAATGGGCCAGCGAACCAGTTCGCATACCCTACCAACATCCGCTTACAGGCAAAATGACCACCTATGTTCCGGATTTTATTGTGACCTATCGTGGACCCAACAATACCACCCGTGCTGAACTGATTGAAATCAAACCTACCAGCCAAAGTCGTTTGTTGGAAAACCAAAGTCAGCGAGATCGTGCCCAAGTGGCAATCAATCATTGCAAATGGGCTGCAGCTTCAACCTGGTGCAAGCGCAACGGACTCACATTCAGAGTCATTACCGAAACAGATATCTTTAGACAAGGCAAGCCCGGCCGCGGTAAATAGGGTATGACAAAGAAATTAGAAGAATTATTTCAGTTCGATCGACTCGACCCTGTCTCGGAAACTGATGAACCAATACTCACTGTGGAACAAACTCGTGAAACTATTGTGGCCATTGACACCAACATAGACAAAATTGATGCGGCCTTGCCGGGCATACAAGATCTTGATACCTTGGATCGAGAACTGGATGAATTGGCCGACTTGGCCAAACAAAGCTACCAGGATCTCAGTGATCTGGGCATGAACATAGAATCCAGATTCGCAGCCGAACTGTTTGCTGTGGCTGGTACCATGCTGGGGCACGCACTCACCGCCAAAACTACCAAGCTGAACAAACGATTAAAGATGATTGATCTACAGTTGAAGAAACTCAAACTGGATAGAGATGCTCCCGAGACCGACGATATACCCACAGCCGAAGGACATTTGATGAGTCGCAATGATCTGCTGGAACGCTTGATTGCCACTCGAGATCAAAAAAATCAATCTTGATAAATATCATATAAGGAAAAATTATGAAAAAATTCCACGATTATCTGGCCGAGTCCGAACGAACCTATAACTATCGAATCAAGATAGCCGGCGATGTACCAACCGGATTCGTCAAGGACCTGGGTGAAAAACTCAAGCAGTTCGACGTTGTAAAAATGTCAACAGCCAAGACCACACCAGTACAGGCACGCCTGAACGACTTTCCAGAAATTGAAAACGATCGAGTCACACACATGGATGTGGAGTTCCGGTATCCGGCTGTAGAGCCGCAGATCAAACAGATTGCGCAACTGTTGATGTTTGATCCCAACAGAATCAGAATGTTGACCACACCCTACGAGGACAGCATGGATGAGGAAACTCGCAAGATCCAAGAGCAAAACCAGGATCTTCTCGCAGATACAGATTTTCCTGCACCCGACAAACAGCAAAAGGCCTTGTACAAAGACTACAGTACCGAATACAACAATCATGCTGTGTTAAAAAATGCGTACAGAAGCGAATACACCGTGGCCGGTGGACCAACACCAGCCGCCAAGACAACCAATGATCTGCCCATGGGCAACAAGAGTCCAATGACCACGATCAAGTTGCCACCAAAACCGCCCACCGGCAGTAAACCAAGAGGATAAACATGGATAATTTTTTCTACAATCTAAACAAAAAGATGGCTGATCTGGCCAAACAACAGGATCTGACCGAAGGCGCCGTGAACGAACGCGACATGGGCAAACACAACAATGCCACCACCGGTTTCAAGGCTTTGGCCAAGAAAGCCGGCAAAGAATATGGTAGCAAAGCGGCCGGCGAACGTGTGGCTGGTGCTCAATTCCAAAAGATGAAAAAAGCCAGCCAGCTGGAAGAAGACGGCATGGAAGAAAGTGCCTTACAAGGTTATCTTGGTAAAAAGAAATATGGCCCCGAAGGCATGCAGGCCCTGCAAAAGGCCGGTCGTGAACATGCAGGCAAAGCCAAAATGGACAAGATCCGCGATCGCTATGACAAGATGGACGAAGCTGACATGGAAGAAGGCAATGCCTTCAGCGGCGCATTGGCCAATGCCAAAAAAGATCATAAAAGCGAATTTGAAGTCGATGGAAAAAAATACAAAGTGGTCGAAGCTGATCCGACTGGCATGGAGGAAGGTGCAGGTAACGAGCCCGACACCGAACACCAGATAAAACAACCTCGTCACAAAGTGGGCCGAGGCGAACTCAATCAAGTTGCTGGTATGCAAAATGTCAAGTCACACAATCGAGAGCATCCGCTCAAGAATGTTGCCAAAGGCATCAAGGCATTCGTCACAGGCAAAGAAGAACCCATGGACGAAGAAAAAGAATCACGCAGCAAAGGTACAGCGTTTGATCCTGAGCACATGAAAAAAAGCAAAACCGACCGAGAAGGCACTGGCAACTTTGACAAGAAAAAAGTCAGTACCGGTACCGTGTACACTCGCCGTCACCGAGAAGATGACGAAGAAGAAGTCAAGAGCGATCAACCCAAGAAAAAAGGCCGTCCAAAAGGTCCTGCCAAAGGTCCTGAGCGTGTGACAGCCAAAAGCTACAAATACAAACAAGGTCGCCCAGTTAAAGAAATGGAAATTCCTATTACCAGTCAAGGCGAATACGACCAAGAAGGCGACGAAGTCAAAGGCGACATGCACACCGTGATCCGTCATGCCCAAGAACTAGAAAAGCACTTGAGAGACAGTGAAAATCTACCAACCTGGATCATTGAAAAAGTGGGCCAGATCAAGGGCATGATGACCAGTATCTCGGATTATATGTTGTCACAACACGAACGTGGCGCCGAACACGAAACCGGCCAAGAAGGAATCCGTATTGCCGAAAAAGCAGTCAGTGTCAAGCAACGTAGGGCTGCTGGCATAGCACATGCCGCACAAAAAGGCGAGATACCTAAAAAAGAATTGCGCGGAGCATCAAAAGCCATGGCCCAGATGCCAGCCGGAGAACTACACAAGTTTGCAAGCACCAAAGAAAAAGGCCTTCCAACAAAAGTCAAAGAAAACGGCAAACCAGACTTTTTAGATCTAGACAACGATGGCAACAAGACTGAGCCAATGAAACAGGCAGCCAAACAGGTCAAGGGCAAGAAAAAAGAAGTTGACGAAACCACTACCTCGGGCAGTGTGGCCACGGCTACAGCAGCTCCCAAAGCCAGCAAGGGTATGGCATTTGGCAAGGGTGTGTACGAAGGTGCCATCGCTGAAAGTTACGAAAACAAGTTGAGCAACATGCTGGCAGAAGGCATGAACGTCAGCGTAAACATGGGACAAGACGAAAGTGGACAGATGCGTAACAACATCACAGTCAGTGCTGACGGTGAGGAAGCTGACAAGTTGGCCCAGTTGTTAAAACTGGCCGGCATGCATCATGAACCTGAAGCGGCCTGTGCAACTTGCGGAAGTGCACCATGCGGCTGTGCCGAGCAGGTAGACGAGAATCAACCCGATTGGCCAACCAACACCGAGACCATGGACGGACATGATCCACACATGCGAAATCACTCAGGTGGCCTAAACGGTGCCAAGAGCAGTGGTCAGACCACTATACCAGTTCTTAACCGCAACAGACAGCGTCAGACCAGCATGGATGAAAATGTCGAACTTGAGCGCACTCTTTTTAAAACATGGAAGAATTACAAAGGCCAATGAAAAATCTACGAGACTATCTTGCTGAATCAGAATCTTGGATGCTGACACCAGCAGCTGGTGACGACTTTGGAATAGAATTGGCTGATGGCAGTCTAGTAGAATCCTATGTGTTAGAATCAGAATCGGGTGATGTATTGTTGGCAGCCACGACAGAAATTGTCACAATGCTAGAATCGCGTGGCATGTTGAGCGATCATGAAACCGATGAAGAAATCGTTCTTGAAACCATGGGCTACGGTACCTTGGTTGGTGAAGAGGAAGACGAAATGGACGAGGCCAAATATCACGGCCGCGAAGTACCGCTTGGCAAGCCCATGAAGGGCGATGTAAAAAAATCAAAAGTGTATGTGAGAGATCCCTCAACCGGCAACATCAAAAAAGTAAACTTTGGTGATCCCAACATGCGAATCAAAAAAAGCAGTCCTGCACATAGAAAAAGTTTTAGAGCAAGACACCATTGCGAGAACCCCGGATCACGACTAAAAGCCCGTTATTGGTCGTGTCGTGCATGGTAATTAAAAGGAAAACAAAATGAGTCAAGCAAATGTCTACACTTCGGTCGCAAATGCTGTCTGGTACACAGACAAATGTGAAATAGTGACCGAAACAGCGGTCAGTTACAATGTATATGTGGTACAAGCCGGCAACAAGCGTGTGGGATTAACTGGTTCTGTGACCAATGGAAGCAATGTCATGTTGACCGGTCAAGCTGCAGCCGGCATGGTCAATGCTACCTTTGTTACCGGAACCGGTGTGGCCAATACCACTACCGTGGTCAGTGTGGTCAACGGACAAAGTCTTACCATGAGTGCCAACGCTACCAGCGACAGCACAGGCCCATACACGCTGACCATGGGAGCTCCTGGCAACTTGTATAGTTCAGCTGTACAGGTGGCAGCCAACAGCAAACAGACAGTGTATGTGGGTTCCGGCAACTATCTCACTATCACTGGTTCGGGATTTACTGCCAGAGAAACAGGTACAGCAACATCAGCTACCGCAGGACACTGATCATGCGAGCCCGCGAGTTTATAATCGAAGAAAAAGAAGGCAAGTTGAATCCTGATCATTCATCAGTGATGCCAACTGCACGCAGAATTCGTGATCGAGGCGGATATGATCGTACCAATCATATGAATCGCATGATGATGGCATTGGCCATGCACGACGGCAAAACAAAAAATGCCATACCAAAAGAACAAATGGATCCCAACAGCTGGGTAGAAAAATATAACACAGCACATCCTTATACCAAAGAAGAAGACAACATGATAGTCGGCGCCATGAAAACGCTGGGTTCAGATCATCATCATGTGATATCAGACCATCGCAGTATTGAACCAACAGATGTACACAAAATCAGCCCAGTCAAAGGATTTGGCGGTTATTGATCCATGAATATCACACAATCAACCAAGGAGTATCACATGAAAAAGTTTTTATTTACAGCCGTATTGGCATTGATGTCCATCTCGGCACAGGCACAAATCGCCACACAATGTCCACAGTTTACCGTGAACGGTACCCCCAAATATCAAGCACATCCGGGTGATCAGGAATTGTGCAAGACCAACTATGCTGTGATACATCGTTGTGATGTCAAAGCACCGGTTGCAGTATTTGAACACCTTACACCGGCAGTCATTACCGGCCCAGCCAAACGCAAAGACAATTTCAGACCCGATCCAGCTGTGACAGCCACGTGCCAAGCACAATTGGCCGACTATGCCACTGCCGGCAATATCTACGATCGAGGACACATGGCACCAGCTGGCAACAACACTGTAAATGACGCTGTCATGAGTGAAAGTTTTTTCTTGTCAAACATGGTTCCGCAAGTGGCCAACAACAATCGTGGTATCTGGAAACAGCTGGAAACCTGGGAACGTGATTGGGCACTCAAAGGTGGTGACTTCTACATCATATCGGGTGGCATCTACAATCCGGGTCACAAGGTCATTGGCAACGGTGTGGGTGTTCCTGATGCCTTGTACAAGATCATCGTTGATAAAAAATCTGGTCAGGTAATGGCCTACATGATGCCCAACACAGCACTGCCTGTGGCCGACTTGCCAAAATACCAGACTACCATGACTGCGATCGAGCAGGCCACTGGCATGCAATTTAATTTGGGCAAGTGATTGGCATCAACATAATTACTGTATGCGAAACATCAACTACAGTGATTTAACACCATGGCCGACGAAGCCAATCTAGTCAAGGCGCCACATCGGCGCCAGACCTACACCGAAATCCAGCTGTCAGAATTTGTGGCCTGTATGGATCCAGTCACAGGTCCGCACTACTTCATGGATAATTTTTTCCATATCCAGCATCCAACCAAGGGCAAGATGCTGTATCGGGCGTTCGACTATCAAAAACGCCTGATTGACACCTATCACAACTACAGATACAGCATCAGCATGATGCCTAGACAGACTGGTAAAAGTACCAGTGCTGCCGGTTATTTGCTATGGATGGCCATGTTTCGCCCAGACAGCACCATCTTGATTGCTGCACACAAGTACACTGGTAGCCAAGAGATCATGCAGAGAATACGTTATGCCTATGAGCTGTGTCCGGATCATATCCGTGCCGGTGTGACCAGCTACAACAAGGGCAACCTGGACTTTGAAAACGGGTCAAGGATAGTATCGACCACTACAACAGAAAATACCGGTCGTGGTATGAGTATCACACTCCTGTACTGTGACGAGTTTGCATTCGTGCGTCCCACCATAGCACGCGAGTTCTGGACTTCGATCAGCCCTACCTTGGCCACTGGTGGTAAAGCCATCATTACCAGCACCCCCAACTCAGACGAAGATCAATTTGCCTTGATCTGGAAAGGAGCCAATCGATGTGAAGACAGCTACGGCAATCCTACCGAGATCGGCATCAATGGATTTAGAGCTTATAGAAGCTACTGGAACGAACATCCAGATAGAGATGAACGTTGGGCCTCAGAACAGCGAGCCCAGCTGGGAGACGATCGTTTCCGGCGCGAAATGGGTTGCGAATTCTTGATCTACGAAGAGACCTTGATAGCACCAGCCAAACTGGTAGACATGACCGGAATTGATCCGGTCGCGACCATAGGACAAGTGCGATGGTATCAGACACCCAAACCGGGACGTATCTACACTGTGAGTCTGGATCCCAGTCTGGGCACCGGTGGCGACAATGCGGCCATACAGATATTTGAAGCCAATACCACCGAGCAGATAGGCGAGTGGAAACACAACCGGACAGCCATACCTGAACAGATACAACTGCTGGCATCGATCTGCGCCCATATCAACGAAACAGTAAAAAATCCTGAAAACATCTACTACAGCGTGGAAAACAACAGCATAGGTGAAGCAGCCTTGGTCAGCTTGCAACAGTACGGTGAAGAAAACATCAAGGGCTATTTTTTAAGCGAAAGCGGAGCTGCTGGCCGCACGTATAGAAAAGGGTTCAATACCACACACAAGAGCAAGATAGCTGCCTGCTCCAAACTCAAGACCTTGATCGAAACCGGCAAGATGAAGATACGCAGCAGGCCTTTGATCAGCGAACTCAAAACCTTTGTGGCAGCCAAGATGAGCTATGCGGCCAAAATTGGTGAAAGCGACGACTTGGTCATGGCCACCTTGCTGGCTGTACGAATGATGCAACAGCTACAAAACTATCATCCTGAAATGGACCGTCAGTTGAGAGATTTCAGCGACAACCTGATTCCACCAATGCCATTTGTGGCCACATTACGATAAATAATAAATCATGGCAAAAGAAACTATTGGAAAAAAACTCTACGATTTGCTGGCCACCCGGGACTATGACAACTTCCAGGCCCTGGACAGCGCCACTGGCAAGGTACCCGTAGATCCCAAAACAGGTGCACAGAATGTGGGCGAAGCCAACATGTTTGTGTTTGACTGGAGCTCCAGTCGCGGCAAAAACTACGGTACTGCTGTGATCTTGTTGACCGACGATCATGATCTTGAACTGTACTTTGGCGACAACCTAGGCAAGACCATGGAAGATCGCGAAGACAAAAACGAGTGGTTTGCATTCATGGAGCAGCTGAGACATTTTGCCACACGTACCAATTTCAACGGATTCAGACCGCTCAACATCAATCAACTGAGACACAGCCTGCAAGGGCAAGCTGCCATCCGGGAAGGACTTTTTGAAAGCTGGCAAGGTCGCAAGAACATGAGCTGGAACGGTGTGGCCACCGAAGCCAGACTCATGATACGTCACAAAAGAGACCTTGGACCCGACGAAGCCAGACACAGATATGTGGAGAGCCTGTTCATTGAAACAGCAGAAGGTGAACGTTACAAATTGCCATTTGTGAATCTAGGCGGTGGCAAGGCCATGCTGGAACATGTGCGCCAGGGTGGCAGACCCTACGATACAAGAGGTCAACACATAGCCAACATGATCCAAGAGATCAATATTTTGAGCAGATTTGAACGCAGCGTGGCCGGCGATGCCTTGATGGAAGGCGATACTGCGCAACTGGTGACCGAAGCTCACGGGTACAAACACAGTCTCAAAACCAATCTCAAACGTCTGGCTACCGGACGCGGATACGCAGACTATTTTGAATCATGGAATCCGGCCAGCATCACTGAGCAAGATGTGGTAGTGGAAAGTCTCAAGCAACTGTTTGTAAAACAGACTCTGGACACCAGGATTGAACAAGCACTGCCGTTACTGGCAAAGATACAACAACAAGGACAAGCTATGAAAGAAGCCACGATATTTGAAGCCTGGGCCAACCGCCTGGTAGAAGGAACCTGGAGCCTGCCGGACACTCCAGAAAAACAGCAACAGCTGATAGATTTTATGAGCCAGGAACAACCGGTTGGTGCCGATGCTACAGATGCCACTGAGCAACTGTATGACATCCTGGGCGATGATCAGTTGTTTGATCGACTGAGTGAGTTGGCCGATCAGCACCCTGACAGCGATTGCCGCCAGTTGGTTCTGGACCGCATGCAGGAACTCAGCGATGATCCAGATGTGCGAGAGGCCTTGGAAAAACTCAATGTCAACACAGATGCTACCATGCACCCAGCGGCGGCTACTCCAGCCGATCTAGGCGGTGATAGCGATGGCGGCGACATCGATGAAAGCATGAGTGACCACCAGCATCATGTGTGGACTGTGCATTTTGCCGACGGAACCCAGCGTCGTGTACCAGTAGGCAGCGATGAATTTGATTACGAAATCAAACGTATCCAGGATCATTTTGCCAAACAGGGACTTGAAGTGGTTGACGTGGACACAGATACTGCCATACACGGTGAACCACCCGCTGAACCAGAAGATTATGAAAAGACCGAAGGTGTCGCAGAAGGTCATGCAGACCAACAACGCAAAGTGTTTAAGAAGAATGGCAAGCCAGTAGGCGAAGTCGGTATTGACCGTGAATCGAGCCCAGGTGTTGGTCAGTATTACATGAAGCATTATGCTAGTGGTAAAGATTTGTCTGGGTATGATTCATACGAAGAAGCAGTAGCAGAACTAAAACATTGTCTAAAACAAGGTGTCGCAGAAGGTCATGCAGACCAACAACGCAAAGTGTTTAAGAAGAATGGCAAGCCAGTAGGCGAAGTCGGTATTGACCGTGAATCGAGCCCAGGTGTTGGTCAGTATTACATGAAGCATTATGCTAGTGGTAAAGATTTGTCTGGGTATGATTCATACGAAGAAGCAGTAGCAGAACTAAAACATTGTCTAAAACAAGGTGTGGCGGAAGGCTCAACTACACGAGGTGGGTTTGGTGGTTCAGCCAGTCAAGCACATCACGAAATTGAATGGCTTAAGAATAAGATTGAAACACTGAAACCGTTGTTGACCAAGAAACCCGGTGTTGCTCGTCAAATACGAGATTTGGAAAGACAGATCCGTGAGAGAGAACTGGCTATGGCATATCACGATCAAGGTGTGGCGGAAGATGCAATCCAATCTTTACGCAGAGCCGCTGGCTTGAATGAAAATGTGTTACGTGATAGCACCGGCAGCACACTGGATCATATTGCTGATAAATTCAAACGTGACATCCGAGATTTTGAAGCCACAGGCAATCTCAGTGATGATTTGTTTGACGCACTATACGATTATTACCAAGATGACATGCCATACGGTGTACAAAAAGCTCGCTCGGGCGATCCGCACGATTGGATCGCAGATCGAATCACTCAAGACTTAGGGTTACAACCAACCGATCTTGATCCGTTTGAAAAATTCAAATTGCGTAATAACGCAGCTCGTGACCAAGCAGGCATGCCACCCAATCCAGATTTCCAAGAAGAACGTGATCCACATTCGGTAGATGGCGGCATGGCCAATGCGTTGTTGGCTGACGATGCCGTCTGCAACATGAGCGATCATGGTCATCATTGCCCGGTACACGGAATTGAAGAATGTTGGGGTGCTGAATCCATGCCCGGTATGGAAGAAGGCGCAGTTGGAGCTGTAGCAGGTGCAGTACTAGCTCCTGAACTGGGACCACTGGCCAGCCGTGTTGGTAGCATGGCACAAGATGCCATGACCGATTCAGATGACGACCTTGACGAAGAAGGATTTGGTCTCAACCCAACTCCGGCAGCCATGGAAGAAGAACGCAGTCCGTTGGCTGGCATATATGGACATTCGGGCAAGATGAAGGAAGTGGGCCGTGACGTCGGCTTTTTGGACAGACTGAAAGAGCTGGCCGGCATGCGACAGGCATAAATATCATTGTGACAGGCTGAAGCGCATGCTATAATACAACATGCGCTCAAAACTGATCTACCAAACTAACTCAAGCAACTTAACCAAAGATGTAGCAAACACTGACAGCAGAGTGTATAATCAGCTGTAAGGCAACATTTAAGGCAATCTTAAATCAACATTTTAAATCAACTTAGAAAGGCAACACAAAATGGCGTCACTTAGCGAAATTAGAGCGAGACTAGCAGCATCAGAAAACAAACAGGGTACAGGTGGTAGCAGTGGTGGAGATGGAGCAATTTATCCACACTGGAATATGTCAGAAGGTGAAAGCGCCACCTTGCGATTCTTACCCGACGCAAATACCAAAAACACATTCTTTTGGGCCGAACGACAATTACTTCGTTTGCCATTCAACGGCATCAAAGGAGACATGGATTCAAAACAGGTGTATGTACAAGTGCCATGCGTAGAGATGTGGGGTGATCCATGTCCTGTGCTGGCTGAAGTGCGTACCTGGTTCAAAGACAAGAGCCTGGAAGAAATGGGTCGCAAGTACTGGAAGAAACGCAGTTACATTTTCCAAGGATTTGTGCGAAAGAATCCCATTGCTGACGACAAGACTCCGGCCAACCCCATCCGCAGATTTATCATAGGTCCACAGATCTTTACCCTGATCAAGGGTGCCTTGATGGATCCCGAACTGGAAGAGTTGCCCACTGACATCATGCGTGGTCTAGACTTTACCATCGCCAAGACCAGCAAGGGTGGATATGCTGACTACAACACTTCAAAGTGGAGTCGTAAAGAATCAGCCTTGACTGAAGAAGAACAAACAGCTATCGCCGAACATGGCCTGTTTGATCTCAGCACATTCATGCCCAAGCGTCCAACTGACGTGGAGCTCAAGATCATCAAAGAAATGTTCGAAGCCAGTGTAGACGGACAGAGCTATGATACTGAACGTTGGGGTGCCTACTACAGACCAGCCGGTGTAACGGCTCCTGCTGGCACCGGCTCAACTCCAGCCATGGTCGATCTAGACGAAGATGCGCCAGCAGTCAAGTCAGTAGCGGCTCCAACTGTCAATGACTTTGATGACGAACCTGTTGCAACCGCAGCGCCAGTACAAGCCAAACCGGCCGCAGGCAACACACAGGACATCTTGGCCATGATCCGCGCACGTCAAAAGCAGTAATCAACTATCAGTAACAAACACACCCAGGGACTGTCCCTGGGTCTGACACAAGGAGCATAAACATGGCCAATAAACCATTTGACATATCAAAATTCCGCAAGGACATTACCAAGAGTATTGACGGACTCAGTATTGGATTTAACGATCCTACTGATTGGATTTCAACCGGCAACTTTGCCTTGAACTATCTTATTTCAGGAGATTTCAACAAGGGTATTCCGTTGGGCAAGGTCACGGTATTTGCTGGCGAATCCGGAGCAGGTAAAAGTTACATCTGCTCTGGTAACATTGTAAAAAACGCACAACAACAAGGCATTTTTGTGATCTTGATTGACACAGAAAATGCGCTGGATGAAAAGTGGTTGCATGATCTAGGTGTAAGCACAGATGAAAGCAAGTTGCTCAAACTCAACATGGCCATGATCGATGATGTGGCCAAAACAATCAGCACATTCATGATCGATTACAAGGCCTTGCCCGATGGCGAGCGTCCCAAGGTGCTGTTTGTGATTGACAGCTTGGGCATGTTGCTTACTCCCACTGATGTCAATCAGTTTGAAGCAGGTGACATGAAAGGTGACATGGGTCGTAAACCCAAGGCACTGACAGCATTGGTGCGTAACTCGGTCAACATGTTTGGCAGTTTCAACGTGGGCCTGGTTGCAACCAATCATACCTATGCCAGCCAAGACATGTTTGATCCAGATGACAAGATTTCAGGCGGACAAGGATTTATCTACGCCTCCAGTATCGTGGTAGCCATGAAGAAGATGAAGCTGAAAGAAGACGAGGATGGCAACAAGATCAGCGAAGTCATGGGTATCCGTGCTGGTTGCAAGGTCATGAAAACTCGCTATGCCAAGCCATTTGAAGGCATGCAGGTCAAGATTCCTTACGAAACAGGTATGAATCCCTACTCGGGACTGACCGATTTGGCTGAGAAAAAAGGACTGTTGAAAAAAGACGGGAATAGACTAATGTTTGTGACCAGTGATGGTGAAATTATCAAACAGTTCCGCAAGGCCTGGGAATCAAACGAAGACGGATGCTTGGACCGGGTCATGGCTGATTTTGTCAATCAGCGAGAAACGGTAAGTACTGAAGATACAGCCACGGAGGAATAACAATGACATTGGAACTGGTAAGCGAAATCTGGAGCGAGCTCCGGCGTTATGTAAACACAACCGATCGAGACGACGCAGCCGAATGCATGGTGTCGGTACTGATCGACAACAACATCGATGCTGACGAAATCAAATCTGCGTTCAAAACCGACAGTGAAGTCAGGCGTGCCTTGACCACCTATCTACAGAATCATGATGAGGATGAGGATGAAGAAGACTATGCCGATGACACCGACGACGATGATTACTGATTTTTATTGCAATCAAAAATTTTATTTTTTATCAGTTGATCTTGAGAGAAGGTCGGCATACTCGTGTTGCTCGGCTACTCCTTCAAAAATAGATATACAGTGGATCAAAAAAAATCCTGGAAAACTTTTTAATACTCCTCAGCTTCAGCAGGAACGTCAGGACATGTTGGCTAACATTGCGGTTGACAGTTGCAAAACAAACTGTTGGAATCCTGAACAAAACAACTTAGTAAGTCGCCGCATGATGTATAACGGCCAGATCAAAACTCATACCGACATAAACTCTCGGCCCGAAGTATTGAACATTGTGTTAGGATCCAGTTGTAATCTGACCTGTTCTTATTGCGACAAACAGTACAGCAGTGCATGGTTGAGAGATATCAAAACCAATGGTGCCTACCTTGACTTACCAAAATTTAATTTGACCAGAGCAGATCAAATCTTGTCAAATATCAGTCAAAACGAGCATCTGGAATCAGATGGTTTTAACACGTTGACAAAAGAAATTGGATCGTTTGATCGGCTGGATAAAGTTGTTGTTTCTGGCGGAGAACCCTTTCTGTTTAACAAATTACCACAGCTTTTAAACAATCTGGGTCCGGTAAAACACATAGAGATTTTTACAGGGCTAGGAGTTGGTCATGACAGATTGAAAAATCAACTGGATAAAATCGACCATATCAAAAATTTAAAAATGATTGTCAGCGCAGAAAATATCGACAGATACTACGAATTCAATAGACACGGCAACAGCTATGATAATTTTTGTAAAAATCTTGAACTGTTGCGCAATAGAGGATTTGATATCGGATTTAGCTCGGTGGTCAGCAACGTGACCATCTTTGGTTTGATCGATTTTGTTGATCGTTACGGCGACGAAAATATAATTTATTCGATGTGCAACGACCCAGATTTTTTAAAATTGGGGGTGCTAGATCCCGACAGTAAAGATCGACTGATAGCTCAATTTGAATCCAGCACTATTACAATACGAGAATCCATCATACAAAATTTACAAATATTGCCCACTGAACAACAACGTCAACAGTTTTCGACCTTTGTCAAAGAGTTTGCTCGCAGACGTGAATTGAGTCTTGGCATTTTTCCAAACAGCATGTTACAATGGCTAGAATAAAAGGAAATCATGTGGTATAGCAAAATAACCAGCGACATTGGCAATATTCCTGATTTTGTCAGCTATTACGAACAACAACTGTTGGAAGCCAAATTGGAATGTCGAGTAGGCGGTCTGATTGAAAAAAACATAACCACCTTACCTGGCATCACCGAGCATAGATTCAATCAGCTACAAGAAATCGAAGCTGTACTCAACTTTCTCAACATACAGCTGAGGAAAATCCGTCGCAAGCATTTCCAGAAATATCTAGAAGGCTATGCCAGGGCCTTGACCAGTCGAGATGCTGAAAAATACGTGGACGGAGAAGATGAAGTTATTGATTTTGAAACCTTGATCAACGAAGTGGCATTGTTGCGTAACAAATTTTTAGGCATAATTAAAGCATTTGAAAGCAAGAATTTCATGCTGGGGCATGTGGTTCGATTGCGAGCAGCCGGCATGGAGGACATACAGGTATGACATTTACCAACACACAACAGAGCCATGCTCACAGTCGTTATGTGATTGACCAGCTGTACGAGTACGATGATTTCATGAGCAGCATCGGCACCTTGATCGATATGGGCTGTGGTCGTGGCCTAGATCTCGATTGGTGGGCCACTGCTACCACCCGAGACGAGAATCCCGAACCGTTGAATATCCAATGCGTGGGTGTGGACCTAGACGATGACCCAGGTATTGGCAACAGATACGCCAACTTGGCTTATCAAAAAACTGATTTTGAACAACAGGGCATTGACTTGATCGGTCAGTCTCGTACCTATGATGTGGTCTGGTGTCATGACGCATTCCAGTATGCAATTGATCCGTTGCGCACCTTGTCACAGTGGTGGAACATCACCAGCGACGGTGGCATGCTGTATATAGGAATACCACAAACCACCAACATGCGTCGAGGGCAACAGGATTTCACACAGGTCTCGGGCTGTTATCACCACTATACCATGGTCAGTCTCATACATCAGTTGGCTGTATGCGGATGGGATTGTCGTGCTGGATTTTTCTCCAAACAGATAAATGATCCCTGGATACATGCTGTGGTATATAAAAGCGAAATTGGGCCGCAAGATCCGAGAACTACCACTTGGTATCAATTGGCCGAACAGGGGTTGATACCCGAAAGTGCTGCTCGTAGCGTGCAAGCACACGGGTATTTGAGACAGCAGGATCTGGTAGTGGCCTGGTTGGACAAAGGTTTACAATACATGGGACATCAATAACATGAAAACAGAAAGAATCTGGGGATACTATCGAGTGATCGACGAGACCCCCAACATGAAAGTCAAAGAATTGGTCGTAGAGCCAGGAAAAAGTCTCAGCATGCAACGGCATTTCAAACGCAACGAATTCTGGGTCATACAGTCTGGAGCCTGTGTGGTCAACCTGGAATCAGAATCGGTACCGTTGATACAGCACGAAATCATGGCCATTCCGGTTGAGGCCTGGCATCAGCTGACCAACCCATACAACGAGCCCTGTCATGTGATGGAGATACAGTACGGCGACGCCTGCGACGAAGCAGACATAGAAAGACAAGCTCTAAAATAGACCCTGCTAGATGCAGGGTTTTTCATGGTTGACCAAAATGTCAAGATCGGTTATAATGTATGTATAGTAACAAATTAGGAGCAATATGGCTTATACTGTTTTTGCACACGATACCAGTTTTGGTCCAAGAAAAGGCCTAGAAGGCCCGTTCCATTACCCCAATGGTCAGGTGTTGTATTATGACAACAAGGCCGGTGAATATTGGGATCCACGCACAGATTTCTATGTGGAACGCGATCGTGTTGCTGAATTACAACAGTCGATACTGGACAGAATCCGCGGTTGACCCAAAATGAGCCATTTGCTATAATATTAGTACAGTGACAAAACAAGGAGCGCAACACATGACCAAAGTAAAAATTATAAACGGAATATACCGTAATCAACCTGTAAGAGATGTAGCATTTACCCTGGTAAAAGGCCTGCAAATGGGCGCCAGAGGCAGTTTTGTCACTGTGGACAGCGAGGGTTATTTTGGACCCGAGTTTGACGTGGTGCGTATCAAAGTGGATGGCATCGAAGATGTGGAATTTGTGGGCGGTGATGCAGTTACAGCTCAACCGTCTGTGAAGGCAGTTGCCGTACAAGAAACTGACGAAGCAGTCATGAGCCGTATCGGCGAACGATTTGATATCTTGGACCAAATGACCAAGGCTGCTATCGCCGGCGATGTGCGAGCCATGATTGTGGTTGGCCCTCCTGGTGTGGGCAAGAGTTATGGTGTGGAAAAACAGCTGGAACAGTCGGGCCTGTTTGACAAGTTGGCTGGACGCAGGATCAAGTACGAAATCATCAAGGGTGCCATGACACCGATTGGTTTGTACTGTACCTTGTACAAGAATTCTGATCCATGCAACGTGTTGGTGTTTGACGACTGCGACTCAGTATTCCAAGATGACTTGAGCCTGAACATTCTCAAAGCAGCTCTGGATTCAGGCAAGAAACGCAGGATCTACTGGAATTCGGACAGTTCCATGTTAACCCGTGAAGGTGTTCCCAACAATTTTGACTTCAAAGGTGCCTGTATCTTTATCACCAACCTGCAGTTCCAGAATTTGAAAAGCAAGAAACTGCAAGATCACCTGGAAGCCCTGCAAAGTCGTTGTCACTTCTTGGACTTGACCCTGAACACACAACGCGACAAGTTCTTGCGTATCAAACAGATCTTCCGCAAAGGTGACCTGTTCCAGGACTACGATTTTAGCCCAGAACAGGGCGAAGAGATCCTGGACTACATGGATGCCAACAAGGATCGTTTGCGAGAGCTCAGTTTACGCATGGCACTCAAGATTGCAGATTTGACCAAGATCTCGGCAACCAACTGGAAAGCACTAGCAGTCAGCACATGTATGAAAAATAGTTGATGCTGGCCAAACCGATTAAGTAAAGATAGCTCCTGAGTAGTAATACTACTCACTTTATACAGGCCTTTCGGGGCCTGTTTTTTTGATTTTGTCACTATAAGTGTGTTATACTAAATCTATGCGAACAGCCAAAATAATAGTGCGTGACGAAGTCAATATCAAAATTGAAGGACTTGAGTTAGACGCAAGACGGGCCTTGGTCCGAGCTTTTGAATATGATGTGCCTGGTGCCAGATACTTGCCAGCAGTTAGACTGGGCCGTTGGAACGGCAAGACCAGCTACTTCCAGTTAGGAGGTAGTAGCTATGTGAATCTTTTACCCGAGATCGTGCCCATACTCGAGCAGTTCAATTACGATATCGAGCTGGATGACCAACGCGAATACTCAACCACTTTTGAATTTGCGCAAGTACACGAAAACAGTTTTGCACACATAGCTTGGCCCAAGGGACATCCTTCAGAAGGTGAACCCATGCAGTTACGGGATTATCAGGTCAGCATAATCAACGATTTTTTGATCAATCCACAATGCATACAGGAGATAGCTACCGGTGCCGGCAAGACCGTGATAACTGCTGCACTATCAAACGCAGTGGCACCACTAGGGCGTACCATAGTTATTGTGCCCAACAAGAGCTTGGTCACACAGACCGAACGAGACTACATCAACATGCAACAGGATGTGGGTGTGTACTTTGGCGACAGAAAAGAATGGGGTCGGCAACACACTATCTGTACCTGGCAAAGCCTCAATGTGTTGTTAAAGAATACCAAGTCAGGTGTGGGTGATTGCACCATTGGCGAGTTCCTGGAAGATGTGGTGTGTGTGATTGTAGACGAATGTTTTGCTGGAGATAGTAAAGTGCTGACTCCGGATGGATATAGGCAGATCAAAGATATTAAATCGGGCGATAAAGTTATTAACTATTCTGAGACTACCAAAGAGTTTAAAGTAGATACTGTAGTTAAACAGCATAAGAACCTGACAAATTCTGCTAGCGAAACTATGTTTGAATTAGAATTTGATAATGGCAACCAAATACAAGTCACAGGTAATCATAAGTTTCTTACTGATCGAGGCTGGGTCCGGGCAGATGCACTGACAGAAGAGCACGAAATTATTAATAAAACATAAATACATATAACTAAAGCAGAGGTATTTATGAAGAAAACAGCAGATCAGATGATGAAAATTATTAATAACAGATTAACAGAATATAGCCAACACACCAGAGTAGTTGAGTGGTCGGGTAAGAATATTATGTTATCAACCGGTAAAATATTAACAAATTCCGACAGGGCAAGATTTATAAAACGAATCATGAATACAAAAACTGATCTATGGTGTCGTTGCATGGACAGATTGATAAGCGGTGAGATAACAGAACCTGAAATTAAATCCAAGTTATCTGCAATCGGTGGTACCGCAGTCCAGAAAAAACACGGTAATACTATCAAAAAAAATCTTAATACCGGCATTCCCTGGAATGCCGGAACTAGAGGACAGAACATAGGTACCCGCGGAGCCCGAACACAAATAGTTAAAGATAAAATTAGTGTAAAAAATTCTGGGAGCAACAATGGAATGTACGGGGTTAGGTTGTCAGACTTGGACAAAAAAACAAAGTCTGAAATAATGAAACAAAAAATATTGTCGGGTGAATTTACCCCAAACAGTAATAACAGAAATACACATTGGGAATCAACATTTGCTGGTAAATCATACCGGTCTAGTTGGGAGGCATTATATCAATATTTTAATAAAGATGCCGAATACGAAAAACTAAGAATCAAATATAATATTAACAATACAACAAAAATTTATATTGTTGATTTCGTAGATTATATCAACCGGCAAGTTATAGAAGTTAAACCTCGAGAGCTATGTACTGGAGAAAAATTTCAAGCCAAACTAACTGCATTGACCGCCTGGGCAGAATTAAACAAATATGCGTTGATAATAGCAGACAAAGAATGGTTTCAATTACAAAATAACAATATAGATTATACAAAATTTGATGATAGTACTGCACGAAAAATAAAAGAACTATATGAAACTAATAAAAAGAACTGAAATCCTCAAACCACTCGAAGTGTTTAATTTGCACATAGAAAACGATCACAATTACATTGTGGATGGTGCAGTGGTATCAAATTGCCACATGGCCAAGGCCGATGCACTCAAAACACTCCTGACCGGCGTAATGAGTCGTATTCCCATCCGTTGGGGATTAACAGGAACTATTCCCAAAGAACCATTCGAGTCGCAGGCCTTGAAGTGTAGTCTAGGACCAGTGATCAATCAGCTTACCGCCAGCGAATTGCAAGACCGTGGTGTGCTGGCCCAGTGTCATGTGAACATAGTACAACTGGTGGACCATGCCGAGTTTGCCAACTATCAAAGCGAACTGAAATTTTTGCTAGAAGAATCTGGACGTCTAGATGCCATGGCCAGTTTGATACGTCAGGTAAATGAAACCGGCAATACCCTGGTTCTGGTGGACCGGATCGCAGCCGGACAAGGACTTTTAGAACGTTTGGGCAACGGGGCTGTCATGGTATCGGGTGCGACCAAGGCCCAGGCCCGACAGGACGAATACGACGAAGTGGCCGATGCCACCGGCAAGATTATCGTGGCCACATACGGTGTTGCAGCCGTAGGTATCAACATACCCAGGATCTTTAATCTGGTCTTGGTCGAGCCTGGCAAGAGCTTTGTGCGGGTGATCCAGAGCATTGGTCGTGGCATCAGGAAAGCCGAAGACAAGGATCATGTTGAAATCTGGGACATAACCAGCACCTGCAAGTTTGCCAAGCGACACTTGACCAAACGCAAACAGTTTTATAAAGAGGCCAAGTACAATTTCACACAGGAGAAATTGGAGTGGAAATAAAAGGTCGTGCTGACTCGCAACATGTGCTATACTGAACATATGAAAATATTAACACTAGACCAAAACCAATCATTCGATCTTGATCATCTGCCTGAAGAAGTGGATGACATGAGATTTGCCATCCTGGACAACAGCAGTCCGTCCGATCCTGACTATCACTACATACCCTTGATCTTTCTTGAAAGTTTTACTGCTCCGGCCTTGGTACTACGCATTGGCGAAAATCGTGTGCGCATGCCCATGGACTGGCAGATCTTGATCGGTGAACCCGACCTGGGCGACCTTGAAGTGTTGCCGCTCACGGCCATCAATGATCGGGGATTCAAGGCCTTCCAGTTCAATCCTATCAGCAGTTTCAGGCCCAGTTTCCTGGACATCGAGATACTGGATGTGTATCAGGAAGTGACCTGGTATGCGCCCAAGCTGAAAAATGGCCAGATGTTGTGTGTGCCGGTTGCCGAGGGCGAACGCCCGGACTGTGTGTACTTTGTCAAGGACATCAGTCGCAACTGCGAAATAGTTGATTACAATAAAGCCTGGTAACATGGGAAATTTAAAACCTGGCGCAACCCTTATATACGAGCGTGTGGGCGATGTGGTCTATGAGCGAGAGTTCGGTGCCGATCCAGCCAAGCGGCGGGTGGTGGGTTGGGATCATGTCATGGATCCCACCTATGATCATTATGATCCCAGAACAAAGATCGACTCTGCGATAGATCGTCTGAGACAGGACCGGCTATGGGGAGAAATTCGGCGAGCCGCACAAGAAAATACCGCACTGCGAGATGTGTTGGATCAAGCCGTGGCAATATATCAATTGAGCAGGCCCAATGACAGATAAAGTCACGATTGAGATACACTCAGAAGGCGATGTATGGACCAATCGTGACAGCGTGATACAGCAATTGGGTACGGTCTCGGTTGATCAAGTGGTAATCATACATACCAGATTTGAAGGAATCAGTCTTGCAGCCTCCGGAGTGCTGGCAGTGTTGGGCGACTGGGTAGCGTCGACCGGGCGTGATCCCAGTACTGTGAAGGTCAATACTCCCAATCAGTACGAAACAATACCTTATCAGTTTGAAAATAACCCAACAGTTCCACACTTTTTCAAACCCAGCCTGCTAAAATACCACCGTGCATGTACCGCGATTGATCCTGACGCATCGTTGTTTGGACTGTTTGTTGGCAGATATACTGCCATGCGCAACACCATGGCCCGAGACATGCTCCATGGCTATTCGGATCATACTGTCATCAGCGTGATGAATACTCCTAGATTGGGAGCAACCAACTGGTGGGATCCCGAAGTGGAACAGATCGGATCTTTAGACAATTTCGATCTGATGGATCATTACAATCATGTGGCCGATATCAGCCAGAGTCTATTACAGTTCTACGATCGTTTCCAGATTGAAATTGTGTCCGAAACTGTTACTCTAGGCGATTCATTTTTTCCTACCGAAAAGACCATACGTCCTATCGTGGGATCCAAACCATTCTTGTCTTATGCCACCCGAGGTTTCTTGTCTCGGTTGCGAGATCTTGGATTCCAGACTTTTGATAAATTATGGTCTGAGCACTACGATCAACTTGAAGGTGCTGACCGCTGGCATCAGATCAAGATAGTCATAGACAGCATAATTGAGCAAGGGTACGATCGCAATCTGGCCAACAAGATAGTACAATACAACTATGCTCATCAAAAAACAATAACCAATAGTAGACATGGATAAACTCTCAATAGCCAACGAGATGGCACAATTTGACAGCAAGAATAGACAGTTCTATGACCAGCTCGCAGACGACGAGCAAAAAAAATTCAGCTCGTTTCTCATGATCAGGTGGGGCAGCACCGTGGCCGGCAGTCGGGCTCTACAAGAATTCTATCTTATTGCTACCAATCGGTTGCTGAACCGCAAATTTTCTGAAATAAGCACAGCCAAGCACAAAAAACTACAGTGGTTATTGGCCACCACAATAAGTCCAGGCATGGGCAATCAACGCCACGTCTGGATAGCGCCACGCAAGAAAACAGCCGGTGCCGGAACCATACGCAAGCAGTTGGCTGAACTGTTTCCTGACCGTCGTGATGACGAACTGGATTTATTGGCCCAGATAACCACCCAGGCCGAACTGGATATATACTTGCGCGAACTAGGACAGGAGAAGAAAAAATGATGGGATTTTTTAGACAAAAGCAGGTGGCCAAGGCACCAGCATACAAGGCCATCACGTTTGGCGGCTGGCGCTACACACCACAACCAGATATCACTGCTTATGAACTGAGCCTCCTGGCTCCAGTGTTTGGCAACATCATGCACAGACAAGATATCAAACCCTACATCGAACAAAACAACCTTGTCAGACATTTCCAAATAGACGCCCAGTGAACGTTTGTCAGTATTGCAAAAAACAATTTGTCAAGGAAACCAGCCTGGCTGTGCATGTGTGCGAGCCAAGACGCCGCAGACAGCAGCAGGATGAACCCGGAGTGAGATTGGGTTTCCAGGCCTACATCAAGTTCTACGAAATGACCCAAGGGTCGGCCCGACTCAAAAGCTACGATGATTTTGCCGACAGCCCGTATTATCGTGCCTTTGTCAAGTTTGGTCGATACTGTGTGGATACTCGGGTGATCAATCCTGAGCAGTTCATGCGATGGGTGCTCAAACAAAACAAAAAAATCGATCACTGGTGCAGCGACTCTGTGTACACTGAATATCTCAGCCAATATCTTGTGCTGGAGAATGTGAACGATGCCATGGCACGAGCCATGGAATATGGACTGGCCTGGAGCGAGCGAACTGGCTATCCAGCTCATCACTGCCTGATGCATGGCAATGCCAATACCACTGTGCATGCTATCACAGCTGGACGAGTCAGTGCCTGGATCATATACAACTGTGCCAGTGGTCAGGAGTTCCTGGGCAATCTGGATAGCAGTCAGTTGACCATGATCTGGCCCTACATTGATTCGGATACATGGATGAAACGATTTGCAGATTATCCGGCCGATCAGGCCTATGTGAAAGAAATGCTACAGAAAGCCGGTTGGTGATGAGCGCAGATATTGACATTGACCTAGCAGATAGAGATCAATTATTACAGTTGATCCAGGCAACACCAGCACGTCAAATGCATCAAGGTCAAGTGCGTAGACATAATAGCGGTGTGTATGTCACAGACATACCTCGTGATCCGATTAATCAGTGTGCGGCCATAGACTATGCGACAGCAGAATCGCGTGGTTATTTCAAGATCGATCTGCTGAATATGACTGTGTATCAACTGTTGAAAGATCAGGCACACTACGACAGCATGTTGTCGCTAGAACCCAATTGGTCTCGCTTGTGGCGTGATCCTGAATGGGCTGGCCAATTGGTGCATGTGGGTAACTATACCGCGTTGCTGGAGCACATGAGACCCGATTCGATACCCCGTATGGCTGCTTTTATTAGTATTATTAGACCGGGTAAAGCGCATTTACAGAATCAGCCCTGGGATCGAGTGTTTGAGTCAGTATGGGACGGTGATGATTCCAAGGGATTTGTATTCAAACGTAGCCACGCAATTTCTTATAGTGCGTTGGTTGCCCTGCATATGAATATCCTTTCAGAAAAATAACGCAATGGCTTTTTTTAAATAAATACTCGTATGGAGGTTTATATGGGAAGACCCAAAGGTAGTTTAAGCAAAATATCAAAAATACAATATCCACGCAAATGCAATCATTGCGAGTATATGTCAAACACTCCGCAGATGTATTTTTATCACAAACAAACACACGAGCCAATACCTGCTAATACGTATTGCCATTTTGGTTGCGGCAATGTTGCGTTAGTTAAAAACACAGGAGGAAAATATACTTGTTTTAAAAAATGGTCTAATTGCCCTGAATATATCAACCAATTGTCATCAAGAACAAAGAACAGTTGGAAAGATGCAGATAACCGAAAAGAAAAAACCAGAGAAACTTTTTTACAACATTGTTGTGGTCAACCAGGTCCGCTTGCTAAAATGAAAAAAACTAAAAGAAAAAAATCTGGATTACTTACGCCGTTGATTGCAAAAGATTATCGTCACTATGCAAGAGCTATACGAAAAAAAGCACAACACTGGGCAAAGGAGCAAGGATATGTATTAGGACAACAAACATATCATGTTGATCATAAGTTTAGTATTCTGGATGCATGGCACGCTGATTTAGCAGAAGCAATCGTAAATCATCCATCAAACTTACAAATTTTAGATGCAAAATTAAATAGCGGAAAAGGATCAAAGAGTAGTATCACCCTTGAAGAATTATTGTACAATATCAGTCAAGCCGACGCACCAGCGTGATGCTTTTACGTTTGGTTTTTTTGCGTGCTATTTCGGCCAGACTGCATACAGGACCGTGTAGCACTGTAAGATCTTTGTTGATGAATGTTCTTAGACTGGGGCGGAACGGCTCCCATTCGGTCTTGAGGAATATGTTGATGGGAACACTTCGGTTGCTTTCCCACCACCATACATTGGCCAGTTCTAAAAATTTCTTTTTTTGTTCTAGATCCTGTATGGCACCAAAGTCATATATGGTGGTCACGACATCGTCTTGATTTTGTATGATGCCCACATACTCGTTGGTGGCATACACGCACAAAGTTATAAAAGGGTATTTTTCGGCCAGCTGCGCAAAGATGTCGTTACCCATAAATATCGTATAAATCTATCATGAGATATTTACCAAATTGCAACCATACCCAAATCATTGCCAACCCACCACTGATAAATAACATGCATGTACTCAACACAACTATATCTTTATCAGCAGATCACCCAGGTCGTGTGCTTGGACGACTCCGACAGTGCTGCATTTTCCTACAGGTATAATCCAGTGTACGCCAAGGTCCTGACCATAAACAAAGGTGTTGACAATGTGCTGTTGTTTGAGTTCATCAACCAAAACGAAAAACCGGTCAACATAACCGGTAGCACATTTATTTTTCGCGTGATCAATACCCAAGGCGACACTGTGTTGATCGAACAGCCTTTGGTTACATTGAATGCAGCCACCGGCCGTGCCAAGGTCACCCTGTCGGCTTCGGACCTACTGGAAGTGTTGGCACAGCCTGCATACTACAGCCTGACTCGCACCAGTGGCAATCTCACTGAACCGGTTTTTGTTGATGCACAATCAGGCGGTCGTGCACCATTGACTATTGCGGATTCGGTGTTGCCACAGTATACTCCCAGCCGTCCGCTTACCATACCCACTACCAAGATTTCTGCACAAGGCAGTCCAGACGGCACCAGCGTGGCCAATGCTTCTTACAACGACTGGTACTGGAACGGTAACCCCAATGGCGCCAACTACTGGAACAGTTTTGCCATAACCGAATTTTACAGCAGTTTTGTCAAGCCCACACAGGCCATAACCACGGTACAGATGACTTTGGATCACTATACCGGCACTATCAAGGCCCAGGCAGCACAGGACTACGAAGCAGTGCCGTTTAATGTGACTGAAAGTGTCACCTATCTCAACTATACCGGAACCATCTACCATAACATCGTAGGCTGGTATCCGCTGGTACGCATGTGTTTTAACAACAGCATATTTGCTGTGCCCAACGGGCAAGGCGTCCCAGCCAACGCCTATGCCTACTGTGTAAACGGTCAGGTTGAAAGCATCACGATCCAAAATGCCGGTCGCGGCTACCTGGCTCCGCCCAAGATCAACATCATTGGTGAAGGATCGGGTGCCCAAGCCGAAGCCACCATAGATGACACTGGTGCGATTGCATCAATCACGGTGACCAATCCGGGATCAGGCTATTGGTTGGTGCCCAATGCTGGTATCAACACTCCGTATTATCCGGTGGCACCCAACAATCAAGGTGCCATGGTCATAATCAGCACCGGATATGTGGTGGACCTTTTCTATAGATAACTGTGACAAAACATGCTATAATACAGCATGATCGATGTGACTGCCTATCTGCCCGGAAGAATCAAACGCAACAGCTCGGGCTGGATCAACTTCGACGCTCCCTGTTGTATCCATAATGGTACATCGGCTGACCACAGGAAACGTGGTGGCCTCAAAGTCCAAGAATCTGATTGGATCTATCATTGTTTCAATTGCGGATTTAGCACCAGCTTTACTCTAGGTCGCACCCTGACTGTGCGAGCACGTCGCGTGCTGGGGTGGCTCAATGTACCTGCGGAAGAAATTGAGCGCATGAATCTAGAAAGTCTACAGCATAGGGGTGCACTGGGTATCTTGGATGATCGACGCAACATGATGCAACAGCTCAGCAATATCAGATTTGACGAACATTATCTACCGAATCCAACGCAACCCCTTGCTGAGGAGGCTGCTACATATCTGACCCGGCGTGCGATTCCATTGGATTATCCGTTCCTGAGTACCGGTATTGGACGACCTGGCATCATAGTACCGTTCACTCATGATCAAACAGTGGTGGGTCACTCAGTGAGATTCTTGGACAGCAGGATGCCCAAATATATACAACGCACGCAACCGGGCTATGTATTTGGCACAGATCTACAACGCGATGCCTGGCACACAGCCATCGTTGTGGAAGGTGTGTTTGATGCACTCAGCATCGATGGCCTAGCAGTTTTGCATGCCGAAATCAATGATGCACAAGTGCGTTTGATACGCAGTCTGGAACGCGACGTGATCGTGGTACCTGATCAAGACCTAGCTGGTATGAGTCTGGTGGATCGTGCAGTAGAACTGAACTGGGCTGTCAGCATGCCCGAATGGCCCGCCGGAATCAAGGATGTGAATGATGCAGTAATCTGCATGGGGCGAGTGGCTACCTTGCTAACTATCATGCAGTCCCGAGAGCACAATCGAGTCAAAATAGAACTAAGGAAACGACAAATTGTTAAAAGATTACGATAAACTTTGGGTATTTGGTGACAGCTATGCCACTACAAATTTTTGCGTAGACGCCAAAGATTCTTTCTGGGGATTAACAGCTAATCTACTGTCGACGAACACAATTTTTAATTATGCCTGGCCAGGAAATAGTTTTGATAGTGTAGTTCATGTCATGATCAGTGAGCAGAATTCATATGATTGGAAAAAAGATTTTTTCCTGATTGGAGTTCCGCCATTGCCCCGACTAACTGTAGTCAGTAAAGATGATAAAAAAACAACAATCGGCCATAAGATTGACCCTATTTCTTGGCAAGACGATGCATTCAATGTTTTGTGTCATCACGGTATGGAAAATATTTCAAGTCATGTAGATAAAAAATTTGCTATACATGAAGACAGCACATGGACCCAAACTCAAGCTATGCGTAATATTTTTTTATTAAATACCTGGTTAGATTCAAAAAATGCCAACTACTTAATATTGAATTTGTCTGTGGATTTTTATCAAGATAATTCATCTGTTGGAGATTTTTTATTAACACATTGTTTATCTCATTCACGCAACATATTGTTCCAGGATGGATACTATTCTATTAATTTAAATGTCAATGAGCCAGCAGATTTTAAACAACACGGATGGATGGGCCATCATGGACCTCGGGGTAATAGGCATTATTTTGAAAAATCAATCATACCAGCATTAGAAAGAAATAAATTAATTTAAAGGAATCGCATGCTTAAAGATTACGGACTTGAAGTCCAACGCCTGTTCCTAGAAATGATGTTGCAAGACGCAGAAAGCTATGTGCGTGTGCAAAACATCTACAATCCGGAAAACTTTGATAGAAGCCTAAGATCAGCAGCCCAGTTCATCGCCGACCACAGCGACCAACACAAAACCTTGCCCACAGTGGCACAGATTTCGGCCAGTACCGGAATCGTGCTAGAACACTTGCCTGACCTCAACGAAGGGCATTTTGAATGGTTCATGGCCGAGTTTGAGCAGTTTACTAGACGCCAAGAACTGGAACGTGCGATCTTGAAAAGCGCCGATCTCCTGGAAAAAGGCGAGTACGATCCGGTAGAAAAACTGATCAAGGACGCGGTACAGATCAGTTTGACCAAGGACATGGGCACAGACTACTGGGCCGATCCCAGAGCCAGGATTGATCGATACTTTAATTCAGGTGGACAAGTCAGCACAGGCTGGCCGCAGATGGATCGTATCTTGTACGGTGGATTCAGCAGAGGTGAACTCAATATATTTGCTGGTGGATCGGGATCAGGCAAGAGTCTTGTCATGATGAACATAGCCTTGAGCTGGTTGCAGATGGGACTGAGTGGTGTGTATGTGAGTCTAGAATTGAGCGAAGAACTGTGTGCGCTCAGGACCGATGCCATGCTGGCTGGCATGAGCACCAAGGAGATCCGCAAGGACATTGACCAAACCGAACTCAAGGTCAAGCTGGTCAGTAAAAAAGCCGGACAGTATAGAATCAAGGCCTTGCCGGCACAGAGCAACATCAACGATATCCGCAGTTATATCAAAGAAGTGCAGGTGCAGACTGGCATACGTGTGGACTTTGTCATGGTTGACTACCTGGATCTCTTGATGCCGGTCAGTGCCAAAGTCAGCCCCAATGACCTATTTGTCAAAGACAAGTATGTGAGTGAGGAATTGCGTAACCTGGCCAAGGAACTCAATGTGCTGTTTGTGACAGCAAGTCAGTTGAATAGATCGGCCGTGGAAGAAGTGGAATTCGATCACAGTCATATATCGGGTGGTATCAGTAAAATCAACACAGCTGACAATGTGTTTGGTATCTTTACCAGTCGAGCCATGCGTGAACGTGGCAAGTATCAGATACAATGCATGAAATCTCGTAGCAGTACTGGTGTGGGCATGAAGATTGACCTAGACTACAACATTGAAACCATGCGTATCACAGACCCTGGCGAGGAAGAACAAAATAGTTTCAAACGTCCGGGTGGCAACCTCATGGACAGTATCCGTGCCAAGAGTACAGTGACTGCCGCAGATGTGCCGTTTGAACCAGACAGCGCAGTTGGCGCAGTGGATATACAAAGTGCCAAACTCAAACAATTACTGGGCAAGATCAAGACTGGTTGATTGGGACTCGATTGATCAGTGATCCATAAATAATAAAAAGATCCTGGACCCCATATGCAAAAGAAAACTCGTAGTATCCTGGAAGAACTAGAAAATCTCTATGCCGAGCGAGACAGCCGTCACGTGATCGAAAATCGTGCTGCCAACGTGATTGCCAGCGCCATACGCTTGCTGGAACAGATTGATTCCAGCTATACCAGCGAGCAGGCCGAAAATCTACAACGCAAGTTGATCAATGCCATACGATTGAGAGATCCAGCCAAGTTCACCAGAACCGTGAGACGCACCGATGCAAATTCATGAACTGACTCTATCGCGCAAGCCGCAACTGAATGAAATCTTTGGCTTGGGCAAAAGCAAACAAGACAAAATAAATGCCCAGGCGGCCAAGTACGCCGGCAAATTACAAAAAAAAGTCAGCCAAAATGCAGGAACCACAGCACCATTGCAGACCGATGCCACACGCATGGCACAGGCCTCGGCCAAATTCCACGCCAATCCGGCTGCCCAACAATGGGTCAATAATGCTGTGGCCAAGTGGCCATCCGCAGCTGCAACTATAAAAGCCCAGGCACAACCCACAACAACCAACGCACCTGTGGCTTCGGCTTCCACTGCTGGCTCGGCTCCGGTCAGTATAGGTGGACAAACGCTGGATCCCAACAATCCGGCCCACGCACAGATACTGAGTCAGATGAAAAAACAGGGTATTTCAGAAGCCGCTGCCGGAGACAATTATGCCACACTGTTCCGCACCTGGGCCAATCAACAGCTCAGAACTGTCACACTGGATGCGCTAGAGCAGAATGCTGAGGTCAAAAACAAGCTAGAGTCGCTGATAACCCAGATCGAAGCCACGCAGAACAATTTGCCAGCCCAGACCAAATTGGTGGCTGAGTTTTTGAGTACGGCCGTGATCGCCAACCATGTGGTTCAGGACCAGGCTCGTCAAGGACAATACAGTCCACAGACCCGTGCTGATGCCAACACCGAGTCTTCTATCAAACTGGATCCCATACAACAACTCAATCTCAAACGACAGGCACGAGCCGCCGGAATTACCCAGGCCAGAACGACCGGCAATACCGACTTGGACGATTTCCTTCGACAAAACATGGGCATACGGATCACAGGATGAATATATTCGAAGGTGGCAACGTATTCAAAGATGCAGACGGTCGTGCGCTCACACAGCGTATCAATCAGGCCGATGTTGATCCGACAGTCAATTGGCTGGAGCAGTTGACTGGTCTTGATCTACACGGCGACTTGGATCCTGACACAGCCGATTCGCAACACCCCGAAGGATATCCAGAAAAATGGTTGGGCACCACTGGCAAAAAACCCACATCGGGCGACCTAGATCTTGATTCAAGTGACACAACCAAAGATGCCTTACAACAGCGATTGACCCAATGGTGTGTCAGTCACAACCTGAACCCTCAAGAGTATGTTAAAAAAACTGGCAGTATTGTGCATTTCAGGACTCCAATCACAGGACGCCCTGATCAGGGCTATGTGCAAACAGATTTTACATTTTTACCAAAACCACCATGGGGCCGATTTGTGCTCAGCGGCGGATCAGGTAGCCAATACAAAGGTCGTGAACGCAACGTCATGATGAATTCGATAGCCAAAAGCATGGGCTATAAACTGAATCAAAACGATGGCATTGCCGACCGTGCTACCAACCAATTGATTACCGACGATCCAGACAAGACAGCCAAGCTGTTGTTAAATCCGCGTGCTACCCGTAGTGATCTACGTAATGTAGAAACTATATTGAAAGCCTTGGAACGAGATCCCAAACGCGATGCCAAATTGGCCGACTTCCGCGAACACATGAAACGCGAAGGCATTCCGTTTATGGAAACGGCCAACTCCGACCCTTATATCGAATACAGTGATGTGAACTTTCTGGCACGTCTGCGAGATCGTATCGTGAATCAGGGCATGCAGATCATCATCGAAGCAGATGTACAAGGCGGTCGTGCCAAAGGAATTGAGCATCTGGAAGATCTTGTGTTCCGCAACGGCAGTGCTGGCATCAAACGAGCCATGGATATCGTCAAACACACAGCCGCTGATACTGGACGCACAGCCACAGTCAAATGGGATGGTCGACCAGCCCTGGTATTTGGTCGCGAACCCGATGGCACCTTTGTGCTGACCGATGTGGCCGGATTTACAGCCCGAGGCTACAACGGCCTGTTCACCAGTCCCAAGCAGGCCATCTCTTTGCTGGCACAACGTGATCAAGAAGCCCAGCGTCAAGGACGTCCGGCCGGACGTGTGGCCTATCTTGGTCCCATCTATGAAAAACTATGGCCCATGCTGAGTGCAAGTTTGCCCAAGGATTTCCGTGGCTATGTGCAAGGCGATCTATTGTATACCGATCGTCCTGACGAAGAGGCTGGTAATTTTGTGTTCACGCCCAATGCCATCACGTACCGTATACCCATCGCCAGCGACATTGGACAGCGTATAGCACAAAGTGAAGTGGGCATAGCCATGCACACACGCTATGCCGAACCTGGTGCCCCCAAAGAACCCATTGGCTCGATTGATTTTAAACGTGTGCCCGGTTTGTTATTGCTGGAACCGGTATACGCCAAAGAAAATGTGCGTCCAAATCGCAATCTAGTGCAGGCTCTGCGTAACGTGTATTCAGCATCGGGCTCGGCCATAGATGGACTATTCAACCCAGCCGAACTTAGAGCACTACAGATCACAGACTTGCCCAGACTGTGCATTGACTATATCAACAGTAGAGTGGGTACCGATTTTGACGACTTGGTCAACGGATTTGGTCCATGGTTGCAACGCACACAGACTCCTAGAAAGTATGCCAACATAGTGGAATACCTGACCAGTCCCAGAAGCAATCTTGAAGGCATGGCTGCTGCATTTGAAGCCTGGGCCCTACTACACGACATCAAGATGGACATACTGCGCCAACTGGATCTGCAACATCCAGGACAAGAAGGCTGGGTCATGGCCACCACAGGTGGCATGGCCAAGGCCGTGAATCGACTGGCTGGTGGATTTACTGCTGCCAACCGAGCCATAAACAATCCTGGACAAACCCCGGATTTTTCCTCTCCGGCATAAATATTAGTAGGACCTCTGAGTCCATACACAAAGGAGAATCAAAATGGCTTATATAACCGTAGTTTCCGGTGGCGCACAACCGGTATTCGCAACAGACGTATTAAATGGCTCTGTGGCTCAATCAGCAAACTTGGCTGCTCAACCAGTAACCAACTTCCAAGGTCCTAAATTAGACTTTTTTAGTTTGACAGCAAATGCCAATTTGTCTGTTGCAGGTGCAGGTAATGCAATGGGTTACGTTTCAAATGTATTGATGGCTATCCAGCAGATCAGCACAGTTGCAATGTACCAAGTCAGCCCAACTAACCCACAAGTTTTAAACCTTGCAATTTTCCCAACTGGCGCTGCTAACACAGCTACATTGGTAGGTTTGGCTCAAACAGCCAATGCATCGGGTGGTTTAAACATTGGTATTTCCACAGGCAATGTCAATACAACTGCTTCATTCGTAACACAGTAATCGACTTTCGTCGTTAGAAAGCCCCGGCGTAAAATCCCGGGGTTTTTCTTTGGCCGCATTGTGCGTACATAACTATATGCTACATGAGATTCTCTTGCACCACCTTGTTTGACATCACAGTTACCGGTATCACTGGACACTACAAGCCCGCACGAGTGCCGTTCCTGGACAGGGCCAACAATCGGATAGAAGATCAAGCTGCTTGGACCCGTGCCAGGAATCAACAACGCAACTGGGAAACCATCAATCAGATCATAGGCCTACGTACCCAGATCACAGACTCCACTCTGCCGTCGCGGTCCGGACTATCGTGGACGTTTGAATTTGAAACCGAGACTCCGGGTGTGTACGGAACTGATGATGACCCAGTCTCTATACTGCTCAGCGATGCCCAAGGCGTGCCCATGATCGTGGATCTAGACAATCGTTCTGATTTGCCGGCCATGATGATAGTGTCTGGTCCGTCTCAAAATATCTGGTTTGCGCCTGCAGAGCTAAATATATCATGAGCTCAACTACTGACATAGAGAAAAAAAGCCTCGAAGCACATGTGGAACTGTGTGCCGAGCGATATAATGCACTGGAAACACGCATAGATAATGTGGACGAAAAGATCTCCACTCTCAGTCTCATGGTAGAAAAAGTACATGTAATGTTGCAAAAAATGTCAACCAAGCGCAACGATCAACTCATCACCTGGGGAGCAGGTCTGATTGGTGTATTGCTCAGCATCATTGGTTGGTTAATCTCACACTACGCGGTAAAATGAACATAGATCAACAGATTGAACGGTCTCTTGCGACTGAATTTCCTAAATTATTAAAATTGTTTGTGTGTAAAACAGACAGCGGCGAATACGAAGCATTTGGCAAATACCGTATAGTGCCCGAAAAACCTGGCTATCGAGTATTTTGTTCGGCCACTGACGTGGGTGTGTTTGCCAACACACGCAATGCCATCAGTTGGTGTGTGGCCGACAAATATCGTTGCTACGATCTGGCACGTGATCTGCTGTGGTTGGATCAAAAACTCACAGCCATCACCGATGATATCACGGTGCGTGCAGCAGTAGGCGATCGCAGTTCCGACCCGCAATTTCGAGAAGATATAACCATCAAGCTGGAAGGCAAGATCATCATGAAAAAACAGCTGGAACTTCAATTGATCAATTGTGTCGAAAAGGCTAAATATTATCAACAACGAGGATTCGATAATGAAACTGCAAGAACTATCCGCAAGCCCAACAAAACAAGCCGCAAAGGTATTTGAAAGCTATTTTGGTGGTCGCGTGCGACCCGGCAACATGACCAAGAGTCAGGCACGCAATCTGCTACAACGTGTGCGTGGTCTGGTGCAAGAACACCGTGCTACTCCAGATTTTCATCACAGCGAACGCGATCCGGCTTATCTCAAGTTGATCATGATGGAACAGGTATTGAGCTCGCGTCTCAAAGAAGACATGATGCCGCCTCCAACACAGACACAGACACAGAGCCCGGCACAAGCAGCAGCCATGGCTGCACAAAATCTTTCTCAGAAGAAAAAAGCCGACCAAGATCAGCTCAAACAGATCGATGACCAGATACGTGCATTGCAAGCACAACGTAGCCAGATACAACAGCAAATGAATTCGCCAACCATGGAAAATCGTGGTAGACGCAATAGCCTGTATCGTCGCTTGAGCGAAAGCGAAATACAGCAGGCACAAGTGGTTTTGGCTGCGCAGGACATGGTAGATCGTGTACAAAAGATACTGGAAGACGTGACCAGCATGCAGTTCAAAGATTTGCCAGCTTTGGCAGATCAGATCAAGAACGAAGTTGGCGCACAACAGGCCGCACAGTTCAACCAAGATGCCTCAGCTGCCTTGGGTGGCCTGGTACAAAACCTACAGGCCAGCAAACAGCAACTGGAACAGGCCCTGAGTGTGGTAACCGGACAAGATGCCGGCATGCCTCCGGCCATGGGTGCAGTGGACAGTGAACAGCCCGCGATGGGCGAACCTGAACCAGCACCTGATGCTGGCAACAGTGATCTAGAAGCCGACATGGATCTGGACTCCAATCTAGGCTCGCCTCCGGCTGCACTGGGTCGTGGTCGCAGATAATGCGCATGAGAGAAATATTTGAGGGCAACGACGTCAGCTCTCAAAAACTACTGGCCTTGAGTCAGTTCTTGGCTGGTCGAGCCAACGATCAAAATGCCCAAAAACAGATCAGCACTGACGCTTTTATCCAGGCTGCCAAAAGTCTAGGAGTAGAACTCAATGCCAACAATCTTTCTGATTACCTGCAACAAGAACCGCTCAAGGACATACTTGAGCCCATGGATCCGGGGTCGGATGTGATACGTTTTGTTGGCAACCCTGCCGGTGGAGATGTGGGCATGCCGGTAGACCAGGCCCGAGCCGTGGTAGACAAAAACGCCAAGGCAGCTCTAAAAAGACGCACCTAAATGGTTGACAATCTGTTATAAGTATACTACACTTATACACTAGGAGTTGACCATGAAAAAACTTATTGCAACAGGTATTCTAACACTCGCTGTGACCAGTTCACTACCAGCTGAAGCACATTGGCGCAACGGTTGTTGCTATCGCGGTTACAGTGGCTGGGTGGCGCCGGCCTTGATTGGTGGTGTGATCGGTTACGAACTGTCGAGACCCTATTACTATGCTCCGCCGCCAGTGGTACTAGTTCAACCGCCGGTAGTGGTTCAACAACCGACTCCGGTTGATCCCCCAGGATATCATTGGCAACAGATGACAGATCCACAAACTGGCCAAAGCAAAATGGCCTTGATACCAAACTAAAGGAAATTATGAAATCGTTATTGTTAGCATTATTAGTAGTAACAGGGGCCGCACAAGCTTCTAACAACTGGACCGGACTAGCTGGTCCAGTGACCAATTCCACTGGATTATGCTGGAGAAACAGTGCATGGACACCGGCCACAGCCGAAACCAACTGCGACGGAGCCACACAGCCAGCGATCACAAAATCTGCCGAGCCTGTTGTTGTGCCCAAAGTTGAAAAATCAGTCGCAATCGTGCAATTGCCTCCAGTGACATATTTGGCACAGTCCTTGTTCGATTTTGACCGTGCCGTGATCAAACCACAAGGTCTTCACACTCTTGATCAATTGGTAAAACGGTTAAAATCGGTCCATGTTGACAGCGTGATCGTGGTGGGACACACCGACAGTGTGGGCACCGATGCTTACAACATGCGATTGGGGCAACGACGAGCTCGAGCAGTGGCTGATTATCTGATCGGGCAAGGCATAGAGGCCAATCGTGTGTTTGCTGACAGCAAAGGCGAACGCGAGCCAGCTAGCACCAACAGCACAGCATATGGTCGTTCCATGAATCGACGAGTGGTTGTAGAAGTCTACGGAACAGCCGACTGATGGCCTATTCAGAAAAGTTACTCGATCATTATGAGAATCCACGCAATGTGGGTTCTTTTGCCAAAGACGAGGAAGGCATAGGCACCTGAATTAAAAAACGTGTATAATCTTAATATAGGCATTTATAAATGACCACATACAGGTACTCCAAGACTAAATACTTATATGAAAAGCAAGTATGGTTTAATTAAAAAATGTCTTCATTGTAACCAAGATTTTGAAACAAAACCTAGATACTTAGAGTATTGTTCAACTCCTTGTAAAAATCCAATCAATCGTCCTGGAAACACTGCTTGGAATAAAGGTATTAAACTTACTAACGAACAAAAGTCTAAATTAAATATCGAAGGTCTTAAAAAAGGACACGGTTGGAATAAAGGTTTACCAAACAAAAGACAGAGTCAAAAATGGAAAGAAAATAATCCTAATGCAGACGGCAAATTAAATAATCTAAGAACTAAAAAACCTTGTAACGATGCTCTCAAACTTTATCGAGGAAAAGTTCGTTATGCTACATATAGAACTATTAAAGAAATGAAAGTTAATAATGAGTGGGTTCCTGTGTTTGGCAAATATAAACATAGTTGGCAAATAGATCATATCATTCCTATAGTTCAAGGGTTTGAATTGGGAATAGATCCCTATTTACTTGGTAGTAAAAAAAATATACAATTTATTAAAGGTGAAGAAAACAGATCCAAGTGGGATAGTTTTCAAACTAACGATGTAATAGAGTCAATAACAGGAGAAACATATGGCTTATAGTGATGCTGTTTTGGATCATTACGAAAATCCAAGAAATGTGGGATCGTTTAAGAAGGGTGACGAGGGTGTTGGAGTTGGACTTGTGGGGGCACCTAGTTGTGGAGATGTTTTACAGTTAAGTATAAAGGTAAATGATGTTGGAATTATTACAGACGCCCGGTTTAAAACTTACGGCTGTTTAACTAGTAATGCTCCTGTTAATACTCCAACCTGCATTAAAAAAATAAAAGATTTAAAAATCGGCGACGAGGTGTTGGCCTGGAACGGTGAAAAAATTGTTAATCAAAAAATACAAAATATAATTAAACATTCGGTTGATGTTGATGAGTTGTTGATTATTACTTTTAAACGCGAGACGAGTAGAAAAAATACCAATCCTGGCACCTTCTCATTAATTTGCACAAAAGAACATATATTTTGGAATGCCGATAATACACCAGTAGAAGCACAACAACTACAAGTAGGTCAAGAGTTGTATGAAATAACCGAACACGAGTTACGAATTCTTACAAATAATAGACATCGCACAGAACTCAAACAAAAAAATAGCAATAGAATGAAAGAATGGAATCAAATTTTTGATCATTCAGTATTACCACAAAATCAATCCGGGTATGTGTGTAAAGATTTAGAAACCAAAAAGAAAAAATCTAGGATTGCTTCTTTAAAAAATTGGAAAGATTCTGATTATGTCAAAAAATGGCAACAGGGAATGGCACGAAGAGATTGGTCTAAACCTACTAGTATTGAACAAAAATATATTGATTTATTTGAAGAAAACAATGTAGCAATAAAATGGAGTGCTGGAAAGATATGGATTCAAACTGATGCAGGACCAGCAAGCCCAGATTTTATTGTTCCTGGTAAGAAAAAATGCATAGAAGTGTATACAAAGCGTATGCCCAAATTCATGCAAGATAGGTCAGAAGAATCAAATTATGTAGTGAATCGTCGCAAACAGTTGGCCACAGCCGGCTACGATTCATTATTTTTAGCAATAGAAGATATTGATAAATCATTGTCAGAAGTGCAAAATTTCATTCATAACGGAATGAAAATTGTAGATGTTTCACCAATTACTCATTTAAATCAGTTACGCGGTTGTGAAAGAGATGGAAAATCAGTTGTGGTATATGATTTAAAATTAGAGGGTGGAGCTCATGTGTTTTTCTCTAACAGAGTTGGGTCACATAATTGTGGATCGGCTATTGCATCATCCAGTCTTATCACTGAATGGGTCAAAGGGAAAACACTGGACGAAGCAGGAAGCATTAAGAACAGCCAAATTGCTGAAGAGTTGGCGCTCCCGCCCGTCAAAATACATTGTAGCATATTGGCAGAATCCGCCATTACAGCGGCAATTGACGACTATAAGAAAAGACATAACCTAACATAGAACAAATAACTTTGCTAAATAAAGTTATGAATAGGTGTAAATGTGGTTGTGGAATATCACTTAGAAAAGATAATAGAACTGGATACCAAAAAGGTCATAAACCATGCCCTATTTGCGGTACACTGATAAAGGGCTCAAGTATAGAGTGCTGTTCAAAATCTTGCTCTGCTAAACTACACTGGCAAAGAAATCCAGATATGGCAGAATCTAGAACCTGGAATGCTGAACGATATGCTACTAGAGAACAGAATAGAGATACTTGGGTTAAAAACTTGTCAAATGCTTGCAAAGGTAGAACTCCTTGGAATAAAGATACGCAAGGATTACAAGTAGCGTGGAATAAAGGGTTACCTGGTAATTTTAAGGGAAAGAGGCACAGTTCTGATTATATTGAAAAAGTTAAAAAGACCAATCTTGAAAGATATGGTGTAGAAAATGTTGGACATTTTGCTAAAACTTCTCCTCGTAGTAAAAAAGAAAAATCTCTAGAAACAATTTTAATTGATTATGAGATCAATGTTAAAATTGGAAAATACAAACCAGATTATGTGAATGAATCAACTAAACACATAATAGAAATTTATGGTGATTACTGGCATTGTAATCCAAAATTATTCAATAAAGATTTTTATCATCCTCAGCTGAAAAAGACAGCCGAAGAAAAATGGTTATTAGATTTAACTAGACAACAGTATTTTGAATCTTTAGGATACACAGTAGAAATAATATGGGAAAGCGAATTAGATGATTACCGTAACCGACACGGCCAGTAAAAAGATTGCGCAGAATCTCCAACGCCGCGGACACGGTGTGGGTATCCGAGTGGGTGTGCGCACCACTGGGTGTTCGGGCTTGGCCTATGTGTTGGAATATATAGATGACATAACCAAGACTTCTGGGGCCATCGATCATGCTCATGACGATTTTGTCATAAGAATAGACCAACGTGATATTGCCTATCTCGAAGGCATGACCATAGACTATGTGCGTCAAGGACTCAACGAAGGATTTGAATTCGTGAATCCCAACGAACGGGATCGTTGCGGGTGTGGAGAAAGTTTTCGCGTATGAAAATCTGCATAGTAGGATTTCCTAGATCTAGAAGTAGTCTTCTTTTAGAAGCTATCGGAAATCATCATGGAATACCTATTTTGGGTCAAGACTTGGAACAGATTGTTAGCTTACCTAACATAGCCCCACACTCTGAGCAGTACATGAAATTGCTGGCTGGAATACTAACCAAACCGGTTGGAGTAATAAGATTACATCCTGCTCAGCTTGCATACAAAAAAATCATCTGCGAATTTGACCTGTTTAATTTTGAACAGTACACCCACATCTATCTAACTGCTAGACGGTGTATAGCAGATGCAATCAGCAGCAATTTGGTAGCCCGCCATCTAAATATGTGGAACTACAATCAAGATAATCCGTCTCTCGAATTTGTGGAGCCTATCGAACTAACCGAGCAATATCACAAAGATGTAAAACATTATGTGTATAGCGAGCATATTATGGCCGAATTACAATCGTATTTCTTGAATAAAAATATTAAATTCACACAGTTATACTATGAGGATATTCCAGAATTTGTTAGAGACAATCTTGGAAATACCGATGTGTCTCATGTGAAGACCAATTATCAATACAGTACCATAATTAAAAACTACAATAGCATAATGCAGTTATACCATATCTACAAAGAACAGTTACAACAGTTGACATTGACGCAGTGATAGTGTTATAATAACACAATGTACAATCCTCGATTCAATTACCAACCCATACCCAGAGAAACTGTGGATGGTCGACGCTTGTATGCCACACCCGATGGCGGTCGACTGCCCAGCGTGACTACCATACTGGAGGCCACCAAACCTGAAGAGAAACGCCAGGCATTGCAAAACTGGCGCAATCGTGTGGGGCATACACAGGCACAGGCCATCACGACTGAAGCGGCCAATAGAGGCACCAGGATGCACAAGTATCTGGAAGATTATACAAAAACAGGTGCCATTGCTGATCCTGGATCCAATCCTTATAGCCAACAAAGCCATACCATGGCACAGACTATTATAACAAACGGTCTGTGCCACGTGAGCGAGGTCTGGGGCTATGAGGTTCCGCTGTATTTTCCTGGCATCTATGCCGGAACCACGGATGCCGCTGGTCTACATCTGTATCAACCGAGCATTCTGGATTACAAGCAGACCAACAAGCCCAAACGACGTGAGTGGATTGAGGACTATTTCTTGCAACTGTGTGCCTACGCCGAAGCGCACAATGCAGTACATGGCACCGACATACAAAAAGGTGTGGTACTCATGTGTGTCAAACCCGAGATGGATGACCAAGGTAACTTGATCACTCAGCCGCAATATCAAGAATTTGTCATTGAGGGCGCCGAGTTTGAACTGTATCGCCAGCTATGGTGGCACAGGGTTGAACAGTACTATCTAGCGAATCACTGATTGACTGGGACACCGCCCAGCACTTCGTTGCCGTCAGCATCGATGTCATTGGGTATGTCGATCTGATTGCCGCCTCGGCTGGCCACGATTCCGGCACCTACCAGTTGTTGCATCAAAAAATGCACTTTCATTTCTAGAGTTCTCATCGCTGAATCTGGATCGATTCTTTCATCTCTTTCCCAATAGCCTGCCATACTGTCTCCTGTTTTGTCAGGATATTTAGCCCAAACTAAATACATCATAGACACAGAGGACAACAAATGGCCATAGTACAGATCAGTCAGATCACCAATCGAAAAGGTTTACAATCAGAATTGCCGCAACTGGCTGGTGCCGAGTTTGGATGGAGCACGGACACACGTCAGCTGTTTATCGGAAACGGTACCTTGCAAGACGGTGCTCCGGTCATTGGTAATACCGAGATCTTGACCGAATACAGCAACATAGGTGCTTTGTTTTCTTCCACACAGAGTCAGTTCACGCAAGGCAGTTACACCAGGATCAACGGTCAAACTGTGACCCTGTTGGACAACACTGGGTCCGCAACCACGTTGTTCACGATAGACACAGTGCGTACACCCACTTTCAGTTTCGATTATTCGATTGCTAGATCAGGAGCCTATCGCGTGGGGACTTGGCGAGCGGCCGCAGCCGGATCGGCCACGCTGGCAACTGTGGATTCGGGCACTGAGAACACCAGTACCGGAGTCACGCTTGCTATCACACAGAATCTCACCACCATAACAGTAAGCTACACTACCACCAGTACCGGCAACAACGCGATACTCAACTATTCTATCTACTACCTGGCCTGATGTGGTCCACCAGCTTTCCTGAGCGTTTGGCCGGGTGGAAGAATCTCCGCATGACATGCCAAGATCTGGATGCTCGGACTGCACTAGAACAAATCAATGCTTGGTGGTTTGGTACTCCGTGGCAACCGTATTATCTACACTGGGACGATGTAGAGACTTGGCCTGATCCGTGGGCTCTTTTGAGCGATGATGTGTATTGTGATCTTGCAAGAAGTCTTGGAATCATGTATACTATAAGCATGTTGGAACGTCAGGACCTTGCCGATGCCGAATTGATCATGTCACAAAATGGACATAATTTAGTCTCGGTCGGTCAATCAAAATATATACTTAATTGGAGCCCGGACACAGTAGTAAATACTTCCTCCGATATACAGATACAACGAAGTCTCAAATTATCCGAGATCGCACAAAAATACGAATAGAACAACAATGAACCAAATCACCGTAGTAAAACGCAGTGGCCGTCGCGAACCATTGGATCTAGTCAAATGGCAGGCACAGATAGCCAAGGTATGCCAAGGCATCGCCGACGTCAGCCAAAGCATGATTGAAATCAAAAGCCAGTTGCATTTTTATGATGGAATCACCACCACGGAAATAGATGGAATCACGCTAAGAAGCATCGTGGATCTGATCGACGTAGAAAGCAATCCGGACATAGGCAATGTGAACTATCAGTATGTGGCTGGCAAACAACGACTCAGCATGCTGAGGAAAGATGTATATGGCAGCTATGATCCTCCGCATCTTTACGAAATCGTCAAACGCAATGTTGCTGTAGGCCTGTATTCGTCCGAACTGCTGTCATGGTACAGCGAGGACGATTGGAACCGAATGAACGACATGATCGACCACGACAAGGACGAACTGTACGGATATGCTGCTATCGAGCAAATGATTGAAAAATATCTAGTGCGTAACAGAGCAACAAAGGAAATTTATGAAACTCCACAAGTTAGATACATGGTCGCGGCCGCTACTGTGTTTCATGCCGAAGAACCCAACAACGCACGCCTGCGCTACATCAAGGAGTACTACAACTGTGCCAGTGACGGACTGTTCACTCTTGCCACTCCTGTGCTTGCAGGGCTTGGAACTCCTACTAAACAGTTTAGTTCATGTGTGCTTATACGTGCAGATGATGATCTGGATAGTATTTTTGCATCGGGCGAGATGATGGCCAAATATGCCAGCAAGCGTGCTGGCATTGGTCTAGAAGTGGGACGTCTAAGACCGCTGGGCAGTCCTATTCGTGGTGGCGAAATCATGCACACAGGCATGATACCGTTCCTGAAAAAATGGTTTGGTGATCTACGCAGTTGTAGTCAAGGTGGTATTCGCAATGCCAGTGCCACGGTGTTTTATCCCATCTGGCATCTACAGTTTGACGATCTTATCGTGCTCAAAAACAACCAAGGTACCGAAGAGACTCGTGTGAGACACATGGACTATGGTGTGGTACTCAGCGCATTTTTCTGGCGTAGATTCAAGAACCGAGAGAATATTACATTTTTTGATCCCAATCAAGTGCCCGACCTGTATGAAGCTTTCTACAAAGACACTGCACGATTTGAAGAACTGTATGTGCGTTATGAGAAGCGGCAGGATCTACGTACCAAGACCATGGCAGCCGAGGATGTGTTCAAGGGTGGCATACTCAAGGAAAGAACTGACACCGGTCGAATCTATCTGGTGTTCATCGACAACGTGCAACGTCAAGGACCGTTTGATCCTGAATTCCATACCATTTATCAGAGTAACTTGTGTATGGAGATCCTGTTGCCTACCAAGAGCTTCAAACGCTTAGACGATGACGAAGGCAGAATTAGTTTATGCACTCTTGGGTCGCTAAACTGGGGAGCATTTCGTAATCCAGAAGATATGCGTAGAGCAAATAGAATTTTGTTGCGTTCACTGAATAACATACTTGACTATCAAGACTTCTTATCTATTCAGAGTAAGTTAAGCAACGACGAGATTCGCCCTATTGGCATTGGTATTACTAACTTGGCCTATTGGCACGCTAAACGTGGATTAAAATACGGAACCCCGGAAGCATTAGCCGAAGTTAAAACTTGGACCGAACACCAAGCGTATTACTTAACAGAAGCTACTGTGGAACTTGCTAAGGAGCGAGGAGCTTGTTTACATTCTGCTAAAACACGATACGGACAAGGAATATTCCCGTGGGAATTAAGAGCCGCCGGAGTAAACGAACTTACTAACTTTACGCCAGAACTTGACTGGGAAGCATTACGTGAACAAATGAAACAATATGGTGTTCGTAATGCCACTGTTATGGCTGTGGCACCTGTAGAATCAAGCAGTGTAGTAATCAACTCAACCAACGGCATTGAAATGCCCATGAGCCTTATTACCGTTAAAGAATCAAAAGCAGGATCGCTCATCCAGGTGGCTCCTGAATACAACAAGTTAAAATCAAAATATCAACTTATGTGGGATCAGAAGGACTGTATTGAATATCTTAAAACCGCAGCTGTTATTGCGGCATACACGGATCAAAGCCTGAGTTCAAATACTTTCTATAATCCTGCACACTATCCAGATAGAAAAGTTCCTACTACATTGATTGCCAAGAACTTGATGTTGGCCCATAAGTTTGGCCTCAAAACTCTATACTACTCACTAATAAACAAACAAGGTAGTAAAGGCCAAGATGACGAGGAAGCAACTGAATTGGAAGTGATTGATTTTGACGAATCTGAGGAGGATTGTGTGGCCTGTAAACTATGAACTATCAACAGATTTACACTAATCTAATAATAAGTAAAGCACAACGGGCTAATGGCGGTAATGGACCTGCTAAACACAAAGAAGAATCAAAAAACAAAACTAAAGCATCAATGAAATTAAAGCCGCGAGCTAATAAAGTATGTCCGCATTGTAAAAAAGAAGGCGGATTCTTATCAATGAGTCGTTGGCACTTTGACAACTGTAAGGAAAAATATGTCACGAGCGCAATATGATTTATCAACAAAAACAGATTATACACGCAGGAAAATGTTCCTCGATCCTGCTGGACCTGTCACAATACAACGGTTTGAAGAAATTAAATATCAAAAACTTGGTAAGTTTGAGCAGGAACAAAGAGGGTTCTTTTGGGTACCTGAAGAAGTATCGTTAACCAAAGATGCTAACGACTTTAAAGAGGCAAGTGACACAGTTCGTCATATCTTTACAAGTAATTTATTGCGACAGACTGCTTTAGATAGTTTGCAAGGTCGTGGTCCAGTGCAAGTGTTCAGTCCTGTATGTTCCATTCCTGAACTCGAAGCACTGGTGATGGTGTGGTCGTTTATGGAAACAAACATTCACAGTCGCAGCTACAGTCATATCATTCGCAACATCTACAATGTGCCCAAGGACGAGTTCAATAGAATACACGACATCGAAGAGATAGTGGGCATGGCATCCAACATCGGAACTTACTATGATCGCTTGCACCGACTGAACAGCAACAAAGAAATAGAGCTCGACGTAGACGAACAGGAACACATCCGTGCTATCTGGTTGGCACTCAATGCCAGTTACGGGCTGGAAGCATTCAGATTCATGGTTAGCTTTGCTACCAGCTTGGCCATGGTGGAGAATCGCATCTTTATTGGCAACGGCAACATCATCAGCTTGATCCTACAGGATGAGATCCTGCACAAGGACTGGACAGCTTGGATCATCAACCAAGTGGTCAAAGAAGATCCCAGATTTGCACAAGCACGCATCGACTGCGAGGAAGAAGTTTATGCCATGTACGCAGACGTGATACGAGAAGAAAAGGCCTGGGCCGACTATCTGTTCCAGAAAGGACCAGTAATTGGTCTCAATGCCAACATACTGAAAGATTTTGTAGATTTCATTGCTGTGGGTGCGCTAAAAGAAATTGGTATCAAGTATCGCTCACCGGCACCGCGTACTACGCCGGTGCCATGGTTCAACAAGCATGTGAACACATCAAACAAACAGACAGCGTTGCAAGAGTCAGAAAGCACCAACTATGTGATCGGAGTCATGAGTGATGTTCTAGATTACGACGCATTACCTGCGCTATAATAACTCAAAGGAGAACAAAAATGAAAGCCATCGTATGGTCAAAGAATCACTGCCCCTATTGTGATCAGGCCAAAAACTTGCTGAAACTCAAAGGTATCGAATACGAAGAAAGAAACATCAACCAAGGATGGGACCGCGAGGACCTCATGGCTGCTGTGCCCTCTGCCAGAACTGTGCCACAGATTTTTCTAGACGATAAATTAGTAGGTGGATTTAACGAACTTCGACAACTTTTACAAGGATAGCATGCTTACTCTAGATCAAGTTTACACCATCAAGATAGCCAACGGTGACGAAATAGTGGCCAAGGTGGTCGCTGAAGATGTGGACACGTACACCGTGATCAGACCGCTCACGGTAATTCCCGGACGTGAAGGAATCAACATGGTCAACAGTTTATTCACAGTCGGCCCCGACGAACCAGTCACTATAAATAAATCACAGGTGGCACTGTATGCTGTGGCCAGGCAAGAAGTATGCGACAGCTATCTAGAAGCCACCACTGGCATCAAGCCAGTGCGCAACAAGATCTTGATGGGATAACATGCCAGGCTTTGTACAACGTGTGGGTGATGCTGATGTGGGCGGAGGAGTGATTCTAACCGGCGAGCCCACTGTGTTGGTCAATTTTAGGCCCATAGCCACTGTGGGCAGTTTGGTCAGTCCACATCCTCCTTGCGGCCACCCGGGCGGTGCACTGCACTGTGCAGCCGTGACCACTACCAACAGTCCTACCATCTTGGCCGGATTCCGTCCCATAACCACAGCTGGCACTATTGACACCTGCGGCCATCCGCGTGTGACTGGGGCCTTCACCGTCATAGCAGGATTGTAAATTGACTGTCACTTACCTGACTGCACTGCAACTGGATGCCGCAGCCGGTCTGTTGCAAAACACAGGCCTTGCAGCCAATGCGGCCCTGACCACGGCCATTGGCACCTACAACAGCACCGATCCAATCGGCAATCTGCTGAGTACCTTGGCCAATTCGACCTTGGCCAATCTTTCCAATGTGACCATACAAAGTCTCGAGAGCCTGGCCAGCAACACCTGTCCGGCCTTGGCTGACAGCTTGCCCACCGGCTACACCACTCTGACCGTGGATACCACCTTGTTTACTGGACTGCTGAGCAACACAGCTACATTGTACATGGGTCAAGGGGATCTTACCAAATTTGCACAGGCCCTGAGCCAGGCACAAAGCTATGTGGATCTGACTGCGATCTTTGTCAATTCGGCCATCAATAGCCAGACCTATCTGGGCAACACATTTACCAGCATGAACAATACCATCACGGGTGATATCACCACAGTGAACTTGGCCACTCAGGCTTTTGGTCAGGATCTGGCCAATCTGGGAGACTTGATTAACTTGAACGATCTGGGCAATTTTGGCAGTCCGCTGGGTCTGATACAACAGATATACAGTGTGACTGGCGCCATACCCAGTGTCAGTATCATGTTTGTGGCAGTGGGTATACCAGTCAACGTGGTACTTGGTCTTGTTGACCCCACAATCAGTGTCACTGACAGCATACAACGCCTCATGTACACTGCCATGCAACAGATCACCGGCAACGACCTAGCACAGATACTGAGTGTGTTAAAAGTGACCACTTTGGGTATCACGACCATGGCTGATCTACTGAATCCGATCAAGTTGTTCCCCAACAGCTATGCCAGTCTCACTGTCCCGGCCAAGGGCCAGCCACGACCCATCTATGTCAACAGCACTGCCAGCGTGGATCGGGCCCTGATCAACGAATTGCCATCCTACATAATAAACAGCCTCGCATGATACCCTACGATAGACTCAGCCAGATAGTACCAGCCGACCAGGCTCTGGCCTGCAAGGCCATCAGTGTGAGTCTGAACCAGATCGCCGGCATCACGACCATGACCTTGCCCAGCTTGGCCACTGTGGTCAGCGGCCAAGAGACCACTCGAGACTTGCCGTTAATTTCGGCCCTGACTGTGGCAGTACCGCCTGCGGTGGCCAATTATTTTACCAGCAACGTGGCTGTTGGAACAGGAACAGGAAACAGTATCGTGATCTGTGATGTTCTGGGCACCGCCAGCGGATTTGTCAGTGCCCCGGCTCTGGGCAATACCATATCTAGATTCTCGACCATGGATCTTGCCAGTCTGACCACGATCTATTATACCATGGCGCAGGTGGCATCGGGCATTTGGACCACATTCGAACCGTTGAGTCCAACCGTCACGACCACCACTATCCCGGCAGGCTATCCGGCTGCCGGAACCTATGCCAGCCAAGACTTGGCCATACAGGCTCTGATACCCTTGGCCCAGGCCGAGATTGCTGACCTGATCGTGCGATATCCCACGCAGACTTCGGCCATGAATACCGACTGGAACAACATGGCTACTCAGTTGACCTTGGAAAAACAGTTGCAGGCGCAAGCCGGACTGAATTTTGCCAATCTGGTGCCCAACAGTACCAGTTCCATGTACAGCTTTGTGTTCAACATGAACTCGTATGGAAATGATACACAGGTGGGTGGTCAAGCACAGCTGATCGAAGGTGTGGGCGATCTGACCACATTTACCGGTCAAGCCGTGATAGCTGCCATGCGAGAAGGTCGCAATCAGATTGGTTTGCAATCAGTGGGAATCACCACCAATGGTCCAATTCCGGCAGATCCAAATCCGCCTCCACTACAGGCCAATCTTATACCCAGCACCTACACAGCTCAACAAGCCGCAAATATAGTCGTTGTATAAAAACAACACTTTTCAAGCCCTGTTCGACGGGGTCAATTTTGGTTGACCAAAAACGCCCGTTCGGTTATAATAGTAGTATAGTAAACGAACGGAGTCAAACATGGACCAAATGACTAAACAAATTGAAGGTTGGGGCGAAGTGGGTATAGACTCAGAAGCCAGCCCAGGCAATGGTCGATACTATGTCAAGTGCTATGTCAACGGCCACGACACAGTGGGATTTGACACTGAAGAGGAAGCTCTACTAGAGTTAGAGTTTATAATTCAAGGCCTTAAAGCATACTCCGATCCGGGCAGGCATACCCAATTACGTTTTGGTTGACCAAAAATGCCATTTCGGTTATAATAGTAGTATAGTTAAATTTTTAAGGAGCCCAAATGTTTAATGCAAAACAAACCCAATTGATGAATACCTTGGGTATTGTAAGCGACGCAGATCGCGAGCGCATGTACGAAAATTACTGCGAAATCAAGTTCGAATTACAGGCCAACGGTATGAGATCATACAGTTCTTTCACCAGTTTCCTTGAGAAAAAAGTGCAATTTGCCCTGATGCGTGCCCGTGAAAATGCCGATAAAACCCTGGCACAGCTGGCCTAAAAACGGTTGACCCAAAATGACCCGTTTGTTATAATAGTAGTATAGTCGATAACAAGGAGCTGAAATGACAACAGTACAATACAAAGTGGGCGATGATGTTAGCCACGGTATCGGTGGCGATCGCTATTACGATGGTAAAATTACTCGTATGACCAAGCGATTTATTTTCACCGATTCCGGTCGTCGATACACTCGCAAAGAGGACAAAAATGGTCGTGTTTATTACACGCAGACCGGTTGCAAGTACTGTTATTTGATTCCGGGCAAACACGACTACATGGACCCACATTTCTAATAGGAGAACAACATGGGAACAAGATCACTTACTTTTGTGTATGAAGAAGCATTTAATCCCGGCGACGAACCACAGCCGATCATAAATCTTTATCGTCAGTATGACGGTTATCCTACAGGACACGGCGCAGAGCTGGCTGAATTCTTATCAACGGTCAAGAGCAATGGTATGTCGTGTTTGGCAGCTCAGTTGGTAGCTAACTTTAAAGACGGACCAGGTCAGTTCTATCTTTATCCAGTTACTGCCAAAGACTGCGGACAGGACTATGAGTATCACATCTACCAGCAACAAGATACATTCCGCGTAGTGGTGGGAAATAAAGGCTGTAATATGTTTGGGCTCATCATGAGCGACAAGAACGACTATATCTTTGACGGCAATGTCAAAGAATTTGTAAATTTCTGTACAAAGAAAGAGGAGATTGAATAATGGAATTCAATAAACGAATCAACTTGGTCAAGTACACTTTGACCCCAGATCAGATCATGTCGTGGGTAGGTGGGTTACATGACATACAAGCCGACATGATCGAAGAGGCCCTGGAGGACAAAGGCTTCCTGGGCTACCCAGAAGCAAACCAAATTATCAATCACATACGAGGACTGAAATAATGGGATTAGACATGTATGCTTACAGTTCCGCTCGTGCTGGGCAATACACAGAATTTTGGCAGTCAGCCGAATTGCAGGATGATAAAGAGTTTACCAGTACAGTGGTATCTCAACCTGTAGAAATAGCCTACTGGCGCAAGCATCCTAATCTACATGGCTGGATGGAACGGCTTTGGTATCACCGCTGTCGAGAATCCGGGCAGAATATTGATGAGGACAGCTTCAATGGTATTGAACTGGAACTGACCAGAGAAGACCTTGACAATCTGGAGCATGATGTAACCAACAATCTGCTACCTGGCACCACTGGATTCTTTTTTGGCAGTGACAGTGACGATTACTATCGTGAAAAAGATCTAGCGTTCGTACGGCGTGCCCGTGCCGACTTGTTTTTAGGTCTGCGTGTATTTTACAACTCCAGCTGGTAGTAAATATATGACAACTATAGATTATGGATCAGAACAATTCAACAGGATCAAAGTGGCCGCAGACTGGATCAGAGACCTAGAAGACAACGACAGCCGCAAGCACAAAGAGCTTGTGATTGAACGGGCCCTGGTAGCTGCTCAGTTGGGCTCGGCCAATGCCCAATGTTTCTTGTTCAACTGCTATCAGGCCTACAATCCCTACTATGTGTTTGGTGTCAAGAAAGTTCTAGAAACCAAAGGCTTAGAAAACAGACCCAATCCTTGGCCCAAGTTCTGGGCCATGCTAGAAGGTTTACGCACTCGTAGTCTTACCGGACACAATGCCAAGACCGCTATCGAATCGATGAGTGAACAGTTTGACAGCATAGAATGGAACAACCTATGCCGTAGGGTCATCATCAAGGACCTGCGCTGTGGTATCACAGAAAAGACCTTGAACAAGGTGTTGGGTAATACGGAATGGAAAATTCCTACATTTACTTGTCAACTGGCAACAGATTCAAACGATCATCAAAGCAAAATGACCGGCACCAAGCGAATTGAATGCAAGCTAGATGGTGTGCGTGTGTTGGCAGTGATAACCAAAAACACCATAAATCTCTACAGCCGCAATGGCAAAAGATTTGACAATTTTCCACAGATTGAAGCTGAACTTGAAAGTATCAGACCACAGCTGAACATACATCTGGGCAAGCTGGATGGCAGTGGTATAGTGTTGGATGGTGAAATTGTGGGCGAAAGTTTCCAGGCCTTGATGAAACAGGCACAACGTAAAACCAATGTGGAAACCAAGGACATGACCTACTATGTGTTTGACTGGATTCCTATCGCTGATTTTGAACGTGGTTATTGGAACGCTCAACAACACAAACGCACCAATCTGTTAGAATCAAAAAAAGAAATATTCGAATCTACCCGGTCGGTCCGAATCATGCCTGGTATGGATGTGGATTTAGACACAGCCGAAGGACACGATGTCATGCGCAGGTTTGCTACAGACGCTGTTGCGGCCGGTTATGAAGGTATCATGATCAAAGATGTCAATGCTCCATATGAATGCAAGCGGTCGACATTCTGGATGAAATGGAAACCGGTCATGACAGTGGATTTGAATATAGTGGGTTTTGAAGAAGGTACCGGTCGCAATCGTGGACGCCTGGGTGCTATAATATGTGAAGGAGTAGATGATGATCGTAATATTCGTGTCAATGTGGGCAGTGGTCTTTCCGACGCTGATCGCGATCAATATTGGACCGCCCGAGATGACCTGCTTGGTCGAGTGGTTGAAGTGGCAGCAGATGCCGTCACCCAAAATCAAGATGGCTCTTACAGTTTGAGATTTCCTCGATTTGTGAGATTCAGAGGATTTGAAGCCGGAGAGAAATTGTGAACTTTGGGGATCGAGATGGATTTGATGAATATACAGTGACATTCGTTTGCGGCGGAGACGAGATGCTCCGAATCACTCGAACAGGTTTTTATGTACGTGGACAAAGGCTCGAACAGGATGACTGTGAAGCTGAACAAGTGTATAATAGTTTTACGCAATGGCTGGCGTGGCAACAACTTCAACGATAGGAGAATCAAATGAAAACTCAAACACAGAATCTTGCGTGGTTGCCGGATAAAAAATATTATGAGTATGCCTATCATAAGTTTTTTAATCCTGAAGTCAGCTATGCCGATTGGACGCCCTGGAACGAGTGGAATTATCCTGATAGAGATCTATTGAGATTTGATCATATCATAGGACAGCAAATTGCTCACATACATAACAAGCGTGTGTTGGATGTGGCCTGCCATTTGGGATATTTGAGTTTGTTTTGTTTGCACAACGGTGCCGCGCAGGTGACTGGTACAAACATAAGAGACAGAGAACTGTCGATTGCAAGAGAAATAGTCCAGTTGGCCGGTTATACCAATTGTGAATTCGTAAACTCAAATATCTACAACATTGAAGAATTTTACAAATTGTGCGATGCACATGATACCATATTACTAAGTGGTATATTATATCATGTAAACAATCATTACCAACTGTTGAAAACCATAGCAGACTCATCAGCACAGACCTTGATATTAGAATCCAGTATCGAGCATGCGATCGATATTGCAGAGTATCCAATCGTCAACTGGCGCATGGAAAATACTGACAGTCCAACTTCTGGTTTTGAAGACACCCAATCAACTACCTTTGTTGGAATACCAAATCACAAATGGATTGAACAGAGTTTGAAACAGCTTGGTTTCAAACTGACTTACAATGAAATAATTGAATTCAATACTCCAGTTGGCAGGCGTACCAAACGATGTATCTTGGTTGGTCAAAAAATTTAACTTATACGAAAGTGAGCATGTGACATAACAAAAGTAGAGGAAAAACAACAATTGATCGAAACACTAAAATTTACTACACTTACAAAATATCAATGTGGGCGTGGTAGCAACACCTTAACCGATAGGAGAATCAAATGGCATCAACGTTAACAAAATTGACCAAGGTAAATGAATCAATTACCCTCAATCGCTATGACAACGGCTTCATGGTCGAAATCGGCGGCCGAGACAAGAAAGAAGATTGGAAAACTGCCAAGATCATGTGTAGCACCGAAGAAGAAATGATCGCTGTGATCCGAGAGTGGAATTCAATGGACGTGGACAATTAATCATGGCCACATGGACTATCAAAACCTATCATAAAAAAAACTGCCAAGAAGTTGAACACTGGAGTCAAGACAACGGAGATGGTCGGATCACAGTCACCAACGGTTATCGTTACGGTGAGTGGACTGTGGAAACCACTGATGACAATCCTCCAGAATTCGAATTTACAGAAGTACCCGGCGGCAATGGCAAACGAGACAGCATCGACATGTACAACTGCCAAGGCTCCAACATAGAAAGCGTAGATCTTGTCGAAATGTTCGACGGTGGATGTTGGTATGACGTGGAAATCGAAGGGCTGGATGACGAGGCCGAAGAAGAAATCCAGGAATTCCTTGATGAAAACAGTACCTGGGATCTCGAAGATCGCGAACAAGATCCTTGGCACCATAGCGACACTGAATGCTGGGTCTGGGGCCCGATCGAGATCTCTAACACAGTGTCTGGTGAACGTGTACGCATTATTTGTGCTGATGCGGATGGCAACGTGGTAGATTTCAAAGAGGAAGATTGATTTGGTTAAAAAAAATGCATTTTGGACCTGGTTTGAACAAGAAGCCGAGCCCAACCTGGCGCATCGAGCCAGCACATTTAGGCAGATGTTTGAATATCTGGATCAGCAATCGGGTCCGATTTGTATTATAGAAACCGGGTGTGCCAGAGCAGCCGGTAATTGGGCCGGTGATGGACAAAGCACTGTGTTGTTTGATAGATACGTGACCGAACGTGGTACAGACAGCCAAGTGATCACTGTGGACCTGAGCGAACAATCGGTAGTGGCCTGTAGGCTTTTGGTAGGTGATCAAACCACAGTGGCACAGGCCGACAGCGTGCGTTATCTGGACCACCTGGTGCGTACTGCCGATGGCCTCCACCCCAATTTGGTCTATCTTGACAGCTACGATCTAGATTGGGATTACTGGTTCCCCAGTGCTGCACACTGTCTCAAGGAATTCTCGGCCATACATCCTTTGCTCAAACCCAACACACTGACAGTGACAGACGACAGTCCTGCAGTCACGCACATCATGGAATCCGGAGAACGCACAATAATATCCGGCGCCAAGCCAGCCGGCAAAGGTCGCTTGTTGGCCGAGTATGCACAACAGGTTGGTATTGAACCCTTGTTTGCACAGTATCAAATAGGATGGATCGGACTTTGAACCAGTGCTCGGTCTGCAACTGTGACTACACCGATGATGAAGGTGGCATAGACGGCCACTTTGGCATGTTGCCAGTGAGTTTCTGCCCTACCTGCTTCAGTTGCATGTGCGACATGGCCGGCCAGTTTATGGATCAAGAACATCCTGAACACGATGAACTGATCGAACATCTCAAAGGTGTACGCTACATTGTGATAAATGGAAATTATGGAGGGTTTGGTCTCAGCCGAGCCGCCGAACTGGCCTATCTAGATCGCACCGGAACAGTTTACACATTAGTAGATCGTGAAGATCGTGCTTCAACCATTCAACAAGGGCAACGTATCATGATCAACGGACGATATTGGAGCAGTCAAGCTATTGAAGCTATTGAACGCGATGATCCGGTACTAGTCAGCGTGGTGCGTGAAATGGGACCAGCGGCCAATGGCGAACATGCAGATTTGGCCATAGTACAAATTCCGGCCAACATTGAGTGGCAGATACAAGAATACGATGGTCGCGAATGGGTGGCTGAAAAACATCGCATCTGGAAATAAAAAAAGGTTAAATACACCATGATATTTGGATCTGTTATTCTCGCCACCGCATTGTTGCTCAGTACTGTGGCTGCTTACTACTCAATCATGGGACTCACGGCCATATTTGCTGCGGCCGTGCTACCGGTCATGATCATGGGTGCCATCCTGGAACTGGGCAAGGTCGTGACCACAGTATGGTTGCACAACAACTGGTCTAGAGCCAGTTGGGTATTCAAGACCTACATGATTCCGGCTGTGTTCTTTTTGATGCTGTTGACCAGCATGGGCATTTTTGGACTACTGTCAAAAGCTCATTCGGATCAAAGCCTAGTATCAGGTGACGTCGCAGCCAAGATTGCCATATACGATGAAAAAATTCAAACTGAAAAGGACAACATAGATGCAGATCGCAAGGCTCTCAAGCAAATGGATGAGGCTGTGGACCAAGTTATGGCACGCTCAACTTCGGAAGAAGGGGCAAGTAGATCCGGTGCAATTCGCCGAGGCCAGCAGAAAGAACGTGCTCGCCTCGCTCAGGACATTACAGCGAGTCAGCAGAGGATCGCCTCTCTCAACGAGGAGCGGGCACCTATTGCCGCAGAAGTTAGGAAAGTGGAAGCGGAGGTCGGACCGATAAAGTATATAGCGGCCCTGCTGTACGGTGATAATCCTGACAGCAATGTGCTGGAACGTGCAGTGCGCTGGGTGATCATTTTGATCGTGTTGGTTTTTGATCCCTTGGCCCTGTGCCTGATCTTGGCCGCCAACAAGCAGTTTGAATGGGCTCGACAAGGCACAGGAGGATTCGTCCACGACACATCCGCCTATCCACCCAACGATGGACCCCTCACAGACAAACAGATCGAACAGCTACGACAACACAGCAAACAACAACAGCCCACTGGCCCGGTCCGAGCCAAACAAACCCTATTTCAAGATTTTGAAGCAGTTCGAGAACCCAACAGCGACTGGATACAGACTGGTCCAGTCTTTGAGTACCATGATGACCATCCCGAATATGAATGGGATGATACACTCGATACCGATGTGGGTGAAAAGCCAACAGAGGAAGAAAAAGCCGCATACGAACAGTTTGTAGAGACCCGGAACGCTGGCAAATATCCAGAATCAGATTTACCAGAACCAGTGCAGGCTGAAGTGGCCTCGGCCGGTGGCGAGTACGTGGAAGTCAACGGCAAACGGATGCACCACAAGGCCTTTGACCCGGCCAGTATCGATGCTGGCCATGCAGTGGAACGACAGCGTGCAGCCCGCCTACAAGCTGACAACGAGCCCGTCACACAGGCCACACAGGCCGGGTTTGGTACAGACTTTCCGTCTGATCCCAGCAAAGGTGATACCTTTGTGCGAGTAGATCGATTGCCCAGTACTTTGTACAAGTACAACGGTCGTGAATGGATCAACGTGGACAAAGAAACCAGCAACAGCTACCTTTACCAAGACAACTACCTGGACTATCTGATAGCTCGTATCGATTCGGGCGAGTATGATCCTGAACTTTTGAGCGACACCGAGCGTGAAGCCATAGCAAGACGACTAGATATCTGACTGTATGGCCACACCAGACAAGTGCAGCTTCTGCATCAAGCACAAGGATCAGGTGGTAAAACTGATCGTGGTTGATGATGCAGCCATCTGCAACGAATGTGTGGACCTGTGCAGTGGACTGCTGACTGATCCCAAGAAAAACACACGCAAGCGTGATCGCAAATTTCGTATACCGGACCCAAAAGAGCTGTATGAATACCTGGATCAGTTCGTGATTGGTCAAGAAACAGCCAAGCGTGCCTTGAGCGTGGCCATCGTGAACCATTACAAAAGAATCAGTTATGACGGTCTAGACCTGGAACTGCAAAAAAACAACATCATGCTGTTGGGTCCGACCGGGGTAGGCAAGACCCTTATGGCCCGAGTGGTGGCCAAGTATCTCAACGTGCCGTTCGTGATTGCCGACGCCACAACCTTGACCGAAGCCGGTTACGTGGGTGATGATGTAGATGTGTTGATCAGTCGACTGTATGTTGCTGCGGACGGTGATGTTGATCAATGTCAACGTGGTATCGTGTTCCTGGATGAAGTAGACAAGATAGCACGCAAAAGCGAAAGCAACACCGTCAGCAAAGATGTATCAGGCGAAGGCGTACAACAGGCCCTGCTCAAACTGATAGAAGGCACTCGATGCCGCATCAATCCAGCAGGGAATCGGCGCAATCAGTCCAGTGATTCGGTTGAGATAGACACTCGAAATATCCTGTTTGTGGCCAGCGGGGCTTTTGTTGGTCTGTCGGAAATAATAAAAAAACGCACAGCTGGCACCACTATGGGGTTTGGCGCCAACACTGCCATAGTCTCAACCGATCTTGCACCCATGCCCGACGATCTGGTACGCTACGGACTCATACCTGAATTTGTTGGAAGGTTTTCTGGCACTGTGGTCCTGCAAGAGCTCGATCTCGATCAACTGCGAGCCATATTGATCACTATAAAAAACAATCTGGTAGATCAGTATCGTTGGTTGTTCCAGCAGGACGGAGTAGATCTGGTATTTGATTCAGACAGTCTGGCACTCATTGCCGGTCGCGCACTCAAGTCCGGCACCGGCGCACGTGGTCTACAGGCCGAAATCGAACGTGTGTTGTTGCCACACATGTACGATCTGCCACGCTACAGTCGCAACAACATACTTCACGTGGTCATCAACAAAGATCTGGTAAATACTCCCATGACTCTGTTACAGGAAAACACATGAAATTATATGGTCGATCAGTCTTGGTCAAGGACGACAATGTAGAAAAGGCCTTGCGCAAGTTCAAGAAAAAGATAGCCGATAGCGGTCTCTTGAACGAACTGCGCGACCGCGAAACCTATACCAAACCAACCACTGCCCGTAAAAAGAAAAAAGCCGCAGCGCAAAATCGGTGGCGCAAGCAGTTGCAGGCACAACAACTTCCAAAAAAATTATACTGATCCATGGCCTATTGCAGGATAGTCAATCCCGGAGTGCTACGCTACAGTTGTAGCCAATATTCTCGACAGGCACTACAACACAGCTCGGCACTGGTTCTGTCAGATCTGTCTAAAAATTCATTGACTGTGCATGATTTGACCAGCAATCTGTTGCTGATAGATTTCCTGGCCGAAGGACATGACCCCGACGTGATCGACCCCTTGATCAAGTATCTCAGCACCATGATCGACGTTGCCCAGATACGGGTGTTGTTCAATGCCGCGGTCGACACCGACTCATTGCCCTACCGCGCCAGGTCATTTGTGACCCATTTTGCCAGTTGGGATGGAAGATTTGTCAATGACGGAGATCAAGCCAATGTGGTATTGGAACAAAAATTCCTGTGTCCGGTACGCAGGCCAAGTCTGGGACGGGCCTTGTTTGTCAGTCAATTGTTGTCCGCAGTGCCCAATGTGCGTGCCAGTTTTGGCAGCGGTTTTCCTACACACAGCCGCGATTTTCAAAAACATTTCCCCGATCATGTGTTGCCCATACTGTTCGATGGCGATGCTCAACAATACCAACACAATTTGGCGTCGGACCTGTTCCGCACCTGCCTGTTCAACATCGTGGTCGAAACCAGCAATCAGATCGATACTGAAGGATGGACCAGCATTTTTATAACAGAAAAAACATTCAAGGCGTTTGATCTGTATCAGATACCTGTATGGTTCGCGGTTCCAGGTCTGGTCAATCAGGTGCGTCGGCTGGGATTTGATCTGTTTGATGATCTGGTTGATCACAGCTATGATTCTGAACCGGATCCCAAAATTCGATCCAGTCGGGTGATAGCTCAGATACAACAGCTGGACGCTGATCACAGTCTAGCAGATTGTCAACAGTTGCGCACACAAGTATGGCCACGGCTGTTGGCCAACCGAGACCGGCTGGACCAACTGACTGCTCAATACAATCACACCCAGGATCAGTTGATAGCCGAATTGATTGACACGCAGTGAAAAAACTGTTATAAATAAACATGTAGATGCCGATGGTCGGGTCTACACAGTCATCTTGCTTAATAAAGGAGAAAAATATGACAAACACTTTAACCTTACGGTCTCTTGACCTTCCTTCGATACACAAATTTGGTATCGGATTTGATTCCATGTTTGATGAACTCAATCGAATACAGAATCAACAAACCAACTATCCGCCGTACAATATAGTGAAAATTTCAGAAGACAACTTCCTGATTGAAATCGCTGTGGCCGGATTTGCTCGAGATGAAATCGATATCCAGTTGGAAAATCGTGTGTTGACTGTGCGAGGAACCAAGACAGCATCAGCACATGACTATCTACACAAAGGTATCAGTGATCGTGATTTCGTAAGAAATTTCACCTTGGCCGAGCATGTGGAAGTGAATCATGCAGTGCAAAAAGATGGCATCTTGACTATCAATCTGGAACGTATCATTCCAGAGGAAAAGAAGCCAAAGACCATTGCTATCACTTACTCAAAGTAGTAAACTAGTGTAAATACAGTGGGCGAGTCTCGCCCACTGCTATACAACCAAGGTAAAAGGAACCAGCATGTCACAATCAGACGCCATAACAAAAATAAAAATCAATCACGAGTTGGCAGAACCACCCATGTTCAAGGTCATATACCTCAATGATAGCCTGACCACCATGGAGTTCGTGATTGAAACCTTGATGAGTTTTTTTAATTATACCACCGAAACTGCTGTCAAGATCACCGAAGATATACATACTCTAGGTGCAGCCACTGTGGCAGTGTTGCCATATGAAATAGCCGAGCAAAAGGGTATCGAAGTCACAGTACATGCTCGCACACAAAATTTCCCGCTACAGATCAAGCTAGAACCCGAAGTGCCATAAAACTAGTACAGCATAACACCCGGGCGGACAACTCTCAATCTAGAACTTTATTTCAATGCGTTTGGGATGGTACACCGACTGTTTCCATTCGGTGTTGCCACGTCCGCGACAGTTGTTCACATAACGGACTCCTTGGCTGATACGATCCACTGATTTGTGATAGTGCCCAAAGCACCAGGTGTCAATCTTGTGTTCGGTATCGCGAGTGAGCACAGTGCTCATGAGACTGTTGCCCATGGTGTTGAACCTGTACTCACCACGCAGGTCCAGATCGTGTTCGATAAGCCAGCTGGCTGGCACAGTATGAGTGACCAACACAATGCGTCGCACTTCTTGATGTGTTTGCAATCTTTTGACACTGTTGATCAGATACATGGCATCCTGGTATGCCCTGAGTTCGATTTCGTTACTGACCGGTGCAGGAAAACCATAGCGATCCTGCGTCCAGACTCGGGTTTCTTCAAGATCTATGTCGGCATCAAAATCGTAACTCCACCAACCGTTGGCAGCCAAGATGGCCACACCATTGATTATGACCACATCGCTGTGCAAATAAACCACACCGGGTATGGATTTCAGGGTTTGTTCTACAGCTTGATAACTGCCGTTGAGGTCATCCAGTTGATGTCTATGTTCGTCGTTGCCATCTATATAAAACACAGCCTGGTAGCAACAAGCCAGGTGCCCGAGTGCATCTTCCATGGCTGCTGGATCTCGGCCAACATCGCCGGCTACCACACAATAGGGACTGGTGGCTTGCCCGGTCCAGTCAAACTGCGGCCAGGTATCAACGTGTAGATCAGAAATTAAATCAAAGGCAAATGTCATGATACATATTTAAAAGGAAATGCAATGAACATAATATTTGGAACCGACCTAGTCGAAGGCATAGCGCAAAAACACACCCTGTTGGAATTGGATACCATACGTGTGATATCCACCGGCCAACTGAGCACAGCCTATTGTGTGGTAGAGAAGATACCAGTCGACGAGCTGACACGATTGGAAGAAATGAAAAATCTTCACGATGCCATGTTACAGGATTACAAGACCCGTGCCTGGAACGAGTGTGAAAAGAAGTTGCAACAACTCATGCACGCCTGGGGTACCGAGCTGGACAGTTTCTATGAGATCATGTTGGCCCGTGTCACGGAATTCAAGATCCAGGATCCAGGTCCATCATGGACAGCGGTCGTTGATCGAGACTAAGGCATATCTTGTCAGGATCTTGGGTTTGTGCAGACATTATTTTTTTTATACGATTGATATCTGCAATGTTAGGAAGGAGAATGCTAGTTTCATCAATCAACGCCTGCAGTTTGATAGGATCAGCTGTCTGATCATTCCAAAAATTTAAAAATCCCTGATAATCTTTAGATTGTGATACTTGTTGTATAGCAGTGTCTAGATTGGTTTTGAGTTCGGTTACTACCTGATCAAAAAATTCTGTGCTAAAAAAATGTTTGCGATTATGATCAGCTATGATCTGAGCTTGTGCAACACGTTCTTGGCGTATTTTAGGATCCCAGTTTTCTATATCTCGCATAAGACTGGTAATCTGTTTCAGTCTTGAATCAGAATCGGTTTCAAGGTCGTACTGCTCGGGCCAGATCTCGTCAAAAGTCCTAAATCCATAGTCGCGTAAATATTCCAGACTTCCATAAGTACCGGCCAATATGAATGGTTTGCCTAAAGCAATGGGTCGTAATATTTTTTCTGTCAGGTGCAAGCGCCCGTCGTCAAACAAGGTTTCCAATACCACTTCGATGTCGAACGTATTATAATCGTCAAGATCAAAGTCTGCGCTACTGTTACTGTCGGCGTCGGTTGGATGGAAATATTTTTCAAGATTGTGAATTGGTTTCCATTTTGGGTTATCAAATTGATGTTGTTGAAAGTGTGCTTGACAACCAGGATCTACAGGATTGAACCAAGTACGACAACTATTAACCAAATCGTGGTCTATCAGGTAATCCAAAAATTTCAACCGGTATTCTCTGGTGCCGCCCCAAGATCTGTTGTACGCTAGAAATGTTTTTTGTGGGCAAGGATGTAGTACTACGTGCCGAGCATACCTAAACCAGTCTAGGGCAATAACAGCATGACTCCACCAATAACTTGGTACATAATTATCTTGTGTATATTGTTCTAGATTTGTGCTTCTTTTTTCGCTATGCAACAACACCGACTGTTGACGCATACTAGGGTATTTAAAATGCTTAAATTTTCCAAATAATGAGTCATATCTCACCATATTTTTATAAAAATCATAAGCGAGAGGTTCCTGATCGTGACAGTATATGTGTGGATGCATCACCTCAAGGTAAAAGTCTATAAGCCTTGTTGTAGTCAAATCTAGTAGATTTTTTGACCCGTGCGGGTAAAAACGATAAATTATAACACGATCTTTGAAAATGGATTGTGCAGTATCTTCAATGTACTGATACAGGCGATCTAATGGTATACTCATGACTGGTATTTACAACAGATTTTAACTACATAAAAAAAATGATACTATATCACAAAATCCAAGTTGTTTGGGACGACGAATTCAAGACTCTTGATTATGTGCAAGAACGATTCAATGATCCTGATAAAATAGCGGAATGGAAACAGCTAGGCTATCAAAATGTAGCCACCGGTTTCATGTGCGATATGCGCAGTCCACAACCCAGCTGGAACGATCAGATCGTGCAACAGTTTGTTGACCGTGGTTGGAACGATGTGGGAACCAGTTATTATCGCATGGGGTCAGGAGTCATCTTGCCCACACACCGCGATCTCTACAAAAAATATATCGAACTGTTTGATCTGCAAGGACAGGAATCACGCATCAGACGTGCGTTGATTTTTTTAGAGGACTGGCAACCCGGGCACTATGCCGAGTACGAGGATCATCCATTTGTGAGCTGGCATGCTGGGGACGTGGTTGAATGGGTTTACGATGCTCCGCACATGGCAGCCAATCTGGGTCTGACTCCCAGGTATACTCTGCAGATCACAGGTTGGGTATGATCAATTCTGTCAACGAATGGAGCACACTGAAGCAGGTTGTGGTAGGATCGGCCACTCATGCCAATTGGCCCACAAACGATCCGGTATTTGCCCAGGAGTCTCGCAAGACCACTTGGCATACTTCACCGGTACCGTCCGGTCCGGTAGCACAACGAATCATAGACGAAGCCAATGAAGATCTTGACTGTTTGGCAACTACCTTGACCACATTGGGTGTGGAAGTCTTGAGACCACAGACGTTTGACTTCCAACAAGCAGGGGGCATGTACAACTATTGCCCTAGAGATCGACTTTTGATCTATGGTGACATCGTGATTGACTGTGCCATGATGTACCCGGGTAGAGATATGGAAATACAACAACTGGATTGTGTGATCGAACAGGCTGGTCGAGTGATACACATGCCGAGAGACCAAGGCTTGGTCTTGGATGCAGCCAATGTGTTGCGTCTAGGCGACAGCATGCTGTTTTTGGAATCAGCATCGGGCAATCGCAAGGCCTATGAATGGTTGTGTTTGCAGTTTCCTGAGGTATCAATTGAACTGTGCAACTTTTATTCGGGTGTGCATATTGACAGCACCATAGTGCCGTTGCGTGAAGGCCTGGTACTGTTGAATGGTAGTCGAGTGACCTGGGATAACTGTCCCAGAGTGTTCCAAAACTGGCACAAGATTTATGTACACGATGTGATAGCGCAAGATTTTTATCAGTATCCGTATGCATCCAAATGGATAGCCATGAACATGTTGGTGGTTGACCCACACACAGTCATAGTGGATCGTCATCAGACTGATCTGATCAAGAGTTTGGAAAATTGGCATTTTACAGTGATACCACTGGAACTGAGACACAGTCGCACTTTGGGAGGTGGATTCCATTGTGTGACCCTGGACACTAGGAGACAAACATGAATATCAGCTGGGTATTGGCCGACGCGGCCACTATAGATCCCACACAGGAATTGGAAATTCTCAAACACATTGGACCATTCTGGGGCAGCTGGCGCACCTGGCGTGCCTATCTGACCGACAACGTGATCTGTCATGATCTGGCCCGTGCTGACGAATTGCTCCGGCGCGAATTCCAACGCAGTTGTAATCTTTACATACCCGAATCGATCTATACCGGTCTAGCTCGACCTGATGGTGTACAAGTCTACCAAGGTGATTTTGTTCACGACGTGATCCGTAAAGAAGAAATAGTGGCCATGCACCTGTCGGCCTCGACCAGCGACATCGTGCTGTTGATCGGATTTGACTGGAGCACGCACGAAAAAAATTCCAATAGACTGACAGAACACCAAGCTCAACACTACCTGGGGTTAACTGCCCAGGTCATACGTGATAACCCTGGCACACAATGGGTCTTGATTGATCATGTTGCCGAACTGCACCCAAATTTCTCCAAATTGGAGAATCTGACCCAGGACACTATGGCCGGTGTGCTTGGGCTACTAGCTGGTTGACTCAATAAACAATCTCAGCATATAATATATGCTATGGATACTCTAAAACGAATTGGTTTCTGTTGCAAATGGCTCAACGATCCCAGCGAATGCGGCGGCATGAAAGTGAACGCCGTGGATAGGGAATTGAATGGTCGTAGTACAACCATGCGTTGGTTGCGTGAACATCCCGAGGAAGCCGAACAGCGCCAGTGGGACATCATGAATCACAACACCACGGCCGCTGTGAAAATGATTGAACGTGTGGCCACCTTGCCTGCCGAACGCAGAATGGTTAGACTGGGGTCGGAGATGCTACAGGGCTATACCGAGAAAGACTGGAAAGCGTGGTGGCAACAGATCGATGTGCAAAATCACCTTGAGAGAATATTTGCTTCCATCGGTGAAACGGCCAGACGACTGGACGTGCGACTCAGTTTCCATCCCGGACAGTTCTGTTGTATAGTCAGCAATAATCCTGGTATTGTGGAAAGATCATTAGAAGAATTAGAATATCATGCTGACATGGCTCGCTGGATGGGCTACGGTAAATCCAAGTTGGATTTCAAGATCAATGTGCATCTGAGCGGCAAATTAGGTGTTGCTGGATTTGATACAGCTTGGCAAAAAATGAGCCCGGAACTACGAAATTGTCTTACATTAGAAAATGACGAATATCAAGCCGGTCTTGATGTCCTGTTACCATTAGGCAAGCGTGTTGGCATAGTGCTAGACATACATCATCATTTTATCAATACCGGGGAATACATTAACTCGCAAGATCATCGTATTTCTCAAGTAATTGACAGTTGGCAAGGCGTTAGACCAGCAATACATTACAGTCAATCAAGAGAAGAACACATTGCCGAATTTATTGATATCATGCCGTCGCTGGAACAACTGTTAACAATCACCAACAAAGCCAAATTGAGATCCCACAGTGATTTTTACAACAATAAACAACTCAATGCATGGGCGTTGACACATCTAGAGTGGGCAGATATACAAACAGAAAGCAAGGGAAAAAATCTGGCTGCCGGGCAGCTGTTTAATCAGTGGCAGGAATCCATCTAAATCTTTTTTTTCCGGTCTCGTCGGTATAAGATTTTCTTTTGAGTCCTGCATATTTTATTTTCTTAGTTTCGCAACCGGCAAGTGTTCTGGCTGATCGTTGTGCCGGGGTCATTTTTGCATTTCGTTGAGTCGCTGATTTTTTATAAGACTCTATTGCTGCTAAACTGCGTTTTTCGCCTTTGCGAGATTTGAGAGCATTTATTTGATTTTCTCTCAATTTGGGATCCTGCCATCGTGCTTGCATTGATTTTGAAATGGATTCCGCGCCAGCCCTTGTTTTATTATTCTTTCCTCTATTAGCATCACCACATTTTTTCTTGTTAGCGTCAGTATGAGTCTTGCCGTGGAATCCATTTTGTTCACCAAATAATATTGGAGGATTAGCGTTTTTGCAAATGTTGGTTAAATTTTCAATACCAATATCTTCTATCAACTGTTCTTCAAATTGTATAGATTGTTGTTTGGTTAAGTTGGTTTCGACCAATTCGACTCCGACTTCAAGACCCATTGATTGTATTTTTCTAATAACTCGATCTTTGTGCGGATTATTACACCCACTGGTAAATTTCAAGTGCGACCAAGCCCGTTGTTCTTTGCCTTCGCCCACATAAAACGTCTTTCCGTTTCTTGGATCAATCAGTCGATATACATAATAATTGTTCATAATAGTATTTAGTGTATTGGCGTCAGACTTGATATTTAGTATATTTTATGCTACAATAAACAATGGATCAATTTCAAGCATGGCCACCACCTAACAATTGGACCCAGGTAGTGATACCATGGAGTACCATGTTGGCCCATGCGAACCACAGCCCGCATGAGATTATTGAATGGGTTGAATGTCAACCTGGTGGGCAGTATCATCTGCACGGTTATCGGTCTGTGGAAGGATTTGCTTTTAGATTTGAAAATCCCCAAGATGCTGTATTTTTTAAATTACGATGGGAAATATGAAACAGACTATGTTGGGTATGATTGCGTATGTACGCAACGATTATCAAGCCAATCGAACTAGATTTTTTGCCGAGCTGTTTGCCTGGTTATGTAGCGTGACCTCGGCAGTGACCTTTGCGGCCACTGTGCCTGATATTCCTTTGATACCACTGTACATGGTGTTTATCAGCGGCTGTGTTGCAGCCGCTTGGGCCTGCTGGACTCGTAGGAGTTTTGGACTGCTGTCTAACTATGTGTTCATGATCGTGATTGACTGTGTAGGTCTCACACGCCTACTGCTTCACTGAGATTTTTTGGCTCTGGGCTTGCGCGGTTTGCGTTTGGCAGTGGTCGCAGTATCGGTCGCAGCTGGTTTGGCCACTGGTTTTTTGACCGGTTTGCGTTTGACAGGCGCTGTGTCGGCTGGCTCAGGTGTTGTTTCGGGCTTGGCAATAATACCACCAAAGGTTAAATTGCCCTTTGCAGGCGTTGTGTCGGCTGGCTCAGGTGTTGGTTCAACATCGGCTGGCTGACTCTTGGGTGTAGGCCATGGCCAATGTCCAGCAGGATCCACTTTTGGTTTGATACCGAACAACTTCTTTAAAAATGATTGCATACTGATCTCCTTGTGTCTGATATTTAGTTCAATTTTGCCGAACCTCGAAAACTTATATTATATTTGTTGTGTTGCGTGGTAAATATCAGTACAATTACTATTAGTGAAAACCACTATAGTCCAACTCAAGGAAAACACACAATGTTAAAACTTATCAAATCACTTGCCCGCTTGTTGACCACAACCGGTTCTATCAGTACCGGACTGGATGACTACATCAACAGCAAACGACCAACCAGTGTGGCCGAAATTGAAAATCTTACTAGACAATATCTAGCAAGAGGCGTTTGCGGTCGAATCATATGATAACTACCCGATTTCTGCCATCGGCAAATTTTGATCAATACGGTGAATGGATCAAACGGCAGGATCAGGAAACACGCAATTTGTATTTTGGTATGGCCACGTCTGACGCTGTGATCGACAGCCTCATGGACCGTGTACACAACAATTTGCATGACCACCGGATTCTGGTAGCTCAGGACGGAAATCAATGGGTGGGAACATTGCACATGGCCATGTCCGGACGTACCGTAGAATTTGGTCTCATAGTACGATCTGATTGTAGGGGCCAAGGCATTGCATCCGTCATGCTGGAACAGGCCTTGACCTGGGTCAAGAATCGCGGCTATCAAGAGCTGTTCATGCATTGCCTGGGGCACAACCGTCCGATACAGCATCTGTGTGCCAAGCACGGATTACCGGCACGCAACATGCACGGTGACAGCCAAGTACATCTAAGATTGAGTCCGCCCACTTGGTTGACCATGATCAGCGAAATAAACACCAACTATAAGAATATCTGGTACAGCTGGTTGCAAAAAAGCTGAATAATATTTCAAGAGATATCAGACTAAGTACTAGATGAACACAATCATCGCTACCCTGGTCATGACACACATAACCATAATATGTGTGACACTATACTTACACCGCAGCCAAGCACATCGCGGAGTCGAATTCCATCCTGTGGTGGCACATGCCATGCGTGCATGGTTATGGTTGACCACGGGCATGATCACACGACAATGGGTGGCCATACACAGAAAACATCACAGATTCAGTGACCAACCAGGAGATCCGCACAGCCCGCATGTGCATGGTATCTGGAACATTGTGACACGTGGAGTCTGGTACTATGTGACCGAAGGACGTAACACTCAAACCATGATGGCCTATGGTCGCGGTACTCCAACTGATTGGATCGAACGGCACCTGTACACCAGATACAACTGGTTGGGCGTGGCTGTGATGGCAACCATTGATATGGCCGTGTTTGGTTGGACAGGAATGCTGGTTTGGGCGGTGCAAATAGCCTGGATTCCATTCTGGGCCGCAGGTGTGGTCAACGGCATTGGACACTGGGTTGGCTATAGAAATGGCCAAACACGTGACCAAAGCAGAAATGTTGTGCCCATCGACCTTGTTGTTGGTGGTGAGCTATTGCACAACAACCACCATCTTGATCCTGCCAATCCACGCTTGAGTCGACGCTGGTGGGAATTTGATATTGGTTGGATGTATATACAGATACTGCGTGGACTGGGACTGGCCACACTGCGAACATGAATTTAACCGGATCCGTAGGAAAATGTTGCAGTACAGCATATAATACATAAATATGTTGCAGCACAACAAAACATTTAACCCAAGGAGAAAACAATGTTCGATGTAGAAAAGTTCATAGATGCAGTACAAGATGGAAAAAAACAAATCACCGAAACTGCTCTCAAGCAGACCGGTTTGGTAGACCCAATCAACCAGATCATCGATGCCCAAACCACATACACCAAAACCATGGTCAACGGCATGTCCAAAATGGTCAAAAATCTAGCTGAGAGTGCCAGCCAGACATCAAGTTCCATGCAGGCTGGCTTGACCGATATCAACGATCAATGGTCCAAATTTATCAATTCAATTGGTTGGACCACTGGCTCTGCCAAAAACAAGTAATCCAACTCGATTGACCTTTTAATCCAGCTCGTGCATAATATGTGCATAAGCTGGATTTTTCATATCTAAACAAAGGACAATCATGAAAAAACATATCTTGGCCCTGACCGCACTTGCGCTGTTGTCGGCCTGTAGTTCAACCAAATCCTCCAACACCACAGCAGGCATCAATCCTGGCACCACAGCTACCACGGCCATCAGTGAACAGCGTGCCACCAGCGATTTCAAGCGCCAGGGCATCCGTGTGCATTATACCTTGACCGGCAATTTGGAGGCCATCGAAGCCACTGGTTATGCGCCAGTTTGGGGCAACAGCGAAAATGCCTTGCGCGAATCTTACCGTGTGGCTGAGCTGGAAGCCAAGAAACGCATGAACGACTTTATCCACAAGGAAACCATTACCAGTGCAGTATCGGTCAAAATGATCAGCCAGAATCTAGAACAGGCCAAGGATCAAAAAAGCAATCAATTCACGTCCAATCGAACAGGTTCGAACGAGCTGATTGCCACCGATGACATCGATGATGTGGCCAATAAATCAGCCACTGTGGCTGACAACAACACAGCCGCACGTACAGATGCCTTGAAAATTTCCAGCACAGTCAATACCACTATCACCAATAACAATCAAGGTATCCTGGGCGGACTGTATCTCAAAGAAGGCGAAGTGATCAACAATGGTCGAGCTGTACAAGTGGTCATGCGCTGGGATGCCCGTCATCAAGACATCCGTTTGCAAGTTCGTGGCATGATGATGCAATAACATGCGCAGATTGATACTGGCGTTGACTACCACAGCTATGATGTGCTCGGCGCAAGCACAATGGTCTGCCTTGGCTCCTACACCGTTTGGCATAGTCATGACTGTGGGGCAATGGATCTTGTTGGACAGCAAACGATTGTACTATATCGAAGTAGAAGGACAAGGTGTCGATGCCCAAGAAGCCAGGCTCAACGGATTTAGACTGGCCGTTGAGCAGGCGTTGGGCACAGTGATAGCCTCTGAGACCCAATCGGTCAACAGTCATATCCGGCGCGATGAAGTGATTTCGTATGCAGCCGGATTTGTGGATCATTACAAAATAATGGACACTGTGCCAGGCACTCCGGGATATCGTGTACGCATGCAGGTATGGATACAACGAACCAATCTGGCTGAACGCTTGTTGGCACAGGATCGGACAGCAGGACAGATCGACGGCAATCGGGCATCGGTGTCAATTGACACAGCCGAATATTCAAGATCGCAAGGCGACCGAGTCCTGGGCACAGTGTTGAACGACTTTCCGCGTCGCAGTTTTGATATCGAGCTCAAGACCACCCGTACCGAGATCACTCAATCGCGTGTGCCCGAATTGGTCATACCTTTTGAACTGCGATGGAACCGTCGCTATGTGGACAGCTATACCACGGCATTAAAAACAGTGAGCACTTGCGGTTGGAACGGATGTGAAACTGATCGGCTCACCCAGGATTTATTATATGAGCATTTGGTGCAGAGCCAGCCGCGGGTGCTAGTGACCATACAGAGCCAGACCGGCCACGTGGTGTACCAGGACTGCCTGGATTACGTGGCCTTGACTCACAGCAACTCCAATCTTGCGCACTACTTTGTGGAACTGCCAACAACTGGTGTGTGGTTAAATCCTGGCATGCGATTGCGCAGTGAAATAACTCTGCCAGTACAAGGACTGACTGTGAGTGATCTGGGACGAGTAGAGCTACAGGTAGTTAGATTGACAGAATGTTCAAAACCCATGCTATATGGTCGTAATCAGTAGCAAATAGTTTAAAAATCCATTATAATATATGGATACACTACCATCAGGAGATCACATGCCCGCTTCAAACGAACTAGACAGCATCAAAGATGCTAGCCAACAGTTGCAAGATGTTGGCATGTACATATTCATGGGCGATGTTTCAGCTGAAACTGTCAAGCCCATAGCCGAATGGATCTTGGTCGAAAATCATGCAGTCAAGAAAAAGAAAAAAGAACTGTTGCTCATGATATGCAGTCCAGGAGGCGAAATGGAACCAGCGTTTGCCCTGATCGATATCATGCAGTCCAGCAAGATTCCAGTCAAGACAGTGGGTCTGGGTCAGATAGCCAGTTGTGGACTCATGATATTTCTGGCAGGTACTCGGGGTCGACGGGTGCTTACACCCAACACATCAATCTTGAGTCATCAGTATAGTTGGGGAACTGAAGGCAAACATCATGAACTGTTTTCCATGACCAAGGAATTTGACTTATGCCAGACTCGCATGATTGAACTGTACAAAGCAACCACGGGACTGGATGACAGTGTGATACGGGAACGACTGTTGCCGGCCACAGATGTATGGCTCAGTGCCAACGAAGCACTGGCACTGGGTATCTGCGATTATGTGTCGGATCTGGGCAAGTAGATCAACGTTGGCGCTTGCGTCCCAGAGACTTTTCAGTACCCAAACGTCCGTTATCGCCTGTGGCCTTAACTGAGCTTCTGGGCGGAATATAATCAACCAGCTCGCCGGCTTTATCAGCACTACCTGTAGTGGCAGAGTCTTCTTTGTTAGGTACAGCCTTGGGTTCCTTGTTGATATTGAATACCAGTTTGCCGCCCGAACTGGCAGTTGAGCTGTAACTCTTGGATGCCTCAAGGGTAACTTCGGTAAACAGCTTGCTGGGCCATACTGTGTTGAATCCCTGGATCACAAACTCGTCTCGACCTTTTTTGGCTTCGGTATACATCTGCACAAAGGCTGAATTGTTCAAGATATCAGCAGCAGCCTCACTGAAATTGGTCTTGGTATTGATCTCGTTGCAGACTTTGTAGGCAATACTGGACACCATGTGATTGATTGGTATGATCTTGCTGGCATCGTCAGCGGTGCGGTCGTGATAGATTTTTTTGAGATTGACACTTAGCCCCGGTACTTGATCAATATCAAAGTTTGGGTCCCCGCTGTATTTTGTCAAGTCCATGACTTGTTTGGCTTCTGCCTGGGTGATCATGCCTAAATCTATGGCCAGCTCTAATGGACCAGTGTTGTGATCCCCTCGATCTATAGTTTCCAAAATGTCTATGGTATCAGCATACTGTTCTCTAAATTGTGTCATACCGGCTGCTTCAAGTTCGCGCACACTTTTTAATAGATTTACGCTGGATGCCATGGCACCCTTGGCCCCTTTTGAGCTCAACTTGATCTGCTTGCCAGCAGGATTGATCAAGAGACTGTCGTAGAGATTTCCTGAAACCGATTGATTGAAACTGACCACACAATCTGCAAATGACCCATCCATGAATACCTCGGCAGCCTTGGCAGCGTTTCCTCGTACCGGAATACCACGTATCAGTACTATAGGTTGTAGCATTTCGCAAAAGTAATCTCTGAAGCCGGCAAAATCCATGTTACCGGCTGGCACTGTGACTGGAAAACTGTCGGCGCTAGAAACTATTTCAGCGGCACGATATTCTGCGCTGTCCAATCCAAACCTATCTCCAATCTGTACCAGGATGGATTCGGGAGTTTGGCTCTTGAATTCGGTCAAAACATCGCTGGGCTTGTAACCTGCTTTTTCTTTGCTGCCACGAGCATCACCTTGGCTGAATCCGCCTGGTATGTCATCGGTTTGGAAGAATTTGTTTTGATCGTGGACAGGTTTGATGGTTTGTGCGAATTTGGCCAGATAGCGTGTGCCAACCGCGGTATCAAATGTTGCAATGGCAAATGCTCGATTGCTGTTGCTAGGTTGATTGACCTGCTCAATGGGATGACCGATCTCTGCTTGGACCTGATCAAAAACACTTTCTGTTTCTTCTCGAGTGGCATAATTGCCTACTTTGGGATAGAATGTGAGATTTTGGAAAACGATTTGGTCATCTGGATTATCTCCTCGCTTGTACACAGCACCAGGTTTACGGCCACTGAGTCCGCGGCTTTCGGCCAGATTATCGAGTAAGTTTAAAAGATCGCGCATTTGATTTTTTCAATTAAGTATAATATACTTATGGAAGATCAACTATATACTAGTTCAAATTCACCACCAACTACTACACATGCCCAATCAATCTATATTTTGCAACTCTCCATGGTACGAACTCCATGTCTATTGGGATGGTAGTCTAGGAATCTGTTGCCAAGAATCTCACAAACTGTATTCGCCAGATCAGACACAATACAATATCAAACACATGACCATCATGGAATGGTTCAACAGCGAGCCAGTACGAAATTTTCGCAACAGCATTTTAGGATCAAGCAAGGTTTCTCAGTGCAGTCGTTGTTATAGTGAGGAGGATCATGGCGGTAACAGCCGGCGTTTCAAAAGCAATCAAAAGAGCGTAATCTTTACTCGTACTGCGTTTAATGACAGTTTTCCACAAAGTCCTGGTTACAAACATTTTTCTTACAGTGCCGACCATGACGGTTATTCTACCAGGCATCCAATAGATTTGCATATTGATCTAGGAAATTTTTGCAATTTGGCTTGTAAAATGTGCGGACCCGAAGCCAGTAGCACCATTGCCAGTCAGCAGGTCAAGTGGGGCATAGAATCCAGTAGATCATATCTGGGCACTGACTGGACCAAGGACCAGTCAGTCTGGAACGATTTCAAACAGCAGTTGTTGGAAATACCACAACTGACCAACCTGCATTTTATGGGTGGTGAGACCTTGTTGACTCCGAGAATGGAGGATCTGGTAGATACCATGATCGAGCATGAAAAATTTGATCTGTGTTTCAGTTTTGTTTCCAATGGCACTGTGTTCAAGCCTGATTTGTTAAACAAACTGAAACAATTCCGTCGCGTGGGCATTGAGGTCAGTATAGAAACTCTGGACGCTCGTAATTCGTACACTCGTCAAGGCACAGATACTGCACAAGTTTTGGAGAACATTCAACTTTATCTTGATTATTGCAACAACAGCTCGATCACACTGACGTTGAGACCGGCAATAAGTCTGCTGACTATTGGGTCCTATGTTGGACTGTTACAGTATGCTCTGGATCGCGAATTGATTGTAAAAGGCCTGATCTGTCAGACGCCTAGATTTTTGAGTGTGGAGATATTGCCTTCTGAGATAAAACAACTGTATCGACCGCAGTTTGAAACATTCCTGGAATCGATTGAAGATGTGGAAATTGGTGGTGATTACAATGCCAGTGATCCGCACAACTACAAAAAAATAATCAAGGAACAGGCCAAACTGTGTTTGAATCTACTGAAAACCGCGACACCGCCCGACAGTGATCAGCAGTTGGAATTGATGACTCGCCATTGCGAACGTTGGGATCGTGTGTACGGGCACGACGCCATGCTCCTGTTTCCTGAATTACAAAACATACTGTCGCAACACACCTATGACATATCCAGTTAAACTGTCGGTGGTATTACGACCCATCTGGCACGCCGAACCGCCGCAGATACGGGTAGGTATTGAACCCGATCTGACCAAAATTTGGTTGACAGAAACTACCAAATTTGATTTTGAGTTTGAAACTGATCAGCCAGTCTGTCTAAGCGTGGAATTTTTAAACAAGACTGATCAAGATTGTATTCCAGATCAAATTTTGGACAAAGCCGTGGTCATAGAATCTGTGAGTTTTTTTGATATCACAGATCCTAAATTTGCGTGGGCTGGCATCTATGAGCCTGTATATCCCGAACCATGGGCAACCCAACAACGCAATCAAGGTGTTGTACTAGAGCAACAGCTTAGTCTGAATACCTATTTGGGGTGGAATGGCAAGTGGACGCTGACATTTGGTGTACCTGTTTTCAGCTGGATACACCATGTGCAAAATCTGGGTTGGATTTATGATTGACTCAAAATGGCTATTATAATATACTAATATTATGATAAAAATCCAGCAAAAACCACGTCGAACCCGGGCACACATGGTGTTGTTTATTCGCAACACTCCATTCCGCCCCCAGCGTGTGGAGCCCAAAAACCTATATCGTCGCCAAGAAAAACACAAGAATCGTGTGGATTTTGGTTGACCCAAAACGGCATTTCGGTTATAATAGTAGTATATTAACAATAAGGAGTAGATATGACAACAGTTCAATTTGCAGGTTTTAGTCGTTTGAATGGTGAGTTAAAATTCCGTACTGCCAACGACGTCAAACGTATCGATCAGTTGCGTAAACTGGGCGACACTGATGTGGTTATCCTTGCATTGCCTACAGAAATGACCAAGAATGATGCTGCTCGGTTTGTGCTCACTAACTTGGCTGTCAGTTATCCAGATTTCAATAATGTTGAAGCAACGGCTTTATTGGAAGGGTTGATACAAGATAAGAACCCGTCAGCCAAGCCACAAGCTCAAAAAAAGCCACGCAATCCGGTCAAAGTAACAGTACCAAACATGGCCAAGGTCAAGTTGACTGGTGCCACGGTCAAGTTTGAAAAACTCACAGCCAAACAGGCTGCTGAGATCCGTGCCGAATTCAACGAACAGGTGCGAGTCGCATTCGAAGCCAACTGACATGTACACAATCACAATCTTGCTGGATCTAGAATAGCTCATGCGAATAAATCTAATTGGACAACGCAACAGTTCGGGCATTGGCAATCATTTTGCAGCCTTTGCAGATGCCATACAGGCACTGGACACTGTGGGTAGCTGTGTGCAGGAACTGGATTTCCAGAATACCGATGCCATAGTGTCGGCAGCACGTGCCAGTACCGAACAGGATGTGACCATCAGCTTTGTGGGCATGAACATACACGATCTGTTCCGAGGCACCCGGATACAGTGGATAGTTTTTGAAAGCACTCGTATTCCAGTCGATGTGTTACGGTCGGCTGAACAGGCCGATCTGGTATGGGTACCTACCAAGTGGGGACGGGATGTCTTGATCGCCAACGGCATCGACAGTGACAAGATAGACATAGTGCCCGAAGGTGTCAATCATACCTTGTTCCATCCCCACGCTAGATCCCAGCAACCGCGTCCTTTTAGATTCCTGATCGTGGGCAAGTATGAAGTACGCAAGAGCTATGCCGAGCTGTTTGAAGCGTTTGGTCGCACATTTGGCAATGATCCGGGCGTGGAACTGGTCATGAAAAGCGACTACTTCCGCAACGGTGATGCCAAGGCCCAGCAGATGATTGCTGCGATCAAGAGTTACGGATTTGACAACTGGCGACTCAACTGGGGTTATGCGGATCTCACAAGCATAGCCGAAATGTATCGCACCGCAGATGTGTTCTTGAGCGCACCCAGAGGCGAAGCCTGGGGCTTGCCCATCATAGAAGCAGCTGCCAGTGGCTTGCCCATTATCAGCACCATGTACTCGGGTCATGCTGAATTTCTCAAACCCATACGCACCAGTGTGCTGGACGTGGCCTGGAATCTGCGTCCTGTGGACTGTGACGAATACAAAAGTTACTATCCATTTCCGGATGGCGACTGGGGACAATGGGCGGTGCCTAGGATAGCCAGCATCCAACAGGCCTTGCAAACGGCACGTGACAATCATGCAGACTTGAGCGCAAAGGCACGGGCCAACAGCACAATCATACGGTCTCGATTTACCTGGTCAGCCAGCGCCGATCAAGCAGTGGCCAGCCTAGAACTGCGAGGACTGATCTAGTGTACACTTATCATGCCCAAAACACCTGTGTGCCCAGATCAGATCTCAGAGCCCGGTTGTTCATGATCGGTCATGTTGACTTGTACGATTTGGTCAATCACAATCCTGATCTCAGAATGGTACCCATACAATATCTGGAACCCATGAGATCTGCTCTCAAGCAGTTGGGTTATCGAGCCCGGATCCGCTACCGAGGACCGCACAAACAGCAACAAGACACGCACAAACATCTTGCCAGAGCTTTTACCGTTTACTTTAAGGAACCGTTGACATGTATGCTTTGATTTTCCTAGCTGTCACAGCCGGCACTAGTCCGGCCATTTTGGGCACCTATCACACACAAAACGCCTGTCAGCGAGTTCTGCGTGCAGTTTGGCAAGCCAGAATGTTTCCGCCCGGTGTTGCAAACACGCCACAGACACAGCAAGCGGTTGACATAAAATTGCAATATCAGAGAGATTTCCTGTGCATTCCTGTTGATCCAGATTGACCAAACGGTTGACCCAAAATGACAGATCGGTTATAATAGTAGTATAGTAAACAACAAGGAGCATTAAATGACTGAATTCGAACGTAATTGTTATGGTATCTCAGAAGCACAAATCCGCAGAGATTATTTACAAGGCATCAGTGCCAAACTCAGCGGTCTTGAAATGACAGCCATGGGTGTTTTGAGTGATGCTCAAGAAATGTTGACAGGTGGCGCCAGCAAAGATGCTGTGCGTAAACAGATCAACATTGCCAAGTTTATCCTGTGTGAGATACTTGAATCCAAACAAACAGCCTAAGAACCACTATGGGTTATGTAGTCTACGAAAAAGAATATGGTGGTGCCCAACACTACTACAAAAAAGAGTCTGTAGCGAAAGCCCAGGTCACTAGACTGAACAAACAGCTCTATGCCGGGTATGGTAGAGAAGTAGCTTACTGTAGTTGGGCCGATTATGAACTCATGTTGCAAGGTATGGATCCAGCCCAGATTAGATTTTATAGATTTGTCTCGCACCCCCTAAACACCTAAGGAGCAGATATGTACAAAAGTGACGTTACCGAATATGACACCCGACATGGTGGACCTTGGGACCGTGGAAGTGCAGATTCCTGGTACGATAGACCGTTTGATCCGCACTACTATCAGGCCGGTACTGGTGTCAGCGAACGAGTAGAATTGGCCGACATGACCGCAGAAGAGATTGTTGCATACTCGGCCGGTTACAACTGGAATGAAACCCACGGTAGCAAAAAGGATTGGGCGTAATGAAGATACTTGAAGAAATCACAGTATGGGATCAAGAATATGATGTACCCAATCATGTGTACTTTGTGAACGACAGCAAGGACAAGATGTTTGCTTATGTGGCATCGGGCTCGGTCCGGGTGCAAGAGTTCAAGCAACCCATCCGATTCAGCACCAGCCGTCGCAAGTTCAAGGAAGTTGAAAATCGTTGGAACTTTATGCTTGAGGAAGAGAAACCAGTAGAGTCCACGGGCAAAGAGTATCGTGTGCCCGGATCACAAGGTGCTGTTTATACTGTGACTGACGATCGGGGTAGCTGGACCTGCACCTGCCCAGTTGCGAAATGGCAACGGAGAGAGTGCAAACATATCGTTCAATTAAAAGCCGTATCGACCCTTTAAGGAATTGTAGTCTTGTTGTATTTGGTCTGCTGTTAGGGCACGACCATACACGGCTACAACGGGAATGTCACCATACCAGTAGTTGTCGCCATAGGCCACATTTTCGTTGCCATTGCTGACCCATTGACTAAATGCTATTGAGTTGGTTCCTACAGGTTGACCGTTAAGGTAATAAGTTACCAAACCACCGGTAGTCTGTGTAACTGCGGCAACGAACCATTGATTGGTAGTGATAGACAAGTTGTTGCTGAATCCACCACCGCCTCCAGCACTCCAATGTATTTGATAAACACCTGCGCTAGGACTGTAAATATAGGTATTAAAGTTTCTAGTTCCTGCGGCTGTGCCAAACATACAGCGGAAAGTGCCGGCGGTAATAGCAGTTAGTCTGGCCACAATGAATACAGTTTTACCTGTGTAGGTTTGATTGTATTTGGCTGTGGGCGTTCCAGCATATTGAGTGCCAGCACCATTGAAAGAGAAGTAGCTGTTTGCACCACTGCTGACGAATGTAGGACTGCCTACCAAGGTAGCATTGTTGGTATTGGTAGACAAGTCAGTCCAAGTAGTTCCCGAACCAGAATAACTAGCGGCCTGCCCAGCATCTAGATATAGCAAGGCACCGTTGCTATTAAACGATGAGTCATAAACCGTAAATCCTTGTATGTTGGTGCCTTGAATAATTGTTGTCATACCCCAAACCGTCCCTTCAACCCATAGTAGTTTTGTTGAATTTGTTCTAAGGTAAGTTTAGTATTATACAACTCTAAATTGGCCACATAGCCCCAGGGTTGATCTGCGGAACCTTGTATGTTGCCCCAGGCATAGTGATACTGCCCTGATACCGATTTAAATACCGGTTGACCAACCAGTTGACCATTGATGTAGAATACTTGTCCTGCGGCATCGCCTATTGTGGCAAACTGTGCCCAAACATCACCATAGGCTGACATGTTGTAGGTTGAGCTGTTGAACCCGGTGAGTGTGGCGTTGTCCCACATGCCCAAGATATTGGTCCCGGTGTTGACAATAATAGCATGTCCACCGTTGGGTCGGCTGCCGTTGGCTTGATAACCTCTTAAAAGAGTTCTGTAACCAGTTGTGGTGGATCTTACACGCACCCAACTGATGTAGGTAAATGCTGTGGGTATCTGTATGTCGACTGAATTGGCGGTAATAACTTGTCCAGTAGCAGAGCAGTTGAAACATTTAACACCACTCAACACAGTGTAGAGGTTGCTGTTGCTGAGAGTATGAGTGTAGCCATTGCCCGACAGGTCATTGAGCGTGGTGCCTGTGCCTGAATAACTTGAACTATTGTTAGCATCAAGATACAGCACTAAACCAGTGGGCATGACCCCACCATCTACAACTCTTGTTCCTCGGAGTGTTACGCCTTGAACAATCATATTAACCTAGGAACGCCACTGACCAGTTGTCGTTGCCATCAAAAATAAGTGAACCAACAGTTACTTTAAGTGTAAGTGTGTCTCCTGCCGCCAGTTTTGATACCGTGCCAACACCAAAATGATTAATACTAGGGTTGGCACCTGATTCCCACATGACTTGATTTACATTACCTGACCCATAGTTTTTGATAACAATGGCCTGTGCGCTTGGTGAAGTATTATTTGCCACACGGCAAACAAGATTTAATTGATATAGACCAGCCACGGGTGCGGTAAACACCCCTGTTGACGAATTCAAGTAACCGCCTTGATTGTAATCCACTGCCCAGTTGTTGCCGTTTAGAATGCCTGTGCCGTTGGTTGTAGTGCTCCAGATTGATGAACTATTGCCATACACACGGAATGCTGGCAAGTTTGGAATTTTGACGCCGCCCGAGCCAGATACAGTAACATTGCCGGCAACACTTACTGTATTGCCAAACTGTGCCGGAGTGATGTTTGTAACTATCAACTGTCCGGTGCCGTTTGGATCAACGGTAATATTACCATTTGTGACGCTGGTCATTGTGGTGTTGGCACTGAACACCAAATCCCCGTTTGTGGGCAGGGTTACGTTGCCGGTGTTGTCAAAAGTCCAAGTATATGATCCAGCAACTATGCCTACGTTGGCCTGTGCTCCAACCACGTTGCCAGCAATTGAAATGTTTCCAATTAGGTTACCGGCTGTAATATTACCACTAGTAGAAATAGTATTGCTACCGTATGCAGCCAAGAAAGTAGCCACGTTTGAGTTGCCGTATGTTGCTGGTAGGCCAGTTAACTGACTACCGTTACCAAAGATATAAGCACCTGTGATATTGCCGGCAGAACTGATTACGGATTGTGAGTTGGCCAATAGAATATCGCCACCAGTTGGAACGGTCAAGTTACCAGTGTTGTCAAAGGTCCAGGTATAGCTACCGGCTACTAGTTGAACATTTGGACTTGTTCCTGTTACGTTACCTGTGATGCTAATATTACCAATCAAGTTACCGGCTGTAATATTACCACTAGTAGAAATAGTATTGCTACCGTATGCGGCCAAGAAAGTAGCCACGTTTGCGTTGCCATAGCTTGCGGCAATACCGGTCAGTTGCGATCCGTTACCCAGTATGTAATTGCCTGAAACGTTGCCAGTGGTAGAAACCACCGTGTTACTAATTACATTGTTAGCCTTGATGTTTATGTACGAACTTAGATCAGCCATTTGTTTTCCTCGTTACCCTGCGTTGTATGTGCGCCATGTTGAGCCATTATAGAACAGGCCAAAGCTCTGGTTGTTTGTGCTGACTGTCATGTTACCGGTTGCACCCATTATGGTGCGACCATTTGGATTGACAACCAAGTTGTTTGTGGCAAAGGCGCCGCCTGCATCGGCAAAGAATATGGCACCACCGGTTGCTGGGCTGGCCGGTAGTGTGGCTGTGACCGAGTTGCTCACAGTGTTGACTCCGTATCTATTGCCGGTTGTGGCTGCAAAATTGTTGCTTTGTATAGTAAATGCGGCTTCACCGGCACTGGCCTGTATGCCAGTCAACTGACTACCGTTACCCAAGATATAGTTACCGGTGATGTTTCCAACTGCACTGATACCAGTCTTGGAAAATTCTGCCACAATATTGGCTGTGTTGCTACCATCGGCTATGATCCGCACCACACCGTTGGCTTCGTTGGTACCAATCACCAAGTTACCGGTCTGACCATTTCCGGTGCCTTGTACATACATATAGCCATCATTGGAGTTTAACGAACTGCCAAGACTGTTGTATGATCCAGGAACATAGCTGCCACCTGCAATACCCATGTCAATAAAGTGAATGGTGTCTGACCCGTTGTCGGCTGTGGCAATATAGTCCGTGGTTGACGCGATCCCAGGATCGATATTTTGGAAATTGATCTGGCTGTAACTGTTGGCATTGCCAGAAAACTGTGCGACCACGTTGCTTGGCAAATGTGTGAACAATTGGATACCAGCATACAAAGCATTGTCGCCGCTCTGGGCATTACCAGTCAATGAAGCCACACCAGTCAGGAATCCGCTGGCTGTTATATTGCCTGCGGCCGACACATTGCCAGGCAAAGTGGTATTACCATCAAATCCAAAGATCCAGTTGCTACCATCTACTTCGAGTCCGGTCCCCACAGTGCCAAATGCTGTGCTGAACCGATAGCTCTGTCCGGCCTGGAAGACTCCACCAGTAATAACAATGGTGCTGGTTCCTTGATCTTGCGAAGCCACCGTAGCATTGACTACACCGGGTCCGTTGACCTTGTAACCAACCAGGTTGATGTTGTAGTTGAGATACGGGAAAGTGCCAGTAGAACTGTTGACTCCGGATGTGTTTGTGTCGGTTTGTGTGATAGCGGCATCACCAAAGTTCGAACTGTTTGGCAGTGTCAAGTTACCGCTGGTGCCAAAAGTCCAGGTCGGTCCGTTAGTGTTGATCACGATGTTACCGCTTGGAGATGTCACATTGGCCCAGCTGAATCCGTTTATGATGTAGCTGGAATTGCCACCGCTACCGCCTCCTGGTCCAGCTACAGCCAAGAATCTGATCTGTACCACGTCACCATTGTAAGGCGCTGTGCTAAAGGTTATACTGTTGCCGGCAACATCATAGTCAACGTCGGGAGTTTGTGTAATACCGTTTATGGTCACCAACACAGTATTGGCCGTGGCCGATTGCAACAAAGTAAATGTGTTGGCAACATTGTTGCCTTCTACAGTTTGATTGATTATGCTGGTAGGTGGAATGATACCAGTCAAGTAATAGCCGTTACCATAGTAATATCCAGCAGAGATGTTGCCGGTGGTGCTAATGGTGTTGGAGCCGAAATCAGACAAGAAAGCAGCCACATCTGAATTGCCATAGTTTCCGCCCAAGGACACCTGTGTACCGTTGGCATAATACACATCAAAAGTGTTGCCTGATAGATTCAAGTTGCCGGCCAATGACAAATTACCATCAGTGCCAAAACTCCATTCATTACCGGCGATACCAATGACCAAATTGCCATCGGTTGTGGCTATGTTGGCATAGCTGTTGCCGTTGAAAATCTTGTTTGAACTGGCATTGATACCGGTCAACTGTGATCCATTACCAAAATAGTAATTGGCGGCAACATTGCCGGTCACATTGACCACCCCGGTGCCGTTGGCAGTGAGAGTGACATTGCCGTTGGCCAATGTGCTTGTGATGGTATTGCCGTTGATTTTTAAATTGCCAATGACAGTATTGCCCGGCAGGTTGGTGACACCTTTGAGTCCAATGTATCTGTAGCCCGAGACATAAATCACATTACCTGAGGTAAGACTAGCCGGTATGGTATTGCCAATAAAGTTTAACAGTCCGGCTTGGTTGTCAAAAAAGTATTCACCAGTGCCGCCGGATCCAGCAGCAAACAATTGAGTACCAGTGGACTGTATATTGGCCGCACCAGGTGGCCCGGCATAGACCTTGACCAACCAGGTGCTTCCAAATTCAGACGGAATCCAATCGGTCAATCCGGTCAACCAGGTAGGATTCACTCCACCAATCAGGCCCACTGTAGGGTCGGCTGTACACTGTACACTGCTTCCGCCCAGATAACTTTGTGTGATACCACTCACAGTCTGAGCTGTAGCTGGAATTTGATCACTCTGTGTCCATACTATGTCACCGGCCAACAAGGGTGGGCTGGCTATGCTTTCGTTGCTGGGTGCCTTGGGCGGATTGGTGTCGGTCTTGGCCACACCAAATAATTTTTTAACTAATAGATCAATGTATTGTGCTTGTGATATTGCCATATTATGGAGCCGCCTGTATATTTAATGCAGTTACTGACTGCCCAGATGTGAGTAAGATCCTTACATAAATTTCGTTGTTGGTAGCACTGCTGCTACTGACTGTACCAAAGGTACAAGTATATATTTTGCTCACGTTGCTTTGAGCTGTATTGGGCACAACTGCTCCGCCCGACGCACAACCATTTGAACCATTGCCACCGGCTCCTATGTTGGCACCCGGAACACCTGCTCCGGCATAGTTCTGTGTCATGTCCAACCATCCGTTTAGTGTGCTGGTGCTGTCAATTTGGCTACCTGGCAGGGCCACCCACATGCCGGCCACTGTGCCCAGATATCTGATGGCAAACTGGCTGACCGGTGTCCGGGTGAACTTGAATGTAAAGTATTGGTTGGCCCCTTGGCTGCTGAGATTTGGACCTGCTGGCAAATATCCTGACGAATAGTTGGTGGTGTCATATTTGAGCACACCGGCCGAACCTGATCCAACTACCACAGCATCATAGGTCTGTAATGGGCCTGTTTGGCTGTTGAACTGTGCTTCGCTACCGGTATAGGTCGGAGTGTTCGTGCTTCCAGGGTTTACAATACGATAGCCCACTGCCGAACCTGAGCCGGTAGTATTGGCCGCGATCACGATGTTGCCTTCGTCAATGGCTGTGACATTGCCGGTCTTGTACAGTACTGTACCGCTTGGTGTAAATGTATTGGTCGTAGCGTTGTAACTGTTGGTCACTGTGACAGTAGGTCCTGAAGCACTGCTACCAAATCCGGAAATTATGGCCGCTGTGGTGTTGGCAGTGGCGTTACCAGAACTGACCAGATAATTTTGTGACAGCGGTGTGGTTATGTTGGCAGCCGCATAAGTGACCGTGGCCGGAGCCGCAAACGCACCGCCGGCTGTGGTAGCACTGGTAAGATTGTTGCTGTCCGGATACATGTTGGCACTGAGACGATTGACCTGAAATCCAATGTTGAAGTTGGTACCGTTGTTGTAGTGTGGTATAGTGCTAGAATAGGTCAGGCTAGGGCTAGCACAGGCCACAAACGTGGTCGAACTGAACTGTGGTGCTGCCGCAGTACTTGCGTCATAGTACCAGTAAGGCGTATTGGTATTGCCGGCCACATTGTCGCTCAAATAAACTTCGTTCCAGCCCGATGGAGCACCGTTGCCGCTGATGGCCGAACTAAACACATACCAGAAACCGGCCGTGATTGATGAATTGGCAGAATGATAATCGTAATTGTTGGTGACTACCAGATTTCCTCCGTAAGTGCCATTGGCACTTGGCGAAGCACTGGTGTAAAATGAAGCATTGCCTACCGCGGCTCCGTTGCGATACGCAGTGAGCGTGCCCGAATCACCAGGGCCAGTATTGCCGATGGTGTTGGTTGTGTAAATGGAATTTCTTACAGCAGACACAGTGGTTCCGGCCGATACAGCCTTGTTGCCGGTGGCGGTGTTGTCGGGTTGAGTAAATCCTGAACACATGCGAGCCGGTGTGGTTGACATGGTCAAGGTCAAGCTATTTCCACCTGGGAAGTTGGGTGGTGATGCTGGTACCAGTTTGCCCAACACATAGTTCAATTCGGCTATGCCATTGGTGACACTGGTGTCGGTTGTCAAAGTGACAGCGTTGCTGACCAAGTTGCCGGCTGTGGGTGTGCCCATCTGTATGCCGGTGGCTCCACCATTGGTGTTGGCCAATATAACCAAGCCTGTACCAGGCGGTTGCAAATAGATGTTGGCATTGGCCACGTTGCTGCTGATTGTAGTGTTGCTGAAAGTGATATTGCCAGTGTTGCCGCTGACAATACCGGTCAACTGACTGCCGTTACCTAAAATATAGTTGCCTGATATGTTGCCTACTGCACTCACAAACGAAACATTGCTGATTGAAAAGCCTTGACCATCAAGATTGGCTGTCAAGTTGCCATCAAAATAACCGGTAGTACCCTGGATGCCTTGCACGCCGGTAGTGCCCTGTACTCCTTGGATACCTGTGGCGCCTTGTACGCCTTGTGTGCCTTGAGCTCCATCCACGCCTTGTATGCCTTGAGCACCTGTGGCACCTTGAGCACCTGTGGTTCCTTGAGCACCATCATTACCGGTAGTGCCTTGAGCACCTGTGGTTCCTTGAGTACCAGTAGCGCCTTGTAGTCCAGTGGTTCCTTGTGCACCTGTGGCGCCCTGTGTGCCTGTTGTGCCCTGAGGTCCTTGTATTTGTCCGACATTGGTCCAGAGACCTCCTTCGTAGACCCATAAATTTCCAGTGTCTCGTGCTATGACTCCATCGCCGGCTACTGCACCTGGGAATGCCGCATTCAATGTGGCCTGTGGATCAACTCCTACTGTAGGCACACTGCCGATAATAGCAACACTGGTACCATTGGTACCTTGGACACCTTGTGTACCGGTAGTGCCCTGTGCACCTGTGGTTCCTTGAGCTCCTGTAGTGCCTTGTATGCCCTGTGCTCCATCAACTCCTTGAATACCTGTCGTGCCTTGTGCTCCATCGTTCCCGGTAACACCCTGGATGCCTTGCGTGCCGGTAGCGCCTTGTACGCCTTGAATGCCGGTAGCGCCTTGCACGCCGTCAACTCCCTGTGCACCGGTAGCACCTTGTATGCCTTGTGTGCCTGTGGTGCCTTGAGCTCCGTTGTTGCCAGTGGCACCTTGAGACCCGTCTACACCCTGGATGCCGGTGGTGCCTTGTATGCCTGTTGTGCCTTGTGTGCCAGTAGCACCTTGGATTCCGCTGTTGTATGGTGATCCGTTAGCATAGTTGATTGATACTTCTGAGTTTCCAGGCAGTACCAAATTGCCTGCCGAATTAAACACCCAACTGTGGCTGTTGATATTGATTTCTAAATTGCTATTTGGGTCAGCTATGTTGGCATAACTGGCGCCATTGAAAATCTTGTTTGAACTGGCGTTGATTCCGGTCAACTGACTGCCGTTACCGAGCAGATACAAAGCAGAAATATTGCCAGTGGCACTGATATTGGCCGAGCTGTTTATATCTCCGGGTGCAGTCAAATTACCACTAGTATCAAAATTCCAAACAGCAGAATTTCCTGCGTTTACATACACATTGCCATTGGCTACCGGTATTGATACATTACTGGCACCATTGCTGATCGAGTTAGTGTTTACATTTAGTCCAGTCAATAGACTGCCATTACCTATGAAGTAATCACCGGTGACATTGCCCACAGCACTGATGTATCCGCCAGCTTGGATATTACCAGAAACGCTGATATTGTTGACACTGATGTTGCCGCCTTTGTAGTCGATATACTGAGCATAAACAGTGGCCCAGCGTCGAGTGGGACTGCCCAGATTACGAACATTGGAGATATCGGGCAAGATGTTCACGTTGCTGACCACATTGCCGATACCATTGGGTGCCAGCACCAGATTGCCATTGGTATTCAAGGTGCGAATGGTATTGTCGGCTATCTGAATGTTTGAACCAACCGGACCGGCTGCGTAGATCTGATCAAAGTTGTGATTGACCTTGGTAAAGGCCACGTCCAAGGGATCGCCAGGCGGCACTGTGTTGATGATATACTGCCCGGCACTGTCAAACGTCACGGTCATCGTGCCCGAACCGTTGGCCAGGGGATAAATGGCTCCACCCGGCAAGCTGGTGATCTGTATCTGGTTGCTGCTGATGGTATTGCCGATATAGTAGGTAGCGTTGGCCGTGATGTTTCCAAATGTGTTACCAGTAAAAACTATGGGCAGGCCCACCACCATGTTGGCGATATTGGCCATGACCACGCTGTTGGTGTTGGCGTAGGTGTTTGAAGCGGTTGTAGAATACGAACTCATTGGGTTCCTTGTTAGCCTTTTTAGTTATTTATGGCTAACTTGTAATCCAAAACAGTTGTTTTGTCACACACAATTTGCTATACTAGTATCATGCTGTGGACACACAGCTTTTTAGAGAAAGGCATCAAATGAAACATTTCAATCCTGAAACAAAGACTTTCAAGGTCTTACAAGCACTACAAAGTGGCAAGGCGTTGACAGCTAGCCAGGCTGGTAAAATGGGTGTAAAAAACTTGTCAGCCGAAGTAAGCCGTATTAGAAGCAACGGTTTTGCCATTTACACAAACAGCCGCGTTGCTGGCAATGGTGTCAAGGTAACTGAATACGTACTTGGCAAACCCTCGAGAAAATTAGTGGCTTTAGGTTACAAAGCACAGGCTTTGGGAATCACCTTAGACTAAGTCTTATCCTAATACCCCGTTCGGTGGTATTCCAAAAAGCCCGGTTTCGCCGGGCTTTTTTCTTTGCGGTTGACCAAAAAATGCCCTTTTGCTATAATATATGTATAGTTAAATAAAGGATAAACATGCCAAATTATTGCTCAAATTCCGTTGTATTAAGACACGAAGATCCTGCCCAAATTGCCCGGGCTGTAGGAGCATTCAAGCGTGGTGAACTTTTGGCCGAACTGGTGCCAAATCCTGCCGGTGCTTGGGACTACGATTGGTCGGTTGCAAATTGGGGTGTCAAATGGGACGTGGACGGTGATATTGATCCAGTGGTTGCCGACGACGGACTATCAGCCCAGTTCGCCTTTAGTTCGGCCTGGAGTCCGCCGATCACGGCCTATGAACACATGACTGAACAGGGATTTAGAATAGACGCCATGTACTACGAATCTGGCATGGCATTTGCCGGAACATGGGACAGTGAATTTGGTGAGGATCACTACGATTTATCCGGAATGGATTCTGGTGATGTGGCCCAGCAGTTGCCCCAGGATTTAGACGAAACATTTGGCATCAGTGCAACCATGGCCGAATACGAAGATGAAGAACCCTTGACCGAATGGTATAAAGATGGTGTTGAACAATGCAAGCTAGATCCGCATGATGAAATGCCACATGAGTTTGCCACGCCAGGACAGTTTGTCTTCGAAGAAGGATTAAAAAATGAATGATTTTGTAAGAGAATTTGGTGGGTTTCTGGTACAGGCCGTGATATCATACGCCCTGATACGGTTGTTGTTGATCTTGATAAGTGTCCGTATCGTACGGGTCTCGGTCGATGTGCCGGCCCGGGCAATACCAATCACGGTCGAAGCCATAGGTGATCAGTTCTACTGCTACGACAAGAACAAAAACTCGTTCCTGGCACAAGGACGTGATCGCGACGAGATAGTGGAGTTGCTGACAAAACAGTATCCCAATCATACCATCTATGTGGATGGTGGAGATCCGGCAGATATAAAAAGATTTTTGGAGAACAAATGAAAATAGCACTGGCCAGTGATCTACATTTAGAATTTGGACCGATCACGCTTGACAACAACGAGCATGCCGATGTACTGATCCTGGCTGGAGATATCTGTGTGGCCCATCATTTTGTGGATGGCAAGCCCACTTATCAACAGCGCATGGCCAAAGAGTATCGGGCATTTTTCCAACATGTGTGTGAACAATTTCCGCATGTGGTCTACATCATGGGCAATCACGAGCACTATTCGGGTGATGTGGCCCATACTCTGCGCATCTTGCGCGAGAACCTGGTTTATGCTAATCTGCACATACTGGAAAAAGAAACCTGGTGCCATCAGGATTGGACCTTTGTTGGTGGCACGCTGTGGACTGACATGAACCGAGAAGATCCACTGACCCTGTTGCATACCAGAGACAGCATGAACGACTTCCGAGAAGTCAAAAACAGCAATAGATATGTGAGTCGTCGGGTCCCTGTCTATGAAAAGAATCCAGACTGGACCGAAGATGGCCGCATGGGTGAGAAATATCAGCTGGACGACGCAGGCGCCATGGTCCGTGTGGGCTACAAGCACAAGGAAGAGCCTGCTCGTTGGAGCCCAGAAGATTCGGTACAGGATCATCAACGCATGCTGGATTACATAAAACTGGTGACGCAGAATCCGGGTCGATACATCGTGGTCGGGCATCATGCGCCCAGCGGTGCCAGCGTGGCTGATCGCTACCGGCGAGATCGTCTGATGAATGGTGCATTCCGTAGCGAGCTGGGCGAGTTCATACAGGATCGGCCCCAGATACGACTATGGTTGCACGGACACATGCACAACAATTCCGATTACTGTATTGGCGAAACACAGATCGTATGCAATCCCAGAGGTTATGTGGGGCACGAAGATTCGGCCAACTGGTTCAAACTACAATATATAGAGGTATAGCATGATCAATTGGTTGCGTCACAGTGGTATCACTGTTATAATAATTGCAAATCCCATGCAGTGGAGTTGGCGTCCATATGCGCGAGATTTTGACGTCAACGAATGGCGTGGACCCAACGAGCGTGCATGGGTTGCTGCATGGTTGTTTTTACGGATCAATCTGTTTGTGGATGACGGGAGCTGGTAAATGGGCATGTATGACAATTTACAGTATCTGGGGCACGAGTATCAGACCAAGGATACTCCAGCACAGCGTCTGGACCTGTACAAGATTGAGATAAATCAGGACAACGGGCATTGGTATCTTTGGCACCAAGAATATGATGCAAAATGGGTGGATGATCCCATGGGGTTGTCCTGTGGATACCTGGACCAGAAAAACAAGAGATGGAGATTGTGTCAGGATTTTGATGGCCTGATCAGATTCTATCGCGAAGACGATGAGCGAGGTGGGTACAAATCTGATGCCTGGATCGAGTACCAAGCCTTGTTCATGAATGGACAGATGCTCAAGCTGACACAGACACAAGGCGAGCCGCTGACACAGTGGTTGCTGGGTGGTATAAAACAAAAGGAAAAAACAAAATGAAGATTTACATGAACGGGTATCCTGACCACTGGTTGAGTCCGCATACAATTATTGATCATGCTTTTTTCTGGACAGCATGGTCCAAGTGTAGTCGTGATCCAGGCATCGTCGAAGATGCGGATTTCGTTGACAGACCTGCATGGGCGGACAAATGGGCTGACCGTTTGGATCCTATCTGTCGGGTTATCAAACGTGTTCGCCAAGTGATCCATCCTGAAATTCGTTATGTAAAGATTGACAGATACGATACATGGTCGATGGACCATACTTTAGCTCATATCATACACCCCATGTTGATCCAGCTCAAAAACACCAAACACGGTGCTCCATTCACCGATGATGAAGATGTACCCGAAGAATTGAGCAGTTGGAAGGCAGAACCAAAAGAGAATGAATGGGATACCGATTCTAACCATTTCAAGCGTTGGGACTGGATCCTGGATCAAATGATCTGGTCTTTTGCTCAGGAACTTGAAGATGATGATGTAAGTCAGTTTTACGATCATTCAGAAAGTTTTGAGCAAGGTGGTGATTTTAACGAACGTTTGAAAAATATAAAAGTAGACCGAGAAGGGCTCAAAGCACACCAGGATCGCAAGGCCAACGGATTTAGACTGTTTGGCAAGTATTATCAGAATCTGTGGGATTGATGAGCAATCAGGCCGACGGACGCAACAGCCGTGACATGATCAACGGCAATGTGTTGGTTGAATTTATCAACCGAAACGTGACTGCTTACCCAACCGAGGTCAGCGGTCCGTCATTTGATCTGGTTCCTGTGGCTCAGCAGAAGGACATCATGATCAATGTGGCCAGAATGCACGCCCGACAGGAATACAATCGCATCATGGAACTGGTGGCTGTGCTACAGCGACAGGCCACCGAAGTGTACAAAAGATTGGACATAACTGATCTGGTACATGCCGCACACTACGAGTTCCAGATCTATCATGGTCAGTGCTACTGGCTGGCACGAGATCTTGCGCACGGTGGTACCTTGCTGACTCAGACCGGTCCAGACGAATGGACCACGTCCAAACCTGCCAATTGGGAATATGTGTGTAGAGTAAAATGGCTGGGTGACTACACCTGGATTGAAGTTGACACCAATGGCGAAAGTGTGTTAAAATAACTTATGACCGGACACAATACATTTGAACAGCTGGTGGCATTTGCAGACCCTGTTTCGGGCACGACACGCCCACCCATCACTCGGTCCCAATACGATGAATGGAAACGACAGTTTTCGTTTGATGCCTTGGCTGGTTTGCGGTACGGACAGAGTTTTTGCAACAGATTTGGTATAACCGATAACATCCTGTATTATACCATGCATGTGCCGGCCGATTGCGATCGATATATAGAAACGCGGTACCTAGAAAAATGATAGATTCTGCCACGTTATATTTTGCTTACGGAGCCAACATGGATGTGGATGCCATGTCATGGCGTTGTCCAGATGCACGGCCCAGAGGTGTGTTCCTGCTGAACAATTGGCAACTGAACTTCTACTGCCATGCCACCATACAACCATGCAAGGGTTCGGCCGTGGCCGGAGTGCTGTGGGCTCTCACACCCGACTGTGAAGCCCGGCTGGATCGATTTGAAGGTTATCCTGACTATTATACCAAGCGCACCTGGCATCAGGACGGACAATGGATCATGTTCTACGAAATGACTGATCCCAAAACTGGTCGACCCAGTACCGGCTATGTCGACAACATAGCTCAAAGCTATCGCAACTGGCGCTTGCCCATGGATCGATTACAGGTGGCCTTGCATGACCTTGCTTGACCCAGTCCACATGATCGGCGACGCCGATGGCTTTGCTCATGCACAGGAAATAGTCAAACCCCGTGGTCAACTTGAAATCATACTGGAATGGGCCAAACAGAATCTGGAAAAAGAATGGCGTTGGCAGTTGATCGAAACCAGCAGCAACCATCGCCCTGGCCGATATATTTTCTATTTTGATTCAGAACGCGACTATTTGGCATTTGTGCTCAAATGGAGTTGACCTCAAATGCCAGATAGCTTATAATATACATATATTAAGGAATCGTTATGTCAGACAACGAAATTGAATTATTGGGTCAACGCATAGAAACAGCACATCGCCAGTTGCAACAGGGTGCCACTGAGTGGGCCAGAAACTACTGGAGCCAAGTGATCGATCAGCTGACACGTCAATGGCGTGCCAGTTCGGCCAACAATCAAGGCCAGGCCTTGGGCCCCGGCAACAACAGATGGACCATAGATCGAGATTTTATAGATACATGTTCGGGACTGGAACCCGACCCGATCAGCAGATCACTGAAACGCATCATGTCCGCAATTTCACAGTCAGGGTTGTCCGACAGCTGGGAACGTGCGCGAAATAGACAACTGACCGGAGGTGGGTGATGCAACAAAAAATCATCAGACCGGGCAGTTATTGGGCCAGCGCAGACGGTAAAGAATTTGAAGTAAAACATGTACAGGACAACGTGGTCTGGTATCAGAATCGCGAAAATGTTTACTCGTGTTTGATCGAAGCATTCCAACATAGATTCACTGAAAGGACCAATCATGACCGAGGATAGACAGATGGTAGCACAGGCAGTACTGGATGGAGTGATCAGTGCCGATTACTTGACCGACAGCGAGTTGGAGGCTATCGAAATACGAGTACAGGAATTCTGCATGCAACGAGAAATGGATGCAGCAGAATCTCGAGGATTATCAGTGTTCGACGGGGTTGACGGCGACCCGGTCCACTAAACTCAATGGTGCCGGGTGATTCCGGCTAGTGTGATCCGCACGATAACTGGCCTAATCAGTCAGGGATGGTTCCCGACAAACCCTATCGGGCGCTGGCAATGCGTAACGGACGCCTCGAGAGCGGATGAGGTTTGGTTTTTATGGTCGCTGACTCTTATCAGAGAACCGACTACTTGTGGTCTTGCCGCAAGACCACAGAGAATGCAAACAATAGTACCGCCGGGCGTCGCAGAGCATGCATGTTGCAAATACGCAACACGATTGACACAAATAGATTGTTGTTATATACTGTAGTTCTTGTCAACTAAAAAGGTGCGTTATGTTTGAATCTACCAAACCCAATTCTTATAACGAAAACAGAAAAGCCAATATAAAAAATCACAATCTTCCTATTTTACAATTTATGTATATGGGAGATTCAACTAAAACACTAGAATGTCTTATAACTAAAACCCCTGGTTTTATAAATGTACCAGACCTGGTCACAGGCAACAACAAACTTAGATTCAGATTGGATTTCAATCATATCAGACAAAAAGAATCAGGCTCTAGTTCTGCTGGATTTTCTCTCGATAAAGGCCACCGAGCCCCGAGCGGTATTTTTAGAGAAACTAAATTTGATAACTTTTATTCAAATCACGCATACCTTTACGAGTTCATGTGTATAATGCCAATTTGTACCGAGTATCATTCGTATATCAGTCAAGATAGCGCCAAAGGCAATATAACACTACAGAATTACAAAAAGGAGTGTTGGTCTTGGATATTGAAAACACCAGCCAATTATAAAAATTTTTGCAAGACTTTTAATTTGAATGGCATAAGTTACCAGGAAATAATTGATCATCTTAGCGATATCAATCATGCCCCGATTCACGAGAGACTAACGTACAATCTCAAAGATGGTAGTTATACATTAAAATGAATCTACAAGAATCTCTCAATCGTTTCACCAATGCCAACTATCCTAGAGTCAAGCGTAGCTCGGCTACCCATACCGAAAGTTTGGCCATTGCAGTAATCGAACTTGATCGCTTGGTCGCACTGTACAAAAATGAACATACTCCACAGACTGCCAGATTGTTGCGTGACAGCATGGATCACTGGATCCGACGTTATCATGGCTATGTGATTGGTGGAGGCATACGCTCGCATTACCGTGAATCTGGTGTAGATTTAAAAAATTGTATTTTTGAACATGTGATTCCAGCGGCCAAAGTGCGTGACATGCTGATACAAGGTGTATTGACCACTGCCCAGGCTTTAAACACTCCTACTTGTTTTATCAGTAAACCCAATGATCAACTGTTGCGTAAACACCGACGTGTAAGTTCAAGCCCCAATTACTGGAAGTTTTTTGAGCGATATGACATTTTTGATGCCAGCACCGAGTTTGTCACGCACGATGGTCACCTGATCAATTGTGATCAATGGACATTACAAGATCATTTCAACTTATTTGGAATTGTATGAGCTACCTAGACCAAATACGAGCCAAGTACGATATCCGAGACTACAAAGAACAGGCTGTCACTGTTCCCAAGTTGCCCGATGATGGAATCATACTCATAGTGGGCACATCAGGATCGGGCAAAAGCACGATCCTACGCACCTTGGGCGACCGACAAGCACATTTTGATCCTGAAACAACTGTGATTGAAAATTTCTCTACTGCCCAGCGTGGTGAGGAACTGCTGTTGGCCACCGGCTTGCGAAGCATACCCACTTGGTTTCGCTCACCCACAACACTCAGCAATGGTGAACGTCACAGATTTGAAATGGCTCTTTGTATTGATCAAGGCATCACAACTATAGATGAATTTACGTCAGTGGTCGACCGAGACACAGCCAAGAGCTTGGCCTACAGCATGCGACAGTATTATGATAGATCGGGCCAGACCGAACCGCTTTACATCGCGTCGTGTCACAGAGACATCATTGAGTGGTTGGATCCTGAGTGGGTCTATGACACAGATCTCTGTGTGTTGGAAAATCGGAGGTTACCCCATCGATTGGGGAGACCCAGTCTTGCCCTCACCATCCGCAGCACAAGTATCAAGTATTGGCGATATTTCGGTCGACATCATTATCTAGACACCAAAATCTCAAAAAGTGCTCATTACTATGTGCTCATGCTGGGTGACAAACCCATTGGCTTCCATGCTGCCATACATTCGACCAACCGAGACATCCACAGTTACTGGCGCGGGCACAGGACTGTGATCTTGCCCGAGTTTCAAGGCATGGGCATAGGCACTGCATTTTCGGATGCCATTGCTGAAATCTATGTCAGCCGCGGATTCAGATACTTTTCAAAGACTGCTCATCCGGCCTTTGGTGAACATAGAGAACGCAGTCCCTTGTGGCGTGCCACGTCCACCAACAAAAAATCTCGATTGGGCAGTTATCTACTCAAGGACGGCAGTATCAGGGCCATGCCCGGCTATGGAGGCAATGCAGAAATCGCCCGTAGAGATGCTGGTCGTGTGTGTTACAGTCACGAGTATATCGGCAAAAAATAACTTGCTATATCAGTGAAAACACTATATAATCATTGTTGTAACTTTAACACAAGGAGGAGCATATGGCTCAATTAAAAGGTAGTAAGACACACGAAAATCTCAAAGAAGCATTTGCTGGAGAATCAATGGCCAATCGCAGATATTTGTATTTCGCGAACCAGGCCGACATTGCAGGTGCCAATGATGTGGCATCTTTGTTCCGTAGCACAGCCGAAGGCGAGACTGGACATGCACACGGTCACATGGAGTTCTTGATCGAAGGTGGCGCAGGCGAACCTGGCACTGGCTTGCCGGGCCGCAATCCGCAAGAAGCACTGGAAGCAGCGGTACACGGCGAAACACACGAGTACACCGACATGTATCCAGGCATGGCCAAAACAGCTCGCGACGAAGGATTTGACGAAATCGCCGACTGGTTTGAAACTTTGGCCAAGGCCGAGCGTAGCCATGCCAATCGCTATACCAAAGCCCTGGACGTTTACAAGTCCGAAAACAGTTAGGCATAATGTGTACAGGCCAGTCAACAAAATCACGGTACAAGGCGTTATATACTGTATGAAATACTTTTTTGTACTGTTTTTGTTGTTGGCCGCTCCGGCACATGCCCTGGATCATCTGCAGGTGGTCAAGACTGCCACACGATCACACATCAAGATATCATTGCCAAGATCGTTACGGCCAGTCTTGATCTGCCAGGCCGATGACGACGACGGGGATGATGATCAACTGGACGTGCAAGTGGCCTATCGCAGGCCCGACCTGATTGAAAACAGCGAACTGTCGTTGTCGGACTATGTCAAATTGAGATTGGACAATGCTCGCAGATTGGCTTTGTTAGAACACCACAAACACTGGGGCTAAGTACTAGCACCCATGCAACGATATCATACCATACAGCTGGATCCTGCCACCAGCCAGCCTGTACTAGAAAAATGGCAACACTATCCAGCTCCCACACTGGAGATCACCACCATTGTGCCCGAAAAGGGCTGTGTGGTTGACTGTGTGTTCTGTCCACAACGGTTGCTGGAAAAGACCTATACCGGCACCAGGATCCTGACTCTGGATGCTTTTAAAACCCTGATCGATCGTGTGCCCACGGATGTGAGAATCACGTTTGCTGGCTTTACCGAACCCTGGATGAACCGCTATGCCACCGACATGGTGGAATATGCCTGGGAAGAAGGTCATCCGGTCAGCGTTTTTACCACTGGCATTGGTGTCAGCATACAAGACCTTGAACGCTTGGTCACTATACCTTATCATGGCAATCCCAATGGTGGATTTGTGTTGCACCTGCCTGACAGCGAAATGCTGGCACGACATCCGATCACGCCTGGCTACATCACCACCCTGACCTGGTTGCGAGACAACCATCATAAAATTAAAAATTTCAGTACCATGACCATGGGCGGCCAAGTACACGAATCTGTGCGCCATTTGTTTGACTGGGCTCCCAGCTTTGACATGTGGAGTCGATCCGGCAATCTCATGCGAGAAGCCTTGCTCAAACCCAGACTGGTCAATCTCAAGGATAGGTGGAACGCGGTATATCACGAGGATCAAAACAGGACCTGTGGTTGCGTGGAACATTTGTATCACAATGTGCTGTTGCCCAATGGCGATGTGAGCCTGTGTTGCATGGACTACGGACTTGACCATATATTGGGAAATCTGTACACCCAGACCTATGAACAAATCATACCCGTGGCGCAGAGTTGCCACGATCTTTGCAACTACTGTGAAAACGGTGTGAATCCAGTCAAATAACCCAAAGGGCATGACATGAAAGTACAGAAACTGATCAAAAAATTAAATCGGGCCGAAGTCGAACACAATCTTGAGCGAGTCAAGAAACTGTGGTTCCGGTTGCTGAAAAAGAGCCTCAAGCACAAAAATACCGGATCTGCACAGTAGGCCTTATGACAGTATTGATCTTGACCAAACTGGATCGCAACGAATACGAAAGCAATCGCCTGATTGAAAGCTTCAAAGCCAAAGGAATCGAGTGCATGGCTGCGCACCCAGACGACTTTGATATCGTGGTTGATCGAGACATACACAGAGGCATCAAATATCGTGGACAAGATCTGGCTTTGCCCAAGCTGGTCCTGGTGCGACTGGGAGCTGGCATCTTGCCGTTCCAGCTGGCCGTGATACGACATTTTGAACAGGCCGGAGTACCTTGCGTAAACGGAAGTCTGCCAATCGAAATTGTCAAGGACAAATTGCGAAGCAGCCAGATCTTGAGCCGTGCCGGTATACCCATACCCAATACCATGATGGTGCGTATGCCCATCGATGATGGCCTGGTCAAGGAAAATATTGGATTTCCCTGCGTGGTCAAGGTGGTCACTGGTTCATACGGAGAAGGAGTTTATCTGTGTGAACGACAGCGCGACTATAGGAAGCTGATGGAGTTCATCGACAATCTGGGCAACAAAAAAACCATGATAGTACAACGGTACATGGGATATCGACCAGGCGAAGATCTACGTGTGTTGGTCATAGGCGGCAAAACTGTAGGAGCCATGCTCCGTACTGCGCCTGATGGTGACTTCCGAGCCAATATCACCAATGGCGGCTCCGGCAGCCGTTATGACATGACCGAAGAAATCGATTATCTGGCACGAGAAACAGCCCGGGCCATGAATCTGGACATAGCTGGAATTGATCTTTTGTTCACCGAGACCGGATTTGTGGTGTGTGAAGCCAACAGCAATCCGGGATTTGCCGGATTTGAAAACTATTGTGACGTGGATGTGGCCGATCTCATAACTGACTATGTACGTTTCAAGATACAATAATATAGATACGACTGCCACAGGATATGTCTGAAATCAATTCTGTATGTGATCGCCTGGTCTATCACATGAGACCTGCAGGTCTCGGAATCATCATCATTGAACTCAGTGTGTTGTTGGACACCGGACGAGCCATACAGGCTGTGGTCCCTACCGCCAATCACCTGTTGTATGATTTGAAACGTATTTTCAAGATCACCGATGACAGACTGATTATTTCACATGATCCTGACAGTGTCAATGATCCGGCCAGCTGTGACCGGATGAAAGATTATTCACCTTATTTTACCGCAGACTCAGTGAACTTGTTTGGCCAGGACTACCGGGTGGGACAACGCAACAAACCCTGTGTGGGCTTGGCCATGCATCATGCCGGCGGGCATATTGGCAACAACAATGGTGATCCGTTGGGCGAGCTGAGAGACGTCAAAGATTTTCCTTACAACAAATTTGCCACCTATGACACTTACAGCCGTATCATCAAATTGGTGACCGATATGGGCTATGACATAATCACACTCAACAGTCACAATGTGAGTCTCGAACACAAGGCTCAGTTGCTGAACAATCTATGTGATGTGGTGATCGGTTACGAAGGCGGAGTCATGCAACTGGCCCACACCTTGAAGGTGCCGGCCATTGTTTTGCCCTGGGCAGCCTGGATCGATGGACACACTTCGTGGAAAGATGGTTCTCCCTGGGACCCTGATCGCATAGAAGCACACACCTATCATCTGGATCGGCGCACCTATTTCCCGAACAGCCAAGAAGAAATCTGCTCATGGGGTCCAGAACAGTTAAAATCGATCATAGATGCACTGTATCGGGAGCAAGGCAACAACATAATGTTCACAGACCGTGTACGCACAGATCTGGAAAATCTCAGATTCTATCTGGACGGAACTCCGGAATTTTTGGGGGAATTGCCCGACATGACCAAGTCATTCATCCGTGCCCATATACTGAATTAATCTGTTGTAAAAACACAACAGATTGACCGAAATAGCATAATCGGTTATAATAGCAGTATGAATACCAATAATGTAGCCACAAAAATCAAATGGACTGCCACCGCGATCACTCTAGCAGGTGCGGTACTGGCCAGTGTAAATATCTACCCTCTCAGTGCTGTGACACTAAATCTGGGCAGTTTTGTCTTCCTGATCTGGAGCGTCATGATACGCGACCGAGCCATGATCACGGTAAATGGCGGACTGTTGGCAATCTATACCGTTGGTCTGGCTATCAAACTGTTGTAAATATGCAACAGACTTTTTGGTTGACCCGAAATGACATTTCGGTTATAATAGTAGTATAGTTAATAACAAGGAGCAATAAAATGACGGTAAAAGAAATGATCGAAGCATTATCCAAGTTACCAATGGACGCTGAGTTGATCATCACAGAAGAAGGTTACTATTCCTATACAGCTTATACGGATGCTTTTTTTCCCGAGAAATACAAAGATGGAAAGTCTTATGTAATCGGCCATTCTACACAAGATTATTAAGATAGCGAGAGAGAAATGAAGTTAAGCAAATTCAGCATACACAAATTACAAAAAACTTTTGATGTGTGGCAGGTTGATTATGAATATTCCCTTCCTGTGACGAATTATCTCGTACACGGTCTTGAACCAGGCAGTTTCTTTACCAGTGTACTGGCCAACGATTTCGCAGGTGCCATGACATATAGTCATCAGTTAAACACAATTTCCGGACTTAAAAAATTGACCCTGTGGCTTAAACACCAAGCGCCTCCAGTAGCTTGGGGCAGTTATCGTAAAGTAGCTGCCTGGACCATGTTGCCGGAGGACGATCGTAGACTAATTCTTGAAAATCGCGGTTTGATTTTGACTGCCGAGCAGGAAACTTGGGAAACATTAAAGGATTAAAAACGGTTGACCCGAAATGACATTTCGGTTATAATAGTAGTATAGTTAATAACAAGGAGCGAGTAGAATGCAATTAGAATACGAAAATACTTACAATACATTCAATAACCCAATTCCACGCAGTGGCTTGTTCACAACACCAAGCCTGGAAGAAATACAGACTTCGATCTCAAATCTTTCAGCAAAAGAACAGGCCACAGCCAGCATGGTTTTTATGTTTACTCTTAATGCCTGTAATAAATTAGTACAGGAAGAAATTTTAAACCGTATGGGAGATCAATAATGGTAGATATTGCTGATATTCATAGTGCCCTGGTCAGTGGCCGTTTCACCAATCAAGAACTTGACACTGTGGCTCAGGCCTTGAAATATGCTCGTAGCCAATTGACTCAGCGTCAGGTGCGTTCATGTGTCCGAGGCGACGCAGTGAAATTTACCAGTCCCAAGAGTGGTGTCACGTTCCGGGGCACAGTGGAAAAAGTCAAGATCAAGTATGTGTTGGTGACCACACCGCAAGGTCGTTACAATGTGCCTGCCAACCTGTTGGAGTTTGTGTAATGAGTGAAATTTTAGTATATGTGTTTGGATTCTTACTAGCGGTCATGGTGCTGATCACTGTGATAGCCGCAGGAAGGATTGACGAATGATCACGGAAGACACCCAAAGCGATGAATCGATTCCAGCATTGTATGACATGACAGCCGACGAACTGGCCGAATTCCATGCCGAATACAATGACTGGTCTGACAAGATTGTCACAGCCGACGACGACCGACCACTTTATATTTGGTTAAGATGAAAAGAACGCCCAAGCCCACATATTCAATTCCGGCCGATCTGGCCTGGGCCGCTGCTTATGCGGCCTGGCGTATCAACGGCAATCTGTATCTCAAGATTGTTGATGATGCCAGCGGTCATGCACAAACCAACAAAGAGATCTTGATGCAGATTGTCAACCAAACACCGGATCTGATCACTGAACAGGATCGTATCGAAGCCCAGGCCTGCAGATCCAGACTAGGAAGTGAAATCAGTCTGCGTATCCTCAAGGGCGAGATCTTGGGCGAATGGCATACCATGCAGGCTAGACTCTGCGGGCTGGAAACATTTACCACCGCTTACGATCTAGCAGTATTGGCCAGCTTTCCCAAGAGCTATATCAAGCTACAGGAAACCGACCAGATACATGATCGACTGAGACAATGTCAAGACCAAGCAGTTGGTATCGGTCGCGTGACCTTGGACATACAAGTTTTGACATCGTTTCACAGCGTCAACCACGGTTGCTGGTTTGTCAGAGGCATAGATGATCAAAATCGAGCTGTATCTTTTGCCTGGCGCAGTCAGTTGCAGGACGCCAGCCATGTGCGTGTGTCCGGAACTGTGAAACAGTTTCGCGACGGTATCAGTTATCTAAATCGTGTCAAATTGACAGAATCGGAGACAGCATGAATTTTATTATGGGTGTGATAGTGGGCATTGTTTTGTGTACTGTGGGCGCACGTGGTCTGGCTGACATGATCGATCGCACAGTTCACCAAACCCAAACAGTGGTCCGCGAGTCCACACTTTGAAAGAATCCATATTATGGTTGACCAGAAATATCAGTTCAGCTATACTATAGATAGTAGTAAATTGGCAGTATTTTAATCCTAGATAGGCAACTTAGAAAGGCAACAAAGATGGAAAAGTTATTCACAGTAGCAGGCACAGCAACACAACACGGTACAACCAAGGTACGTTTCGCTAACGATTTGGTAGCTCGTATCAAGATCTTGAACAAGAACGGCTGTACCGATATCAATCTCATGGAGCTTCCTGAGCCCATGACCAAGATCCAGGCTCTCAAGTATTTGCAAACACAAGGCGTGACCGGTGATGCTGGTTATGCAGTGGCCAGCAAGTTGAGCGAAAAAACCAAGATCGCCAAGAAAGGCGAGGTCCGAGTGGCTGGCAAGGCCAAGACAGTGGCTTCGACTGCGGCACAAGAGGCATCCGCAGAAGCATGATCCAGATGGGGGCCTGGCCCCCATCTGTTTGACCTCAACTTGATTGACCAGTTTTGGTTGTTGTCATAATTACTTGTATGAGTGACGACCTTGATCCCAAACTACAGATGTCCATATACCGCCTGATGGTTGTGCTGCACCACCAAGGAATCCACCGGATCCACATGGGCGGATTCATGCGTATACTGGGCATGAGCAACGAGTCTGCCAGCGAGCACGATGATGAACAGCTGGTAGTGAATGATCAATTGGTTGAACTGGTGTATCAGATGACCCAGCCCAGATCGCCTGATCAGACCTTGCACTAGATTGGGTCATCTGAGCCAAATGACTGGGCAATCTCTAGGTTTCTCATGACAGATTGTTGTATAATACATACATCAACAGGAGAAATACATGGCCGATTTACTGAAACAAGTACAGGCAACCAATATCAGCGAACTGACTCACGCAGGCAACTCTGAGCCCGGATATGACGCTCAACCGCAGGCGGATACCCTGTCTGTGTCAGTGTTGCATCCTGCAGACATCACGTCCTTGCAACTGGGATTGCCGGATTCGAGTCAATCAATGCCCCTAAATTGGCCAAGCACAGGATCGTACACAGCCGGTCTTGGTCTGATTCAAAATTACCCCAATTCTTTGTCGGTTGGTAATTTGAGCGGTGGAATTGGCACTTTTACCTTGCCCAATAGTCAACCCTGGCTCACCACTGCCAATCATTCAGGTCTTTCCACCAAGATAGATCTGACAGGACCCGAGGCCGATATCATGATCAACCAGGTCAGCCTGGTTGATACCTTGCGCGGCATACAGGAACGACTCAACATATTGGTACCCAATCCTGACTTGGAAAAGGAATGGGATCAGCTCAGGGCATTGGGCGAACAATACCGTGCCATGGAGATCAAGCTACAAGAGCAAGGCGACATGTGGGCCAAGCTCAAGGCCATGCCACCACCGGATATTGGTTGACTGTGCGACCCAGCTGTGTTATAATATATGTATATTATGTCAAAACAGTATCAAAAAAGCAGTGTTTTTGTGCATGATTGATGCCATAAACTAAGTATTTTGCAGAGTAATAAATCAAAGAGGACTTCGGAAATCCTCTTCGTTGACAAATGGTATGGGCATGCCACAAACAAAGGCATGCTCGGACAGTATGGCAAAGAAGGCCCGAGGTCTTGTGTCAATACATTGTCAATGCGTCCATTCTGGGCATCCGCTGGAGAACCCAGTCTGGTTCCAAGGAGAATAGCATGACAACAAATCAAACAATCAAGCGTATCACGAATGCCACAGTCAAAACAGCCGGACTGGCCATGATCTTGTGGGCAGTTTTTATCATGACCGATAATAGACTGAACCAGCTGAGATCTCAGACCGATACTGTGCCTGGCATCACAGCAGCCGAATACAGCAAACAACTGGATTGTCTCACCCGCAACATCTACTGGGAAGCAGCCAATGAACCATTTGAAGGCAAAGTGGCCGTGGCCCAGGTCACCATGAACCGAGTTGAGTCTGGACGTTTTGCCAACACAGTATGTGGAGTGGTCTATCAGAAAACTGTATTTTATGAAAAGATCGTGTGCCAGTTCAGCTGGTACTGCGAAGGCGGCAACAAGAACGTGAAGGTAGTACACAACCGCCAGTGGCACGAAAGCGAAGAAGTGGCCAAGAAAGTGCTGTTGGAAGAATTCAGACTTCCGGTACTGGAGCAGGCCATGTACTATCATGCCGACCATATCAATCCGCATTGGGGCAAACCCAAATTGACCAAGATCGGTCACCACATTTTTTACTCAGAAAGCTAACATGATAATCAAACTTGACGCTGTATTAAAAGCCGTAAATGAATGGTTCAATGTACACTTGCCCAAGATCTCGGCCGAGACCTTGCAGTGGTTGGCAGCCATAGTGTTGCATTGTGCCACTATACCTACTCTGTTGGCTCTGCTGACTGGACTCAGTGATCATACACCACCCTTGGATCTGGTGCTGTTTGCCTGGGCCGGCTTGGTCCTGCTGTTTGCTCGAGCTGTGGTACTCAAAGACAGCTTGAATACTGTGACCATAGGTGTGGGATTTGTGGTTCAGGCAGTGTTCATGGCCTTGATCTTGTTCAAGTGATCGGTTGAAAATGGCATGCAATCACAAACCGGATAGTGCCTGTCCGTTTTCGTTTACAGACCGGAGCGAACAGGTACAAAACTGGGGTTGCCTTCCCGAGCCTTATGAAATTGTAACCATGCGGGTAAAACACGGAAAAACCTGGGCTTGTCATGAAGATTGCGCACAGCCTTGCGTGGGTGCAATTCGGTTCCTTAAGCTAAACGGGCTACCATATTCTGTTGTTGATCACGAGCTTGTTACAGAAGAATCAGATTGGGCTCGGTATCTATCTGAATAATTTGATCGATGGTTGACACAACGACGGAATTTTGTTATAATAGTAGTATAAATTAACATTGTTGGAGTAACTGATGACTATGCATCTTGAAGGACCGTGGTTGACCACAACAGGCAAAGTCAAGGGCAAACGCAAATGGCCCAGCGCCGAAGCCAAACGTCGGTCTGAACAACTGGAAACCGAGTGGCAACAACGCTTGGCCAAGATGAACAAAATGGCCCCTAGATTCAGCACCACACCCACGCCCACACCTAAAAAAACTGTGTTAGATACCGGTCCCAGGATTCCGCCTGGACGCGAAACTCCACACATACGAAGTCTCGACACTGGTTGGGTGGCCTGCACCAAAGGTGCTGACAAAACCTACACCGGTACCAAGGTCAAGGGCATAGGAACTATGCACAAATCCAATGCTGTGCCTATTTTTAGCGACGAAGAGGCCATTGACATAAGTAAAATGCGACGCTAAAAAAGATCGGATACAGTTGGCCAAAGAAGAAGCGATAAAAATGGAAGGTGTGATAGAAGAAATTCTACCCAACACTACCTACAGGGTCAAGATCGCCAATTTTGAAAAACCTGTGCTGGCCAGTCTCAACGGTCGCATGCGTCAACACAACATCAAGGTCCTGGCCGGAGATACGGTGGAACTGGAATTCAGCCCGTATGATCTCACCAGAGGCCGCATCACCAGGCGCAGATAAATATCAGCATGCGTAACATAATCGATCTTGTAGAAGCCACTACCAAACCAGCCAAGCTGGAAACCACACCCTTGCCCTACACCCATAAGGCCCTGGAGCCGGTCATGAGTGCAGAAACAATTGAATATCACTACGAGCACTTGGCCAAGGGCTATGCCAAACGATACAACGCCGGTGAAGGCGATCCTGACTTCAATCGAGCTGGCAGTTTCTTGCACAATAAATTTTTCCCACAACTGCGTGAGCCCCGAGGCGCCAACAGACCCCGAGGCGCAGTACTGGCCCTGATTGAAGAAAAATTCAAAACCTACGAAGACTTTAAAGCGGAAATGAAAAAGTCTTTTATGTCTATCCAGGGAAGCGGATGGATTTATCTGAGTACTAGCGGAGAAATTAAAGTTATACACAATCATGCTGTAAGGACCGATATTGCATTGTTGATCGATGCTTGGGAACATGCATGGTCGCTTCAATACCAATGGGACAAAGAGAAATACCTAGATAATATTTGGAAGATAATCAACTGGGACGTATGTAACGAACGACTATGATCACTATTACTGAAACGGCCGTGGCCAAAATACGAGATATCTTGGCCGAAGAAAATCAACCTGGACTCAAACTGCGAGTATTTGTGCAGGGCGGAGGTTGCTCGGGCATGCAGTACGGTTTCACACTGGATGATGTCCAGGGCGATGATGACTGGGCCCTGGAAATTGAAGATATCGCAGTCTTGGTAGACAGCATGAGTGGTCAGTACCTGCAGGGAGCCAGTGTAGATTATCGCGATGATGTAATGGGTGCCAGTTTTGTGATAAACAATCCGCAGGCAAAAACCACCTGCGGATGCGGCAGCAGCTTCGACCCGGGCTAGAGCAAAAAAGTCAAGTCGATCCATTCTGGTAAATACAAGCCAGAGGATGGAGATCTATGACTCAACAATACATCGAAGTAGGAACCAGCGCCAATGATGGCCTAGGCGATCCGTTACGCACCGCGTTCCAAAAAACCAACGAAAATTTTACCCAGCTGTTTGAAACCCAGACCGGCAATGTGTCGGTAACTGGCAATATCGTGGGCGGAAATGTGCTGTCGCAAGCTGAAATATCAGCGCAGGGTTCGATCTATGCGTCAGGAAACATACAGGCTACCGGATACTTTTTCGGAGATGCCTCGGGCTTGTACAACATAAATGCCGGCAACATCACAGGAAGCTATGGCAATGCCAACGTGGCTGTTTTCTTGCCTACATATTCAGGCAGTATAGCCAATCTTACTGTGTCTGGCAATTTGACCGTGATCGGTAATATAACTTCGACCGATGTGGTTGAACAGCAGGTAACTGTAATAGGCAATGTGTTGGCCGGTGGACAGGTCAGTGCCGGCGGCAACGTGATTGGCGGCAACCTAACTACTGTTGGTATTGTAAGCTCAACTGGAAATGCCATACATGGTAACATACTAACAGCTGGCCAGATAAGCGCAGTCGGTAATGTTTCTAGCAATTATTTTATTGGCAACGGAAGGCAATTGACTGGAATCACAGCCTACACCAATGCCAATGTGGCTGCCTACCTGCCCACATACACCGGCAACATCACAGCCGGCAATATCAGCGTGTCGGGCACAGTCACAACCGGCAATATCAGCGTGTTGGCCAACATCACAGCCGGCAACATATTAACGGGTGGTCAGATCTCGGCCGCTGGCATAGTTACCAGTGCTGCAAATATCTCAGGTCTAAATTTACTAACCGCCGGAAACGTGAGTGCCACAGGTACTATCACAAGTGGTACCAGTTTGAATGGAGCCAACATCTACAGTAATTTTGGTGTATATGGCCAATCAATACTTGGCAATATAATACTTGGCCTATCGATACTTGGTAACACAATTCTTGGTAATAGCTTTGTTAGTGCTGGAAATATAAGTGCCACAGGCAATATCTTGGGTGGTAATTTATCAACAGCAGGTACTGTGTATGGAGTCGAATTTGCAGGGACCACAGTAAGTGTGTTGGGTAACATCTATGGTGGCAATATCATCAATGCCGGCATAAGTTCGGTCACTGGCAACATGAGTGCTGGCAATATCAATACTGTTGGTCAGATAAGTGCCACTGGCAATATCAGCACCGCCGGTTACTTTGTTGGTGCATTTAGTGGTAGTATTTCGGGCAACGTAACAGCGCCAGGCTCAAATACACAAATTGTATACAATAATTCGGGCAATTTGTCTGGTTCTGCTGGATTTACCTTTAATCAGTCGACTAATGCTGTAAGCATCACTGGCAATGCCACATCGGGTAACCTGTCGACAGCTGGGTTGATCTCGGCCACAGGTACTATCACAAGTGGTACCAGTTTAAATGGAGCCAACATCTACAGTAATTTTGGTGTATATGGCCAATCGATACTTGGTAACACAATTCTTGGACTATCGATACTTGGCAATATAATACTTGGTAATAGCTTTGTTAGTGCTGGAAATATAAGTGCCACAGGCAATATCTTGGGCGGTAATTTATCAACAGCAGGTACTGTGTATGCTACAAGTTATGTTGGAACCACAGTAAGTGTGTTGGGTAACATCTATGGTGGCAATATCATCAATGCCGGCATAAGTTCGGTCATTGGCAACATGAGTGCTGGCAATATCAATACTGTTGGTCAGATAAGTGCCACTGCCAACATAACTGGTGGCAATGTCGCAACCGGTCGTGTTACAGCAACTGGTAATGTGGTAGCTGCTGGGTTCCAGTACGCCAACGGTACTCCTGTACAAGGGTCGGGCGCACAGGGTACCACAGGTAGTCAAGGTACGATAGGGAATACTGGCAGTCAAGGAACCACAGGTAGTCAAGGCGCTACCGGAACTCAAGGCACCACAGGTACCACTGGAAGCCAGGGAACGACAGGTAGTCAGGGCACAAGTGGAACAAATGGCAGTCAAGGTACTGCTGGAACCACAGGTAGTCAAGGAACAACAGGTACCACTGGAAGTCAAGGTACTGCTGGAACAAATGGAAGCCAAGGAACCACAGGTAGTCAGGGTACTGCCGGAACAAATGGCAGCCAAGGTACCACTGGAAGTCAAGGAGCCACAGGCCCCAGCACAACGATCAATGCCACAGCAATAGCCACCAATGCCAACTTCTACCCGGTGTTTTTATCGGCTACTGGCTCCAATCAAACAGCCTATGCAAGTGCAAATTTTTATCTAAATCCGTCAACCAATGTGTTGAACACCACAGCAGTCCAGGCCGAATATGCCGACTTGGCTGAATCGTATCTGGCCGATCAAGATTATCCAGCTGGTACCGTGGTCAGCTTTGGCGGCAATCAAGAAATCACTATCAGCACAATAGACAACGACAGTCGTATAGCTGGCGTGATCAGTACTAGACCGTCTTATCAGATGAATTCTGGGCTGGTTGGCGATCATGTGGCTGCTGTTGCTCTACAAGGGCGTGTTCCGTGCCTGGTATCTGGACCGGTCACAGCCGGTGATCTCATGGTATCAGACGGCACCGGTCGTGCCAGATCCGAACGTGAACCCAAACCCGGAGCCGTGATCGGCAAGGCATTGAAAGCATTTGATGGCGACTACGGTACTATCGAAGTAGTAGTCGGAAGAGTCTAACATGCACCAACCACAATGGGTGACTCCGGCTGGTGATTTGGGAACCATACCAGAAGGTATTTTTTACAGTGTTCCTATAGTGGCCGTAGATCCTGAGATCACAGTCACAGCCACCGGAGCCAACCTCACCGGTGGTATCGCCTATATAGAATTCGCCGGGCAGACCGGTATAACCTATCCGTTGTCAAGCTCGGTGGTATTGACCGGATTTGTACCCCATGAATTGAACGGTACTTACACAGTGGTACGCAGTTCTTCCACAGCCATTGGCATAATCAACAATACCACCGGATCAGTAACGACCTTGGGCACCATAACCAATGTTCCAGACACCATCACCTATGAAGTGGTAGCTGGGCAGTTGCCGGCTGGCGTGGCCATAGACACATTTGGTGTGGTGCATGGAGTTCCCGGTGCTGGCGTGGGTGGGGTGCCTGGTCTGGTTCCAAAAGATACGGCCAGTCAGTTTGCTATACGAGCACGCAACGGTTACAGCTTGGCCGACCGTACATTCAATCTCACCGTGACTGTGAGCAATCAGCCCTATTTTGTTACCCCTGCTGGCCAAGTTGGTGTGTACATCACTGGTGATCAGATTGAGAATCTCACGATTGAAACATACAATCCTGACATTTATGGAGCCAAACTGGTACGCCTAGTTTCGGGCAGTTTGCCACCGGGCCTGTCTATCGACTCAGCAGGTGTCATTTCGGGCGTGGTAGAACCAGCAGTGTTGCCCGGAGCTGCTCCGGCTGGATTTGATGCCAACATTACACAATTGGGCACCATTCCCACTGTGGGGGTCGACCCACAGGTCGCACTGGATACAGCCTACCCGGTTTCCATTTATAACAGTGGCGTCATTGATGTTGCCACTGGCAATCTATGGGTGCAGATTGGTAATCAGCCACTGGGTCCACAGTATTCAAGCCAGTGGAACAATTATGGATTGGCATCTCAAGTGTCAATAAATCAAGGTTTTGATCAGGCCGGCTTTGATTTTGCCAGCAGTCTCAACGCACCAGTCACCAACTATGAATTCACTCTGCAGGTCACCAACGGTCAAAACAGCAACTTACGAACATTCACTATAGAAGTGTATGCTCGCACCATCATGAGTGCCGACACTACCTACATCACGACCGACAACACCTACATCACAGCCGACGTGTACAATCTCACTACTCCGGTTGTTACTACCCCAACCGGCAGCATTGGATCAGTGCGTACCGGCAACTTCTTTGCCTTCCAATTTACAGGACAAAACATCGACGGAGATCCGTTTGTGTTTGCTATAGATTCTGTGCCAGCTGGTCTGACTCTGGATCCAAATTCCGGCTGGCTGTATGGGCTGGTACCTGCCACGGGCATACTCACAACCACATACAATTTTGTTCTGAGAGCCATTGATGTGGCCGATCCTACCTTGATCAGCGCACCTTACAACTACAGTCTCACTGTGGTTGGATCCTTGAACAGCGACATAGTCTGGATCACACCCAGCGTGCTGGGAACCATTTCAAATGGTGCCACCAGTACCTTGTATGTACAGGCCCGCAGCGTGTCGGGACTGGTACTGCAATACAGTCTGGCTGGCACTGCGCCAGGACAACCATCAACCTACAATCTACTACCGCAAGGACTGGAGTTGTTGCCGTCTGGGCACATAGCCGGACGAGTCAGTTTTGACACTTTTGCCCTGGATGGTGGAACCACGACCTTTGATCGAGGTCTACCGGTGGGTGAAACCACGTTTGATCTTGTGTTCACATTTACAGTGACAGTGACCAGCACCAACGGTGCAGTCAATGCCAATCAGACGTTTAGTATCCGTGTTTTGCGCACATTCAACGAGCCGTTTGACAATCTTTACATACAGGCATTGCCACCCGTGGCCGATCGCAGTTTGATCAATAGCCTGGTACAGAACATCAACATATTCCCACCAGGCCTGATCTATCGCAACGATGATCCCAACTTTGGCGTAGCACGGCAGGTGGTATACGAGCATGCGTATGGTCTCACAGCCGCCACGCTTGACAGTTATGTGTCAGCCATGAATCTCAATCACTATTGGAAGAATCTGGTTTTGGGATCGGTACAAACAGCACAGGCCCTGGACGACAACGGAAATATCATGTACGAAGTGGTCTACAGTCCCATCGTTGATGATTTGGTCAATTCGGTCGGACAAAGCGTGGGCAAGAGTGTGACATTGCCTTATAGTGTGGAAACAGGTACCGGCACGGTCAGCACAGTGTATCCCAACAGCTTGGTTGATATGCGGACTCAGATTATCGATCAGATCGGTCAGGTCAGCAATGTGTTGCCTAGATGGATGTTGAGCAAACAGGCCAACGGGTCGGTGTTGGGCTTCACACCGGCCTGGGTCATTGCCTACACTCAACCTGGCGCCAGCGGACAAATTGCATACAATATCAACACACAGTTTGGTATCGAACGATTGAACTTGATAGATTTTGAAGTGGACCGATACGAATTGGACAACTTGTTGACGGTGAATTGGAATCGAGAGTTGCAACAATGGCAACCGACACCACCCACTGTGACTGTGTTTGATTTTGCGCACAATCCAGCCAACACCACCTGGGTCAATGCACTCAATCCGGTCCTGGTGTTGCCTTGGGTCAACGACTACGGCGATACAGTGTCTTGGAGCTATTCTACCCCACCCGGAACCACGTTTGACGGTGGCAGCCTGCAATTTATTGATCCGGTGGACATGTATAGCTCGACCACAGCGTATGATAAATATCTAGTATTCCCTAGCCGCACAATTTTAGGATAAAAATGACCTACAACCTGTACACTTTTGGCAATCAGACCGGGCCTATTCCACTCAGCGAATTGGACAGCAATTTTGCCCAGCTGACTGATGCCAACAACATAGTGGCCAACACTGTGATCAACAGTGCCCAAGGCAACATCACCAGCTTGGGGCGTTTGACCGGTCTCAGCGTGGCCGGCAATGTGGCAGTGACCGGACCAATATCTACCAGCTCTACCTTGACCGCTGCGGGCAACTTGACTGCCAACGGACTGGTGGCCACCAACATGTACATTGACAACAACAGTGCTGGAAATGCCATAGTGACTGGTAATCTTGTTGTGCGTGGCACCTTGACGTCAGTCAATGCTGCCAACGTGACCACAAACAATCTTTTTATACAAGTGGCCAACAATGTGGGCAATACCAATCTTGCTCAATTGAACGGTGCCGGTCTGGTGGCTGGGCTGTCTGATTATGCCACCATCCTGTACAACACCTTGACCAATACCTGGCAGACCAATATTGGTCTCACACCAATCAGCAACATAGCCGGACTAAATCTAGGCAACACCAACAACTACTGGAACACAGTTTACGCACAGACCTTGATGTTGAGCGGCAATGCTCAGATGGGCAATTTGACTGTGAGAGGCGTTACAGCAAACACAGTTTCTGTCAGCAGTGTATCAGTCAGCGGTGCTGTGCAAGCCGGCAGTTTGACCACTGTGGGAAATATCGCCACAGCAACCAATATCACGGCTCTAAATCTTTATGCCAACACACTGTCGTTGGCCAACGGTAATGGATCATTATCGCTTGGAACTCTCACTGCAAATGGTTTGATCTATTCTTCGGGCCTGACCACTGGCAACATAACTGCCACCGGCAATGTGGCCACTGCAAATGTGATCAATTCGGGAAATATTTTTACCACAGGTGTCACAGCCACAGGTCCTATTTCAACATCTGATAACATAAACGCCAACTCGGCTCTTATTGCCAACAATCTGCATGTGTTCGGCAACACAACAATAAACAACGATCTCAACACAGGTGGAGAGATTGGGACCACAGGCAATATTACTGCTACAGGAAATGCATTTGTATCAGCCGACGCCGTTTATGCCAGAACTGGCAATGTTTATGCCGGCGCTTATTTTGTAGGTAACGGTAGTCAATTGAGCAACGTTGCTGCAGCCAATATCCGCAATGCAAGTGGTTGGAGTGTGACTCCAGTGGGTAGCAAACTGTTTTTCTATTACGGACCTTCAGCCGTGGGTAGTCTGGATTCCAGTGGCAACTTTACTGTTACTGGTAACGTCACTGCATTTGGAACGCCATAATGTCTTTGCCTTCAACAGGTACAATCAGCCTAAAGGATATACAAAATGAGTTTGGAGGGTCCAATCCAATTTCACTCAGTGAGTATTACAAGAATGGACCTTATGTGACGGCCACAGATTATGCTCCCAATGTGCCGACCAGCGGTACAATAAGCCTCAGCAATTTTTATGGAGCCAAAAAAAACACGTTGCAAACTGTTATCTTGACCTCAGGATCCAGTTGGACAGCTCCCAGCACTGTGATCGGCTCACTCAGTGTCTTGGTTGTTGGTGGTGGAGGTGGGGGCGGAACCGGTACAGCACGCTATCACGGCAGTTCCAATGGTGGTGGTGGCGGTGGCGGTAACGGTGGGGTGGTATCAGACACTGTTTCGGTAACGCCTGGAACAACCTACACATATATCATCGGGTCCGCAGGTTCTGGAGCTGCAGCCGGCTCAGCCGGCGCCGGCGCCGCAGGCTCAAACACCACTATATTTGGATTGACTGCTTATGGTGGTGCAGGTGGTGCCGGGCAGGGCGGAAACAGCGCCACAGTCAGTCCAGGTGGCGGTGGCGGCGGTGCTGGGTGCAACGGTGACCAAGGCAACAGTGCCAATTCTGCCGGTGGTAGCCAAGGCTATGCTGGAGGCAGTTCAGGAGGTGGCAACATCAACGATACTGATTTTGGAGCAGGCGGCGGCGGATTCAGTGGACCAGGCGGCAATTACGATGGAAATTCCGGACTGGGCGGAACCGGATACAACGACCCAACTCTGGGCGGCATAGCCGGTGGAGGAAATGGTGGTGCTGGTTATGGGCGTGCATCAAATGGGTATGGTGGCGGTGCCAGCAATGAATCAGCCACCAACTACGGTGGTGGTGGTGGCGGTGGTCCGTCAGGCGGGCCCGGTGGCAACGGATATCAAGGTGCCATAGTGATCCAGGGCTATTGGTAGACGACTAAATAACTTACACTTTTGAGGATTATACATGACCAGCCAGATCAACCCATACAACATAGACGGAACCTATCCAATCGCTGGACAGGACAACAACAGCCAGGGTTTCCGTACCAATTTTACAAATACTCAGACCAATTTTGAGTATGCTGCACAGGAAATAACCAATCTACAAAACAACGTGATTTTGAAAGCGGCCTTGACTGGAACGCAACTCAACAACAACATGAATGGTAGCCTGCTGTCCAACGCACAACTACAGCAAATGACCCAAACTGTGGTTGCCTTGGGCACCGTGACTGCCACAGCCACCTTGAACTATGCAGCCGGGCCATACACCACATTTACCACGGGCAGTAGCGTGATCTTGGCCTTTACCAATTTACCGGCGACTGGAAAGCTGGCCCAATGGGCTGCGGCCATCACAGTGGCCAGTACCAGCCATGTTGTGACCTTGCCAGCCGCAGTTACACTAAATGCACAAGGCATAGTGGGATTTAACCCGGGCACCAACGCAATCTCGTTTGCCAACACCGGCACTTACACATTTGCATTCAGCACCACGGATGGTGGCAACACTGTGACTGTGAACGAAATCAACAAAGAACTGGAACCATTCAACGGTGGCCAGGAGACCTTGGCCAGTGCTGGAGCAGCCAGTCTGGCTGTGACCACCAGCTGGTTCAATACCGCGGGCACAGCCACCTTGGCTGATGGTGTGACTGGTCAGATCAAGGTATTGGCTCAAACTGTGTCGGCCAGCATGGTGGTCACAGTGGCCAATGTCGGATGGAAGGCTTCAGGATCAGGTACCATAACCCTGGGCAGTATCGGAACTGCGTGTACCTTGCAATTTATTGACGGTGATTGGCTGTGTATCGGCAATAATGGTTGCGTGTTTGCTTGATCTTTTGCAGCTGATCGTGTACAATAAGGTATGGAACATCCGTTAATCTCCAACCTTGACCACATGACCGAACAAGAGCTGTTGGATCGTGTCAATGAACTCAACAAAAAACTGGGCATAGCCTATCGTATCGGAAATGGGCACTTGTGCAATCAGCTCAGAATGGCCATCGAGACTTTCCAAGGCAAGTATCTGGAAAAGATACGCAAAAATCCCGACAACAATTTTGACGAAATCATAGACATTTCATGAACGTGCGATTGAAGAAAAATCTGCATTTTACCATGGGTGTCTGGCATGCAGATCAGCTGGTCATGAACAGCTACATGGTCGATCTATATTTGCACACCAACACAGCAGATTCGGCCGAACAGAACATAGCATTCGAAAGACTCAAGTATTTTGTGTACGGTGAACTGGACAGCAGCATCATGCTAGATCAGCAGGCCGTACCCAAATGCCAACAACTGATGTCAGCCGGATTGCGAATCACTACCATGCCGCATGAACTGGTTGATCAATTGGTGGGAATCATGCTATACTACAAGCTGAATGCCATCATGGAACAACGTATCGTGATCACGGATGTAGAAATCAGCAGCAATTTGGGCGACCATATAGTGTACATGCACAATCAGGACGAACACAGTCAAGATCTAGACCGACCCGCCTGGTGGACCACCGCAGATCTAGCGCATTGTGATCATGATCTGATCGAATCCAGCAACATAGTCAATATCAATCGAGTCAGGTCCTGGCGAGAACTGGAACTGGATTGGCCAGTGGTGCATGCTACAGAATCTGGCAACATAGTGTCCTTTAGCGATCTCAAACGAAATGATACAGAATAAATTTGGTGAAATGATATTTTCCGAAAGCGATGTGTGTGACTTGATCATGCAAGGACACACCGCGGAATCCCTACAAGGCATGTTGGTAGATGCGTCGGTTGATATCGAACAGATCGTACGCTATGTACAGCTGGCAGCCGATACTTTTACTCGTCCGGTCTTGGAAACCAGCAACATGTCAGTACTGGACTATGATCTAGAACAGCAGAGACATTGGCACATGCCGGCACAATATCAACAACTGGACATAGCCCAGCATGTGCTGAGCCTGTGTGAAACTGATGCCGAACTGCAACGCTGTGGCCAGGAACTGTTGCTGTATCAGGAACGAAATCTGTTTCCGTTGTTGCAGTATCTTGCATATCTGGTGGATGTCATGCGTGACAATCATGTGATCTGGGGAGTTGGTCGCGGCAGCAGCGTGGCCAGTTATGTTTTATACAAGCTGGGAGTACATCGCATTGACAGCTTGTACTATGATTTATCAGTTGAAGAATTTTTGCGTTAAATAAACATCTCTTGGAGGGCAACAAATGACCAAAAAAATATACACAACAGCACAAGGCAAATCAGTGGACCTGGGTGCTATAGTTTTGAAAAATCAACATGTGCGTGCAGTGGGTAACATGAATGTGAATGCACGCGGTGATCTCTTGGACGGCAGCAGTCGAGTGATTGATACCAGAAACAACCAAGTCACACAACAGCTGGCCAAAACCACACAACCGTCTACAGTCAGCAACCGGCCTTTGCATACCAGTACTGTGGCTGCACGACGCAACAGCGACCCTGGTACACCTACGGTAACACCAGCAGTCGCACAACCTGTTCCGGTACCAGATACAACGGTGGCCGTTGATCCTGTGATCGCACCACCGTCTGACACAATACCCGCAGAATCAACACAGGGTGGACTGGCAGCGGCCATGGCACGATCAAGAACTGTGACACAAGAAAAATTGGTCAATCCCAAAGAAGCTCTCAAACTCAAACCAGGAATACAAAAACTATGACAGCCAAAGCCGCTTATGCTCCACACATAATTGCACAACATCAATTGCGTGCATTGAAAAAAGATGTGATCGTGACCGACATGGTGTTTGATGTGCGTATCACACAAAGCGGCATCATTTTGCCCAACGACAACGGTACTGGTCTGGGTATCAGACCCAGATGGGGTCAAGTGTATGCAGTGGGTCCTGAACAGACCGATATTCAAGTAGGACAATGGGTATGTGTGGCGCATGGCAGATGGACTCGAGGAATTGACATCGAAGATGAATCGGGCAAAAGAGCCATACGCAAGATTGATCCTGCAGACGTTCTACTGGTTTCAGACCGTTGCCCGCAAGATGAAAGCATGGGCGATGCAGTACATGTGCCCAAAATGTCCTGATTGATGGGTTTCCAAAAACCCAATATTGAACCGGCCTATCAGGCTGTGCGTGGTGTACTGACAGAAATACACAGTCCATACAACGACGGTTTTACCGGAAGCAGTTGCAAACAAGAACTGTATGTGTTAAAATGTTGGTTAGAGGACGAATACAATCGTTTGCCAACATTTGCCGGAGAAGAAAAATGGGAACAGGAACGCCTGATAATCAAACTGAAACAGCCATAGTGCCGTGTCACATCTGTGGACAGGTTCCAAGCGCAGCCTGTGACTGGCGACAAGGTCGTTGTCCCTATCACAAAAGTCTTTTGGAGCAGATCCTGGACGACAACCACAAGGCAAGATTTTTCAATCTACTGAACTGGTTCAACAAGAAAAAATGATCCTGGCCTTGCGCGATGACCTCATGGTGCAACAGCAGTTGCCTGGTGGGTTGGATTCTGGGCTAGGTGCCTGGCAACACATGACCGCTGTAATCATGTTGAACCAGACTGGTCGCAAGCCGGTCAAAACAGTAGCGCCTATATTTTGGAATCGTTGGAAAAGTCCCTACTCATTCCTGCACGCCACCGAACAAGAAGTCAAGGATGTGATCTGGCCCTTGGGTATGGTCAACGTTCGCTACAAGCGATTGCATCAAATGAGCAGAGACTTTTTGACTTGGGACGGCCGAGATGCTACAATATTGTATGGCATCGGCAAGTATGGATCAGACAGCTATGAGATATTCTTCAAGCAGAACTACTCAGTCAATCCCACTGACAAAGAACTTAAACGCTATCTACTAGAGGAAATTTATGAAAGAACTATGGACTGAGAAGTACCGTCCTGCCGCAGCAGCTGAATATGTGTTCACAGATGACGCACAACGACAGCAGATCGAATCATGGATACGAGATCAGTCAATCCCGCACCTGTTGCTGAGCGGACGAGCCGGCACAGGCAAGACCACCTTGGCCAAGATGCTGATCAACGAACTCAATGTGGATGAATACGATGTCATGTACAGCAATGGTAGCAAAGAAGGTCGCAAGATTGAGTGGATCGACAAGCTGATCAACTTTTGTCAAACCATGCCGTTTGGTCGTGTCAAGATTGTGTTGATTGATGAGGCCGATTATCTAAATCCCAACAGTGTACAACCGGCCTTGCGTAATCTCATGGAAGACTATAGCGAAACTGTGAGATTTATCATGACCTGCAATTATCCCAACAAGATTTTGCCAGCCCTGCACAGTCGTTGTCAAAATCTACAGATCAACCGAACTGATCTAACTGAGTTCACGGCACGAGCAGCCACTGTGTTGGTCACGGAAGCTGTGGAATTTGACCTAGATACTTTGGACAGCTATGTGCGTGCCACATATCCGGATCTGCGCAAGTGTTTGCAACTGCTACAGGCCAATAGTATCACAGGTGCCTTGATGCGACCCAGTGAAACAGACAGTGCAATCAAGGACTGGCGATTGGATGCTGTTGAACTTTTCAAAGCTGGTCGCACACGTGAAGCCAGGACCTTGATCTGTAATCAAGCGTCCGGTGAAGACATGGACAGCCTGTTCCGCTGGATGTACGACAATTTGGAATTATGGAGCACGGATACGGAACAACAGGATCAGGCCATCGTGATCATCCGCAACGGCTTGGCCAATGTGCCCTTGGTTGCCGACCAAGAGATCAACATTAGTGCTACCTTAGTTGAGTTGTGTCAGCTATGAGATACCTACTGTTAACCTATTATCGCGATGCTCGCGGACAGGCCAACGAAGTCATGACTGTGAGCCGCAAATTAAAAACCCGCGATTTACAAACGGCCAATACCATACTTGACTTTAGAGATCAATGTGTCGTAAAATGTACTATAGAAGGAAACAGTGTGCCTAAAGATTGGAATCACATTGTGAGTTATTATTACCAACACTACTCGGCCACTATAGAAAGACTGTTTAATGAAAATGGACACGAAATCAAAATCGAAAAACTCCAATCGACTGATCCTAACTGACTGTGACGGAGTGTTGTTGGACTGGGAATGGGCATTCAGCGTATGGATGCAGGAACGTGGCTACACTCTCAGAGATGACAACAAGAAAAGCTATTACTTGCACAATCACTACAATGAGCTGACCGAAACCGATGCTCCGGCTGTGGTGCGAACATTCAACGAAAGTGCCGCAATTGGATTCTTGCCAGCACTACGTGATAGTGCGCACTATGTGAGACTGTTGCACGAGCGTCATGGATACCGGTTTAGAGTGATCACCAGCCTCAGTCTGGATCGCAACGCACAACGATTGCGTGGTAAAAATCTCAGAAAGATATTTGGCAATGCCATAGAAGATGTGATCTGTCTAGACACCGGTGCTGACAAAGATTCGGCCCTGGAACCCTATCGCGATAGCGGATTATGGTGGCTGGAAGACAAACCAGCCAATGCCGATCTAGGGCATCAGCTGGGTTTGAAAAGCATCTTGATCGAACACGGACACAACATGTCGCATGAATGTGCGTATCCGATCGCCCGTGATTGGCAACGTGTTTATGAAATGATTACGGCCTAATCAGCATACATTTTTAGAACCGATCCTATAATAGCATGGCGTTGCACATCGCGCCCGGTCAGTTTACAAACCACGATTCCCGACACAGTGTCCTGATCCAATCGACTGATCAAGTCTAGTAGACCGTTATCAGCAATTCGTTTGTCTGCTTGATCTGTGTCGCCCGTGATTACTATTTTTGAGCCCGACCCAATGCGGGTCATCAGCATTTTACACTGGGCTGGGGTAGCATTTTGCATTTCGTCAGCGATGATAAAACAGTCCTTAAAAGTACGACCTCTCATAAATCCCAAGGGTGCAATTTCGATGGTCTGTTCTTCTAACATATTAGTAATGTCCTGCTGTCTGTAATATTCACGCAAAATATCAGTTAATGGGCGAACCCATGGATCCATTTTTTGATTTAAATTACCTGGCAAAAATCCATGTTGCTCGTCCTCTACTGACACTGCCGGGCGGGTCAAGACTATCCGCTCACATTCACCTTGTCTAAGTGCTCGTACAGCGGCCAGCATGGCCAGGTAAGTTTTGCCGGTTCCGGCCGGTCCCACAGTGACCACTATGTGTTGGTCCGTGTCCTGTAGGGCCATGACCAAGTGTTCTTGATTCCGGGTACGTGGAATCAGCTCGACTGGCTTTGGCTGTCGCTGTCGGCGTACTTGATCGAAGTTTATGGTATTTTCTACTGGTGTCATACGGCGTTGTGCTTTTTGCGCTCGATTTCTGCTCAAAACAATCTCCCGGTGGGTTGGTTGAATGACAGCAGGATTGCTGTCACTGATATTTAGGTACTTGCACACGGATCTTTTATAGGCACTGATAATTGAGTTTTTTGATCATAAGTATTTGACTAGGCTAGACAATCCGGCTTTTTCATTGCAGTGCGCCACTCGGCTAAATACTTGTATGGCAAAAGACAATTTCCTCAACAACAAAGACCAGCCCTTGTTCAAGGACGGTGCCGACTACTGGCAGGTGGCAGAAAACATTCGTGATATCTACATGAGCGAAGGCAGTCTCAGTACCTTGCTGGATTTTGAGCGAGTGTTGGACGAATTAGACCTATACGCTTTCAAAAACTGGGCCATAGGCGAACTGGTTTCAGGACCCGATATCGGCAAATATCGAGTAGGAGCCATATTCATGTGGCCCGAAAATCTCATGCCGGACCCTAGAGGCGGCACTAGACTACTGCCGTTTGACTGCGAGGTCAAGTACAAAAAGACCACCATGAAGATCCCGATCCGGATCGAGGATCCGTCCGACTACAGACCCGGTACCAAAAAAGCCCGTATCACAGAAAAAAAGATTTGGCTGGTAGAAATCACCATGCCCAAGAGCCTCATGAGCGATATTCGTACCGGTTCGATTGAGCTGGAAGATCAGGACATTGATCTGGAAGAATTGGACAGTGCCTACGAGCAGGATCTAGACCAAGACAGTTATCAAAGCGACCAAAAGGCCGAAAATGCACAACAAAATCTACAAGCCCAAGCTACCAGTCCTTTCTGAAGCCCTGGCATTCAAGGACATGGAAGGGCTCATGAAGCCCACCATACACGTGGATGAATTCAGCAGCAAGATGGGCGACGACGACGACATCATAGTGATCAGTTTCTTTGTACGAGATCAGCAGGCCAGCAAGGATCTCATGCACTGGTTTGAAAAAGGCTACGATTTCGTGATCGACGCCGACTGTAGTCCCGGTGAGCTCAAACCCAATCGCTATCTGGTCTACGTGGAAATTCGTAGACGCAGCACAGCTGGTGGACATGTGGAACAACTGTTGCAAGATCTAGACACCTTGACCGAGTATTCAGTCAAAGACTGGATCATGCACTATCGCGATCATGAAACTCCGTTTACCAGAGAGACTTTTGATCGACTGGTTCCGCTCAGCCCAAGAGCCTATCGAGAGCGGGTGGAAGACAAACTCAACGAAGTAAGATCAGCTGCTGGTCTACCGGTACGTGCCGTGTACGATACACAAGACAAAAGCCTACAGACCTTGCAAAGCGCAGCCGGAATAATTTAGATCTGGTCACACGCATAGGTATATAACTACCTATGCGATTAAAAAGTTTTGGATGCAGTTTTATATTTGGATCAGAGCTGGCCGATGATGGTCGAGAATTGTTATTCGCCACCAGCAGTCAGTTGACCTGGCCAGCGCACCTGGCTCGGCATCTAGGACGAACCTACGAATGCCATGCCCGACCCGGGTCAGGCAATCTACAGATCTCGGAATATGTGCTGAACCATGCGGCCGATGCTGATGCCAATGATTTGTTTGTGATTGGTTGGACCTGGATCGACCGTTTTGATTATTACCCGGCCAATCCTCCACAACACAAACGCTTGCAACCCTGGCGCACCATCATGCCCATTGATTGCGACCCCACAGCCCAGGTCTACTGGCGTGATCTACATTCAGAATATCGAGACAAATTTGCTGCTCTCAGCACCATCAAGTTGGTGATTGACACCTTGCAACAAAAACATATTCCATTTGTCATGACCTATATGGATCGATTGCTGTTTGATCAAAGGTGGCATACGTCACCGGCGGTGCTTGACCTACAGTCTTGTATCAAATCTCACATGCGCCTGTTTGAAGATCAAACGTTTTTAGAGTGGAGTCGTGCCCATGGATATCCTGAAGGTGCGGCCAGTCATCCGTTAGAACAGGCTCACAGAGCAGCTGCTGACATCATGATCCGGGCTTTCGATAACTGAAATACAAGCGTTCGTTGCCGTCTTTTTTGAACTCCAGCAACTGTAGATCGAACTGTTCGGCAAATTGGTTCACAATTTCAAATGACCACGGAAATATGTCCACATAAGGTCCGCTCTTGTGAGCTATGCCCGGATTGGCTCTGAGATAAAAATAACCACCGGGGGCTAATAGATCCACACAGTGGGCGAATCTGGCTTCAATTTCGTCTCGACTGTTGAAGTTTATGCTTCCTAGTGCCATGATATGATCGTAACGTTGGCTGACCCGATATTCCAGGATGTCCACTTCATAATCGGCACAACTGTTGTAAGGATCGATTCCGATCAGATTGGGTATGCGTCCCCGGAACGGATGGTAACCACAGCCCACATCCAGCACAGCTCGAGGATCGGCAGCAGTGATACGTTCGGCCAGGCCCCAGCCGGTATAGTCGTAGTCGCCGGTTCTGGGTTTCCACATCTCACGGAAGAATCTGTCGGTATAGCGTTGGCTGAGATCATCAACTATTTGTTCCAAGGTTCCACGATATTCGCACGGCAGTCCCAGCTCGTGTTCAATCGCATCCTTGAATTTTCTATAACGAGCCGGAGTCCAAGGCAACGCATCCACTACAGTACCGGCATTGATCACGATGTTTTTGTATTTGGGTAAAGAGAAAGTTGATTGCAAATTTTTTGTAATTAGATTAAAAATTTTAGTATTCATATTGATTTTTCCATTATCGATAAATAAATGTACAGAGAGATAAAAATTTTTACCTGGTCTGTAATTCATGATAACTATTTAAGGAGATTTTATGAACGCAAAACAATTTGTAACCAAGATCGTGGCCGACAACCAGGCTCTGTTTCAAGCCAGCCAGCACAATGTAAAGGCCTACTTTGATTCAAAACCAGCTCAAGAAGAACTGGTCGCACACTTCGTTGGTCGTATGGTCAATGAAAGAATGAACATGGTCGAAATCAGCCAGGCCATTGCCAACATGCCCGCCGATACAGATCCAGTAGAACTGCAACTGTTGACCAAACAAGCCCAGGACGAAGCCAATCACTTTCGTATGGTCAAGGAAGTCATTGAGCATATCCAGGGCAGTCCGGTTGATGTCGAAGCTGCCATTGCCGCTGAAACAGCCAAACCCACTGCCAAAGGTGCCGGTTTGCTGGCCAAGTACGATGCCGAATCAGACCCATTGGCCTTGGCTGCATATCAATTGGTTGCTGAGGGTCGTGCCGAAGCAGTATGGAACACCATGGCCGAATGTTCACCTGATGCTTTTATCAGAAAAACCTATGCCAAGATTGCCAGAGACGAAGGTTTCCACAGCAAGATCGGTGCTAGAAAATTGCAACAGTTGTTGAAGACCGAAGCTGATTTTGCTCGTACCCAGACCTTGGTAGAAAATCTACGTCGAGACCTGTATGAAATTTCATGCCGCAACACCGTGGCTGCTGACGCCGGCAAAGCACTGGTAGCGGACGCCTACGGTTGGTAATTTGAAAAAATCCACAAACCTAATATATTATTTTGGTGGGTGTTACGGGACCTTTGTTGAATGGTCCTGTAACTTTTTTTCAAAGGGTGCTGACTTAACTGATTTGCCTTTTACCGAAACCGGAAGCAGTCATGACTTTCATGGTGGGTTGTTAACGCCGAATATCTTACCTAATTATGTAGAATCTACCAGAACAGATCGGTATGCAAGATGTCATCCTGGAACGTTTAAAGGGTTGTTTGAAAAAACCAACTCAAACCAGGTGATACATAATAATTTATACCGTGACACAATGAAATTAGAATTATCATATCTGTCAGATAATTTTAAAAAAATATTAATTTTATACCCTACTCAAGATACTCGGTTATGGTACGAGAACAATCAGTTGCAAAAAGTTCTAATATCTGAATCAGACTATCAACTATACTTTGAACCAGCTGGGCTTTCTCGAGATTATATGAGAGCTGCAATGACCAAAGATCCCTTATCAAGATTTAAAATTATGCTTGAACAAGAATTAGATTCCAAAAATATTTCTCAATGGGGCAAACAGAATATATCGGATTTTGACGAATGGGAATTGAGAGAATTGTTGTCAATGTATTGGTTTAATCGCGATAAAGACCTATACACATGTTGTCCAGAACTAAAAACTAGTTTTCCTGAAATTAAATTTATTTCTATAGATAATTTCAAGAATAATTTTCAAAAGACTGTAATAGATTATTTGAACTATTTTGAAGTCGACATTGATCAAGATAAATTATATCAATTGGATTTTGTAAAACAAGAATGGAATGCCGTACAGCATCATATCAATACGGATAGTTTGGTTAAAAAGATTATCAACAGCATAATATCACAACAAGAGTTTGAATGGGAACCGCTGACTATACTGGACGAAGCATACCTACAAAAATGTTTAGCAGATGCGGGGATTCAGATAAAATGCTACGAATTGAATAAGTTTCCAACAAACACCAAAGATTTTTTGCCATTGCTGGAATATACAGCATGAAGATAGGACTTACTCAACGAGTCCTGATGTTCAAGGAACGGGCGTATGACAGCCTGGGTCAAGAATGGTATTCTTACTTGAAAAGTCATACGCTTGTTGCTGTCCCTAATAGGTTGGATCAAGATTTTGACAAACTGGCAGACGAGCTAGATCTGCTGGTTATCACTGGTGGTGATGATCGCTTGATCAGACGCACCACAGAACTACGGTTGTCCACCGCACTAATGAAACAGCAGAAGCCCATCCTGGGCGTGTGTCACGGCGCATTTCTGTTGACCGATGTGCTAGGCGGCACGATAGGTCGCAAAGACGGACACCGTGGCGGGGTCAATCACCAGATCCGGTATCGTGATAAAATGCAACAGGTCAACAGCTATCACGGGCTCGCAATCAAAACAGCTCCAGCATCAGCTGATGTATTGGCTGTGGACGCCGACGGTGACTGCGAAGCCTGGATCAGTGGCACTGTAGCAGCAGTGGTATGGCATCCCGAACGCATGACAGATCCCTGGTTGCCGGATGAAATACAAAGTTTATTATTCAAGGAAGATCTATGAAATTTCATGAAACAAAAATGCGTAGCCTGGTCAAAGGCATCTGTTGGAAAATCATTGGCGGTATTATCACCGCCTTTATCGTGTACTATTTGGCCACTCTAGGTTACAGCGCGACCAAGACTGCCACCGTGGTATTGGTATGTCAATTCACCATCAACACTGTTGCTTTTTTTGTGCATGACCGTATCTGGAATAGAATCCAATGGGGTCGGGAGATAAGCCAAGCATGAAAAAATTATTGTTGATATTGTTTTTTCCTGTGTTGGCCTTGGCCTGGGAACCCATAAAACCAGTCACTGTGATCGTGGGCAACACGCCTGGAGCCGGTAACGAAATCGCATTCCGCAAACTGGCCGACATAGTACAACGACACAATCCCAAGTTTGTGTATGTGCTACAGAACATGCCTGGCGCCGATTCGGTCATTGCTCAAAATCGATTCTTTGAAGCATCCGCAGATGGTTACACCATCAACCTACCCAGCCATATGAGCACCTATGTGACCAATGACATCTGGGAAGCAAAAATAAAGAAATGGGACTATGACGATTTTCTGGATGTCATGACCATGGGCAAGAGTCCTTTGGTGCTGGTGGCCTGGCCAGACAGTGCAGTACGAACTCCGCAAGATTTTGTACATCTAATTGCCACCACTCGACAACCCATCAATGTGGCCGTAGGCGGAGGAGCACACAGAACTGCATTTGAATATCTCATGGAACAGGGACATGGCAATCGAGATCTGGTCAAACCAATCAAGTTTAATGGTCCCTTGCCGGCTGTTTCCAGTGTGGCACAATATGATGGCAAAACCGGTACCGAATTTGGCATCATGCCTATCGCTGTAGCTCGTTCCTTGGTGGATGCTGGACGTGTGCGGGCCATTGGATTCACTGGCACACGCAAGATGGCGCAATATCCTGCTGTGCCATTGTTGAACACAGTAGCACCTGGCATCAATGTGTATGCGGCTTGGAGTCTACAATTACCGTTCGCTGCAGGACCCAACATTGAAGAATGGTACGAGCGAGAATTTGGAGCAGCAGCTCGCAGCGCAGAATACCAAGCCTGGTGCGAACAAAATGTGGTATTTGTGGAAGAAAATGAACTGCATCCGGCCGGACTGCGACGACACATCAAAGAACTGCGTGCCACATTCTTACCGATCTTGCGCAAAATTGATTTGGGACGCGAATGAAATACATATTCATGGCCGGAGCACCCGGCAGCAAATGGTCCAGCGTGAGCAAAAACATCTACTACAGTCCTGACATAGATCGCAGCGACTATACCGATGCTCGCACGTATCACCACGACGCATCAGGTACCATGGAATTGATGCATCTGGGTGCTTATTTTGATCCCGGTATGGAATTTGGCGCATGGTTTGATCGCTTGAGCCAACATACTCGAGACCAGTGCGAAGCAGAATTCGATCGACCGTTTTCGGGCACAGGTACACGCATCATCAAGAGTCATGTGTTTTGCTATCATTTGGATTTTATCAAGCAGACCTGGCCTGATTGTCCGATCATTCTGGTGCATCGCGGTGATGATGCCAGTCTGGGTTGGTGGGTGCGATGCGGGCACTTTGACATCACATATCCTGATTATCACGATTATTATCGAGACCTGCGCCACATGGCCAGAGAAATACAAAGACAAAATAGTGCCATGCGACCACGCTGGGAACATGCCAGCAGTGTTGCGGACAATGTGACCTTGTGTGAGCAGATAGGTATCGCAACACCGCCCACAGAGTACAGACAAAATTACGCAGACAATAAAATAAGGGTAAAAGTACTATGACAACACCACAAAGCAGTTATGACAAATTACGAGAAAAAAGTTCGTATCACTTTGATACCACCAAGATAGATCCCCGGTACGACACCGTGATTGAATTGGGGCACATCGACTGTGATTTTGCCCAAGATGTTGCAGAGATTGTTGCTGGTAGCAAACCTGCAAACTGGGAAACTCGCGGATTCAAGGGTGAACACACTGACGTGCCCAAGCCCGAACTGGCCGACGAAGAATACGATCTTGAACGAGTAGGCATAGATCCCAAAACAATCATTACAAATTTAAACTGGAAGCTGAGTCCACGATTGCAAAAGATCAGCGACCTGTTTGGCATGCAAGATACCATGAACCGTATTCATGTGCAAATGCCCGGACAACTATGGAATCTGCATATTGACAAGTTGTACAAATGGTTTCCAGAGCAGCCGGATCAGGTGCTGAGATTGTTCGTACAACTCACAGACTGGCAACCTGGGCAGTTCTGGCAGTATGGTAACTACAACTGGAGCCAATGGCGGGCTGGTAACGTGACCACGTTTGACTGGCAAAATGTTCCGCACTCGACCGCCAATGCCGGATTCCATCCCAGGGTCACTTTGCAAATTACCGGCATCAAGACACCGGCCACGGAAGCATTTTTGAACTTGTTAAAAACTGCCAGCCCGTTGACTGTATGAAAAAACTACTGATTGTGACTGGGCCGCAAGGATCTGGCAACCATTTTTTCAGTCGTGTGCTCAGCAGGCACCCAGATGTGCAAGGCTGGTCAGAACTGCTGGACAACTATTGGATACCCAGTGATCAAGAACCCTTCGCTGAATATTGGATCGATCCGTCAAAATTACAGGAAAATCATTTTGACGGAGCCGACTATCATCTGGCCAATGTAAGCTGTCCATTCTTCTTTGACGGGGTACGACATGTGCCCGATATTTTGGGTGTGGCCCAGCAGGCCAGCAGTTTTGGGGTGCAGGTTGAAATAGCAATTATTGTACGAGACCAAAATATCAATCAGTTGCAACAGTTGCGAGTACGCAAAGAACATACCACACCCATTGCGCAAAAATACTATTATGAGACCCTGTTGCCATCGTTGTTTCCGGTACACTTCCTGGATCACGAAGCGTTCTTTTTGCACACCACACACTATCTCAAATGGGTCAGTCATGTATTAAAATTTCCTATCGCCTGGTCCGATCCTGACATCATGCAGTTTATCAGTGAAGATGCCAACCACAAATATGTGCGATCCATTGATTCACACTGGTTGGATGAAGTGATACTGGCCGGTTGTCAGCCCAACCGAGGGCAAAGACTACGTGACTAAACGCATATTGATCATGGGTCTGCCCGGGGCCGGCAAAACTACCTTGGCCGAAAGTCTTCAAGAATGTTTATGGTATGAAGGACGCACCGTGAGTTGGTTCAATGCTGATCTAGTGCGTCAACAGCACAACGATTGGGATTTTAGTACAGCAGGACGGATCAGACAAAGCCAACGCATGCAACAGTGTGCTGCAAACGCTACCACGGACTACGTGATCTGTGATTTTGTGGCTGCGTTGCCCGAGCAACGAGACCTGTTTGATGCCGACTGGGTTGTGTGGGTAGATACTGTATCCCAAGGACGCTATGCAGATACCAACCGGGACTTTGTGGATCCTGATCATTATGATTTTAGGGTGACCGAACAAGACAGCCAACGCTGGGCAGAAATAATAGCGTATAAAATTGTAACAGCAACCTGACTAAATATCAGCATCAAAGGAACCAAACAAATGCAAATCAGATCAGAACAGCTGGCCCTAATGTTGCCAGGAAATCAATATGTAGACTCTTGGTGCGATGCCTTGAACAAGATCCTGCCCGATTACGATATCACCACAGCTCAGCGCATGGCTGCTTTCATAGCACAAACAGCACACGAAAGCGCCGGCTACAGTGCCTTGCACGAGAATCTGAACTATCAGGCTGCAAGCCTGTGCAGAGTCTGGCCACACCTGTTCAATGAAAGCAATGCCAATGATTATGCACATCAACCCGAGCGCATAGCCAACAGAGCCTATGCCAACCGAATGGGCAACGGTCCAGAAGAATCAGGCGATGGTTGGCGCTACTGCGGACGTGGTCTTGTGCAATTGACTGGTCATGACAACTATCAAGCGTTTGCCGACAGCATACAGACTGATATTGCCACCATTGCTGATTACCTGCAGACCTTCGAAGGTGCTGTACAAAGCGCCTGCTGGTTCTGGGAAAACAACAATCTCAACGCAGTGGCCGACACCGGTGACATGGCTCACATGACTCGAATCATCAACGGTGGGGAGCTGGGGCTGGCTGAACGCACTGCCAGATACAATCATGCCTTGCAAGTACTGACTTCATAATGTTTGAACTCATAATCAACCATGTGGTAGGACGAATTCCAGACTGGACCTGGCCTTTTGCAGCCGGCGGCGGAATGGCTGCTTATTTTGTGTTTGGCATTATGAATCACTTTCCACAGCTCAAATGGTATGTGCTGGTTGGTCGACCTGTGTCATTCACAGTGTTTGTGTTGGGTGTGTTTTTTTATGGCAGCGCTGGAGTACTGACTCTGCAACAGCAGGCGTTACAAGAAGCCAACCAGCGTGTGGAATTGGCCCGACAGGCCAGTATCAGTGCCAATGTAGAACTACAGACCGTGATGGCCGGTCAAACGCACTTGATCAAGGGGCGCAGCTATGGAGTGCGGCAACAGATCATACATGATCAGGTAGTAATTGATCGTGACTGTAACAGAATCAATGACACAGCCTGGACCGATTACAATCGAGCAGTAAAAAATCAAGGTGAGGCAACACCTCGATGAAACTACTTGTACCTGTATTGGTGTTGTTGCTGTCAGCCTGTGCTACTAAAACAGCACCTGTGATTCCACAGTGGCCCACTGTTCCTGCAGATCTCACAGCACCAGCCGTGGATCTCGTGCCCTTGACCGAGGATCAACACAGTCTCAGTGATCTCATACAGAACTCCAATCAAAACTATACTCAGTATTATATCTTGAAGGAAAAATATCAAGGCTGGCAAAACTGGTACAATAACCAACAAAAAATATGGCAGGGACTACAATGAAACTATTCACAATTTTGTTTGCGTTGTTGTCCGGTTGCGCGGCCTATGATGCTGTGGTCATGACCAGATTTGATGCCAACGAATATCAGATGATTACCAAGATACGAGTCGATTCATCGCATTTTAAAAATTCGTGTGATGATCCAACTGCCAGTCGTGCCAATGCAACAACGCTGGCACAGGAAACCGAGCTGTTTGCAGCCTACAGCGAACATTTACCACACAACGGTGACGGCTATCGTGCTGCACAGGAACTGGATGCCATGGCCCAGGGCCTGGGCAAGCAGTACCAGACCAGTAGCACAGTCAGCACGTTGTTTTGTAAATTGAAGTTTGAAGGAGTTGAACACAGTGCCAACACCATACAACATGTACTAGGAAAGAGACCGAGATGACATTAGACGAAATCAATCAACAGTTGGCCAACCTGGCCGTATCCGGCGATCAGGATTTTGCCAATGCTGCCAACTACATAGCACAGGCCAGCCAGGCCGCACAAAGCGGACAATTGACACCGCAAGAATTGGTCGAGATACTGCGCGACATGCAACGACAGACAGCTATCCTGGAAGACGTGTCACGATTGGCATTCAAAGAAACACTAAATAGTTGCATCAATGGGCTATTACTCGTAGCAGGCGCAGTATTATAAAAAGGAAACCATCATGGGATTTGTAAAACGCATAGAACAAGCAGTGGCCGATCGGCTCAAGGCAACATTTTTGGATTCAAAAAAAATCGTGGATCTGATCGAAGACGAAATCAAACAGCTAGAAGACAAATTGGCAGATGCACACAGCCGTGCAGCAGCATCCGCGGCCACAGCCAGAGACCATGCTATCGCGGCTGCTGCCCATGCCAAAGAATATGCCGACCAATTGGCACAAGAAGTGATCAACGCCGCTGATCGTGCCGACAAACACCTGGCCAATGTTGCATCACAGATTCAACCCACAGTTGATGTTCCAGTTGCTACCACAGTTGATGTTCCAGTTGCTACCACAGTTGATGTTCCAGTTGCTACCACAGTTGATGTTCCAGTTGCTACCACAATTGATGTTCCAGCCGACACTCAGGTTACTAACACAGTTACATGAAAGACAGCCGAGATGACTAGTGGACATCGCAAAAAAGACGAACATTGGTTAAACAGCAAATGGCGACCCATGATGGGTTGGATGTATATGTTTGTGTGTTTTTTTGATTTTGTACTAGCACCTGTATTATGGAGCTTGGTACAGGCTCTGGAACATGGGTCGGTACAGGTCCAATGGCAACCGTTGACTCTGCAAGGAGCTGGCCTGTTCCACGTGGCCATGGGTGCCGTGATTGGTATCAGCGCATACGGTCGCACACAAGAAAAAATGACCGGCTCTAACAACGGTGGTCCATTGAATGGATTCGCACCTGGATCAGGAACTACCTATATTCCACCAGGTGGACAGAACACTGTGTCAGTTAGCAATCAGCCCACATTTGGATCCACAACCTCTGGCAATTTTGGTTCCAGCACACAGCCTGCATTTGGTCAACCCAGCACACCCGCACCATTTGGTCAACCCAGCACACCCGCACCATTTGGTGCACCACCGGCATTTGGTGCATCATCGGCCGCAACCGCTCCGCCCGCATTCGGTGCCGCACCACCAGCATTTGGTGCCAAACCAAGTGGACCTCCGGCTGCATCAATGCCAGCAATTTGACAAGGAACTGACATGAAAAAATTATTGATAGTGACCACTGCTATTTTTGCCATAACTCTGGCACAGGCCACAGAAACCAAAACTGTATGCCATGATCGCACCGACAAACATGGCGTGACCAAACAGGTCTGTAAAAAAATCAAAGTGCATGCCAAGTTTGATGGCACTCCGGTTCCGACCAAAAAATAAATCCGCCTGGCAGGTCCTGCGGGCATAATTACTGCATGACCGACCATTATCAAACTCTGGGCGTAGATCGATCGGCCACTGCTGACGAAATCAAACAGGCCTATCGACGCTTGGCCAGCCAACACCATCCTGACAAGGGTGGTGATACGGCTCGATTCCAACAGATACAGGCTGCCTACGATGTGATTGGCAATGCCGAACAACGCTCGAGATACGATGCTCCTGCTGCCGGATTTGGCACACAAACACCGTTTGATTTTGATAACATATTCAACATGTTTGGTGCCAGATTCCAACAAAATACACGTCAACAACACATGCGCATGTCCTTGTGGGTGACCTTGAACGACGTGGCACGTGGAGGCACCAGACCAGTCAGCCTGGGTGCTATGACCGTAGAGCTAGAAATACCTCTGGGCATCAACGATGGCGACAATGTGCAGTACAACAATCTAGGCTACGAAGGTCTCAACCTTGTGGTCAACTATCGCATACACCCGCATCCGCGATGGCAAAGACAAGGTCTCAATCTTTCGCAAGAAGAAACAGTTTCTATATGGGATCTAATATTGGGCGGGGAAATCATAGTGCGAGATATCTTGGGCAACGATCTTAGCCTGACTGTGCCTCCACGCACGCAACCTGGAACCCAATTGCGACTGCGCAGCCGCGGACTTAGAGATCGTTCCGGAGCACAAGGAGATCTTATAGTGCGCATACAGGCACAGGTGCCCACTGACATCAGTCCGGAGTTATTGGCTCAGATTGCCCAAACCCGAGCCAGATAAATACCTGATAGATTGCATCTGCTGTGGAATTAGTGTATACTGGTACATAATCAAACAATCACGGAACAACATGCAAAACAATCCTGAAATAGAACAACTGATCGAACAAGCAGTAGAACTGGCACAAGAATTCAAACACGAATATGTGCTGACCGAACATGTGTTGTTGGCTCTGATCAGGCACAAGCCATTCCGCCAGACTCTGGAAAAATTTGGAGTGGATATCGACATGTTTGATCAAGAACTCATGGCCTATCTGGCCGGTTTGGTCAACTTGGTCACCAGCAGTGATCAGGCACCCAAGAAGACCAACGGTCTTGAACGCTGTTTCAATCGCGCTTTGACCCAGGTGTTGTTCACAGGACGCCGCAGCGTGACCACGGTAGATCTTTACTTGGCCATGATGGCCGAGACCAACAGCCACTCACACTATTTCTTGCTCAAGTACGGAGTCAAGAAAAACGAATTTGTTGAATTTTGGCAAACCAATTACAGTCAGGAACCGGTCACATTTACGGACAAGCAGGCCGACGAAATATTGAACGAACACTGTACCAATCTCAGTGCATTGTCTGCAGAAGGCCGCCTGGAACCCATGATCGGTCGTGCGGAAGAACTCAAAGACATGATCACAGTGCTGGCCAGAAAGTTCAAGGCCAATGTGCTCATGATAGGTGATCCTGGTGTGGGCAAGACCGCCATCATAGAAGGACTGGCACAAGAAATACAGGCCAAACGTGTGCCCGAATTCCTTCAAGATCACGAAGTGTACAGCCTGGAAATTGGCAGTCTTTTGGCCGGCAGCAAGTATCGCGGTGAGTTTGAAGAAAAATTCAAGAACGTGATAGCGGCTCTAGAAAGCAAAAAACGCTGTGTGTTGTTTATAGATGAAGCTCATACCATGAAAGGTGCCGGCAGCTCCAGCAACAGTACCTTGGACTTTGCCAACATGCTAAAACCGGCTATAACCAAAGGTAATATCAAGGTTGTGGCCTGTACCACCTGGGAAGAATATTATGAAAGTTTTGAAAAAGATCGAGCTCTCATGCGTAGATTCCACAAGGTCACAGTGGACGAACCTGACGCCGAAACCACAGAGAAAATCCTGATCGGGATCAGTTCCAGACTGGAGCAGTTCCACAATGTGGAAATCGAATCCGAGGCCATCAAGTCGGCCGTGGACCTGGGCAACAGATACATACATGACAGAAAAAATCCCGACAAGAGCATCGACCTGCTAGATGGTGCCTGCGCCCGCGAGCGAGTAAAGGATCAAGGTCTAGTCTCTATTACCACCGACATGATCATGGCACAACTGAGCCGTGTCACTGATGTGCCAGTGGACCGACTACAGAACGAACGCAGTGTCAAGATCCGGGATCTGGAAAGCAACGTCAAGCAACACATTTACGGACAAGATACTGCTGTGGATGCTGTGCTGGAACGAGTGTATATCAGCTTCAGCGGATTGGGCAATGGCAAACGACCCATGGCCAGTTTCCTGTTCTTGGGCCCAACTGGTACCGGCAAAACTGAACTGGCCAAACTGTTGGCAACCAATCTGGACATGAAACTGCTCAAGTATGACATGAGCGAATATCAGGAAAAACACACAGTGTCCAGCCTGATTGGCGCTCCTCCGGGCTATGTGGGCTTTGAGGATGGCAACGTGGGCGGTGGCAAGCTGATCAGTGATCTCAGCAAGAATCCATTCAGCATCATACTGTTTGACGAAATCGAAAAGGCACACCCAGACGTGATCAACATCATGTTGCAGATGCTGGACGAGGCCCGTATCACCAGCTCCAATGGCAAAACAGTCAATCTCAAAAACACCATCATAATCATGACCAGCAATCTGGGTGCTGCTGACAACGAGCGCAACACCATTGGCTTCAGCGACAGCCTGGAACGGTCGGGCGAGGAAGATCGTGCCATGAAAGACTTTTTCAAGCCCGAACTACGCAACAGGATCGATCGTGTGTGCAAATTTGTCAAGCTGGATACCTTGGCTGTGAAAAAAATCGTGGTCAAGTTCCTGGATGAACTACAGACCAGTCTGACCGAACGCGGCATCAGACTCACAGTAAGTGAACCCGTGATCGACATGCTGGCCGAAAAAGGTTATGACAAAAAGATGGGCGCCAGACCGCTGGGACGCAAGATCGACGAATTGATCCGTGTGCCCTTGAGCCGACGTATCTTGTTTGATGGCCTTGAAAACTGCAATTTACAGGCTGTGATGGATGGCGATCAAATACAATTTGTACTGGCAGACAGCGTGCAGGCCACAGTAGATCAAGACGGAATTATCAAGATTGGCAACTGACATGATCCCGGTAGTCAAGGATCGACTGTTTTTTGGTCGATTTGAGTATTGTGTCAGCTTTCACATGGCCGAAGTCAGTGTGCTGAGAAACCGGGCCACGTATCAGCAGATTAACACAGCCATTGCATTACGCCGTAGTTGGCGCACCAAACTGTTTGGTGTCACCAAACTGTGTCATGGCGATGAAATAACATCAATCAAGATCAGCCATCTACATGATATGGCCGATCTGTTGCAACGTGCTGTTGATCCTTACCGCTTGTGCGTGAGTTCAGATCGAGCCTGGGTGTATGCCAACAATCTAGGGTTCCTGGAGTGCATTGTGGCCATGCCCGGAGTCAGTGAACACAGCTACAGCCAGGTGATCATAGATCGTCCGTTGGATACCATACGATTAAAGGATTCCAACCACAAACGACGCAGCTATTTCCGTGGTCGAGCCATGACTGCCACACAGTATGAACAGTTGCGAGATTTTTTGAACAATTATCAAGACAGTGTCAGACTCAGTCCCAGTTTGACCAAATGGCTGGTACATCCCAATCGCAGACTGTATGGTTATTTTTTTGTGGATCACGACGATGACGGATGGTTGCTGATGGCTCAGCTGGCACAGCCGGGACTGATAAGAACCACTCTAGAAATATTGTCGTATAAATAATTGATTATGACACAATACACTACCTTGACCCTGGTTCCGTTTTTGCAATGGGGCCAACCTTCCGACTACTACGATGGTGGAAATACCTACACCGGTACGGCTGTTCCAGCAGCCAACTACTATGGCGGTCAAGGGGCCATACAAACTGTATTGTTTGACGTGACTGCTCTACAGGGCAACGTCACAGTCCAGGCCACATTGAACGACAGCGCAGAATCAGCACCCTGGTTTGAAATCGGCAATCTGATTGCCAACAATGTGTCAGGAACAAGTAGCAATACCGTGATTGGCAATTTTACCTGGTTGCGTGCTGTGGTAACTGATTTCGCAGGTGGCAACATCAATATTATAACTGGATCCTACTAATGAATACACAATTAACTTGCCGTATAAGCAATACCGATCCCGAATCAGCAGTTGGATTGGAAATTTGGTTAAATGCCGAACAGATTTACAACAGCGAACATGTGAGTGATCCTGTTGATTTTGAGTACCAATTAAATGATGACAAGGAATACCGTGAATTGCGTTTTGTAATGAAAAACAAAACACAAGATCATACTCATGTTGATGCTGATGGCAATATCACCAAAGATTGTTGTATCTCCATTGAAAACTTGGCCTTTGACGGGGTCGACGACTGGCAATGGCTGTTTTGGGATCAGGCTGTGTACGAACATGATTTTAACGGCACTCAGTCCGTGACCAAGTCAAAATTTTACGGCATGATGGGTTGCAACGGTGTTGTCAGTGTTAAATTCTTCACTCCTATCTATCTTTGGTTGATAGAAATATTGTAGCCATAAATATGTTATTATGAATTATCTAGTAATATATCCCGGCCGTTTCCATCCGTTCCATCTAGGACACAAGGCCAGTTACGACTGGCTGGTCAACAAGTATGGTCCTGAAAGTGTTTACATAGCCACCAGTGACAAACAGGCTCCTATAACCAGTCCGTTCAGCTATCCAGACAAGGTAGCAATGATGACCAAGCTGGGTGTACCAGCCAGTCACATAGTCAAAGTTCAAAATCCTTATCGAGCCACCGAAATAACCAACAGTCTTACGCCTGAACAACAGGCCAGCACTGTGCTGATCTTTGCGGTCAGTGCCAAAGATGCCGAACGGTTTGATTTCAAACCCAAACGGGATGGCAGTCCCAGCTACCTACAGCCCTTGCCCGACAGCAAGACTCGTCTCAAACCCATGAGTAAACATGCCTATGTGCAAATAACCCCCACTGTGAATTTTCAAGTGCGTGGTCAGGATGCCAACAGTGCCACGGCCATACGCAAGATGTTTATAGATGGCAACGACGATGACCGAGATCAAATCATACACGATTTATATGGCACTGCCGACACCAGTCTGCGAGACATGTTCAAACAGCGACTGGGTGCGACCGATCGAGTAATAAAAATGATGCAGGAATGTCGTAAGATAGGAACTGATCGAAGCCGTACCTTGATGGAACGTATCATGCAACACGAACGTCGGGCACTGAATGAATTCGCACCCGCCGAACCACGAGACGATGACAACTACGAAGAGCCAGAATATCCAACGTCTTTGAAGAACAAAAATGGTCAGCATGTGGGCGACACCATGAAATTAACCAACGGTTCCTGGGCCTGGCAGTATTGGAAATTGGATCAGAATCCACATGGCCCATTCTACAGCTTTGACATACTTGGTCATGATTTTGCAACTGAAAAAGAAGCCTACGCCAGTTTACAAGCATATCATGCCACCCACACTGCTCGACAATTACGAGAATTTGCTCCTGCTGAACCACAAGACGGTGACGGTGATGTTCCGCCAAATGTCTACGAATTGGCCAATCGTTGGTGGAATAACACAGATGATCAAGACCGAATTGCCATGGTGTTGCGTAGCATGGGCTGGGACATACAGCAGGCCGACGGCGAGGAAGATGTTTGTCAGCTGACCTATCGCGACGGCACAGTGTATTATCTCAACGACAGCGAGTTTGATCCCGAGTTATACGAAAACGCTGACTACATAGAAGAAAAATGGAGCGCCAAATACAAACGCAGCATCAATTGCGCCCATCCTCGAGGATTCAGTCAACGGGCTCACTGCGCCGGTCGTAAAAAATAACAGCCTCGTGTAAACTAGTGTAAATATTCGCGCTAACTTTATAAGAGGAAAACATGGCTGATCAAGACGCAGTACCTACAACACAAACCCCACAAGTCGGAGATGTAACCGAGCAACCAGCGCAGAACTTGCAACCTGGACAGAATCAGATACAGGTCAACATTGACTATCTACGTACCACCCGTGTGCATATCATGATGCCCTGCTATGGCGGCATGTTGACTGAAAGCACATTCATGAGCTACATCAAATGGTCAAACACCTGTCGGCAGTTGGGCATCGACTGGACCATGGAAACCATGACCAACGAGAGCTTGATCAGTCGCGCAAGAAATACTCTTACAGCCAAGTTCCTGAACAACAAGGAATCAACTCACTTGATGTTTATCGACGCTGATATCGGTTGGGAACCTTGGCATCTATTGGTCATGCTGGATCGTCAAGTGGACGTGATCGGTGGCCTGTACCCTATGAAAAGCCTGCCGGTCAAATGGTGTGTAAACGGATTTGACGGTGCCGAAGAAGGACCAAACGGCCTTCAAGAAGTTACCAAAACCGGTACTGGCTTCATGTTGATCAAGCGTGACGTATTTGCCAAGATGGACGCACATCCAGCGGTCAGACCGTTCATGAACGACATTGGCTTGCCAGCCGAACTGAATCCGTACATGAAGACCTATTTTGACACAGCGGTGCGTGAAAATCGTTACTACAGCGAAGACTGGACCTTCTGTGAAAATTGGAGAGACTTGGGCGGTAAAGTGTGGGTAGACAAGCGTGTGTTGCTCAAGCATACAGGAACCTATGTGTTTGATTATGCAGCTCAGGATCAGTTGTACAAAGATCTGCACACGTTGGCTGTACAAAATGGCGTAGCAGCTCCAGTTGATACTGGACCAGCTGTGGCACCAGCACCAGCTGAAGCCACTGTGCTTGCTTCCAGCAAAAAAACCAAGAAAAAATAACTGCATGGGTTTTGACACAAAGCCGCTTTCTCAGCGGCTTTTTGTTTGGCGGTAAATACTGTATGAATATTCTCGAGCTTGATGCCTATAACCTTGACGATGCAGTCAAATTCCATAATCGTTTGAATCCACGCCTGTGGACCAAGGATGAACATCTCCAACCCCAAGTGCGTGAACGTCTGTTGGAAATAGCCGACGATTTTAGACAGTTCCTGGGCGTGAAGGATCTGGCTGTACAAGACATCACCATCAGCGGCTCCAACGCAGCCTACACTTATACTCCCAATAGCGATATTGATTTGCATTTGGTAGTTGACATGCCCGACGACGAAGTGTATCGAGAACTGTTTGCAGCCAAAAAATATCAATACAACGACGAGCATGACATCAAGATCGGCGGTGCCGATGTGGAACTGTATGTACAGGACAGTACAGAACCACACATCAGCCAAGGTTTATACAGTGTGCGTGACAACCAATGGTTGCGGGTGCCCAAACGAGTCAAGAGCGTGATGGACGACAGCAGTACCCGACACAAGTTCGAGTCCGTGGGTCGAGCCATTGAACGTGCTGTCAAAAGCGGTGACCCAGCCAAGATGACTCGCTTGATCAACAAAATCAAGCGCATGCGACAGACCGGTCTGGAAAATCACGGCGAGTTCGGACCTGAAAATCTCACGTTCAAACTGTTGAGAAATCAGGGCTTGATCAAGCAGTTGTACACAGCTCGAACAGCTGCGCATGATCAAGAATTCAGTCTGACCGAACAGGAACCTCGTAAACCATTTGTGTATGGATTCCGACAGGTCAGAGAAGCCAGTAGTCCGGATGGTGTCAGCCCCGAAACCAAGATGTTCCTCAGCGAAGAACCACCCATGGACGATGAAAGTGTGCTCAAAGACTTTGTGGAATTTTGTGTTCGCGAATTGAAAATTGACAGCTTGCCTGTCATCAAACTGCGTCGAGATCCGCAATGGCCAGTCATGCATAAAACATTTGGTCGCTACATCAACGATCGAGATCTACTGGAAGTGGCCTGGGGCCAACGCCATCTCATGGATGTGTTGCGCACTGTGGCACACGAACTCACACACCGACATCAGCACGAGCGAGATGGTGCCAAGATGGACCACACAGCTGGTGAGACCGGAAGTCCGTGGGAAAACGAAGCCAATGCCCGTGCCGGCATACTCATGCGCGACTATGGTCGACTGCATCCGGAATTGTTTGACGCTGGGACAGCTGAGAATCTAAAAGAAGCAACTGGTTACATACCCACTGCGGCCGAAAAGAATGATCCCAGATTCAAGATGGCTCTCAGCGTCGATGTACGTCCAGGAGCCTTGGGCCAAGCAGCCAATGCCTTCATGTTAAACACCGACAGCCAAGGTCATCCGCAGGAATTGAGACCCGACGGCCTGGTTGATCGCATGCAGGAACAATTGAACCAGTTCAAACAAACCGGAGTCTTGAGTGAAACAGTGGAGCTGGACGAAGTCAAAATGAGTCCAACTTCGTTGCGACAATTTGCCGACAGCCCTGCGGCCGAAGGCATACGTGCCGGCTTTGAGGCTGAGTTGATATTCGCAGGCCTGGGCGAGCCCGACTATGGCGAAACCGAGCCTGATTATGACATGGATGAACGTGCCTACAGCATACAACAGGTCTTGGATTTTTTCAGCAACGACGAATGGGGCTACGGCCTGAGTGATCGGCAGCGTGACCGGCTGGAAGAACAACTGGACGAAATGTACATAGAATGGCGAGACGAACAGATACGCCAAGATTTTCAGCACGACGGCGAGGACCTGATCACCGAGTTATGGTTAGAAGACCGACCCATGATTGAACGTATCCATGATGCCTTGACAGATGGCCTGGGCTTGTCCGACGATGAAGCCGACGCTGTGATAAAATTACACTCTAGAAGAGAACGTGGTGAGATCAAAGGATCAGAAATGAGCGAGGCTGAATTGGAAATGGCCGCTCAATACAGTGAAGCCCGTGGCATAGCCGACGACGTGCTGGAAGAGGATGTACAAGGCAGCATAGACAACCAAGACAGCATTTACGATCAAGCCTTAGACAATTACCGCCTCAACTACTCAGGCAATGACGACAGTTTTTTCAGTGACGTGGGCTTGCGCTACATGAGCGACATCGAAAACCAATTTAGACTGGACTGGCCTTACATGACCACTACAGGTGGTGACAACGAAGGCGGCTACAGTGAAAGCAGTGCCCAGGCGCTGGCCGACAGTTTGAAATCGGACCTGGGGGTCAAGATCAAAGTGTCAGGTGGTTATCACAGTACCACCAGAGATGAACATTCGTGGATCTTTGAACCCGACTCAAGTTTGACTGCCGATGACAGCGACGACATGCCGGTAGAGATAGTGAGTCCGCCCATGCCGTTAAAAGAGTGTTTGAAAAAAATGGAAGAGTTTTTTGCCTGGGCCAAATCACACGATGCCTATGCCAACAGCTCAACCGGATTCCACATGGGTGTGAGCCTGCCCACTCAGTTCAACGATGATGTGGATTTTGTCAAACTGATCCTGTTCCTGGGTGACAAGTATGTGTTGGAACAGTTTGGTCGCGACAGTGTCAACTACTGTGCCAGTGCCATGAAAAAATTAAAAAACAGGATCGGCAACGATCGAGGCACAGCCATAGCAGATGCCATGACGTTGATGAAAAAGAATCTGTTGGAACTGGCACACAGGAGCTTGGCCAGCAATCAGGGATTTGGCAAATATACCAGCATCAATCCCAAGGACAAATACATTGAGTTTAGATCAGCCGGTGGTGAAGACTACTTTCAAGATATCGACAAGTTAAAAAATACCCTGTTGCGTTATGCCCGAGCCATGAGCATAGCCGGCAATCCAGCTGCGGACCGCAATGAATACTATAAAAAATTATACAAACTGATCAGTCCTGACACACAAGATCCAACTCTGTCCTTGTTTGCACGCTACAGTGCCGGCGAACTCAGTGCAGAACAACTGAAACGGGACTGGGCTGAATTGGCCTTGGCAAAAGAACGTCCCAAGAAAGGACCGTATGATGATACTGAATGGGAAGCCGTTGACCCTGATACCGGAGAGGTATTGGCCACCACACGAGATTTCAGCATAACCAATGCTACCAATTATTTCCGCCAAGATTTAAAGTTGGCTCGTTTCCAAGTACGCGAGAAGGAACCTGACCTGGTCAGTCCCCGTGCCAAATTGGCCAAGCGTATCAAACAACCTAAGCCACAAGCCAAAGATGATCAACAAGATGCAGAACAACTACAGGCCCGTATAGATCCCGAGTCAGCACAGATTCCAAGAAACTGGGAGTTTTATAGTGCAGACAGCGGCACTGTAATTGATCGTGTAGATGGAATCAATCTGATGCAGGCCAATGCAGTCAGAGCCGATGTAGTACGTAGATATCGACTGCCAGACGAGAGTGTGCGTATGCGTAGCGTGCCCACTGCTCAGTCAGCTGAACGAGCTAGAGCTAGAGTACAGGATATTGAACCCGACGTAGCACAAAACTTTGATCGACCCGAGGGAATTCAATCAACTGTGGCGGGTGTTCCGGCCTGGTACATATACAACACCCGCAATGATGCCATAGTAAGAACATTCTTCCAACCCACACGTGACGCAGCCGAAGTCTATGCCAGTGGGTGGTTAAGAAACAACGGTGTTCAAGATACCACCGGGTATCAAGTAAGACCGGCAATGGAGACACCGTGAGAGCAGAAGAATTCGTCACCGAAGCCCAACGTTGGCCCGACATTGAATCGGCCAAACGAGCATTTGTCAGCAATCCCAGATTCCAACATTTGCCCGTGAGTACAAGACAGGCCATGGCGGCCAGTGCTTATCAAAAACAACGTGCGCCCACAAAAGATCTGTCTGCAAAATTAAAACAACCTGCAACACCGCATTGGCAGGATCTTGATGAATCCTACTATCGAGTGCCTGGCAACATATTCCCCGATGGCGATCTGTATCTGACCTCGCATGCTCTTCATACCAGATTTCCTGAAAGAAATATACCAATAGATCGAGTGATCGATCTGTGCCAACAGGCCGGTGAACAATTTCCCAACAAACTTGAAAATTTAGGAGATGCCAGTCTGGTGATCCAGGCACCTGATCAGTTTGGTGTAGCCTTGCTCAAACAGGAAATGTCCGATGGCACTTGTCGATACCTGGTCAAGACAGCACACGATCGGTTGAAATGCAGTCAAGAACAAACAGTGATAAGGGTAAGGTGATGCGAGCAAGCGAATTTGTCACAGAAAACAAAGACACAGCCATGATGGGCAAGATTGAAGCCACGGGCAAAATAGTTCGCATACTGCAAAAAGCTCACTCGGTGAAATTCAGTGATCAAAAAGATTGGTTGCTGATCGACACCGATCCAGCCAAGGGCAGTAGGGGCCAAGGACTCAAATGGATACCGGCCAGCACAAGATTTGAATGGGTACGTCCGTACATGGCCGACATTGAAGAAAACTTTGCCGATGGCAAGAAAAAAGGTCGTAGTCGCCCAGGACGTGTGAAACGTGCCGGTGCCAGTTGCTCAGGATCGGTCACTGATTTACGTGCTCGGGCCCGACGAGCATCGGGCGAGCGTGCCAAGATGTATCATTGGTGTGCCAATATGAAATCGGGCAAGAAAAAATGATATTGGTATACATACACGGCGCATCGGCCACCAGCGAAAGTTTCAATTACATTCGAGATCGTGTTGGTGGTCGCGACATGATGATCAACTATGACAGCCGCAATGGATTTGAAAACAATCTGCAGGCCATCCGCAATCAGATAGGTCATACACGTGACATATTCTTTGTGGCACATAGCCTGGGTGGCATATATGCTCTACATCTTGCAAATGCCATACCCGAGCAAGTGCTGGGTGCCGTGACCTTGAGCACACCCTATGGTGGTGCAGAAGTGGCAGATTTTGCCAAGTTTTTCCTACCTTTCAGCAGACTCATGCGCGACATAGGACCCACGTCGTGGGCCATGCGACAGGCAGACAAGATCAAGATACAGCATCCGTGGTGCAATGTGGTCACACTTCAGGGACAAAGTCCTTTTATGGCCGAAGCCAACGACGGCGTGGTCACTATCAACAGCATGCGAAAGCATCCGGACATGGAACTGATCGATGTGCAACTGAATCATTACGAAGTGGTTCTCAGTGACCAAGTGGTCGACATAATCAAGCAACGAACAAACATTTTATAGGACATGGTCATGCGAGCTCAAGAATTCGTCCCAGAAGCTGTGAACCAGGCGATCATGCGCACTGACTGGGAGCAACTCAAACATCAGAATGGATACGACCTGATCGCACAGGGTCACAATAGTGGCATCAGTGTGTATGCGTTTGATGCCAATGACCGAAACATCGGATGGGCACACTTTGAAGTCAAAGGTGATCATCTAGAAAGTTATGACAGCTATGTGAGTCCCGAACTGCGCAGACAGGGTATAGCCACGCTCATGTACAACTATGCCCAAGAGCTGGGCAACGACATCCGGGCCAGTACACATCAGACCCGGGCTGGTAAACGTTTCTGGCGCGACCGGCAACAGACCAGCAGCTGAGTGATTTCTGATACTGTGTTCATGACTAAATACAGCATGACACGACATTTTGTTAGATTATTGGCAGATGTACATTGCGATTGGTCTGGATCGAGTCCGATCTATCGAGCCTATGTGAACAACGAATTGTTTGCCGAACGCAAATGGATCTGGCATGACAGCTATCTGGAAGAAATGTTCCAGATTGACGCCGAACCCGGAGACTACCACATACGTTATGAACTGGTGCCCCCACATTTGGCCAGTCTACGAGTACAAAACATACGTGTGGATCATGGTCCAGCACACCTGATTGACAGCAACACCATAAGGATAACAGATGCGATTGCATGAATTTGTAAATCTACACGAAGACGGCGGCACAGTGAGCGGCGCCATAGCACCTGTGGTTCAGCCCTTGGGAGGTACCATTTCCAGATCTGGCGGCAGTTTCTTTAGTGGCACTAAATACTCTAACGACGCCACGCCCAACACACCGGACTGGATGAAACAGTATAAACAAGGAAAGACCAAACGTGCTCGCTGATTTGTTAAAGACCCTGCTAGGAACACAATTTGCTTATTACTTAAAGTCTCATTCGTTCCATTGGAACGTTGAAACTCCCGATTTCTATCAGTACCATAAATTTTTCCAAAAGATCTACGAAGATGCTTATGAAGCAGTGGATCCCATAGCCGAATATATTAGAAGTTTAGATGAATATGCGCCGGGTAGTCTTGAGCGCATGTTAGAATTAAGCGTAGTACCTGGACAGACCAAAGTACCACGTGCCCAACTCATGATCGAAGAATTGTTGGCCGACAGCGAAACCATAGTTGATTTGTTGAATCAATGTTTTACCGCTGCTACCAATGAAAACAAACAAGACATAGCAAACTTTATGGCCGAACGTCTCAGCCAACAAAACAAGTTTGCATGGCAACTTCGTAGCACATTGAAAGAGAACCGGGCATGATATGGCAAACAATGACATATACAGCATAGTACAGCGATTGGCTGTACTGGAAGGCCGTATCACTCCGGTCGCCGCTCGTCATGGACTCAACCCGCAACAAAAAAGCGTGCCACAGATGCCGGCCTTGTTTCGCCCTCGCACACAGAAAATCTTGGGCGGAGATCCTGACGCCAAAAACCCCATGAGCGGATATGCCGTGGGCGGGTGCGAAGAAAGTGCCATGCAGGAAGAAATACTGGGCAAGAAGTCCTTGCGCGACTATCTACAGACCGTGCAGGCGCACAAGGACAACGAGATATTGGCCAAACGACCAAATGCACATGGATTGGAAACCCGAGTAGTGACCATAGAAATGGCCGATGGCAGGACCTGTGAGATACACGGCAACGATCAGGACGGTTATGAAGTACGTCACGCCGGACGCAGCTTGCCTACCAAATTTCCTCACATGGATCATGCCAGAATGGCTGTGGACATGTACAATCATAGATCGGCCACAGCCAGCAAACAGACTGAGCAACACAGTGATGCTGATTACATAGAAGAGAAATAATGATATGAACCTATTTGATTTTTTTGAGGACCGCAATAAAAAACCATCAGCAACCACAGAAGGCAAACGACCATGGGGTCGCGAGGCCTTGGTCAAACGATTGGATCAATTGAAAAAACAGGATCAGGAAAACAATCGAGGACTCAGCGGCTTGGACTTTGAGCGTCACCAACGCGAGCTTGAAGCGATGGCACAACGCCTAGATCCCAACCGATCCAAGCCGGACCTGGATGAATATCAGACCAACGAGCCCAGACGCAGCAACTTCATGAGTGGCGCACCTGCCGCAGTAGATCCTGAACAACGTTGGAAACGACAGGTACGCGGTATAGCACAGGCCTACATGGGTCGCCAACGACAGCTGGCTCAGTTGGCACAGAGCAAGGGACGAGACAGTATCTATCAGGTGGCATGGGATTATCTGCGCCATCCAGGCCAAGGCATCAGATACCCCGAAGGTGGCGGAGTCAATGCCGTGGATGTGGACTGGAATGATGTGGTAGCTGGCATACCAACCAGCCCCACTGTGGGTGGTCTGGATTTGCTGAAAGCTGCGCACAAGGAACTGGTCAGGATGGGCTATGGCAATACACCGGAAACGGCTCAGTTGCTCAAGGATGTGCTGAACATGAGTCCCAAGATGCATCAAGAGATACAACAGGCCTACGATAGAAAAGTCAACGCCAGCAAGGAGTTGGCGGAGGAACTTGCTCCAATTGCAGGAACCTGGATTGCAAAATATTGGGATAAACAACCTGAAAATACCCCAGCCGAACAAATATTCCGTTCCGAAGATGAAGCACGGAAATTCTTAAACAAACTGCCAACTCATTATGTAAAAGCATTGCGACCAGCAAGAGCCGCAGGACATTTAAAAGACCAAGGTGTGGCGGAAGGCTTCTTAAATGAAGCCAACAGTCTAAAAGGCACTATAGACAGCATCGTGGTGCATGGTGAGGCTATCGCACAGATATATGAACAGATGAAGTCGGCCGCTAAGAAATATGTGGATAATCACGGCGAGCTGGAAGGATTCAGCATGGTTGCCGCTGGTATCGGATCACGCTGGTTCCAGTCATTCTATTTCAACAAACTACAGAACGAACTCTATGCCCTGGTCAAACAGGCACCTAAATACTCTCCACTCCTGCTGGATTTCCTCAAGTCGGAAGATTCCAAGTCATTCGGTAGAGTAGCAAAAGGTCTCCCGGGTATCCTGGAACAGATAGGATCAGAACTGGGCAGCCAGGAACTGATGCGTTTCGGAAAACATTGGGCCCAGCGCCGTAGCGATTACCAGGCATATCTCAGCGGTCTCGAAGACGATGATGACTACGATGATGGTCCTCAAGAAAAGAAACCTAAGGATACGACACAGGGTCAACAAAATGCACAGGCGGCGGTGTTGATCAATCAAGGGATTAAAGATCATATACCTGCCAAATATCAAGGCAAAGTTAGGAATATGATCGATCGTTTACCTATGGAAAAAAGGATTATAGCACTTCAACAGGCCATAGAAAAATTCAAGGGTATGAATGAAAGTAAGCAAGGTGTGGTGGAAGGTCATAAAACTATCAAAGGACCACATGGTCGATTGGATGTGGACACAACCACATCAGGTGTGACCCGTGTGCAACAGAAAGATCGCACAGGTGCCAAACGATTCGGATTACCTTTCAAAACAGGTGGTCACGTGGGCCGAGACACCCAGCAGTCCGCTCCGGGTGCCAGTTCTTTGCTGAATACGACAAATGGAGTCCGTAGAGCAACGCCTAGATTGGATCATAGCGATGATCTGCGAGAAGAACAGGACGTCGAGGGTGTGGAACGTGCGATCCTGCACAGGATCATGGTTGGTCATAAAGATTTGTTGTTGAAGTATGGACCGCAAAAGGTCATGCAAGCAGCAGAAGAAGTGGCCTATAATACCGGTGACATCAGTGAGATTGGCACCAGCGATGTGTCCGGCTGGGTACAACAGGTTGAACAGATACTAGGTGCGGTAAGTGAAGCCAAGGCAGTAAAAACCAGACTGGATCCTGCTTGCTGGACTGGTAAAAAAATTGGCAACCCCAAAACCAAGGTCAAGAATGGTGTCAGAGTCAATAACTGCGTACCAAAATGAAACTGAGCGATTTCCAAATCAGCAATCATGACAAGCTAGACTCGATACTGGTTAGGTTATGCGAACTGGTCATGGACGGTCAAAAGAAAAATCCAGATCGTTACGGCATGGTAGCAGCCGCGGTACTAGATCCTGACAACAACTGTGTGGCCGCTTTGAATTATCAAACAGCTGATGGTGATGTGCATGGTGAACGTGCCGCCATAGATGCTTATCACGAACGCTTTGGTGAGATACCCGAAGGCAGTATCATCTTGACTACCTGTAGTCCGTGTACCGAGCCCATGTCAGACCGCTATGGTTCTAGTTGCAAAGATCTAATCAGCTCGACCGCGGTGCACAAGGTCTATGCTGGTTATAGAGATCCCAGCCAACAGACGCATGGCGGTGACAAGACTTATCATTTGGAAATCACTCGTAACAAAAAGATACAACAACTGTGCCAGGCCTTTGCTGACACCTGGTTACGAAACGAACTGACCGAACTTGAATTCTTGGGCAGCCCTTGCACTAAAGACTGTTCGGGTCACAGAGCCGGTTATGCCTGGAGCCAAAGCCGAGGTGGGCGTGTGGCACAGAGTCCATTCAGCCCCAGCTTCAACAAAGGCAGCCAATTGCAGGTGGATGGCAAATGATCGACTATCCTTATCCGGTATACCCTGACCCTGATCCAGCATGTCCTGAGCAGGATCGTCTGAGACTTCCTTATGCACCTGTATAGAATTTGGCCTTAGGACCGAATGGCCGGCAGCTGGCCTGGTTGACCGATTCGCTACCGGTTAACCTAAAAGCGGCACGATCATTGACTGTGTGTGTTGTATCGTGTATAATTACATATTCAACCAGGAGAGCTCAATGACAAGTCGTGTGTTTACCACAGAACAAACTGCCAAACTAAACCAAATCATCAACGAAGGCATGCAGGTCACGCATGAAATCGAAACTTTGACCGAAGGTCTCAATGACACAGTCAAGGCCATAGCCGAAGAGCTGGAAATCAAACCAGCCATTCTCAAACGTGCTATCAAACTGGCACACAAGGCCGAGTTTGGCCGCGCACAGCAGGATCATGAAGTGCTGGAACAGATCTTGACCACGGTGGGCAAAACTCTCTAATCCAGATGGAAGCGTTTAGACACCAGCATCTGGTCTATGTGCCCATCACCAAGCATGCCAGTACCAGTTATCGACATCTGTTCCGAGATCAGTTGGGATGGCAACCCATGCAAACCGACGAAATTGATTGGACTGTAGATCATGTGTTTGGTCACCTGTTGCACCCGTATACTCGGCATTTGCAAGGCATCACAGAATGTGTGCAGAAATACAATCTTGTACATCTGGTCGACGATGAATGTTTTTTAACCCTGTTGGGTACCGCAGTGTTTGATCTGCATTCATACCCGCTGTCGGCAGGATTTGGTGACAGTCTTTACAAAATTGACTGGATCCTGCTGGATCACCATATATACGACAGTGACTATATCACACGGAATTTTTTACAACAGCACGGTATCATGATAGACACCATACCCAGGTTGAACACTGCTAGACCCAATGAAAAGGTATTGTTGGAAAAAATACAGACTGTCAGAGACAGCAAAGATCTTACCAACACGCTGACCTATTTTTACGAACAGGATGTGGTCTTGTATGATCGGGTGAATCGACACAGCAGATACCATGAGCTTGAAAATTTGCCGTGGTCTGAATGCAGTTGGTTGACCAACTATGTACCAATCAAGGTCGAAGTTGATCTGTAACATAGATCCTTACCTGGATCAAATCTGGCAAAAAAGCCAGTGCAGAAAACATGAATGGGCGATTTTGGGTACCCTCGAAAATCTCGTGAACACTCTTCCTGATAAAAGCAACACATATATCTGTTTGGTTGATGCAGTGCCCGAAAATGTTATTGTAAACTATCGTACCATAATCACTGATAATATCTTGAAGACCGATTCGGTACAACTATGGCCAGAATTTTGGGGCACTTTCAGCTACGATCCAGAATATTCGGATCGTGCTCCACAAAAACTATTCAACTGTTTTATGCACCGGACCGGAGTCATGCGACAGACATGGTTCTACGAACTGATCCGACGAGAATTGTTGGATCTAGGATCAGTTTCATTCTTGTTAGATTATAGAGACAATGCTGGTTATACCAAAGGCTGGAGCACTGTAGAAGAAAAACAGGCTCTGTTCCAATGGATATTTGAAAAACTTGATGCAGAATTTCTGGCCGAGCACGAAAGCATACGATCGTTGGTACCTTATCGTAATTTCCACACTGATCTTGACCAGGCCGTCGTAGATTCAAAAATAAGCCTGGTACTAGAGACCTATTACGACAACTCGATGGCCATTGCATTCAGTGAAAAGGTATTTAGGGCTTTACAATTGCCTCGTCCTATGTTACTATATAGTGGTGTTGGTGCCATCAACGAGTTACGGAAAATAGGATTTGATCTTTACGATGACATAGTGGATCATGGCTACGACCTAATTGTGGACTCCAATCAAAGACAATTAGACATTTTATCCAGGCTAGAAAATTTTAAAAGTTTTAATTACACAGACAACACTCTTCGAGATTTTGAACAACGAGCTAACAAAAACAGAAACATCTTGAAAAATTTAAAACAAAATTGGCCTCATAAGCTCGACAAAATTGTTGCCAGCCTCAGAGATCACAACAACGGAGAATAGATTGAGTTACATTGATGCACTCTACGATCGCGAACACGATCGCATACACATAGTCGAGCGTCGCGATGGCGCAAGACACTATCGCGAATATCCGGCCAACTATATCCTGTACTATGACGATGCCAGAGGAAAATTCCAAAGCATTTTTGGCACACCGGTGTCGAGATTCAGCACCAGGAACAACAAAGAGTTCCGCAAAGAAGTAAAGTTGCAGTCGGGCAAACGCCTGTACGAAAGCGACATCAATCCCATATTCCGTTGCCTGGAAGAAAACTACAAGGGACAAGATGCTCCCCGGCTCAACGTGGCCTTTTTTGACATCGAAGTGGACTTTGATCCCGAGCGTGGATTCAGTCCACCAGCAGATCCATTCAATCCAATCACGGCCATCTCGGTCTATCTGGGCTGGTTGGAACAGCTGGTGACTCTGGTCATACCTCCACGTCACATGAGTGAGGACACTGCACAAGAAATAGCCAGTGAATTTGAAAACACCATCATATTCCGAGACGAAGCCGAAATGCTGAAAACCTTTCTGGATCTGATCGAAGATGCTGATGCACTGTCGGGCTGGAACAGTGAAGGGTTTGATATCCCGTACACAGTCAATCGAGTGACTCGTGTGCTCAGTCGAGACGATACCAGAAGGTTCTGTCTATGGGATCAGTATCCCAAGAAACGCACGTTTGAACGCTTTGGTGCCGAAAACGAGACCTATGACTTGATCGGTCGTGTACACATGGACTATATGCAACTGTATCGCAAGTACACCTATGAAGAGCGACACAGCTACAGCCTAGACGCCATTGCCGAACATGAATTGGGTGAAACTAAAACAGTGTTCGAAGGTACCCTGGATCAACTGTACAATCAAAATTTCCGTATCTTTATCGAGTACAACAGACAGGATACCATGATCCTGGCCAAGCTGGATCGCAAACTGAAGTTTTTGGATCTGGCCAACATCCTGGCACACGAAAACACAGTGTTGCTACAGACCACCATGGGTGCGGTGGCCTTGACCGAACAGGCCATCATCAACGAAGCACACGAGCGTGGCATGGTAGTGCCCAATCGCAAAGAAAGATACAGCGACGAAGACACACAGGCCGCAGGTGCCTATGTGGCCTATCCCAAAAAAGGCATACACGAATATGTGGGCTCCATAGACATCAACAGTCTATATCCCAGCGCGATCCGAGCACTCAACATGGGTCCCGAAACCATCGTTGGGCAGTTGAGACCCATCATGACCGATCGTTATATTGCAGACAAGATCCGAAGCGGTAGCAGTTTTGCTGCTGCCTGGGAAGGACTGTTTGCCACATTGGAATATACCGCAGTCATGGAGATGCAGACTGGTACCGAAGTCACAGTGGACTGGGAGGACGGCGATGAAACTGTGCATAGTGCAGCCGAAGTCTGGCGGATCATATTCGACAGCAACCGGCCCTGGATGCTGACAGCCAATGGCACCATATTCACCTACGAACGCGAAGCCGTGATACCTGGCTTGCTCAAACGCTGGTATGCCGAGCGTAAAGACATGCAGAAAAAACTCAAAGAATGCGCCAATCAAGATGACGAAGAATACTGGGACAAACGACAACTGGTCAAAAAGATCAATCTCAACAGCCTGTACGGTGCTATTCTCAATCCTGGTTGTAGGTTTTTTGACAAGCGTATCGGTCAAAGTACTACTCTCACAGGGCGCAGCATTGCCAAACATATGGACGCCTATGTGAACGAATGTATCACAGGCCGATACGATCATGTGGGCGACGCCATCATCTACGGTGACACAGACTCGTGCTATTTTACAGCCTATCCGTTTCTCCGAGAAGATATCGAACAGGGTCGTATGACCTGGACCCGAGACCTGGCAGTACAGTTATACGATTCCATAGCCGAACAGGTCAACGACAGTTTTCCTGGTTTTATGGAAACTGCGTTCCATGTGCCCAGAGAGATGGGCACAGTGATACGTGGTGGTAGAGAAATCGTGGCATCAAAAGGTCTGTTCATCACCAAAAAACGCTATGCGGTCATGTACTACGACAAAGAAGGCCGGCGTGTGGACACCCACGGCAGTCCAGGCAAGGTCAAGGCCATGGGACTGGATCTCAAAAGATCCGACACACCTCGAGTGATCCAGGATTTCCTGAGCGAGATCCTGAACGATGTGCTGGTAGGTGCCACCCGCGAACAGATCGTGGAAAAGATCCGCGAGTTCAAATATGTGTTCCGCGATCGACCCGGATGGGAAAAAGGCAGTCCCAAGCGAGTCAACAACTTGACCAAGTACAGCAAAGAAGAAGAACGTCTGGGTCGGGCCAACATGCCTGGTCATGTGCGTGCGGCCTTGAACTGGAATGCCTTGAGAAAGATGAACGGCGACCGATACAGCCTGCAGATCGTGGATGGCATGAAAACCATCGTGTGCAAGCTCAAGGACAATCCGTTGGGTTGGACATCTATCGGCTATCCAACCGACGAATTGCACTTGCCCGAGTGGTTCCGAGAACTGCCATTCAATGATTCGGAGATGGAAGCCACCGTGGTCGATCAAAAGATCGACAACCTGTTGAGTGTGTTGGACTGGGATCTGGCCAGTGCTACCAATACCGACAATACCTTTGAGACCTTGTTTTCATGGAACTAGATTTTGTACAACTGGTGGCTTACCACAATCTGCTAGAGCATCAATCGTGCATGAACATGCGAAAAACATTATCACCGGGTCTGGACCATATCTTGCATACCGTAGAAAGACATGCTGACTTTGCCAGTTTGGCACTGATTGAAAAACAACAGCAGATACAGACTGCTTTTGATCAGTTTGAACAAGAGCTGGATCGTATCAAGTGGCAGGTACGGGACAAGATTGCCCAGCAAGAAACAGTCTGGTACCAGCGTAGCTATCAACAGTATGAAGGTACCTTGCAGGATCGACTTTCACAACGTCCAGAATTTGTGCAGGAATATCGCAATCAACGCAGGTCAATCAGCGCAGAAATGGATCATGTGTTGCAGTCTCGTGTGATGCGATACGGTGATTGGCGTCATGCTGGCATGATCATACATCCGGGATCCGAACAATTCCTGGATCACCTGGTCGGGCTAGATCCTCTGTATCTTGTAGACGAAAGCCTGTATCTGTTGGAACCGGTGTTGGCACAACACACCGAAGTCTATCAACGCCGACTGCGTACCTATACCATTGAAGAAAATCTTGACCGATCAATCTTGAGCCAAATACCCAATGATCAATTTGCTTTCTGCTTGGTCTACAACTACTTCGAATTCCGACCGGTAGACATGATACGTCGGTATTTGGACGAGATCTGGCACAAGCTCAAACCCGGCGGAATCTTGGCCATGACCTTCAACGATTGCGATCGAGTCAGTGCAGTACAGCTGGTAGATCGTAACTTTGCCTGTTACACTCCGGGTCGGGTCATACGAGATCTAGCACAGTTGCAGGGCTACGAGATTGAGTTTGAATGGTCAGATGAAGGACCCACGACCTGGTTGGAACTGAAACGACCGGGGACCTTGACCAGCTTGCGTGGTGGCCAGACTTTGGCCAAAATAGTTCCGTATTCAGTTGAAAATTCTAAATAAACCCTGTACAATACATATTCAAGGAGAACGACAATGAGAGATCACTTATTAGATTTGGTAGGACACACACATGACCTGGGTTGCATTGACCTGGTGCGTATCGCCGGCACAGCCGACAAGACCACGATCGAGGCCTTGGCCGAAGATCGCAGCGTGGTGTTGCAAGGTGAATATGCCACACCCGTGGCTGACTTCATGGGCACGTTTGGCATGCCCAATCTTGGCAAGCTCAAGATCATGCTGAACCTGCAAGAGTACAAAGAAAATGCTGTATTGACGCTGGGTAAAAATTCTGCAGGTGAGCCCGAGCATATCAGTTTCAAAAATGCCGCAGGTGATTTCAAGAACAACTACAGATTCATGGCCGCCGCACATGTGAATGCCAAGCTCAAGACCATTGAATTCAAAGGTGTGCCCTGGGTGATCGAGTTTACACCCACGGTGGTGGCCATACAGAGATTCAAGATGCAGGCGCAGGCCATGGCCGAGGAATTGAACTTTGATGTCAAGACCGAAGGCGGCGATTTGAAATTCTACTTTGGTGATCATTCGACCCATGCTGGCAATTTTGTGTTTGAATCCGGTGTGACTGGTGTTCTCAAAAGAACATGGTCATGGCCAATCAAGACCGTGATTTCAATTCTGGATTTGGCCGGAGACAAGACTTTCCGTATCAGTGACAGTGGTGCAGCCATGATAACTGTGGATTCAGGACTGGCTGTTTACAACTACATTTTGTTGGCACAAACCAAGTGATACAGGACGACCTAACTGCCAAGCAACACGACTACGCAGTATTCTTGCCGGCCATCTCGGGATTCTATGCCACGTTTGTGGGCAAGCAAAGAGATCCGGTAAACGGTCCTTATGTGGATCCAGCTCGTATGCCTGTGGGCATACCGGACATGGAACAGATGAACTGGTTGAACGACCAGAAAGCCCTGTTCCCCTACAAGTGGTCGTTATACTCGGGTGGTCATGCCAACTTGGATTTGAACAAGCAGGACTGGAGCGAAGACATGGTTCGCAATCGAGATCCCAATACCTTGTTGTTGGGAGACTCGGGCGGATTCCAGATTGCCAAAGGCTTGTGGGAAGGTGACTGGCGTGCCGGTTCTGGTTGTAAAAAAGCCGAAGCCAAGCGACGAGCGGTGTTGACCTGGCTGGACAGCGTCAGCAACTACTGTATGACCTTGGATATTCCGACCTGGGTCATACACGACAAGAAAGCATCAGACGCTTGCCAGATACGCAACTTGCAAGAAGCCATTGACGCTACCAAGTTCAACAACGAATATTTCATGCGGCATCGCCGAGGCAAGGCCAATGGTGGTACCAAGATTTTGAATGTGTTGCAGGGCGACAATCATCCCAATGCCGACGACTGGTACGAGATCATGAAAGAATACTGTGATCCCATCAAATATCCCGACACACACTTTGATGGCTGGGCCATGGGCGGACAGAACATGTGTGATGTACATCTGATCCTGCGCAGATTGGTGGCCTTGAGACATGATGGCCTGTTACAGGAAGGTGTACATGATTGGATGCACTTCTTGGGCACTAGCAAACTGGAATGGGCAGTGTTGTTGACCGACATACAACGAGCAGTAAGAAAATATGTGAATCCGGCATTTACCATCAGTTTTGATTGCGCCAGCCCGTTCTTGGCCACGGCCAATGGACAGGTATATCATCATATCGATCTGCCGCACGAAGGCAAATGGTGTTACAGAATGAGTCCAATCGTGGATGACAAAAAATACAGCAACGACACCAGGCCGTTTGGTCCTGCTGTGGTAGCTGATGGCCTGATCAAGCACTTTGACGAAAGCCCGATCAGTCAGCAGTTGACCATGAAAGACGTGTGTATCTATGCACCGGGTGATCTCAACAAGATTGGCAAGGAAGGCAAGACGTCGTGGGACAGTTTCAGTTATGCGTTGTTGATGGGTCACAATGTGTGGATGCACATCGAAGCAGTACAACGTGCCAATCGCGAATACGATGCCGGAAATTATCCCTACATGATGCGGAACGAAAATGGCGGAAACGAAATGTTCCGCGATATCGTGGAAGCCATATTTGCCACACCAGACCGAGCCGAAGCCGAGGCCATAATCGAGTACTACGATCGTTACTGGATGGACATAATCGGTACCAGAGGATTCAAAGGCAAGAAGGCCAAGAGTGGACGTCCGTTGTTCAATCAACTGTTTACAGTGACCGACTCTGAGTCGGTTGACACCGCAACAGATGACAGTGTACAATTAGATACAGCACTATTGGATCAACTGGAACAGGAACCAATCACATGAGCGATTACACAAATAGACTACGACATCTAGAAGAAGCACATCACACTTTGGACAAACGCATCGACGGCATGGAACGTACCGGCATTTTTGGTGATTTCAATCTAGAAGACATGAAAAAACAACGCCTGCTGTTGCGAGACCAGATTGTTGCCCTTAAACAACAACACCAGATCGACGACAAAAAACATGGATAGACCTGGACACAACAACATAAGTTTTTTTGTCGGAACCGAAGTAGAACACACACCGGCCCATGGACACAAGACCTTGTTTGTGGTGGGCACGCAAGACCCAGATGTCATATCAAAACGGTGTCGAGAAAACTGGTGTGAACACATCTACTTTGGAGCCAATCAAAGTTTTCCAAATCCTGCTGTCGGTGACACCACAGCTTGGCAGGCCTGGGAAAGCATGATTGTGCCGTGTTTGCAAGCAGGATACTTGTGTACCCTGGATATAGATGTGAGTGCAGTGGCAGGCCTGACCCAAGGGTGTTTGGTCGAATACCATAACTTCATACCCATGATCTCGGTCAAGATACCGCATATACAACAGTTGGGCTACCATGCCACAATCAAGATTGACGACACCGACTTTGCCAAAAGCAACCCCGGAGTTTGGTGTCATAGTTTGCATGATTTAAGGACTAGAAAACAATTTACTCCGTGGGCGGCTTATACCAAAGACAAGGTGATCACATGAAATCAGAACAACCAGCTACCGGCATATTGAAAAATCGAGACTGGGGCGATGCCGTGACCTACAAAGTGGTCTGCGAATGCGGGCAACCCGATCATGAACATGATGTCTGGATCGAAGCCTCTGAGACCGGAGTGGAAGTGCATGTGTATTTGACTGTCAAGACCAATTTCTGGAGTCGCACACGTTGGTCGCACATGTGGCAGTTGCTCACACAAGGCCATGTCCGCGCTGAAACCACGATTGGTATGAATCAACAGCAGGCCCAGAACTATGCCTCTGCCTTGCATCATGCAGTAGAAGATGTGACACGATTAAGGCAAGCACCATGATCAAACGATTATTGCGACGCCTGATCAACTGGGCCCAAGACCTGGATCACTGCAATGCCTTGTCCGTATCATCCTGTAGACCCGACATCGAAATGCCCAGTCCGGTCAGATTCAAAATACAACAGGCCACAGGTGGAACTATCGTTGAAATTGCCCATTATGATAGCAAACGAGACGAAAGTCGTGTAAACTTACATATTATACCCGATTCAGAATCTGACATGCCTCAAGCGATCGCTCAAATTATAACCATTGAATTATTGAAAGCCTAACATGATATCAAGTCAAAGAGAAACTGCGGAACGCATCAGCCGAGCAGCTACCAGAAAAATCTGGGTACGTTTCCAAAAAGAAGGCATACACCGTTATCCGGCTGCCGCGACTGATCCACTATTGGCCACCGGAGACGAGTATGATGTTTCGTTCCTGGCCAGCCCACATCGTCATATCTTCCATTTTAGAGTGTGGATTGATGTGTTCCATAACGATCGAGACATCGAGTTTATACAGTTCAAACGCTGGCTCGAGAACCTTTACAGTGGAACCGGTCCCTATAATGAAGGTCGAGTTTTAGAATTAAATTACAAATCTTGTGAGATGATGGCCGATGACTTATATATACAGATAGCAGATCGCTATCCGTATCGTGCTGTATGGATCGAAGTGGCCGAAGATGGCGAGAATGGTTGCTTGATCCAGTATGAACTTGCTCGCCCTAGCCTATCAATCGACATTTAACAAGGAACCTAGATGGGACGCCCACAATACCAGACCAATGCACGGGCCATGGCCGCTTGGAACGACCTGGATCGATTTAGAAATTTCTGCGTGGAATATGGTTATAGATTCCGTGAAGAAGACCTTTACAACTTTAAAACCTATGCCTGGCAACAGTACAACAAATGGGCGCAAGGCAAGAATGCCAAAAACATGTGGGAAGAAGATACCCGCAGATTCTCAGGATACCGATACAGTAGATGATCAATATATTTTTCGTTCCAGGAATGTTTGGATCAACCATCGAATACGTATTAAGATCTTTTACCAAAGAATACACACCCGTCACATGCAGTATCGATGATGATGGATCCATGCACTCGTTCAAGAAACAATTTCATCCACTCTCATTAGATGACCTGGGCAACTCTGTTTACTCGGACATTACCACTCCAATATATCCATTCAAAAAAGGTCACCTTCCTGAAATTATTGAGTTATTTCAAAAACAGGTTATGGACAAAAAATCTGTATTGATATATGCTGATTCATTACAATCAGCCGAACTCAACATGCTGTTTCAGTATTATAAAATTGCAAATGGATCAAGATTAAAACTCGGTCTGGATATATTCTGCGGGGACAATGCCCAAAACATTATAAATTGGAATAAAAAATACCGACACTGGAGCGATATGCAATATTGGGAGCTTCGTGAATGGATCAGTCTGTTTTACCCACAGTGGGTACAGGAATGGATAATGTCTCAACATCAGGTACCCAACGGATTTTTAAAGATATCAAATACAGATCTATTATATAATACCAAGGACCGCTTGATTGATATTGTAAATTTTACCAAACTAACCATTAGCAAACAGCTTGATGATTTTGTGACCAAATGGCAACAGAAGCAACAATATATTGTGTCGGAATTTGATACGTTAGATCAGATCATGTCCAACACGTTGTCTCAAAAAGATTTTTCCTGGTGCCCGTTGTGTATCATTGGCGAAGCTATCATACAACAACGCTTACGGGCTGAAAAATTCGAGATCAGGTGCGATGGGCTCAACACCTTTCCAACAGACGCCAAAACACTTTACTCTCTGCTAGAAAAATGTTAAACTGATAAAACTATAGGAAATACATATGAGAAAACTATTTTATTGCGGACTTGAATCGTATGAATCAAGATACACTTTACAACTGACTGAATGGAATCGACGTGTGTTTGATCGCCGCGGCCTAGACGTGATCTATGTTCCAGGTCAAACTATTGACAATACTGGTGCCATCAGCGTGGGGCAGGTGTTGGACGCACATGGTCGCAGTTATTTTAGCATGAGTCAGATGATGAATCTGGTGCAGATGATGCGAAATGGGGAAGTCACTGGCGATGATGTGGTCTACTTTGAAGACATGTTCCAGCCTGGAATCGAAAGTCTGCCCTACATCATGAATCAAATTGATCCCAGCATGCGACCAAAAGTGTTTGTGCGTTGTTTGGCACAGAGCATAGATCCCGATGATTTTGTGCATGTGTGGGGCATGGCCGGTTGGATGGGACAATATGAACACATGGTGAACAGTTTTGTCACTGGCGTGCTGGCCAGCAACGAAGAGATGGTAGCCCACATGCGGATCGCTGGCTGGACTGCTCCGATCTACAACATAAGTGGACTGGCATTTGGCAAAAGCGAAGTGCTTGAGCGCATAGGTGGCTCGCAAAATATCCGACCATTTGATCAACGTACTCGCAGGGTGTCTTTTGCGGCACGCTGGGATCAAGAAAAACAGCCCGGCTTCTTCATGGATCTGGCCCAGCAACGTCAGGGGCAAGGCATTGAATTTGCTGTCATGCAAGGTGGGCCGTTGCGCAGCAACAATCCTGACTACGTGACCCGTGCTCGTGAACTGGAAGCCAATGGTTGCCTGACCATATATGAGAATCTAAAGAAAAATGATTACTATGCTTTGCTTAATGATACCCGTGTGCTATTTAACTGTGCTTTACAGGACTGGGTCAGCAACACCGTGTCAGAAGCAGACACGCTTGGATCGAATGTGTTATATCCTGCTTATCGTAGTTTCCCTGAAACTTTTGCAAATGACGCTGACCGGTTGTATGTTCCTTGGAGCCTGGCAGATGCCAGTGCCAAACTGGATAGACTGTTGCAACAACCGCACCCGAATCAAGGCTTGATCAGTGACTGGACTGATGGCACTGTGGATCGTGTGGTGGACATCCTGAGCAACAACGGTCTAGAATGGTTCAGAAGCGGACCTGCATATCGTTCATATGCCAATGAGGCCAAGTATAAATTGAACAAGGCACAGCCATGAAAATAGCAGTTACCGGGGCCGCCGGCTATATTGGTGGCCAGACCTTGCTGGATTTGATTGATGCCGGGCATGAAGTGCTGGCCATCGACCATCGTTTACCGCCTAGCCATCTGCTGCCGACACCCAGGACCTGGTGGCATACCGGTGATTATGCGACTGAATTGGCCTTTACTGCACTGCATCGGTTTGCACCTGAGGCCATCATACACTGTGCCGGTACCAGCTTGGTTGGGCCCAGCATGACCGACCCAGCTGTATACTACGAAAACAATTTTGTGAAAACCAAACGGCTTCTGGATTTCTTGATCGTGAATGGCATGACTCCAAGAATCATATTCAGTTCGAGTGCATCAGTATATGGCAATCCGGTCATGACTCCATGCCAGGAATGCGATCCTGCGGAACCAATCAGTCCGTACGGACAAAGCAAGCTCATGACCGAATGGCTGTTGCAAAGCTATAACACAGCATACGGTGTGGACTATGTGGCGTTCCGTTACTTCAATGCGTGTGGAGCAGACAGTCAAGCCAGGCATGGACAGGAACCAGGTGCCACACATATCATAGCTCGAGTGTTGGAGGCCATGCGTGATCAAAACAATTTTGTGCTGAATGGCACGGATTTTGAAACAGCAGATGGAACCTGTGTGCGAGATTATGTGCATGTGCATGATTTGGTCCATGCGCATATCTTGGCTGTAGATTCCAAAGTGCCCGTTGGCATTTACAATCTGGGTACCAGTACTGGCCATAGCAATTTGGAAATCATACAAGGTGCCATTGCTGTGACCAAAAAAGATTTTGTTTACCAGTCTGGCCATAAGAGACCCGGTGATCCGGCCATGCTCACAGCCGATGCTGGCCAGTTCCAAAAGGTCAGCGGCTGGCAACCCAGACATGATCTAGACGCGATTTTATCACATGCCTGGGCCTGGTACACCCGATGAGTTTTCAAGCCTTGTTTGATTTTGAAACAGCCCTAGCTGATTATACCGGCGCACCTTATGTGGTTGCGACCACAGGTTGTACCCAGGCCTTGGAACTGTGTTTGAGATACGAACATGTGACTGCCTGTGAGCTCACGGCCTTTACCTATATCAGCATACCGCAACTGTTGCGACAGCTGGGCATCAGTTATAGATTCCGTACCGAATATTGGATCGGTGAATATCAGTTGCGTGGTACCAGAATCTGGGACAGCGCCAGACTGTTACGACCTGGCATGTACAGGCCCGGACAGTTGCAATGTGTCAGTTTCGGTCATGCAAAGCCTTTACAGATAGGCCGTGTGGGTGCTATACTGTTAGATCGCAAGGCAGAATATGAAATGTTTAGTTGCATGAGATCGGATGGTAGAGACCTGCGCATTGAACCCTGGCAACGTCAGGAGACTTTTGCAGAAGGATATCACTACTGTCCAACCCTGGAAGATTGTGAGCGAGGCCTACAGTTGTTGTCCACAGTTGATCCCGAACCCAAACAGCACTCATATCCAGACCTAAGACGTATTGAATTTAAATGAACAGGAACAAACAATGAGCTACGATAAAGTATATAAAGATTTTGAAGCAGGCGAGGGCCTGAATAGCGACAAGGATTACAAAACTGCCAATCTGGCAGATGCCCTCCGTGCCAGAATGAAACGGGATAAAAAACGTTTCTGGGCCGGAGACAATATCAGCGATTATTTGTATGGGAGCGACAAAGAACATTTGATCGATGAAGCTACAGAAGCATTTGAACGAGTATTAGATACACTACTGATTGATCGAGAAACAGATCCAAATAGTCAAGGCACAGCTCGACGCTTGGCAAAAATGTATTTCAACGAAATCATGGCAGGCAGATATGAGCCTGCTCCTGATGCCACAGCCTTCCCCAATGATAGCGAAGATAGATATGAAGGCATGTTGGTCGTTCGTAGTGAGTTACGAAGCATGTGTAGTCATCATCATCAGCCTGTCTCAGGAGTTGCCTATATCGGCATCATCGCCGCTGCCAAACTCATTGGACTTAGCAAGTATACCAGGATCGCTCAGTGGTGCGCTAGGCGTGGCACACTGCAAGAAGAGCTATGTAATGACATCGCTCGAGAAATAATGCGAGCTACTGACAGCGAAAATGTGGGTGTTTATATTGAAATGATACACGGATGTGTAGAAAATAGAGGCGTAATGGCTCACAATAGTCTAACACAAACCACTGTGCTCAAAGGCGCTTTCTTAAAAGATCCAGGAACAAAGAAAGAGTTTTTTGATAATATTGCTTTACAATCAAGGAATGGCAACTAAAATATGAAAACAGGATGCTGTGACAAATGAATACAAATAACCCAAAAGCAATATTAAGACAAAAAGAAGCAGAATTTTGTAAGGTAGAAGAAGATGCGTTTTATACTAATCCTACCGATAAAAATAGATTTCGTGCCCAACGTAAACGAAATGAATTTGTTTGGCACACTATCAAACTGCAACAGGAGTTTGCGCCAAGATGATGTCATTGTTACTTTTTGTGTTGGGCGTTGCTGTTGGTATTACCTTGGCAGAGAAATCACAGCGTAGACCTCCACCCACACCCAGTGAATTACAAGATCGGCTCACTGTGGCAACCAATCTCAATGACAGTTTGCGGCGAGACCTGGACGAGGCCAAAGAAAAAATATGGAAATTGAAACAGTTGGAGACAAAATGATCAAAAGCATTACTTCGAGCAGTGGTAGACATTTATCAGTCTACTCCGGAACAGGGCATTTGCCCATAGTGTACCCCAACAGCAACAATCCGTTGCAGGGCATGTTGCGAATCAACGGCTTCAATCTTGAAGTGTTTGACGGCAACGTATGGTTGCAGATAGCCGCACCACAAGCAGACATTGCATTGAATGACCATACCATGGCCACCCTGGACTGGGCCAAGAAAAAAATGGACAACGAAAAACGCATGTTGGAGCTGGCACAAACACACCCAGGTGTTGCCGATGCTGTGGCTGAGCTGACGCATGCCCAGCAACAGGTCGATATCATGGTGGCCCTGACCGACAAAAACATCAGCAACTGACCAATCAACGGAGATATATGGGAATTTATATTTGCCAAACATGTGATACATCAGTTTTCATAATTTGCGCACGTTGCTCACCAGATCCAATAAGAGCCAGTGATGGTACCATGACCGACAATCAAAAGGTTCTGCCAGATGGAAACACGGTCAAGATCACACTGTGTCAAAAATGTTTGAGATCAATTGACCCGCCCAGATGCTGTGATCAAGAAATGATCTGTCCTATCTAGACCGAACCTGACAGATCGTGTTGCTAAAATCCCACACGATTGACCCAAAAAGGCTCTAGCAGTATAATAGTAGTATCATTGTAATCAAGGATACTGCCATGCCCAGAAAACTGTTATATCTATTGATGTTTGGCTCGGCTGTGCTGGTCGGCTGTGCTGGTGGTGGCAGTGGTAGTGGTGCAATACCGCCTGGCGTGTCGGTTCCTACGCCCACACCGGCACCAACGCCACCGGCCACAACGAAAGCCAGTCCTGCTGTGCCCTACGCTACCCCGGTCATGGTTGGATCGCTCAATCCCTTGCAAGGCAGCAATGGCAATCAGTATCCCAGCTCGCAGACGTTTGTCCAAGACCTAACCGGATCGGGCGCACAGAACGTGATCGTGGCCACTGCGCAAAGTTCAGGAACCGGTGTCACCAGCAACAACTATCTTGGCAGTGCGATTTCGGTATATGGTTGGTCACGTGGACAGTTGGTCGATCAAACAGCACAATGGTTGCCCAACAACAGCAACATCATCGTTGGCACCAATAACATCTTGTTCGGCAACTTTAACGGTTCTGGACGACCCAGCATGTACGTGGGACCATTTACCGATAACAATACCAACACCAGCCAAGCTGAAATTTTTGTCAACTCAGGCAGTTCGTTCACCAGATACAATATCGATCTTCCTTATAAACTGAGTTCGCCTGGCAGCACCACTTTCATGTACAACGGTGTAGAAAACATCGTGGCTGTAAGCGACTCCAACAACACCACATTTATTTTTGGCAGTACCACCAATCAGTTCCGGGCAGTCAACGTCAACAACCTGAACAACGCCGGCAGTGCCATTGCTGCTGGCGATTTTTTAGGAAACGGTACTACCACTTTCGTGATCACCGACGACAACAACGGATCAGGAGCTGATCCACGATCGACCCGTTTGTACAACTGGAATCTAAATCAGACCACCGGGGCAGTAAGCATGAACATGATTGGAATATTGCCTCCGGCCATACTGGATACAGCCCAGTTTGATTCCTATTTTGCCAACTACCCCAAACCACCTGGTATCAATTTGCGTAGCAACAATATTGGCATCGTCAAGTACGATTTTGACGAATCCGGTGTGCCCAGCCTGGTGTTGCTGGATATGCCAACCAATTACAGTGGACCACTACAAAGTGCTGTTCAATTTCTAAAAAACAACGGGACCGGCACATTTACTGATGTGACCAGCACTGTGCTGACTGGCTACAACTACAACAAATCAGCCGCCACCATCAGCGTGGTTGATCTGCTGAACAATGGCTTGCCTGATATTGTGTTGTCCGGTGGTGGCGGAGTGCAGGTACTCATGCAGGTCAGTCGAGGTCAGTACGTGGCCAGTTTTGCCAACGTGATCACCAGCTTCCAAAATCAAGTGGCCAGTTTGCAAAACGGTGCTGGTATTGCCAGCGTGGTCAATTTTGTGCAAGGACCAGGAGGTCAGCTGTACCTGTTGGACATGATAGACTCGCCGACCAACATGTCACAAAAGAATCTGTATCTCAGTGCGTTGGGATCCGGTTCTAGCACTGCCAATGCCGCCCAGTTGCTATC
>Ga0208497_1000003_pt1 | contig 196775 bp, 256 predicted proteins | sample CryBogCBE25Aug07_FD_184555 | JGI IMG/M metagenome (GOLD analysis project Ga0208497, IMG submission 184555) | Freshwater microbial communities from Crystal Bog, Wisconsin, USA - CBE25Aug07 (SPAdes) | ecosystem: Environmental > Aquatic > Freshwater > Lake | place: Crystal Bog, Wisconsin, USA...
GTCCCGGGCGCATCATCATACCCTGAGTATCCTCCGAAGAAAATATAGGCCAAAATAATCAAAAGGCTCAAGATTGCCCAGATGATGGCTTCCATTAATAATAGAAACTATTTATTCTAGATCTATACAGACCCTCTTGGCGTCTCCCTTGTAACTGTAAGGGTACTTCGGGGGTGGCGCTCCATCGGGCCGTGGGCCTCCCATAGGAGCATCACCTGGTCCAGCCATAACGGAAGGAGGCCCGCTCATCATGGGAGGGGGCCCGCTCATCATAGGAGGAGGCCCGCTCATCATAGGAGGGGGCGAAACGGGCACGGGAGGAGGCGCAACGGGCACGGCTGCTGTGGCAACCACGGGAACTGATGGTGATGCGCCAGCTGGCGCGGCCTGGGGGGCGGCACCAGCCGCCATGGATGCGTCCACCGTCGCAGCCACAGTCGGTGCGCCCGGAGGAAGGGGCGCGCCCGCAATGTCATAGCCTGATGACCCGCCAAGAGTCATCCACGCTAGTACAAGAACAAGACTGAAGATTAACCAGGGGAGGATCTTACTCATCTTCATTATTATTTACAGTTTATTTTTTTTCATTCTTGAGTCCAGTAACACTGACTGAAGTGACATCCTTGGTCGGCTGAGCAGCCTCGATCGCCTCGATCGCCTGATCGACCCGAGCGCCGTCATTGTTGAAATAGGTCAAAAGACCCGTGCGAATCACCTGCTTGGTGATGGCTCCCTTCGACGTCTTCTTCTTCAGATTCACCTTGACCGTATCCTTCACCTTGACCGTATCGATATCGTTCGTATCCATATGCTGAGTAATCTGCGCCTTGAGCTCCTTCTCACGCTTATTCAGAGCAGAGAGATCCTGGCGAGCCGCTGCAAGAGTAATCTTCAGACCGATCCATTCCTTCATGGCTTCGGAGAAATCCATTTGTTATTAGTTTTGTTTTATTTGTTCCTGGTGAAGCGCGTTCCAGAATGCATCAAACTTGTTCTTTGACCATACTGGATATGAATCATTCTCCTCTTCTGATTCGACCCGGTGGTCCCCGACATTGAAAATCTTGCATACGAGGAGCACATTCTCTTTGTAGTATCCCCTCCTGGTGTTCTTGCGTTCTATTGACAGCGCAAAGTCACTCCTGGCTTTGAAATCCATCTGAAAACCCGAGTATGCGCACAGTCCCTTCTGCTCTCTGAGAAGGCTTACTACGTCTTCCAGAGTGAGAGTGCTGAGAATGTCCTCCATGTGCCGCGTCTTTCCAGCCCATCTCTTCACTCTCTCCCTGGAGGCATACAGCTTCTTTCGTATGAAAAGAAGATTAATCTTTCCTTTGTGAACGGCTGTATAACGAAAACTTTCTATTTTCTCATCGGAGTAATCAATATCGACAAACCTTGGGAGAGTCTTCAGGGACGCGAGTTTTTCAGGGGACCACTGTTCACTTACATTGAGTTCCAGACATATGAGACAGATATTATCAAGTTCATAACCTTTTTTAGGATCCTTCCTTTCGAGAGATACTTGCCAATCTCCACGAGGATTCATGCGAATTCCAGAATATGCACACAATCCACCCTGAGATTCCCACACCTTGTAAATTATATTTGTTGAAAGTTCATAAGTTTGTTGACGTTTTGAGCTTCTTTGTTTTGCTGAACTGCATAGACAAGATATTCTCCCCTTGATCGTGTTTGCCTGATTTTTTGAAAATACTTTGCCACATGGGCGGCAAGTGTACGCGTGACCATCGGGAGAACGGGACATCTTGTTAAATTCCGTAAGCTCTTTTTCATTTTTACATAAATTGCATGTCTTCATTACTTATATCCTATGAGAATTTAATCTTTAACTATTGGTACTCGCTGGAAATCTCGAAATGAGGGCGCATAGTATCAGGGGGAATGGTGCTGAGGTTGAAGATGGATACGGGTGTCCGGGGGTTGATGGGCTCGGAGCGGAAGTCGCGGTTGGCGTTGCGGAGCACACCGCCGATCGTCTCTGGGTAGCCAATCTGGCTGCGGGGATCTAGGTAGTTCTGGCCCTTGAGGATGGCGTCTGGGGAAAACTTGCCGAAATCCTCCATGGTGGTGATCTCACGGGGAATGAGACCTGCGGCACTGACGTCATAATCAGCGTTATTCGCCGCCATGGGGCCAGCGGCCGAGGCGTTATAGGTCATCCCGGGGCGATCAAGGTCCGCTCCTGAAACACCGGAGTAGTAGCTCGACCTGGGGTAGAAAAGGGCCAACAGAAGTACCACAAGAAGGGCAATCGCCACTAGAGTCTTGCGGGGAGGCATTTGTTATTATATGTATACTTTTTTCTTGGGTCAGTCGACATAGTCGGCCGGGTCATCCTCCTCGACCTCGGCCTCATCCTCAAACATGTACTGGGTCGGGAAGGATGGCGGACGGACACCGCCGCGGACACGGGCCTGGATGATGCGCCATACTGGACCGAAGGACTTCTTGAGAAACCATAGACCCGAGAGCTCGACAAAAAGATCGCACTGGGCGCCTGGCTCGACGGTCGAGAGCTCGATGGGCTCCTTCTGGCTGTTGAACGCCTTGGTTACCACCTCTCCCTTGAGCTTGGACAGGCTGGCGCTCAGACACCCATCAGTGACACTGCCCTGAAAGGCAGCCTGGATGGTCTCGTCACTCAGCTCGCGGCCAAACCAGGCAACCTTGGACTTTTTGGCCTCCTCTACAATTGCCTCATCAATACCTGAGAACTTATCATCGGAGACCTCGATGGTGACAGAGGGGGTGAGGCCCTCCTGGACCTTTACGTTGTTCAACTGGATCATCTGACCAGTAATCTTCAGAAAATAACGACCATCGGGCAACTTCTGGGGCGAGGCGAACTGCATTATTTCTTATAACTAAAATATTCTTTAAGATTAATGTGCAGCATAGACTGCCAATGTTTGCCAGGTCCGACTGGAACATTTTGCGGCTGGATCGGAAAGGCTGACGGCCTGGTACATCCATGCGATCCTGGGTGCTGCCAGCCCGCCTGCGACGGCCCTCCCCCATCGACCCTCGGAGAGTACAAGAGGACCTATGGTACCGAAATCCCTCCTGGATTCGGGACAAATCTCATGACGAGCGAAAGAGCAACAAAATTCAAACTGGAGGCGCCGTTCCACATATCCAAGCCAAATTACGGACCGGCTTACCACATACGATTCTACTGGTTACTTTTTCTCATTGCTGTTATGGCCTTGATGATCATGTTCCTGGTTTAGGGACCAGTCCGAAGGACTGAGACCGAAGTTTGCTTCGTCAAAATCACGGGTTAAAGAGACCAGCCCCCTGTATAATAGAAATGGCTTCCCTTGACTCTCTTGCTCTTGATATCGCTGCTGTGCAGAAGGACCTGAAGGCTCTGCGGAAGATGGTCCGCAAGGTCATCGGGGACATCGAGGATCCTACTGGCGAGAAGAAGGAGGCTCGCACCAAGAACAACGGTTTCAACAAGCCCCAGGTGGTGACTGCGGCCCTGCGTTCTTTCCTGAACCTGGGCGCCGATGAGATGATCTCCCGGTCTCAGGTGACCAAGGCGGTGAATGCCTATGTGACCGAGAAGGAGCTGAAGAAGGGCCAGAATATCACCCTGGATGCCCCCCTTCAGGCTCTGCTGAGCCCTCCCGAGGGTACTCAGATCACTTTTCTGAATATCCAGAAGTTCCTGAACCAGCATTACGTGAAGCAGGAGAAGACCGAGGAGCCTCCAAAGGAGCCCAAGGCCCCAAAGGAGCCCAAGGCGCCGAAGGAGGCCGCGGCCGACAAGCCCGCTCGCCCCAAGGTGAAGAAGGCGGCTGCCTGATCACAGTCCTACGGGGCTTAAAAATATAGATTGTGTAATAATAAAAGATGGAGACGGCAACCGGTCCTCCCAGAAGTGTCCTCGACGCACTTGTGGGAACTAAGGTTAAAAATACAGACTATTATCTTCGCGCATTTACCCATAAATCAGCGCTCAAGCGGTATGAAGGTCTCGCGTCCTCGTACGAAACGCTCGAATTTATGGGTGATTCTGTTTTAGGTTTCGTCGTCACAAAGTGGCTCTTTGATCGCCACGAGAAGGAGCAAGAGGGCTTTCTGACCAAGGCTCGTACGAAGATGGTCCGAGGAACTACCCTGTGCGAGATTGCCAAGGAGCTTTGTTTCGACAAGTGGATTCTCATGGATGAAAAGGGTATCCGTAACGGATGGAACACCAACCCAAAGATTCTCGAGGATGTTTTCGAGGCTTTCATCGGGGCGATCTATCTCGACCTTGGGATGGTTTACGCAAAACAATTCATCTTAAAATCTTTTGAGAAAATTGAGACTGATGTGAATCACGACGACAATTACAAAGATCAGCTCATGAGGTGGTGTCAGGCGGAGAAGATCGATTTGCCAGAGTATCAGGTTGAGGGAAATCACAACGGAATATTTGCAGTGTCACTTATAGTAGATGGCGGGAAAATGGGTTGTGGGTACGCAAGTACCAAAAAGCAGGCTGAACAAAACGCGGCTGAACTCTTACTTAAGACGGACAAGCGGTTTAAGGGGAGAGGCTCCGATGCAGTGCATCGATCCAAAAGTTCAGGAACTCCTGAATCGTCCGTACTTCGAGCAGAGAAGTGATGAGTGGCTCGCGCTCCGTGAGAATATGCTCACGGCGAGTGATGTCGCGAGTGCCCTCGGGCATAATCGCTACGAAAAGCCCGACGATTTATTGCACAAGAAGGTTCTGAAGAAGGCTTGGGCCGGAAATGCCGCGACGGCCCACGGGACTCTTCTCGAGCCAGTTGCCCGTGACTTGTATGACGCGAGGACAGGGCGCAAGACCCACGAGATTGGGCTGGTCCAGCACCCCAAGTATCCCTTTCTCGGCGGGTCGGCAGACGGAATCACGGAGGATGGTCTCCTGGTTGAGATCAAGTGCCCCTTGACTCGAAAGATTGAAGACAAGGTGCCGGAGCACTACCTCCCTCAAATTCAGCTCCTTCTTGAGATTCTTGATTTTGAAAATTGTGATTTTGTTCAATACAAACCAGAGACAATCAAGTTTGTAAAGACCAAAGGCCCGTGTGAGGAGAGTGGAAACATCCCTTGTCCTGCAGAGGAGACGGTTCCCGAAATTTTCATGATTACTCGAGTGACTCGAGACAGGGCTTGGTTTGATCAGCACCTGAAGACTATGCAGGTATTCTGGGACCGGGTCGAGTCTGCCCGGAAAAACGGGTTATGTGAGGTTGTGTGGGAAGAAATACATTGTGAAGTGGTAGAAGATGAGTGTCAAGACTGCTCCGAGCCCTGGGTACAAGTGCCCGCACAAGCCCAAGTTCTTTGCGTGCAAGGAGTGCCAAGGGAATTTCTGTGCGAGGTGCATTCAGCTTGAGGTGCATTTCTGCCCCAACCTGGAAACACGTTCCAAAAATGAAAAGGATGAATTATCTAAAAAACTTGTCAAGTGTGTCGCTGCAAAGGTATTGGCGTTTTGAGACCGAAGGTCCCCTGTCGTGATCTGGGTCCAGATCACGACCCTTCGGGTCGGTCTCACTTCTTCATGCGCGTGTAAGCATACGCAGCCGCCGCAACTACTATAATCAGGAGCACGGGATTCACGCCCCCTACACTCCGGCGGCGCCGAAACGAATCTGGCAGTCTCTGGGATCCGATAAAGTCTTTATCGTAGACATAATTGTAGTTGAGCTCTGGCCTGACCCACGTGAGGTTCCCATCATCCCGCTGATACTTGCGTGCGGGGAAGGCGGGGAAAGGCGCGGTCGGCTTGCCTGGCATGGTGTTGAACCACATATTACTTGCATCATTCAGGGCCATGACGTCAAAGTCCTTGAGGTCACGGTTCGTGTCAAGCCGATCGCTTGGAGCCTCATCGTAAGGGCGCGTAAAGGTGCCGTCGGGCTTCCAGTTGTGCGATCCATCGCTGGACACGCCATAGGTTCCAGTCCAGGTATACGGGTTGAACCTGTTCATGCTCAGGTCATCGTTTTGCATAAGCGCCGTGGCCATTAATAGATGCCCACATTTTTTGTACAAGGATAGACCTTTCCCTGGACCTTTTCCCTGTGCAGAGCCCACATCTGATCCAGGTCAATATTGAGCATTCCTGCGAGTTGAAATAAATAACTGAAGACGTCTCCCATCTCCTGAGTAACATCTGTCCCCTTGTCCTTCTTGAGCCCCGTCTTTCGGTAGGTCCGTAGCATCTGGCGAATCGCACTGGCCAACTCACCGCTCTCCTCCGTGTAAAGCATCCATACAGTGCTTACGGTCGCCTTGTCCCACCCCTTGTGTTTGCACATTTGCATAGTCTCATCTCTATACTGGTTCATAGTTAGTACAACAGCCTAAGACCTGTTTAACTGGGCAAGGGGGCGCTTGAACCTGAGGACGAGGAATATACACCCAAAGAGAATCACCATCTCTGTCGCAATTTTTGCGCTTTCTACAGTCTCCTTGCTGGCGCCACGGGCCTGCATCCGCGGCTCAACGACCGCGTTACTGAAGAGGCGGACCGCTCGGTCAATGGCGAAGAATATGAAAAATCCTATGAGGATATCATCGAGTGCCTTCATAAAATAAATATTTATTTATATTATGGCGAACAGATATGTGGCCCCGGGATCTACGGATCACAGTCCTACGGACTGGTCTCTAGAACCCAAACTTGAAATTTTGAGGCAGCTTATTGCCATAGGTACTGGTGCTCGTTGGTCGGAGCTCAGGTACTGGATTGGCCGAAATGTCCCGAAGATAGACGAGCTGCTGGAGAACGCCTGACTCGATCGTTTGACAAGCCTCCGTCATTATTGCGCGATTCATGGCGTCGAGCTGTCCCTTGACATTGGTATACGGATCTCCACGCATATTTACAAAAACTTTCTTCATCAAAGACTGAAGATCAGCATCACTCTGACGATCGATCACATAGCCCGTGCTCGCCTTGATCCTCTGAATGATTGCCTGGTGGAGCTGCTCTCGATTAAAATCAGAGAAAAAGGCACTGTCGAGCGGCGTGGGGAGATACTTGGTCGCCATTACTAGATGGCGGCATAAAAAAATAGACAACTTATAATGCAAATGAAGGTTGTCAAGCGCGATGGGTCCGAGGAAGAGATGCTCTTTGACAAGGTTACCTCGAGGATCCGAAAGTTGTGCGACGGACTGGATGTAGCGGCCGACCGGGTCGCCCAAAAGGTATTTTCTAATATGTATGACGGGATCCACACGGGTGACATAGACTCCCTGAGCGCCGATGTCGCCATAGACCTGATGACTGTGAACCCGGACTACGAGACTCTTGCGACCCGCCTGACTGTCTCCAACATGCACAAGACGAGCCCCAAGTGCTTCTCGGACTGTGCGTTGGCTCTGCACTCAAAGGGTCTCGTGAGCGAGGATTTCATCAAGTGCGTCAGTCAGATCCATGATCAGGAGATTGTTCACGAGAATGATTACACTTATGGGTTCTTTGGAATCAAAACAATGCAGAGAGGCTACCTCCTCCCAGGGGAGACGCCCCAGTACATGCTTATGCGAGTCGCTATAGGTGTTCACGGGGACGACCTCGCACGGGTCAAGGAGTCCTATCACCTCATGTCGGCCAAGTACTTTACGCACGCCACGCCAACTCTGTTCAACGCAGGGACAAACAGCCCCCAGATGAGCTCGTGCTTTCTCTTAGCCATGAAGGATGACTCGGTCGAAGGAATCTTCGAGACGCTCAAGGAGTGTGCGCACATCTCCAAGTGGTCAGGGGGAATCGGGGTCCACTGTTCGAACATCCGCGCGGCAGGGTCAGTCATCAAGGGGACGAATGGTAAATCTGATGGGATCATTCCCATGCTCCGAGTCTTCAACAACACGGCTCGGTATATCAATCAGGGGGGCGGGAAGCGCAAGGGATCTTTTGCATTCTACCTCGAGCCCTGGCACGCAGACGTGATGGAGTTTCTCGACCTGAGGCTCAACCAGGGTGACGAGGAGGCTCGGTGCCGGGACCTCTTCACGGCGCTCTGGATCCCCGACCTATTTATGAAGTCGGTCGAAAAAGATCAGGATTGGCACTTGATGTGCCCGAGCGAGTGCCCGGGACTCGCGGATGTCTACGGTGCAGAGTTTGATGAGTTGTACTCGAAATATGTCCTTCAAGGAAAGTTCAGGAAGGTTCTCAAGGCTCGGCAAATCTGGGACTCTGTCCTTCGGTCCCAGATTGAGACCGGCACACCCTACATGTGCTACAAGGATTCGGTGAATGAGAAGAGTAACCAGAAGAATATAGGTACTATCAAGTCCAGCAACTTGTGCGTTGCACCAGAGACGAAAATTCTGACAAAAAGCGGGTACTCTCGAATTAGTGCCCTGAGTGGTCATAATGTCGATGTATGGAACGGGGAAGAGTGGTCTAATGTCACGGTGAATAAAACATCGGATTCTTCTCATCTTATTCGTGTAAACATGAGCGATGGAACCTTCCTAGAATGCACGGACTATCACAAGTTTCACCTCCAGATGGGGTACGGCAATAAAACAGAGATCAGGGAGGCTGCTGCCCTTGTGCCCGGTGACAAACTTATTAAATGGTCTCCCCCAATTGTGAATCTCGATAGGGACGCGCCAGATTGGGATCCGTATACTCACGGGTTTTTTTGTGGGGATGGTACGTATCACTCAACATATAGCGGATCCAAGACGATCCCGGGCGTTTCACTCTATGGTGAAAAGAAGAAGTTGATAGAATATCTAGACGTTCGAACAACATCTGGGAGTGAGGATTCACAAGGCCGTATAAATATGATGCTTCAATATAACCTACCGGAAAAGTTCAAAGTTCCGTTGTACGAGAATGCGACCACCCGTCTGCAATGGTTTGCAGGTCTCTGTGACGCAGATGGTCACACGCAGGGGTGTCCCGGAAATCCAACACAAAAGAGCATTTCTGTCGCATCTATTCACCTTAGTTTCCTTCGTAAAATTCAGTTGATGCTTCAGACTCTTGGAACAAGCTCCGTAATTGGTCTTTTGCACGAAGCAGGCGAGAGTGAACTTCCGGATGGCAAGGGTGGAAAAAAGATGTTTGATACTCAGGCGTGCTGGCGGCTGGTGGTATCGGCACTCGGTGTCGAAACTCTCATTCGGGCTGGATTCAAGACGCACAGGCTTGACTTGAGTGACTTTACGCCGGTGACGCGTGATGTTCGACAGTACGTCAGAGTCGTCTCAATCGAAGATAGTAATCGCTGGGATGCGACATACTGTTTTAACGAGCCTAAGCGGCACATGGGTGTATTCAATGGAATTATCACTGGCAATTGCACGGAGATAGTCGAGGTTTCGAGCCCTGACGAGACAGCCGTGTGCAACCTGGCCTCCCTGAGTCTGCCAGCCTTCGTCGAGGATGGGGAATTTAACTTTGTTAAACTCACCAAAGTGACTCGTGTCGTGACTCGCAACCTGAACCGCGTCATCGACCGCAACTACTATCCGACAGAGCCGGCCCGCAAGTCGAACCTTCGGCACAGACCCATTGCTATCGGGGTTCAGGGTCTCGCGGATGTCTACATGATGCTCGGGCTTGCGTTTGACGAGCCCCAGGCCCGGCAGCTGAACAAGGATATCTTTGAGAACATCTATTTTGGAGCTCTCCAGGAGTCGTGCGAGCTCGCCAAGGAGGAGGGGCCCTACGAGACGTTCCGAGGGTCTCCGGCCCACGATGGCAAGCTTCAATTCGACCTCTGGGGGCTGGAGACTCACGGGTTCGATAACCTCAAGCAGGAGATTATCAAATGGGGCCTCCGGAACTCTCTGTTGGTCGCACCGATGCCAACCGCCTCGACGGCTCAGATTCTCGGGAATAACGAGGCGTTCGAGCCCTACACGACGAACCTGTATCTCAGGCGGACTCTGGCCGGTGAGTTTGTGATGATTAACAAGCACCTTGTCCGAGACTTGCAGAAGCTCGGGATCTGGGGCAAGGGGGTCAAGGACCAGATTATCGCGGCCAACGGATCTGTCCAGGATCTGCCCGGGCTTCCGGCTCGACTCAAGAGTATTTACAGGACCGCGTGGGAGATTCCGCAAAAGAGCATCATCGATATGGCGGCTGATCGTGGAGCCTTCATCGACCAGTCACAGTCCTTGAACATCTTCATGGAGAATCCATCAATGGCCAAGCTGAGTTCGATGCACATGTACGGGTGGAAGAAGGGTCTCAAGACAGGGAGTTATTATATTAGAACAAGATCAAAAGCCCGGCCAATCAAGTTTACGATCGATCCGGCAGTTCAAGCTGCCGCACTCGCATGTTCCAGAGAGAACCCAGAGAGTTGTCAGATGTGTTCTGGCTGAGCCAGAACACGATGTGCGTTCGGGTTAAACAATTTAAAATTATTATCACCATGGACGAGTGTTGGACGAATCTTCCGGACGATCTTGTTCTAAAAATTATAGACATGTCTGATGACATTGATCTTCGTCGCGCTTTCGGGTTTAGGCCTCGAAAGCTCGAAGAGAAACTCGCGTGGCGCCTCTGGTACTTGCTCAAGTCGCACGATGGCCTTGTGTATAATCTGGAAACCAAGACTCTTCACATACTCCGGATCCCGGGCTGCTACGTGGTTCGCAGGCCGATAGAACTGGACTATGTTGATAAATGGGCATGGATGTTTAATGAAGAAGGGCATCCCCACACTGTGGAGATTACAACCTCTGGTGGCGCGCACTGCGTTATTCCAGATGCGACTGATTATTTTTATACAGAAATGAATGTTCTTTTAAAAGGATCGGGAATAGCCAGAATGATTAACTACTCTCAATTGACTTAATTCTTTTATTTATATTTGATATTGTTTTTATATACCTATTACGGGCCTGTTCTGCCGCCGCCTTTTGCGCCTTGAGAGCCTGTATCCTATCTATTTTTACAGAAGATGGCGACGGCCCTGGAGAGCGTGGAGGCTTTCCGTGCCCTACTGGGCGGCCCGCCCGATGTGCGGCAAGGACATTTCTCATCTGCTCACGTCTCGTCTCGCAGCGAGCCTTTTGCGTCGCCAACCACGACTTATAATCCTTTGTAAATGATTTTAAAATTCTCTCTTGTTCGGCGTGATTTGGGTTGCTTCTCTGGTTCGCCTTTGCCCAACGAGAGCGATAATTTGCAATTTTATTGTTAAATGAATCATTATCTCTTCCCATTCCTTCACACCTCCACTTCCATCCTGAACCTCTGTTTCTCAGTATATTCCATGGACTAAAGTTATTCATGACTACTTAAAACCAACAAACAAAATAAATATAAAGATGCCGAAATGGAACGAGGTGAGCATAGATGACGTTTCCATTGAGACTGGGCGCGGTCGTCCGAAGTTTGGACTCTCGGGAGGCCCCTTGAAGTTTCAACTTCCGCGGGGGGCTTGTCAGTGGGGGTATAATCCCGAGTACAAGTCTTTCCAGCTAAGTATTTGCGATGGTTCCTTTATCGAGTGGTATCGCACGCTTGAGCAGAAGTTGTGCAGTGACACTCCGTTCCGATCAAATTTGAAAGATGGTCAACTCAGACTCAAGGCGGATGACTCTACTCTGTTTTTCGGACCAGACGGAGTCATGCTGCCTGACGGTCCAGAACGCATGAAGGGGGCGGATGTTTCATGTATTATGGAAATTTCTGGATCTTATTTTTTTCAAGAAGTTTATGGATTGACCTGCAGGGCAACGCAGGTGCGCATTTGGAACGAGGGCGCGAAGGCCTTGGGGAGCGAGTGCGAGCTTGGATCACCGTCAGGGTCAGTCGTCACGCGACGAGTTTTGCTGGATGATTGATCACATGAGGCTCTTGGCCGTCTTGTAAAGCTCGGAGCCCTTCTTGGGGAAGGCCATCTCCCCCTTGGGGATACCTAGCTCCTTCTTGGCCTTGGTCACAGCCTTTATCCAGGGGTTCGCCTTGGCACCCTTGGCCTTGTCCTTGCTGACAATCTCGCCAGTCTTGGGGTTGCGCTTGAGGTCCTTCTTCACGAGGCCGCCGGTCGTGTGATGGGCCGTTCCATTCATCACCTGGGCGCGCGATCCAATAGCCTGAGTGTGCGTCATTTATTAGAGGCTCACATTATTATTTAAAGAGTCTCGAGAAAAGAGACCGCTTCACAGGTGACTTCTTCGGACTAAACAATTTTTTTAATTTGTTTTTATCTCTAGTAGTCATCATGGAGTTGTTATTCGCAAGCCGTCGCAGGGATCGGGCAATTATGTTATTACGAGCCTTCAAGAGTGCCGCGTTACGCCTTGCGGACCCTGGAGAAGTCTTTTTCATCTATTTTTTTCGGGCTTCACACCGAGAACCTTTTTTCCGCCCACTATTCCACTGACCATTCTTGGGGTCCTTTATCCATCGTGGGCACGAATTACGCATGACCGAGTTGTATATTGACCTATGAATAGAATTGACAACTTTCATCTTGAGTCGTGCCGCCTCCTTGGTCTTGGCATTGTTCGGCTTTTTTGACGCAAGGCGCGCAGACATCTGCTTGGCCATGAGTTTCTTCAGATCCCTTCTACGACGGAGAACCGCCGCCTCAAACTCCCGCATGTAAGAACGCTGGGATGTGGCGAGTTGGCGAATGGTCATGACTTACATTATACTAACTTTAATTAGGGGCCCAAGGGTGGGTGATAACTGACGCGGCGTCACCGGCCCAGCGGTAACGATCGCTCATATCCTCAGGTGGGTACGAAACCACGTAGCCCGACTTGCTCATGAGGGTCGAATAGACGAGGAGAAGGACAAGGACAATGATTATGATACGTTGAGACATCTACAATTACACACTAAAAATCTTACGGACCGCCCTGGCCGTGACGCCTCCCTTGAGCGAGGTCGGCAGCTGGACCCTGAGTCGCTCATCCTTGAGGACATCCGCGCAGACCGCCGACTTGTGACCCTGGAGGTCGATGATCGACTGTTCGATGCTTGGGAGGCCGTCCACTTCTGCGTAAATCAGCTTCTTCACCCAGACCTTCTTGGTCTGGCCGTTTCTATGCGCTCTGCAAATCGCCTGGAGCTCGGTCGCTGGGTTCCAGGCTGGACAGGTGATGTAGACCCGAGTTGCTGACTGCAGGTTCAGACCGACTCCACCCGCCTTGATCTGGATGAGGAAGACGGGAGCGGGAGTCGCTGTACTGGCCTGGAACTGTGCGATTCGCTCGGCGCGCTTCCCCGTGTCTATCGAGCCGTCTATTCTGTAGACCGGGATACCAGCCGCGTGCAGGCGCTCGTGGATCTCATCCATCTCTCCCATAAACTGACCGAAAATCAGGGTCTTTTCGTCTGGGTGCTCGCTGATCATCTGCATCAGGGTCTCAACCTTGACCGAGCCCGCTGTCCAAGCCACTGGGTCGCTGTTGTCCTTGATTGCCATCCCGTCCAGGTAGAGCTGTGGCCAAGCCATGACCTGCCGGACTCTGAGCAGGCACTCGATCAGCTCCATCTGGTGGATGTTCGCCTTTCCTTCGGCGAAAATCTCTGCGACCGTCTCTTGGCTCCTGCGGTACACCTCGCGGTACAGCTGCGACTCCTCGACGTTCATCTGGAGTTCGACCGTCTCGATGTCGCACGGAGGGAGGGTGAAGCGCATGCAGTCCTGCTTTGTACGACGCATGAGGTACTTGGCCCGGACGTCGTCTGTGTAGCACTGGATGTGGCTCCGAGGGATGCCCACAAAGGCTCCCAGAGTCACAAAGTCGCGGATAGAGTTGAAGATGGGAGTGCCCGTGACGACCCACCGAATACGGCCGGGCAGGACGCGGGCCGCCACGGTCGACTTGGCCTTTTGGTTTCGAATTTCGTGACCTTCATCCAGGATGACTCGGTCCCACTCGACCGCTATCAGAGGGCACAGAGGGCCACCCTTGCGCTGAGCCAGAACCGAGTAAGGTGCGATCGTCACCTGGGCGCTCGCGTGAATGACGCGCTTGGGACCATCGAACAGATGGACCGAGAGGTGCGGAGCAAACTTGGTGATCTCGGCCTGCCACTGAGTCACGATCGACTTGGGCACGATGATCAGGGTCCGAGGAAGCGGGTTGGCAATCATGGTCGCCACGAGCTGGACCGTCTTCCCCAGGCCCATCTCATCACAGAGAAAGCCGCCTGGATAGTTGTCCGCGCGCTCGCGGGTCAGGAGCCACTTGACACCCTCACGCTGATGCTTGAGAAGACGACCTTGGAGAGCCATCGAGTTTTGATTTCTAGAAACTCAGTCTCTCTCGGTCGCCACCCCTGGTCACAGAACCTTTTTTCGCTGACCCTAGTAGGATGGCTGAAGAAATTAGCCTAGTTAAACGTTTGGCCCAGAAGTTCAAACTTATGGCACCGGGTCAGGTGAAGCAGGAGATCGAGGCCCTCCCCCCTGGTCAACAGCCCGCCGGAGTTGCAGGGGCAGTTGCCGCGAATCCAGCCAACTCTAAAAAACTTTTTGAAGATTTTCCTTTACAATTGGCCAAGGCTCTAAAAATCTTGCTAACGAAAGGGACGCCCCTGGAGGAGCGTTCGAAAACGGAAGTCGCGACAGTTGCGTTAACCTCGGCGGCCGCATACGCAAAAAATGCAGCCGGGCGGTTAGGCACCAGAGCAAAAAACGCAGCCGGGAGTTTCAGGAGTTCTCTGATGACCGTATGGGAGACCATTCAGTGTGCATATTCCAAGCTGCCTTCTCTGGCTATACTCAAGGCAACCTCTGCGCGTGTTCCGATATGGAGCGAGCGTTACGGCCGCGTCACACCCGCCCTCATCAAGGATCTCGTCGATAGATTTGGAGCCATGCGAGCTTCTGAAATGATTGGCAGAATATCAGGTCAGAGAATACCGAGGGTCCCTCCATTCAAGGAGCGGTACGAGGCCCACGACCTCTCGGCTCTTGAATCACTCATCTCCCCGGATAGTATACAAAAATTAAAAAATAAAATAAAAGAAAAACCCAGGATCGCCGTGAATAACACACGGTACAATACCAATGTTGATGCGCTCTACAAGAAACTCCGGGAGGCCGGGGCCTCTGTTTCTGTCGCGGCACGGGCGGCCCATGCGGCAGCCTCCACGAGTGGAGCGCGCGTGAGTTGGTCCAGGACTCCTATAAAAAAATCCCCCTTTAACATTAGTGGTATAATGGGAGCATTTTCTGGAATAGCGAGAATGGCCCGAACTGCGAAGAGCAAGGCGGACGTGCGAAAGCAACTAAACCAATTTGTGGATACGGGTGTTTCGGCGCCGTGGGTCCAGGCGATAAAACTGCGTCTCAACCGAGCAACAACTAACGATGACGTTTCTCAGATTGCCAGGAATTTCGCAAACAGGGTCGAGAGATTTGCTACAGGGAACGCCTCTGGGGGCGCGCCGCCAATCGCTCTCCCAGTTCCCATCGGCCCCCCGCCGCCGCCTCCGTCTTCCAATACCAAGTGGATCACGGATAGTAAAAATATAAACAGAAAGAGCATACAGAACCTCGTGAAGCTCCGACGGAACCACCCTACACGAAAGAGTGATATAAATAGGGTACTTGGCGAAAAGGTCGAGAGACTCTTGAGTAACTCGGGTCGGTCGGGAACCAGTTCTATCAAGGAAATTCTTCGTCTTATGAAGAATGCCCCGAACCTTCCAGGAAAGGATCGCGTCTTTGACTTGATCGAGCAACGTATTCAGAATATTGAATACAACGCGCGTAATAATCCAGTCGTGGCCAAGGAGCGCCTTCGTCGCCTCAAGTCTTCAATTGGTTATTCTGGTGGACTTTTCGGAAACCGAAATCTCGGACGTATTTTCTCGAATGCCGAACGCGAGTACAATAGAAAAATAGCAGATAATAGGAGACGCAAGATGAATGAGAACCGCAACCGCCGCGGTCTCGCTCCCCTCCCAGCGCCTCGGAACAACCGCCGACCGAACAATTATGCGGGAGTTCCTTCCGGAAATATAGGTGGGGTTTTCCGCCCCCCGCCCAACCAGCCCGTGCCCAACCTGAGTGCGCCCATGAATATGGGGCCTCCGCTGAACATGGGAGAGGTCAAGGCTATCAATAACGTGGGCGGCCCGAACAAGGCTCTGAACCTCGTGCAGAATGCGGGCGGATCGAACGAGGTTCTCCGGGCCGCGAACCAGCTCAAGGAGGCGGGCGGATCCCCGGAACTCGCGGTCGCCAAGGGTGCGAACGCCAAGAATATCAAGATTGTTCTACAGCTCGGAGGGGCGAATAACGCAGCCAAGGTGGCGACAGCCGCCCCCAAGCTGCGTAAACGCCGACGGACCAAGAAGACCAAGAAGACCAAGACCAAAGGCCGCCCAAAGATCGCGGCCATAAAGAAACTCCTGCGATCCCTGCCGAAGAAGAAGCTTCTGTCTATCCTGCCCAAGTCGAATAAGAACGCTCTGGCCAATAAGAACAAGGCCAATGTTGCTACACGAGTCACGAGCTATCTATCCGGGCGCACCAAGGCGAAAAAGTAAGCCGTCCAGCTACGCACTCAAAAAAGTAGGTCCTGTGCTCAAGGTGCTTAAAGCCCTGAACCGTTGTTTAAGTAAATAAAAAGATGGAAGACACCTTCCGCTACATCCTCACGCTCGACGAGGTCAAGAAGTCTCACCCCGAGTCCTCTTGGGTCCGTATAACGACCGTGACGATGTGTGCAAAGTTCGAAAGGGGCATTGATCTCCCCGCATTTCGCGAAAAGTTCGTCCCGATAAAAATTCGCGCCAAGGGTTCTTCGTTTGGCGGGTTCGAGTGGAATCTGAAAAAGACAACATTCTACAATCAAGTGACCATCTTCACGCGGGACCAGTACTCGAACAAGAGCATCAAGCTCTTTCCCAACGGATCCGTGCAGGTTGCGGGCTGCTCGGACCTTCTCGACTGTCGGAGGATTGCTCGAGAGGTGGACCTCATCGTGAATCAGACGCTGGCTGAGCCCGAGCCGAACAGATTAAAACTCGATACAATCAGCGTGAAGATGATCAACACGAACTTTTCTTTAAATTCTGCAGTCAACCTAACAAAGGTTATTCACGCATTCAGCCAGGCTCGGATCCCTTCGAAAGAACCCGAGGAAGCGGCGGCCACCTTTCTCGTAACCTTTGACCCTGACCGGTACAGCGCGGTCAAGGTGAAGTTCTGTCCAGCCCTTGGAATGAAGCGAGTCACGGCCAGCATCTTTTCGACCGGCAAGATTATCGTGACGGGTGCTCAGACTCTCAAGGAGATTGCTCTGGCCTACAAGATCATCAACGAGGTTCTCTCCCCAGCATCTGTGAGACTCGGAGTTTCAGACAAGAAGGATAGCTTTGAGACTATTCAGGGACACAAGTTTAGCGAATGGGTCCCGAAGCTCCAGGGGAAGGGTGTGAAGGCGTGGAGCGCATGATCACAGTTGGCGGAGCCAACTGGTTTTTTTCCTCGGCCTATACTAAATGTCCACCAGACTTGGAATGGGCGAGGGCCGATGCCTCACCTCTTACCTCTCGAACAAGCAGTCGAACGATGTAATTATGGCCCGGAACGGCATCCAGTTTGAAAACAACTATCAGTACCGCCAGTTCCTGCAGAACGGAGGTATTCAGGCTCTGAACATGCCATTCCGCAACGGAGCATGTGGCGCCCCAGTTCCCATGGGCACCGCGGCTTTAAAAAATGGCAATCTTAATATGAAATGAAGATCGTCATCGATGGCAACATAGGGGCTGGGAAGACGACTCAGCTGAATATTCTAGAGAAAATGGGCGCCAAGGTGTTCAAGGAGCCTATAGACCAGTGGCCACTCGAGGAGTTTTACGCGGACCCGAAGAAGGGAATTTTCCCCCTGCAGATGGCGATTCTTCGGACGCTCGAGCCACAGGGACCTGGTATTTACGAGCGCTCACTTCTGAGTTCGAGGTGGGTATTCTGGGAGCACGCCAAGAGAAAGGGTCTTGTAGAACACGTAGAAACATATGAATATTTTTATGAAAAACACGCTTGGTCCCCCGATCTCTACATCTTCTTGTCCAAAACTCCAGAGGAGTGTTATGCGCGCATCCAGAAACGTCATCAGACGGGTGATGGAAAAGTAACTCTAAATTATCTGAAGGATCTCGATATTCTATACAAAGATATGCTCGCAAAGATTCCGTGCCCTGTCCATCTTGTTGACGCTTCGGGGACCCCTGAGGAAATTCACGCGAAAATATTACATATCATAAATAATAATGAGCGCTCAGAGGTGCTCTTCAGTGACGGCCCAAGGAAAGAAGTGCAAGAATCTCGCAAGTCACGAGGGAAAGTGCGCTGCGCACCTTGCCCAGACGTGTGCCGTATGTCTTGAAGACATTTCCCGTAGCTCTCAGAAACGCCTCTCCTGTAAACATTCGTTTCATACCAAGTGCATATACACCTGGTTTGAAACTTCCGATGAATGCCCCTTGTGTAAGACTGAACAGGACGCCGACCCCATTATCGTCTTTAAGAGACATGTCGAGGAGAACCTCCGACTCAAGTACAAGGATGCTATCAAGTCACTTGAGCATGATTTGGCTCGGGCGCGGCGAGCCTAGAAAAACATAATAAAATATATATTCTATGGAAAGATGCACCGGGCTCGTCACATCGGGGGCCAGGTGTCGGAACCCCCCTGGGGCCGGACAGACCAGGTGTCACATGCATAGGGAAAACGCACCCCAGTGTTCAGTCTGTCTCCAGGGTCTCAACAGGTCAACCAGGACCCTGCCGTGTGGGCATGAGTTTCATCTCAAATGTGTTGACCGGTGGAAGCGTTCGTGCAGGGCCGACCCAACGTGCCCCATGTGCCGTGCCCCCTTTGATCTTCCGAAATATAGAATAAGAATAGTTATAGATCGAGTCGAAGAGGGGACCCATGAGGTTCGGTCATATGTGACGTCAAATATCCAGACCATACGTGATGAGTTTGGTCTGGATCTTCGTGTTTTGGACTCGCACGAAGATGCGAGCATGAATATACTTTTTGATCTCGAGGCGCACGAAGATATCGTCGAAGTCCTCAGGACTCTTGGAGTCCCGTCCTGACTTATTTCCCAGTATTGGCAGCCCCACGACGCACGCCATATGCTGAACAAAACCGGGTATAGTGAAACCCAGGGTGCCACTTTCGCTCCGACTTTCGCGGATCGACAATGGTTCTCCCCTTTGCATCAATCATCAGCGGGCCCTCGCCCCATCCCCTCTTATGCGACCATAGGTTCACCTTGAAGCGAAGGATTCTTCCAGGAACGAGCTTTGGCATCAAGCGGGTATTGCGAGCCGCAAGCATCCTTGGAGAAGCGTTATTCGCACAGATCTTTCCATCAGTATTGGACAGAGGCTTGAGAGGTTTGGCAGCCGCCGCCACAATAACCGTCGGGCGAACGTGAAAAAACTTGGCCAGGCGCGAAACAGTATCACCCGCCTTGACTCTGTAGCGAATAGATCCCATCTGCACATACCAGTGAAAGTCTCCATATGAGTTTCCAAAGTCGTTCGAGGGCGCCACAAAGCACATCACTTTGTAGAAGCCAGGCCGGGGCTTGCCGTTTGGGTTCCGCATCTTGTAGACAGACCCAGGGTTGTCGGCCAAGACACGCTTGACGATCCCGTCACACGAACGATAATTCATGTTATTCGACGGAATATTCTTACGGTTTCCAGGAGCCGACTTGACCGGGCGGGTCGCGCTAAAACTTCCAAAGGCGTAGTCGTAGCAGTTGTCGTGATTCAGGCCTGTCGTTCCCCAGGGGTCATAGGTGAACTCGCGCTCCGACCCAGATTTGGGAAGGGCTCGGGAACTCGTAGAGTCCTTGGCAACGACCACCATTATTATCTCCAAATATTATAAAATGCTGGCAATTATCCATTCCCGTGACTCCCGTGAGCGCTTTTATAACGCAGTCGTCTTCATTCTCTATGTATTTTTCTGGACTTTTTTCCTCAAATTTCTTTGGAACCAGACCCTCGTGCCTCACATCACCGTCTTCAAGCCAGTGGGCTCCCTCGTAGACACCTTCCTTCTGGCCATTGGTCTGGCGGCGTTCAGACTGTGAAGTGAAGGAAGTCCAGGGTAAGACCGTAGACCGTACCTAAGACGGCCCTCACGCGTGTAGCGGTCTGAAAACCCGCGATAGCCCTCCGGGACCCACAAGTCTAGGCGAGCCCGAGTCTTCTTGAACTTTGGGTACTTTGATAAAAGAGTCCGCATCTCTTTCAAAAAGAGGTGCGAGTCATACCGGGCATCAGTACTCGGACCTATCCCGTAAACCCCGGCCGTTCCATTCTCCACGGCCGTGTTTACTGCAGGATTTGTCCCAGTCTTCGACAGCCTGGCCCAGCCAAAGTCTATAATCTTGGCCCGCCCGTCAACTATAAGGACATTGTCAAGGTGAAGATCATTGTGGCGAAAGTTTGGATACTTTCTGGCGATGGATTTTAGAGTCGCCAAGACCTGACGGATGGCCCTCATGACTTGAGCGTCTGTCAGAGTCTTGTGATGCTTCTCGACCCAATCACGGATAGAGACTCCCTTGATCTTCTCCATGGTCAAGATGCTCTGTTCACGAAAATTTTTATTTTTATTTTTTGTTTCTTTAATATTCTTTTTGAGATCCGATACAAAATCCTTACTGGTCGAAAAACCATGAACCTTGGGGACCCCCCCGCGAGCAACCTTCTGTATAGCCGCATGGATCTTGTATTCAACAAGTGCAGGCTGATTTTCGCCGCGTTTTACAGCAGACAAGTCTCGTGGGCTCACCTTGAGAGCCACGGGACCTGCATTATAGACGACACCCTGGCGACCAGATCCGAGGACCTTCATACTAGTAGTAAACTACATTATTATTACACTTCAAAGCTAGGTATCACACTACTCGTCCTCCTCCTCGTCCTCCTCCTCGTCCTCAACCTCATCCTCAGACTCGACCAGCGCGCGGCTCGGGAGCTTGTTGGCCGCGCTGAACTTGACCTGGTGAACGCGGAAGGTGGCTCCAAAGCCCGCGGGCGTGCGCCAGATCTGGCTGAGCTCGACGAGAGTCGTGACATTCTGGCCCTTCTCGAGAGAGTCCAGGGGTACATCAGTCCCGGTCGAATCGTAGGACTCGGTCTTGATGGCACCGGATGTCAGGTCGGTGATCACCTTGAGGTTGAGGAGAGGCGAGTAGCCCTCCTTGGCCGCGGGCTTGAAGGGAGACTTGTACATCTCGGACAGAGTATCACGGCTCATCTTCTTGCCCATGATCTCCTCGCAGTGATCAAAGACAAAGTTCAGGACAGCCTTGTTGATCTCATCAAGACGCTTAGCAACATCTGCGTTATCGACGCTTAGGGGGAGGTTGGTGCTAGTCACCTTGCCCGAGTTCTCGTCGGTGAAGGTGCTCAGGCCAAAGGGAGCCTTGAGGGCGGGGAACTTGAGCATCAGCTTGCCCCCAGACTTGTGGTTCAGATAGACCATCTTGCCACCCTTGGAGTTTTTGCGCACATCGCTGAACTTGATGTCAGAGACAGAGAGGTCGGAAATCTTGGTGATGGTAAGAGCCATTTGTAGTGCTTTCTACTTATACATAGGTGGTGGTCTTTAGGCCAGGACACAGGACCAACTTTTTTGTGTGCGTCTCATAAGGTATGTATACGATCAGCAACTACTGGTCGAATCCTCCTAATTTAAACAAGGATACTGAAAAGGTCGCGAAGAATATCGTAAATCAGATTAACAGAATTAACAGAGGTGGCGTGCCAAATTTGGGACCGATAAAAATGCTACGCAATAAAATCCGCACCCCAAACTATTACAAATCCAAGCCTGGCTTTTTTCAGGGCCTCAAGGGAATGTTTGACAAGGGGGCGCCCAGTAACAAACCGAGATCAATTAAAGTCAATTTCCCTCCTGAAAATGCGAGCCGTACGCGGCGAGAATCCCTGGTGGCCATAGCCACAACCCCCAATAAAGGCAAGCCCGTGCGGTTTAAGGTTATCAAAAACTGGATCGAGGGGCGCAGGAAGGCTGTAAATAATAATAAAAATTTCAAGGCTTTGTTCAATGCAGGGCCTAGTGCGTATAAGAGTAGACAGGGGACTAATTTCCCGCGAAATATCAATAAAAATAAATTGAAATATTCTGGCCCGAATTACGTAAACTTCTGGCGAGAGGTCAATGGGACGCTGCGACCTGCCCCAGAATCTCTCGTGAATCAGTTAATATTGGGAGTAAATAAAACACCTCCTGCCCTTCAAAATGCTGCCCAAAAGTATTTTAAAACCAGAACAAGTAATAACTCAAATTCTTTGAAAAAGAAGGCTGGAGCTAAAAAGACCTTGATGGGTCTAGGGCCGTGGAACTACAGAAAGGTTCCAGGACATTATAAAATATTCTGGGAAGAATTCAATAGGCAGAATAAGGAATTGAAAAATAAATTTAGCAAAGGAAACTTTGCCGGATACAAGGCCCTTCAGAGAAACATGGAAATAAATAAAAAATTATATCCCAAATATTCCAAGTTTTTCAATCAGATAAGCAAAGCGAATGCCAATGCCGCAGCCCTCGATAAAGAGATTAAAAATTTCATGACGACTAAAAATAAACCATTTAATTCTAATAATGTTAAACAAAACACTGTCAAGATGGAGGCTGCCCGCGCAGCCCAAGAGAAGAAAGCCAGAGAACTATTGAATCGTGCTATAAAATTGCGGCCCATTATAACTAAAATTTATCCAGCAAACTATAGATTTGAAGACCCTATTAAATCTCTACGTGGAGAAGTAACACGGCTTAATAAGAATATATTTAATAGCACAAGAAGTAACGCTGCAAGAGCCCGTCTAGAAAACAGGAAAGGGTGGGAGGCTTTGCCGCCGGAGAACAACCAACTTGCTGAAGCGCGGCGGCGCGCCGCCGCCTTGGGAGCGCCCTCATAGGGAAACTTTTCAAAACTAATAGTAAATGATTGCCCTATTCTTCCTCTTTGCTCTGCTGGCCAGTCCCCTGGCCTTCAAGAGCGTCAGGAGCATCCTGGGAACGTGGGTTGCATCGGCCGAGGGCCTTCCCACGTTCGCAGGAGTCTTCTTGCACGCGTTCGTCTTTATCCTCGTCCTCAGGCTCCTCAAGTATCGCCCAGGGATGCGGTCGAACTTTGAGACCGTGTATGACCCGAGCGTCTCCAGGGTGACGGACTACGGCATGCACCTGGCCTCCAAGGGTCCAGACGATATGAATAAATTTTAGCTGTCTATAATAAATGTTTATGAAGATGCTTGTTGTTATTCTCCTGTTCTTCATCATCGCCAACCCAGCCCTGTTCAAGCTGACCCGGGCCCTCGGCGGGTGGGTCGCCAGCCCAGAGGGCCTGCCCAAGACGGGCGGTCTCCTGCTCCACGCCGTGGTGTTTGCCGTTGTGACCCGGTTTGTCATGCGGGCCCTGCGCCGCCGCAAGATGCGCAAGTACTACTCTCAGTACGGTGAGGAGGAGTACGAGGAGGAGTACGAGGAGCCAGAGGCGTTTGAGGAGTATGCGGAGGAGGAGTTCAGGTGGTGCCACAAACGGAACGGGTCAGGGGGGCACTGGTGTTAAAAATCTCTAGATATACTAAATGCTCACCAAGGTTCTGATTTACATGATCCTGTTTTTCATTGTCGCGAGTCCAGCCACCTTCAAGTTCATGCGTAAAATCCTGGGCGGATGGGTCGCCAGCGCCGAGGGCGTCCCCCACGCCCCAGGTCTCCTGCTTCACTCGGCCGTCTATGTGTTGCTGGCCTGCTACCTCCCAGCCAAGCTCGTGTCGGGCTTTGCCGAGGAGGATTACGAGGAGGATTACGAGGAGGAGTACGTTGGCGAGTACGGAAATTCAACCAACCCATTTGGAGTGTCTGGCGGCCAGGGTCCTAGGGGATCTATGCACTAGAGACCGGGACGCAGTCCCAGGGCGTGCCGCCCCGCTCCTGGTCTCTAGAACTCCTCGTCAAACCTGACCGAGTCCCCATCCTCAACCATCCGCTTTGAATAATCACCTACGCGTTTCTCAAAAAAATTCGTCTTCCCCTCGAGACTAATAGTCTCCATCCAGGCAAAGGGATTCTCAGCCCCGAAGATCGGCTCTTGGCCTAGTTGTTTCATCAGCCGATCACCAACATAGCGAATATACTGTTTCATTTGTTCGGCATCCATGCCTATCATCTTGCATGGAAGCGCCTCCGTAATGAAACTCTCTTCAATCTCAACGGCACTCTGGACAATCGTCCGGATCACATCCTTCCCCGCCTTCTCCTGTAGGTGCGAGTAGAGAGCCACGGCAAACTCTAGGTGGGACCCCTCGTCCCTGCTGATCAGCTCGTTGCTGAAGCACAGACCGGGCATTATCCCGCGCTTCTTGAGCCAAAAAATCGAACAGAACGCCCCAGAGAAGAAGATACCCTCGACGCACATGAAGGCGACGAGGCGCTGGGCGAAGGGTGCATCCCCATTCATCCAGCTCATGGCCCAGTCCGCCTTTTCCCTGATGACGGGAATATTCTTGATGCTGCTCAGAAGCATCCCCTCCTCGTCAGGATCTCTCACGAGCTTGTTGATCATGAGTGAATACGTCTCCGAGTGAATAGACTCGTTGAATGCCTGGTACGCGTAAAAAGACCGAGCCTCTGAAATCTGAACCTCAGAACTAAAGTTAATATCTATGTTTTCCATAACGATACCGTCACTCGCAGCGAAGAATGCAAGAATTATTTTAATAAAATTTCGCTCCTCAAACTTGAGCCCGTCCCAATCCTTGAGGTCCGTGCCGAGGTCAATCTCTTCGGCGGTCCAGAAGGACCCGACGGCTTTCTTATACAGGGCCCACAAGTCCGGGTACCGTATAGGGAAGGTGGTGAAACGATCCGTGCTGGGAGTGAAAATCGGGTCCAGGGGCTCCATTGTATTATTAGCGAGGTATTTCTTTAGAACCAACCTGGTTAAAGTCGGAGGGCTGAAAATGCAAGAGGTCCTCGTGTGCATTGAGTATGTCCAAGTCGGCAATCTGTGAATTGAATGACGTGTATCCTTCGCCCCTTCTCCACACAAGTATGATGATCAGGGCGAGAAGAGCCGCGATGAGACTATCCTTCATATTATGTTGGCATAAAATAGTATGGCTTCGACCGAAATAAGCGGTTTTTATGCAGCCTCGGAGACAGTCCCCAATGTGGTCACCTTTTATGTTCAGACACCTATGCCTGATGGTATCCAGCCAGGGTGGGTCCTGACTGGCATCTCTGGAATTCAAGGCCAGACGAAGATTGTGGCAAAGACCCTTCGACAAGGGATCTATCCTAAAAACGGATCATATAACGGAACTATTGATTTCCAAGTGAATGTTGCTCAGACTATACAAGGGGTCCAGCAGGCCAAGGCGGTCACTGTTGCTCCGGCCCAAGTGATCGCTCCACCGCCTCCTCCAGCTCTGAGCGGAGTCTACCTGACTCAAATGGGCCTTGTTATTTTTTATTCCGCGATTCCAATCCCGACGGCAGTCAAGCCAGGATGGACATTGACGGGTCTCCCCGGGCTCCCCTTTGACCTGACTATCGCTTCTGTAACTTTTCAATCTGGAAATATTGGAAAGATTGGATACATGGGAATAATCACCGCCACACCAATCCCCCCGCAGCCCCTTTCCCTTCCTCCGCCTCCTTCGACCATTTCAAAACTCATATCTGTTCTTCGACAGACGGGTACATTTGGCGCTGTTCTGGCCGGAAAGCTTATAGGTCTGAACACCTTTGTTTTTGCGGACACTTTCAAGTTGTCTGACTATCTATCAAAACAAAACAATCTTTTAAATTTTTTTGTTTCTAAAACGGGGCTTCAGCCCGACTCGATACTTGCGGACCCGACGCAAATCAAGGGGGTCCTGTCAGGTCTGCCTGAACTATCAAACGCACTAGGATTTCGGATGAAGACTGGTGCGAATAAAATGATTGACGGCTTCTTGAATGATGAAATGATGCTTGGTGCTATTGGTCAGGGCCCGATCTTGGCGCCTGTACTTCCGTCGACCGATGCATACCAGCCGTATGGAGTTCCCGTCAATAATCAAGGGGGGATATTTGATCCCACTATTTCCACTGCATTTGTATCGGCTCGAGTCTCGACAATTCAACCTCTTGTCCGGGCCCCCATAGAAGACTCGAACTTTAAACGTGACCCACACGACTTGCGAGAACTTGACGAAAACGTCCCTGTCCCGCCGCAAGGCCAAGAGCCCCTCACTGAGAAACGGAACCTTGGGTTCAACGCTGGAGGTGTACTGTCTCTCGACGCCATAGGCCCCCAAGAAGAATATATATCAAATGTTTCTAATTTCAAAGAAAGCCAGTGGTATCCAGGATACGACCAGTATACAAACTCGGTCCTGTATCAAGATTATATGAAAATGTCTCCTATTTCTTCAAATAATTTCATCCAGCCGACGAGTTCGGGATCGTGTATTGTTCAGATTCAGCCCAAGAGTCAAGGGGATCTGCTCGCAAATATGTTTCTCATGTGCACGCTCCCTGCACTCCCTGCGAGCAACAATTATACAAATCAAATAGGCCGGGCAATCATTCAGCAGGTGGACTTTATGATTGACGATCTCATAGTTGAAACTATTTATGACGATTGGCTCTTTATAAAGGACCAAATGTTTCTTGATTATGACGAGCAGATAGGTATGTTCAATCAGGTCAATGGCGGGCAATCCAACCAGAACTTGAGTCCTGGCGCACCCGTACCTCTCGTCATCCCCCTCGAGTTTTTCTTTTGCAGGAGGCACAGTGGGGGCAATAAAGGGCGCGAGCGTATCCGCCGACCCTTCTTCCCTTTGTGCTCACTCTGGGGAGGACAAAAAATTTATATAAAGTTTACTTTTCGTCCACAATATTGGTTTACTAACGCCCTTCCCGGAACGGTCGATATTATAAATCCTATACTCTTGGTAGAGTACGTCAAGGTGACGGATTCAGAGCGCACATATTACAGAAACGAACCCCTCCGTTATATAGTTCCGGTCGTTAAGCGAGATGGGACCGCGCCTTACGCCGGCACGGTGACTACAAATATTAGTGCAAATTTTCCAGTTCAGTTAATTGCGTGGTTCATTCGAAATCAGGCGTATGAATCATCAAGTTCGTCATATTACGGGGTTCGTTACTTGTACGGATACGCGACTCAGTATCAGTCTGCCGCCACCCCTCTGACGTTTGCTTCGGGGCCGGTGCAGTACATCGATGTGATCCAGAAGGTGAAGATTACAATTAATAATCAGGACATTCTTGACACATTCGCCAACGGGCCATATACATCGTTCCTTCAGCCAATGCAACACGGTCTGTCTGTGCCCCAGAAGAATATTTACATGTACTCATTCGGATTGAACATAACAGAGTACAATTCGGGTGGGTATCTAAATTTTTCTAAAATTAATTCGCAGACATCAAATCTCATCATCAACTTTTTGCCGCAATACGCATCGGCTCTCTCGAGTTACAATCTGAATCTTTTCTACTACGGGTTCTCTATTCTTGAATTCAAGAATGGTTTTGCGGGCGTATCTTATCTTTGATCATGTAATCGATGATGCCGTTCGTCAAACACCACTTGATGAAGTTGAGCTGAGCCACAGTTGTGGAAAGGCCCTTGAAATCTATTCGCTCGGTCCTGCAAAAAGGATCAAAGAGCTTCTTTGAATATCCGTCAAGACTCGACTTGTAAGCCACATGGACCGTAAAGGGACGGCCCATCGGCGAATTATAAGTCACGTGTCGATTCTTGGCATAGTTTGTCACGAACCACTCGAGATTGCGAAGAGAGATCCCATGGGTCTTGGTCGTGAGAATATCCTTGAGTTTTTCTGAATTTTCTGGGTCGTCATAAAATTTTGTGAGCGATTCGAGCAAAAGCTCTGAACGAGTACTCATTAGTTGAGTAGGTTCTTAGATGTTTAAGCCTCGAGCCTCAAGCCGAAGGCTTGGTCTCACGAGTAGAGGGAGCGATGCGCCCTCGGTCTAAATATTCAAGCGAGGACGGCTCGAAACCTTCTCGCACGCAGGACAACCCGCCAGAAAGAATGGCGGCAATGTATGCGTGTGCGTGACCGTTCCAGCTGGATCGCTCGGCTCCTCCTTCATGCGCATTATGGGTTTTTGATCCAGATGCGACTTGCAGTATCCCTCGAACCGTGCGTGACGCGTGCACCTCTTGCCCGACCCTATGAGTCCGAGACACTGTCCCGTCGCAATCTCGAGGGTCGCCGTCTCTTTCATGAGACGCTCGTACGAAATTCTATACGTTTTTGAAATGTGGTGTAGAACAGCCGACAGACGATCGGAGACCCTTCGGTCAACCTCAGTCTCGACAGCCTGCATAATTGTTTGTTCCATTTCCTTACTCATGACTCGGTCGCCTTCTTAAAATAAGAATCTATACTTTTCATCTTGGAATCATACGCGCCCTTCTTGCTCCCAGCCGTCGCCGCCCCAAAGACGAGCCTCTCAGGGTTCGCGCCGACCAGGGGCTCGAGCAAGTCACAGATTGGCTTCTTCAATTGGTTTAAGAAATAGTACTGATAGTCGAGCGGAACTGCGTGCTCCTTGGCCCACACAGGGTCCTCGGCCTTTTCGTACAGCTTCCCCGGGCCCCCGACGACAACAAAGGCGACGCGATCTCCCTGCTGAGGCTCTGATCCTGGGGCCCGGGCCCGAATCTTGTTCCTGACTGAAACGTGGGGCATCGGGACCTTGTATTCAGACCCGAGCTGCTTGCTCATCACCAGCTTCTCGACTGGAACCTTGCCAGTCGACAGAACCTCTGAAGCCTGGCGCGCAAAGGTAATCACGGGCCTCGGATCGCTGCTCTCGAGCATCATATCCAGCAGCGTCTTGAGAGTCTCTCGAACAAAGGGGCAACTGTCGCGACGGACCACCTGCAGACCCTTGATATCAACCTTTTTGAACATGCACGTGACAGACCCGTCTGGACGCGTTCGACCCTCCCACATCTTGGCCGCGTAACGCTTCTTGCTGTACAAAAAGTACGGGCAGTAAACCTTTTCGAGCTCCAGGTCGTTCGGAGCCTTGAAGAGCTTCGTGCACTGTTCAGCGGCCAAGAGACCCTGCTGCCACGAGTAGTCGATAGCCTCTTGGCCCGTGCGACCCTCCACGTCAAACTCGACCATCACGGAGTCGGTATTCTTGACGATCATTTGCCCCACGCCCGCTTGGAAGGTTCCCGCTTCCGTCTCGAGATCGTAGACATACCCATCCCAAGATTCGTGAAGGACTGAGATTTTCTTGATGGCAGACGGGTCCTTTCGGAACGACGATTCTGTCCAAGTAAGTCGGAAAATATTTGTCTTGTCATTTCTCGTATTGAGTGAAACCTTGTAGTTCATAGACGTCAGAAGAAGATAATACCATTGAGCAGTCACTTGGTTTTTCGTATCTATTCTATGGCACCCACCGGTCTCGTTGTCTCGACGACACCCATCGGCAGCCCACAGCCCCTTCAGAAACGCTTGTTTCGAATCATAGTCGGAAAAGACAAACTCAGGAATTTTCTTCGCCTGACCGTCATAGCACCATTCTCTCCATTCTGAGACGAGTTTCACGATATCACCCCTCGGGCCAAGTTTGTACACACCAGAACTTTGAAGAGTGTCCATTATAACAAACCCATAATCTGGATACATAGTCTCAAGTATAGTTTTACACTTGTCAAGCAAGTCAAGATCCTGATTATTAATACACCACGTTGTCTTGCGGCCGGAAGGGCAGTGATATGAACCGCACGAGCCGTCTCCAACAAACATCCCGATAACGAAAAGGGCATCGAGACTTTTTGTATTTTCCATATCGACCATTGACGGAAACGAGTGTAGTAGTTTCTGCCCAACCATGACATCTTTGGGCTTCAGAAGTTCCACCCCAGTTCCCAGAAGAGAGTGATCTTCAGTCACGTCAACGAGCCCCGTATGAGTCAGGACGCGATAGATCTTTTTGGAACACTTGTGCCGAATAACGCGCGTAATGGGCTGCCATCCTTTGTGAGTCCATGCTTCGACTCCCACAACCTCTGAAGACTCTTTGTCAGTCCCCTCTTTGAGAAACCCCCCGTACGTCTCCCACGTGGTCGCCAGGTTTTCTATTTTCATTGGACCGAAAACTCCATTCATTTTCACAAGAACAGGAGTCTCTGGCATCACAGAGTCCCCATACCTTACGTTCGCTCCAGGAAAGTTTGCCTCGACGTAATTCTTCGTCTCCTCGATCATCTGACGGCCTCTCATCGTCACGGTGCTGGCGATGGCGACCAGAGGAAGCATCCCCTTGGACGCGCCCGTGAAACCATACATCGAATTCATAGCAATCTTGTAAGCGAGCTGCTGACCGTTATAGACCGCCTCCATAGGCGTACCCTCCGCGGCAGCCATCAGCTTCTTGGCCTTTTTGCGAAACGCCTTGAGGTCCGTGAGGATGGCTGGGAGGAGGGAGGGCACCCCTTGCGCAAATGTGTGCTCACCATACGTCTCGTAAGTGACTCCCGGGAGGTTTGCGAATCGCTTGTCCATCACAAGCGTCGAATAGCACAGATTGTGTGCAACCATGATGCTCGGGTACAGTGACGCGAAATCCAGAGCCGTAATTGGTGTGTAGTAAGCTCCAGTCTGCGCCTCGAGGACCGTCGCGCCCTCGTAACCATCCACAGGACCCTCGGGCCGACGAATAGTCGGGATGAGGAAGCCGAGCTGTCGAGCCTTGTAGGCCATCTGGCTGAAGACTTTGATCTGCTGACCGCGCTCGCTCAGGAAGCTCAACGGGACCCAGCACGCCTTGGCCATCTCAATCTGGTTCTGGAGCTGACAAACCTTGTCCATAATCTTGTGAGGAAGAACCGTATCCTGAATACAGTATTCGGCAACCTCCCCGAGCTTTTTGGGGTCTCCCTCCAAGTACCTGGAGAAGATCTCCTTGACTGGCATATCCAGCTTCTGGTCCTTCAGGAAATGCTTGGAGACATTGTTCAAAGAGTACGACTCGAGCTTGTGCTCGCGCTTAATGTCCTGAAAGAGGTCAAAGACGTAGCGGCCAACCATGGGCACCATCTTCAGCTCGTTGCTCCCGAGCGCGCTCGAGGCTAAGTGCTTGACGACGAGCTCGGAAGGCTGATCGATTCGCCGCCCCCAGAGTGTCTCGACTCCTAGACGACTCGCCCGGACAAAGAGATACTCGAGATCAAACCCAAAGATGTTCCAGCCCGTGATGATATCGGGGTCCGTGTCCGCTATATACGCTCCGAAAGCCTCCAAAAGTTCCTTTTCCGTCTTGAACGAGACGCAGTCAGGACCGTCCGTCTGCTTGAGGCAGAGGCACTTTCTCGTGGACCGCAGGTCCACTTCCCCAAAGGCAACCGTCGTCATACCGATCTGAAATACGCAGTCTCCAGAAATCTTTGGGTTGGGGAAGGCGCCGGTGCTCGAGTAGCACTCGATATCGAATGACATAACCTTCAAGGGGGCCACCGAATCCTTGTCCTTGACGGGAGTCAGAGTGCCCCTCAGATTCAGATCGCAACGAGTGTCTGGGTCGTCGGCAAAGTCGGAGACTTGGACCCAGCCCGTGCTCGTGCAGCCAGACACGTGCATGAAGCGCAAGACGGGATCGAGGTTGGCCTCGTAAATCTTCCACTTTTCGCGCTCCAGACCATACATCGCCGAACGAAACGCCTTGTGCGTCTGAAAGGTGAGTTTGGCAAAGCGGGACTTGGCGCCGTTCTGGAAGCCCCAGAGATCCTTGGCGCTGACATACTCAATCTTGGCTCCACGAGCCTCTGGAATACGTGCGCCCATTTTCACAAAAAAGTACGGTTCGAAGACGGTACTGGCAGCCACTGACTTGCCGTCTTCGGTCCGACCATAGGCCCGTACAATGTACTGGCCCTCTTCATCGTCGTACCCCTCCCAAGCGATGGCCTGAAAGGATGTCATTGTTTATTTATCGCTTTTTTGTTTTAAGCAGATACCATAGAACAAGGCCAGACACAAGAGTCCATCCGACCAGATGGTCTATGCGATCCATCGTCTGGTTCTGACTCACAGACATCCTCATATACTCATCCTTGTAGCTCTTGGGCTTAAAGGGCAACCAGATGTACCGCCCGAATGGGACTATGGTTGGCCCCAGCGGATCATGGCACGAGTGCACCCAGTCGTACCACGCAAGCGCGATATAAGGAGACCATAGAAGAAAGCCCAGAACCCAAAGATTCTTATGGGGAAGGTACCAATATCCCCCTGCTATCATGGCGGTGAATATAACGCATTTTATATTAAACTTGAATGGAGCCCCGGGAAATATGCCCCCGGCCATCTTATTAAGTTCACAGGATTAATTTCCAGTCGATCCAAAACCATTCACACCACGATCAGTCGGTACGAGATTCTCATTCTCAATCTCGACCACATCTGGGGTCAGGGCTTGCTCGAGGATGAGCTGGGCAATCCGATATCCAGGACGGATCACAAAGGGCTGGCGGGTGTCGAGGTTCTGAAGAACCACCTTGATCTCACCCTGATAATCTGGGTCAATGACTCCGGCCAGAGTGTCTAGGCCGTGCTTTACGGCCAGTCCTGAGCGAGGCGCGATACGGCCGTAGGTTCCAGGCGGGAGCTGGATACTAATGCCGGTCGCGACAACGACCCTATGGCCAGGCAGGACAACGTAGTTGTCAACGCTGAATAGGTCATAACCAACAGCTCCGGGCGAGGAACGGACTGGAAGATTCGCATGAGTGACAAGGCGTTGAACATTCAATGTGGCCATCTATACTACAAGATACTCTCGTCTCTAAATAGAGATATTGAAACAGTAATTAGTAAAATGCCTTGTCTTTTGCTCGATGTTGATGGGGTCATACTTCGGGACAGCCTTTTGTTCGCACACGTGAAGCACAACGCCTCGCGCTACGTCGAGTCTAAACTTCCAGACTGCAAGCATCCTGCATCGGTCAACGCGACTCTGTATCTCGCGCACGGTCACACGGCCCGGGGTCTCAAGAACACTTTTGGAATAGACGCTTCGGACTTTAACGAGTTTGTCTACGACAAGAGTCTCATGTCTCATCTGAGCGAGGTTCTTGAGAAGGAGGAGTTTCAGAGAGATGCCGAGGTTATTCATAGTCTGACGCAGAAGGGCTGGGAGGTGACGCTCTTTTCCAACGCTCCTTACGAGTGGGTCCATCCAGTCAGCCTTGCGATCAACGACACGATCAAGATTCGCTGCCCAGGTCCTGACCTCACGACGGCGCACCTCAAGCCCGACCCCGCCTTTTACAAAGAGTTTGATGAATGCCAGGGATACTACTACGTCGACGACTCGCTCAAGAATCTCGGCGCAGTGCGAAACTGGCCAAACTGGCGGCCGATCCTCTTTTCAGAGTCCGACAAGGACCCGAGACTCTGGTGTCGCCACGTACGATCAATCCCCGAGTTGTCCTTGACCCTCGGGAATCTTTGGTCAGCTTAAAAATATTTGACTATTTGACTACATGACCCACTATGTCGTCGACCTCCAGGTAGCCCGTATGGCACACGCAGAATGGACTCGCCTTTTCCCGACCATCACCCCGTACTATGCAGTCAAGTGCAATCCGGACCTCGAGATTGTCAGGGTCCTCGCAGAACTCGGAGCGGGGTTCGACTGTGCGAGTCCGGCAGAAATTGATATCGCCCAGAAATATTCTGAAAAGATTATTTACGCCAATCCGTGCAAGCGGCCGGCCGATATCGAATACGCACTCTCCAGGGGTGTCACGCGGACAACGGTCGATTCACTGTGTGAGGTTGAAAAGTCCAAGGGGATGGAACTCGTGCTCCGCATTCGGGCCGATGATCCGAGCGCCCTCTGTACGCTCGGAAACAAGTACGGGGCCGGAGAGTCTGACTGGGAGGACATTGCGGGACGCGCTCGCGATCTCGGATCGAAGATTGTGGGCGTGAGCTTTCATATCGGGTCAGGCGCTCGTTCGACTCGGGCATACGCGGACGCTCTATATACAACGTCCCGTGCTTTCGATACTCTCCGTGAGTATGGGTTCGACCCGAAACTCGTCGACATCGGAGGGGGCTTTTCATCCTCTATGGATCTTGAGGCTGCCGCCGAGTACATTCACGACGCGCTCAAGGAGACTGGACTCGATGCCTATGAGGTTATTGCCGAGCCAGGGCGCTACTTTGCAGAGAACACGGCTACTCTGCACACAGAGGTGATAGGGATGAAGTCAGGGTCCGTGACGATTGACGAGTCGCTCTATGGCGCCTTCAACTGTATTCTCATGGATCACGCCGAGCCTGAGCCAGAGGTGGATACGACGAGAGAGCTCGACTGGGTGACTCTTTTCGGATCAACCTGTGACGGAGGCGATATCATCGCGCGTTCTATCGAACTCCCGTGCGACCTCAAAGTGGGGGATTTTATCGAGTGGCGGGGGATGGGCGCCTATACAATGGCTGCAACCTCCAACTTCAACGGGATTCCTTTTAGCAAGAGGGAAATAATCTATGTTAATTAAAATGGCGATAATCAAGAAAAATCGCAAGTCCAAACTCCACGTCAAGTGGCGGTCGAAGGCATTTAACCTTGTCGCAAATGTACTTGGACATAATGCTAAATATTTCAACAAGTTCCTTCTGAACGCAAACAGAGAATATGTCATCCTAAATAATAATAAAAAATTCAGGGGGTTTGCGGTCGTAAGAAATAATAAAAGAGAGGTCATTGTTGACCTTATCGGTACAAATCAAAACTCTCGCCCCCCCGCAGGTCAGAAGGGGTGGGGGACGCAGCTTATGCGCGCAATCCAGAAAAACGCGCGAAAAACAGGACGTCCCGTGCGAGTTCATGATCCTGTCTGGACGGCCCGGGAATTTTACAGAGGGCTGGAATATAATACGGCCAGCAACACAACTGGCGGAAGAGAAACTATGCGCCGTTACCCATCTCCCTCGCCCTCGCCTAACTCAGGAGGATCGTCCCGCCGACAATCGCCGCGATCCCCGCGATCTGCTTCAGCCCGACGCTCTCCTTCAAAATAAGGACCGCCAGACCCGCCACGAATATGGGCACGGTCGAAGTCAGTGCCGTGATGACTGAGATTTCTCCGTGATGAATAAGGCTAAAGTAAAGAATGTTGGCCAAAAAACCAAAGACCGTCGCGGCCAGAATGGCCAAGACGACAGGCACGGCCAAACCTCGCAACTCCGTACTTAGGTGCTCACTATGCCACCCTATGTACAGAAGTGTCAAGACAAAGTATATTACCGAAGAAACTACTAAAATCATTCTATGACTCAAACTCTTGACGGTGTGTTTTTGTATCACGACCTGAAGAGCCGTGAGAGCGGCAACTGTCAAGGCGGGTATAACGACTACATTCACCATTACTTATAAACCGAGAAATTTTATAACCCTCGTCTGCGTGCATGCGAGCCAGTGGAAGACCTCACCCACGATAAAGGTCCAGAGCATGACAATCCAAAAACTTTTAAAATTAAATGTTTTGAAAATTCCAAAAGCCAAGAGGATCGTCAACAATGTCAAGGATCGGGATCCGCCACCTATGGACGCCCGTGCCCGGGGCCCCGAAGATGTCACTGTACGGACACTTTCCCATTATTATACCCGTATATATTAGTAGATGGCACCTTGGTATCAAATCTTTTCATACTGGGGTTTTGTACTCTGGCTGGTTCCAATTGTCAGTCCAACTTTAATTTTATTTTTAAATTTATTGTTTTCAATAATTTTACTTTTAACAAAATATAAAACATTTTTTGATCCCGTGGTACTCTTCATTCTCGTGACGCATGCGGTGCCTACATGGTTCGCGCGGCATGGACCTCTCGACTTTGTCGGGTCTGCAATAATTTTCATGTTGTATCTTTTGAGTTTACGCCTACAAGGCACGAGCGCCGTGGCTGTCTACAAGGATATCATCGACCGGCCCCCGGAGACTCTTCATGAATATCTAAAGAGAAGAGCACTTATTTAATCAATGTGCGGAATCTACGCGTGTACAGGGGGTACAAACCCCCCAAAGGATGTTCTCAAGCACCGAGGTCCCGACCAGTGCTTCGACACTATGGCCGGCATGACATTCTGGCGCCTGGCCATCAACGGGGGTCCGGATGGCCTACAGCCCCTTCAACACAACGACAATATTATCGTGGCGAATGCAGAGATTTACAACTATCTGGAGCTTGGCGGAGTCGAGGGGCGCTCTGATTGCGAGGTGATCCTGCCGACGATCGAGGAGTATGGTCTGCCGCGGGCTTGCGAGCTCTTCCGTGGCGACTTTGCCTTTGTCTACACGAACGGCACGGACTGGTGGGCGGCTCGCGACTGTGTGGGTGTCCGCCCTCTCTTCTACTGCCGACACTCCAAGGGCGTCGCCTTTGCTTCCGAGGCCAAGGCTCTCCTTCACCTGAACAGGCGCATCGAACCCTTCCCTCCCGGCCATCTCTACGACTCTCGGCTCGACAAGTTCATCTGTTGGTCTCCAAACTACTGGCCGAGCCCTCGGGCCGATGATGATGTCGACTTTGTCCAGTCGCACATTCGGCACTTGCTGACCGAGGCTGTTGACCTGCGAGTTCACGCTGGCCGGCCCGTGGGCTTCTTCTTGAGCGGAGGACTGGACTCGTCTATCGTGGCAGCCCTAGGAGCCAAGAAACTCGGGAAGATCAAGACCTTTTCGATCGGACTTGAAGGGGCTCCAGATCTCGTGGCGGCTCGGAAGATGGCTGACTTTCTCGGATCTGAGCATACAGAGGTTCTCTTCACTATCGAGGAGGGTCTCAAGGCGCTCAAAGAGGTCATCTGGCACCTGGAGACGTACGACACCACGACTGTTCGAGCCTCTGTCCCCATGTATCTCTTGAGCAAGTATATCAAGGAACAGACAGATATCCGAGTCGTTCTGAGCGGTGAGGGCGCCGACGAGCTCTTTGGAGGTTATCTGTACTTTCACTCCGCCCCAAATGTCGACAAGTTTCGCACAGAGACGAATCGTCTCGTCCAGGATGTCCATATGTTCGATGTTCTGCGGGCCGACCGCACGACGGCTGCACACGGTCTCGAGCTCCGGGTCCCTTTTTTCGATCGGGACGTGATCGACTACGTAATGAGTGGATTTTCGACTGAGCTCAAGATGCCGAAGGATGGGTACGAGAAATTCATCTTGCGCAAGGCGTTCGAGGACATTTTGCCCCGCGAGATTGCCTGGCGCCAGAAGAACGGGATGAGCGATGCGGTCGGCCGAGGATGGGCCGACGCCCTGAGAAAGCACGGAGAGAACAAGTATCTCGATATGTTCAGCACAATGTTCAAGGGCCAGGGCAATGACTGGATCCTCTACAAGTGGATGCCTCGCTGGGTCGAGGCGACCGACCCGAGCGGGGCTTTGCTCCCAGTATTTAGTGATAATACAGGCAAGACAGCGTAACCACACAAGTCACTAGAGTAAAAGTGAATAATTCCCTGAAAACATGCTTATTTCTATATTGAATAGCCACGGGCACAAGTACCTGGCTTTCAACATCCTGGACCATGCGTAGATTCTCGTGACGAGCTCTGCACATGGGACAGTCTAGTTTCATCTTCATGCACTTTATCAAGCACTCGACGTGAAGAACTTTTGAGCAACACCCGAGAGTGGCGAGTGTTCCAGTGAGAGGCTCGACGCAAATAGGACACTCCTCCATTACTAAAGACAAGGAACTTATTTTTAATAATGAATAATCATCGAGTTATATTTGATGGGTATTTCCTACCCGACTTTTATAGAGTTCTGGAGAAGAGGGCCCGCCTCAACCCAAAGTATACAGATGTGCATCTTCACCCAGACGGGTCAGTGACTCGTGAAGAGGACAACGTCATAGCGTGCCAGAGAATCTGGAGGGAACGGGCCTACGCGCCTCCGGGGACTCCCTTTGCAAACAGGGGGCGTATGTATCGTAGAATTCAACAGAGTTTTACTTGTTTCGTCGCCGAGGAGTTCCAGGGGCCGCCACATAGTGAGGAACCTTGAAATACGCATTAAAGAATGGCTTGACCGCGTTCAGAGTGAAGGGATTTCCGTGGATCGCCTGAAAGCGGCCGTTGGGCTGAAGCATGGAGAGGTGGTAGCCGTTCGGGCCGCGGCGGATCTTGACCGTGTGTCCGTTGGCCGGGTTGCGGAAATTGATCGTCTGATTCATATTCAACTCGTGTTTGACCATTACTATAGAATAATAAAAGTTTTGAATATTAAAGATGCCTCCGAATCGCACTCCCAGACGGGGCCCGGTTGTTCGGACCGGCTGGGGAACACCAGTCCAGCGCCGAAATAACGTCGCAAACCTCGAGAGGACAATTCGGAGAATTATGAATCAGGCCCATATAACGAATAACAATAGAACCGAGCTCAACGCGGCCCTCACCAACCTCGGGCGGCGGGGGAATCGGAATCTCGTCGCTCGAGCCCGGATGGCTCTCCGAGCGCACAACAACTATAATAACAACGGCAATGTTCGAATGATGCCCGGGTTGAATTTCCGTCCAAATATGACTAGAAATAAGGCGGCTGTGAAGATTCAGGCTGCCCTGCGCGGGTGGCTGGCCCGCTCAAAGCATCTGCCCAAGAACAAGTTTACTCTCGTTATAGGCCCGAATGGAGTCCCTATGGTTGCGGTCAAACCGACGCTCCTTGGGAGGTCTGTGGCCGCGCAGGCTGCCAAAATGAAGGAGTACAACAGGTATATGACCCGACTCAGAGGAATGTGAGTTTTGTGTCTTGGGGCCGGGACCAAGGCGCATAAGTCCTTCACGCACAAAGACAATGGCTTCCTATGCTGAGAAGAAGGATCAACTGACCGCTGAGATCGATCAGATGCGCGGCAAGGTGACCGACTTGATCAGGCGGCGCGAGGCTCTCCTCGTCGAAGAGGCTCGGCACTACACAGAGATGGCCCAGCCCTCTGCGGCCGCCCAGATCGCAGAGGCTCTCATCGCTGTTCACACTGAGCATGATGTGAGTCTCGAAATTCTCTTTGAGATTCAGTCTGCCGAGGTGAATACGGCCGGTCTGCTTCACTTTGCCGAGTACCGTGACCCTGACACGATCGAGATGTTCCTGCTGAATGGCGCGGATGTGAATGGCGTAAATAATGAGGGTTTCTCGGTTCTCGAGAACATCCTTATGGGTCATGATTACTACGATCGTGGGCCGGGTAGGTGGGTTAGGGAAGTTTTCGAGATCTTGGCAAAGTACAATGTGGGCAAGGGGGTCGAAAGGTGGATCATCGAAGAGCGCTGCATGTGCTGCCCCAAATATGTTCGAGACTTTCTAGGTCTTGTAGACGATGATGTGTAAAAAACATGTTCTGTCTCTGCCAGCGTCTCCCCTCGTCCCTAGATTGCAAAAGCAAAATGTCGATCGCCGAGCTCGTCAGCTACTTGAAGGCTATTGAAGCGTCTGACGAGATCGAAAGCATGCCCGAGGATGATGTCCTGAACTTTGGCTACATCACGGACCGCCACTTGCTTGTGCAAAATGCAGTCTACGTGGCGGACCAGGTCCTCCTGCAGCCGAGCGGTCAGCGCAACTTGAAGAATGAGCGTGAGCTAAGTATGCAGGGATTCTACGTGTCCTGCTTCGATAGCGATGGGTTTGGCTGGCTGGGCGGGGGTATTCACACAAGTAAGGGGGTCATAGCATATGGTTAAAGCCAAGAAGCGTTTTTATAGTATGGCGGGTTTTCAAACGAAAACCTTCGAAAAGCACGATGATTACATGACTCCCAAGTCTGCGTGGGAATCTATCAAGCATATCATTCCAAAAGACAAAGTCATTTGGGAACCCTTCTATGGAGATGGGCGTTCGGGTCAAATTTTGCGAGAGGTTGGGTTTGAGGTGATTCACCAAGATGAAGACTTTTTCGAAAACAATCGAGGAGATATCATTGTATCAAATCCTCCATTTACTATGATTCCAAGAGTTCTAAAAAGACTCGTCGAACTTGGCAAGCCTTTCATCATAATTATGCCCGCCCCTAAACTCTTTACACAATATGTACGACAGTTATTCTCAGCATTAACAGACCCTCTTCAAATTGTCATTCCACGAAAGCGAATTCAGTTTGTCAAGCTTGTGAATGGAGAAGTTCCAAAAGATTATGTGAGTAAGTGTAATTTTGATTGTTTTTATTATTGCTGGAAGATTGGACTTCCCAGGGACATCGTTTGGCTAGAGAATTAGTGTGATGTCAGTGCCAGTGTCCCCCGTCGTCCCTAGCTAGACACCCAACAGACACGATGTGCCAGCGCGTCATTATCATGGTCGGTTACCCTGGGTAGACAAGGAGGAGCTGGCCAAGACCGTGTTCCACCCTGATAGGGTCTTTGGGAAGATGGGAGGCGTAGAATGGCTAGAGTGTGTGTAAAAAATATTGCGTTAAATTAAATGCCAATAAGTTTTCGAGAGGCCCTGAATGAGTTTAGATACGACCTCCTTGAAGATCCGTATCGCAACAAGCTGCCATATTTGACTATGTATCGTCTTGACAGGACGTTCCATCAGAACAAAAACAAAATTTCCCAGGCGGATCAGAATGAATGGAAAAGGCTGTATGCCTATTACGTAAGGCTTGAAAGGAAGCGCGGGCTACAGGAAAATGCTCGAAGGTTGAAGGCTGCCAAGACCATCCAGAAGGCCTACCGAGCCCGTATGGAGAAAAAGAAGGCCCAGACGGCCTACTCAGCATCTGTTCGACGGACGAACGCGGCCCGAGCGAACCTAAATAAGGCCAAGCGGAACCTCTCCAAGGCGCTCTCGAAGCGCTAGAATTCGTGTTCTGTCAGTGCCAGGGATGAAGAACCTGACCACTACGCATCTATGGATACCCTGCTCTCCCTGATCCTGTTGGTGCAGTGGACGATTGTCTGCTTCGTCGCGGGCTTCTTGGTCGCCCTCCTGCCCACGAAGTCCAAGAAATAGCACAATGTGCCAACGCGTCATCATCATGGTCGGTTACCCCGGTTCCGGGAAGTCGACCCTCGCTTATAAACTTAGCGATACGGTCATTTCTGGGGACGAGTTGAAGACGGCCCCAAAAATGATCAAGGCGGCCGAGGCGGCTCTGAAGTCTGCCCCAGGCCAGTCGATCGTGTTCGACGCGACGAACGCCACAAAGGAGCGGCGCGCGGAGTATGTGGCCTTTGCTCGCAGGCACAACCTGCCCGCGCAGTGCATCCACGTGGCGACCTCGATCGAGGTTTCGATGGAGCGAAACCAGAAGCGCGAAAAGCCCGTGCCGAAGATTGCCCTGTATCTGTACCGCAAGAAGTTCGAGCAGCCTACCGCCGATGAAGGCTTAGATGTCTTAGTCGTTTAATATAGTTTTCAAGTATCTTCATTGCGTTCTTGTTATTTGCTTTAAAAATAGACCTATGCGCGTTGGGCGTCGCAAATACGGATTTATATGCGAGCTTGTTCTGAACACTTGTTGTCGAAGGAGGCCTGTTATTATTGGTTGGAATTCTATACGGGTTCACACCATAATGTTTCACATTAGGTTTACCCAATTTCACTAACGCGTATGTGATTATTGCTCGAAGATTTGTAGCGATTCCTCGTCTTCTATACTTTTCAGGAACCACTATCATATGAGGGAAATTATTCGCTGCCGCATGATAACTTATGAAAGCTCCTGAGTTTTTGTGACTTATTTTTAACAAATTACCGCGCCGATTAACCGTATAGTTAGGCGTATTCTTAATAATATTTTTGACAGTATTAAACAAATTTTGTGTATTCACCATACAGTAATACTAGATAATTTTCGAGTAGTTAAACGACTTGAGCTTTAATAAACAAATGATACCAATCGACGGAGATCTATATATTGTTTTTGCACCGAACGAAATTCAGTTCAAAAAATTTACGATAAGTGGAACGTATCCGTCGTTAAAATACGAAGACCACGGGAGAGTCCCAATTCCAGAGGGTCTTACAGTCGATGGAGCTCAGAGAGTTGGGGATGACCATTTCATAACAGAAATTTCAAAAGATTATGATATACGATGGGAGGGGCTGTATTTCTCACTTCGTGCACCTACCCTAATGCACAGTGTATCACAGCATTATCCTAAAAACTACGGGCTTAAGAAAGGCGTGCGGTAAATAACCAAATGAACGAGGATCAGGAGGCGATCCTCGCCAAAGTTATCACGGGGCACAATGTGCTCATCACGGGCGGCGCGGGAACTGGAAAGAGTTACCTCCTCGGCCACATAGCAAGTGCTATGCACCACAAAATCACATCCCTCGCAGCCATGACTGGCGCGGCAGCCATCCTCGTCAACGGCTCGACCCTCCACAGCGCCTTGTCGCTCGGTCTGGCCAAGGGGACTCCGCAGGAAATTGCATTCAAAATTTCAAAAAACAGACGGTGGTCGGCCTATTACCACATCATGGAACTCCAGGTTCTGATGATTGACGAGGTCTCGATGCTCAACGACATCCTGTTCGAAAAGGTCTCAAAGGTTCTCCAAATTTTGCGCGGAAATTCAAAACCCTTTGGGGGCATCCAGTTGGTTCTCGTGGGAGACCTGTATCAGCTCCCGCCAGTCGAGGGGCGCTACTGCTTTCAGTCTGGCCACTGGGACGCGTGCAAGTTTGAGATTTACGAGCTGACTCAAAACATGCGGCAGAAGGATGACGAGCCTTTCATGGAGATGCTCAAGCGCCTCAGGCTCGGCAAGTGCTCGCGGGCAGACCTGGAGACGCTTCGGGCCCTCAAGGACACGCAGTTCCCCGAGGGAATTGAGCCCACAAAGCTCTACTGCAAGAATGTAGACGTGGATGCCATCAACACCCGAGAGATCCTGAAGCTTGATGCCGAGATGAGGACCTATGCGGTTCGGTACACAGGATCGCGCGAGGCCTCTGAGCGGTACGCCAAGGCTGCGAACGTGCCCGAGACCATCAGCCTCTGTGTCGGGGCCCAGGTTATGATTACCTATAACATCGACCTGGGGCGGCAGCTGGTCAACGGGACGCGCGGGGTCGTGACGGCCCTGAACGCGACTGGCGTGACTATGAAACTTCTGGACGGTCGGGAAGAGCTCATTACGTTTATTCGGATTCAAAACGAGGATGATCCTGACATTGACTTTCACTACGTCCCAATCAAGCTCGCGTGGGCAGTGACCATCCACAAGTCGCAGGGTCTGACACTCGATGCGATCGAGATTGACATTGGATCGAACATCTTCAGCGTCGGGCAGGCGTACACCGCACTCTCTCGAGCCCGGAACCTCAAGTCGGTCAGGATCCGTGACGTGGCTGCTCGGTCGTTCTGCGCGAGCCAAGATGTCAAGGAGTTCCTGGCTCGCTGTTAAGGATCATAGGCGTTGAAAGACCAAGATGTCTTATGTTCACCATGGACCTCCAGGTCCTCCGGTGAGCAAAGAATATGTGATAGTTATTTCTAGCGTCGTCGGAGGAGTTTGTTTCATATGTCTTTGCCTTTGTGTTTGCTGCAGGCGCTCTCGCTCAACTTAAAGTCTTGAAGCGTTGAAAGACAAAGAAAATGAGAAGGCCACCTTACAGTTTGACCGACGGGTCTCATTAGAAGTTATTGTTGTTTAATTTAGAATTAAACCCACTGAGCATTGAAAAGATAGATGGAGGGCTGGATTACTGGGTTCTGTAATGGAGTCCTGCTCTTCAAGACCACGGGGCACTGACATGTAATTTAAAAAATTGTTCATAGTAATGAATAATTTTGTAAAGGGGACAAACTATAAGATTACAAACTATGCAAACGGAGTCACCAGAATAACACATATACCGACAGGTGCTTATGTAAGACTTTTGAAGTATGATGCATATAATAAAAATGGCAAGCTTAAGAAATCTATTTCGATTGAAAAAGGCTCGACGCCTCTTAACGCCAGGGGAACAGGCATTGGCACAACCTTACGAGCACTTGCTACAATATATGGAAATATGCTGAAAGTAAACTCAATGATACAGACTGGTGTGAACAGAGAAGGTCGCTCTAAAAACCGTAATGGTGAGAAAATTCCAACATCCACTTGGATATTAAGAGAAAAACTGAAATGGAGAAAGTTGTATAATTTTGTTTCAATATTCGACCCAGGTGTTAATAATATTAAACCTTCGAAGAATTGGGTCCTTTCTCATACACGCTGAAAATTCGTGTTCTGTCACACGTTCGGAATGCTCTCGAGTGCTGGTACTTTTCGACAGAAGAAAAGGCCAAGGAGGCGAAGGAGGCTCTCATACGCAGCAGCGAGCGCAAAGAGTTTCACTTTAACATCTCCAAGATGCCTTTCGATTTAATTGTCGGCTAAGTATAATGAATCAAGAGACCCGGTGGAAGAACCGCGTCCAGACTTTGATGAATGCCCACCATCTAAATTTCCCGAGACTTGATAAATATATGACAGGTGGTCAGAGTGGTGCGATATTCACCACCACAAATGGACGGCTAGTCAAAATAACTCCAGGAAACGCCTCGTTCGAATTCGATGCACTCAAACGTCTCAAACGATCAGGTTTCGTCCCGCGCGCCTATCAAAAGGCTGTGGTGCGATTTAATAACGCGAGACAGAGAAAATCAATCATGCTAAATCTGTTTATAAATCAACCGAGAGCAAACAGTGCAACTTTATATGTAATGAATAAGATTGACGGAATCGAACTTTTCAAATATTTAAAGAACGGGGGTCAATGGGGGCCGCGCGAACAACGGGAACTGAACCGAATCATCCACGTGATGCATTCGAGCGGGGTTATTCACGGCAATTTTCATACGAGTAACATTCTTGTCACGCTCAACAAGGATGGCAGCATAAAGAAGTTTTATGTCATTGATTTTGGACTAGGGATGTTCAAGAAACTAGGACAGAGGACTGCAACCGTTCTAAGTAGAATACCAAGCACCACAAATACAAGTGTAAAAAGCAACAGGTCAAATTGTGTAACGTCGGTCGCGGCACATGGGCCCAGGCTTACTCGAAATAACCGGAAGGTGATTTCGGCATGTCTGCGTTAAAATTCGTGTCCTGTGCCCTAGGGCCGACCAAGGCGCAGCCTTGTGGTCAAACACAGACTCGAACACAATGGCCACCTTCTACAACATCGTCCACAAGACCGACAAGGCCTTCGCCCCGTTCCACGCCTCGACCTACGAATACGCCTGCAAGCTCTTTACGGCTATTCACGCGGGAAACCCAAACCTTTCGGGCCAGCTGGAGATCGTCTCGGTCCAGCCGTCCGAGCCCAAGCCCTACCCGCCAGTTCCAGACCGTCCCTGGAACTGCTCGGTTAGATATTAGTATTATGTAATAGTATGCCGTCCCCCAGTGAGACAGAGAGACTTCGTAACCATGATTTACTCACCAAAGTCTCAAATGCCCTCCGAGCCTACAAAAAGACTCAGAATAATCTACACAAGGAGGGTAATAATTTTACGAAAGCAGTGATTAATGTATTTCGCGCCAAAGGACGGACAGCCAGTCCCCAAACACGCCAGAGGCTTTATCAGCCTTATATAAACCTGCATAAACTCAATAGTAATGCGTATTACAAATATATGGCAGCTGTTCGGAACCTTATAACGAAAACAAGTAATATCAATAGAAGCGCTATTAAAAATGCTCTCACGAACAGTGAGAAACAGTATGTCCGTAATTACGCTGAATATATTAAAAATAAATCAAAGTTTAAAAGAATTAAGAATAAAAAACGAAATAATGGATCATTGGCTATACCTCTACCTTCTCATCTGATTGAAGCAGAAATCCCAAAGCATCTGAAACAACGGCCAAAATTTGTTATGTAAAGCCTTAAACAACCAAGTAATGAAGCAGATGGCCGGTTACCCCGAATTCGTCTAAAGAATATTCTCGTCTATTAAGTATGGAGGGTTGGATCGCAGTGACCCGTACGACGACTCTCGGCCAACAGCCTCGGCGCGTTAGTCTGAGGAACAAGAATTACGTTGTTTGGAGGGACAAGAACTTCACGCCCCGCATTCAGTCCGATGTCTGCCGGCACCGGGGCGCGTCCCTGTCGACCGGCAAGGTTCGGGATGGCTGCATCGAGTGCCCGTACCACGGCTGGAAGTACACTGAGACGTCTATGACTCAGCCTTGGTCCGATACTCCAGAGTATTTCATGAATGAATTCAACACCTGGGAGAAGGATGGACTCTTGTGGGTCCGGCCAGTCGGTCACATGGGTCCAGAGCCTCCGGAGGTTCCACACGTAACCGAGCCCGGCTTTAACACTGCCTGGTTCGAGACGACCATCAAGCAGTCAGCCCAACTCATCATCGAGAACGGCATTGATCCGTGCCACGCCTCGTGGGTCCACGCGAACCCGCTTGGCTTTGGCAGTGACTCTGAGAGGCCCTCGAATGTAATTCACGTCGGAAATACTATCGAGTTTGATTACGTCCCGAACAAAGAGGGAATCTCGACAAAGCTCTTTGGGCTCGACACAACCAAGAATTTCCACAAGTTTGTTTTGCCTTACACGACGTGGTCCGACGTGATCATCCACGGGGGAAAGATCCTCACGACGTACGTGACCCTGTGTCCGGTGAGTGACACGGAGACGAAGATGTTTGTCGGGTTTTCACAGAACTTTGGGGTTCCCTCAGAGCTCTTCATCTTGATGGGCAAGGCGATCGTCGAGCAGGACCGTGTCATTCTGGAGAACCTAGACCCTTCGTACATGTACAAGGGCATCCCGGGGGCGCACGACGACCTGGTCGAGATGTACCGAAAGTCTCTTCACGAGCTACTGTTTCGTTAAGGACTTAGACCATTATATAACAAAATGATCAGTCGGCCCGTCATCACCGACTTTCACATCAAAAGGGCACTCGTGAAGGCGACGATGTGCCCGCCAAACTCTCTTGAACAGAATAGAGCTCAGTCGCACGCCTTGCGTCTCGTGGAGATCAAGGCGAACGAAGCGCGTTTTATTCAAGAGGGTCGGGAGATTGAGAGTATCATAGGAACTCTTGGCCCCAAGTGGAACTTAAGGTTCTGGATTCCTGAAAAGTAAATGGATGATCTTTTCAAGGCTCTTGCGAACAACGGGTTCGCCTTTAACGACAGGACACTTGAATATGTCATCGCGAATACTGCTCAGGACGCGCAGTATTCGCCAGAGGCGCGAGCGAACCTTGCGGTTCTTATGAAGTATGAGGAGTACAAGAATATAAAGATTGGCGACTTGAAGAGGCGCTTTTTAATGAAGGACAGTACCTATTAAACAATAAATTCTTTTAGTTTATAAGATGGAACTCAGTGTTCGTTCGCCCGTCAGGACTGACTTTTTCGCCAAGAGAGACGAGCGGGAACGGGCTCTCCAAGAGGCGGTCCGCCAACTTGAAGAATTCAAGAAACGCTCGCCTGATATTGTATTTCCCAAAGAGATTTACGGACCCGGGATGTATACGGCAGAGTATATCCGCCTGCTCGAGGTGGCGGTTCTGGCCAAAAAGTCTCTAGAGATGATGGATGTCGTTCTCGAGGGACTTATGCATGAGAGAATCAAGATTCTTGAAGATCTTTTAAAATAAATATTTACAAAGAATAAATGTCGAGCACGCCAATAAATAACCTACGAAGCAGTCTCAGAAGACTCGAGAATATTAATGCTATATTGACTAGCGCGTTAATTGGGAACAAGAGATCTCCGAGTAGTCCTCGAACTCACAATAATTTGAAAAAAAGAATAAATAGTGCAAGGAAGCCCCCGACCTTTTTTGCGGGCACCAACTTTTCACGTCACGGAGTCCTGAACACGCCACGAGCCACTCAAATTGCTCTTAATAAAATCAAGACAAATATTACTAAACTAAAAAGTGAAATTCAAAATTTTAATAAACAACTAAATAAGGTGTTTGGGCTAAAGCGAACGCGCCCCCCGACTCCACCCAGGAGTCTGCCATCTGTCAATCTAACAGCTATTGCAGCAGGAATTAGAGCAAACGCGAATGCTGCTGCTAGGAACGCCCAAGAGCACGAAAACAGAATGAAACGCCTGAAAGCAATGGGGTTCCACAAGCGCAGGGGATAAGGAAGACACCCCCTGAATACCTAGATGTATATCATGTGCACAGTCTCCAATGGGGGTGCTCAGCACCCCCGGTGTCCCGTATGGGCCTACTGAGAACAGTTTTCAATGTTGCGCCGAACGCATAGTTCTGGCGCGGACCTAATTACTTCTTAATCAAATACAGGATCTCATATACATCCCCGGCCTCTCCGTTACGCCCAGTAAACCGCTTGTATTCTTTTTTAATTTTATTGTATTCATAGGGCTCGAGCATCTTCTTCCACTTGTCCGAGCTGATGAGTCCCTCATCGTTATATGAAATTAAAACATATTTAGAAATCTTCAAGGAATCTTCAATCAGATCGGTCATCGCCTTGATTGCCGATTCCTCTTTGTTATAGTCGGAAGTGTTCCTCTCGGTGCGATCGGGCATATGGGTTATTTCTGTCCAGCTTTTGGGTTTTTTATTCATTATTATGACGTTGAGCAGAAAGTACATGTGGCTATATTCATGGTGATTATAGGGTGGATCATAGTAAATCAGATCAAAGGTCCCCTTCAGTTTCTTCACCACTACATTAGTCGACTCGTTGTGACACACAACCTTACAAGGCTCTGGGGACCATATAGGGCATGCGATTTTGATGGGTTCAGAAACGCGTTTAAAACAACTTTCACTCTTGTGGAAAGTTCCTATGTTTTTTGAATCCTTGAAGAACGCCTGGGTGTGCCCCATAGTATTTGCTTGAATAATAGCCTGATTGATAAGTGGGCCCATGCACCAGTCGGTCAGATCATTCTCAACTTTTTTCTCAATGTAATTTCTCATAGTATCAATAATCTTGGCATTCTCGTGGGTGAAGAAGCATACTTCGCCCTCCTTGGGGTTATCAGTGCTTTTTGGCGCATAGTACTTGGTCATGATACCCTCGACATAAGGCCCCTTTTCGGCAAGCTCATTCATCTTTCCGATGTGCTTGGCGATTTTTTCCTGCTGGGGCTTGGTTGGCTGCTTCACATAACAATTACATACCACATCTGAATAAAGCTCAAGATCATTTGTATGGAGTTCTGTGGCGTGCGTCGAGAGCATACGAGCCACGACACCAGAACCAGAAAAGCCATCCATCATGACGAGCTTGTCCTTCTTGAGCTTCTTCTTCACGTGTTTCACCTGTTCCTCAATAAAGTCGAGGAGTTTTCGTTTGTTTCCCAAGTATGTCAACATAGGTTGGTGGATGTACTCCTCCGTCATTGAAATCACAAAATATAAATAAAAAAATTGTTTGACGCGTGAGGACATAAGGAACTAAGTCTCTTCTAAATTAGATGTATATCATGTGCACAGTCTCCAATGGGGGTGCTCAGCACCCCCGGTGTCCCGTATGGGCCTACTGAGAACAGTTTTCAATGTTGCGCCGAACGCATAGTTCTGGCGCGTCTTCATCAACAAGCAAAACGCGAGGGGGTTCGGCCCGCTCGTTTTGTTCACTGGACATATAGAAAGTTTGGACCTTTGGTCATCGAAAGAGTCCGGAAAGATGGACTGCCTGGGTGTTCGATGCCTTGCGTCATATGCAGAAAGGCGCTCGATAGGATTCGAATGCCATGGATGGCACACGTCGATGACCGCTGGTACTCAAGCACAGACCCAGATGTCCCAAAATCAAAACCGACAAATAAACAAAGAGGTACTATGTTTGCTCCAGGTGAGGCTTGAACTCACGACTTTTACTTCATAAGAGTAACGATCTACCGACTGATCTACTGGAGCGCGTGGGTTTCCCCACATGAACTATACTCCCATTCTCTTTATCTCCGTAGGTCCTGGTCAGGATCAAACTTTGTAGCGTACCATGACCTGGGCGCCTTTTTCTTCGTAATTAATATATATTTGAATGTTCTGGCAACCCCCCACTGGTTCGCCGTCATCCCTGGCCGACTCCCGCCCGTCTGCCATGCACGCCGCCCCCTGTCATAGACCGTGTTTAGAGTCTTCACGGGTATGCCCGTCCTTTTAGAAATTAAACTTTTGTTAAACTTTAGTTCTGGGTAAACCTTGTGAAACTGCAGGGTCCAGTGGGACTTGCGTGGCTTGGCAAACGAGTTTGACTTTCCAAGTGCAAAACTTTTACTTTTTTTTCTTTTCAAAAGTTCCTTCTCCCGTGTAAACTTGAGCATACGGCTCAGACCGCTAAAGTACCTCTGGGGCCATGACCTTTTCAGGGTTATGTGCCTCGGGTGTCTTTTCATTAATATTGTTTGTATATTTTAATGGCCGACCTGAATGAGTTGTACTATAGGTACAAAGCGGCCGAGGACCGTCTAAGGTCTGCTCAAAATTTCCACGCCCGTGTAGATGCGAGGGCTGCCCTGACGCGTGCTTTTCATGCTCTCGGTCACGCTCTCAACGTGTCCTACAGAAACAACAGGACCCTGAGGCGGCTGGCCCGTGAGGAGGGTCGGGCCGAAAACCACGGCTACAGGAACAATATGTGGGAGACGAATGCTCGCAGGGCAATCAAGGAACTGGATAACAGATACAAGGCGGCTATTCTTTCAGTGATGCGTGGTCTGCCGAGCGGCCCACAGGGCAACATTATGAGTTCTGTGTTCAGGGGTTAGGGTTCGGGACCAGTGTAAACCAAGAATGTTCAAACGGCCTGTTGTAAAGCGCCGACCCTACATCGAGCCCGTCTCTCCCTGGATCGCCAAGATCCAAGGGCTCATCGCTAACGGAAAGCTCGAGCACGTGGATACTGACGAGAAGGGAAGAAAGGTTTACCGCCTTAAGGATGAGGGGCTTGAAAAACCTAGGAAACACCTGCTACTTTAATGTCGCCGTCCAATGCCTGGCTCATGTTCCGCCCCTTGCACAGCATCTTATGCTTCATGAGTACATCGGCTCCTGTAAAATCACCAGCGAATATCAAAAAGTCCTCCGGGAGCTCTTCGTACGAGGAGTTACAGAACCCGTTGATCCCTCCCGGCTCCTTGGCGCGTTCAGAGAGCGCTTTCCAGGCTTTGTCACGGGAACACAGCACGACGCTCAAGAGGTCATCCTCATTCTGATAGACCTCTTTGAGACATCAATAAACCTCAAGGTTTTCAGCCCCCTGCCCACAGTGATCCTGACGGTTCACGAGCCGTGTTCGCTCTCAGACCTCCTCGAGGAGGAGACGATCCAGGAGTGGCCCCAGGTGATTAGCTTCACCTTTTCGATGTACGACCACAAGTTTCCTGTAACTATTCCCTTTGACTTCAAGGACCGAAGACTCTTTGCAGTCGTGCTGCACAAGGGCTGGGAGGAAGGAGGTCACTACGCCGCGCTCATCAGGGTCCGTGACAAGTGGTACATCAAGGAGGATGCGACAGTCTACGAGCTTCCCTGCGGAATAGAGACGATGCGAGGTGAGTTTTACATGGCCTTCTACAGGCCCGATAAATTACTCGCCTAGTACTAGATGAGCTGTCTTGCTCGACACCAGGACAACCCCTTGTATGTAATTTTACCATATTTTAACTACTGTGGTTTCAAGTCTCGTCGCCGTCTCTTTTTAGAATGCGTTAAGCGCCTACAGAAGACGCCAGGACTTCGCCTCGTCATATCAGAGGCTCTCGGACCCGCGCCTCTTCCCAGGATGTGCGTGAATGGTGCACACTTTACATTCAAGGTCCGAGACCAGATATGGATAAAGGAAAACCTGGTGAATATGGTTGTTCCCAAGCTTCCTTCCAACTGGCTCCAGGTTGCCTGGATCGACGCGGATATTACATTTCTCAACACGACTTGGGTCGATGATACGCTGAGGAAACTCCGTGAGAATGACGTCGTCCAGTTATTTCAGTCGGTCGTGAATCTCGGTCCCAGCGGCGAGTCCTTGAAGATGGACAAAGGGTTCGGGTATATGCATGCGGCGAGCGGGACCAAGTATACCAAGAGTGATCGATACGGCTTTTGGCACCCGGGCTACGCGTGGGCCTGTTCCCGTTGGGCATGGGAAAAGATGGGCGGCCTCGTGGATTGGGCAATCCTCGGATCTGCAGATCGTCACATGGCCATGGCCTGGATAAAACAGGTCAAAGACAGTTATCCTGGAAATATGAATATAAATTATAAAATTATTTTACTAGTTTTTGAAGAGCGGTGCAAGAATTTCCGACTATCCTATACGCCCGGGACCATCCTGCATCACTGGCACGGGAGCCTAGAGAACCGCCGGTATAAGGAGCGCTGGCAAATCCTGACGACTCATGACTTTGATCCGAGTCAGGATCTCGAAACGGACTCTCAGGGTATGACTTATCTTTCTAAAAAGGGGAAAAGAATGCAAAAGGATATTTCAGAATACTTTGTGGAGAGGAGGGAGGATGAATGAGTTCTGTGCCTAAGGGCCGACCCCGCGGGGTCGTGACTGTCACCCAACAAAAAACCCAGACTCTCTCAATGGCTGAGTTCCTTCGTAACGCTGAGATGGCCGTCCTCCGCGCCCAGAATCTAGTAGACAACGACCTGGCTTACAGTTGCGAGGTGGCATGGGTCCAGTACTATTGGGCTTCATACCTAAAGATCAAAGGAACCAAGCACTTCAATATGAAGGTGGCGGGAATCAGGGAGATGCTCGAGGCCAAAGAGACGGGGAGAGTCCTTGACATTTTGCGTTCTGTGGCTACGGGCCTGGCGCTCGAGAGTGTCACTTTCCAATGACATCCTTCGCAGCAATCCCCGTGAAGTTTGCGCCCAAGCGAAAGATGATCGACTTTGCACTGCCAAAGTGGCGAAACAAGCTCGGCGAGTTCGACTCGCCCGATGTCTTGTCCTGGGTCAAAAACCTGTACCAGGACAAGAGATTCCCTACGCGCGCCGAGTATAACCAGGCGTATGACGAAAATGCACTCGATTGGCAGAACCGGCCGATGGTCCTGACAAAGGAGGATATAGATCTCCTTCAGGAGGAGAACGAGGGCGGAGCGTTCGAGGACACCGTCAAGCCGGGCCTGATGACGAAGACCCTGGAGAAGATGCGCAAGGCTCTAGCAAGTGAAAAAGTAGTATTTGTCTATTAATATATATGGACGTTGAAAGCCAACCCCTTGTCCCCGCGTCGGTCTCGACCCAACGGGTCTGTCCCCTGCTCCCCTTTGTCCCCATAGTCATAGGAACTATCGCTCTCTGCTTCCAGGTTTTCGTTCTTTATCCGTGGCATATAGAGCTCTCATCTCAGTTTGCGGATCTTCAGAGAGTCTGCAAGACTGTGTAATCGAGAGGGGGCATGTAATTGGCGGCGGGTATAGCATCCTCGGACGAGGCCTCTCCTATAGGTACGCACAGCCTGGGATTCCCGCCGAAGGAGTTGGGCCCGGGAATAAGGTAGTATCCACGGGGACAGACGGGCCGCGCCGGCATGGACCGTCTCCTGGGCCACAAAAAGTATGCGAGGACCAAAATGGTCAAGACCAGAAGAGTCTTCTTCATTAATGTAGCTTGAGAAAACTTTTGATTTTTTCAATAATACGACGAATCAGTCGAACGATGCGCTCCTTCAGTGTCGGCACAACCTCCCTGACGGTCAATGGACGCGTGCTCCAGCTCTTGGTCGTCTCATCATAGCAAACCTCCATTATGTAAATTGCACGTCTTTTCTTTATTCCTCTTCCGGCTCTTCTTTCTTACGGAAGAATGCATAGTAAATACCGAATCCCACAAGTAACATCACGAAGAAAATAATGAGAAGTTTAGGGGCCCATATGGCGAAGAGTTCCGGGGCTTTTGTGGCTGCCACGACTCCACCCGTCGCTACTGCAGTCGTCGCAGCTATTCCAGAAAAAGAGCTCGTGACTGCCGCAGGAGTCCATATGGGCTTCGGTGGTTCTATGGGCGCCGGTGGTTCCGGCACAGGCTCTGGATCTCGAGCTCCTGGAAAGAATATACGCTTGCGCCGAGGACCCATATACACTCTTTCAATGACAGAAGTTCCCATAGGGGCCTGCATACCCGGACCTCCTGGAATCGAGGGAACTCCCGAGACGGCGCTCATTGCTCCTGCCGCGCCAGCTGCCGCCTCGGCCCCTCCGCCCGACGGAACCAAGGATGCCAAGGATGAGAGGGACTCCAGTTTTCCTGCAAGTTTTTCCAATTTTTTTCCGGAACTTTTAGCCCCGCCTTTGCTGGGTTTGGCACCGCCGCCTTTGCTGGGTTTGGCTCCACCGCCTCTGCTGGCTCCACCGCCTCTGCTGCCACCACCGCCACCGCCGCCCTTGAACTCTTCAAGCATCTACTATACAGAAACTTTTTATTTGTATATTTCATGAAGCGTTTTGATGCCCTCGTAAAGCAGGCCACGAAGACGCGCCGTGAACAGCTCTTGGGAAACAGGATCCCCTATGTCGTCACGCCTTACAAGGATAAGAAAGGGCGCGTTATTTACAAGGCTGTAAAGGAGACTTATTTTGTCGTCACAAATTACAAAAAGTATTATGGAATCAAGGCTGCCGCTCCTTTTCACCTACTGGCCAAAGCTCCAGGGCCGATCCGTCCACGCCGGATTTCGGGACCCACTCGAAAGAAAACCAGTCCTTCTGGGGTGGGATCGTCGCCCCCTCGCCGAAAGTGACGTGCCAACACTTTTCCAAAATAAACCCAAACTCGTCGGTAAAATCCAAATTGTGTGTAAATATATAGTACCAGCCCTCGTAGAGCATCTTGGGGTTGGCCAAGATGCGCTCACGGCTCACGATAAACTGACCCCCTTGCTCATAGACCCATGGAGAATCTTCATCAGGAAAGTCCCCCTTGAAAGGAATGCACAGTTTTCTGTAAAATGTATATAACCGTGCAAAGTATTGAGAAGAACTGAAAACACCCGATTTCTCTTTTTTCACCTCATCCTTGAAAGAATCGCCGTAGGTCGTGTTATTGATGGGGACGAATCCATACTTTCGCCAGTTGGCCCCCTCAATAACCTCAAGGAGCGGACGATCATGGCGCTGGTGTGGGGACGTCTCGTGACCGTGAATAAAGGCGACAGCCTCGGGCAAATTGTCGTAATTTTCAATAATGTACTTGAGGTAAGCAGTATTTTCACGACCCAAATTCGGAATGACATGCTGAGGAACGAACGGACTGGGATCCGCACCCTCCTTGTCAATCAGAACTACAGGGAACTTTGACTTGGTAAGCCACTCGAGGTCCTCCTTCCAGTGTGCAGTCACAATGGTCAGGCTCATTAATTTTAAAAAATTTAATTATTTAGGCTAAAATACTCATCCAGTGCGTACGCCTCAGCCTCGAATGGATGCTTGATGTACTCCTTGACATCCATGATACTGGTGGGATTCCGGCCAAAGAATGCGCCGGCCAGAACTCCATTCTTGTACCAGACCTTTCCGTCAGTGTCTGGGTTGGCCCGAAGGTTTTCAATCTTTTGATCGGATAGGACATAGCCCGGTGGAATGCGTGGGCCACGTAACTTCTGGTTCACATGGACCATCTCGTGAATAAGGGTCGTTGCGTCGACTGGTCCAGGGAGAAAGATGATGTTCGTCCGAGTGTGCGGGAGGCCATCTTCATACTGAGCCTTGGCGAAACGCCACGGGATTCCCGAATAGACGGTCGTATCGAGAAACTCCTGGGCTATTTGAGCCTGGCGCCAAATCTGGTCCTTCTCCTGCGGGTTCCACGACATTGCCGAGTTGACAGCCACCGCCTTGTACTCTTGGCGGGTTCGACAGTGCCGAGCCTTGAGATCGTACGGGCCGAGACGGGCGATAAAGCCGTCCGGATCCGAGGCCAAGAAATTCTGGGTCTGTGTCCTAGTAAGGAACTCCATCTAAGGGTAGCAGCCAAAAAAATACTAAGATGTCTTCGACACAGATCACTTTCCTTCTCGATCGATCTGGATCTATGGAGTCGTGCTGGGACGATGTCCTCGGAGGATTCAAAGCCTTCATCAAGGACCAGGACCCCAACGCGACCATGACGCTGATTCAGTTTGACCACGAGTACCAAGTTTCCTACGAGAACCTCAAGATGTCCGAGGTTCAGCCACTGACACGCGAGACGTACAAGCCTCGCGGGTCAACTGCGCTTTTGGATGCCCTTGGGCAATTCATTTCGAGTTCGAAGAACTCAGATCCTGCGCATCCCTTGGTCGTCATCTTCACAGACGGTCTCGAGAACGCCTCGAAGACGTATACCAAGGCGCACATCAAGGACCTGGTTGAGGAGCGCCAGAATAAGGGCTGGACTTTTGTGTATATGGGCGCGAACCAGGATGCCTTTGCGGAGGCGGGCTCAATGGGTATCGCTGCCGGCCACACGATGAACTACGACTCGTCTCGGACGCCCGAGGCGATGCACCGCCTCAGTCAGACGGTGAGTTCTATCTCGTCTAATTAGGGAGCTGCTGCAAGAGCAGCCGCCCCTTTTTCCAATTGTCTAGCATCGGCAGCTGCTCCAGCATTTAGAGCTGCTTCGAGCGCACCTCCTTCTTTTGCGACGGCGTTAAATGCCGCCCGACCTTCATTAGTCTTGAGTTCTGCTTTAAATTCTCGAACTCGACTGGCGAGACGATTGGCATTGGCTTCTGCAGAACCAGGAGTCGGCACTGCATCCCCCGCATTCTTCGCCCCCAGCACATCGAACAGAGTAATGAGCAGCAGAAGACCAGCCATATAGATTGACTGAGCCCTAGCTACGGGGTCCTTCTTGGCCCGCACGGCCTGGTAGCCCAGAGATGTCGATATGAACACGTACATAAGTGTAATTACTGCGCCCTGAAGTCCTGCAGAGCGCGAAACCTCGCCCCCGTACATAGCCAGAGAGGCGGCCATAAGCACGACGGCATACAGGATTCCTGAGATGGGGAGGGCGGCTGCCCGGGCCTTATTCTTGGGATCCTTGCTAATGCTCGCTGCCCACGGAGCATAGGCCGCGACAGTCAGAACTACGGCCAGTAGGCCAATCGCCCATCCCTTTGTCCCCGCACGGCTTCCAATATCCATAGAAATGAAAATACTCGTCAGAAACATAAAAATAAATGCACCCGCCTTGGAGCCCGCGGACACTGGGGCTCCAAGGAGGGCTCCTGAGGCGATGCTGCCAGGAACAGCGCCGAGCCACGAGAGTAGAAGGGGACCGAGACCCATTATTATTATACTATACTAAAAAAATTAGAGACCAGGGGCCAGGTTCGTCGCCCCACTTGGATTGATACCAGCCTGGCCCATAGTCTTGGCGCTCATCCGTGCGTTCCATATAGCCTTGAGTTTGTCAGATGTCTGCTTTCCGATGAGTTTATATGTGAAAAGGAGGGTCCAGATTAGGGATGCGACAAGGCCCAATACCTGCAGATAGTAAGACTTTCCTTTTTTCTTAGACGAGTTCGCGATTCCTGCCGATGTCACGGCGATAGATGCCAACCCGAGGCCGATGAGGGCAGCGAAACCAAAACACTGAACGGCGGGGAGGGAACCATTTGCTGACAGCTCGGCCATTATTACTTTGCACGGAAAATAATACGCTGACCAAGGACCTTCTCCGTCTGTTTGAGAGCAGCCTGGAAGCTAGGTCTGGACCACAAAATCCACCGGGACCAGAAGCCAGCCGTGTATCGTCCGGCCCGTGTCCAATTTTCGCGCTTTCGGTGCCTGGTGAGATAACGCCCCATGCGCTCCTTGTCCTTGTGCTTCGTATAGTCCGAGTACCCTTTTCGGCCAAAGTGAATGGTTGAATAAAGACCGGAGGCTTTTGGTACGCAAACCTTGAACTTGTGGACACCATCGCGATCGGGGGATAAGACAATGGGCAGCGCGCCGCCCTTCATGGTCTCAAGCTAATACGTATAGAGATATAAATTACAAGTGCCAGGGTCAAGACGTTAAAGGCCATCCAACCTATGATATAAGGCATAAATGCGTTATTTTCGAGTATCATATTTAAGAGCTGACGAGTAAGAGAATCATCATCAGACGGCATGGATCGGTTCCTTAAGACTTCAAATGTTAAAAAAAAGACGCAAGATTTCGCGTCGGCCGATGTCATATGTATGTGGGGTCCTGAGGGTATCGGCAAGACGTGGTTGGCCGAGCAGACTGGCGGTGTGCACCTGACCGAGGATACCCTGCGTTCAAAACAGTCGACGCTTGAGTTTATCGCTCGCATGCGATCGAGTGAGCAGCCAGTCATCATAGACGACTTTGAGGCGGTCAAAGATCTCGTGGGTATCAGAGAGCTCAAAGGGGCGCCCTCGCGTTCCCAGATGTTCATCACGTCCCGGACGCCTATAAAACTCCCCTTCCCTATCCTGAATCACGAGTTTCCAATTCCTTCTCTAGAAAAAATAATAAAAATTATTAATTTTTTAAAACCTGGGACGGATGAGAAGATCTTGCGTAAGCTCGCCGAGGACGCCAGGGGGTCCGTGCGATACGTACTCAAAGAGCTCGAATTTCGCTCGGACGCGAGAGACTTTTTTCAAGAACCTCGACAAGATCTCGAGGTTCTCTTTTGCAAGGGGGCCAAGGGCGAACGGCCGAATATGTCATCCATACACGAACACGGATTCATGTGGGCCGTCGTCCAAGAGAATTACCCGGATGGAAATTTAAGCCTCGCCGAGATTGCCGAGATTGCCGATGTTATGACGGATGTCGATATCATTGATGAAAGAATGTATCGAGAACAATCGTGGAATCTCTTGCCGTACTTTGCGGCCAGCGCCATATTCAAACCAGCCTTCATGGTGAATAAAACCCTGAAAAAGCTCCGGCCCGGGTCGATGTGGACCAAGTTTCAGAATGAGTGTATGAAACGTAAAAAGGTTGAAGCCCTGAGACGTAAGTATGGCCTCGAGGCGGAGTACCTGCCCTTTTATGCGCAGTTACTCACGAAGGCTGATCCTCAGGATATAACTTTTATGAAAAAAATATCCACCTTTTGTAAATGAAGCTCGCTCTTGTCATTGCGGTCGTCATACTTTTGTTTGTTCTTTTCAAGCCTATAGTTATCGAAGGATACTATGATGCCAAAGCCGAGGCTGAGTATAAAGCCATAATGATGAAATTCTTTCAGGATCGTGGAAAGGGCAAGAAACTCCTTACGGACAATATGTCAGAAAAGGATTCACTTGCCCTCGTGAATGATTTCATAGTCGTCTATAATGTGTATGCTCAGAAGACGGGGCAGCCCACCATAACTGCTGCAGATGCGGCAGACAAGTTTCCTCTAAGTTGGATGAAGGAATATAATGATTCAATTAAGTGAAATTAGAATAGCTATAATAGCGAAAGTAATAAGAGGGACGTCGGACTCTTCGATGAGTGGAATAATACCACCTGTCGAAAATTCCTCAGTGTAACGCCCTTTTCTGCCTCTCAGTTTGGGAGCCGCCTTTGCGGGCTTCTTGGGCTTCTTTTCCTTCTTGGGTTTCTTGCCCTTCTTTCCAGAATCGGCCGTCTCAACATCCTCCGGCGCCGCCTTCTTTTTTCCAAACATTCCTCCAAACATTCCCCCTGCGGGAGCGGCGTCTTCTTCCTCCGCCTCTTCGACTTCCTCGGCGCCTGGGGCAGCCATCGTATTATTCGTCATTCCTGGAGGACCGCCTATATCTTCTTCGAAAACTCCAGAAGATGCAGCCATATCTTTTCCGGAAAGTTGAATATTGATTTTTATGGGAGCAGGTGAAATACTTATAGGAGAATATGAACCACCTCCCGGACCTCCAGACCCCCCGGGCGCCCCTGGTGCTCCGTACATCATTCCGCCACCTGGAGCTCCCATCCCGCCTCCTCCACCTGGAGCTCCCATCCCGCCTCCACCGCCACCGCCCATCAGGGCGCGCGCTCCAAGAGCTCCTGCTCCAAGCAGGGCCGCATCTTCAGCAATCCCGCCGAGACCCCCGGCCGACTGAACGGCTCCGCCTACGGCGCTTCCCATGGAACCCATTGCACTTGACGCCATTCCTGCAAGCGCACCCATGCGGCCCATAGGCGTCAACGACATTCCTGCTGACATTGCTCCTGCCAGGTCTCCCTTGATGAGCTTCTCTCCGGCGCTTATGGCTGTTCCGACACCTGGTATCATCTTGACGACGTTGAAAGCTTTTTTGAGAAACCCGGGCATCTTGATCTTGTAGCCCTCGGCCCTGCTTCCGTATATCCATGAACCTGGGGGATCTCGTCCGGGGACATACATTCTACTACTTGCTTAGAACTTTATTTCTCCTCAGTTGTTACAGGCTCTGGGATTGACTCGGCGGTGGGCTCGGCAACTGCGGGAGTCTCCTCCTCCTCGATCTCATCGTACTCCTCTGGGGCTGGGGCCGCCTTGTAGCGGCCGACCCAGCGCTTGTAGAACAGCCACGCGGCTAGGCAGATAAGGGCGATGACAATTCCGGTAAGGAGATAATCCATTACTAGGAAAAGAGGTTTTTTGTCCAGGGGCCTAACGCGGACGGAGTTGTATCCAAATGGAAATCGAGAAACTCTGGGCCGATTTTGATCTCGCCCGCAGTCAGTCAGTTCCTGAAGAGTCTGGCCCGAGTCGCAGTCTATGGGAGTGCGAGTGCGGCGGCCCGAGATGTTTCAATGACGACAATATGCCCGTATGCATGGAGTGCGGAAGGGCCGATGCTGTCTTCATCTCCGAAGAGCCCGAGTGGCGTGGCGGGATGGATGACAACGGCGCCGTCTCGGATCCCTCGCGTGTAGGAGCACCGACGAACCTCGACCACTTCAGTCAAGGCTGGAATACCGGAACAATCATGACGGTCAAGAATTCTGGGACATATGCAAACAAGCGCCTGGCCAGAATAAACTTTCACCTGTCTATGAATCACAAGGATCGCAGTCTCTTTCACTCCTATGCTGAAATGGACCGGGTCGGCAAGGATGTCCTGCATCTCCCAGACAAGATTATGTATCAGGCCAAGATCAAGTACAAGCACTTTAGTGAAGAAGTCCTCACGCGCGGGGCGGTCAGAGTCGGCGTCAAGGCGAACTGTGTTTTTCAGGCGTGCAAAGAGGCTGGGCTATCCAGAACGACCCAAGAGATTGCGGCCGCCTTTGATATTCCAGTGAGAGATATGGCTCGGACGACGGAAACCTTTCTAGAGCAGAATCCAGATCAGCAGGTTATCGTAACCACTCCTGCGGATCTCATCCCGAGATTTTTCAACTTTATTCAACAAATACCAGAATCAGAGAGAGGGCGGATCAAGTGCAAGGTTGTCGTCCGATGCAAGTCTTTGGAGGAGTGCGCGCAGTTGCAGGGCCGGACGCCCAAGGCGGTTGCGGCTACCGTGATGTATATGATGTTGAAGGAGCAGTGGGGGGTGACGAAGCAGGAGCTGGCCGCGATATGTGAAGTGAGCGTGCCGACAATTACAAAGCTTGAAGCGCTGGTACTTAAACATTTAGGAACTTGATTAGTTAATGTCTGTATTACTATTTGTAAGTACTCCCTGTTATGGAGGAGTCTGCCTCGCGGCCTATGCCGAGTCTGTCCTGCGTCTCCAGCGTCTCTGTGCGACCAAGGGTATCCAGATGATGCTCGACACGACAGAGAACGAGTCGCTCGTGCATCGTGCGCGTAACCTCGCCGTCGCACGCTTCATGCAAAAGACGCAGGCGACCCACTTCCTCTTCATCGATGCGGATGTTCATTTCGACCCCGAGTCTGTCGTGCGACTCATCGAGTCCGGGCACGATATCGCTGTGGCCTGCTACCCCAAGAAGTGCATCATGTGGGACCAGGTCGATAGCGGGGTCAAGGCTGGCGAGACGAAGGATCCGAACAAGATGGGTTCGAGTCTCGTGATGAATTTCAAGTTTGCAAACAGTCCTGTCCGAAACGGATTCGTGGAGGTTCTGGACGGCCCGACCGGCTTCATGTGCATTAAGCGCGATGTTTTCGCGAAGATGGAGGCCAAGTACCCCGAGCTTCAGTGCGTGAACGACCACCAGAACAAGGACCTGGACGAGTATCACGCGTGTATGGATTGTATGATCGACCCCGTGAGCCGCCGGTACCTCTCGGAGGACTACGCCTTCTGCCGGCGCTGGCAGCAGATGGATGGCCAGATCTTCGCGGATGTGACGACGACCCTAGGCCACGTGGGGAACATCCGATTCCACGGAACTCTGGACGCAAGAATCGCCGCTCAGTAGTACGTCTTCGCATACCAAGCATTCACCCCTGTAGCCTCGCACGTCAGGTGGAAAAGAGCTCCTGACAAAAACACAGTCATAGCCGGCCCGCGCCCCAAGAGGCTCATGATCTTGAACATGAGAACCAAAAGAAAGCCGACAACGAGAGCCTCTAAGGCCAGGGTGCGCAAAGATTTCATAGTTAAAAAGAGCCGACATAATATTTGTAATGACGGTTATCCATGTGTGTGCCGTCACGAAGAACAAGTCAATCAGCGCGACGACACTTCACACGATGATGAATATACACATGCAGTGTATGATGAAGGGGATCCATCTAGACATTTCATTCGTCCCTGACAAGGCGGGTCTTCCCCGGCTCATCAAGACTGGCGAGCGCATCGTCTGGCTCGAGTACGGTACGAACCTTGACGAGGGCTCTATCATGAAGGCGATCCTTCCCTTTGAGAAGAACCTACAGGTTCTGGTATTCCCTGCGGTCAAGGAGGGGATTAATTGGGATATGTTTTCCAAAAAGACCAAGGCGGGATCGACGGAGCCTGCGAACCAGCGAGGGCTCGAGTTTGATACGAGCGTCGGCCGGAAGCTTGCTGACTCTCTGTACGAGGTGACGAGCACAGAGGCTCGAGTCTGGGCAATGGATGGAAAGCCGGTCGACAAGAAGCTTCGAGGAGAGAAGGTTCCAGTGAAGCTTCCTGCGGATGAAAGTATGTTCCGTGTCCTTCAGGGTCAGGGTATCAAGATTGGCGCAGTCACATCCGCAACAGTCATCTGTCATTTCGTGCACGAGTGTGTAGGAAACATCCTCGAGACTGCAGGAGTGCGCATGGAGGCCTAGAGACGACTCCGTAGGAGTCAGATCTTCATCGTCCGAACTTGGCCTTAAAAACGCCCCTCACTAAAAACCTAATGGACACCCAAATTAAAAATTTTGTTCAACAGACCTGGGAATCGCCAGACAAGGAGCGATTCCCAGGTCCGCAGCCCGTCTCGATAGAGAGGCGCCACTTTGTGGAGTTTTCGAAAAGACCGTATTACGTGTGCGAAAAGACTGATGGCGTCCGCCACCTCTTACTGAGTCTCGAGATTGAGGGAAAGCGCTTCACGTGCTTGGTAAACCGAGCTTTTGAGATATTTCCTTTCAACACCATGATACCTCGTGGCACTGTGCTTGATGGCGAGCTCGTGAGGCCCAAGGGGACCGAGGGCGCGCCCTCGAGACCGGTCTTTCTCATTTACGATGCGATTTGCGCCAAGGGCACAGATGTCCGCAAGGAGCCTCTAGACAAGAGGCTCGCAGCCGCCAAGGCGCTCCTCAAGTCTGTAATCAAGTCGTCCAAGGATCCGTTCGAGATTCGCGTCAAGGAGATGACCCCCTTTCCTGGTCCTCTGCCAAATCTCGACTCTTTCCCTTGGGAGACGGATGGTCTAGTCTTTACTCCTGTGAATGAGCCAGTGCGTATGGGGACACATGAAACGCTCTTCAAGTGGAAGCCGAGGCCGAGAATAACGATCGACTTTGAGGTGACCAAGGGTGGCGAGCTCAATGTCCAAGAAAAGGGCCGTTTGTACAAGGAGGCGGATCTGCACACGGGCCCAAGATTCCCGGACGGCACGATCGTCGAGTGCGGCTATGGCAACATCGGCTGGTACGTGGAAAAGGTCCGGACCGACAAGACGCATGCAAATAACCGAAGAACATACTTTAGAACACTGGTCAACTTGAGGGAGAATATTCAGTTTGAAGAATTTTGTAATCTGTAGAGAGCCATATAGAACGCGCCACGTCTCGGAGCCTTGTCTAATTTCGTCACGGAGCCATCATCCTTTATATACCATTCTTCGTTAAATCGCACGGCCAGAGCATAGTGCCCTCCGTGAGGCCCTCCCACGTGGAGAACGACTGCGAAGAGCTGGCGGCCAGCGTATTCTTCTGGAAGTATAATTATGGGTTTGTGTCCGGAATAACACGCAAATGTAAAGGTGGCGACTTGAGGCCACTCTTTCACGAGAGTCGTCACTTGTGCGTCGTGTTCATTCCCATCATCGCTCTTGTATCCAGATATTTCAGATGGTTTTTCACGAGTCTTCATCAGGCTCTCGAGTGTCACTTCGCACGGTTCAGTCAGGGAAAATACGACCGTAACGAAATCCTCCATACGCTCAGATGTCCCTTCCGGCCACGCCGTCACTTGAGATTCTCTCCCCGTAAATATTTTTTTAATAAATTCTTTCCCTAATGAATTCTCTAAAGCATCCACGAGACACAGAAAAGCTTCCTGTGCGTCGTGTTGTCCGGGGTCGAACGAAGGAAAACGAGTTCTGAACGCAAGGAGGAGCGGGCGGGGGTCTGGCTGACCATCTTCTGACCACAAATTGTACACGAGACGACTAAACTCACGCGTCAGAACACAATGGCCTTCGTAGGGCTTTCTCAGCAAAGTGTTCGTCAGGCAGGGCACGTGGGCCAAGCACTGAACCGCCGTGTTGAAGTAGCACGTCGATCCGATATTGGGCAGTCCCCGCATAAAAGGGACGAGCGTTTAAACTTTAAAATGGAAACCGCGCGTCGTCTCTACGACAACTGGAGCCCAGTTATCAGAAAGTGGGCCCAGGAGCCCGATGTCGAGATCGAGTTCCGTCTCGGTCGCAAGACGGCCCACAAGTTTGACACAAACGTGGGCCAAGAGGCGTTTGAGAAACTCCTGAAGGCTCTGGGTCGGTACGATGGCTGGGAGTCTGCCAGCAAGGGGACTTACACGGTATACTACGGCGAAAAGAACAAGCGAATCACTGTAGATGAGGCTACTGATGAGTCGGTTGCGGTGATCAAGACCAAGATTGAAGCCTTGGACTTTGCTCTTGACGACAAGCCCTTTGATATTCGGCTCGGAGTGGCCAAGGAGAAGCCCTACGAGCAGGACGATGAGGAGATGACGAGCGTCAAGACGAAGAAGCGATGGTCATTTGTTCGGAAGAATCTGAGCATTGACCTGACCCAGATGCAGGGAGACCCGGAGGACAAGGATGCTGACGAGGACTCAACGTGGCACGTGGAGTTTGAGATTGTGAATCCGAAGGATCTGGGTGACCGCGATAAGCTCTTTGCGCTTATGCACAAGATATTCGATTTGCTCAATTGCCTCTCTTAGCGGTCCGGCGATTCTGGTTCGCTTTGTTGGCCGCCTCCTTGCGGACCCGAAGAGCCTTGAGGGCATTCTTGTTCAACGTATTCTTTCGGGCCGCTATGTAGTTCGCCCGGGCCTTTGCCGTCTTCAGGGAGTTGAAGTTGACCGGGGACGCCACATTCCTTAGCCACACATTCTTAAATTTATTATTCAGACCCTGATTTTTTAGAAACTTCCACGAGTACGTGTTGCTAGGACCTATTCTTAGACCTAGATTCGTCATGGCCGTTGCGAGATTTTCCACAGCCTCACTGTTCCGCGGGAGAGCATACGCCTTGTTCTCCCTTGGATCACTTGTGTTACGGGTCTTGGCTGGGGCTGCCCGAGGTGCCCGTGGAGCTCCGAGCCTCTTGAGTGCCGGGCTGTTCACATTGGGTGTGCGTATAACTGGAGGGTTGTAGGCCGGGACGCGTATTATTTGCCCTGTATTCATATTCTCCTTGGTGTATGCGCCTCGGGCATTCTGGCTGATGTGCAGGCCGAGCCAGGTTTTCATAATCTGGGCTATATCCTTTTTCTTCGGAAACCTGCCAGCGTTATTAGGCGTGGTTGCCACTGCCAAGAGCTGATTCTTGTATCCCTGAACCTTGTTCGCTGGGAGCCAGTTTGGCACCTTGAGTCCAGCCAGGTACTTGGCCTTGACATTGGCCAATTGATTCCTGCGAAGCACCTGGTTTTTAAAGTTCTTGATTGCCCGATTGACATTGGGTTTGAGGGCGCGGCCCTTGGCCCCCTTGGGAAGACCCAAGAGGATCTTTTCGAGAGCACTCACGTTGTTGTTGCGAGCCTCGTTGCCAAGAGCTCCTTGGGCCATGAGCATAATCTCAAAGTTTAGGTTATTAGGAGTTGATACCGAGTTGGACCGAGCGCTATTCACATTCTCGGCTCGCCGCTCACCCTTGTGTGCCAGAAGTGCAGGATACTTGTCGCGCGGTATCAGGCCGACCCACGTGGCATAGTTAGACTCTGGCAGGAAAGCCCGCGCGATTGCGTTCTGCTCTGCAGGTGGCATGGTGTTCCACTGACGCGGACGGTTCCCGCGCTTCACGCGTCCGTTCGGGAAAAAGACGACGGGTTGACCATTGACCAAGAGGTCCGGCTTATTAAAGAAGTTTTTAACCATCTTTTTAATCTCAGCGGCAATGTTCTCGAGTTTAGTCTTGTTCGAGACGGAAGCGATATTCAGGTTCCGAGCGACTCGCAGGAGTTCCTCACGGGTATACCTATCGTACTGCTTGCCGTTGATGCGAAGCTTGCCGCTCGAGTTGGTATTGACGTAATGGGTCCTCTTGTTGTGGGCCGCCTCTGGGCTTGTTTCAATCTCGAACTGGGCCTTGACTGTTGCCGGTATGCGAACGCCCGCCTTTTGGTACGCCGCCACGACCGTCTTGCGCGCCTCCCTGATCCCCTTGGGCATCTTGTAGAAATAGGGCCCCCCGCCCACCCCCGGTTTGACATAGTACCCATTCTTCACAGAGTTGAAGGTTGGTGCGCGGCGAGCCTCCACCTTGGCCGCGGGTGTCGCGCCCTCAGTGATTCCCAAGAGCGCACGGACAGACGCAGGCACGGCGACTCCTGCGTTCGCATAGGCACGGAGTGTCTTGGTCTTGACGAGCTTGAGATCTCCCACGATGGGGTAGAAGCGCGGCTTGCCATTCGGGCCGGGACGGACATAGAAGCCGTTGCGGGTATTGTTGTATCCACGGGCCAACTCATAACGTGCATTGAGCATGCGAGCCTTTTTCGCGCCAAGATTCTTGCGCATAGGAATGGGCGGCTTGGCAATCCCTTCATATCCGCCACCCTTGGCGTACTTAAAGACAGCCTGGGGATTCACGCCGTATTTCTTGAAAAAACTTTCAAAGATGCGCGCGGAGAGGCCAACATCCTCAAACTTCTTGAGACCTATCGTAAGGATAGTTCCGTTTGTAAATATCTTCATACTCAGGACTGGCGACTCCTTCCACTTGATCTGGAGACCAGAGAATATCTCAGGGGTGTAGTCTCCGTCCCACTTGGTTTTGGGGACCTTTGCGGCAATCTCAGCCATGAGGTTTTCCAAAATTATGGCCCGGTTCACATTCATCTTTGTGTCAATCTTGTTGATCGTCACGGCCGAGTTCCAGATCCCGGGGTACATGTGCTTGTGAAGGAAGCGCAGGACCTGCTCGTGAGGACCCGTGCAGGTGATCTGAATCTGACCTTTATCGTAGTGCGTTACGTAGGCTGTGGAGTTTGGCGCCTTGAAGTCGATCTGGAAGGCCCATCGCTTCACGGACCCGAGCTTTTCTGCTCCGAGGAGAGAGTTGCGATTCTTGAGTCGGCGGACGATCGGAAGCTTCCCGGTCGCTTGGTATCCTGCGAGTTCCTTCACACCAGGGGGCAAGGGCTCGGCCGATAGGTCCTTAAAGGGGAACTGAATGGTGAGGGTCGTGGTTGTGACTGTAGGCCTTGTGAGCGCATAATCATACTTGTTAAACTTATTTACATACTCGGACTTTCTGGGTTTGTGAGCCAGAAGAGCTCGGCCAATTATACCGGCAGCTCGGGCCGTCTGCATTCTACTACATAACGGTATTTAAATCCTGGGCCAAGTCGCATCCAAAGACGAATGGTTGGGCCGCGAGTACCTGATCGCGCCAGGTCCGCGTCTCGGTCCTGACCTCGAGCTTGCGCGTGCTGAACGGACCCGCGTAAAAGTCCGGGTTGAAGCGCGGCCGACCCAAGTTGTTCTCCTGGCAATGCTGGTTGAAGCTCGTGACGAACTGCTTCTGGGGACAGAACATCTCCTTGCCATAGGAAACCTTCTCGCTCGCCAGAAAGTGCTGGAGCGTATTGGTCACCATCGCCACCTGGTTCTGGATATCCAGGAAGTACTTGGGGACGACATTCCAGATATCCTGGTCACTGTACTTTTGCGAGTACTCGAGGTAGCCCCGTACGCACTTGCACAGAATCGCATCCATCTCAAGATCGAGCTTCTCATCGAGGTGAGGGTCCGCCTCTGCAACCTGTCGGCCAAAGTTCCAGGTCATTAGGCGACGAAGGACAGACCCCGAGTTGTCCTTCCAATGCGGGACCTCGTTTCCTGCCAGGATTCCCGGTACCGTCCACGTGAGACTCACAGCCGTCTTGTTCTTGCGAGCGATACTCATATCCTCGCCCGAGACCAGAGACTGGAACTCGGACTGCTCGAGGGCCATATCGCCCTTGATCTCTGGACTGATGAACATGAATCCTTCGTGGATGCTCTCAAGTCCAAACTTCTTTTCGATATTGTTTGAGAGTGTGCGGACATCCTGGCCCTCGTAAAACTTCTTGCAAATTTTTGTAATGATTGTAGACTTTCCAGAACGTGCGATACCCTTGAGGAAGGGGATCACCTGCCACGAGTCCATCTCGTTGACCGGGAAACACAGACGACCGCAGAAGACGTAGAGCCAACGGGCCACATCCTCCGAAAACTCTTGGTAGTCCATGACGGATTGCATGTGGGGCGTCTCGATATCATACCAGTCAACCATCTGAATATTGTCTGTGTTGAACTCTTGGTCGAAATACTTTGAGGAAACAATCGTCGGGTCGAGGTGCTTGAATTCATCAGAGGTGTACGAGTAGAATCGCGCCTCGTAGACGGGCCGGGACGCCTTGCAGTCCTCGGTCAGAAACTTGCCGACAAAGATGCCGTTCCTGAAAGACCAGACGTTTCGGTTCTTCTTGATAGGAGGGAACTGGAGATCTCGGCAGTTGGTCAGGTGCCGAATAGTGTCCGTGACGATGCTGCCCTTGCTGGTCATATTCTTCCACATATCGTACTTCTCCTCTTTTTGCGAATAGAGATAGACAAAGTCCTTGATATCGAGGACCGGCTTCCACGCCTTGGTCAGATGGCCATCCTCGGTCGCAATCTGCTTGCAGCAATAGTCTCCGTAGCGGCGCATCTTCAGCTTGTAGGTCTGGTCGAGCAGGTACAGGAGAAACTTTTGAAATGCACTCGTCGTGTCCTTCTCAGCCTCCCCCTCGCCAGAACTCATCGTCTGGCACCTGAAAATCTCAGACTCCATATCTCCCTTGATCGGCACATAGGTCGGGTGGTTGATGCGCTCGTAAGTCCTGACATAGCGGAAGATCATCTCGTAGGTGTCATCAACAGTCTCGATAAGTCTCGTAATTCGCTGGCCCATAGTAAACTCATTGCCAGTGACATCCTTGCTGGGCTCTTCACGAATCTTGAGCTGGCCTGAGTGGTGATACATGTCCGAACAAATAGACACGAAACGCCGCCGCTGCTCGGCAAGCGTGTCCAAATTTACATTTTTAATATTCCCGTCGTCGTATCCAAAGACGCGGAAGCCATTCTGCCAGGGGATATAGGCGTCCCCCTTTGCGTTCAGGCACATATGATCCTCGAGGTCTGTCACAAAGTTGTTGAGATCCTCGGCGCCCATATTCATTACATCCGAATGGTGGAGTTCCATCCGGATCTCGTGAGTTTTTTCAGGAGTGGTTCGATCGATTGTGTGGACACTCTCCATTTGTAAGAAAGGTCAAGATATTTTTAAGCAGGGATGGCGTCCTCACTCTCTACTAGAGCTGGTGCCTTGGCTGGGGTCTTGCTCAGGACACTCAGAATCTTAATAAGAATTTTGTTCTGCATTTCTAGTGCCGTCTTCACGCCAGCCATGGCGCTGGCCACAGTCTCGCCATCCTCGGTCGTGAACCAGGACCCCAGGGCGTCCATGAGGTCAGCCTCGCCAAACTCCTCATCCTCGTCAAACTCCATCTCCTCCTCGTCCTCTACTGGGGGTGGCGGCTGCTTCATAGGAGGCTTGGGACGCTGAGACATTTAGTACTGTCCAGGAATTTACTTGGGCACATTTGCCGCGTTGGCGATTACGGCATTGACGACGTTCTTGTTGGCCAGGACCGCCTTGTTCTTCAGATTCTGAAGGTTCTTCATGGTGGCGTTGATCGTAGTCATGGCAGTCTTGACTCTGTTGGCATTCGCCTTGTTCGGCATGGTGGTTGCGTTGGCGGAGGCATTCACCATCTTGTCCTGATTTCGGAGCACGTTGACCGCGGCGTTCACTACGGCCGTATTGGCTTTCTTGGCGGCATTCAGGATGGGCGCTGGAACCACCCCATTCGGAAGTTTACCCAGGGCGTTGTTGGCGGCCATGGCCTGATTGGCCACGACGGCTGGCGGGACATTGGTCGACATTTCTTGTCATGTTCAAATATTTTTTCCCAGGCGCGGATTTGGGTCCCCAATTTTTTTCTTGGGGTATATCAAAATGGCCGGTGGACTTATGCAGCTCGTAGCTTATGGCGCCCAGGATGTGTATCTGACGGGTCAGCCCAAGGTGACTTTCTTTCAGGCGGTGTACAAGCGTCACACCAACTTCGCGATGGAGAACATCCAGCAGACCGTGAACGGCACCACGACCAACTCTGGCCGTGTGTCCGTGACCATTGCCCGCAACGGCGACCTGGTCGGCAACATGTATGTGAGCATGCTCCCCGTGACTGCCAACACGACCTCCAACAACAACGTGTTCGACACGTGCTGGATCGCCGAGCGCGCTCTGGCTGATATCGAGCTGACCATCGGTGGCCAGCGCATCGACAAGCACTACCAGACCTGGTGGCGTCTGTACGCTGAGGTTTTCCTCGGCGAGTCCGACAAGTACGGCTGGGGCAAGATGGTCTCGACCGGCGCTGGACTGAACAGCATCATCTCGACGGCCAGCATCAACGGCAACCAGCCCCGCGTGTACCTGCCCCTGCTGTTCTTCTTCAACCGCAACCCCGGCCTGTACCTGCCCCTGATTGCCCTGCAGTACCACGAGGTTCGCCTGGATTTCGATCTGACCTCTTACTACACCTCTTACTTCAGCACCGACTTCCAGGTCTGGGCCAACTACGTGTACCTTGACACTGAGGAGCGTCGCCGCTTCGCCCAGAAGGGTCACGAGTACCTGATCGAGCAGGTCCAGCACACCGGCGGCGATTCCACGACCGCAACCTACGACACCTTCCAGCTGATCCGCCTGTCCTTCAACCACCCCGTGAAGGAGTTCGTGTGGTGCTACGTGAACCCCGCCGCCTCCTCCACCGCCAACCTCAACGCCCTGTGGAACTTCTCCACCTCGACCCAGAACGTGCAGGTGACGGTGAACACCGCCGTCTTCGTGAACTCGAACAACTACCTGATGCCCCACCTGTCTGGCGTTCCCCACCTGTACTTCAACAGCTCAGCGTCGACTGGCAACGGCCAGGCTCCAGGCACGGGCGCGGGTCTCACCGCACCTCTCACCACTGGCCTCGGCCAGTCCAATACCTACACGTGGATTGAGGAGGGTTACCCCGCGTCGGCGGTTGCTGGCGCTGTAGGAATTTACGAGTACGAGGTGGGCCCCCTCAACCAGTTCAAGATCATCCTCAACGGCCAGGACCGCTTCAAGGAGCAGCTGGGCAAGTACTTCAACCAGTACCAGCCCTTCGTGTACCACTCTGGCTGCCCTTACCCCGGCATCTACGTGTACTCCTTCGCCCTGCAGCCCGAGGAGCACCAGCCCACCGGCACCTGCAACTTCTCGCGTATCGATAACGCCCAGGTGGCCGTGTCGATCAAGGCGGGCGGCGTCTCTGGCGCTGCTCCCCAGCAGAAGCTGTTCGCGGTGAACTACAACATCCTGCGAATTCAGAGCGGGATGGGGGGTTTAGCTTTTTCCAATTAAATGGGTGGACTGGCATTCATCAAAAAATTATGGGTGGTATCACCCCAAAACGGGCTTCGGCCTCAAGAACGTTCAAGGTTCTTGGAGTCGAAACTAATATTTGTAAGTACTAAATGACGCCACTGCTCATTCTCCTGATTGTGTTGGCTCTTGTGCTCCTCTATAAGAATGTGAGCCCTTATACCCAGCTGGTTCCTCACGATATGTATGCGTGGGCTCCAGGAGTCCCGCGGGCCATCCCAGTCGATCCCGCCACCCCGGGCCTCGACTGGCGCCTGCACCCTTCTATTCACTTCCGAGGAACTGACTAATGGGGCGGCATGAAACCAAACTCTCTGTACATCCCAGAGTACTGAAGGAATGGGTGGGCAATCATCCCAAAGAGAACCATACCGCTTCCAAAAGCGGATAGCTGCTGACTTGTGTTCCCTCCGCGATTCCGAGTTACTATGTAAGCCGGAATCGCGCTTCCTGCGCCAATTATAAGCCCCTCTGCAATAAAGCGCCCCCATCCCACGGGCGGGCTATCCCATGCACAGACGGCAAACGCCCCAACAATAAACACAATTAAGAATATAATCGGATATAGAGCCTTTTTAGCGAGGAAACTCTTCTCGGTCTTGTTGAACTTTTTTGAAGCAGTGTCCGAAGCTTCCGAGAGCTCGTTGAAGCCCGCAAGCTCGAAAAAGATCTGAAGGATTGTGAAGACGATGAAACTGATAATACCAAGCTTCAAGATGTCTAGGGACGGCGTGCTGGGAGACTTCCAGAATTGCCACCCCGGAAAGTCTGGTGGGATTGTTGGCGCCGGCAAGGTGAACCCACTTCGCCTCCTCCATGCACCCACTGCTGCAAACGACAGGGCCGCTCCAATGCCAGCCACTGGCGCTTCCCAGTGTGCGACCCTGTGTTGATCCTTTTTGAACCACTTGACGTTGCGATCCACCAAAGCCAGAATAAAAAAAGAAATTATAAAAATTATTTTCAGGACAAGGACGAGCTGGGGACCATGCTCTCTCGCCCGCACGGAGCGGTTATCCATTACTCTATGGATCGATTAATATTCTGGTAGCGGATCTCGCCTCCTAGGTGGCGCTCCAGATACACTGCACACACGTCAGGGTCGAACAAAGGGCTACAGCAAAAAACATCAACATACACGAGCCCGTGTTCCGGGTACGTGTGCGCTGAGAAGTGGGATTCGGACAGGACCAGAACGCCAGTCGCCCCATGAGGCTCGAACTGGTGGAAAGCCCTGGAGACGACGGTCAAATTGCAGGCTCGAGCAACCTGAACCATGCGCTTCTCTAGATCGGCGGCATCCGTGATGATCGTGCCGCTCAAGTGTCCGATAAGGTGCATCATTTATAATAAAGTACATAGGCTCTTAAGCCATGATCGCCCGGACAGACATGGCGAACAGGGTTACGCCCAGGACTATGAAGAGAGAACCAAAGACGATGTTGGGATAGTCCCGTACGACAACCTGGGCCGTCACGGGTTCGCCGTTCTTGTCCGTGCTGAACGCCGGAACAGTCTTTCCACGGTTCGCGACAGTCGTCGTCGCCACACCCAGGGCGAAAAACATTAAAGCAATTATTATTCCCATGAAAGCATCAGCCGTGATTGCCATTAATATTGTCAAACAAAATAATTTAACGCTTTAGGACTGACACGAAAAAGTAAATCATAAACATTCCGAGGATCAGGCGAGTCAGCGCGTGGATGACCACCACGGGGTTCGAACGCCGAGCCGGGGCCAGAAAGTCCTGGACGGCCGAGACCATCAGAAGCAGGGCGGCCGACAGAACCAGGATGCGGTCCAGATCGAAAGTCTTGTATGAAAGGTTCCCGTTCAAGCTCATTATTACTTAAGGATATTTTTATTTTGTACTTTAATGAATTTTGCATACCTGGATGCAAGGGCAATTATCGAAAACATGCTGCACGAGCCCGAGGCGCCCATGAACCCTGTCCCATGCGAACTCCCTGCGGAGTGGAAGGAGTTCGAGGAGACCCTGGGGCGCTTCAAGCTCGAGTACGCAAAGAAGCGTCGGGAGCTCGCCACAAAGATGGCAGAACTCGAGGAAAAGTCCCAAGATGTTAAACTTTTGAAGAACACGTGTGATGGCTTCGCGAATCCAGACTTAAAGGTGATGGTCTCTAGTCTAATAGACAGTTACGAGTCGGAAGAGGGCATCTCGGCCCTGACTCTACAATGCAGGGAATTATTTGGGGAGACGAATGAAATGCAGCGGGTCATGATCAACACGATGTCTGAAAGGTACGCCTCTTTTACTTGTTTTATTTGTACTGACCGTCTTGTTGACTTATTCATCGACCCTTGCGGCCACGTGGTTTGCTCGCCCTGCTGGGCCAGGTCGGGTGGGCGCTCTACTGCTGGATGTCCTGGGTGTCGCACGCAGGTACGGAACGTGAAGAAGATCTTCACGATGTGACCTGAGCAAGTCGCTAAAAGGTTCCCTCCTGACTTTGGCGCAGTGGTAGCGCATCGGATTGTAGCTCCGCTGGTCGTGTGTTCGAATCACACAAGTCAGACGGGGGGTAGGCTCTCTCATCTTCGGAAAACAGGCCTCGAGGGCGTGCCACCTCGTTAAAAACGGCCGGAAAGGGGATAGAACTGCAGCTATCCCTCGAGGTTGGCCACCTCCTTTCCATTCTGCTCCCATAACTCAGTTGGCCAGAGTGTCAGACACCGTTATTTCGGCTGATATGTTAATCTGAAAGTCGCAGGTTCGACCCCTGCTGGGAGCGTTTTTTTAACTGTTTAGCTCCAGTTAAAAAAATGTCTCATTATCTACCAATGGAGAGAACGTGTTCTAAGTGTGATATATCAAAATCTCTCGATGATTTTCCAACTGATCCGAAATGTTCAGGTGGAAAAAGAGGAACTTGCAAGGAATGTCGCAAACCTTCTATTTGGGTTCCTAAAGAAGACGAAGTAATAATTTGCAGGATTTGTAAAGAAGAAAAACATCATGGTCTGTTTGCAAAAAAAGGGAAAAATAAATCATATGAATGTAAAGAGTGTCTGAACGCACGAGAAAGAGCCGTGCGAGCTGCGGATTCCGATGCATGGAACGCAAAAATGCGTGAAAGATATGAACGTACAAAAGATAATATTAATAAAACGCGGAGATTGAACCTACAGAAGCGTCGAGATGAGGATCCGCATTATAGGCTTATGATGGCTCTTCACTGTCGGTTATACATAGCTGTAAAAGAAAAGACTGGAAAAACTATGGAATTGACAGGTTGTTCCAAGGATGATTTACTAAAACATTTAGAATCAAAATTCTCAGAGGGAATGTCATTTGAAAACTATGGGGAATGGCACATAGACCATATACGTCCGTGCGCTTCTTTCAATCTTGAAGACCCTGAAGAGCAAAAGAAGTGCTTCCACTGGACAAATCTCCAGCCTCTTTGGGCCTTGGACAATATCCGAAAAGGGGACAAATGGGATGGTAAGACTTAAAAGATCTAATGTTTAAGGGCTTAGATGAAGAAGGCAACCATACCTCGTGCTCTTCGTGAGCAGGTATGGCGAACCTGGATAGGAAGAAAGTTTGAACATAAGTGCCTCGTCACGTGGTGTGAGAATATCATATCTGTTTTTGATTTTGAAACCGGTCATAATTTACCCGAGAGCAAGGGCGGGACCCTAAGCATAGACAACCTGCGTCCTATCTGTGCCAAGTGTAACCGCTCGATGGGTGACAGCTATACGATTGATGAATTCTCAAAGATTAGCAAGAGGACGACTCACCTCTGGGATTGTTTTACTTACTGCCCATCAGGGACCGCATCTTCTCCTGGGTCTTCACCTGAAAGAACATGAAGATGAATACGAACCAGGGCAGGGTCCGGAGCTCATTCAGACGCGAGTGGATGTAGCCAGAGACGCCGTCGACCGGAAAAGGAATCTTCTTTATCAGACCGCGGCTCAGAAAGCCTATGACTCCAATCAGACCAAACTGGGCACAAATTTCCAGGAATACACGGAGCTTGGAATGTCCCGGACGCCGAGGCGGGGTGACCTTGTCGAGCAAGGTTGAGAAGAGCCACGCGGCTGCAAAAGTCAGGGCTGACACGTAAGCCACTGCGAGCAAACGCACTGCGTGGAACATCCTACTCTTGACTGCGAAAAAGTTCTGTTAAAAAGGTGGGTACTAGTATTAGTAATGACTGAAATCTTCCGCTTCTACCCAGAGGGGGCTCACCTGTATGTCGAGGTCCTAGGCAACGAGTACCTGAAGAAGCAGCCAAGCAACCCTGTAGAGGCGGAGGAGTTTGCCAAGGGTCTCAAGCCCATCGTCGAAAAGGTTGAGGATTACATTCGTCAGAATAAACTCCGTGAGGTTATGATTCTTAACCTCAAGGGGGTCGGGCTGACGGCCCTCAATCCACAGACGACGACCCAGCTCGTCAACCTCCTGTATACCCTGCGCTCTGACGATGAGGCGTTTCTTGATCGCATCGAGATCCAAAACTCAAACCCAGTCTTTGAGATGTTTTACAAGCAGATCAAGAAGAGCCTACCTGCAGAGCTCGTGAAGCTGGTCACCTTCGTCTAGAGACCAGTGCATGATCACGAGCCTTCGGCTCGGTCTCGGTCACCTAAAACTCCTCACACTCTTCGGCGCCCCCGTCCAAAAAGTCTTGGGGCTCGTCTCCCAGAGTTCGAGGAGGTCCTTATTCTGGGGCTGGCGAAGCACCTCTGGCTCCTTTCCATCCTTGTCTTTCAGGCCCTCTGGAAAGTCTTCAGCCAGGACGATCTGCATTTCGGCCAGCTCTGGAGAGTGCATACAGGCCACTTCCCAGCCGATATCCAGATCGAGACCCTCTGGCTCGACACGAACCCAGTAGTGCTCGCAAATCTCCCCAGGAGTTATTGCGTATCCATGAACTATACGAGACTTGATTCCCTCGGATCCTAGGATCTTCACAAGAATGGCACAATGGTGTACGACCGTTCCTTCAATCTTGTGAATCTTCAGACGTTGAGCCAGGCGCTTGATGTCAACCATTATGAGGTCTGCTCATATTTAAAAACTCGCGATATTACAATGGAGGGTCCATGGAATTTTATCGCTACGGCCCTTTTCATAAACTTTCTATTCGTTCGCGTCGTGACCAAGATTGTTACGAAGCCAACGGGGATTAAGCTTATTGATGATACCCTACTGTATCTGAATACTCAGGATAGCTTTCTGCTCAACTCTTCACTGGTCCTGGCTCTGGTTATATTCCTGGCAGACTACTGGCTCGCTGCTGAGAGCTCGTCCGTGACGGAATCCATGAGTCCTGACGTGTGAGGATGGACCCATCTCGTGATGCGGTTCTCGTAACAGTGTTTCATATGCTTGACAAGGTCCTCGAACCTTGGATGACCCCAGAACATATCCTTGGTGAATAGAAAGTCGTCAAAGCCAATAGGTCCTAGGTCGCACGTGACCTCGAAAGGAGTTCGCACGTACTCCTTGAGACCTCCGTAGTCCGTGATGATCACGGGCTTGCCTCTCTGGGCCGCCTCCACCGCCCCCATTCCGACACCCTCGGAGTGCGAGCAGTTGACGTAGCAGTGCCCATTCTTGTGTATATTCTCCATCTGCTCGTCAGATATAAGGCCGTTTATGATAGTGACCCGCGGGTGGTCAATCTTCACATCCTGAAGACACGTCGCCTTGATGAGGAGGCGCGCATCCGGACAGTGGTCTAGGGCCTGAATAAGAGCCTTGATATTCTTCCGAGGATCGTTCACGTTTCCTATGGTGTAGAAGGTGTAAGGAGCTCCGAGAGCCGACGTCCGTTCCGGTGCGGGGGGTGCGTGCAGATGCAGGATCCTCCAGTCACCTTGGGGAAATTGTTTTTGAAAGACCCTTTGACAAAATTCAGAGGCGACATAGAGTGTCTTGTATCGGTCGACCAGCATCCCGTACGACGGGTGGACCGTCTCTGTCTCGCAGATTGTCATGTAAATCATTTTCTTGCAGAAAATCTTATATTGATCGACTAGGTTCAGTTGATCCTCGAACGGAAGGACAAAGGCGAATCCCGTGTCGTACTGTTCCTTCGGGGGTCTGTGACCCATCTCCACAAAATCACCCCCAGTGAGGGTTGCGTAGCGCTTGGTCACCTGGCCTATACCTGCCAAGAGCCGCGGGCCTATGAAGAGCCACGTCATACGTGTTTCTACGGAGTCGTCTTTAGACCGAAGGTTCGTGATCCGACTCCTACGGAGTCGTCTTGAGACCGAAGGTTCGTGATCCGACTCCTACGGAGTCGTCTTGAGGTCACTCTCCATCATTCTCTTGACGAGTTCAATAAAAGAAATCTTTGGGGACCACCCGAGAATAGCGTGAGCCCGTGCCGGGTTCGAGTGGAGAAAGTCAACCTCCGCAGGTCTGTAAAACTCTGGGTTTATGCTTATGACGAGATTTCCGGCGGCGTCGTGCGCCTCCTCATCCGTGCCTGATCCAGACCAAGTGATCTTCAGGCCGGCGTGTTCTGAGGCCAACTCTATAAACTCGCGAATCGAGTGCGTCTCGCCTGTTCCAACAACAAAGTCTTCTGGCGCGTCCCTTTGAATCATGAGCCACATTGCCTCCACGTAATCCTGTGCGTGGCCCCAGTCCCTGCGTGCATCCAAATTTCCGAGCTCGAGCGCCTTTCCCGTCTTCAGGTAGTCGGCGAGACCTAGGGTAATCTTTCGAGTCACAAACTCTTCTCCGCGGCGCTCGGACTCGTGGTTGAAGAGGATCCCCGTGCACGCATACAACCCATAGGATTCTCTGTAGTTGCGAACTATCCAATACGCATAAACCTTAGCGACTCCATAAGGGCTTCGAGGGTGAAAGGGAGTCTCTTCGCATTGTGGAGGTGGGCTCGCCCCGAACATCTCTGAAGTCCCAGCCTGATAAAACCGAATGCGACTCGCGAATCCGCACTGGCGAATAGCCTCCACCAGACGCAGGGTCCCGAGGGCGTCGACATTGGCCGTGTACTCGGGCTGGTCAAAGGACACCTTGACATGCGACTGGGCCCCAAGATTATACACCTCTAGGCTATCATATTGCTCAAAAGAGTTTATGATGGAATTTATCCGGGCCGTATCAGTGAGATCCCCCTCGACTATGTGAAACTCTGGGTTCGAGAGAAGGTGCGCGAGCCGGCTCCTCTTCTTCTCTGAGCAGTATCGGCACATCCCGTACACGGCGTATCCCTTTTCTAAAAGTAACTCTGCCAAATAAGACCCGTCTTGTCCAGCGACCCCAGTCACAAGAGCCGCCTTCATTCTCTAGACGACTACTCAATTTTTTATGCTCGGCAAGAATAGATGACAATTCTAAATGTTTTTTGCATGACATTGTCCGAATTGTATGGGAACACCCATCTCAAGTGGTTCAGTGAGAACCAGGATAAGTATCACCTAACCATGGGTCTCTTGGCATATATAAGTGTCATATTCTTTCTGATAAGGAGCTTTGCCGGAAAGAGTATGATGTGGACCTGTGTCATGTGGGAGGCGATGATTGTCATAGGAGGTGCGATCGTAGCCTATTTCGTCTTTGGCGAAAAGTTCACCCACTGGGTCCAGTGGCTCGGAATCCTCTTTGCACTCGGGGCGGCCGTCTGTGTCAACTATGAATGTAATACTAAAGACATGGGCTGCTACATATAAAATGGACCCGTTCCACAAGCACATCCTTGAGCGTCTAGATAATCTCGAGGGAGAGCTCAAGGAACTCCGAGACATCACGTGGCCTGTTTGTCAGGCAAAATATGATGACAGAAATCCGTTAAATAATATAAAAGAAAAGAGAAAAGTTCTTCGATGGCTCCACGTGGATGATATCAAGGATCTTTTGCGGCGCAAGGGCCTGCTGATGGGTCTCACAAGAGACCAAGTCGCCGTTGAGTTGAGGGAAATTATGGTTCAGTAAATTCGTATTTTAATTCTATCTTCACTCCTCGCTCTGTTAATTGCGCGGGAGGGAGGACTTTGTGATATTCATGCCAGTATACATCGTTCTTGGCGGGAAATGTGAACCACCGTGGATCTGGTCCGCACTTGTATGGCTGGCCAAATATGATGTGCCAAATATTTTCAAAGAATAATGGAAATTGATTAGAACTTTCATTCATAACCAGATTGTACCAACGGGTCCAATCTTGCTTTGGATATCTCTGGATAGCCTCCCTCGATACTATAAATTGAGCACCAATAGGAATCTCAAGTCGAGAGCCATACGGGGGCTTGTCCTTCTCTTTGAAACCAAATATATTCCAATAAGTGACAATTTTATTCCAGTCTTCGATTTCGTCCAAGAACCAATAAAGTCTGAAAAAATTGTTTAAAGAAATAAAGTCGTGTATTTCTCTCTCGGCTCCTTCAATAACCGCAAGCAGGGGGCGCCCATGACACTGGTGGTACGAGTCTTCGTGGCCGTGTATAAAGGCGACGTGATCGGGCAAGGTGTCGTAATTTTCAAGAATGTACTTCATGTAAACAGAAACTTCTTGACCTTTATTGGGTATGACGTATTTTGGTACAAAAGGACTTGGGTCGGCTCCCTCTTTGTCTATGAGGTTTACTGGCCACGGAGACTCAAGGAGCCACGTGAGATCCTCTTTGTAGTGACTCGTGACTATTTCGAGAGTCATATACTAAATTAAGTTCAATCTTTTAAGTACTTCATTGGAACCTGGTAGAGGGACATTCGCCGGCCTAGGCACGAGCTTCATCTTTCCGTCTGTGTGGGTCCCAGACTCGATCCAGGCCTCGAACATCTCGGGTGTTTCGTTGAAGCGCTGGATGTCGCGGCCATGGGCGTAGGTCTGGTGCTTGTTCCACACATGCATCGCCGTTCCGAAACTGCTTAGGTGCCATCCAGACTCTTTGAAATTTGGAAACTTCCAGCGATTGTCCCGAAGATAATTCGGACCCACGCGCTTGAAGATTTCACAGTTTGTTATGACTGTGCCGAACCACGGCTCACCAGTAAATAGGTGTTTGAGAGAGTACTCAAACATCCACATATGGACTGAAGTCACAATATGGGGCAAGTGTTCATAAGGAATCTTGGTCATGTCCGGGATTTCATCCACATCACTCACCATGACAATGGCAGTGGGCGGGACCCCGTCAAGACCTCTCAGAATGCACTCGCGCTGGTGCTTTTCTCGTACCCACGGGTCGTACTCTTTCGGAGACTCCGCGGCTGTAACAATCACATGCTCAATCTTGTGCACCCACTTTTCGAAACGCTTCTTGTTCCTCTGGAAAAAGAGCTCCTTCTGAGTTCCTACATGGTTCAGCTCAGACTCGACCAACACGAATCGGTCTACATACTCGTCAAGTAGGGTCAGCCTAAGTTCAAGGACATCAAGCTCGTTATAAAACATAAAAGTGTCTACGAGCATTTGATATTTTTCATTTGTAACCCTTAAGCGAGCGCAGGTTGAAAATAGGGGCGTCTGAAGTATGCAAATTTGGACAATTTTTAATGAAGAATCTATTCTCAAAGTTGACGAAACCGTTGTAAATAACCTTGAATTGAATATTCCCCGGAAACTGTGACAGTGACATTATAATGTTATAAGGGAACAAGTCTCCGGGTTGGATGACGAATATTCTGTCATTTTTTGCTTTGTTGATATCAGAAATAACTTCATCGTCGTCAGTCAAGAGCATCTGAATAAGCTTTGAATTTATAGGATCATTTACAATGAACGACACTGGCTTGTCGTTCGGAATCATGAAATCGATATCAAGCTCGGGAACGTCTGGCCTGCATTTTCGTTCGAGAGGTCCAGGGAGCGCGTCTGTGTTCGGAGCAGCCCCTGGGGCGAGATCCTTTCTCACATAAACACACTCGAGATATCGAGGCATGCGATGGACCCTGTCAATATATACATATGGCTGGTTATGGCAGTTTGTCCCGTGGAGATTTACTAAATAAAAATTTTTATTTATTTTTTCAATAATCCTAGAATTATCCGTCTCCAAGTCGTGAATCTCAATTATGAGCTGCGTCACGCGAGACAAGTCTGCAGTGTCCAGAACATCCCACTCGGCTCCCTCGACGTCAATCTTGAGAATATATTCGGCGTCATTGGGGACGTATTTCGATACGTGAGTCGCAAGTGAATATAGAGGCGCCTCATCTTTTGCGCTTATACCCTCTGGGATATATGTAACATTCGGCCCCATCTCAGGAATTTTAGTAATGGTATGATCAAATACGTGCGCATGTATACCCCATGACGCCGTCACTTGATTCTCGAACACCACATCCCGTCCCACACCATAGCCGAGCATGTGCTTTGCACCCAAAGGGGAGTCGATGATTACATATCCTCCGTCATCATCCGGGCCATATCTCTTTTTCACAAAACCTGGGACGTTCCAGACGCGGAACATTTCATTAAAAGTTTATTTTAGTTTTAACTAATTCTCTTTCATTTTTAAACTTTTCAATCCTCTCTTTCCCTGTATGGTCGGATGACATGAACCGCCAGTACATTTCCTGCATGGCCCGCCGTGTTTCCACGTGATGAATACCAGCAAAATGGACGCAGAAATCTCCCGGAATCCAGTGGACTCCAGGGTCGACTCGGTAGTCGAAGGCGTTCATGATGTTGATGTGTTTGTGAGGAATCATGACAAAAGAATTTTTATATTTTTCAGTTTTCATAAACTCATCCATCGCAGACTGCTCGTGGAACAGCACGTGGGCATACTCCTTCTTGGTCCACACATCTTTCAGGAAATCAAAGGCGAGCGGGCAGTTCCGTATAATAAAGACGCCATTATTGAGTCCCTGAAAGTCCCGACCGACAAGAAGCATCTCGTCTCCTAGGATTTCAATAAATTCTTCAAACTTTCTCTCCTGATTTGTGATGAGGACATCGCCATCCATCCACACGAGGTAGTCGTGGGCCGAGAGATACTTTTGGAGCAAGGGAATCTTGGACCACATGGGCGCGCGCGAAGGGTCCCAAATAGACTCGTCAGTGATGCGCTCGTATCCGTGACGGGCCGCATGCATCTCCTGACTTTTCGTGCAGAGACTCACCTGCTTTTTGTAGTCGTCTCCAATAGTCAAAGAGCATACAGCAAACTTCATCTCCTCCTAAAAAACTTCTGTGCTTTAATTAGATGTCGTTCTCCGAGACGATAGTGCCTTCAGGGACGGTCCTCTACAAGGGACTTCCGGTGAGTTGCGACGTTCTCCTCAAGGATCTCCGAGCCTTTTACCTCACAGACCGCCCAGAGCAAGCGCGCCAATACGGCAACGTCTGCAGTTACCGCGTCAAGAAGACCCTTCGTCTTTTCAACATGACCCATGACAATATTCGAACGCTCTTGCGTGGGCCAGACCTCGACTTTCGGACCAAGCGCCGGCTGCAGCTCGCGTTTGGCACAAACACCACCCTGTCCGTGCAAATCCGCAAGCTCTCCAAGCACGCTGACCCGAAAAACCTACCGAAAGGTGCGAAAGGTCGCGGCGAGCGCGCCTCCTGGACCGAACTCAACCGCATTCTTGATATGTATTTTTCCAGAGAGTTTTTGACAAAGTATGGGTACGATGGATACTACGCGGCCAACAAGCGCTCCGTCTTTCACGAGGGCCACTTTAACTCTGAAATTATGTTGACAAATGCGTATCAGAAGATTGAGAGGGCGCACGACCGCCTCCCGGTTGCATCCAAGCGGGTCCTCCTTTTCCCACAAACAATTTCTAGACTTTTTTTGGAATATTCCAAGAGGCACCGCGGTCTCCTGAAAACTTCAAAAGAATTTACTGTATTTTGTACGGGCGGGCAAGCTGTCAACCTCCTGCTCAGGGGCCTCAAACGCCGGATTCCCAAGCTGATCCGTGGGACGACCGACTTTGACATGAGTTTTGCAGTATCCGAGCCCATCAAGACGATGGCGGCTCTCAAGCGCAAGTCCGAGGCGATGCGCAAGTTTATGCTCGCTCACGTCGAGGGATTTGTAAAATTCATTAATAGAAATTACAAGGGAGCCAGGGCAACCTTCCGCCTGAACCGTCTCGGCCAAGGGACGATAGCCCCGCGCCTTCAGGTTCCCGCGACAAAGCGCCGCACCTATCTCGTACACAACTGGCAGATTGTGATGGGCCGTCACGCGGTCGACTTGGCAGACGCGGCACTCGCACTGTACCCAGGGGCTTCGCGCAAGTGGCTCAGCAAGCGATTCTCGGGAGAGACTGGTATTCCGATCCAGCAACTCAAGTATCAGTTTATAGATACCCTGGCGATACTGTCGGGGTCCTTTGTCCACAAGGGGGTCGTAAAGCAACGCAACCCACTGACTGGTAAAAAGATTGAAAAAGGTCAGAAGAATGCAGCACGTGTAAATCAGATGTCTCGAGTTATAGCCAGTCATGCAAAAAATTATAAAAATATTATTCCGGCGACCCTCAAGGCCAGGGCCCTGCTGAACAAGATTCGAACAGGACATCTTCCTGGTGCAGAGGCGCGTGCGCGTTCGGCGAACCGAATCCTCAAAAACTTGAGTTCTGTGTCCAAGGGCTAGGAGCCGATGGACCTCTAGATCACAAAACAAAAAAGACTCCCTCGAGATGGCTTCCATCGATCCCGCCCTGCAGGCCTTCATCGAGAAGTCTGGTTCTGTTCCCAAGGCTACCTTTGCCAAGCCTCCCAAGAGCAAGAAGTCAAAGAAGGTCGAGGACTCTGAGCCAGAGACTCTACCAACAAACACACAGATGGCTGCCTCGGTCTTTGCTCTTGCCTGCGATGCCCTGGTTCACGAGCGCGACCGCGTCTTCCTTCTCAAGGTGGCTGAGGACTACAAGATTCCCTTTGAGGAGCTCGAGGCCAAGTACCTGGTGACGGCTGGTGAGGCTATCAAGGTGCCAAAGGTCCGCAAGGCCAAGGTGACTGTCGAGGGGGCCAACAAGTGCCAGGCCCAGACGGCCAAGAAGGGCCCCTGCAGCTTCAGCGCCCTCAAGGGTGAGTGCTTCTGCAAGCGCCACCTGGCTCAGCAAAACGCCGAGCCCAAAGCCGCCAAGCTGGCCAAGGAGCCCAAGGTCAAGGTGGCCAAGCCTGTCAAGGTTGAGCCGACCCACACGCACGAGCCGAGCGAGACCCGGGTCGAGGACTGCGAGCTGTGCGAGTCCCACGGCTCTGCTCTGGCTCAGGAGGAGGACTTTGAGATTGTGATGCCTGAGGACGAGCTCCCGCCAGCGGTCAGCTCCGCCCAGGCTGAGGAGGATATGCTGGCCGCGTCCGACGGCGAGTACGATGATGAGTAGAGTGTAAAGAAAACAAGCTTTTATAACTAAGATGAACCGTCCCCTTGTCTCAAAACCCTGGCGCCCCCCTGCAGATTACAAGATAGGAGCTGCTGCGATGCCTCTAGAGAGGCGCGATGCGTATATAGCAAAATGCGAAAACTGGATCGCCCAGAACCCAGAACCCCTGCCTGTCCTCTTGTCCAAAGAGGACCTTGTGCTAATTCTCCGTCAGGTTCCTCATCGTCCGAAAAAGCACGAGTTATGGCGGGCTCCTATAGAATATAGGCTGATGGCTGCTCGCATGGCACCTGGTCGCAGAGAGGCTTACATCGCCCGGTGTGAAGAGTGGTTCGAGAGTAACAAGCCTCGGCCCGTACCTCCTCCACCCCAAAAGCCTCCTTGTCCAGTGAATTCAGAACTCTTCCAGAAAGCCTTCAAGAAATATGGAGCCGTCATACCCATCCCCGAACTCATCAAGGCGGGCTATACCAAGGATCATATCGCCAAGGTGGTTGCTCATCGCAAGTGGTACAGGGATCACGCGGCCGACCTGGACAAAGAGATTGAGAGACGATGGCCCGGAGGGAAAGTGAAACCTAAGAAGGTTATCAAGGCTGTAAATAAACGAATGCCTGTAGTAAATATAAATGGCTGAAAAAAAGATGAGCTGGGCAGACATGGCCGATGAGGATGATGCTGAAGCTGCTCGACTGGCCAATACGCCCAAGTGGATTCCTCCCCACGCGCGCCAGATGATCGATGCTTCCAAGCAGAAGCTCAAGAATCTCTTTTCTAAAGAAAAGACCCGCAAGTAAAATAAGATGAGCTGCGACGTGTGTACTGAAAAATTCAACAAGTCGAGTAGGGCCAAGGTGACGTGCCCGTGGTGTCCATTCAATCAGTGTGCGACATGTGCCGAGACGTATATCCTCGGGCATTCATCGGACCCTCATTGTATGAACTGTAAAAAGGGGTGGTCTCGTGAGACACTCCATGATAACTTTTCAAATAAATTTTTAAACAACACCTTGAAGGCTCGGAGGGAGGCTCTGTTGTTTGAGCGCGAGCGGAGTCTCATGCCAGAGACACAGCCCTATGTAGAGTCGGAGATCAAGGTGCGTTTTCACGGGAAGAAGATTGAGGAAATTAACAAAAAGATTGATATTATCCAAAAAGAGGCGGCGGCTATTTACGCCCTTCCGCTCGGGCCGCTTGCTGTTGAACACGGTCTCACGAACGATCTAGAGGCTGAGATTATTCGGCATGGCCTCGTGATTGAAAAGACCAAGATCAGGAGGTCCTACGAGTGCGACGTCGGTCATCACGTGTTTGCCCAAGGATGTTGGGCGAACGGAGGCTTGAGGATAGCTCAGCAGACCAAGCGCCAGTTTGTTCGGGCTTGTCCAGCTGCTGACTGTTCTGGATTTCTCAGTACAGCCTGGAAGTGTGGGCTGTGCGAAATCTGGGCCTGTCCCGACTGTCACGAGATCAAGGGTCTGGACCGAGACGCGGCTCATACGTGCGACCCGGCCAACATCGCCACGGCTCAGCTCATGGCGAAGGACTCGCGCAACTGCCCAAAGTGTGCCGCGGCCATCTTCAAGATTGACGGGTGTGACCAGATGTGGTGCACTCAGTGTCACACCGCCTTTTCGTGGCGCACGGGTCATATTGAGACGCACCGAGTCCATAACCCGCACTACTACGACTGGATGCGAGCGAATGGGGGGTTACCGCGAGAGCCTGGAGACGCGCCGTGTGGAGGACTTCCGAGTGTCGAACAGCTCCGAACACTTCTTGGATCATATTACGCAGGTCACGGCCGTGGGCAGGCTTATGCGCCACCAACGCAGACGCCAACTCAGAAGCACCTATGGAGCATTCATAGGAATCACACTCACATCCAGTGGGTCGTCCAAGGTCGGTACCTTGCTGACGACCATGCGGCCGGCAACAGAGACTTGCGTATCAAGTTTATGCTCAAGGATTTCACAGAGGAAGTTTTCAAGAAAAAGCTTCAACAGCGTGAAAAGAAGCGGGAAAAGAATGAGGCGATCCGTCAGGTCCTCGACATGTATCAGACCGTGACAATCGACCTCTTCCGGGCCCTCTTGGTTGACAGAAACTGCGACGCGACCCTGCAAGCCTTCACGAACCTGAAGGATCACTCGAACGAGTGCTTCAAGAAAATATCGAAACGGTTCACAAAATGCGCCACCCCGACGATTGGCGAAGATTTTGGTTGTCATTAGTAATGAGTGCGCCACTCCAGACGCACGGAACCTGCTGGTTCTACACCATCCTGAACGGCTTCATACTCAGTGATGCAGGGAAGGCTATCCTCTACAAGCGAATGACTGAGTTTTTCAACGGGCTGAACCAGGGTGAACGCGAGGCTTTTCTTCGGCCGAGCGGTATGGGCTGCCCCGCCAAGCACCGCACCTTTAGTCAACTTCATTTCTGGAAATTTATTGATCAATATATCTGTCAGTACCGACGCAACCGTCAGGTCCCCCTGCAGGCCAAGACCAGCCCAGAGCTCCTCAGGACTATAAACAAATGGAACAATAACAATTCTTTTAGAAACTCCTTTGGGTCCGGTGGAGCCTTTACGCACCAGGAGGTGTTTTCAGTCCTGCGGAGTATCGGGCTTGGTGATAAATATCAAAAAGAGAAGGGCCAACTAAAGAATGAAGGAGGTACTATCCCTCCCGACAAGCAATTTATTATTTTGGGAGAACGTTACAGTCCATATAAAGTACCCAAGGTTCTGCGGAGATCTGGCTTTAAGTTTAGCCTGAGTCACTGTGCATTCTCTGTCACGGTACACGAGCCTCATGCGGTCACCGGATTCGTCTCAGGAGGTCACGGATATTTGTACGATTCGAACCAGCAAAGGAAGTATGCCTGCCAGTGGTGGGATCCGAAGAGCCTTGCGCTCGGTATGAGGAGACTCGCCCAGTTCTATCCAGATAGAAAGGCGAATATGAATATATCTTTTGATTATATAGTGTGGACGAAGGATGCGTTCGTCTCGCGCGTCCATATGACGTGCAAGGCGGCTGCGAACACCATGGCGAACGTGCCGCTCGAGCGCCTCGGGAGCATACTCCGGGCAAGCCCGCGAACCGTCCTTCAGCGCGTGGCAGAAGGCAAGCTCGCCCCGGCCCGTGCGCGCCGTATTCTTGTGAACGAGAGAAACACTCTCAATCTTGAGGTGGCCAAGATGCTCGTGTCTTCGAACATTCGCATGGGACAGAACGTCATCAACAAGATGCCTCCCTCCAACCGCAAGAAACTTTCGAATTATATAACAAGTTATCAGAGATACAAAAGGGCCAAAGAGCGCGTGAACCGGGCCGGAGGGATGTATGCACGGCGCGCCTTGCTTGCAGTGTACCGCCCAGTCCTTGACGAGAATCATTACAAACAATTACAAAATTTTGTTTCTAGTCTCAACAATGTCCTCCTCACGAGTGGGACAAAGCGCAAGTCCCCTTCCCCAAAAAATAATTCCTAAAAGTAGTATGAGTTGTGGAGACGGTGCGCTTCAGACCCGAGGGACCTGCTGGTTCTTCAGTATAATAAACGGGTTTCTTCTGTCGGACGCAGGTCAGAAGATACTCTTCGATCACTTGGAAAAGTTTTACAAAGGACTTGATGGGGCTGAAAAGGCTTACTTTGATGATGGCATAGACGCCCCGTGTCCCCTCAGGGCTGACATTATCAAAACAAAAAGAATTTATTTTTATAAATTTTTGGATCAGTACCTGTGCTTCCGGTCAGGACCTCGCTCAGTATCGGCCAAGATGGGCAAGTCGGGCAACATCCTCGGGGGTGCGAGCCTGGCTGGAACCATCGCCAAAGCGCACGCCGGCGGGCAGGGTGGGTTTCCACAGGACGAGCTCCCTAAGATTCTCAAGCACTTGGGAATTACAGACTATCTCATGTCAAATCATTTTGCACATGTTCCAGCCGCAGATGCTCGGAAGCGGCCTCATTTCTTTGTAGCGGTGGCTTCCAAGTCGGCACGTGTGGATCGCGTCCCATATTTCAGACCCAAGACGTACTCGAAGATGTGCTGTTCGATTACGATCGGGAACTCGAACGCCTCAAACGCACAGCAGCACAAGTGGCACGCGATCACGGGCTATGTGTGCAACGGGAAGGGATACCTCTTCGACTCAAATCAGCGCAAGCAGTTTCCATGCGACTGGTGGGTCTGGAAAGATCTCGAGAAGGTGGTCTATGGAGAGGTTGCCCGGTTCTATGACTTTTTCGCGGGCGGGCAGATTACTTACATGGGCTACAATTTCATCATCTTTTCTAGGAATGATTACATCGAGTCCATCAAGCCCGTGTGCCGCCTCAAGTACAAGAAGACCAAGACTCCGTGGGAACGTTCTAATTCAATAAACCTTTCTCCTAATCTTTATAATCCGGCCCAGATTGCGGCTCTAAAGAGGGCCCGAGCTCGAAATGCGACCGCTCCAGTTCTCAATAAGAACTTTTATAATTCCTTACTTGAAACTGCAAAGAATCGTGAAAGTGCAATGCAAACCATTAAAAATATGAAAATTTCAGGATATAAAATTAATAAGACTGCACAATATGAGTTTTTACTAAAACTTTCAAAAAAGTTTAATAAGCCGTCGGAGAATGTATTTCAACAAGCAAAGAATCACATGTCACTTGCGACAACCAAAACACAGAGGGTGATTTATTATTCACTTTTCTGGAAAAAGGTTCCCATGCATGAGCGCAAGGTTCTTATGCATTTCAGAAACACTGGAGAATGGCTCGCACGGAACTATTACAAAAAGAGTTCTCCTTTAGTAAAGCCTCCGATCAAGCGCAAGCCCAAGGTCAAGAGCCCCGCGACCGAGCGGCGCAAGAAGGTTGAATCAAACTTCAAAACCTACTGGGGAGCTCTGACGGCGAATAATCGCAAGACTGTTCGGAACTACATAGCGACCCAGAAGTCTCCGAGTCCCATGCCGAGTGCGAACCACGAGGTCTGGAACAAGTATTCAAATGCCCTCAAGAATATAAACGCTCTCAAGACGGCCAAGGCCCGTGCAGAGTGGCTCAAGGCGAAGAAGCGCAACTTTAAAAAGGAAGAGCTCACGAGCCTGCGGAACTATGTCAAGGGGAGAAATCAGGCAAATAAGAACCGCCGTGCTCTTAAAAAACAAAAGGCCTAGATAGTAAATGAAAGTATTCACCGATGGAGCGTGCTCCTGTAACGGAATGAAGGGATCGCGTGGCTCATGGGCCGCAGTGTTTCCCGAACACCCGGAACTGGACTGTTCAGGACTTTTAGAAGGTTCTGAACAGACCAATAATCGCGCCGAGTTTACAGCCGCCATCAAGGCGCTTGAAGCAACCTCCGAAAACCTGGAGATTATGACGGATAGTAATCTTTTGGTCAATGTGGCCAGGCCAAGGCGAACCTTGACCTCGTGGCTCGACTCAGAGCTCTGCTGGTTGGACGGGACGTCACATGGACGCACGTCCGTGCTCACACGAGGGCTACAGATCACAACTCGACATGGAACCGCGAGGCTGACAAGAGGGCTGTCTGCGTCTTAGAGCCGAGGGCCTCTGAGTAATAAAATGCAGATCTTCGTCAAGACTCTGACGGGCAAGACGATCACACTCGAGGTAGAGTCGAGTGATACTATTGAGAATGTAAAGGCCAAGATTCAAGACAAAGAAGGAATTCCTCCCGACCAACAGCGCCTCATCTTTGCGGGCAAGCAGCTCGAGGATGGCCGAACTCTCGCAGATTTTAATATCCAGAAGGAGTCGTGCATCCACCTCGTTTTGAGGTTGCGAGGAGGCTAAGACCCTTCGCTCACTCCAGGTGAAGGCGTCCGACCGAGGGTATCGAGTCGAAGTGCGTTCCAGAGCGACTTTCCGCGCGCATCCGACTCGAACGAGGAACGCGCGGGCGTGCTCGGCGGTGATGTCCTGAATCCAAACATATTCTTCTTTACAGAAGGTTCTTCCATATTTATAGTCACATGGTTGTCCAATTCTATTTCTATAGGATTGGCGTTTTCAACAGCCGCATTAAATTCACCAAAACATTCTTGAATAAAAGTTTTCCCATCCGTCTGGCGCTGGGGCGCATCGATACTGAGTTCCTTGGAAATCTTCAGGGCCAGACGTTTCATAAGCATAGAGGACTGCATCGCCTTGGTCTGCTTCTCGCTAATTTTAAGATAAAGCTGTATCGAGCCGAGGACTCCCGTTCCGGCAGAGAGTATGGCGTTCAACACACTCACGTACTTTTGTTCGACAAAGGAGGTGAGGCCGACGGCCGTGAGACCGTTGATGGCTGATATGACGAGGATAGGTATGTTGTAGCGACGGGCCGATGTGCTATAGGTCGTGTACTCCTCCGTAAAGTGCTTCTGGTACGCGTTACACTGTTTCTCCAGTTTTGTCAGGAATATCTCCTCCCGAGGAAACCACTCCTTGGCGAGCATCCTTACTAAGGTCTGAGAAAAAACGCACCTCGACCTCACCAGAGACGGCGGGGAAGTTGATCAAGAGAGCGCTTGGAATTCCAGTCAGGCGCATGTAGTTCTTGGCCTGATTCTCAAATTCATCCTTAAGTTTTGTGGTTGATTTTAACTCGACAATAATCCGGCCATCGATGACGAGGTCGGCTCGCAAGTTTCCCACGTTGTGGCCCTCGTAGGTGATGGGCAAGATGCGCTCAGTCTCGTAGGGGATGCCTCTGAGTCGCAGTTCAACCTCAAAGGAGTTGTGATAGACGCGTTCGCTAAAACCGGGTCCTAGGGTTTCCCAAATGCGTGCAGCCATGATTTTAAGATCACGAGCCAGCGGATCCATGTTGTGTGTCCTAGGGTCTTAGGATCCAGGACCTCTAAGTCACGAAAGCAAAATGTCTGTCCTGTCGATCCTGAAGCGCCTTGAGTCTACCGCGAGCCGTCTCGAGAAGGAGGCTATCCTTGAAAAGCACGAGTCGAACGGGACTCTCAAGGAGGCCTTTCGTCTGGCGCTCGACCCGAGCATCAACTTTTACATTAAAAAGATTCCAGATGTTTCTGAAAATAACCAAAAAATATCGCTCGCGACAGCCCTCGGCGATCTCGTGAAGGATATCGCGTCTCGCAAGGTGACGGGCAGTCTGGCCAAGGAGTGCGTCTCGGTCCTCCTGGGTTCGCTGACTCTTGAAGACCGCGAGGTTCTCAAGCTGGTCATTGGCCGAAACCTCCGGTGCGGGGTCAGCGAGTCGACGGTCGAGAAAATCTGGCCGGACCTGCGCCTCTCGTATCCGTGCCAACTGGTCAGCCCTATGAATGGGTCGACCAAGCTCAAGTTTCCTATGATGGCCCAGACCAAGATGGACGGTATGCGGTTCAATGCGATCGTGGAGAATGGCGCGGTCTCGTACCGTTCGCGAAACGGCAAGGAGCTCGATCTGTTCGAGGCTCTTGACGAGGACTTTCTGACTATGGCTGATGGCGCGGACCTCGTGTTCGATGGGGAGCTTCTAGTCTCTGGGCCGCAGGGCAAGGTGCTTGACCGCAAGACGGGCAATGGTCTACTGACCAAGTTCCAGAAGGGTACGGGGACTGAGGAGGTTTCCAAGCGTATCCGGGCGGTTGTGTGGGACAGGATCCCACTGACGGACTTTCGCCGCGGCTCGTGCAAGATGCCGTGCTATGCCCGCTGGACCCTGCTGAACGGGCTAAGGACCAAGGGTATCCGGGTCGCCCAGACGACGATGATCAACAGCTTGGCGACGGCACAGGCTCTGTATCAAGAAAAGTTGGCCGAGGGTGAGGAGGGTCTGATCCTCAAGGACCCCGAGGGTCCGTGGGAGGACAAGAGGGTCAAGCATCAGGTCAAGATGAAGGCTGAGCTAGAGGCGGACCTGCTGTGCACGGGGACGACGGCCGGCACTGGTAAGTACACTGGGATGATTGGGGCCCTGGAGGTTCGGTCTGCAGATGGGGCTGTGAAGTGTTCGGTCGGGACGGGTCTGAGCGACGAGGAGAGGCGCTCGGACCCGAGTGAGTTTGTGGGCAAGGTGCTGGCGGTCAAGTACAACGCGCTCATCACCGACAAGAAGACCAAGGCCAAGAGCCTCTTTCTGCCCGTCTTTGTGGAGATTCGACTAGATAAGGATAAGGCTGACACTTTGTAATAATGATAGACATTCGAACTATTGATATCGTGTATCTTCACGGCCCGCATCGTCCCGAGCGCCGCGAACACATGGAAAAGATGCTAAAAGAGTCTGGTCTTCAAGGGGAGTGCCACGTAGGCTATTGCGACAAGGGAAAGCACAGTGGCGTGCTTGGTCTTATAGAGTTGTTCAAAAAGCGACTAGAGGGTGAGTTTAGGCCCTTTATATGTCTAGAGGATGATTGTAACACGACGCCGTGGTTCCGTCACGTTATAGACGTCCCTGAAGGTGCGGACGGTGTGTATCTGGGAATCAGTAAGTGGAGTATGCACCCTCAGTTTGTCAAGGCCGTCATGGCGTATCAAGGGGGTCCTCTCGACCAGTACCCAGAGGTTGTTCGGCTTGTGAATATGCTTTCAAATCACGCGGTTCTTTTCCTCACGAGGCGCTGGGCCGAGGCGTGTCTTGCAGCCTATCGGAAGACATCCGCATGGGAATCTCCCGACTATGATATAATTCAATCAAGGATCATGTCCTCTTACAATGTGTACGCTCTCAAGAGCCCTGTATTCTACCAGTGTCAGGAAATGGGAGGTCAAGAAGAGCCGACGTTGTTTAGATTGGGATAGGGCCAGTTCCACAGGTGCTTTACAATTTCAGAGCATCGAAGATAGTCCTCGAGGCTCTTGCGGTCGCTGCTAAGTGCGGGACCTACATTGTCTTCTATGAGAGTGCAGATGCTCGACCAGTCATCTTTTAACCGCCCAATCTGATCCCAGCACACCAAAAACTTGGGTATTTTCTTAAAGTCGTAGAAGCGTGATACGATATAGTCGTCACTTAGATACATAGTGGCATCGCCCCCTTTCTCGAGAGGGGGCACGTTCGGAAAATCATATAAAGATGAGAGTTTAGTCATTGTTCCAAATCCTTGTTGCAGAATTTCCGCCCGTCTTCCGTGCCCCATCAAGATGTGATATTCCATCGGATTATTCCCTTCTTCTTGTACTTTCTCAGGATACTGAAGACCCGAGTATCCCACGACTCCACCGAACTTCTTGTGGCCCTCGAGGAGGCCCGCGATGAATAGAGGCGAGTAGATAATGTCATCATCAATAGTTACAACGAGCGTTTCGGGGTCCTTCTCGATCGCAAGGATAGGCAATATCTTGTTAAGACAGCACCTATCGTGTTCGAGCTGGATAATAGTTACTCCTATGGCGTCGAGAACAGGTTTGAGCCAGGGCTCGAGTTTTTCTTTGAACCTCGCGTATTCATTAGGGATATTAATATACATAGCATCGGGCTTGACGTTTCCTCTCTGTACGCTCATAATTGCCCTTATGACTGCCACTTCTCGAGTGGGAATTACAGTCATGGTCGTTACTATCCGAACCATTTAAAGTTAATCTAACTTTACCTTTAAATGATTGTCATCGTGCCTTGTGGAGGTCTAGGTAACCTCCTGTTTCAGCACGCAGCCGCCTGGTCTTTCGCCAGGGAACAGGGACAGGAACTCGGGGCTATAGGATGGTACCCTCACCCCAATATTCCAGACTATCCATTATATAAAAAGTTTGGTGAATTTTCAGATCTTTTTAAACATGTAAAGATGGTTTCAGAAGCACGGGGTGCTGAATGGAGCGAGCCCCGTTTTACGTACATACAAATACCCCGTGACGCCCGTGTATTGAATGGGTACTATCAGTCATGGAAATATTTCGACAAGTACAGAATTGAACTCAGAGACCTCCTGCGTTCAAATGTGCCAGAACTATGGGCCGATCAAAAGACTCGCTTTTCAGGAGGAGTTTGTGTCCACGTCAGGTGGGGCGGGGATGGCCGGAAGCTCTTCGCCGTCAACCAGACTGTCCTCCCCAAGGAGTACTATCTTGAAGCCATGAAACTTTTTCCAAACAATAAATTTTTATTGTTTTGTGAGGAACCAGACCTGGTCGCCGACCTAACAGGGCCGAATGTGGAGGTCATTCATGAGCCCGACCCGGTCAAGACCCTTTTTTTGATGTCTCTCTGTGAACACTTTATCATTGCAAACTCTACCCTGTCTCTGTATGCCTACTACATGCGCGAAAATGCGGATGCCCGACTTGTCGCCCCTCGTGCATGGTTTGCGCCCGGACGCGGTCCTGCTTACGACATCAATGATTTAATAAAACCAGGTCCGAATGTCGAGTTGATGTCTTGAGTCGTGACGAACTGGTTATTACCTATGTAGAGCCCAAACTTGTGGACTATGTCGGCGTTTGGTGCGTAGGTGTTCCTCCACTTGGTGAGAAACGGCTGGCGGAGAAGATTTCCAGCAACCACTGGGCGGTACTCGACCTCGTGGGCATCAAAGTATTTTTTGAGTTTTTCATAAATCTCCTTGTTCCTACAGATGAATGGAAATACGAAACTACTGTTTGATTCGGTATACTCGGGCAGATGAAAGTACTCGCCCAGTTCTTTCATATTCTCGCAAAAAACTTTATAATTATTTTTTCTAATTTCTATGAACGAGTCGAGCTTGGGGAGTTGGCCCAGTCCGAGGACGGCACCGAGCTCTGTGTTTCTAAAGTTGAAGCCGTCTGTCATGAATAGAAACTTGCTATTGATGTCTGGATACTTTTCACTCGCCGCCTTGAAGTACTCGGGTGACATTTCACGTGCGAGACCGTGGCTCCGTTTTAGCCTCATAAGTTCGTACAGTTCGCGGTTGTTCGTCGATACCATCCCTCCTTCGATGGTCGTCATGTGATGGCCGAAATAGAAACTAAAGGTGGAGCCCATGGAAGAATCGGCCCCGCGGCGTTTACCATCTGGGCCGGTCACACCGTGCGACTCGCATATGTCTTCGATAAATATGGCCCCTGGATAGAGTTCTTTGAGTCTTTCCATAGGGGCGTCGAGTCCGAGGAGATGCGTAACGAAAACTATCTTGATAGACGGATCTGGCTTGAGTTTATCAGTATCGAAGCTGAAGTGTCTCAGAGAAATGTCGGCAAAGACGGGCTCTAGGCCGAGCTGAATGATGGGGCTCACGTTTGTGACCCAAGTGTTTGTGGGTAGGAGGACCCGCGAGCCGTCCGGCACCTTGAAGAGCTCCTTTACGGCCGCGACGAGGAGGAGATTCGCCGTGCTCCCGGATGACACATAGAGTGAGTGCTTACACCCGAGCCACTTGGACCAGGCCTCCTCAAAGTCGCGCACCTTTTGCCCATTCGTGTACTGCCCAGTCTCTAGTATAAATTTTATAAGTTTTAGTTTGTCCCATAGGGTCAGGGCATCCTTCATAAGAGGCCACTTCATTATACACGTTGTCTACTAATTCTTTAGTTAAAAGAATATCGGACTTTTCAGGCAATGAAGGTGCTTGTTACGGGAGGTTCTGGTCTGTGCGGGAAGGCGCTCCAGAGGATCCGCCCCGACTGGATCTATGTTGACTCCAAGACATATGGGTCACTAACTAAGCTGGAAAATGTTCAGAAGATGTTTGCAGACACGAAACCAGATGTCGTAATTCACTTGGCGGCAAATGTTGGAGGGATTCTAAAAAATATAAATAATCAGATGGCGATGTACGAGGATAATATACTTATGAATACTTTTGTTCTAGGCGAGGCGGCCCGTTCAGGAGTATCGAAAATTGTTAATATTCTTTCGACGTGTATTTTTCCAGATGATCCGACTCTCGAGCTGACTCCCGCTGTTATCGACTCCGGTCCTCCCCACCCGACCAATGCAGGCTACGCATACGCCAAAAGAATGTCTTATTTTCACTCACAAATTCTGCCAATAAAGGTGGTAAACCTCATCCCTACAAATCTTTACGGCCCTCATGACAACTTTTCTCTCGAGACGAGCCACGTTATACCAGCCCTCATAAACAAGGCTTCAAAAGGTGAACTGAAGGTTATGGGCACAGGCAAGGCGCTTCGACAATTTCTACACGTTGACGACTTTGCTAGAATTATTACTTGGGCTACCGAAGAGGTGGACTCGGCCCCCAAAGGTATAATATGCGCACCCAATGAGGAGTGCTCTATCAAAACTCTGGCGGAAATTGTTGGAAGGGCTTATGGTCTCGAGCCCGTGTTCGTAGCCGGCCCTGATGGACAGTTGCGCAAGTATGCAATACCTGGAGAATGTCCCGCTCCTCGTATTGGTTTGGAAGAGGGTATATTATCCGTTATTAAGTGGTTTAACGGACAAGTCAACATATGAAGTGTTTTTTAGCACATCTTTCTATATTGACTTCTGGAATGGCGTACTCAATAGCCCTTTTGTAGTTTTCTTCTATAACATCAGAAAACTTCGAGTAGTATTCTGGTGTCAGATTTTTTATTTTTTCTATAAGTTCGTTCTGGCATGAAAAAATGATCCACCCTGTTGTGTCGAAGTAGTCGCTTATATTTGTACAGCCATAGTATATGGGTATACACCTTGTCACAAGACAATCCAGCAGCTTTTCAGAAAACCAATTTTTTTGTTTAGAATTCTCAATAGTTATTGCAAACTGAAATTTTTCAAACAATGGAGCCTTTGTTTCACAGAAAAAAGGATTCCCGCGAATGTCGGGAAGCACTTGCTGAGGGTTTCCAAAAGGCCGGTAGGATCTAAAAAAAGTAAAGTTTTCAGGAAAGAGAGACTGATTGAAATACAAATTTGCACGAAGTTCGTGACCTTTCACTCCTGGAAATATTTTAGTAGCAGCCCAAGAGGACACTGCAAACTCCTTTTTGGCCACGTCAAATAGAGCAAGTTCATCTTTGTTGAAAGATGTTGCTGTATAAATAATAGGAACTGCCTTTTCTGGTAAAGCCTGAATAACTTGTTCGTCGTACGTATAAACTTTATAAAATCTGTGAGCATTTTCTATAGCTCCTCTCCTCGTTCGTCCAATAACTTCCGGTTCGAGCAACACAAGGAACAGAATCTCTCCTGTTCCCTGATAACAAGGATTATCGACTACTACTGTAGAACCTTCTGGGAACGCATCATCGGAAAATTTAGTCGGATCTAGACTGCCTAAAATCTTGAACTTCATATGTGTACTGTCGATAAAAGCTTTAAAAAGAAAAACCATCTATCTATTGCAGGGTGAAGATTTCCATCATATACAGTCTCCACAATATCAGGATTCTTCACACATAGTCTGGCTATCACTGACTGGTCAGAACTCACGCACAAACCTTGAGAAAGATATTCTACAAAGACCTCATCGTATACTTTAGAGTATCTTTCCCAGGCCTCCTTATATCCAGCAATAATAGCTCCAGCCACATATATGTTTTCAAAATTGAAAAATTCAATATCTTTTGAAATTTCTGGCTCCATAAGTTGTATCATAATCTTGTTTCTCGGAACAGCGGCGAGGTTCTTTCCAAATGTAGGAGCGAATAACTTCCAGTAATTGTGTCGTATACACCCAACATCGGTCCAAATATATGGTTCATCTAGATTGATCAATTCAATTGCCCTCTTAACAAACTCCTTTTTATTGTACCATATGGCTCCCAGTTCTGATGTTTGGTGGCGAGCATCGGCCAAAGTTGACTGATGATTCCAAAAGTCTCGCCCATATTTTTTATAAGATTCTATTTCATATACTGAATCATATAAAACAAATTGAATAGGTAGATGCGATGGACGGAGCATGCGCATCTCATCTACAAGATCGGGACTTGTAAAAAATATAACAGGACTTTCTACCCATTCTAAAAATCTCTTGAGATGAGGAATGTAGAACTCATGACTCTGTTTAGAAGGAATTTTAAAGTAGGCAGTGACTATCATTGTCTAATTTCCATGAATATTACATCTCTATATCAATATGCAGATAGCCTCACCCATGAAACTCACACCAACATTTATCCAAACTGAAATTATATCATCTGGTTGTCCTAGTTCATAAATAGAAACTGGGCACCCTATAAGGATAAAGATACACGCATAAGTAATATTATGTCGTTAGATATAGTTATTCCAACTTGTAAAAAGGATCTGGATACCCTGGAGATTGTTATAGAGCACGCCAAGAAATATATCCAAAACGTGGGCAGGATTTTCGTAGTTTCCGATATTAGTTACACGAGTAATGCGATTCACATCCCCGAGTCAGCCTACCCATTTTCAAAGTATGACGTCGCAAAGTTTATACAGCATCATAGATGTCATTGGTACTATCAACAGTTGTTGAAGTTATACGTCTATGATGTTATAGCTGATCTGAGTGATAATGTGCTTATTCTCGACTCTGAAACTATTTTTTATCAACCAGTTTCGTTTATAGACGATACGGGTCGCGGACTGTATTGTACTAGTGATGAAAAATCGGCATGGTACTATGATCATATGAACCGTTTTGTCCCTGATTTATCAAAGTATACTGAGGGAATAGACCCGTCTTATTCGGGAATTGTTCATCATATGGTTTTTAATAAAAATATTTTAAAAGATTTATTTGTAAAGGTGGAGACGGCGCACTCCAAACCCTTATGGGTAGCTTTTCTAACAACAGTCAGACAGGACCACATCATAGGAGGAGCGAGTGAATATGAAATCTATTTTTGTTTTGCATTTGCTGTCCACAAGGAACTTGTGCGCCTTCGCCCACTCAACTGGGGTCTTTCAGACACCATTCTTGAAAGTTCACATAAAGATTTTCTAACGGCCCACTCTCATTTGCGCAAGAGGTGATGGAAGATACCGAACCATTCATGTATTTGGTGAAGTACAAATTTTTCTGGAAATTTTTTAAATATTTGAAGCACAAGTGCCTGATCATCATCAGTAAGGCCTAGACTATGATATTCCATAAGCATGGTTTCGTATTCCTTTTCATACCACTCGGCAAGTTCATTAGGTAAAATAAACATACTCCCTTGAATAACCTGAGGGGCTGTTTGACAGAGAGATAACGGGTCGGGTATTACATCTGGAACAGGGAAACTCGCGTAATGTATTTTGTCAGTAGTTACTGTATCCCATACAACCTCTAAAGGAATATCACGACTTTCCCGAATATACCCAAAATCTATCCACGCATAATGTGTATATTCTGGAAATAGTGTACGGGCCCGCCGTATAAAGCTCGTCTTACTGTGCTGGACGAGGTTATACTCGGCAATAGAGTGTTCAGGGTGCCTGATGCGCCTTCCGAGAGATGTCTTATAATACTCATTGTTCATAATTTCCTTTTCCTTTTCGATGAATTTGAAGAAAGTATCCGACTCATCATAAGGGAACGTTTTGACCATTCCTTGGACCGAAGGCTCGTCACAAAAACATATAAGGTCAATCGGGGCTTTTGTAAGGTTTCTAAACCAGTCCACATACTCTTTTTTAGTCCTTTTCCACTCTGCGTGACGCCCGCCCCATTCTCCCCTTCCAATGTCTCTAAAAGCCGATACACACAAGACTTTGTGCATTTTATAAACTTGTCGAGATCTTTTTATTAAGGAATAGCCTCGCTTTCATTATAATGTTTGACACCGATGTTTCAATCATTACTTTTCTAAGACAAAACAAAAAGACTTGTGGAGAGTTCCACGAAGAGGCTTTGTATCAGGTCCTGACGGCTGTGGAACACGTTATAAACACGGGTATCGTTGGGGACTTTGTAGAGATCGGGGTTTACAAAGGTGTGATGGTGATGGCCATGGCTGCCAAGCTGATACAGATGGGTAAAACTGAGAGAAAGATTCACTTATATGACACATTTGAAGGCATGGTCGACCCAACACCCAAAGATGTGTACTGTCAAACAGGTTTACCGGCTGATATTTGTAATGCTTCAGTCAAGAGCGTTGCCCCTCTTGATAATGTTCAAAGTAATATGGCCCTTACCGGATATCCGACAAAAAATTTAATTTATCATGTAGGTGACATTTGCAAGGTTACCGAGTTCCCACCTTCCATTGCCTTTCTTCGTCTTGACACGGATTGGTACGAGAGTACAAAGTTTGAACTTGAACATTTCGCCCCGAATGTTTCAGTTGGTGGCGTCATAACTCAGGATGATTATAACTGGTGGAAGGGTGCTACAGATGCCGTAAATGAGTACCTGGCAGAGCATCCCGCAGATACAAAACTTCTGAAACCACACGGTATTTGGTGGTTTAATAATACAATGGCATTTAAGAGTCATAGCCAGGCTGGCCAAGATTTGTTCGTTTACAAGTTACTTCAGGAAGGTCGTGAATTTTACAAAGGAACATTCATAGATATAGGATGTGCCGAACCTATTCACGATAACAACAGTTATGCGCTCGAAAAATATTGCGGCTGGAAAGGCGTTCTCGTAGATCGCCGGCCCTATCTCCGAGGCGATATTGAGAAAGAGCGCATCTCGCCTTATGTATGCGTGGATGTTACCAATCCTATATGGTCTGTTAAAGTCAAGCAGACGGGTATTGACTGGTCAAAGCCAATAGATTATCTATCATTCGATGTTGACGATTCTGGCGCAAGTCTCATAGAGAACTTTCCTTTTCACGATTTCAAGTTCAAAGTTCTCACCGTTGAACACGACAAGTATAGGTTTGGTCAGGAAGTCCAGGACCGAATGATGGCCATACTGACTAAACAAGGATATGAGATAATATGTAAAAATATAAACGCTCGACCTGGGTTTCCGTTCGAAGACTGGTATGTACACCCAGACCTTGTAGACATGACAATCGCTAATAAATATAGATGCGATAACTTGCCATGGCAAGAGATTGTCACTATGTTGAAGGAAGATACGCCATTTGTGTAGGCGGATTACTAATTAAACTCTTCCCAAGGTCTGAAATTTTTTGAGCAATCACAATTATGTAAATGGGTTCTCTTGTGTAAAACTGCGGTCTGGAAGACTGATCAGTATCACTATATACTTTTGAAATATCAATCCATCCATCTGTTGATCCGTGGATTGCTAAATATATTTCTTTTATTTCCATTCCATATTTTTCAATGAAAGTACATTGAAAAAGTTCTGGACTAAACTGATATAGACCATGGCCTGAAAAATTATTGTTTACTGTAACCGAAACATACACGCCTCCAATATTTAAAAGTTTTATAATATTATCAAATACCTGTGGTATATTGAATATATGCTCGGTTGTACCTCCGTCACATATAACATCATATGTCTCGCTTATATTTATAGGCATATTCATGTCGTGAATAATTGACGCCCCTTCGTAGTCACTACAATCCACTGAATCCACAATGTCAAAACCAAGCTCTTTTATTTTGTTCTCACAAAACGCATCACCGCCGGGCATATGCCACCCCTGTCTCCCAAGCGTAAGAAATTTATTATTTCTCCTCCCCCTGTAAGTAATAGCATTCTCAAGAGCTTTCCACATAGTGCGATCTATTCCCATTTCTCTATAAACTTGTCGAAATCTTTATATGTAAAGTAATTCTGAAGTTCTTTTAGTTTTTTCATAGCAAACCCGTCAATATCATGACAGATCTTGCAAAGTCCGTATACTGAACTATCATCTTTTGCTGTATTGAATGGAAAGTCCGTTAAACACAAATAAGATTTCTCGCCATCTACATAATACCAGTGGAGTTGAATAAGTGCTGGATAAATGGGCAAGTTATTTAGTTTAGCATAGTATGACCCTACAGTTTGTGCGTAAATTTCATCATAGGAGTAGTTTCTGGGCATATCGTCATTGAAACTCACAAGATCAAAGAGCAAGTGTATACACGCCTCGGGGAGGAGAGTGCCAGACAGCTGCCCATTTTGGACAGTGCCGCAATTTTTTCGCAACCATGTCACAAGGTTAGCATCACTAGCAACACGGGGCCACCACCATCCCTGGGAACCCAGAAGTTCCTCTATTGTATTGGGATGATGCTTCACATCTGGAGGAAGTATTGGCGTTATACAAACAGCTGTTTTCGGAATACAGTCCCAGGAGATCTTTCGAAAAAACATACAAGAACTACTCAAAAAGAGAACTCTATCAAACTTGCATATATTGTACGCATGACTGATATTTGTTACCAATCCTCTTAACAAATCGAGGCCTCCAAATTCCCGTTGCACTTTAAACCATTTAGGGTTAATCCATACGTTTTCTGGTAAGGTATTTTCATCGAGTTCCATAGTGTGACTGTTAACATGAATAACTATGACGCAATTGGATACGTATTTATTTATATTTTCAAGTTGAGCTTGCAGAAATTCTGGTGCGTCGTGGACGGCTAAACTCACAAGACACTCGTACGTTGTCAAAATGTCAGGAAACTTTCTGTATATTATTTGCCTAGTTTCCATATAAAACATAAACTTTATTTTTTTAAGACCTTTCCGTAGAAACACAAGTTGAACAAAATTTTTAGGGAGCCCCTCTCCAGGGAGTCACTCTGTCTCCAGTAAAAACAATAGTTTAACAATATTTTTAGAGATTCATGGAGGGGCCCCTGCACCCCGCCGCTTTTTCAAAAGTCTCGTGTTTTACGGTACTTTTAAAACAGCCCCTCTCCAAGAGGTCAGCGACCCCTCCAGGAACAAAAACAATAGTTTAACAATATCTAGGGAACAGGATTGGATAAAGACCCGAGATTCAGGCTGGTTCAGGGGAGATTGGCATGATGCAATCACCCTCTTGACCCATGAACATCAAAAACAAAATAAATAAATTGTTTTCATGAAAGTCAGGATGAACTCAGGAAGAGACACCAGCCCGCCGCTTTTTCAAAAAGACCCCTAAAACACGGGACTTTCTGAAACAGCCCCTCGCGTCACGGAATGAAAAACCTCCAGGGGATGATTTGTATTCACTCCTTCCATGAGAATCAAAAACAAAATAAATAAATTGTTTTCATGAAAGTCAGGATGAACTCAGGAAGAGACACCAGCGGGGCTCCGCCCCTGCACCCCGCCGCTTTTTCAAAAAGACCCCTAAAACACGGGACTTTTAAAACAGCCCCTCGCGTCACGGAATGAAAAACACCCAGGAAATTATTTTCTCACATCAATATTGAATAACTTAAAGAGGTTCAAAGAGCCCCTTCCCAAAAGTCTCGTGTTTTACGGTACCTTTAGGTACCCCCTGAGTCCGCCTCATATCTGGGTCAGAAATCAGGCGGACTCAGGGGGTACCTAAAGGTACCGTAAAACACGAGACTTTTGGGAAGGGGCTCTTTGAACCTCTTTAAGTTATTCAATATTGATGTGAGAAAATAATTTCCTGGGTGTTTTGAAATTCTTTCATTGAGGGGCTGTTTAAAAAAGTCCCGTGTTTTAGGGGTCTTTTTGAAAAAGCGGCGGGGTGCAGGGGCGGAGCCCCGCTGGTGTCTCTTCCTGAGTTCATCCTGACTTTCATGAAAACAATTTATTTATTTTGTTTTTGATTCTCATGGAAGGAGTGAATACAAATCATCCCCTGGAGGTTTTTTCATTTCGTGACGCGAGGGGGCTGTTTCAGAAAGTCCCGTGTTTAAGGGGTCTTTTTGAAAAAGCGGCGGGGTGCAGGGGCGGAGCCCCGCTGGTGTCTATTTCTGAGTTCATCCTGACTTTACTGAAAACAATTTATTTATTTTGTTTTTGATGTTCATGGGTCAAGAGGGTGATTGCATCATGCCAATCTCCTGTGAACAAGCCTGAATCTCGGGTCTTTATCCAATCCTGTTCCCTGGATCTTGTTAAACTATTGTTTTTGTTCCTGGAGGGGTCGATGACCTCTTGGAAAGGGGCTGTTTTAAAAGTACCGTAAAACACGAGACTTTTGAAAAAGCGGGGGCTGATGTCTCTTTCTGAAGCCGCCCTGACTTTCATGAAAACTATTTATTTATTTTGTTCATGGACCTGAAGGGGAGGGTTGTATTCTTATGGAAGGTGAACGACGGTCTGAGAAGTCGTCACACCAAACATATACGGAGGGGAGGCCACGTGCTGAACAGAGGGGGCGGAAGAACCGGGGAGGATACTGCGAATCATCTTCTGACCCGGAAGAGAAACGCCTGGCATCAAAAAACGGAACGCAAGAATGAGAACAAGGATGAAACCTAGTACAATGGCAAACTTTCCCATTTATATTAACCAAATATTTTCTTTGCGATAGCCTCCTTGGCACGGAGTCCGGTGATGCTCACACCACGACGCGTTGCTAGGTTCTTTAGATATGAAAGAGAAATAGTAGGCCCATTGGCATACACAAACCGGCCAGTTGATGGGTTGCGGACCTTGATGCGTCCCGAGGGACTCTTTTCAAAATTTGAATTCTTTTTGTTCAAGATGACAATCTTTGCCCGAGCCGCCTTGATGGCGTTCGACTTTGCCTTGAGACGGCGGGCAGCGTTCGCCAGCTTGGCCGCGTTAGGAACCTTGGGAGGACTTGGAGCCCGAGGCACAGAAACATGCACGCTCACTTTCTTCACCGGGGTCTTCCGAACACTATTTCCCTTCACTGGAGTAAAGGGAGCGTTCCCAGCATTCAGACGACGCTCAACAAGACGTGTCGCCTTTCGGCGAGCCAGGTCCCACGCATTCTCATAGTTCTTCCCAGACTTGCGACCATTCAAGTCCCAATAATACTCTACAATCTTATCGAACCGCTTATTCTTCATCATCGCGCCGGTGAGCTTGGCCTTTGTAGGGACCCGAGCCTTGAGTCGCCGGCGAGCAGACCGGATCTGGGCAGACGTCACGCGACCCCGAGGACCGAGCTTCTTCAGACGGTTACGGGCCGCCACAAGGTTAGCAGAAAGAACGCGACCGACTGAAACAGAACGCTTGCGAAGACGGGCCCGAGCCGCCACAAGGTTCGAGGACAGCACACGCTTCATGCGCCCGGGGACAAGGACACGCCGCAGCCTGGCCTTGACCGCCATGAGGTTTGTGGAGCTGAACCTCTGGCCAGTTATAAATTTATTTTTTAAAAGTTCTTCAATTGTTGGGAGACCCGGACAAGGGTCCTCATACTTGAGTCGCCACTCCTTGACGTGAGTATCCGCCTGGCCTCTGTATCCTGCAGGGACAACCTCGTCCAGAAAGGCCATAGCCTTTGGGAACCCGCCCTTGCGCGATGCCCAAGCCCGCAGGTTATTCAAGAAACAATGCGAATCGTACCGTGCATCCGTCTTGGGACCTATACCCCACGCACCCGCCGTACCAGTCTTGTTGGCCGTGTTGACTGCAGGGTTCGTCCCGTTCTTCTTCAGACGAGCCCACCCAAAATCACCTATAAGAAAACCACGGTCAGTGACAAAAATATTCTCCATGTGAAGATCGTTGTGCCGAAATTCTGGAAACTTTATTTTTATTTTGTTTAATGTTTTGAGAACTGAAGTGATCACCTGGTTCAAGACGGCATCATTCTGTTTTTTCGAGTCGAGCCACTTGGTCAAAGATCCTCCGGAACAATATTCCATGAAAATAATTGACTGCTTGGACTTGTCATACTTGCGGGAGTTCTGAACATTCGACATATTCATGGCTACAGGGGGTATGAAATCTATACACTTTTCATGTTTGTAAACCTCAACCACTCCTGCGGGAGCCGCTCCATGAACCTCCTTCTGTATCTCAAACTCTATTATGGCTGGCTGACGCTCACCACGTGCAGCCGCGCCAAGGTCCCGAGGGCACACCTTGGCAACAAAGCCGTTTCCCTTGTAGATTATACCCTGACGACCCTTGCCGATCGCCGTCATCTTCTTGCCTGCCGAACAGGTGAAGCGGTTCGCGCCCGTCTTGGGGGGACTCGGATAGTTTGGAGAACCCACGGCCAGATTCGCCCCCATCATCCGCTCGGTCGCCGTCTTGTACGGGGCGACAGGGCCGCCGTTCGCAAATGCACTCATGTAAGGGTTGTTTGGAGCACGTGGTTTCCCCTTGGGCTTAAAGCGCGCTCGAGCCACGTTGGCGGGGTGATTGCGAAGCCACGCGGACGCCTGACGCTTATTTGAAATATTTTTAGGAATATTTATTTCCGCCTTTCCTGCGTTACTCATCTGAATAACATAGTGTCTGGTAGGCTCTCTGATCAACTGAAACGGGCCTCGAGGGTTCCATGCCATCACTTAATATCATACATAGACAATATTTCACGGATGGCTGGGTGTCTCACGACATCCTCGTCCGTAAACTCGACGTGATGAATGTAATCAGAAATAGTGAATACACGACGCGTGAGATCCGAGAGGCCGTTGTCCTCGAAGCCGCGGTCGTGCTGCTGAACGTCTCCAGTCACAACCATCTTGGATCCCTCGCCTAGACGCGTCAGAAGCATCTTCATCTGTGCAGGTGTGGAGTTCTGCATCTCATCTCCGATGATCCATGCCTTTTCGAACGTGCGACCTCGCATATAGGCCAGAGGACAAATCTCTACATACTCCTTGAGCTCCTTGGGGCTGATGTACTTGTGAAGACAATCAAACATAGGACGAGTCCAGGGCTCCATCTTCTTATCAAGGCTGCCAGGGAGAAAGCCGTGCTGCTCATCGACGCTCACCGCTGGACGGGTCAGTACAAGTCGATTGACCTGTCCCTTGACGAGCGCCTTGGCACCAGCATGACACGCTAGAAGAGTCTTACCAGTTCCGGCCGGTCCCGTTCCGATGATGATTGGTACAGAGGACTGAAGGAGGTCCAAGTAGCGACGCTGTACGACACCACGAGGAGACACCATTGTTATATAATTAGCGCCGAGATTCTCTAACTTAAAACAAAACTTTGATATTATTAAAATGGATCGTGAAAACTTTTACGTCATTTCGGTGATGACCAATCCAGAGCGCTACAAGCAGCGTCCCAAGCTATTTAAGGAGTTTATGGCGCGTATGAAGAACTATGGCGTCAACCATGTGGTCGTGGAGTGTGTCCAGGGCTGCCGGCCTTACGAGGTGACGGACCCAGACAACCCTCTTCACATCCGCCTCAGCACCAACTCGGTCCTCTGGATGAAGGAGAACCTCGTCAACGTGGCTCTGACCCGCCTGCCCTCCAACTGGAAGTACGCCGCATGGATCGATGGCGATGTGGACTTTGTTAACCCTGACTGGGTCGAGGATACCCTCCACGAGCTTCAGCACGCCCCGGTGGTCCAGCTGTTCGAGCACGCCATCGACCTCGGCCCAGAGCACGAGTTTCTGCACAAGTGGGAGTCGTTCGGATCGTGCTACTCAAAGGGCAAACCCTTCAAGGGATCCAAGAAGGAGTGGGACAAGGACCGAGCGGACGTATCCGAGGCCTATTATTTCGGCCAATACACGGGTGACGGGAACGCCGAGTATTGGCACAGTGGATATGCATGGGCAGCAACTCGCGAGGCTCTGAACGGCTTCGGTGGCCTACTCGACTTTGGAATCGCAGGAGCAGGCGACCACCATATGGCCTGCGCCATCATAGGCAAGGCACAACTCTCCGTCCCAAAGGATGTTCACCCGAACTATATCAAGCTCCTCTCAGAATGGGAGACGCGCGCACTTCGAACGGCACACAAGCACATGGGCTTTGTCAAGGGTACACTCATCCACTACTGGCACGGGAAGAAGCGCGACCGCCAGTATCGCGGACGCTGGGAAATTCTCAAGTCGAATGAATTCGATCCGACTCGGGACCTTCACAAGGATACCCAGGGGCTATGGGTTCTGCACCCGTCCAATAACAAACTACGCGACGATCTCCGAAAGTACTTTCAGTCTCGTAATGAAGACTCTATTGATCTTTAATCAAACTTATTCACATCAACAGGCTCGTCGTCATTGAGGATCAAAGGGCCGTAACCCTCTTGAGACTTCCAAATATTGTACGCCTTGAGAGCCATCACGCCCAGCCACACATTCCACAGCCACACAGCTAGAACAAACAGGAACATTCTGCTGGTTCAGAAGCCAAAGTCTCTATGCCTCGAATAGACTCTCTGGCCCACTCAAAGTTTCCTATGAGAATTGCAAAACAATAATAATCTAAATATTTTTGAATTTTTTCAAACTCACGCCAAGAGAAAACCTCTCGTGGCGTGCGTTCGAGTAACCTGTCAGCGTAGCGGACAGCCTGTTCGTCGTGGGTCTGGTCTTCTATCGTGCGATCTAAGTGGGACTGGAGACCAAGGCATCTTGCCAAAAGTAAATATTTACACTGCTCTATAGATTGGTTGTCCATCTGGTTTATTTCCTATATGTACTACTCGGCCCGTCTCTAAGTCTTTGCGGAACTGAGCGAGCCCCGCGCTCCATGTCTCTGGGCCGTTGATGATCACAAGGCACGCACAACACTTGCAGGGATCCATCAGTCAAGGTCGTCTGCTAAGAGCAGAGAGTTTTTGAATCGGTCCCTGGTCTCAACAGCCCACCGGATATATTCGAGCTGACGAGCGGCAATGGCCACCTTCTCAAGGTCTGCAGGAGAGGTTTCACGGAGAATACGATGTGTCGCCCGCTGGAAAACGTCCATTCAATACTTGTTCACGTCTAGAATATTGAACTGGAGCATCAGGTCGTTGTACACATGACGTATTTTCTCATGGCGGATCACCTCCATAGATCCGTTGTGATAATACAGAGTAAGATCCTTGTGGTTATCACTATACTCGAACCAGCGAATCTGAGACGTGTCGACAATATAGACGGTTGAACCATCCTTAATAGCAAAAGGCGTCATCTATATTACACACGTCTCGATTCTCTAAGTTCTTCAAGGATGCGGGTGAACTCATCACACTCGCGACCTATGCGCTTCTTGCAGATTCTAAAGCTCGGGTTGTACCACGCCTCCTTCCAGTTCCTCTGGATAATCTGGATACGCGAAACCTCTATGATCATCTCACGCTCAAGGCGCTCCCAGAAGTTATTGTAGAACAACCTCCTGCAGTTGGCCAAAACCTTCTCCACGTGCTGATCCAGATTCTGAGGATACGGAACATCCATAGAGATCCACAGGATGTTGTGGAGCTGGTCGTGCCAAGACTCCAGAAGATCCAGGACAGGGCGACAATACTTGTATATCATAAACATCTGGTCAAACCCAAAGTCAACCGCGCCTTCTATGCCGTTTTGGCAGTCAGCGCTAATCTGCCCAGTCTCCTCCCAAAATCCACGATTCGTATGGATAAGCATCTGAAACTCCAGGCTGTCGAACAGAAGAGCATTGAAATTATGAAGCTGAGAATCAACAGATTCCATTGTTTTCGAGTTCGTAGAACTCATTCACCCGTCCCTAAGACACAGAACCCTTTAGTCCAGGTCCATCGCTCTCTCCTCGGCTAGGAGACGGTCACACAACTCGCTCTTTTCACGGTATTTGTGCACCAGGCCCCGGACAAAGTCTCTCACGTCGCCAGAGATGCACTCGAAATTTTCATAAAAAGTTTCATCCTCATCAAGGATCCAGTTCATCGCGGCCGTCTCCTTTTCCCGGGCCTCTGCAAGATCCGTCTCGAGGATCTCGATCCACTCGTCACACGCGTCACCCTTGGAGCTCGCCTCCCAGTAGTCGACAGTCACGGCGACAAGAGGGCCATGGTTGTACGAGCCCTGAACGATACTCTCGAGATCCTGGTGGGTGATGTTGCTTATGATATAACCAGCCATCACATAGTACGCAGATGGCTTGATCGCTTCACCCGTCCAATCCTCGAACATGGGGTAGGTCCAGGTGAAGAGAGTCTCACCCGCATAGTTCTTGGCGCGCAGAAGGTACGAGGCCTTGTCCCAGAAGAGAGTTGCCATTTTAGAGAATTAGTGTGTGTAGACTTTATGGCCTGGGTTCGGACGATGCTGGATGTTTACTGGGACTTGCGTCCGTGTGCAGAGACTCAGGACCTTTACAAGTCGAAGGGTCTCAAGCCTTTTGACTATTGGAGGATGGAGGTTCAGTACCTGACCTGTAGCTCTTGGACACGGAACCAAGAATTCTGCGAGCTGCCGAATGTAGAGTACCTGTTGGAGAAATATAAAGAAAGTCCTATTCGACTCGACGAGGGGGACAAGGCGCTACTCAAGTTGGGTTGGTACGAAGATCTCGGTTTACATCATCTCATGTTCTAAGTTGGGGTGTGCTTCTTGCAAAAGTCTCCGCAGGTTGCCTTGAAACCGCATTGTCTATTCTCCAGGGTCATCGCCTTGCAGCGGCAGGCGGCGGAAGGGAGGACCCTGCCCTTTTTTGCCGCAGCCACCGCCACGGTCTCTATGGGTTTGGGAGGCTCCTTGGTCACCAGGATCTTGTGCTTGGACGCCATAAGGGCGACCGACTTTTCCCGGGCTCGAAGGGCACTGTCCGCCAGCTTTTCCGCATAGAGTCGCGCCTCTTCTGTGTCAGCCTTGAGTGCCGCTTTGTAGACATTCTGCCAGAGAGGACTTCCCCGATCAGTCGGAGGAGCGAGAGCCGGGCGGGGAGCCGGAGGAGGGGGAGACGGGCGGATACGGTGAGCCATTTGTTTTCGAGTTCGTTTGGTAACAAGTCTACGACTTGGGCCCCTGACCCTAAGACACAAAACCCTTTTTCCCCGCCTATACCAGATGAACCCCCGCAAGTTCGGTCCTTACTTCTGGGGAGCACTTCATACTGCTTGTCTTGAACCGGCCGACATGAACGCCCTCAGGAACTTTATTTTTCTTTTTCCTTTTGTTCTTCCGTGTTCAGCTTGTAGAGTGTCTTTCCAGGAGTGTCTGAAAGAGCTCCCGCCACCGACGTGCCCTCGCCAGATCTTTGCGTGGTCGGTAGAGATCCACAACTGCGTCAACTTCAAGCTAGGCAAGCCACTCATGGGCCTGCAGGAGGCCCGCAGGGTATGGTCCTCGGCCCCTCCAGAGACTTTTACTGATTTTTTTTAGAGTGAAAGAGTAGGATGAATCGCGGAACCGCGGCCAAGCAAAAGGAAGCTGAAAATCTGGCTGCGGCGAGAAAGATGGCGCAGTATGTTCCTGCACCAACTCGCAGGAGCCTCCTAGTGAAATTTGGCAATAAATATCTAAAAACTGGAAATTTTGAATCCTCAACTCATTATGCATCATTTCCTAAAAGAATTTGGAAAATTTTAAAAAATGAAGGAACGAGTCAGCTCGTGAAGGCGCCTCGAGCGCACCATCCAAAGGGTGCGGGACCTGCGCCTGCTCTTTCTAGATATCTGCTTGAAAACAATGGGTGGAGAAATATAAAACCCAACCAGCCAAACCGAAACAACGCCAAGGCTGAACAAAATTCTGGAAATCTCTCCAATAATAACGCCAATGAAAACTCGGCCCGACACTCGATTTACAATCCCGCGACAAGAGATCAAATGAAAAAAATTATTTCAAAAGTAATTCCTCTGGCTGCCTTGGGGCCTAGTGTAGAGATGGGAAACGCCAAGGCGGTGAGTTTTATACGAGGACTTACACAGACACTGAAGGGTATTACTCAAGCATCTACCATGGCGTCTTATTCAGGAACGGTTCTTGAAACGGCAGCTTTCGACATGGGAGCAGTTGCGGCGGGGATGAAGGTTATGTACTTTTCTAAAGATCTGAAAGGGAGCCTCTCAAACCTCCCCCGGACGGGCCCGCCTGTAGTTATTCTCAAGGCGCGTTTTACTTTTGCTCGTTCAGTAAAGTCTAATACAGAATTGATTACTGAAAGGGGGAAGCACATATGGCTCCCTATTATACGGGCCGGTTCTGATAATCCTTATACAGAAGGAGAAGGAGGACGCGAACTTCAAGAACTCCCAGTTCCATTCGGGTCTGGAATGCCGGCCAATGTAAATTCTTGGCTACCCGGTCCGCGCGGAGGACCTGTGGCTCGGCACGGGGCAAAGATTTATTACGCAACTCCTTTTAATAAACTCCGGGTAAAGAAGGGTAAAAAACTGTACAAGGGATACACGGCTGTAGAGCCGGACATCCTCATCTGGGTTCCGGCTGAAAATAAAATAAAAATAGTTGAACTAAAGATTGGCCCGGGAAAGGCTGAGCCAACACCCGGAGAGGCGTTCCAGCTCCTCAAGGCATATAGATCGATAGAAATGTCTATGGAACGTGTGAATCGCAGGCCAACTATAGAAATGTACTTTGTGCCCTGGTTTTATTCAAAAATAAGGGCGGGCAAAGCGCCCAATTTCACGCCACTCAATAAGGGAAATGTTCGAACGGGCCATGAAATAACAAAGGATATACACCGATATTTTCCAGGAGGTATTCGTGTTCTCGATACAAGGGAAAAAGTCGGTAATTCTCTAGGAATCGATGCAGAAGTAGCGAATATAGTTTTGGATGCAGTGCGGGCCTTGGATTTTGACGAAGCTTATATTATTCTGAAGCACATAAAAACACATAAATTATTTTTTACCGGTTATTCTGAAAATTCAATAAACAAAGTTCTCAAAGCGGCTGGAAACGCCAACCCAGCTCACGGACGAGAGCAGGCTGCAGTATTCCGGGTTCAGCCAGGTGGCCAGGCGTATTCTGCGAGACTTGCGAATTTCAAAACGTCACGGCCTCATACGCGCAGGGCCCCTCCCCGGTGGGATACCAAGGCACGCAAGGTGATAGATCAGCTCATTCAATACGGAGAACTCGAAGCAAGAAACAAAGCAAACGGAAGATATTACGTCCCAGGAACTCTCAAGGGCTCACGTCTTCCAGGAAGAGTCCCAAATATAGCTTCAGGGAACTCGAGCGCATCAAATGTACATCGTAGGTCGCCCTCGAGCCGACCAGGAGCGATCGACGAACTCTGGAAGCGCTTTTATGAATTAAATAAAATTATAAAAAATAATTCAAGGACAAATGTTCCACCACAACTCAAGAGATGGTGGCTACAGTACAACTATAGAAAGGTGAATAATAGCTCGGAAAAGTCTAAACTGGCCGGAATTTACTCGACATGGGCAGGGTCAAAATCTCCAAAGACCTGGCTAACTATACTAAAGACTGGCGGTCTCAACAGTCCTCAGGCTCAAGCAGCTTTCAAGCGTGTATATGGAAACGTGAGAGGGGCCAATATATATGCAAACGCCAAGAGGGCCTCACCTGCTCGCAGGTCCTCTTCAGCAAGCAGCATGAGCAACAATGGAGGCGCGGCAAATCTTTTTGGTCGTAATTAGTAATGGTGAATGTATTTAATCTTTTGAAAAATAAGTCACCTGGGGCAAAGGCGCGTATTATCGAACAGATGGCTGGCGCCGGGGCTCGCCGCAAGAAGGCAAATCGATCGGCTCGCAAAGCGCACCAGAACAGGACACGCGCGGCGGGCCTTGGTCCAGCGCCATTTGTGTACATATCCAAGAATTACACAAATCCAGTGACCCTTGCACGCCCTCCCCTGGGAGTGATTGTGTATAAACTCAAGAACAGAACAACTGGCCATGTGAATTATTACAATGCGGCAACTATTCACAAACTTTCAGGGAAAAATAATTATGGTATTCTTGTGGCGAATGCCAAGGCTCCGCTGTTCCGGAATCCATGGACCCGGGGGCCGGTCCATCCACGCAACCTTCAGAGGGTCCGTCTTCGTGAAGCAGAGGCGAAGATCGCCAAGCACATCTCTAAGAAGAAGAAGGCGCGGAAATCGCACTAAAGAAATAAAGACCCAAAGGAGTAGATGGCTAGTCCTTACGAGGCCCTAGGGCTCCAGAAGGGCGCCAGCGATGGGGACGTGAAGAAGGCCTATCGCAAACTTGCCCTTAAGCATCATCCGGATAAACCAACTGGAAATGCTGAAGAGTTTAAAAAGATCCAGGGTGCCTACGACATCCTGTCCGACCCCCAAAAGCGCCAAAACTTTGACCAGTTCGGGAACCCCGATGGTCCTCCAGGGGGTGGAAATCCCTTTCAAGGTGGTTTTGGAGCCGACATCTTTTCCCAGATGTTCGGCGGGAACCCCTTCCAACAACAGGCCCAAGGACCCAAGAGACGCAACGACGCTCAGCACGAGATTGGAATCACTATGGAGGATTCGTACAAAGGTCTCCACAAACATCTCAGAGTCGGGCTTCACAAACCTTGTATGGGCTGCAGACGCAAGTGCCCAGCCTGTCACGGAAAGGGTATGATACACATTCAGATGGGCCCTATGGTCATGCAACAGCCCTGTCCAAGCTGTCAAGGCCAAGGATCGGCTCGCACAGGATGCAAGGACTGCGACGGAAAGGGATCGAAGGTGGAGAATCTGAATCTCGAGGTTGTTATACCTGCAGGAATCGAGGACGGCGGGCGCGTCATCTGCAAGTCTCTAGGAGAACAGCCTCTCAATCCGGACGAAGAGGCTGGAGATCTTATTTTCATCATCAGAGTCCAAGGACACCCAGAGTTTTTGCGCCAAGGGGATGATATCATCTGGTCAACCAAGATATCCTTTGCCGATTCGGTCAATGGAAAAAAGATTACAATTCCACACTTCGCAGGAGAAATTGAAATTTCGACAGCGGACTGGGGAGTCCTGGACCCGAGAGAGGATTACGTCATCCCGGGCAAGGGATTCAAGAACGGAAGGCTCAGGGTCCAGTTTAATGTGATTTACCCTCCAGCAAGGGTGCGGTTTATTTTGCAGGCTCAATAGTAGATGAGCCCCTCTCCATTTTTTAAAAACAATAGACAACTAATAAATTTTATTAACGAATTTATCAAGCACGCTGAGAACCTACAGAAGATATCAAATTTAAATAGAAATAATTTAAAATTTCATATTGAGAAAAACGGAAAGTATGGGGCAAAACTTTCTTTGAAAAATAACAAAGGTGAAAATCAGGCGTATTTATATGTAACACCCGAGTTAATGAATAATAACAAGATGAGTCTAAATCTTTCTCTTGGAGAGTCACATCAGAAACTCAAGGGGTACGGATTGTTCCTGAGATCCTTGGCGAATAAGATTGCAAGAAATATAGGATCTGCAAAAACAACTCAGCTTGCGGTGAATATAAGAGGAATGGGTGGCAATAAAGCGCCATCATCATATCTCCTTGAGCGCATGGGTGCCAACACTACTTGGATATCTACCAACTCAAGTGCGAGAGGGCATACAATTCTTCCTAAGAAGGCTAGAACATCCTGGATCCTTAACAAACGTTATAAGGTCCGCCCCCCAAACCTCCCACGAAGGTTGGATAAAGCATTGTTCATCTCCGTAAAATCCAAAAATCTCCCTATCAATGCACACTCCCTTGCAAATTCTCATAATTTTATACTTGAACAAATTCCAAATAGGCAGCTTAAAGACGCCCTAGACCGACTTAAGCGACGGGTCCATCAAAAGATGATTTCACCTAGAAATCTTCTAAGTTTTTATATACTGTCACTACAAGGGAGGTCACGTGCACGTGATGAGAGGATCCTACAACTCGAGAAGCGCAAGGCTCGGACGGCCATGAGGCGTCCAAAGGGCCGGACCCTGGTCAACTATAGCAATCTATAGCATACTGCGATTGCTAAATTAAGAAGATTGATAGCGAACGTGTCCTGAGTCGCATGAATCAACTCGCCAATATCAATAGGGGCGTGATGTATCACTATATCATTGAGAGCACTTGGGACGAGGCCAATGGCCGTACCCTTGACCACGTGCTTTTCAATATGACGGATCGTCTTCTTCGTCACTGGGTGACGCTGAACACGACGGAGGGCAATTTGGGTCTGGACACAAAGTCCTCGCTCCATTATTAATACGTTACAATATCTTCTACGATGGAAACACTCACGAGAAGTGTTGTAAGAAAGGGGTGATCCTTGACGAGAATATATACAAATGGGACGAGCGCCCAGAAGGCAAGGACTTGTTTGACCAAAAGGTTCATCTAATTACACATGTTCTATACGCTCTAAGACTCTCCTCCCTGCTCGCCCTCATCTCCTGCGTAGGTCGCGCGGGCCACCTTGAGGGCGTGCGCCTTGGCCATCACGGGCGTGACGGTGAAGCCATCGCGGTCCCGCAGAGTATCCTCCAGGACCGCCTTGTAGACGTCCGACTCGATCAGAGCCGTCTTCAGGGCCGTGCGGACCATCTTCAGCTTGTCCTTGAGGTTCTCCTCGCGATCAATCAGCTTCTGAATGCCCTCCATTTGTTTACTAGAGTTCCTCGTCTTTAGGTGGCTTCTCCTTGAAGAGCAGACCCTCAGGTCCACACTTTCTTGGATCCTCCCGTATGACCTCGCTGAATTGATAAATAGTGTAAGGTTTGAGAATCCCCGCCTTTGGTCCCTTAAAGCGGGCAAACAGGCTGCAGTATCCTATGGGACCGTATTTCGTGGGGACAAAGTGGACGCATTTAAAACAAGAGGGATTCATTTCATGTACTACGATCATTGTCCTTATCAGCCTGCCACTCCATCTCAAAGGGTTCGAGAGCCTCCCATTCCCCTCGGCTCATAGGCGCCTTGCGTGGCGCTCCAGGGCACACGCGCTTGGAGGTGACCTCGGGCTCCCCCTCATCAGGGGAGTCGTAAAAGGCAGCCTCTCGCGAGTACGCTGGACCGCGCCCCTTGGGAACCTCCTGCCCGACATAGGACACACGGCACAGCCTGAGGGGCATACCAACCTGGCTCACTCGATAAAAAAAGCCATTCTCATTCTCATAAAGTTCCCAGCCGATAGGTATCGATGGGTCGACTGTAGACTCGATCGCTCCTTTGTCATTTACTACGTAGAGGTGGTCAGTCTTTGGCTCGAGCTCAAGGTTCGGGCCGTGACTGTACGTCGAGGCTGTTCGATACAGGGTCCCATCGACTGGATATACGGGCTCAATTGCCTCGGCATAGAACTGAAGACCCGGTCGGATGAGGCTTGCCATTTTGTATCTGGCGCTCCTTCGCTCTAACTGCCTTCTGCGAATAGATTGTGCGATCTTGCGACTTTTTAGCAGAGTTTCTCTTTTGCTGACGAGCCGAATCCTTTTCCATTCAGGGAGAAAGTCTCCCGCCCACAGACCCCTGACCACGGAACCCTTTTTTGCGCGTCCAGGAGTTTTTTTATTTTCTGCTTTTATATTAAATGTCTGGCGGGATAGTTCAACTCGTCGCCACTGGCGCCCAGGACACTTGGCTCACTGGGAAGCCAGAAATTTCATTCTTTCGTTCAAACTATAAGAGATATACCCACTATGCTCGGAGCACGGAGCGTCAGATTATTCAGGGGAATCCTTCGGCTGGGAGCATCTCAACCATCCGGTTCGAGAAGAAGGGAGACCTGCTGAGCTATGTGTACTTTATCGGCAAGGATACGTCTGGTGCGCTCATTCCTGGCGTGGACTGGTCCAAGGTTGTTGACAAGATTGAGCTCTTGATCGGTGGCCAGGTTGTGGATACCCAGGACATCACCTGGATGACTCAGATCGAGCCCGTCACGGGTGCGCAGAACTATAGCCAGCGGTATCTGAACAACGACCTGACGGGTCTGACGAATGTCATCAACGGCTTTCTGCCTCTCAAGTTTTTCTTCTGCAAGGATTGGTCGGTCGCTCTGCCTCTGGTTGCACTGCAGTACCACGATGTGGAGCTTCGGATCACGTGGTCTCCTCTGCTCAACTACCGCGTAAACTATGAGCTGTATGCCTTCCAGGGAACCAAGTCTGTGCAGGCGACTGGAATCACCGCCTCTACCACCCCCATTATAGGTTCCCAGGTGGCGTCTATCGCTCTCGGTGGCGCGACGAGTGCTTCGGTGACCAACCCTGTGATAACAATGTCTCAGTTCGCCGCGACTATTTCTAACCCTCTAGGTCTGTCGGCAACGAGCAACTCCCAAGCGAACGTGTTTCAATACGCTTCTGCCAACTGCGCAATTTACCCAGGTCTAGGATTCACGATCGGCTCGAACACAATGACTGTATTGTCGGTCAGCGCGTCGAACACGTCTGCAGGAACCTTCACGGCTTACTCCTCCGGGCCTCCCCAGACTACAGCACTCGCTCCTACGTCCACTGTATTTACTTCCAACGCCTATCTCCCGACTCAGTGGACCGGTACAGTTTTTGCCCTAGTAGCTGGAACAAATTCGTTTACAGGAACGCTCACGAAGTCTGGAACGCTCGTGAGTAACCTGCTCCCTATAAATTCCGTCATCTCTACTGGAGCCCCCACCGGTGCTTCATATTGGTATATTTCGGCCGCGTCCTTCGCGGCTGGAGTAGATACGGTGGCGACGGTAACCATCACTGGCGGCGGGACGATCGGAACTCTGCCGGCAGCTACCGCTTTCAACACGAACCTCACCTTCACTCCTTGGTATCCAATTATCAATTTGGGAATAGGTGCCGCGACTGGATCAATCGCTTCTGGTCAGACTATTGTTGGTCAGGCGTCCCTGACGGCGACCGCAACGCCCCAGACTGTAAATACGGTCTATAACACTGGTGTGATTTCCATAAACAACCTGACAGTTCCAGGAAACTTGGGCGGCGGTGGCGTCGGCGACACCGTGGCGAATGTGAACACTGCGCTTTCGGGGGTTGGCCTTCAGTACATTCCTGGAAAGTACGTAGTTGCTACATCAAACGGAGCGACTGGGACGTTCAACACGACTCCTGCAGCTACGGCGTTCGCCCTTTCGAACTACGTGTCGAACGGGACACTGACGACGACTCCGGCTCTGGCCCCCGGATCTTCCCTTTTGTTTTTCGAGACGACAACTTCAGCGACGGCACTCTCAAATGCTTATATCCAGTCGTGGGCAACCACGACTGGCGGTGCAGGAACAGCAAGTTATACCACTTCCGTGACGGCCGCCCCTTATCCAGCTGGATCTCAGGTGGTTGTCGTCCCAGGTCCTACCAGCGCTCTCCTCGCATCTGCACAGCCTTATGAGGATCGTGGCGGCGCTGCCATCATTTCTGTCAATAACATCGCCGGAACCGTGCCCATCAGCGTCGGGCAGGCTGTTCTCGGAACTCAGTATTCTGGGCCAGTTATGGTATCGGCCGTTATTAGCCAGGCGTCTGGGTCGGCTCTTTTCGAGGTGAGTTTCACCCCGCAGAGCACATCTGTCAGTACAACGACCGGCGCCGGAACCCTCATCCAGTTTATCGACCCTTCCCCGTCTGGAAGCCTCTATCCGCCACTTTTCACTTTTAACAACCTGGGCTTCAGCGGCACCTATCAGCAGCTTCAGTACGAGGCCTGGTGCAGCTACTTGTACCTCGATGGTGCCGAGCGCGAGTACTTTGCCTCGACGCCTATGGACATGATCGTCACCCAGGTGAACCGCGTCCCCATTAACCCTCTGAGCACCCACGAGGTGAACCTGGCCCACCCAGTCAAGTTCCTAGCCTTTGTGTCGAACAGCTACGCGACCGCCTACGCGACTCAGGCAACGACTGGTATCACCGCCTCTTCCTACCAGTTCAAGACCCAGCTGAACGGCGTGGATGTGGGCGACTCGCGCTCGCTCTTCCAGTGGCAGGACGTCCCACAGTACTACCACACTCCCTTTGGCTACAAGGCGGCGGGAGGAATCGCGCCTGTGACCATCATATCGTACTGCCTCGACACCTCCAAGCTCCAGCCGACCGGAACCCTCAACTTCTCACGGCTCGACTCGTACCGGATCATCACCCCGAGTAGCAGCACACTCGCACAGATTGCGGGAGGATCGACCGGTTACATATACGCAATGAACTACAACATACTGCGTATCCAGAAGGGCATGGGGTCTATGCTTTATAGCAGCTAAATCCGAGGGGCGCAGCCCCTCAATTCTTGTGGGTCAAGAATGCAAATTTTGAGTGAGCGACCTATGGTCGCTCTCAAAACTTATAAACGAATATCAGGAAATGGCTCTCCTCCGGCTCCTCGAGAAACGTGTTCGCGCCCACGTCTATCTAAGCTGTATGAAATGGGAAGAAATCAAAAGAGTCCTGAATAAATACGTCCCGAATCTAAAATCCATCCAGATACTGAAAATAGGGACTTCAAAAATCAAAGACCATGAAGAGTACTTTATCCTCTGTGACGAGTACAACTGGCACGAGGATAAAATAATTGAAGAAGCCAAACATGACCTCAAAATAGAATTTACAAAAAAACTTCCTAAACATTTAGATCCATTTGTAAAAACATTATTTGTTAAAAGTATATGTGGATAGAGGTTCTGAACATCCTCATCCTTGTGTATGTTCTCAGATGGATAAAGGGCTTGGCCACGTGTGACTGCGCCAAGGGTCTCAGCCGAGACTATATGCAGTTCTTCTTCTCGGCCGGGCTTGTGTTCCAGTTCTCTCGCCTTCTGGGACTCTCACACTTGCTCGGATTGCCGATGGCGGCCCTTGCCCTCATCTATGGCATAGTCGCCCTCCGATATATAAAAATTGAAAAAAGTAAAAATTGTGAATGCTCCGGGCGTATCTTGACACCCCAGTTCTTCTGGCTCACGACCGCCCAGACTTTGTGGGCTCTTGTACAAATATTTCTTGTACAGTAGTAACAAATGTTTAAGCACATGCTCGCAGAATTCCTAGGAACCTTCCTACTGGTCATAGCAATTCTCTTCACGGGCAAGCCGATCATCATAGCCGCGGGATTCCTGTTGGCCATTTCCATGATCGGCCCGCTCTCAGGTGGTCACATTAACCCGGCCGTGTCCTTCGCCATGGCGATGAAGGGCGATCTGCCAATGGTCAAGCTTCCCCAGTATATCCTAGCTCAACTTATGGGTGCGTATGTGGCCCTCGTGGTATACCGCGGAATAAAGCGGGCGACGTGACGAGTCCGCAGGACTCGGACCGGAGGATCCCTCTCGCCGAGAGATTTGCGTATCCAGAGCCTCTGTCAACTCGTCAACAACCTCCCAAGCCGAACGGCACTCGGGGGTATTTTCAAAATTAAAACAAATGTTCTGAGCGTGCTTGATAGCATGCTTTATATCACTTGCTTTGACTTTGCGTGGCGTGGCTTGTCCGCGGGATCGTTACACGAAGCATTTTATATTTTAAAAGTTTTCGTCTTTACTTGCGCATCACAACGAAAGATATGAACAGGATAGTCAGAATGATGACGGCTGCGTTCATCGGGACTCCGGTGGACTTCTCGCGTTCGACCATTGGGCCCAGCATCATGGCCGCATCGGTATTTCCCTGGAAAGGGTTCTGGAAGGGCGACACGCCTGCAGTTGGAGGCTTGGTCGGCTTGCCCGTCTTGGTCATCGATGCTGACTGGCCCCGGGCGGGAGAAAAGTCTCCTGGATAGAGGGTCGTGTAATTCTCAGTCATGTACGTTCCTGGGACCATGGTGTAGCCCTCATCCTCGTAGCTCTCGTAGCCCTCATCCTCGTAGCTCTCGTAGCCCTCATCCTCGTAGCCAGACTTGCCCTTCCTGCCCTTCCTGCCCTCCTTGGCCTTCCTGCCCTCCTTGGCCTTGGCGGCCTTGGCAGCCTTGGCATCCTTGGCCTTGGCGGCCTTGGCATCCTTGGCAGCCTTGGCCTTGTCAGCCTTGTCAGCCTTGCCACCCTTGGGCACACTTGGTACTGCTGGCTTGCTCGGCCGCAACCCCATAATTAATATACTCAGACAAAAAAAATGGTCGTGTGTCCTGGGAGAGGCCTAAAGCCAAGTTGGCCTCCAAGATAAATGGCTCGCCGTATCATCATCAAGGCGAGCGATGTCGCGTCCTGTATCGGCCTGAACCCCTTCAAGCCCGCGACCGAGGTCCGAGACGAGCTCTGGAAGAAGCACTGGCCTGAGACTTTTGTTGGCCTGACCAAAAAAGAGGAGGCCCACGAGGCCCTGGACAAGTCCGCCTCGGCCCAGAAGGTCCTGGCCCAGGCTGTATCCTTCAAGGCGAAGGACTCGGCCGAGGCCCAAGCAAACTACGAAAAGGCCAGGGAAAAGATAGAGAAGGACACGACCCTGGCACCCGAAGACAGGGAGAAGGTCATCGATCACCTGAGGTCCAAGTGTTACACGACTCACGGAACTCGCTCCGAGGACAAGACGGCAGACAAGGTTACGGAAGAGACTGGAGTCACTTTGATCAAGGACAATGCCTTCTATACTCTGCCTCTCCTGGAGACTGAGGATGGCACAACCTTTCAGGTGACTGGAAAGATTGACCGTATTGAGGTTGATGCCGACGGACGCAGGACCCTGGTCGAGATCAAGAATCGCACGCGGTGCCTCTTCAAATCACTTAGAGATTATGAGAATGTGCAGATTCAGGTTTATCTGCACATGCTCGGATTGTCCCGGGCAAAGCTCATCGAGCAGTACAACAGCAAGACGCACACGATCACGGTCACAAGAGATGAAGAAATTTGGGACAACACGATATGGCCCGGAGTTTTAGATTTCGCTATAGATTTGCACGCGCGCGCTACTGGACAAATCGAACAGTCCTCTTGATGGGCTCAGGAATCTTGTTGATCGTGGCCGACCCATCAAATAGCTTCTCGAATGTAAGTGTAAATACCTCGTCATTCTCAATATCGCGTACGAGCCACCCCTGTCCCTCCTCGAACTCCTCGACCTCGCAGGTGATATAGCGCGTCTTATTCTTGCTCTTGTGAGAGAGAGTCACGGTCTGGCCAATCAGGCCCTCGAACCACGACTCATACATCTCAAGAGTCTTGCTCAGATCCTCATTCTCGCGGACGAGCTCAACGACAGCAGTGATGGTATCCATTCTACAGTATCAGGGCCCGTGCTTTTTATGTAGGCACCTTGTAAGAATGCGTCTTGGTCTTGTGAAGATTCTCATCGTCCTCGTGACTCTTTTATTTCTGTTCCGGTCCATGAGCGGGTACACCGGCCTGGGGAACCAGTGCACGGGGTGTGGCGGATGCCCAGGATGCGTCAAGCAGGCCAGGGAGAGCCGGGCCCGAGGTCTCGTGTATTCGGATATAAATCCTTTTCAGTCTGTCGATAATAAAGTTGTGTATTATTAATGATGCGTAAGGCGGCTCTCGTAGTTCTGGTCCTTGTCCTCTTGTTCTTGTGGATGCGCCGTTCGAGCGGGTACAACCAGACTCTGATCTTTGGGTCTCCTTCGTGCGGCTGGTGCAAGAAACAGCTTCAGTACATGGACGCCAAGGGCCTTCCGTACCACTTTGTAGATTGCAACACCAATGCCTGCCCCGACTTTGTCAACGGCTTTCCGACCCTAGTTGTCAATAATAAAATCACCTATGGATATACAGAAATATGAGCAACTTGAATATAATTCTTCTGTCGATTGCCGAAGTCTTTGGCGACTTTGGCTACAAGACCTTTGCGCGAACAGGAACCAAGGCATCCTTCGCTCAGGGATCTCTTGGATACGTTGGTGTTATATATTTTCTGATAAAGAGCCTTCGTCAGGGGAACGTTCTCTACGTGAACGGGATGTGGGATGGGGTCTCGGCCATTATCGAGTCCCTGGCGGCTTATATAATTCTAGGTGAAAGACTCAAGGGGCCTCTACAGTACGCGGGACTTGTTCTTGTGATCATAGGCATTCTTATGTTACACGCGCCCGCTGGGGCTATACCATACTAAATACGAAGCTAACTGTGAACCACGGATCTTGTCTTGCCCTGCAGCGCTTGCCCGCCTGCGCCCCCCGCTCTATTCTTGGATACTTGGTCGCGAAATCCTTCTTCGGCTCGTCTATCCACGAGCACTTGCCGATGGACCTGTCCGAGAAGTACTCGTCGGTCTCCATCAGCCAGTACTCGAGCTCTTCGGGGTCAACCTCCCAGCTCTTCAGGAAACGGGCCGTCTTTTCGATGTCGACGAGGTCATCCATAAGACCCTCCATGATCATCTTGCGAAAGCGCTTTGATATTCCCTGTGAGCAAAACTCCAGGGCCTCCTCGATCGCCTCGGTCATCGCCGCGTCGATGATTTCCGCGCAACGCGTCTCGTACGCCTCTTCGTTCCACTGGTCACGAACTTTTGCGAATCCCTTGAAGTGAATTGGGGCCCGGCACATCGGGCACCCCGTCCCAGTCCCCTTCAGGTACCAGGTCTTGATGCAGCCGTTACAAAACGAGTGACTGCAGGTCAGCTTGCAGAACGAGCCAGACTCACAGTAGCACACGGAGCACTCCATTGCTGCTCTTGACCGATCTTTGTTTTGTGGACAAGGTCTCGTGTCCTCAGTCGCCCGTGAGCACACAACCTAAAGATTTCGTCTGCGCCTAGAGTAAGATGCTGGCTCCTCCTCGTCCCCGCCCAACACTCGACCGTCCGCCCCCCGCCTTTTACACCATCCACAGCCGCCCCAACAATGCCTTCACCATGAAGTTGTCAGAAGATACCAGAACTTCCGTCGTCGGCTTCAAATCATATGATACAGCCTACTTCGTCGGACAAATGGTTGAAACAAATTATAATGCAAATAATGAATGGCCAAATACAGACGTCACCTCGGGCAAGATATACCTGCCGAGGGCGCCACCCGACCTAGAGCTCTCTTTGCTCGTTATTCATGGCTGGGATTTTGAAGAATTGAAGTTGTACTGCACAAGTAATCTACTAGATATGATTTCGGTCGATGAAATCACATCTGGTGATGGGTCATTTTCCTTTTCAGGAGATCGTTATTCATTTAGCGCGCCTACAGAATTTTATGCAGATCGGTTTAACCAGATTTTAGCATTGGAACAATAGCCTCTCCCGTCAGGACAGCACGCGCATACTTGGAGCACAGGACAAAGCTAATATGAGGCCAGTCAAGAGCCTCGAGTTTAGAAATCTTAATATTAAATGGATTCGTGTTCACCTCCTTGGCCAGGTCCATTATAACCTCTGGGTCGAGCTTGATATCGAGCATCTTCTGGAGCCAAGCCACATGCTTCTGGTCCTTGGAGTCAAAGGCGTCAATGAACTTCTGAGTGATAGTCTTTGACATTTTCATAAAAGACTTTTTTGTTTTTAAGCCCGTGGCGCAGTCATGAGGGGAGACGGCATGGCTGTACCAGTCGCCGCAGCCACTGGAGGGAATCCATAGGCTCCCGCCATTCCAGCGGGAGTAACCACTGGCACGACTGGCGGGGTTGTGCCCATAGGCATCAGTGCTGGAGACGGGACGACAGAAGTTGGCAAGGGCTGAACCATTGGCGCTGGAGGGACCGACTGCCAGGTTGCCTTGGCGTTTCCTATAGTCTGGGTCCAAAGGCCTGAACCGAAAAATTTAGACCATTGATTACTTACACTCTGCCAGAGACCCGTGAAAAAAAGGAATATAGCGAGTATCAAAAGAATAAAACCCCAGTTTGCGATGCTCGATCCGGCCGACTCGCCGAAGCTGATTGTCATAGCCATTACTCTTGACGAGTAAAAAAGTCCTAAGGGTTTCCGCCCGCTCCACACCCACAATACTTCTCCTCCTTCTTCCTGCACGCCATGAAAAACCATATGGCGAGCACTATGAAAAGTAGGAACAAAAGCTGATTCATCTTACTCTTCGTCGTTATTTTCTTCTGGTTCCGAGTCCTCCCCGTACTCCTCCTCGTCGGCCGGCTCGTCCTCATCCGTAGGATCATCCTCTTCGTCCTCATCCGTGTCATCCTCGTCTGAAGAGTCTGGGACGTAATCAGAGTCGGCGTCGCCCTTGATCCACGCACCATCACCCGCTGGAGCGTACCCTACGACAGTCTCCTCGTCCGTTCCGAGCCACTCGCAAATAGACTCATCATCCACTGTATAAATATCATCCTCATATCGGAAGATTGTGCGACCCTTGTCGTCCTCTTCCGATACGGAACTTAGGTACCGTATAGTATATTCAGGTCCCTCGGCCGAAGAGAATATCTTGGCCAGCAGAGCCTTGGGTTTTTTCTGACCGACGTTGGTCCAGACCCGCACGAGACTCATTGAGAGTCTCTAATAAATCTTTTTTAAGCCATTTTACGCACCTAGTTCAGAGAGGCAATCAGGCGGGCCAGAGGGTCCTTCTTCTTGCGGGCCTGGCCCTTGTTGGATCGCACCTTGCGAAGACCCTCCTTGCGCACGTACTTCTTGGGGCCGCCAGCCTTGGGAGGACGGCCGCGCTTCACTGGGGTGCGGAACAGGGCACGCAGGCCATACGCGTCCACGCGAGCCTCACGCCCCTTTCCACGGTTGGCACGGGGCTTGCGCACAGCCACCTTGCGGATCTTGGTAGGAACACGAGCGGTCGAGTTCGACACGACGTGGACGCCACCTCCTGGGCTCTTCACATAGTGAGCCTTGGGGTTGTAGATCTTCTTGCCACCATCCGTCACGGCAACATACTTGCCGTCAGCGGTCATGTGGATCACGCGCCGCTTGGAATTCATGAACTTCGTTGGGTGGTGGGGAACTGCTTTACGGCCTGCCATTTGGTACTATTACAAAATATTTTTATTCTAGCAAAACTTCCACTTGTGTCCGCAGGCCTTGCAGGTGGCGTAAGTTGTCTGTAGGAGGAGTTAGAAACAAAAGCAACACGAAGACTAAGTAAAAACGCACCATAGGCTCATCGGCTGAGCGGGTCTGCAGCTGGTAGTAGGTCGTCTTGAGGCTCTTGCATTTTCCGCACTTGAGGATCCCTTCGTAGCCCTCTTCCAGCTTCCTCCTCTCCTCCATAAACATGTCTCTCTGGATATTGGCAAACCGCGCCTTTGAGCACGGGCCGTCGGGCCAGAGAACCTCGGGCGGCGCGTCAACCAACTCGGACGACTTGATCTCCTTGGAGAATATCCTGTGCTGGAGCTGCGGCTGGGACCCAAACTCGAGACTCACGTGGCCGTCTGGGCCCACCTTGAGGTCGCACGTGATCCACGAAGGATCTCGCTGGAGCTCAGTCATCAGGTGAGTCGCTTTGAGCTTGTACCTGCTCCTGAACCATCGGTTCTCCCAAGTGGCCGGATGAGGGGTCTTTTTGGTTTCGTTGATGGCCCAATCCCACACAGACTTTTCGATGTTACGGGCGTAAGGTCGGTCTGGGACAATCTGGGCAAACTTGCCTCGGATGAAATTGCGGAGGATGTCCTGAGGAAGAGCCATTTGATTTGAGTGCGTTGGGGTCGGGCCCCCTCCCTAAGACACAGGACCCTTTTTTTCGAGTGCTACGCACTCGGTCCCGGGCCCTTTTTCTTCAGTTTCAGTGCAGACTCGAGCTTTGACTCGGCCCTTTTCAGAGGCTTTGTCCGAACCAGGGCGAGCCCAGAGCCATCACCAGCATCAGCCGCCGGACCTTTGGTCCTCGTGTCAATCTCATGGATCATGTGAATATCTCCAGGCTCGTGAACCCACGGAGCCTTATTTGCACTTTTTCTAAATTCTTCTATTGACAAAGAACCTCCAAATATTTGTAAACATTCTCTTTTTGGAGCTGGAAAACATGTAATTGATTTTCCAAAGACATGCTTTCTATACAAAGCCATGAATGATAGCATCTCCCCAAACCTCGGGCCGGATCTATCAATAATCCAAGACTTTGCGCACTCGAAAGAACAAAAGCGCCCCTTTGTAGTGAACTGCTTCCGGAGAGCATCATATTTAAAAGGTGCGTGAATCTCTGGACCTTCCCATGGGTGACAACACCACCAGCAGCAGAGAGGAGGTGCCATAAAGAATATCTTAGTATGAATAATTAGAATGCTTTTAAGTATCGATGTAGGAATAAAGAATCTTGCAATGTGTCTCATCGATCCTAAAACAAAAAAAATTAAAAGTTGGGATGTGGATGGCGTGCCACCGAACCACTCGGATGGCCTGTACCTGAGTCTCATCAAGCACTTGAATTCAAAAACATGGATCTCAGAATCGACCCAGGTTCTCATTGAAAAGCAGCCCGACCGGAACAAGGGTATGAAGTCCGTGGAGCACCTGCTTCACGCGTACCTCTTGACCAAGGATCCAAAGCGCGAGGTGATCATCTGGGATGCGCGCTTCAAGGTTCCAGATGTGGCCGGGCCGGGCAAGGCGAAGTATGCGGCTCGCAAAGCGGCGAGTATCGAACGAGCCCGCGCATTCATCAAAGAGACGAATACCGAGTGGATCGAGTTCTTCGACAAGCACAAAAAGAAGGATGATTTAGCAGATACCGTGATGCAGGCCCTGTCCTTCATCAACAGGGACTCGCCAAAGACTGTCGCCAAGGCCACCAAGAAACTCACGCCCCGCAAGCCGACAGAAAATCAAAAGAGGACCAAATATTCCAAGGCAAATCTTGCATATATTATTAAAAATAAACTTCCTCAAGATGCGAGGTTCCGCAAGGATCTAGCACGGTACTATAAAAATTTAGAAGAACTCATGTCTGAGTTTGACTTGAAGCCTTAGAAATAAAAAACAATAAAAATATAATGTTTGTAAGAATTTCAAAAACCATGTATGATCGTGAAGGACGGAAATACATGGACTTTGATATGGGAGGGGGAGACATAAGGACCGTGAAGGTTCCATGGCGGTACAACCGGGTCATGAATGTAAAAATTTCAGGAATTAAGCCTATTCAGGATATGCGTCTTGGTGAGTCGTGTGAAGTTGAGATGATTCGAAAGATTTGGGACGGTCAAGGATATTGGATACTTGCTGCTATAAAGCCAATATAGCCCTTTGTTCTCATGGAGGTGCCTTCGTGCCCTGATATTAAAAAGTTGTTAACCGTTAGACCTATTGAGAATGCGTTGGGTATACGCCCACCATCTTTCAGGGTTTGGCAGGATGGGTCGCAAAAGGGCACTATTCGCGTCCCCCGGTTTTACAGGGACGGTGACGGTCCACCCCCAGGGACCGAAGGATCCCCTGCCACTATTAATTTTACGGGCACTTTACGATCTCATCAAGTCGAAGCTGTCAGAAAAGGAGTAGAAGCTGGAAATGGTGTTCTTTCTCTCGATGTAGGATTGGGTAAAACCGTCTGCGCCTTGGCTCTCGCAGGAGAGTTCAAGCGGCGCACACTCATCATAGTTCACAAGGGGTTCTTGGCCGACCAGTGGATCGAACGCATTCAGCAATTCTGTCCGGGCTCAACCATAGGCCGGGTTCAGTGTGACGAGTTCGACATTGAGAAGGACTTTGTTATCGCCATGATCCAGACTCTGTGCCAGCGCCCCTTTGCCCCGGGAGCCTTCAAGTCCTTCGGGACCTTGATTGTCGATGAGGCCCATCACATAGCCGCACAGGCATTCTCTCAAGCCATGTTCCTCATGGCCCCAAGATACACCCTCGGACTCACAGCGACCCCTGAGCGCAAGGATGGCCTGACCCGTCTTCTCTACTGGTTTATGGGGCCAGAGTTTTTCAGGCTCGCGCGGACCCAACAGACCCAGGTGACTGCGAACCGTGTGCCTTTCACATGTAAGGAGTTCCTCGAGGCCCCGCCCGTCACGAGGTTTGGGAAGATGGACTTTGCTGGGGTTGTGACAAAGCTGACTCAGATTCCAGAAAGAAATAAACTTTTAAAAGAAATTATTCTGAAAAGTCCAGGACAACATATACTCGTGTTGACTGACCGGCGCGAACACGCCTTTTGGCTCAAGGAAAACCTGCCTGGTTCTGCCTTGTATATTGGTGGGCTGGATCAAAAGGCACTTGACGAGGCGGCCAAGGCTCGGATCGTCATAGGAACCTTTAGTCTGGCCCAGGAGGGCCTGGATATTCCAACTCTTGATACTGTATTTTTGGTTACTCCTCACTCAGACGTGAAGCAGGCCATAGGTCGTATCCTAAGAGGTGCTTCGCGTCCGGTTATATGGGACATTGTGGACTCGTGGTCCGTGTTGTACTCGATGTGGCGCAAGAGACTCGCAACCTACAAGGAACTGGGTATTTGTGTTGTGAATGATGAAAAAGCGCCTCCGAGTCGAGACACGGAGGTTGTGGGGGGAAGGTGCCTGATCTGAGTCCTATGGACTCGTCTCTACATCGAATCAATAAGGGCAAGGAGAAATACGCCCAAGACAAAAAACATAACCAAGTAATTACACTCGGTCCTATCTGGTCCTGGGCGCATCGGTGCCGCCGAGGGAACAGGAGCCCTGAGGATCAAGGGCTCATCCCACTCCGCGAGGGGGGCCATACACAAGGCCATCTGTTACTATCTAGATAGAAATTTCTTTCTTGCTAGATTTACGTCCCTTTTTGGAAGTCGTCTTGACCGATACCTCACGAACCTCGTCCCCTCCGGCGTCACTGACAACATCGGAGAGTTCGTCAACCTGAGGAGGCGGAGCTGACTGCGGGCCCATCATTCCCATCAGGGAACTAAAGTCAACTCCAGGACCTCGCATCTCTCCGCGGAGTCCGGGCTTCGGCGGGCCGCCCGTGGGGATGTTTTGCTGGGACCTCTGGACTGCATCCATCATATCACGCTGAAGCTGTGGGTTCTGGTTCATCACCTGAGAAACATTCACCGCCTGCTTGAACATCGAGTTGGTCAGATGGAACATCATCGCAGAACCGCCAACCATCATGATCAGCTTGATCTCTGGTGCAACCTCGATCTTATTCTTGTACTTGTTGTGTAGATCCTCAAATACGCCGTCGTAATCGTCCGTCTGCTCCATCATATTCTCAGACCATCCATCGAGCTGGAGATCGAAAGGATCAAACTTCTTATTCAGGAACTCGAGGCCCGTCACCGTCGCAACAAGCATACGCTTCTGGAACTTGATCGAGCGATCGACCTCGATGGAATACGTCATCCGCTTGTACTCTGTGCGAATCTCCTCGATGGGCGAGTAAGAGTTCAGGCGGGCGTTTCCCTGAATTCCCTTTTTGATCAGTCGGCTAATCTTGTTCAGGAGGTCCGCCTTCTCATCCTCGATCGTCTTGTAGCCATCAGAGGGCATCTCGCCGCCTCCCCCGCCCCCGCCGTACTGCTGACCCTGCTGCTCGTCATCCTCGTACTCCTCACCACCATCAAACTCCTCGGTCTGCGGGGCGCTCTGTGCGAACCGCTTGTCCGGGTTGATGAAGTCATCGAGCCCAGGATCGTCAGGCACGGGTGCAGAGGGGCGGGGTGTCATGCGTGGCACGGTGCGCACGGGCCTGGCACGGGCCGTCTTTCTCTCGGGGCGCGCAAAGGAAATCTCATCCATCAGGGCAGCTTCGTCGTCATTAAAGTCCAGACCATTTGACTCGTCAGGATTAATAGAAAGCATGTTCTAAGACCTTTGTAGAAATGAAACCAGAACCTTTAACGCAGGCGAAAAAAAAACTTTGTCCAAAGTAAATGATGCCCATGAAGCTGAAGACGGTTATGCACCTGGTCATCATTGGCCTGCTTCTTCTGATTATATACCGGATGTCCCGGCCCAGCATGTTCGCTCTCCACCCCAGTGAGATGGTGACGACCGGCACGGGTATCCCTCCCTCTGCTCTTTTCAACATGAACCCCGACCTAAACTGTGTTCCAGGCCCGTCAAAGAACGCTTCGTATTACACGCGCGGCCTGACCCCAGGTGGCCTGTGTGGCGATGGCAACTGGGTCCACGACCAGCAGCGCAAGTGGTCAATCCAGAGCGGAATTGGTGGTTCTCTGCTCCAGAACTAGATAAAAGATATAAACTCTAAAAAATTAGAAAATGGTCCGCGTTGTCTTCTGTATGCCCGGGCGTTCTTACTCGCGCGAGTTCCTCTTGGCCTGGTCTGATCTCATCATGCAGGCGACTGCCAAGGGGCACGAGTGCATGATTAGCCAGCAGTACTCTTCGGTCGTCCACTTTGCCAGGGCCCGGTGTCTCGGCGGGGATGTCCTCAAGGGTCCCGACCAGAAGCCGTTCCAGGGCCAGGTGGCGTACGACGCGATGATGTGGATCGATTCTGACATGGTCTTCAAGCCCGATGACTTTTTCAGCATCCTTGAGAGCCCTCACGACGTGACGGCGGGTATCTATATGATGGAGGATCTTCAGCACTTGGCCGTCGTCAAGGACTGGGACACTGAGCACTTTGCCAAGACGGGAACCTTCAAGTTTCTGAGCCCTACAGATCTCGAGAGCGAGCCCCAGTACGTCCCTGTCTCTTACGCAGGGATGGGCTGGATGCTTATTCGCAAGGGGGTCATCGAGGATCTCAAGTACCCGTGGTTCTGGAGCCCCCTTCAGCAGGTCGGGGATCTGGTCGATATGAGCTCAGAGGATGTGTCCCTGTGCAAGGCGATGGCGGCGGCGGGACACCAGGTCTATATCGATAAGAAGATTCGGGTGGGGCATCAGAAGGCGATGATAATTTGAACCGCAGGTTCAAATTAGGCAGAAAAACCTAGGTATAAATTAATGACTTCATGTCTTATTCATGTTGATACAGCTTCAACATCGAATATATATTTAACACAATCAGCTGTAAAAAAAATCAATGGAAATCCTTTTCAGACCTCAATCACTCTTGAGAACCAGCATCAGCGGGTCAAGTCGATATCTCTGAAAGACGCACAGATTCCCATTGGTTTTTGGAACGTGAGGTCCCCGTACAACACGTTATCTATAAACTCTGTGACTTACACGCTCCCCCAGGGCAACTATAACTCGGTCTCGTTCTTAGCGGCCCTTAATGCAGCGGTCGGAAATAGCGTTGGAGTCTTTGCCATTTCTCAGGCAAACAACTTTTTCACATTTACTTCCGGTTCAGGAAGTGCTGTTCTCAATGTGTCCCCTCTTTCAGCTTTGGCTTTTCTCGGATTTACGGATAAGCAAACTGGGGCGTTCATCACGGCCACGAGTTCCTACATAATAAATTTCGACACGTACATCATCATCTGGATTGAAAACTTGGGCCAGTTTTCGGCCGACTCTGGTCAGGTGACGTACAAGATACCTATAGAGGTTGGACAGGGATCAATCCTGCAGTACTCTGAACTTTCTCACTATAGGCAGGTTATTCAATTGACCGATCTCGGGTTTCGCCTCGACCGCCTCAACATAACAGTCCTTGACCGGTTTGGGAATATTTTGAACAATAACGGTCTTGATTGGTCTGCAACATTCGAGTTGGAGTTTGCCCCAGTCACAGAGTACAAGTCCCTTCTGGGTCTCCCACCCCCAGTGCCTATGACACCAGGGACGAACATGATGCTCGTCGGGGCTCTGCTTCTTGCAGGACTTTTACTTATTTTATTTGTAAAGAGTAGTAGAAATGAGTAACACGTATCTTATCCACATCGATACAGGCTCATCTCAGACTGTGACGAGCCCTCAGTCATATGTGAACGCGGGCATCACGCAAAATTACGCAGGTCAGCCCTCGGTAAACAAGGTGAATGGCAACCCTTTTCAGTGCTCAATCATCCTTGGAAACCGCCACCGTAAGATTAGATCCATCAGCCTGAAGAATGCCCAAGTGCCCATCGGCTTCTACAACGTTCGGGCACCATACAATACTATGAATGTCAACTCGATCGTGTATACCGTCCCTCCTGGAAACTATTCATCTGTGAGCTTCCTCGCGACCCTCAATACAACCATCGGAAACTCCGTAGGAGTCTTTGCGATCAATGCGGCCCAGAACCTCATGACATTCACGACCGGTTCGGGATCAGTCACGTTCACCGTGACGCCCCTCAGCCTCTTGTCCTTTATGGGGTTTACGAATGGACAGGTGGGAACATTCATCACGGCGACAAATTCGTACATTATAAATTTTGATACGTATATCAACATCTGGATCGAAAACTTAGGACAGTCTTCCCTCGAGCCGAGCCAGATTACGTTCAAGCTCCCATTGAACGTCAACTCGGGAGGTATCCTCCAGTGGACCGAGCTGAGCCAGTTTACTCAGAAGGTCCTCGTGACTGACCGAGGCGTCAGGCTCGACCGCCTCAACATAACAGTCCTTGACCGTTACGGAAATATCATAAATAACAACGGTATCGACTGGTCTTTCACACTAGAAATTGAGGCGGATACTTAGCAAGTCGCGCAGCGACTTATTCTGGCCCGAAGGGCCAACCTCCAGCCGATGTCGCTGCGCGACCTCCACTCGGTCTCTTTCCCCAAAAAAAAGAAACACTAAAAGTAAATGAGTCTGAATATAGACGGAACTATCGGACCCCGTGCGGGGTCCCAGCCGCCGACCCAGACTCGGCCTTATGACTTTGGCACAGACGCGATTGAACGCCAGCGTGTGTCCCTAGGTCAAGCAATGATGGATGCTGATTTCGAGTATGGCCTCCAGGCGACCAAATGGCAGTCTTACGTCGATGTTCGCAAGTTTCCATCCTTTTTCGAGGTTCCCGGAACCGACTATCCCGTGAGTAACGTCGTTTCGGACGGCGCTGGCCCAAACTCGAATATTACTGTAAATTACACTGGTACAAACACTTCTGCAAACGTGAACGGATTCATCTCCATGTTTGGACTTTCAAATCAAAAGGGTGTTTTTGCTGACCGTGCCGAAGGATACTTTATAGTGACGGCCAACACCTCGACGACCGCCAACTATATTGCCAAGGGAGTCGTGCCAGCGGGAAACGTCCAGTCAAACTTTACATTCTCGCGCCGTGCGAATGTGTATAACGGCGGGACGCTATCGATTCCTTTTACGAGTATCTTGTCCGATGGAACTTCGAACCTCCAGGTTTATACGAGCAACGCACATGGCCTTTTGCCCGGGTTTCCCCTGACGGCGAATAACTTTTGCAAATCCGCCGCTCTAGCGAATGCAATTTATGGAAACTTTTTTGGAACTTTCTTTGTGAGTAACGTGACGAGCTCCATCTCTTTCAATATTGTTGCAAACACATTTACTTTTGGAAATGTTAATTTCATAGATTCCAATCTCACACCGGCTAATTGCACCCTTTATATTTCCCAGTTTGCGAGTCAGCAGCACCGCCCGTACGATGGGGGCGTGCTCTTGAGCACTCTGAGTCCGGCTCACGGGTCGACCGTCTGCCGTCAGTCCAAGAAGGCTTTCCGGTACCAGTCGGGCAAGGGTATCCTCTTTTCCTCCGGCACTCTATTCTCTCCAAACCTGGACATTGCGACCGCGACGCCATCTGGTCCCACGACCACGGTGAGCGGCGTTCCTTTTCTCACGAGCCCCATTGTCATGCAGGTGAGTTCCACATCAAATCTCGCTGTCGGTCAGACCATCGCAGGTCCTATCATCTCAGGAACTTCGGGTCTCGGACCCATCAGCAACACCATGGGAATCCTCACCATTAGTGCAGTTGGCGCGGGGACCGTCACCGCCACGTTCCCAGGAACCTACCCACAGACTCTCGTCCCGAGCAACGGCCTCTCCATCTCGGCAAACGCCACCACGAAAACGACTGGAACCGTTCTCCTCTCCGGGGCCGTGAACCTCCCAGTTACAGCTACGACAGGGTTCACGGTGGGCTCGAACATCTCTGGACTCCCAGCCAGCCTTGGAAACGCCACAATTACAAACATAGGCACTGCTGGGTCCAATCTCCAGTTCGTCTTTACAGGATCTTGGCCCGCGACGGATATTTCCTTCGGAACGGTGATTCCTTCACCATTGTCCAACGCGACCACAACAGCATACTCTCCATACTTGGCGACTATTCCCATCACAACCGCGACCACTTCAGGGACAGGGTTTGCGGCCGCTCAAATTATCTCAGGCCTAGACCCTGGGTTTGGAACAGTGACGGTCTCGGCGGTTGGCGGCTCGAGTCTGTCAGTAACATACACAGGAACCGCTGCCATTCCCCCGAGTATCGCATCTGGACTCACTCTGTCTAACACAGCGACAACGGTGACGACAGGGACGAATCTAGGCACTGGAACCCCAATTGTCCTTACAGTTTCTCCAACCACGGGGTTTACGGCTGGGATGGTCATTACAGGACTTCCGTCTGGTTACGGGGTAGTAACTGTGAGTTCCATACAGGCCGGGACATCTTTGACGTGTGCATATGGCGGAGTAACCCCGACATCTATTCCTGCCACAACAGCCATCACGGGGACGGCCTCAATCCTGACTTCAGGGACGACCAGCACTTTCAAGAGCCCTATTACTCTCACGACCGTCGCTGGTTCTACGCTCGCCACAGGAGGCGGTCAGATACTCACGGGGCTCAATTCAGCATATGGTTTAGTAACAACAACCGCGGCCGGCTCCACCACTGCAACAGTGACATTTACAGGAGCCACCGCCGCCCCTTTGACTATTCCTGCCGGAGTCTTACTGACTTCTTCAGTAACCTCGAACGGCCCACCCGTCGAAACCCCGAGCAACAACTTTTCCCTCGTGGTCGCGAGCACTCTTGGGTTCCTCCCGGGGCAGACCATAAACACCTACGATGCAGCCGGTACGACTCTCAAGCCCTTTGGCGCAATGAATCCAGTCACTATCAACGCCATATACACATCAAACTCCACTCTCTCATGTAATTTCCTTGGAACATACTCAAACATAACATCCGGAAACACCGTCACCTTCCGGTCAAGTGGTCTCACCCTGACTTCAAATATCATTCCAGGAGGGACAACCTTCACCCTCCCGGTGGCTGGAACCACTGGGTTCGCGGCCGGTCAGACCGTCACGAGTCTCCTAGGTCTCAATATGGGTACGATAAGCATCACTGGAGTCACACCCGCAAGCGCACCTGCAGGGGCGAACCTCGCCATGAACTTTACGGGCACCTGGCCTACTCCCAATCCCATTCCTCTCGGAACAACCGTGGCGACTCTTCCGGCTGGATCAAACCTCCAGATCGTGACTGACGTGGGCCACGGAATACCCACATCGGGAGCCACCGCGACGATTCGCAACTTCACGACGACTGCCATCAACGGAACTGGCTATACCATCTCGACCGCCATCGACTCCCGGACCGTGAATGTCCTCACGCAGCAGAATCTCACATCGGGCCAAATAAATCTTGGAGACCAGCCCCGTCTCGTCATCACCAACTGGCACGGGTCGACTGTTCGCGCGGGCTGTTTCGAAGACCCCAACGGCCTCTTCTGGGAGTACGACGGCCAGACCCTCTCTGTCGTGCGGCGCCAGTCCACCTTTACGTGCGCTGGATACGTCACAGTCAGTCCTCAGAGCCAGATTCTCCTAGGGACAACGCCAACCAACTCCTTTGTGAGCTCTGGGACGACCGTCACCGCCTTCACCACTGGCATTGGAGAAACCTCAAATATCTTCACAATGACGGGCGCGTCGCCTCTGCACAATATCACAGCCGGTCAATACTGTCAGCTTCCAGGCCTCGGATACGCCTGGGTCGTGGGAGCCACTGACTTTTACCAGGTGACCCTTGGATTCACGCCAACCACATCCGCAGTGACAATCACCCCGGCCCAGATTTTGGCGGCTGCCTTTTACACTCCGACGACCCGTTTCCAGGACCAGCTCAAGGTCAACGACCGTTTCACTATCCGCGGAATGGTCCACCAGGTGACGAGTATCCAGGGCCAAGGAGTTCTGACCTTTAATCCACCCTATAGAGGTGCGGCAAACATCACACCCGCGACCCCCGTCAAGTGCTGCAAGATCAAGGAACTCCGCGTTCCTCAGACCCAGTTCAATCGGGATACCATAGATGGCAAGGGTCCCTCGGGCTACAGGGTTGACCTCAGTCGTCAGCAGATGATTGCCCTTCAGTACACGTGGTACGGCGCCGGTTTCGTGGATTTTATGATTCGCGGGCCCGACGGAAACTTCATCATGTGTCACCGCATCAAGAACAACAACGTAAATGACGAGGCCTATATGCGCTCGGGCAACCTGCCCGTCCGCTACGAGCTCAGCGTAGAGTCCAGAGCGTCCGTATCGTCTCTAGCAGCCAATATAACAGCATCGCAGACAACCATACCCATCAACGACCCGACGACTCCATTCCCAGCCTCGGGAGGGACACTTCTCATCGATAACGAGCTTGTCTATTACACGGGAACAACGGCGACGAGTTTCACTGGGTGCACGCGCGCCGCCTCTCTTGTATACAATGTGAATGACATCAACAGGACTTTCACGGGGCAGGCTGCATCGACCCATCTCGCCAACACATCTGTAAACCTCATCAGCTGCACGGCAACCCCCACGATGACTCACTGGGGCTCATCCTTCCTGACTGACGGGCAGTTTGATACTGAGCGTGGGTACTATTTCAACTATTCAAACACTGCCGTCAACATCAGTGCCACAAGCGGAACCCCCGCCTCCGCCTTTGCCATCCGCCTGGCTCCCTCTGTAACCAACGGACTCGTAGGAGATATTGGAGTCAAGGAACTCGTGAATCGTGCACAGCTTCTTCTTCAAAAACTCGAGGTGACTTCAACACAGAGTATACAGACGATTGGCTATCTCAACCCGACCAATGTCGTTTTCGATCCGACCAAGTGGCTCAACGTGAATAACCAGGGCAACGGAACTCAGCCCAGTTTTACGCAGTACTACACCGGAGACCTATTGGCTCCTGGATTCAATCCTCTCCCGGGTGAGCGCATCTTCCAGACCATCGTTCAGCAGAATAACCAGAATAACCTGGATCTTACAGGAATCAAAGAGCTGACAAACTCGTGCATTGGAGGAAACCGGCCATTCCCAGACGGACCGGATGTTCTTCTCATTTTTTGCCAAAGTCTTGGAGTGGCGTGCACGGCGCAGGTGAACCTGTTTTGGCAAGAGGCACAAGCCTAAACTTAAAATATCATTAAAACAGTAGATGTGTGACTGTTCCGACAGTATCACGAATGGGGCAGCCCCGGTTGCAGCAACGGTGGGGCCAAACCTGACTTTATCAAATTTGTACGCAGGGAATGTGTTTGCAAATTTCATAAGCGTCAGTAATATTTTGATTCCAGGATCTCCAGCTATTCCTGGATACGTCTTGGAAACGACTGGAACAAGTATAGCATGGGTCGCACAGTCTGGGAGCTCGACAGCTCTTAATTTATTATTTACTGGAGATTACCCAACAAAAACGCTGACTGGTTACGTAGATGTCTCAACGGGAGTATTATATGCAGTAACGTCGGCAAGTACATCATCTGGTTCTCTTGTTCTAACAATTCAGTTATTTGATCCTACGTTTTCATACACTATAAACACCCTAAGTCCCTCATTGGGTTATGTCACTCTTCCATACTGGGACACTCCCGTCACTCAGTTTGCAATGACGGCTACAAACACGTCTTTGCAGCTTCAATATATTAGCCAGATTTTATCTATAAGTGCAGCCTCCCCTGGAATCGTCGATACGACGCTAGGGGATTACACGTTTAGTTCGAACGATATGAATGCTACGAACGCAAAGCCAAATGTACACTCATATATATTATCATGGACAGATACTCTTACTAAAACAGGTTCTATACAATCAGGGCAGACTGGCGCCAATGGAGGATCAGCATCATTTTCAGTTTCATTCATGAGTTATCAAAATGGTACTTATGTGCCGTGGGGAACTTCACTACCTATTTCAGTTCAGTGGCCATCTATTACTGCACGAAATGATTTCGCACCATCTCTTCCCACGACTCTAAATTTTTTAAGAAATTATCAGTCTGCAGCTTATACTGTAACTTATTCAGGTATATATACGAGTCCCGTGATAGATACTCGTATAGGAAATGGCGGTTCGTCGGGGACGTCCATCCAGACGCCTTCTGCACCGTCGGGCACTCTTCTAATAGGCTCTCCATATCTGTATAAGGATAGCAATCCAATAACTTTAAATTTATTTTCAAATATAGTTTTTAGCCGGCCAAGTACAGTATCGGGTGGAGGGGGCTACACGCAGAATATATCTTTCACAACACTTCAGACGAATTTCAAACCCACCACCACTTACGGCTTTTTTTGGACACAAAATGTTGCCCAGCACGTAATAACCTCTAGCCCCGAAGTTGTCATAGGAACTTCTTGGGCAGCCAACGACTCTGTTTTAAAGAACGCCCAGGCGAGCCTCCCTTTTACAATCAATGCATCCGGAACTTCCTCAAACCCAGAATTATATATAGGTTTTACTCGAGCATCGGGGTCATATTCTAACGTCACTTTTACAGGCGGGACACCTGATTGGGGAGGAACTATTGTGCTCAGTCCAGCAGGTTCCGATGTTCCAGGTGGATACAATCCAGTAACATATGCATACTACCGATTTTACTTGTCCTCTGATCAGAACATAACCATTAACGCTTCAACTGTTGCTCCTTTCGACGGATCTCCGACCATATCAATAACATCACAAGCGCTTAATACATTTTTAAGCAACATATCCCAGACCTCCTTTACTTCTGGATATAACGGGAGTTTTCCGGCTCATCTTTCTCTAGCTCTGGATGGAACGACAACATCTGGAACCACATTTTCGAATACACTTATAGGAACAAATAGCAACGGAACTATTATTTTTCCAAATATGACTTTACACAAAAATAGCAGATATACAATAAAAATTAATGTAGGAGGACAATTTTACACTGCAGACACGGCGCAGAACACGCCCATCTCAACCTCGTGCACATTTCCAACACAGACCGTGGCTTCCTGGCCCACCTTTTGGACTCAAAAGGCTGCGAATCCCGCAAGCTTAACAAGTTCAGATATTCTATCTGGTGCATGGCCGTCGACGATTATGGCAAATTCGAATGGTGGAATTCCAGGTACTTTCACTTTTAATAACGGCACAAATCCAGAGTTTTTCTTCGGATATTCTGCCAACAATGCGACATTTAGCTCGAGTAGTACATTCGTTGCACTTAAAATTAATGGCGGTGCGGACGTGACCCCTGCACCCTACATACCAAATGACCAATCGACTACAGATGGAACAGTCAACCTCTTGCCCACCTCAGCCCCTGGAGATTATCTTAGTGAAAAATTTAAATACTTTCGATACTACATCAACCCTGGTACATACTCGAATCCCACACTTACTCTGCGTACATATCCAGGAGGCTTCGACGGTGCTTCTTTCGCCACATTTAATGTTCCTACACTTCCCACATGGCTGAGTAATGTATCATCGACTACATATAGTGTTGGCTATAATGGACATTATGGAGGAACACTGGCTATGACGCGTACTTTCACTTTAGGATCGGGGCTCGGACAAGGAGTGGAATCCAACGCAGGACCTCTCGTATCTGGGACATATACATTCCTAAATAAGACCTTTCACAAGAATAGCATATACAATCTAGTGATAGGACTGACCACAACATTTATACGACCGGGTCTCGACACATCTACATCTACAGCAACGGCAGGGAGTTCGACTTTTAGCGCAACACCTGCCCTGTATCCCAGTTTCTATAATACTTATAGCACGGCGACCGTACCGACCACACCAGCCACAGGAAATTGGGCGGGTGCTTTTAACTCTGGAACGTGGCTAGGCTCTCCTTCCCTGTATCATCAATCTACAAGCGATACTATACCGACACCCATCTCGTCTGGAACATCATCTGGTAACCAAGCATTTATTTTTGGATATTCGCGTAAATCTTCAATAGGTTATTCAAATCTTACGGTTAGTATTAATTCTGTCCAACAGACTCCCGACTTGAGTGGAACAGTTACACTCGCGCCATCGGGCGCTCCGTCGGATTACGCATCTGAACCATATGTGTACTACAGATATTATCTGCCTACCAATAACCCCTCACTCACGTTATCTACATCAACTGGGCCAAACGACCTGGCGAATAGCCCAACTCCTACACTTACCGTCGCCCCCGTTAGTTTGTATAATTTTTTGAGGTGGAACACATTTACAACCTTTACAGTGACTTATTCGGGGCAGTTTTCTGCTGTAATTTCTGGTCTAGGCTCTTACGGAACCCCCTCGGTCAATGGATCATTATCCGGAATAGGGACCACAGGAACCACGACGTCTGGCACGCTTACGTGGCCTGGTCCTCTTTATAACCAGAACTCCTTCCCTTTGGCATTCTCAATTACTGCGACATATCAGACACCTGAAGGGGTGACTGTTCCCAAACCACTTTCTTGTACTGCCGTGTTTTCGGCGACCGTCAGCTATCCAACATTCTGGACGCAACAATCTACGGGGACGACCCTCACATCATCAATGGTGGTCACAGGTACCTACGCGGGCAATAATGGAGATCTTGTAAACAATTATTATGGTGGGTTGCCGACATCTGTTACCCCAACGTCAGGACTTCAAGAATTTTATTTTGGATATTCTCGAAAGTGTACAACATTTTCAGCGTCTACATATGATCTAGTGGTTCGAGATAATACTACAAGTACATACTTAACCCCCGACTACTCTAGCAATATAGCACTACAGTGCTCAGGCGTGCCCACCGGATGGAATTCATCAAATTACGTATATTGGAGATACTTGACAAATTCTACAAGTCTTGGATTGTCACTTACTCCTAGTACAGCAACGGGAACTCCTAGTTTAACCTTTACAGCACCAGTCGCTTCAAATAATTTCTTGAACTGGGTTTCCAGCACTTCGGGAACAGCCAGTTATATAGGATCATATTATGGAGTCATGACATTTACTAATTCTGGACAAGGGATCCTGACTGGTACACTATCCGGGACCTCAAATGCACTGTCTTTAGATTTTGGATTTAAATTACACAAGAGCAATTCTTTTAATCTCAGTATATCAATGAATACACAATTCCAGAAACCCGATTCCCTTGGCGATCTTATAGGAAGCACTCCAACTGGCTGGTACAACAACCCAACAGCTCTGCTGAGTGTAACCTATCCAACATTCTTCGTATTGAGAGATGTTATTTATGAACAGATCCTTGTAACAGATATAGTTTCAGGGTTATGGAGCGATAATTCAGGTAATTTTAAGACTATTTCTTACAATGGTTCTACAACTGGAGATAATCCGTGGTATGTAATTCACGATGATGGAATTTATAATTATGGAATTTCTAATGGAGGGCCGGATGCGATAGTCATCCCTGCAAGAACCGGGTCTTCTACTCGATTTCTGTGGTACTGCTATACCACAAGCAACCCTGTGTATAACGCACTAACAAGCAAGACTGTGAATTTTTATTCATATTATACAGGGCAATACAATACGGGCGGGGTCCCTTCGTATACGGGACAGACTACGCTAAATTTCCCCGGGACGGCGTTGGGTTCACTTCCGTCAGATTACATGCAACAAGTGTATAATATAGGATATATAGTGATAAATGACAGCAATTATGATTTCCACTTGCAGATTTCGTGGAGTTAAATATTATATGCTACTTCTAGATGTCACAGATAGGAGGAGGAGGCTCCTACCCTTACAATGACGCTATAAACGTGTCTGGTATTGCGACCATTACTGCTGTTGGAACTTGGATCTCTTCTAATCCCGGGGTTCCTATATCTTATCAGAACCAGTTGAGAGGAGGTTTACAGTGGGTAGATGGCGTTAATTTCAAACTAACAGACATTTCTTCCAAGAGAATTGATGTTGGAATGATTGTCTACCTTCAAAACCAGTATACGGCGGGGCCAACCACGCGAAACCCTGGATATTATATGTTTAATTTTACTGTAGGCCAGACACGAAGCCTTACACAGGGAACGCTTGTACCAGCTCCGACGGAAGCCAACTGGACGCCAGTGACAATTATTCAGGACGGTCCGCAAGTAGGTCAGGCGCTCTTGTCTAACGCAGGCGGAGGCGTCTATTGGGGAACAGTAAGTGGCGGAGGAGGATCCCAATGGTCCAATATAGCTTCAGGAACTCAGAATTTAATTTATTTTACAAATTTTGTTGGAATCGGCTCATCCGCCTTGCCCACAGCGAACCTGATGGTCACTGGGAACATCTACGCGAGCAACGCTATTCAGACGCCAAGTCTCATCGCAACAACGGCCAACATAGGAACCCTAAATGTCGCAGGAGCTGTGACCTTTTCGAACGTGAGTGGTAATGGGGCGGGTCTCACCTCTCTTAACGCCTCGGCCCTCTTTGGGGGTGCAAACCTTACGAGCCTGAACGTAACGACCCTCGAGACAGTTTCGAACCTTACAGCAACCCTGGCCAACATAGGAACCCTAAATGTCGCAGGAGCTGTGACCTTTTCGAACGTGAGCGGTAATGGGGCGGGTCTCACCTCTCTTAACGCCTCGGCACTCTTCGGAGGTGCGAACCTTACGAGCCTGAACGTCACGACCCTTGAGACAATTTCGAACCTTACAGCAACCCTGGCCAACATAGGAACCCTGAATGTCGCAGGAGCTGTGACCTTTTCGAACGTGAGTGGTAATGGGGCGGGTCTCACCTCTCTTAACGCCTCGGCCCTCTTTGGGGGTGCAAACCTTACGAGCCTGAACGTAACGACCCTCGAGACCGTCTCCAATCTCAAGGCTACTCTTGCCAATGTCGGAACTCTCAACGTCACAAGTCTTGAGACTGTTTCCAACCTTACGGCCTCCTTGGCCAATGTAGCAACCCTGAACGTCACGACCCTCGAGACCGTCTCCAATCTCAAGGCTACTCTTGCCAATGTCGGAACTCTCAACGTCACAAGTCTTGAGACTGTTTCCAACCTTACGGCCTCCTTGGCCAATGTCGGAACTCTCAACGTCACAAGTCTTGAGACCGTCTCCAACCTCAAGGCAACCCTTGCCAATGTCGGAACTCTCAACGTCACAAGTCTTGAGACTGTCTCCTTGGCCAATGTAGGAACCCTGAACGTCACGAGCCTCCTCACGGCCCCCTTGGCAAACATAGACACCATAAATGTCGCGAGCCTTTACGCAACGAACATAGCCGACTCTCTCGGAAGTTTTGGCGCCCCTGATACCATATTTTATCAGACGGGGAGCGGACCGGTGTGGTTGTCACAGTGGGTCAATGATACATACGGAGCTCACTACCCGAGTAATATTGGAATAGGCGGGCTGTCCGGGATGATGGGTTATAACAACGATAGCACTCTTATTCAGCTTGATATCAGAGGCGGTCTGGCTGTTGAAGATAATCCAACAACGGATTCATCCTATTTGGCATCTGGAACGGGCGGTCTTGGCCAAAGGCCTCATAATAGTTTTTATACTGGAGATTTCTCTGCGAAACAGAATTGGGCGTTTGCTGTAAACGACAGTGGAACAAAGCACCTCTCGGATCCGCAGGCTATGGTGAACTTTGCAAGGCTTGAGAATAATGGGGATGGAAATTTTCATCTTGAATTTGTAAACGCATCTCAAAATACCGCCTATTACGCAGATTATGGGGTGGGCTTTGGTTTTTATGATTCTGGGCTACAAACATCGTCACCAAATCCGAGTCCTTTTATTATTTGTGCACACACGACTCAGTTCTCAAACACGTCAAGCGCTCCTCCCGCCATCTCGATAGCTATGGACGGAAGTCAAAATGTATCCATAGGAAATATTTATCCATACGCAACTCTTACAGTCTATGGAAACGTGTTCATGACGTCTGCAAATGCGATAATTTATCAATATCCTCCTGTTCCTCTCACAAGTGATAGTACAGATATAAGCGGGTCGAGTTACGGGAACGGAACATACACTGTATCCGGGAGTATTGATACAGAAACAAGCGGTGATGGGTGGCTTTTATTTGACTTTGATACTACTACTCCACTAGTTACTGCAAGATCCCAATACGACCCTGGAACTGGCGCATATATAGGCGCCAACTCCACGACAGTGGGTGGAAATCCAGTATTGGGAGAAACTATACAAATAAATTTTACAAGTTTATTCCAATTTTCAACTTATACTCTATGGGAGGGAAACCCTGGTCTTGATCTCCCTGGAAAGTGGGTTGTTGCAGGGTCTCTTGATGGGGGGACGACATGGACGCAGGTTGATTCGCAGGAGCATTCAATTGGCGACTGGTCTTCCGGAAACATAGTAGTTTCAGGTATAGACGGGCCTGCCTATTCATCATACATTTTAATAGTAACAAATACAGTCACCGCCAGCTCATATTCTGGTAATTTCCAGCTTGCCGAGTGGTCGATTTATATGATATTTCCCCCACCTGCAACTGAACTCACGGTTATAGGAAATGTACTCGTTTCACAGACCCTCACGGCCAATTACTTATCAGGAGACGGAAGTCTTTTAACAAACTTGACTGGTGGGAACGTCAGTGGAACCGTCGGTTATGCTGACTATGTTGTCCAAGCCGCGCAGTCCGCCATAACATCCGTGGGAACCCTCACGGGTCTCACGTCCTCTGGGACTGTGACCGCAGCTCATTTCTCAGGAGACGGAGCAGGTTTATCAAACATAAATGCATCAAATATTACACAACCATTTGCAAACCTCGTCGTCTCGAACTCTGTTACAACGAAGAACGTCGTATCGTCATCACTGATCGTTTTTGGTGCCATAACATCTAACGCGGCGAACACGACACTGTTCTACGATACCCTGACGATACCGTATATAAATACCCTCTATTTCACAGCTTCTAATATTGCTGGAAATGGGGCCGCTCTGAATTCTCTCAACGCCTCGAACCTCTTAGGATCGGCGAACCTGTTGTCTCTCAATGTAGCGCGACTTGAGACAGTCTCTAATCTGATCGTGACCCTGGCCAACATAGGAACCCTCAATGTCACGAGCGCCGTCACTTTTTCAAACGTGAGCGGAAACGGAGCTGGGCTGACGGCTCTTAACGCCTTAAACATCACCACGGGTATTCTCTCTTCGTCCCTGATCTATGGAAACACCCTGTCGAACATCAACGCCTCAAACATCACCACGGGTATTCTCTCTTCGTCCCTGATTTACGGGAACACCCTGTCGAATATTCAGTCGTCGAATATTACCCAGCCATTTGCAAACTTGGTAGTCTCGAACTCATTAACGGTCACAAACGTTTTTGCAAACACAGAGACTCTGACGGGCACAATTCCACCCATAATTGCAACAACTGTAATTTCATTGTCATATGGAAATGGAATTTATGTAGGAGTTACACCAAGTACCACGGGTGCGTATTCGACTGACGGAAAGATTTGGTCAACGACGACTCTTCCAAACTCAAGCTGGAGTTCGACGGCATATGGACTTGTTGGCGTGACGCCATATTTCGTGGCTGTTTCGAGTACAACATCAGATCTTCCAATATATTCAACAAATGGAACGGTGTGGAATTCTGGGACTATTTCTTCTAGTGGAGGTATTTTGTATTCAGTCACATACAGTGCATCATATTTCGTCGCTGTAGGGAGCTTTAGCGGTTCGGCTGGATTTGCTTATTCGACAAATGGAACGTCGTGGACAATCGCAAATACTGGGGGGCCGGGAACTTACTCAGCCGTGACATACGGTGGGACCTATTTTGTGGCTGTTTCGCAGTCGAACCAGGTGGCTTGGTCTACAAACGCAACATCGTGGTCATATGGTGCGAATCTTCCGAGTACTCGGTATTGGTCATCGGTGGCATATGGTGGTTCATATTTCGTTGCTATTTCGCGACAAGGAGGAGCTTCTGCATATACTACAAATCCGACAACAGCATGGACTGCCGTGGCTCTCCCGAGTACACAATATTGGATATCCGTGACATATGGAAAAGGAACTTTCGTGGCCGTTTCACAAAGCACTTCAGGTGTCGCCGGTACAGCGGCCGCCTACACGACAAACCCATCGTCAGGTTGGACCTCATCGACCCTCCCAAGTTCTCAGATTTGGCAGACGGTCATATACAACGGAAGTTATTTTATAACAACCGGAGGAGGCGCCGTCGCCCTCTCATACGACGGAATATCGTGGTACCTTACCGGATCAATTCCTACGATGCTCACGTTTTCGGCGCCCCCGGCTTCCGTTGGAAAATTGATACAATATTCAAACCCACTCGGGGGGTCATTCGCGGTCGATACAGTCGGCGCTGTCACAGCCTCGAACGTCTCGGCAAACGGTCTTGGCCTTTACTCCATGAGCGCCTCGAACGTCACGACCGGTACCTTGGGCAACTCCCTGCTCCCGAGCATAATAAGCGTATCGAACGTCTCGGCAAACGGGCTCGGCCTTTATTCCATGAGCGCCTCGAACGTCACGACCGGGACCCTGGGCAACTCCCTGCTCCCGAGCATAATAAGCGTATCGAACGTCTCGGCAAACGGGCTCGGCCTTTATTCCATGAGCGCCTCGAACGTCACGACCGGGACCCTGGACAACTCCCTGCTCCCGAGCAACATTGCAGTATCAAATACTCTTACATCATCAAATTTATACTTATCTGGAGGAGGACTCACTGGAGCGACGGGTGGGAATATCGTCAAGGGGGCCGTCGAGTTCAACACGACCGATAACGTGTTCTATTCGACTACGGTAAATTTGAGAGGACTTTCTCCTAGTATATTCACATATCGATTAACTGCGGCGGTGACACTGGGGTCCCAGGGATCCTCTGGTACGACCGCGTGTTCATGGCTTAGCGGCACGACTGGTTTTGGCGTCACCTTGCCAGTTGGTTTATATAAAGTACGTGGTAAGTTACTATTTACAGTTACACAAGCAGCAACATCAGGTACAATGAACACGGTATGGACAGGCCTGGCGGGTTATACGATAGGTATAACAACACAAACTGTTCTTACAACGTCAGCATTTACAACTGCCATTGCGGCAACCGCCCCTTCAAGTATAGATAACGTAACTAAAACTACGGTTGCCATACATCCAGCTACTTTAACTGCAGCGACTGCAACAAATTTTTATGTAATGATGGACGGTTTCGTAAATGTAACGGTCGCAGGCACTGTGATACCGCAGATAGCAAATAGCGCGGCCGGTTTGTTTACAGTTTTACAATCACGTGCCGGGACATATATAGAATTTACAATGGTGGGCAGGCAGGGTGTAAATCCTAATATTGCAGGATGGGCCTAAGAAACTCTCACCAAGTAATAGATGGCGGCCTATTTCAGCAGGACTGGGGGAGGTGTCTTTGCAATTCCCCCTACCACCATAAACTCAGACCTCATTCCAGCCATAGACGACTTTTACGTTCTAGGCACGTCCTCTTATCGCTGGAAGTCCCTCAGTCTCGGCCCAGGGACACTCTTCTTGACTGACACGGCTCTTGGAACTCCAGCTGGAATAACCGTCACAAATGGCCAGCTCCTCACAAACAATAGCTCAGGGGCAGCCCTGATAACTGGAAACCTTGTTCTCATAGATACGGTCACACAGGTTCCGACAAATCTGACGGTTAATAACGGGACCCTGCTCTTGAACAACGTCCAGTCAATTCGCACTGGAAATGTTGATTTTATTGATTCTGTACTGGGAACAGCAGCGACCATGAATGTCCAGAACAAGGTCTTGACTTTTAGCAACGTCAATTCAGTCAAAGCTGGAAATGTTATATACTCAGACGGTCTGACCCAGAGTAACGCTTACATCAAGCCGACCGCAAAAGTATATCCGACTTCACCTACTATTTCAGCTGTCGACATTGATTTATCAACTTCTAATGCTTTTATTCACTGTCACTGCGCCGGGCAACTGACACTCTCTGTTTCGAATGCGACGCCTGCAAAACAGGTACAAGTTTTCGCTTACTGGGGAGGCGGTGGGTCAAACTTTATAGTGACAGGAGGAGGCTGGAACACAATTGCTAACAACGGGACCAACCCGTATTACGTGACTAAAACCTTCTGCGTCGTCACCGTAACATCTATGGACTCTACTCTATCAAATACTTTCATGGTCATAAATAATTTTTAGCCCGCGCCCCACTCTCCAAAAAATAAAACAAAATAATTTTAATGTTTCTGACATGGATAGCCTCAGAGCTCGCAGTGATTGACGAGTCGGACGGATCAGTCTGTCATGTGTTCGAACGGGAGTCGGAGCCCCGTCACTCGTACAAATACATGACATCCTGGGTTGAGAAGAATTGGAAGGGTGACTTTACAGGGATGTGGGACCAGGCCCATAAGGTCTGGTCGAACGTGGATGTCCAGAACCAGATGGCTCTGTGGTCTATTGATCAGCAGAAGGAACAAAATTTTAAAGATATTCGAGAGGGGCTACTGGCGACCCTCAAGGGCTACCAGGGCACCACTGAAGTCAAGAGGCTCTTTGAGGAGGCCCTCAAGGACCTGGAGTACTGAGACGGAGTCGAGGCCCGCAGGGCCTCTGTTCCAGATCCTAGGATCACGAATCTCGTGCATGGGGCCTGCGGCCCCGGGACGCCACTCGGTCTCAGTACACCAGCCCCCAAATCACAGTGCATAGCAGCACGTACACAAGCGCGTGCAGGAGGACGCCCACCTGAGTAGGCCGTCCTGTAGCATCCGCGACCCGAGGACCAAGAACCCGTCCGGTAATCATAAACATCCGCGGGTTGGCCACAATGAAGAACAGAACAAAGGGTAGGATCTTGTGCATCATTTTATAATAGTAAGAGATATTAATGTCAGCCATCTGGTACTATGGCGACCAGAAGGTCCTGGGCAATTATGTTCAAAATCAAAACTTCACCTCTGGGGGTGTCTTTTATGCCTCAAACATTACAACCCTGGGAGTTTCAGCATATATAGGAGCCCCTGCCGGCCCCTGGTTCACATCTGCAAATGTCGTCACCTCGAACCTTCAGACTGCAAACCTCACGAGTTTCTTTCCAAACATGTCTCTCAACGGCTATAAATACGGAGCCAATACGAGCAACACGAGCTTTCTAGGAAACTTTTACGTGAGCAACTCCTTGACCGCCTCTCTCCTCTCCGCCTCTCTCCTCAACACCTCTATACTCTCTGTCCAAAGTCTATTTCCTGGAAAATTCTCTCTCGGAACCTCCAATCCCTCTGGCACTATGCTCTACATTCAGGGCAATGCCTACGTCTCGAACGCCCTGTTAAGCACGACTCTGGTTTCGACCATGAACGCATCTGTTTCGAACATAGTGACGATCATCGCAGGGTACATGGGTTCGGGCGCTTCAAACCTCTACGTCCAAGGCAACGTCTATGTAAGCAACGCCCTCACGGCTACAAATGTCTCTGTGGCGACTCTGAATTCTGGATTTTTGAACACAAAAAGTATTGTATTTCCGAGTAACGCATGGATAGGAACGGACGTCCCGAGCGCCTCGAATCTCTTTGTCCAAGGCAACGTCTACGTAAGCAACGCCCTCACGGCTGGAAACGTCCTCGTGACGACTCTGAATGCCGGGTTTTTGAATTCAACAACTATTGTTTTTGGAAGTAATGTGGGGATCGGAACGACGAGTCCGCAGGGCGCGAACCTCTTTGTCCAAGGGAACGTCTTTGTCGCTGGTCTCTTGACAACCCCGAACCTTCAGTATAGCGTCGAGGACCTGACTCTCAGATCCCCACATCTCATTCCAAACTCTGTAAACGGCCCGCTTATTCAGGCGTGGATATCTGGAACGTGTAATGCAGCCCTGACCTCTTTCTGGTCCAAGAGCTCAAGTCCTGCGTATTCAAATGTTGTTTATGGGACTGGATATTCAGGAGGTGTCTTTCTCCCGGACGGAACTGTCCTTTTCGTTCCTTCGGGGTCCTCATCAATAGGACTCTACACCCCAAAGACGCAATTGGCCAGTCAAGTGGTCCCGAGTGGTGCGGCCATCACCGACTCTTTTAACGGTGGGGTCCTTTTGCCCAACGGCAATGTCCTCTTTGTCCCACAGACTTCGAATATAGGAATGTACAACCCCGTGAATTTTAATTATTCTGTCGTGGCTTCGCTCCCTACTGGTTCGTACTCGGGTGTTCTGACATCGAACGGCGTCATATTCGCGCCCCAAGGAACTCCCTCAAATGTCATGAACTTTACTGGAGGGTCACTGTCGAACATCCTTGCGCTCCCCTTGGCGAGTGGCGGCGGGGCCCAACAAGGCGCCTGCCTCTTGCCCTCCGGAAACGTCCTTGTTCCATCCCCCGGGACGGCCAATGTCATCCAGTTCGATCCGGTCGGTCTTGGATCTTCGAATATAGTCGTAGGCACGAGCGGCTTCAGCGGTCTTGTCCTCGCTCCAAACGGTAACGTCATCGGAGTCCCTTTAACTTCAAACATCCTCGTCATCAACCCAAACCTCGGGACTTCCTCAAATGTCCGAATCTCAGGGTCTTTCAGTGGCGGCTGTCTCCTGCCGTCCGGAAATGTTGTGTTCGCTCCCAGTTCTACATCGAATGTCGGGATGTTTGACCCAGTCACCCTGACGTATTCCAACTCCTCCGGGGCCCAAGGCTTCTCGGGCGCCACCCTCGTTCCGAACGGGCAAGTTATTCTCACCCCTTCGACCTCTGCAAATGTCGGCGTCCTGGATACTCAGACTCCCGTCCAGAGCGCATTTTGCTTGAGTCCCTACTTTAATAAATTCTGAGCAAGTACTAGAGATGGTCTTGATCACCAATTTCGGTGATGTGACTACGACAGGGAACATGACAGTCCAAAACACTTTGACCGTCCAAGGTGTTTTTTCGAGCCTTGCAGGAATTCTCGTCGGTGCGGGTCCTGCCACCATAGGGAACGTGACGAGCGGCTTTAGCCAGATTTACGTCTCTACGATGAACACCTCAACAATGAATGTCACGAGCCTTTATGGAAACGCTGGATTCATAGGCGTCGGCACCACCAACCCCTCTGGGACCACCCTCTACGTCCAAGGCAACGTCTATGCGTCAAACACACTCACGACCCCAAACATCTTTTCCCCTGCGGCAAATATAACAGCCATAAACACAGGAAGTATCATCAGCTCCACAGGATTCCTTGGCATAGGAACCACAAACCCCTCTGGGACCACCCTCTACGTCCAAGGAAATGTATACGTCAGTAACGCTCTCGTCACCCCCAACCTCTTTGCATCCACTGCAAATATAAATTTATTAAATGTTTCGAGTATTTTAGCCGGCTTCGTAGGTATAGGCACGAATCCAGGAACCGCGAACCTCTATGTTCAAGGAAATGCCTATGTCTCAAACGCCCTCACAACCCCCAACCTCTTTGCGACCACGGCCAATATCACCCTCGCAAATATCACGAGCATTTCATCCGGCTTTGTGGGTATCGGCACCGTCACCACCGCCGCGAACCTCTACGTCCAAGGAAATGTCTACGTCTCAAACGCCCTGACGACCCCTAACCTCTTTGCGACGACCCTTAATGTCACGACCGTCAATACCGCCACCTTTATCTATACCACAAACGCAGGAATAGGAGCAAACCCAGGAACCACAAATCTCTATGTTCAGGGCAATGTCTTTGTGAGCGCTTCACTCTCGGCCCAGTCAATCTACTACGGCGAGGATGTCTTCAAGCGCGGCCCGTATCTCCAGCCAAGTCCTGCCAATAGCAACTCTATTCAGGCGTGGATCTCCGCCACCTCGAACGCCTCTGCTCAGCCCTCTCGGTCTTGGTGGGCCTCGAGCCCTCTTCCCTCATTTGGCAACGTCGCCCCGACGCCAGCATCCACATGGTTCGGAAGCCTCCTCTTGCCCGACGGAAGGGTCCTCCTCGTCCCCACAAGCGGCTCGTCCGTAGGATTCTTCAGCCCCGTCAACAGCCTATATACGAGCAGCCCTGTGAACTTTGTCACCACCGGACTTTGTGGAGGCGTTCTCGTCCCGAACGGCAATGTCGTCTTTGTTCCCGGGACTGCATCGAACGCCATCGTGCTCAACCCCCTGACTATGGCGTCGACCAACGTCATCACTGGTTCGGCATTCTCCGGAGGGGCCCTGAGCCCGACCGGTAATGTCGTGATGTGCCCGGCCGCCACGGGAAACATAGGACTCTTGAATCCTACGACTCTGACGTACATCAACGTAGGGCCGACATTCGCCGGACCGTCGTCCAACTTTTCAGGCGCTCTCCTCTTGCCAAACGGGAATATATTCTTCGGAGGGAGCGTAGGATCAAACTCGGCAATGTACAACACCTCATGTGTCGTGACGAGCGGAGGTCTCGGAGGGAACTTTACAAACGTACTCACTGGGACTTCCAACCTGAGCTCTGTGTTTCTGGCACCTTCTGGAAACATCATAGGACTCGGATCGTCAAACATAGTCTCTGTGACCCCGACTTTTACGTACTCGAATATAATCTCTGGGGCTGCATTCACCGGAGGGGCGATAATCCCATCTGGAAACCTGATTTGCGCACCTTCTGGGACCACTTTAAACGTGGGTATGTTCGATACAGTCGCACTCACATTTTCCAACCTGACAGAGGCTCAGACATCAGGAGTCGCAGGCGCAACGCTCTTGCCTGATGGGAGGGTTGTTCTCGCCGCCTCAAACATAGGCGTGCTGAGCACGATGACGCCAGTTGACCCAGCATTCTGCCTGAGTCCGATATTTAATAAGTTCTAGAGGGAACTGTAAGTTTCCGGGCGTCAAAAATAAGTTCTGCTGCTTCTAGTAGTAATGGCCTCAACAACCTTTTATAATTCCCAGAACCTGGCGGGGATAGGTTCGATTGGTATAGGCACGACCAGTCCCACCTCTCCTCTCCAGGTTATAGGATCGGCCAATGTTTCGGCCAACGTCACGGTCGGAGGGAACCTCATCGCCACCAATGTCCTATCTTTGACAGGGACCACCACTGTCGCCTCGAACCTCCTTGTCCTCGGAAACATCATTGGTCTATCCACACTCAACGTCGTCTCGGCCAATGTGACGAACAACATGACGATCGTCGGGAATCTCTTTACAGCAAATATGTTTTCGTCCAACTCAGCCTCTGGGAACATCTACATTAGCGCGAATCTCATAGTTCTGGGGAACATCTACGGTATCGGAGGCGCCGTAGGTTCGGGAGCGGCCACGGCCGCTGGAGCTTCCCAAGGCACAGTCTTGACCCTCACGACGAACAGGAGTCTCGGGACTGCCTTTACGACAGGTCTCGCTGGTCCAGGAATCTCTGGATTTAACATAGATCTTCGACAATTTACGGCCCAGGCGATCCAGGCTGTCACTGTGTTTAGCACAAGCACCGGTATGATTAAGTTTTCGAGCGCCGGCCTCTACCAGATCCAGGTTGTCCTCGCGAGTGATCAACCCGCGTCCAAGATTGCGGTCGGGACTGCCACCACATCCACCTTTCCTCCCGGCTCGTCCGGAACCTCTGGCTATGTCTACGTCTCCAACCTCCCTTCTGGTTCGTCTCCTAGCTCGGTCGTCACCATCCCCCTGACAGTCACGGACATTACCAAGTACTATTACTTGGATGCCTACTTCCAGACGGGCGCTTCCCTCCTGTATCAGACGGCGCCTCCTTCTGGCTCGACTGTAGGCACAAACTACGGGACCTATATCCAGATTGCACCCTTTGGAAACTATGTATCGAGCGGGTCCGGGGTCGGCGCTGGACTCCTGACGACTCTGAGTTCCGCGTCGAACCTGAGCTCCGTGTACTCCTCGAACGCCTACAGGATCTCGATGACGACTGCGAACAACTGGACGGTCGGAGGGTCCTCGACCGCCATGAGCGTCACGGCCAACGGGAACTTTCAGTTTAATCAGACAGGAGTCTACGAGTTGAGTCTTTGCGTAAACACTTCGGGAGCCACGCCCGTTCAGTTTCAGGTCGGTACTTTGACCTCTGACGCCGTCTTTCCCCCGTCGTCCCAGCCGTACTTGTATACCTACGCTCCTATGTACACGCAGGATCCCACGACCGCCATCTCCATGCCTGTGAACATCACAAACATATCGAACGTCTACTTTATCGAGTGCTCGTTCCAGGGAACCCAGACGGGCAACGTGGTCCTGAACCAGCAGAGCACCTTTGTCATGTGCAGGCCGGTCGGGTCGTACTTTACGAATAGCACAAACCCATGGATTTCTGCGGGTTCCACAGTGTATTATTCAGGCGGGAAAGTGGCTCTGAACGCCGGGCCGGGCGGGCTCACAGAGAGTTTTACAGTCTCGGGAAACACATCGTTTATTGGGAATGTGACGACCGTGACGGATGCGAGCGGGTCTGGATACGTGACCGGACTCAGGGTGCCCGCGGGATCCTTGGGAGTCCAGAGCTACGTGACGGGGTCCGTACCACTGACGACGACAACTTCGCTTATTAACAATTATCTGAGTAACGCGGCGGCTATTACGGCAAACACTGGCACGGGGACGATCACGCAGGCTCTGTATTTACCTGGGACGGCGAATTCTTGTGTGAATTTCCAGAATGCTGGGTCATCAGTCGCTCTCGTACCGACAAATACAACAAATGTTTTCATAGAAGCTTGGATTAATCCAGGATCATTCGCGTCTAATCCCATTATCGTCGCCTCTGGAACGTCCAGTCAGATGTGGAACTTTTATATAACCAATAGTGGTTATTTAGAATTTAATGCAGCTGGTGGTGGTGGGACATTGGCCTCGTCTTCTCCCTTGAATATAGGCACGTGGTATCATGTTGCTGTTTCTCTAACTCCGAATCTCACTACAAAGGCAAATATCTGGGTAAACGGTACACAGACGACTTATTCGCAATATTCTACGGGCATTCCGACCACCCTTGCCTCATCTAATATTTACATAGGACAAAACTATACATCTGGCCAGTTCTCCGGAAATGTTGCAGATGTTCGCATCTGGTCGGGTGGAATCGTCCCCACGACCGCGACCAGACCATCTGGGTTTACAGCGGCCAATGCCCCTTTCGGCACTGCACAACCTTCATACATAACCGGGACTCCGACGCTTCAGTTGAGCCTCCAGACACAGTACTTCCCGGGCGCCTCCACATCACCCTACGGACCCGTGTTGACCTTGCCGGGGACTGTGGGGAGTTATTATTCGGAGAGTATAGGTACAAATCCAGATTGGAAGGCGGTCGGATTCACGCTCGAGGCCTGGGTCAACTATGCGTCGTTCGCCAACTCGAACACCTTGACGGCAAGCGCGACCCAGCCATTCTCTATCGGTACTATGAATCCCGCGGCCTCCACTGGAAATAACTGGAGTTTTGGAGCCACTTCGACCGGTTCTCTTGGCTTTGGGTGGACCACTTCTTCTGGCTCTTTTTCTGTAAACTCTTTCGTATCGACAAATACCCTTACAACGGGATCATGGAATCACGTCCTTGTCCAGAGTAACGGTTCGAATGTCTACATGGCAATAAACGGAACCTTTTCATCCTTGACCGCTCAAGGTTTCACACCGACAAATGGAGCTGGATCTATCGCCCCGAGCATTGCTCCGAGTACTTCAAACACCGTCGTCCTCTCATATCCCGTGACTGTTGGTCAGTTTAATAATGCACAGGGTCCGAACTTCGCCGTCGCCAAGGCTCGTCTCGTATATGGTGCAAACCTTTACTCGACTGGGAACTTCACCCCGAGTCCAAACTTCATCGCAAGTGCCTCGCCCACCACGTGGCAGCTCGACTCCCAGTACCCTCTTCCCACCTTTCCAACCCTCCTCGACACACCCTTGCTCCCGAGCCAGTCCTCGAGCTACGGCGCCCAGCCAGTTGTCGTCGGGGGCGTCTCCCAGAGCTCGCTGAGCCCGTACGCATCCGGCCAACTCCAGAGCCTCAATTTCAACGGCACGGGCTACATAGACTACGGAGCCTCGGCGACTTCTTCCCTGACCACAAACATCTGGGCTTCAAACTGGACTATCGAGGGGTGGGTCTACTTGAACTCTTACACGAATACCAATATAGCAATTAGGGAACCCGCTGCTGGTGGTATTTCGGATTGGACGTTCGGCATCAACACAGCTGGAGTACCATATGTTAATTCAAATACATATCTAATTACTTCGAGTACTGCCCTTCCTTTGGCGACATGGTCGCATGTGGCTCTCACATATGACGGAACTCGTTCAAATATTTACAGTTCTATTCAGACCACACCAAGTTCAGGAGTTCCTTATTCTTCAAACCTCGTATTCACTCCTACACAAAGTCTTAGAATTGGAGGTGGAGTGACATATCCTAGCATCAATGGCAACCTCGCCGACGTCCGTGTCTCGAACGTCGCCCGCTATACCGGTTCGACCTATACCGTCCCCTCGGCTCCCTTTGTCACGGACTCCAACACTTTGCTCCTCCTCAAGTCTCTCGGGCAGCAGACAGGCCAGACCCTCGAGATCCAGGGCAGGGGTCTCAACGCAACGAGCATCGGCGCGGGTCGCACGACCAACGCGTACCCCCCGGCTCCTATGAGCTCGTACTTGCTCGACACGACGGGGAATGTGGCGGTCACCTACGGGCAAGGGAAGTATGTGGCGAGTGCGAGTACTGAAACATCTGGCGCCGCCTGGAACATTTTCGATAAGAACACGGGTACGTTCTGGTTTGGAGGCGGGTCATACACAGGACCTTATAACGGAACTGTGACGACCGTAGACGGCGCAGGAAATTCATACGCAGGGGAGTGGATTCAGATTCAGATGTCCGTTTCTATAATCACTTCGAGCTATTCAGTCAATGCAACGAGTGCCAATAACTATACTCCTAAAACTTGGTACATCTTGGGATCACGAGATGGCCTGAATTGGACCTTTGTTCATCAAGTAGTCGGCCAAGGAACAAATTATAACACTACATTCCCTGTTAGCGCCACTCAGTCGTATAATTTCTTTAGGATGGTTATTAATGCAACGAATGGAAATAACCCAGCTTTTGTCGAATGGATCCTCAACGGAACCGAGGAGGGCCTCTGTATCACGGCCGACTCCAAAGTTGGCGTCGGCATCGCCAACCCTCAAAGGTCACTCGAGGTTGCGGGGGATCTCGTCGTGGGTGGCACGATCAGCGGGGGCTACGGGATGGGCCAGTTCAGGAACCGCATCATCAACGGGGACATGAGGATCGCACAGAGGGGGACGACGAACGTGGTTCCAAATAGTTCTGCTCAAATATCCACTTATCTCATTGATCGCTTTCAGACTTTTTCTAATGTTTCTACTGGCATCTTGACACAGTCTCAGGCGTCTCTCGCATCTTCAGACGCCCCTTATCAACTCGGACTTAAAAATTACGCAAGTATTTTCGTTACATCCGGCTTTACTTCTTCAAACATAGTTTCATATGCACAGATTATTGAAGGCTACAACATCTCTGATCTCAGTTGGGGCACTTCATTCGGGGTCCCTGTTACGGTCTCCTTCTGGTTCAGAAATAACGCCCCCTCGGGAAGTTTTTTCAACTTGACTATAGGTATTTCAGGTTCTCAGACTCAATATATAACATCGTTTACTTCTTCTCCTACCATTTGGCAATATCTCACGTTCTCAATTCCTCCTCCGGCAAACGGAACAACCGTGAACTCCACAAGTTCAGGTGGTATAATTGTTCATATAGCTCCTTATGGAGTCATTCAGACAGGGCCAGGGTGGAACACAACTGGGAGCGCGTATACTACACAGGGTTCATACAACTGGCCGTCTCTCGCCGGCAACTACATCCATCTCACAGGCGTCCAGCTCGAAAAGGGAACCGTCGCCACCCCTTTTGAGTTCCGGCCCTATGGGACCGAACTGGCTCTGTGTCAGAGGTACTATCAGGAGATGCCCAACACAAACGGCGCCCATTTTACGGGTGTTGGACGTCTGATAACAACAACTAACGCGACAAACGGCGCTATTATTGCTGCACTCAATTATACGACAACTATGCGCGCAGCCCCAACACCAACTTATTATGGAGGTGGATCAACAAGTGGAACGTATAACGTGTTCACAAGTTCAAGCGGTTCTCAGGTAAATACACTTGTTTCGGCAAGTTCCACAAGTACAGCGTCTGGTGGAAATATGATAGTTGTTAATATACCCGCAATAACAACAAGTGGTGGGTCTTCTCAGTGGGTAGACATGTCATTTTCAGGTAACGGGTTTGGTGTGACTCTTAACGCCGAACTTTAAACCTCTCTAAACAGTAAATGAGCGTTGCTATAGTCGTCCTCGAGACTCTTGCGATCCCTTATACGTACCCAGCCCCCGTGAACCAAAGTGGCTTTGGCGGAGACTGGGGCAACTCCCAAGTCACGACCCACATCGAGGTTCCCGAAGGTCTTGACCCTACATGTATCATGGCTGTCCAAGATCCTACGTCCAACGTCATCACGCTCCAGACAGACCCCGCAAAAGTCGCCGCAAAGACCCAAGCTCAGTGGGTTTCAGTGAGAGCTCAGCAAAGCGATCTCCTCTACAAAAGTGACTGGACCTGCAGCGTGACCGACTACGAGCCGCCCAACAAGGCCGAGTGGGTCACGTACCGGCAAGCACTCAGGGACGTGACGAAGCAAACAGACCCGTTCAATATCGTTTGGCCCGCTCCTCCTCAGTAATTTCACTTGAAAATTCATAGACTCCAGCAAACTTCACGGGAGGAGCTCCGCTCCGACGGGGCCCCAGGCCCCTGTGGGACTTGCTGGACTTTATGGGGACTCGCCTTGGGCCGACTCCCAGGCCGACGCGCCTTGGGAATCCCAAATATTTTCCCAGGACATAGTAAAGGATGTCTCGGGTCTGTGACCTGTGTGGCAAGGACTTCAGCGCCAACCCGTACTGGTCGACCGACCTCAAGAGGCACAGGGCCCGTAAGAACCCGTGTAAACGCCCAGAAGGCTGGAAGTTTGTTCGCGAGTCTCCAGAAACCGCCAAGCCACCTCCACGAGCTCCATTAAGGTGTCTAGACTCGGTCGAGTGGGCGGAGCCGAGTGTACCCAGGTCAGACCTTCCGATGAGACTCGTGGCGCCTTGGTTCTTCAGGCAGATTTTCAAAGACCCTTCAAACGTATGTTTCGTCAAGCCGAACCAGTCCAAAAACGAAGTATGGGTCAAGGAGTCCAAGGAGGCTCCAGTACGTATAGTCAAGATTGACGAATTCATCAAACTCTTTGTGAACCACGTCATGCGTAAGCACTTCCCCAGGGACTATGAAGGGTTCGGCACGTACGACAACTGGCTCTACTGCGAACAGTTTGTGAACCTGAACGAGGACTGGGAAGGTCAAACGCCCGACAAGGAACCGGACTTCATTTTCGGTATGCGTGACGTGGTTAAGGAGTTTACAGCTACTTGGCCAGGAAAGACGCAACTCAAGAATATGCTTGTAAATTTCGTTTAAAAAGATGTAGCACGTAGTAGATATGGACGTGTTTTTGACTACATGGAACCCTCAGGAACCTGTGCCCATCAGAGAGTTCGCCTCCAAGTACTTTGCGTGGTGTGACGCTCGGATGCTTCCAAGAGCCAAGGTGAACACAGAAACCCTCGAACCATACGGTCTTCAGGTGGTGGATGGGAAGGTTGTTGGGATTCCCAAAAAGAGTATAGAGTGAAAATGAAATTGGTCTTGAAAAAAATTTTACAAATTCAATCCCCAAATATACATGTGTATATGTGGGGAGTGGAGGGACGGACCCCAGGCGCCCTTTGGGAATCCCAATTTTTTTCTCAGGCCATGGTACCATGGGTTACATATACGCCCTGAAAGCTGCTGATGGCGTGATCAAAGTTGGACGGACGGGTCAAGAGTACGGCCCGACCATAAGACGACTCAGGGCGTACCCCGGCGACTCTGTTCTCCTGTACGTCCGTGTTTCGCCGTGTGAAGACCTCACGGAATCCAAGATTCTCAAGAGACTCCGTGAATTGTATGGACCGCATGCGAGGGGCCTGGAGTGGTTCCAAGCACCAGAAGATGAAGTCATCTCTGTGATCGAGTCTGTGTTTGAGACGTGGCGTGACGTGAAAGACCTTTTGAAGGAGGTGGTGCTTGGTGATGTGGACCCATCGTTTGTACGTGAAGTCTTCAGAAACCGACAAGTTCCACAGGAAAATGTTTCCAAAGAGTAGATGTCTTCTCTTGTCTCGGCGAACATCGTCGCGACCGGACAAGTCCAGTCACTTGATAGCGTCAGGGGGCACTCGCTCCCCTCTGATGCTCTCATTTTCACCTCGGCCACCTCACTCACTCCCGCGAACCAGAATCCAGGGTCTTATAGTCTCGTCGAGTCTGGCACAAGCGCTCTCGGCTTTACCGTCACCGGCTCAGTTCCCGTAGTTACCCAGAGCCCCTTCCCAGATCTTTACAAAGAAGGGTCTCTGTACCTCAACGGAACGGTCGGAAACTATATTCAGAACACGGCAACCTATACGAGCACTCAATGGAACACAGGTGGGCTGACAATCGAGGCCTGGGTCAATTATCAGACATTTGCGAACGCTTCTGTTACCCAAACCATTTCGCCAACATCTATTCAACTCCCCACGCTCGTCGGTACTATGCAGCCTGGTACAAACTCGAACGTCATGTCTTTTGGGGCAAATGTTTCGTCGAATGTGTCATTCTTCTATCAGAACGGGTCAGGCGTACAATCTGTCATGTCAACGACTCCCCTGAGTGCCAATACGTGGAATCACATCGCCGTATCCATCGCGCCTGCAGGATTTATATATATTTTCATAAACGGTCTTCAAACTCAGGTTGTACAAAACTATAACGGAACCGGGCAAGCAGCATCCTATTATGGAACCGTACAAGGAACTCCCCTTCTCGGCGGAACAGGTTTGCCCTTGACAATTGGTGAATATAATGGAGCGTCTCCTAATGTTTATATCGCCGACCTAAGAATAACCACCGGCGCCGGCCTCTACACGGGCTCCACATCATCCTACGCCACCTTCACCGTCCCCTCGGCTCCCCTTGGAATATCCTCATCTGGAACGACCCAGTTCCTCCTCCGCGCCGGCCAAAACTCCCCGACCATTCAGAACGGCGCCTTGACCTTTGACCGCGGTCTCAAGCAGTATCTCAACTTTGGGCCTCAGACTTTTAACTTTTCAACAAGGGGCTTCACCATTCTCTTCCGTTATTCCTGGACCGGTGTCGCTGCAAATAACGAGCGCATCATTCAATTCACTCAGAGCACATCGAGCCCCAACAACTCCTTTGCCGTCCTTCGCACGGCTGCGGGTTCTACCCTCTCGTTCAGTTACTACAACAACTTGGCGACTCCCACGACAGTCACCACGACCGGCACTCTTTCACAGTCAACCGTCTATGTCCTTGCCCTCGTCTATTCGGGTTCAACAATTCAGTGGTGGCTCAATGGCTCCCCTAACGCCTCGGGCACTCTCACTCTCTCCTCGGACCCTGGCATATTCACGAGCACATTCGTCGGCTGTGACCACACATCCACGGCCAACTGCATCTCCATGTCCTCCAATACTCTCGCCGTCTACAACCGCGCCCTGTCCAACACCGAGATTTACAACAGCTACTTGGCCCTTGCCGAGACCCCCCTCCAGCCTCAGAACGCGACCCTCGAGATTGGCGATGTCAACTCGACCCCTGCCCTCCGCGTCACCGGCGACGGCCGCGTCCAACTCCAGACCCTCGGCGCCTCGTCCAACGTCCTCCCGTGGCCTCCTGCCGCCATGACGGGGTATGTCACTTCAATCAACGGGGGAATTTACAGGGCGAGCGCGAGTGGAGATAATTCGGCCCATCCAGCGTGGACTCTATTTGACAAGAGCACTGGTTACTGGTATGATGGGACTGGAGGTGGTCAATACAATACGAGCTCTCCTTACGGTTTCATAGGAACAGCTTCGACAACTGACGTTAACGGAACCGTTTATAATGGCGAATGGTTCCAGATCCAAATGCCCAATTTCATTAGTCTTTCAAGTTATTCATATACAGGGCAAGCAACCTCGACAAATCCAGGTACATGGTCTGTTCTCGGAAGCCGCGACGGAGTCAATTGGGTTTTGGTAGATCAGAGAAATTATCCTGCATTTTCTTCGGGTAACGGCCCTTTCACGTTCCAAGTATCCACTAGTCAGGCATTCTCCTACTGGCGAACAGTTATCACTTATTCATCGGGCAGCTCGGGCTATCTTCAGTTGACCGAATGGACCCTCTACGGCACCGCCGATCTCCAGCAGCCCTTGACCGTCACCCAGCCCGTCACTCTCACCTACGGCGCGCAGACCGCGTCTCTCACGGGCATTGCGAATCCGGGCGTGTTTGTGCCGCAGGACTTTTCGAGTTCAGCCTTGAACATCCCGGCCTACGTCGTCTCAAACACCGTGACTGTCGCGAATACCGTTGCGTACTCGGCTATGGGCCCCTTTGCCGGCGAGGGGTCCCTGTACTTCCCGGGAGGGACCGGGGCGTATGTGAATTTTCCAGCTGCATCAACGCCTCTATGGCCCGGAGGCGGCGGCTTGGCGGATGGTACTATCGAAATGTGGGTCTACCTCACACAATCGCCCACTGGTACAAATTCCATGTTTTTCGACAGATCATCACCGAGCGCGTCCGGTGTATGCTGGTGGTTCGGCACCACGGCGGGCCAGCTTAAATTTCAGTACAATAACGGAACAGTGATTGACGTGACGGCTGGTACAGTTTCGTATAATTCTTGGAATCACGTTGCCGTCACTGTAAAGTCAAACATAATTACCGTTTTCCTCAACGGTGCGCCTGGGAGCACGGGGACTTTTTCAGGTTCGCTCACGGGTTCGTCAAGTTATTCGTTGTATATGAGTCAGTATATAAACCCGGCAACGTCCATAGGTCAGACAGTCTACGGCTACATCGCCTGTGCCCGCATCATCTCCGGAACCGCCCTCTACACCTCTAGCTTCACACCTCCCACGGGCCCCCTCCAACCCATCCAGGGAGTCACGCAGACGAGCAACACCTACGGCACCGTCCTCCTCCTCCGGAATGCGCCTGTTCCCGGGCGCGTCCTCACGCAGAAGTTTGCGGGAGTCAATTCATTTACAGGACCCGCGGGGAGCACGAGTTCTGCGAACTCGCTGGCGTTTCCCCCAGCCGCCATGACCGGTTACGCCACTTCTCTGTCCAGTGGGTACGGGCAGGGGACGTACGTGGCGAGTGCGTCACAGGAATATTCAGGAAGCTTGGTGGCTTGGCAAGCGTTTGACAAAAATGCATCAACAGGTTGGGCGACTTTTTTCGGCTCGTACGTCCCCCCTGCTTATCAGGGTTCAAATTTCACAGTCGACGTAACAGGAACTTCGTACGGAGGTGAATGGATCCAACTTCAAATGCCATCATCAGTCGTTGTTTCTTCATATACCCTTACGAGTGACGGTAATTATACAAAGATGCCCAGTAAATGGTTTTTACTTTGTTCACGCGATGGCACAAACTGGTACCTCGTCGACCAGCGTTCCGGGCAGTCGTGGACGAGTGCAGGTCAGGCCGTGACATATACAGTGACTTCTGCCCAGGCCTTCACATACTTCAGGATTGTGATAAACCAGTGCCCCAATGGTCTCTGTGATTTGGGAGATATAACATACAACGCCTCCATCGAGGGCGTCAACGTCTCGGCTGATGGCCGCCTCGGCGTCGGCGTCACTGCGCCCGTTCAAGCTCTCGAAGTTGCTGGATCGGCCGTTGTCGCGGGGACTGTGTCGTCCGGAACGGGGTTTATGTTTCGAAACCGCTTCGTGAACGGAAACTTTAACGTTTGGCAGAGAGGGACGACTTTTACATCTATTTCCACAAGTGTATATACTGTGGACAGATGGTGCACCCCATCGAACGCCGGAACCTCCACAGTTATACAGTCTACAAACGTTCCTTTCAGGGCTGGATTCCAGTATGCAGTCTCGATTGCGCAAGCCGTAGGAGGAAGCCCCGCTCTTTTGGAACAGAGAATCGAGCAACTCAACACGTATGACCTTTATCAGGGAACCCCTATCACCGTGAGTTTCTGGGCTATTCAGACCGTGGGCACTCCTGGATTCCTCAACGTTGAGCCCCTTCTTCCAACTGGAGTAAATACGGGATACAGCAGCATGACTGATGCGTGTACTCCTGGGAATAAGTCGTTCCTACTCACAAGTAGTTGGCAATATTTTAACTATACATTTACTATTGCGAGTACGAGCGTTGCGACCAACGGCCTCGTCGTCCAGTTCTGGCAGCCTAGCGCGGTAAACCCAGCCACTATCCTCATCACAGGCGTCCAGCTCGAAAAGGGCACGGTCGCCACCCCCTTTGAGTACCGCCCGTACGCGACCGAGTTGGCTCTTTGTCAGAGGTACTATGAAATAGGTACATCTTCCATAGTATTCTCCGTCAGCGGGGCAGCACAAACAACTTCGAGCAGTTTTTTTTACAAGATTACAAAAAGAACAGCCACAACCCCCGTGCTGTCCAGTTCTTCTTATTACAATTCTTCTGGTGGAGGGCAGTCTGGAACCTCTTCCTTTTATACCACGAGCACGGATTCTTTTAATATTCAGCTTAATACAAACGCAGCAACATGGGGGCAAATTATTTGGAACACCTCCGCCGAACTCTAGAAAACTCTCCGCTCGTCCCTTCGGAAACTAATCTTTCCTCATCCTAGATGAGTACATACAATCAGGGCGCTCCATCCACCCCTCTTGTTCTCAGCGCCTCGAACATCTCCGCCTTTGGCAACGCCGCCACAGGCAACGCCCTGACCGTCCAGCAACTCGGCTCAGGCCCAGTCGTCTCCTTTTCCAACGCAGCCGGTCAGTCTTTCGTTATGAATGCGAACGGCCAAGTTGGAATAGGGACGACGAGTCCGACGAGTCTCTTACATGTGTACGGTGGTGGGACCCAAACGCAGACTGGTCTAGGCGCCATGCAAATACAGAACGCAGGGGGTCTCCCAATCAATGTTACTTATACTGGCCCTGGTGGGGCTGTTAACTCGTCCATATACTCAGTGGCCGGTACAGCAACGTCCGGTACAACTTCAAAACTGTTCCGTTATATTGGGTATTTACTAGCCGATGGTAGTTATGGAAATATCGGAGGACTTCATATCGAGGGTGTGATCGGGGGCGGCACCAACTCCCCTGGTGGTGGAGCCTATCTAAAGGCGGACATTACAAACAGAGGAGTTATTGGGGGTTTCAAATACTCACAAATAACTGGAGGAACTATTGGCGCCGATATGAATGTTTTCATGGTCAGTAACACATCGAGTACTAATATTGACCTATATATTCAATATGGTAATTCAAGTTATAACGGATTTAATATTGATATTAAATCATTCTGGAACACCTTTACGTTTATTAATATTGAAGGAACGACCGATCCTCGCACATCTCCTACAAGCTACGCGACATATTGGGACTTGATCACTTCTGCAAATTTTGTTCAAAAAGCATCAACTGGCAATGTCGGCATCGGGACGGCGAGTCCTGTTTCTACAACTCATATAAACGGAACAACTCTTGGCGTGGTTTCAACAAACGGGCCATCGAATAGTGGATACGGCCAACTTTCTTTGAGCGATTCGGTAGCTCCATCGGGTGGAGGGATTGGTTATCTCAAGATGGGATATGACCATTCTCAAGGAACGTGGGGTGTTGGTTTTTTACAGACGGTCGTGCCTAATCTCATTAACTCTGGTCTTATTTTACAGCCATTTGGCGGAAATGTCGGCATCGGGACGACGAATCCTACATTCCCTTTGCATGTATATACAGTCAGCGGGGCCACCGCAACTGGTACGGGTATTACATATACACCAACACCTGGCACTGCAGGCACTTTTACTTACGCATCAGGTGCGGGTATAAATTTTTATAGTGTTGGAATATTCTGTAATCAGTGTATCGCTAGTGGAAACAGTATAGGCACTGTTTCAGATGAAAGAATTAAGAAAATCGAGACTTCTAATATAGATTCTCTTTCTTTCATAGATGGCATCCAGCTCAAAAAGTACTCATATATAGATAATATTGAAAAACCTTTTCAGCGTTATGGGTTCATAGCACAAGAAGTTGAAAAAGTCTTACCGGAATGCGTTTCTTTTATGAAAGATTTCGTGCCTTCAGTATTTAAAATTGCCGAATCAGTTTCAGGAAATACAATAACACTGACGAATCACGGACTTTCGATAGGTGAGCGCGTTAGACTTATAAAAAACGGAAATGACAAAATAGATGCCACCATAATTGCAGCTACTGACTCAACTTTTACAGTAGACTCTACAATAGATGAGAAGGTTGTGTTTGTATACGGTAAATACATAGAAGACTTTAGAATTCTTGATTACGATCAAATATCCTGCTTTGCAGTAGATGGCGTCAAGAAACTTCATTCGATTATAAAAACTCAACAAACCACAATTGATTCGCTCGAGGCCAGGCTCGCCGCTCTCGAGCAGCGGGACGCTGCTAAATAAGTTCTACGTCTCTTAGTAGACATGGCTGCCAAAGAGGTCCTCCTCTTTGCCAGTTCGCAAAGCAGAGACATCAGTCTCTATCCTTCAGGGAACTCGTACACTCTTTTTTTGTCAAGTCCCATGAAGAATATAGAACGCGTCGATCTCGTCAGCGCCCGCGTCCCCAACACCGTCTATAATCTCACTTCTGGTTCTGGGGTTCTGACCGTCGGGACAACTACGTTGTCCCTTAATCCCGGCTTCTACGGCGTCTACGACATGGCCACCGCCCTCACCAACACCGGCCTCGTCACCTGCACCTACCTCACCTTTGAGGGCAAGTTCCTCTTCACCTCTGGCTCCCCCTTCACCCTCACCATCAACTCCTCAGAACTCTCAAACATCCTTGGCCTCCCCATGACCACCACCCTCTCCTCCTCCGTCGCCGGCCCCACCTGGCCCACCTACTCCGGTCAGTCCCTCCTCGTCTCTCAGAACATCGTCAACACCTCCATTGGTGAACTCATCTTTCTCGACATTGATGAACTCCGCACCCCTCGCCACGTCTTCACGGGAGGCCTCAAATACGACAAACGTCAGTCCTACGTGACTCAACTCACAGACGGCTCTGGACCAAGTCGCTCCTTTGCGCCGATCCAACTTGATGTCAGCTCCGGATGTATGAAGAACTTTGAGGAAAATAAAGATTATAAAATTTCCGTCTTTTACCCCGAACCGATCAACTCCCTCCAGCGCCTCACAGTCCGCTGGCTCGACATCAACGGCCAACCCCTCGCCTTTAACGGTCTTGAAAATAATTCCTTCATGCTCAGACTTCACATTCGCGCAAAGGTTATGGAACCCACGGAAGAAGAGAATGAACTCGAGCACCGTGTCGCGGAACTCGAGATCAAACGCATGGTCGCAGACGCACAAGCCATGGGCGCGGCCGACGAGGCGAACCGCGAGGCGAAGAAAAAGACCCGCTTTGGCAAGTGGACCGTTGTCCTCATGGCCCTCTTGGGACTCTTGGGATACGTGATCTTCAAGAGGTTCGTGCGTCCAAATCCCCTGGTAGATGTGTGAGTTCCGAATTTCCGAGACCCATGTGAGTCTGTTTTCAAAAATATAGCCATGAAAAAACAATAAATATAGATAGTTTATAGTTTATAGGGAGCTAATGGGATCCCTTCAAGGTCGCATGGGTCTTCGGAATTCGGAAGTCCCAGAGTGTCTCATTTCTCAAGACACCCCCGAGTCTCTTTAAAAAAATATAGCCATGAAAAAACAATAACTATAGATAGTTTATAGTTTACAGAGAGTCATAAGATTCACCACAGGGTTAGGGGTGTCTTGAGAAATGGGAAGTCCCATGCCCTTCCGAATTTCCGAGACCCATGTGAGTCTGTCTTCAAAAATATGAGTCATGAAAAACATTAAAGTATGAAAAGTTGTAGTTTACAGAGAGTCACAGGGTCAGGGGTGTCTTGAGAAATAGGAAGTCCCATGCCCTTCCGAATTTCCGAGACCCATGTGAGTCTGTCTTCAAAAATATGAGTCATGAAAAACATTAAAGTACGAAAAGTTATAGTTTACAGAGAGTCATAAGATTCCCTTCAAGGTCAGGGGTGTCTTGAGAAATAGGAAGTCCCATGCCCCTCACGGAGTGTCTCATTTCTCAAGACACCCCTGACCTTGAAGGGAATCTTATGACTCCCTTGAAAGAGTAAACTATCTATATTTATTGTTTTTTCATGGTTATATTTTTTTAAAGAGACTCAGGGGTGTCTTCGGAATTCGGAAGTCTTAAAAAACTCCCTGTATATATCAGTAAGTCATGGTGAAATGCATAGTGAAATGTTGTTCAGAACGGCCGGAAGCTTTCTTTGGAAACCGGTGCCCGGACCATGCACGTGAATGGCTCGATACCCTCACGCCCGAACAAAAACGCGAGGCGCTCGGACCGACCCTGGGACTTCCGAGACTCCAGGACTATCCTCCAGGCGCGGAACTTTCCGGAAAAATTATTTTCTTGGACGACTGTAATGGTATCGATGACGTGCCAAAAGTGTGGGAAAGTGTTCGAACACAAGTTCCAATCAAAAGTCAACGAAAGGTACAACGAGCACGCGGCTCGGGTGAACCCGTGTGTCCGTGAAGAGGGTACTCCATATGTTATGACTCGGAGTCTCGAAGAACTCGAACCGGTCAAAGGACTCGATGAACTGGATGTTTCTGGTATTGTGCTGAGTGACCATGTGAGGTATGTGAATGTACTATCAAACACGTTCGGTATGCTCATGGATATAGAACCCTTTGCATGTATACCAAATGTCGATCGAAATATAGTATGGTACATTCTCGAGGGAAAATTATGTCGTTCGCCTATCCATACATTTGTGGATATATGGATACGCCACGTGTTTCTGCCCAAGATCTGCCCCCATCTTTCAAGGACGTGGGCGCCCTATGGACTGTTTAGTGCCGCTATTTATTCAGGAATTCATTGGACTCTCGGTCCTACAATTACAAAGGGTGAGTGGACATTTCTGAGGAGGTCGGCCATGATAAGGATCGCACGAGATGCCATACTTGGTCACTTGTCGCGGGGTTCCAAGGCGGCGAGGACACGCATGAAAATGAGGGTCGCCATGACACCTGAAACTCTGAAAAATGTTGCTGTTGATATTCAGTGAAATTCGGAAGTCTTAAAAAAACTACATGCTCAGTATAAAATGTGCAGTATCCCATGGTGCAAGGAACTTCCCGTCCTTCCAACCAATTTCTGCCTAACACACATAGGCGAATATACGGGTGACGGAGGGCCGACCCTCGCCCCCCTTCCAGGAAACCCCAAGAGGGGAGACCTTCCAAGAAATTTAGGGAAACTTTATTACTTGGATGAAAATAAAAAAGGAGTCCAGGTACGAGAAGTTCCCGAGAGTTTTTATAAAAAGGATTAGGCCCTCGTGACTGCGTATATAGTATTGGGCTTATTGATGACTACATTCCGGGCAGTCATCTTGATGATCATGTAGACGACGACTGACAGGAGAGTCGTGAGGAGTGCTGTGATGAGGAAGAATTGAGTAGTGTCCTTGGGAACCTTGACGAGCATGGCGACGATGGCCCTGACAAAGTCGAGCCAGCTGAGTGAGGCGGTGAGGGCCAGAGACCCGACGATTGCGTTAAGGGCGAAGGACTCAACCTCGACTGCTGCGGAGACAATGGTGCTGGCCATTTACTTTAGTCCAAGAATATTAATTACCAAACCCACGACTGAGAGGGAGGTTGTGACGACCAGGACCTTCTCACGCCAGTCCTGGGCGCAGCCACACTTCTGACGCTGGATGGACCAGAGGGAGCTGGCCAGGGCAAAGAAGGCGACGAGGCCAAAGAGACCCAGCGCCGCGGTGAGAGCCATGGGCGGCCTGAAGGCATACACCACGAGAGGCCAAAGGAGGGCCAAGAAGTACCAGTACTTGAGAACCTTGCGGCGCCAGTCATTCGCACAGGGACACCCCGTGCGCTCGAGGTTTAGGATCCAGCTCAGGGCCATGATGTTGAGGAGAGTCCCCAGGATGGCGACGCTTGGATGGATCATTTTATATTATAAACAAAGAAAATTTCATTCAGAATCATAGTCCGATGAGTCTGGTTGAATAATTGAAAAGTTTTTAAATAGTTCATCATCGTCATCAGAGTCACTCAATTGAAAAATACTAAATTTTGTTTTTTCAAAAGGGCGGGGGTCTCTGATGACGGCGGCAAAGGCGCAAAAGTCGCCACCTGGGTCGTATGGCTCGAGACCCTTAGGACCCATCTAATTATTTCTAGCGTTTTCTGTAGAGTCTTTGGGCGCACGAGATCAAGGGCGCAGCCCTTGGGATCCTTGATCAAGGCCGGCTGTCTCCTGTCGCCTTCTCCACTGCATCCTTCAGTGCCTCCTCTGCAGGACTCTCTGGTACCCACGATTCCCACGTGTCTGCACACTCGTTCACGAGCACGAGCTGTGGATCGTCCCCCTCATATCTGGTCCACGCCTCTTCTGGATCCTCAGATTCCTCCTCCTCCTCCTCCTCTTCCTCCTCGTCTTCATAAATCTCTGGAAAAAGAGATCCGACTTGCTTGCCGACGACGTGACGGGCGGCGAACATGAGACCCATGCGAACATCCTGGGCAGTAACGCAATTTCGGCCAGTCGCCTTTGCATAGTGACTGGCGATGACCATGGCGGACTCCATGGCGGGAAGGAAGATTTCCATAGCGGCAGCCTCCATTGGGGAGAGAAGGGGGCGCGTCTCTAACTCAAGTACACGAGATACCCATCATCTCCGTTGTTATCGAACAAGTTCTTGATCGTCTTGAAACCATCAATTTCAAGGAATGTGTAATATCTGGCCCATATAGTGAGTATTCTGTTGGCTGGAGCCGGCTGTAAATAGAAATCAAAATATTGATTTTTTATTCTTCCAAAGTTTACTGATCCTGCGGGATTGGGGTTTTCAGGATCGAGTGAGAATGAGTACATATAGAACGGGTGGGTAGGCACGCGGGTATGGTAGTCTATGAACTGGGTCGTTCCGATATATGTGCTGGTGGCCCAGAGTGGGTTGACTCTCTGGACCCCCTCAAAGTACATGGCCATTGAATTTAATTGATTTATGTTTGAATATGTGCTTGCCCAGGATCCAGAGAGTGTGCCTGTGTAGTTGAACCAGTAGTCCGGAGGGGTCGAGGAGACATTTCGAACAGTAAAGAAGAGTTCCTTGACGGGGTGGAGAAATTGAGTCACGGCCCGTACGTTGGCGCTCTGGGTCGTCACGGAAAACTGGGCCCGTTCGACACTCTCGGCAAGGTAGATCATAGGTCCTCTTTTTTTAATAAAATTTTTTTCAGAATCGCTCAAGACGACAAACTCTGTGAGAAAGTTCAACTGCATGGCTGGGATTGAAGTGACTGGCGGGGTTGTGAAATATGAGCTCGGGTTGAGACTGACTCTGAAGTGCATGTCTGGGACGAGGGGGAGGCCGGCCCGTAGGCACTGAAAGGGAAGGGGGACTGTAAACTTGAGGGGGTACGTAGGAATTGTGGTCGAGGAAGGTCCGAGTATGGTTGTCAGGGAGACTTGCTTGGAGGTTGGAACCTGGCACTCGTTAAGGAGGCCCATGTACTCACCCCATACTCGCTCGATGAGTTGAGAACCGGAATAAAGTTCTACAAAATTAATCATGAGGAGTCCGGCGCTCGGAAGAATCTGGACAAAATCCCCGATGGATGTGGGAATCTGAAATCTCAGGTACATTGCAGTCATGAGATCTCCGATAAGAGGGATATCCACGGAGACTTCTTCACCATATGTGGGGATGGATTCGATACTCACATCGATGACTCGACTTGCAAAGGGGGCCTGGGCCCTATACGCCTCCTTGAAAAATGTAATCTCAGGTTGTCCGGACAATATGATATCAGCCTGGCCAAGCTGAGACAGAAGTTGACGTCCGGCCATCTACTATTACTGATACATAATTCCAGAAAGCCCATTCTCCACGCGGAGTATATTGTATGATACAGCCATGAGGCGAAGGGTCTTTGTTGCGAGCGACGTGAGTGTCGGCAAAGTGAATTGAATGGTTTTTTGATATATTCTGCTCATATTGACGGAACCTGATGGTCGGGGATTGAGGGGTTCCCTGCACAGGGGTATCATGTGTATCTTTCGATCGGGCTGTCTTATGTAGGATTGCAGGGGGGCTATAAACCTTGAAAAGTGATAATCAAGAGTTGACGAGTCGACGAAATCCTCGCCGTTAAACTTTATAGTGATTCCTATCCCGGGATCTTCATCGTACGAGTACACGGCATCCGTAGAGTCTTGAATAACAAAAAAGAGTTCTCGCACGGAACCAAGAAAGTCCATTCGAAACGTAAGACTTCCGTTGAGAAAAAAAGTGTCGTACTGTATCTGAGTGATTATATAGTCCTGACGATGTGTCATGAACCACTGAATCTCTGGTTCTGAGAGATAGGCATAGTCTATAATCATTGAAGTAATCACGGAGAGTGGCGTAGGCGCCTGATTTGCACTGAGGAGTAGGGATTGAAAATTATTAAAATTTATCCAAATTTCTAAATCTTGGAGGGGCAAGGCGCAGATGGGCAAAGAGAGTTCAGCCTGGCCATAAAAGAAAAAGGGGAGATTTATGTAATATGTTCGATCATTATACACGTAGGACGAGTCGAGTTTCCCTGTGAGAAGAGTAAGACCGGGTTGGTTTTCTTGGGCCACGCGTAAATCGTTATAAATTTCAATCATTTCTCCTGTAAGAGTCTGGATCAGCTGTCCGCCCATTCGAAGTTCTGCGCTTTGTATGAGATATGTGCCGACAGAGTCTACATATGAGTAGGACAATGGGACGCCGGTTCCCGTGACTCCGAGGACTGTAAAGTACGCATTGGATGTGACGTTTGTGGTTTGTTGGCCGGCGATGGTTCCCGCGAGACCCATGCGAACTTGATAGACTGTAGTGATGGAGGGGGTCAAGACGGGGACGATGAGATCGAGGGTATAGCCGCCGGACATTCCGAGGGGAAGAGTTCGAGAGGCGACCTGGGTTCCGCCGCCGGTCGCGAGAACCGCATCAGTCCCGGCCCATACGCTCACGTTTGACACGTAGGCATTACTCGTCTCGAAATATGAACTTATTTTGTATTGTGAAACGTTTGAGAGACGGAGATTTCCACTCGGGAGGACTGCTTCGTGGAACGAGCTCCCGGATGTCGTGGTCAGTGAATAGAGGTTGACGTTCGCAAGGCCGAGGGGATAGTTGGTCCCGGATGTTGCGTTGAGCAAGAGACCGTTCTGGCGATAGTCATTCTGGTGACTGGTGAAGAATGTGTTTGATCCAAAATACTCTACAGTCAGGGACGAAGTGGAGATGAGGTTGCCTATGGGGCCGGCGACATCCCGAGTTCCGATAACTAAAGAATAATTATTATTTGTTGGATTGAGAACTTGAACGGGGAGGGTGAAGTTGACAGTGGGGCTCGAGGCCTGAGGACTGTTCCATTGAGCGATGACGTTCGCCTTGCTGCCCGTAGGACCCGAAAGAAATTGTTCGCACAGAAGGACATAACTCACGGTGTTGGAGGCGCCGACCGAGATGGTCCCGTAAAGATTGTAAAGTCCTGAAGATGTAAAGTTGAAAGTGTTTCCAAGAGTGTTGGCGGTGATCTGGGGGATGGGGCCGTTACGAATAAAACCAGATGTGAGAAGTACAGTATTATTGACGAGGGTAGAGTTGCTGGTCGGCGGGAGGGCCCAGAACTCATTGACGTCCGTGACGATGACTGTCGCATCTGACGCGAGTACAGCGGTCGAGGGTGTTCCTTCAAAATCGAGGAAATAGTACTGGGTAGGGTCGGAAACGTAAAAGGGAAGAACGGCGCGGGGATTCTGGCCCGTGAACTGCACGTTATATGTATATACGTAGTCATATGTCCAGCCTCCGAGAGGTCGGTCGGTCGTGCTGTTGTGGAACACGCCGATACGGGTCGGGGCTGAAACACCCGTGGGTGTTATGATGAAGGCGTATGTTCCTGGATAATTAAACTTTATATTTCCCCCTCCATATTGAGTGACGGCTGTGTTGCTGAAAAAGGTGGTATAGCCGACGACACTTGAAAATGCTGAAAAGTTTACATAAGTCAAAGGGAGATTGAATTGGGGGATGGAGGGGGTCGTGACGGCCGGAACAGCCCTGAGCGGGGACGGACCGACATACAAGAGCGAGTTTGATGCGTTCGGTGTTGCCGAAGGGTTGTACTGAATCCAGCCGGATTGGGCGACCGTGAAGTTTGTGGGGCCGCCTCCGGGAAACGACCAGGTGGTTACGGGCTGACTACCTATGACGCCTTGACCCGAAAACCCGTTGGGATCGAGACCCCAGAAAGTTGCGACGGACGCCAAGTCGGCCGTCTTGACGGAGACTGTATTAACCGCTGAACTCAGGACAAACTGACCGAGCGAAGAGCTAAAGCTGATGTTGGCGGTGAGGCCACCACCGATCCATGAAGGAGAGGGGGGAGGGACGACAAAGTACGACTGGACGCCAATGGATGTCGTGAAGGGGCCGAAGCCGTTAAAATAAAGATACGGCTGAGGAGACTGGACAGTGGCGGGGATAGGCCACTTGTACTGGGTAGAATAAGGGAAGAGAAGGGGGAGAGTGACGGCAAGAGTCGTCGATTGGATCATGTCGCCTTTGAAAGGGATTCGACAAATGGCCTGACTTCCCCAATTTATGTTTTGATTCTGAAAAGGAATATTGAAAGACTGGACGCTAAAGGGGGTGTGTCTTCTGTACACACCCTTGAAATACGTGACTTGAGGCGAGCCTGTCAAGAACACGTCTTGCATTCCGAGAGCGGCGAGTTGTACCTCACCAGCACTCATTCTATTAAGTTCCTTGAAAAAAAGGAGAAAGAAACCAGTGCGCAGCACTGTGATCAAAAATATATCCCCAACTCTCAGGAATGAATATTCAGTTGCGGAGATTCGACCCCAGGACAATGGCCGATGACAAGGTCTGTATATTCATAGGGAAGCGTGGGACGGGAAAGACGAGTCTCGTGACGGATATCCTGTGGCACAAGAAGAACTTGCCGGCCGGTATAGCAATGTCTGGAACGGAGGAGGGGAACGGACACTATAGAAACTTCATCCCTGACCTCTTTGTCTACGGAGAGTATAACAAGTCGGCCGTCGAGAAGATTATAGAACGCCAGAAACGGAATCTAGCCTTGGGGAAAGCCTCGCCAGTCTTTATTCTTATGGATGACTGTATGTACGACAGGGCCTTTATGAAGGATTCGTGTATTCGTCAGCTTTTTATGAATGGACGCCACTGGAAGATATTCTTCATGATGACGACTCAGTACTGTATGGATATGAACCCAATGATTCGGACAAACGTGGACTATGTCTTTGTACTACGAGACAACGTTCGGCAGAATCGTGAAAATTTGTATAAAGCATTTTTTGGAGTTTTTCCAACATTTGACCAGTTCTGTCAGGTGATGGATGCGTGCACTGAGAACTACGAGTGTCTCGTACTGGACAATACATCCAAGAGTAATGATGTATCGAATTGTGTTTTTTATTACAAGGCGACACTCAGGAAAAACTTCCGGTGCGGATCAGCAGCACTATGGGAGTACCACAAAAAGAACTATAACCCGAAGCACGGTCTGGCTGGATCAAAGCCAGGGCTCACGAGAAAGCCAGGATCCGGGACGGTGACTGTGAAGAAGGTCTAGAGACCGACCCGAAGGGTCGTGATCAAAGGGTCGACGCACTTGGCTCCCTCCCCGCGCTCGTCCCCTTTTCAAATTTTAGAAGACAACCATAAATGGAGCCATTTGATGCGAATAGTTCTACTGACATCTCTTCTGTTATCCCTCAAGGTCTCATAGAGACGCCGCCGAATCTTCCTGAAAAAAACGTTGGTGAATTTCAAATGGCTGAGTTCTCCACTTCGCTCGATGAGATCGTTCCCCCCGGCCCTGGTATGCAGATGCAGAACATGGCCATGGGCTCAGTGCCTCCTCCGAACGCCCAGATGCATCAGCAGGCCCAGTCCGCCCCCCACTCTGGAAAGATCCCCTTCGGTATGACGATCGAGCAGTACATGGCGTGCCTCGCAGGACTGGCCGCCGTCGTCGCAGGATCCAAGCCGGTCCAGGAACGCATAGGATCCTTCTTCCCGAATGTTGAGGAGGGTTCTATGACCTATATGCTCATCACGGCACTCGTGGCGGCTCTGGTTTTCTACGCAGCCCAGAGGTTCCTCTAGACCGAGTCGGGCGCCGTAGGCGGCCGGTCTCGTGATGTCCCGGATCTGAGTCCTTCGGATCTGAGTCCTTCGGACTCGTCTCAGGCCCTAATATCCTCCCCGCAGTAAGGGCCTACGTTGCCCACCGTATACAGCCCGTGTTCTGAGCAGTACTTTTTAAAATCTTTAAAGTTTTTCCAAAAGTTCGACGAGTGCTCGTATTCCGATACGGACGAGTGACACAGCTCGTGAATAAGCACGTGCATCGCTGTATTGACCCTCTTTTCTGGGTCAATACTCGGATCCATATCCATACATATATAAATCTCATACCCCTTGTTGACGTTGAATCCTATCGCCCCCTTGGACTTGTTCCATCCGTTCATGGCTGTCAGAATCACGCGATTCTTGATGGGTTCCCAGCGCGGATCGAGGGTGCGATCGTTGTGAAGGATCCAGAGGAGTTTATCGTATCGACCTTTCAGCTGAGTTAAGAGGGGCGGCTGATCATTAAGGGCCATGACTGCAATCAGGAGTCCGAGCAACAGGACGGCGACAGCCCCCTTCATCTACTATATCTTGCGAAAAGAAAATTTAGTGTACAAATCCGAAATGAGACCGTTGGGCCTGGGGATCATCGGCTCCCACATGATCACCTCAAACCCAAGCCTCTCTATAAACTCGGGCCCATCGAGCATAGGCTCTTCACGCGGTCCTTCTGCATAGAACGGGCCATCGGCCAAGTTGACCCAGAGCCTATTCTCCCGTATCTCAAGGGTGTTTCCCAGGCGGTCCATCCATGGCTGGCCGTTTGTAAGCATCTCGGCCCTGGCCTTTTCAGGGACTATGCCTATGAGAAGGCCTCCAGGGGCCAGGACCCGCCTGATAGCCTCTAGGGACTCTTCGTACGAGTCAACTATATAGTGAAGTGAAAAGTTGTAACACAGGATGTCGAAAGATCCATCGACGGTACGGATATCTCCAGGGGGCAAGAAGCGGACTTGACTCCGTGATTCGGCGGCTCTCTGACGAGCCTCCTGCATAGACGCCTCATCAGGATCAATTGCTACGACTTCTGCCTGTTTGAGCATCTTCCACTTGTGGAGATCGCCTCCTCGACCGCATCCACAGTCAAGGACACGGGATCCAGGCCAAACGTAGTTTCCTATGACTTCTCTTTTACAGTTGTTATGCAGTTGGCGCATCTGCTGCGCCATTTTACTTAAAAAATAAGAGTCCTTTACTTTTAAATGGGTTCTCTCGAGCCAGACTACCTGACGATCCCCGGACAGCTCTTTGCCTGCATCTCCTTCGTAGGCCCTGATCAGCCCCAGAAGAATGACCTTCTTGGAATGAAGATTCGCGGGTGCTTCTCAACCCGTGATGAGGCGGCCAGCCACGCCAAGCGTCTCCAGAAGGAGGATGGGCTCGTGGACATCTATGTCGTCGATATGTACAAGTGGCTTCTGATCCCGCCGAACCGGGACCAGATTGAGAATGTTCACTATGCCAACGATAAGCTCGAGGAGATCATGGTCAAGTACCGCGAGAACCAGTCTCAGGCCGCCTCGATGTTTGAGAAGCGCAAGCGTGACATGATGGCCAAGCCTCTGGACGGTCCCTTTCCCTATGCAGACCCGTCGGACGAGAACTCGATTTACTACAACCGCCCAGATGTGCCCCCAATTCCCCACCCCTCTGATATTTTCGACAAGCTCAAGGTGGAGTTCCCAGAGAAGGACGAGGAGGTTCTGCGTCGTATGGCGGCCGCCGAGGTCAGCCTCGAGATTGCCAAGCGCAAGAAGGAGGATGATGAGCGCCGGATCGCTGGAGCCGAGAACCCTGCACTCCAGTCTCAGAATACCAAGGATGGCGATCCGGTTGTTCCTATTGCGGAAATTTCGATGCCCATTTAAATTATATGTAAATTGTAGATGTGGCTCGCCCTCGTAAGCCTCCTTATAGTCGCGTGGCTCCTCTCAACGGCCTATGGGCTCTTGCCTATGCTCAAGCCTCCCGCATGGGACAACCCATTTGCCCAGACACCATATTACGACTATGATTATATGAAAAATGTAACAGACTCGACACGGCGCGAAAGCGCATGGGTCGGCTTCCTTCAGGAGGATGTCTACAAAAACAGGACTGGACCAATCGGAGAATTCGTGGGGAACGACTCTCCGAGTGATAAAGCACCACTCTATTTGATAACGGAAGCATATGATTCTGCTCCTAGTGCAGATGTCTCGAAGCAAGTCCGTATATTTTCAACATACAAACCACTTGGCGAATAGATGCGCACTTTATTACTTTCCGTGAATGACCATAGGTCTCATCGTCATAAGGACTCCCATGACGATTACTCCTATCGCGATACCTATGAGTATCTTATTATCGAAAAAATTACTGCTTCTTTCCTCGAACTGGAACCTTGGCCGCCACTGCTCTTGCGGTTTTGGCTCCGGCGGGGGTTCCGGTTCCAGCCACTGCGGGGTGTACTCCACTGGGGGCGTCTGAATCGGATCCGGATCCATTATCATCCTCGTCACTCTCGTCTCTATCTGGTACAACAAAGCCATCAAGGTCCGTGTCATCATCATCCTCTAGCTCAGAATCGCTGTACTCGATCCCAGAACCAACCTCTGACTCTTCCTCATCATAGTCATCTGAACCGTAATCATCCTCGACCTGCTCAACAGGCTCGTAGCGAACTGGCGGGCGGACAGAACGTCCGTAACGCGTGCGTAGTTCAGGCGCGTTTATGGCCTCCGAGGGCGTCGATAGTGGGACTTCTTCCGATGGGGTTGACATCTATGGTAAACATGGGCTTTGAATCGTTTAAGTAAAGCGTTTGCGGTTGATCTGGGATGACTTCATTCAAGTATTTTGGCCTAAATACTGTCCCATTCGTCACTGCACGCTGATTCAACAGGACCTCACCTTCATAGCCTAGGCGGTCCGCTATCTCGTTCACCTCATCTGTAAAATTAGTATTCATAAGACCTATATTTCTTGCGTGTTCCACGGCTCTGTAGAGGGCGGGGGCTTGGCCCGATGCGTCAAACTCACGGAGACTCGTCAGGAACGACATCCATTCGTTCGGATCTAGGCCCGAGTACGGGTGGAGTTTCTTTTCGAATTCCTGAAAGCGTCCCGCGCCAGGTCGGGGGCAGAAGATCCACAAGACGAGAACTAGAAGGAGGATCCATACGAACAGGTTCATTACTAATAGATGGCGGGAGAAAATGCTCACGTCCGGAAAACTCGATACACTCTTCGTTGAGGCATTTTTGGACGATGTTTCCCCCATTGATGTAGAACCATACGTGGTTTGACTTGTGCTCTCCCTGGATTCTCTCGCACCACTTGGAATCAGTCTCGACGTAAAACCCTTTGCCCTCTCCGTTCTTTGTCCTGCGTACAGCCCTGACCCTGGCTCTTTCCTGACCTGAAATATTGTTCTGAATAAACTGTTCAATACGCGAAGGATCTGTGGATGTACTCTTCACAGTCTTGGGCTCGCCGCCCGTCGTGCGTACGGAAAAGAGCTTCAGGGCATCGAGGCACGGCGCGGCGTTCAGAGCCTTTCCGTCTGGTACGGACCTCCACGGGACATAGGCCCCCGGTGCTCCCTTCTTCAGGGACCAGAGACAGCGAAGGCCCGTGCCGCCAGAACGATACACACTGGCATCAATCGTCTCGGGCCAATGATCCCCCTCGAGTTCCATGAGGATCTGGGTCCGCAGGGACAAAGCTTCACTCTTGGTGACTACCAGGTCAGGCCAGTGGATATGAATTCCAGACTTGACAAGACCCTTCTCTGATCGGGCAGGCGCGCGAGCAATGAGACACCGTCCTCCCTCTCCCACAGACTCGTAAATCTGATGACATAGGATGAGAATCTCGTCGTCCGAGAGGGCCGACTCGGCCCTATAGTCAATATCAACAAAAAACCGGAACTGTTCAGTTTTTTGTTCGACGACATAGAGTCTCTGACCACACGCGAGATCAGAAAGGTAGGCTCTCCAAAAGTCCATCATGTCCTTGTCTGGAACATAGAGCTGGCCACCATTCATCAACACGTGGGTCGGAGCTTCATTACCTTTGCGATTCCATTTCAGAATTTGCATCTTGATATTAGAGAGTCTAAAGTCTCTAAGACCGGTCCCAACCGAAAAAAGTCTCAAACGCCCCACGACTCTTTGGAACCGGGACAGTCTCTGGCTCTGGGACGGGCTCAGCCTTGGCCGTCTCGCGCTTCTCCTCTTCAACCTCAATAAAGTGATAGATTTGCTGAATAGAATACTTTAGAAAGTCTGAGGGCGGCGTAGAGTCATCACCACGAAGATTCAAAAGGCGGACAATGAGCTGGTCCTTCTTTTGAGTCATTTATTTTAAACTCTTTTTTAATTTTTAACCCATCACATTTCCAAAAGTTCCCTTGAAGCCATCGAACATGTTGGTTTGAGTCCCGTAAAAGAATATTCCAAACATCATACCAGGATAAGTCCCTTGAAAAGTCCCTACAAACGACTCGAAGCCATAGAGGCCCGCTGCTGAATAAATTACATAAGTAATAAAAATCAAAGTAAATAATTGAATAAAAGCCATGAAGAAACGGATGCGTTTTCCAGAAAACATCTTGGCTCGAAGAATATTTCCAAATATGAGATCCACAGTCACGCCAAGTGTTAGACCGAGCAGGGCGAGGATAATCATGGCCCAAATTTCCCTCTTGGGATTGTGATCCCCCATATTTCCCAGTTTGTTTCCACGCCCAAGACCGACCCTATTTGGCGGAAACATTTCAGCCCACTTTGGAGGGGTCAGAATTCCCTTTATTTTATTCAGAGTCCCGGGGGCCTGCGGCGGGACTGGTGCCTGCATCTATTAAGGGCGTATAAAAAAAGGCTGTTTCTCTGGCTTGGAGAGGAACTTTTGAAACTGGGGATTCCTGAGGACATGCGTGCGTATCATATCCCAGAGGTCCCGGCGTCCCGTGATTCCTTCGAGTGTATCAAACTCGCACGAATCATTCTCGTCATAGTTCTTCCGGAAAGGAACTTGACGGCCATCCATCTTGGCCTTTTCTTCATTAAACTTTGTAACAATTTGACTTTGCTCGATATCGGACATTTGGACGTCGAACACATATACATGATATATATTGTTCACGCCATCCGTATCTTTGAAGGAAAAACTGAAATAGGAATAGGTTCCCTTTTTCAGATTTATGATCCCACGAGTCTCCTCTTCGAGTTCGCGAACTGCACATCGGAGAGGGTTGAAGATTTCACGGCGGCGGCACCCGCCCGTGACAAATGTCCATTCTTTGTATCTTCGGTCGTGGACCAGGAGGAACTTGGCCGGGCCGGGCCCTTGGCCGCTACTCACGGGGATGGCGATACTCTTATGTCTTTCGTGCGGAAGGTCGTTCCGCCTCGGTGATGGATCCATCACGCTCTACTACTGGGCTGTCAAAATAATTGGCCAGGTTACGCGTACCAGGATCGTAACTAATCAAAAACACGAGACTCAAAAGGAGGATCCAGGGCCAGAGCTGCATTACTATATTTAGGTAGAAAAAATCCGCCTACGAAGCGTATAATACGCTCCCCATTCCCTTCTGGAGGCGGAGGACGTTATAGTTGACTGCGTAGATGTAGGCGGTTCCCTTCTGAGTTGAGCTCACTGGCCCCACTCCCGAAGTTCCAGGGGACCCGTAGGCTTGGTAATTCACAAGGCCCTGTAGGCCGTTCGCCAGGCCGTTGGGGACAACCAGGCGGTACGTGTCGAGCCGAGAGAAGTTGAGTGTCCCGGTCGGCTGAAGCTTGGAAGTGTCTAGACAGTAAGGAATGAGAAGCAGGGGAGTCTCGGCTCCGTTTGCGTCATATCCCCAAGGAGTGTGGTAGTACTGGTTCGCATCGGTCCACAGCGGAAGTGGCCGGGACTCGCCGACATCCACACCGTTGATCTGAACCTTGAGAGCGTAGTTGGCCGCCGTTACGGATCCAGAACCAAAGTTCGATGTTCCGTCAATAGGACTGTACTGGCTACCATACTGAACACATTGGAAGGCTAGGAACTTGACTGGCTGAGCCAAAGCGAGCTCCTGCACGGCATTGGTGCCGATGGGAACCCGCTGAACCTGAGTAATCAGGAGGTCGTGAGTCGCCTGGGCAAAGTACTCGCGCTCGGCCTGGTCGAGGTAGATAAAGTTGCACCAGCACTGATAGTTGAGAGCTGCGTAAGTGGTGCCCGCGTTAGGAGACTGAAGAGCAGGGGAAAGGAGGTTATTGAGAGTACCGGCCCACGTGATGCGAATCTCCACATCATGGTACTGGAGAGCCACGAGGGGCAGGCTCACGGACCAATCCTTGCAGAAGAAAAACTTGAAGGGATAAAATGAAGAATTCTTATTGGTGGGTTTTGTAATATTGTCCGGACTGCCAGTGGTATTCAAGTAACGCTGGGACCAGTTCGATGCACCCACGACTGGCTCGACATCCAGGTCGTAATTCGCATCGTGAAGATCGACAACCTGGCCGCCGATGAGGAGCTCGATGCGATCAATGATCTGCATCCAATTGATGTTAGGGATCTGAGCTCCGTTCGGGTCACGGGCCGTCAGGTACATGTAGGACAGGAGGTCGCCCTTCTTCTCGATACGGATCGTAGAGATGGACCCTGGGAAGGGAATGCCCTGAATGGTCTGGCGCTCTGGGGCTGCCGCATAGTGAGTGTATCGCTTGTAGTTGGAACGGAAGAAGGAAATTTCAGGCTTGCCCGAAAGCCAAGTATCCTGGGCACCGGTAGCGACGAGCTGGACAATACCTCCACTCATTTATTAAGTACATCTAGTTTTTTCACACAGTCGCCCACGCGGGAATGGCCAACGGGTTATTGACCACCTGGTTCCGGGCAATGTTGAGGTTCGCCTGAGAAGCCAGGGGGTTCGGCTCGGACTTGTTGTTGTTGAGGCTCCAGTTTTCTGCGGGCTTGTACGGTCCACCGCCGCCTGCGGCATGGAGAGACATGGGTCCTGGGCGCAGAGGAATGGACTCTGCGCGAGCACGAGAAGCGGATCCGTTCGCATACTGAGGATCGGCCCGAACATTCATACGGCCTCCGTTTGCCGCCCTGTCTGGATTGACGCGGTTTCCGGTCGAGTGAGGAAGAGAAGAATCGGTCAGTTGATTGTTGTACGCCTGATACACACTGGCATACTGGCCAGGACCCATCTCGAGGCCATCGCCCGACCGCATCCCCGTCTCCTGGCGAATCGTCGTCTTCCGAGTCTTGATCTGGTCTGGGCGGCCCTCTGGAGCCCGGATAGCGCCCTGGCCCTGGCCGCTGTTCTGAGCCGGAGGACGGGTCCAGGTCTTGGTCACCTTGGCCTGGTGGCTCATCTGACCGTTGATAAGGCCCTTTCCGGCAAACTCGACACCGCCGCCCTTCACGAAGTAGTTGGCGGGACCTTCACCGCCTGGAAGAGTCACGAGCTTCTCCTCATTCACGTTGTTCGGAAGAGCACGGAAGAACTGCTGGAACCCGCCGATGGCAGGGACGTTGGGTCCCACGCCCAGACCCGGTCCCACGTGGACCCTCTCCACGGGCTGCAAATTATTCATCTTGTTCGTGACATTCTCGCGGTCATAGAGGTCATAGACGGGCTGGCCGTGTGGGTACCTATTTGCGATGGGAGACCAGTCCTGAAGAGAAGGAATTGCCTCCTTGGGAGCAAGGTAGTCGTCACCGATGCGCCGACCGAACGAAGGGTTAATCGGACGAAGACCGAAAGCGTCCGCGCGCATACCGGGGGCTCCGCCAGACGCCAAATCCGTGTCGAGACGAGTCACTTGGTGAGGGGTTTTCACAGGTACAGTGGTTGCAGGAGGAGGATCAGACTGGCTGAATCTCTGACCCGCAAACACAAGACCGACAACTGCTGCTAGAGCCAATGGGTCCATATTACTTTTAACCTACATATTTAACTTGGCCTGGGCCAGACATTGCGGCCCACCGGGTCGGGCGAAGATTAAGGTACGGAACGACCGACGGGTTGCGCTGGTTGAACCGGCTGTTCTGATCGTTACTGTACGTGCTGATGGGATCAAACAGACGGACTGGAAAGGGATCGTTCCCGATATATAGGTTCGGGAAGTCGTACGGAGTCTCGGCGTACTGATTCTTCCAGGTGCTGGTGGACTGCGACCGCAGGCGGTCATCCTGCCTGACCACATCCTCGAGCATAATTTGGGCTGGCCCTTGCCAGATTCGGGGCTGGAGCATCAGGCGATCCGTCATAAGGTTGCGTCCCATTACTGTTTGTGGAGGTTTTATTTTTCGAATGGAGGCCGTAGGCCTCTATTCATAGACCTTTTCAGGGATTCCGATCCGAGTCCTTCGGACTCGTCTCTAGCGCCCGTTCCCTGCGCGCATCTGCGGCCGTTCTGGGAAGTGGAAGCGATCGCTGTCGACATCAGCCACGCCCGAGCCATCCTTGGAGAATGGAGAAAACTTGGCCCCAAAGGCACCCTCGGCGAATGCGTTCTGGTCGTTGGGTATGGTTGTGCTAGCAGGGGTGTAAAAGTTTCGCTGGGCCTCCTTCTTATTCTCGAAAGGGTGGATAAAGTCCCAGACGACGCTGGTTTCCTTCTCGACGCTCGCGGCCCATGCCGCTGGGGGGCGGTCAGGGTTGTCTACATAGTCAGTCAATAACACATTTCCCATGGGATTGTCGATCGTCGGCATAGTCACAGAGTCGCGGGCCCAATAGGGTGCCCGGCCTTCGCTTTGTGTCGGGCGGACCTGTCCGTCTGGAATCTGATTATTTGTATACAAAAAGTAAAGTACGGCAAGGACAAGGATTCCAAGGGCTAAAATACGGGCGTCCCGCTTGATGAGGTACAGGACACTCATCGCGTACACGACGAAACGCGTTGTCGCCGCGACTCGATCCCTGGCCGACTGAAAAGATGTTGGCCAAAATTCAAGAAGTTTGTCCTTCCGGAATATCTCACGAGGATCCATCTACTATTTACTTCTTACTTTTTTTCTGGCGAGAGCCGCCGGTGACACGACGCTGAGGCTGGGGAGCCGCCATCATTCCCGGGAACCCACCACCGCCCATCATTCCAGAGAGAAGACCACTCAGGGCAGAAGGGTCAAAAGCGCCACTCTCGGCGCACTTCTTGGCCGCAGCCTCGATGGCACTGAGAGTCTCGGGAGGGAACATGGAAAGGGTCATACCAATCATATACATACCATTCAGGTGGTTCCAGATGGCCTGCTTGGTCTGGTCGGACGCACCGGACCAGACGGGCGCAAAAGCCATCTGCTTGATGAAGGCTGGGTCACGGGCAGTAATACCCTTGGCATCAAGCTTCATAAAGGACTCGAGGGGACCCCGAGATGACGCCTCACGAGACGCCACAAACTCAGCCTTGAAAGTCTTCACGGACTCGTCGTCCGGAAAGGCACCCTCGAGGTCGCCAATAAAGTCGGAATATAGCTCGTTGAAAGCATCTAGGGAACTCATTTAATAAAGGGTTTGCTTTACTTTTAACTAAATGAGCGCAGGAGCACTTGATACAGAAACAAATGAATATGTTCTCCCTCGTGATGCCCTGAAGGAAAGGAGGTATCACTGCGTGGACTGTGGAGACCGCGTCATACCCAGGCAGGGAGACGTCCGTGTACACCACTTTGCCCATCATGTAAAAAATAATTGTACATATTTTGAACACCCTAACGAAAGTCAGGTACACAAGGACGCCAAGTATCGCCTGGCCGAAATGTTAAAACAAAAGAAAAAAATAAAAATTTCAAGATTTTGTAAAGTCAATAATTGTTCACAATTTACTGAAGGGGCAGGAGGTAGAGAAATATTTAATATTATTCACAAAGATGATGACGAGGTCAAAGTAGAATTCAGGGGACCGGGTGGATCTTACGTAGCAGATGTGGCTTTAGTGAATGGAGGAAAACCTAGATATATTTTTGAAATAAAGTATACTCATGCGACAACCACTGAACGACCTGAGCCATGGTTTGAAATAAATGCGAAAGATTATGAAACGCAAGACTTGCGTTGTATCCGTGACGGAAAATGTGATATATGTAAAAAATTTGACCAAATCGAATATTTATGGGAATCTGTACTTCCTAAAATATACCCAAGACATGCAAAATATAATTGGGAGCAGTATCGCAACTGTGTGATATGTAATAAAAGGAATTATTCCCCTGTTAAAATACCGTATTTTTTTCACGTAGCCTTGTGTAAGAAATGTTTCATAAATGAAGATTGGGGTATTATGAAACAGCTTCCAATCTTTCCTTCAGATATTCCAAAAAAATGTTTATTAGATGACTAGAACGGCTCCAAACTCACAGACTCTCTGTGTCCAGACCCTTGTGCGACTATGAAGTAGACGAGGATCGCCACGAGCACGGCTGGCTTGGCATACTCCGAGTTTGGCGCATTGGCCTTTCCGTTCAGCTTGTTCTTTCCCATGAGGTAAATGACCGTGACGGCTGCTGCGATGGCGGCGGCGCTTATGGGCTGACGGAGGTACTGGTCCATTCTTATTGTTGAGCAGGATTTTTCATAGTCTCTGGCGCGCTAGGAAAGAGCTCCTCCTTGTGTGGCGTCTGGTTGACTGGGGTGACGTTGATAGTCTTGGAGCCTCCGGGAGTCTCGTCGGGGTTGGGCAGCTCCCCCTCGTCAAGGGGCGTCCCTGCAGGTGGCGGGCCCTCTGCAGCATCCAGGGCCGCCTCCATATCGGGTTCCTGGGTCGCGTCGCTGATGAGGTCCTCGCCAACCTCCTCCTCGGGTTCCTCCTCCTCGCCCATGTTGAAATCATCAATATTTTTAGGAAAATAGTTATCCATGATTGCCTCGAGCGGGACCAGGTTCTCGATCGTCTCGCGGATGCACTTGGTGAAGCGCTTCGTGAGCTCCTCGCGACGCTCGGGCGCCGACTTCTCTTCAGTGATGCAGTACGGGTCCTCATAGAGATCCCGGGCGCACTCGATAAAGGACGTGTGCACGAAGACGTCGTTGCTCGGAAGCTTGAGATTAATCTTTTTTGAAGATTTGTCAATACGGATCGCACTCAGGATCTTTACGTGTATGACGAATACGGCCGCGATGAGACGGGGGAACAAAGGGCACGCCTTGAGAATGTTGGACACGTGCTCCTTGACCTTGACGTTGGACCACTCACCCTTGATCTTTCGCAGGTTCGTCCTGTAATTCTCAACAAACTTGCGATCCTTCGTCTCCTTCTTTGTATCCTCCCAAATAGTCACGAGAACCTCAATGATTTCTGGGAGCATGGCATCCACGAGCTTCCTCGAGTAGCGTCTCTCTGCATCATTGAGAACTTCCATTAATAATATATTCTTTTTTACTTTTCCCCAAGGGCCGCAGGCCCCCGTCTACTTCTTCCTCAACTGCGCAGCAACCTTTTGCATATTCGCAAGTCCAGAAAAGAGGTCATCGCCTGGTTCTGGGACTGGAGAGACATCCAAACGCTGCGACCTCGCAGGAGCCCTGGCTGCCCGGTCCCACGTGACGATATACGTCCCTTGTTCAAGCCCCTGCTGAACCTTATATCCCGCGAGCACGAGTTGCCTCCGCAAGTACCAGAGAGCCTCTTCGTACGGATACATAGGGAACCCCAGGACCATAGGAGGAACCTGCAAAGTCGCGTGCTTTTCGCGGCGTTCTGCAGCCGCTTGAACTTTTCTTGAAAATTGTTCAAGTATATTTTTATAAGTTTCCTTGCGTATCGATCTCCGGGCTCTCTCCCGCTCGGCAATATCTCCGGCCGATATCATTACTCTTGGCTCTTACTTTCTCTTAGGCCAGCCTACGCGACTATATTGGTAGTTCCTGGAAGCTCACGGGTCTGCTGCAAGGCCTGACGCAACTGTAAGCTCATAGAATCGCGAATATCAGAGTACTTCTGATACTTGTCGGGGGCATAGCGTTCAAAGACGCCGCCAGGCGAAGGAGAGCTTGTGTGAGTGTTCTTCAGAAGATTTACGACCCCGTCAGGGGCAACGGTAGCCGTGACGTCGTACTGCTCGCCAAAGAACCCACGAGTATCCAAGAACATGAAGCGAGCGTTGTAACTCGTTCCACCCTGAGGATCTGCCATAGGGTTTATATACACCGTGTTTATGGGCTGGAGCCAGGGAGCCCCGGACTGTATCTTCTCAATAATTGCCTGAATTATACTCCGAGACACGGCCGGTGCATTGCTGGGCGCGGCTGGGTCTGCGTAGCCGGCCGTTACAGAAGAGGAACTCCAGAAGAAGTACGCGGTCGTCAGGGCGACGAGACCAAGAATGGCGACATCGGCCTTCATGTGTTATTAATGTATTTTAAAAAAAATACAAAAGATTAATGGCACTGTTGGTTTTTAGTGACAAGTGCCAGTATTCTTTTGAACTTTTGAACTTTATCAAATCGAACCCAACCTTGGGGCCTATGATCAGGTACCATAACGTTTCGACCCATGGACGCCCGGCGAATACTCAGGTCAAGAGGGTCCCGACTCTCGTGACGTCAGAAGGGAATATTCTGGTGGGTGGTGAGGTTCGCAACTGGCTCGAGTCTATGATTCCAGTAGAGATTGAGAACTGGTCCGGGGGTGGCATACTCACCGCCTCGCTCGATGGAGGAGAAGGCGGCCCCGACATGTTTGATCTTGAATCATACGGAATGAGTATGCAGCCTATGCTCACTCCAGAACTCAAAGCGAAGATGAGCAAGGATGTGAAAGATGCTTATTCTTCAGGGGTTGGCAGTTAAAAGGAACATTGACTCACCTGGAAAGATGCATCTACGCACTATCCAGGCCAATGCTATTAAAGGAATTTTCGAGGTTCTTAAGGATATCATCAACGACGTCAATGTATATTTTGGACCAGAGGGTCTCAAGATTCTCACGTTGGACACGGCTCGGGTCACCTTGGTCCATATGAATCTGGTGGCTGAAAATTTCGAGGAGTATTCGTGTCCGAATGAGATTACAGCTGGGCTGAATATGGCTAATACATTCAAGCTCCTCAAGTCGGTCGGTCCGACAGATACACTGACCATGAATATCAACGGATCCGAGCTCCTCGAGTGTATCATTGAGAACACGGCCAAAAAGTCCAAGACAACCTTTAGTCTCAAGCTCATGGATATTAACGAGGACATCCTAGATGTCCCAGAGATTTCGATGGATGTCATCACGACTATGCCCTCGATCGACTTTCAGAGAATAGCACGCGACATGGGTAATCTCGCATCTGATATGGATGTGTACCGCGAGGGGAACTACCTCGAACTCTCGTGCGAAGGTGACTTTGCGAACCAAAAGACGGTCCTCGAGTTTCCAGACGCGTTCCCCAAGAGAATCGGGGCGACATACAACCTCAGGTACATCAATATGTTCACCAAGGCGACCGGTCTGTGTTCGAGCGTCCAGCTCATGCAAGATTCTTCAGATGAAAATATGCCAATTGTTTTCAGATATGGAATTGCAAACTTGGGTGACGTAAAGTTCTACTTGGCCCCACGGGTTGACGAGTCTTAAACATTTGAAATTCAGACCCCGTAATGGAAGCTCGTTTTAACGAAAAGGTGCGTGAATTTCAGGGAATGATAGAAACGGCCCAGGGTTCGGAAAAGACTAGAATAGAAGCAGATATGTATGAATATATGGCAATGTCCGCCCCCTTTATACGAGAGTACCATCACGGTGAGGCGCCAGCCGAGTCCAGTACAAAGAAGGTTGCAGGAGTTCAGATCCGGTCCAGAAAGGGGGTTCAAAGAGAAGATATTTTTAATGCATATATGGTCCAGGTCGAAGGACAACACGACACGGTCAAGGTTCGATGCGACATACCCAACCAAGCATGCAAAGGGTGCGGGATGAAGTTTAATACATTTTTTGACGATGTCGCAAGTGAGGATATCTGTAAGAATTGTGGAATGATGGAGTTTGTGCTCGGTGAGGAGGTTGGATTCAAGGAGGAACAAGAAATGGAAAAGAATATAATTTATTCTTACAAACGGGAGAACCACTTTAACGAGTGGGTCAGCCAATTCCAGGCCAAAGAGTCCACGAGTGTGATGCCCGAGGTGATTGATGAACTCCGATTAGAGTTTAAGAAGCAAAAGGTGAAGGATCTTACGGAGATTACTCACGAAAAGGTCAAAGCTCTCCTCAAGAAACTGGGGCGCTCGCGGTTCTATGAGCACGTTCCCTATATAACGACGATTCTCAACGGGATACAGCCCCCAACTATGAGTCAGACACTAGAGGCAAAGCTCCGACTCATGTTTCACCAGATCCAGAAACCCTTTGAGAAACATCGGCCAAAAGACCGAAAAAACTTTTTATCTTATTCTTACGTATTGTACAAATTTTGTGAATTGCTCGGAGAAGATGATTTCCTGCCATGCTTTCCACTCCTCAAGTCAAAGGAGAAGTTGTACAAACAGGATGAGATATGGAAGGGGATTTGTGAGGAATTGCGCTGGCAATTTTTCAAGACAATTTAACGAAGAGCCTTCCTTGACGTCCGTTTGGATGTGCGCTTCTTCGATCGCCCGGCCATGGCGACATATGTTGTAGCCACAATAGCCGCAGATTGCAGCGGCTTTTTAATAATTGCAGTTCCCGTATTTTTCAGGAGTTTTACCATCGAGGACCCTAGATGTCCTGAAAAATTTGCAGCGAAACGCTTTCCATAGGCATTTGCATTCAGGTAGACTGGCATACCCATGGCCTGCTGAGCCGCCCGAAAGAATTGGGCGATGTAGTAAAGAATGAGATACTTTGTAGAGTTGGAGTTGGCGGAGCCCTTGATGTGCTTGTCCACAAGCTTGCCAGCCTCGGTAGTAAAAGAGTTCCAATAGGTCGTGTTCTGTTTTATGAGCATGGTTTGCATAATACCAGCCGCTCCCATGAACGTTACGTACCAGAAGAACGTCACGGCCACCGATGAGGCGTTACGCCGACGGATGGCCCCGTAAAGGGTCGGGATCGCCGCACACAGGCTCACGGTGAGCTGGGGGTAAAAGTACGCGCCTGGCATGAGAGTCTCGAGTCCGTGAAGTATCGCGAATGTCGTCCCGTGGAAAGCCCCCGATTTTATGATTTTTCGAGTCCGAGAAAACCGGAGCTTTGGGCGGGTCGTGGATATGTTCCCTGCGGCCGCGTTAGCCAGCAGGTCGAGAGCCCGCGTGTTTGGAGCGTTTCTCGTAATCATCGCCATTTACTTTTTCACAACTTTATATTTTGGGTCCGTCTTGAAGCGGCTCGCAAACTTGGAGCGAATAAACTTGGCATCTTGCTTGTAGATGCGGCTGGCGCGGGGAAGATGGCCCTTGGTCAGCGTGCTGATGGCGATGAGGCGGCGCACGACGGCCCGTGGCTCCTCCTTGCCCTTGGTGACCGCCTTGCTCAGAGCCTTGTGACGGTCAGAGGTTCCCTCGACTGGGTGGTAGCCGTAGCGGGTCAGCATACCCTTCTTGAGAGGTCCGATGACGCGCTTGGGCTGGCCGGCCGTGCCGACATCATATGCAGGAACCGCCTTGACACGCGTCTTGCTCGCCTTCCGGATATATGAGTACGCCTTTCGCCCCTTGCTCGCCTTGACGAAGATGCGCTTCGAGCCGTTCTTCCTCACGTGGCCAGATCGGATTGTGTGCTGCATTTATTATTGGACAAGATTTTTGTCCGTCGCAGAAGAGTCTGAGTCTGTCTGCACTAAAGTCAAATAGGTCAATGTTTGAAGTATCTAGTTTGTAGGACTGAACCTGGCTCTTGTGACGCATTCGAAGTGCGGAATTAAATAAATTCATTATAAAACTTGATATATTCTTTGTGGGACGTGGAGGTGCCTGCGTGGTCAAAAGAGCGAGGGACTCCCACGCGGGCCTATCCACAAAAGGCATGAAGGGCGCCTCCTCTTGCACGCCCCCATCGACATATCGCCATGGACCAATGAGGACTGCCGAAAATATCAAGGGCACAGCGATTGACGCAGAGATGACATCAACTACAGACTGATTTGGATGAGACTTCCATGAAAAATAGACCGTCTCGCACCGATCGACACAAAAGGTCGACACATACAAATCGATCGGACGGACCTTGTAGAGTTCACCAAAGGTCATGTCTTCTTTTCCAAAACTTTTAAAAAATATTGTTTGTAAATTTTTTTGAACCCGTTCAAATGGAACCAACCCAAAGTTAATCAAAAGATTTTTAATGTTTGGTTTCATGATAGTCTTTATTGGTACAGTGAGTGAGAGGTCGAGCATTTCTGGAATGTCGCCCTTGAAGACGACCCAGAGAAGCGCGAGAATTGCGCCCGAGCTACACCCACTGATAGCTTGGACATCGGACGTGTCAACCTGAGTCAACTTTCCTAGGAATAAATAAAAAGCCATAGCCCCCGGACCTATGATGAGGTTCTTGGGTCTGACCCGAGTTGAAAATTCCATTTTCAACTCCTAGTAGTACTGAGGAAACAAAATACGAAGATAAGAAAACACAATAAGGAAGGCGAGACCCTTGGTGACGATGGCCGTGGGCTTCTCGAGAGGCACGGGGATCATCTCGAGCATCAAGGTGAGGATTCCTGGAACGACAATATCAGCCATGGTCACATTGTTCTTAAGAACAAAGCGAATGATGACCCATGAGAGGAGGGGAACAAGCAGAAAGCCGAGTCCTTGGGTCTGAGGCAGAAACTGGCTAATCATGAAGAGTGTCGCTGGGACCGCAACCTTGGGGGCGGCGAGGTCTGGCAGCATTTACTGTATTTCAATATAATATTTTAGCCAATTCTGAAAACTTTGAGGAGGAAACATATCCTTGAAATGGAGGCGTCGCCACAGACGCATCACATCAAGGCGAACGATACAATTTGTCCAGAAGCGGTCAGACTCGTGAAGAATCTGCGAGTACTCAGCGACTCCGTATCTGTGACGCACACGGTGATGTCCATCATATACAAACTCTTGAATAAGGACGACATCTGTATAAATCTCATCGCTAAATAGCGCCTCCCAATCTTCGGGGTGCAGGGGATCTGGGCTCTCTTCACAGTCAGAGTCGGATGTGTGAGCATCTTGGTCTGGCCGCCTGAACAGAGCGTCGCGTGAGTACTCGTCGCCGAGACCCATTTGTAGTTATTAGTATAGTGTTTTAGGTTTTTATGCCATAGGATACGTATTTATACAAATTCTTCTAGGACGTATTCCCTTCCAGGTTCCTCCCAATGTCTTGGCCTCGGTGTCACCTGGAGGC